>ENA-OVGR01000013-OVGR01000013.1-human-gut-metagenome-genome-assembly--contig:-NODE-13-length-217907-cov-9.449544_pt1 | contig 217907 bp, 201 predicted proteins | sample MGYA00237775_ERZ505429 | MGnify/ENA primary metagenome ERZ505429 (study PRJEB26158, sample SAMN06016345) | human gut metagenome | biome: human gut; feature: ankylosing spondylitis patient; material...
GCTTGTGCGGGCCCCCGTCAATTCCTTTGAGTTTCAACCTTGCGGCCGTACTCCCCAGGCGGGGTACTTATTGCGTTAACTCCGGCACAGAAGGGGTCGATACCTCCTACACCTAGTACCCATCGTTTACGGCCAGGACTACCGGGGTATCTAATCCCGTTCGCTACCCTGGCTTTCGCATCTCAGCGTCAGACACAGTCCAGAAAGGCGCCTTCGCCACTGGTGTTCCTCCCAATATCTACGCATTTCACCGCTACACTGGGAATTCCCCTTTCCTCTCCTGCACTCAAGCCTAACAGTTTCCAGCGCCATACGGGGTTGAGCCCCGCATTTTCACGCTCGACTTATTAAGCCGCCTACATGCTCTTTACGCCCAATAATTCCGGACAACGCTCGCCACCTACGTATTACCGCGGCTGCTGGCACGTAGTTAGCCGTGGCTTCCTCGTTTACTACCGTCATTGCAATGCATTGTTCACACACTGCACGTTCGTCATAAACAACAGAGCTTTACAGACCGAAATCCTTCATCACTCACGCGGCGTTGCTCCGTCAGACTTTCGTCCATTGCGGAAGATTCCCCACTGCTGCCTCCCGTAGGAGTTTGGGCCGTGTCTCAGTCCCAATGTGGCCGTTCATCCTCTCAGACCGGCTACTGATCATCGCCTTGGTAGTCCGTTACACTACCAACTAGCTAATCAGACGCAGGCCCATCCTTTAGCGATAGCTTACTTGTAGAGGCCATCTTTCTTCATCCTGCCATGCGGCACGATGATCACATCCGGTATTAGCACTCCTTTCGGAATGTTGTCCCCGTCTAAAGGGCAGGTTGCCTACGCGTTACTCACCCGTTCGCCACTAAGAATTCTACCGAAATAAAATTCTCCGTTCGACTTGCATGTGTTAGGCACGCCGCCAGCGTTCGTCCTGAGCCAGGATCAAACTCTCCAATAAAGTTTTATTGAGAAAGCCGATTGGCTCTTTCGATTTGTTGTTAAGAAATTATTTTTTGACTTGGCAAACGCTTCTCTTTCAAGAAACGCTCGCCCGCACATTCGTTTTTGGTTATTGTTCAGTTTTCAAGGTTCTGCCTGCCGTTTTTGACGACTTGTATAGTATATTACATCTTTTCGATGTTGTCAACTACTTTTTTTCATCTTTTTTAACGGCTTTTTTCAGTTATCAACTGCCTTCAATCGCCTCAGGCGACTTTCATTATCTTACTAGATTTTATGAAAAATTTCAAGTGCTTTTTTCATTTTTTTATTTTTTAGCGGCAGTATAAACTGCCGCTAAAAAACATCCTGTAATTTATTTATGTTCTACCTCATATTTGAAATTCGTTATCTCGGGACGCATATCTTTACCTTCCTGCGCTTCTGCGGCCAGAATCGCCTGCAGCACGATAGCGCATTCCAACCGTTTTTTCTGCAATTTACAGCCATATTGATATGGCTTGCTGATGTCACCATTGATAAGATCAGCATTAGCATGACAGCCTCCACTACAGAAAAATCTAGCCCAACAAGTACTGCATTCTGTCTTAGTCATCACATGAGTATGTCTGAATTTTTGTACCAGATCAGGTTTTACGACACCTGTTTCCAACGTTCCTAATTTGTATTCTTCTCTGCCTACAAACTGATGACATGGATAAATGTCGCCTTCGGGCGTTATGGCAAAATATTCATGCCCAGCACCGCAGCCTGCTAAACGTTTAGCCACACAAGGTCCGTTATCAAGAGCAACATTAAAATGGAAAAAATCAAAAGCATCGCCTTCACGGCGCTTTTGCAGATAAGCCCTTGCCAGTTTATCATATTCTTCATATAGTACAGGCAGATCAGCTTCGGTAAGTACATAAGGTTCGTCAATTCCTACAACAGGTTCTACAGAAAGTTCTTTCCCGATCTTTGTCATATCGAGAGTATCTTCAGCAAAATGCGGATTAAAATGAGTATAAGTACCACGCAGATAATAATTTTTTCCATTCCGGCTTTCAACAACTTTTTTAAACCCGCGAACAGCTGCATCATAACTGCCCGTTTTATTTGGGAACGGCCTCATATTATCATGAGTTTCTTTTTTGCCATCCAAACTAAGAACAAGCATGACACGATTATCATTTAAAAATTGAATAATATCATCATTCAAAAGTGTTCCGTTAGTAGTGAGTGTCAATTTGATATTTTTGCCGGTTTCAAATTCACGACGACGCACATAGTTTATGACATGTTTGACAACCTCAGGATTCATCAGCGGTTCACCGCCAAATAGATCCAGCTCTAAGTTATGACGCATTTTACTGCCAGCTATAGCAAACTCCACAGCCTTTTCAGCTGTTTCTTTGCTCATCATTGCACGATATCCTCCAAAATCACCTGTCCCTGCAAAGCAATATCCACAGCGCAGATTGCAGTCATGAGCTATATGCAGGCATAACGATTTTAGTATTGGTGTTTCTGCAAAAGTCTGGGGCACTTCAAATTCAGGAGAAAAAAGTAATCCTTCTTCCTGTAACTGATGAAGTTCTTCTAAAGCTTCACGCAAATCTTTTTCCGGATAGCTTGTTTGTAAGGCCGCAATGGCTTCATCATCATTAGTTCCATCAAAAACATCAAGCAAATCATAGATGACATCGTCTACCAGATGCACAGCTCCACTGTTAACGTCAAGTACAGCCATATATTCATCAAGACGCATTTTATGAATAAGCATGTATTTCCACCTTTCATAGTAAAACAGCCCCCTGTAAAACAGGGAGCTGCAAATTAAACAAATATACTAGTTAAATAAAGCCACAGCCTGAATTATTTTTGCTCACAAACCTGATTGCCAACAGTGCAGGAAGTTTTGCAGGCAGATTGGCAGGAAGCAGGACATTCGCCGCAGCCGCCGGTTTTTAAAGTTTTGTTCAGAATTGCTTTATTCACGGTTTTAATGTGTTTTCTCATTTTAAGATACCCCCAATATGTTTTGCTTACTGATTTATTTTACCGTTTTTTGCAGATTTCTGCAAGTGTTCTCCTGATATTTTCTTATAAGCTCTTGAAAAAATGTATGTTAATGCCTCGTTCTTTCAAGTATCCAACCCAATAAGAATAACGCAATCTTTCTTTAAAAGTATTGATATTTGAATTGTCAATATAAATACGTCCTAATTCCAACGGCTTTTGTTCCATAGTTTTTTTACTGACAGTGCCAGCATTCCCAGTAACAGCCCAGTAATAACCGTATTCTTTTACCGCCGCTAAAATTTTTGAATTATACATACCATTAGGATATGAAAGTGAACGAACTACATAACCATTATAATCTTTTTTCAGAAAATACCGCGAAGTAGCAAGCTCCCAACTCAAATACTGAGGATCTATATCCGTAAGTATCTGATGATTGATTGTATGAGAACCAATTTCCATCCCATTATCTATCAAAGACTGTATCTGATCGTGTGTCATATATCTGTAATGCCCTATTTTACTATGAACAACAAAAAAGGTCGCTGTAGCGTTATATTTTTTTAAAAGCGGCAGAACATTAGTATAGTTATCAAGATAGCCATCATCGAAGGTCATAACAATTGTTTTTTCTGTAGATTCACCATTGGCAAACATCTCTGCCATTTTTTTCACTGATACCATTTTATAACCATTGTCATGCAAATATTGCAAATGCGTTTCAAAAGTTTCTTTAGAAACAAACAGTTCTTTCATCCAGCCATCTGCCGACCCAATACCATGATATTCCAATATCGGCACAGCCTCTTTACAATACTGTTGATAGTCATACCTTACATAAAAAGCTGTTAAAGCAAGCAATACTATTATACTAATACCAGCGGCAGCCATATATTTTTTATACTTTTTCCAAAGATCACTCATTCTTTATCATCCCTAGTTCTTCAGCTAAATGCTGTATTTTTTTCAAGCGGTGATTAATTCCTGATTTTCCTATTTTCCCTTCGGATAGATCAGCTAATTCATTTAGAGAAGCGTCGGGATGATTTAAACGTAATTCTGCCGTTTCACGTAATGTCAGCGGCAATTTTCCCAATCCCAGATGTTTTTCTATATAACGTATGCTTTCAAGCTGTTGTACAGCTGCCTGCACAACTTTATTAAGGTTTGCCGTCTCACAGTTAACTACTCGATTGACATTATTGCGCATTTCTTTAACAATACGTACATTTTCAAATTCCAACAAAGCATTATGTGCTCCGATAACTGATAAAAACGAGGTGATACCATTTCCTTCTTTCAAATAAACGATATAATCATTTTTTCTGTCTGTTATTTTTACAGGCAATGAAAATCCTTGCATAGTTTTCATGATCATTTTCGCAAAATCCTGGTTCTCAGTTACCATTTCCAAATGGTAATCACTGGCAGGTCTGCTGATCGAGCCACCCGCTAGAAAAGCTCCGCGCAGAAAAGATTTGCGGCAGCAAGGAGTTGTTAATAAAGATGTTTTGCCTCCTTCATTTTCTGCCGGCAACAGCTGTAATTCTTCCAAAGCTTTACCAGCCTCTGGGGAAGGTACTACTTTTACCTGATAGCGATTGTTTTTTTTAAGGCGACGTGATCTTGTTATTACTACTTCTGTTTTAACATCGTAGTTATTTTTAAACAACTGAAGCACACGCCTGGCTAAAGCAGCATTTTCGGTCGAAAAATGAATACCCATATTTCGGCCTCTTAAAATAATAGCACCACTCATTCTCAGCAAACCAAACAGTTCGGCTTTTTCACAGCACTGTTTACCGTTTTCAAGCCGGGCTAGTTCGTTTTTAACTTCGTTAGAAAAAGACACCGGTCATTCTCCTTCTATAAAATAATTGATATATCTATTTTTTCTTTAATTCACGCATGCTTTGCCGCATAAAGAAGTAATCAAAAAATTGTATACCTTTGCCAAATAAACGCAAACGATAAACTAAAGAAATAATAACCTGCGCCAGTTTCTGCGGATTATGCCGCACTAAATCTTTATTACTGATAAGACGCGTGGGAATAACCTGGATCCCAAGCCGTTCTATTTTTTTGATATCGGGCGTAACAGGCATAGAACCTTTTTCGTTATATTGCGCTAATTGCGCCGCTGTAACCCGCTGGTCATTAACAATAACATAATCTAGAAACTGGGTTCCAGCCTGCTGAATAAGTGCCTGTACATGTTCAAAAGCCCCATAACCATCTGTTTCTCCGGGCTGCGTCATTACATTGCATATATAGATTTTCACAGCTTCTGATTTGATAACGGCATCACGAATACCTGTTACCAATAGATTAGGTATGACACTGGTATAAAGACTACCCGGACCAAAAATCAGGATATCAGCATTTAGAATAGCCTGCACTGCACTGGCAGTTGCCGGTGCATCGGCTGGTTCCATAGCCATCGTTCTGATTCTTTTATGTGCTTTTGGTATCTCCGATTCACCGTTAATAATACTGCCATCCGTCATTTCTGCTTTCAGTCTGATATCACGCAGCGTTGACGGAACAACTTTACCGCGCACATTCAAAATCTGACTCGTAGCAGCAAGGCCTGCTTCCATACCACCTTCAGCTTCAGCCATGGCAGCAATAAACAGATTGCCAAAACTGTGTCCCGCCAGCGGCGAATCGCCTTTAAAACGGTACTGCATGATCCGTTCCATCAAAGGTTCGCGATCCGCCAAGGCAACCAGGCAGTTGCGCAGATCCCCGGGCGGTAAAATACCCATTTCTTTCCGCAGCCTTCCTGAAGATCCGCCGTCGTCACCTACAGTGACAACAGCAGTACAGTTATTCGTAATATATTTCATACCGCGCAGCAGAGTTGAAAGTCCAGTGCCACCACCAACAACAGTAATTGCCGGACCGCGTGTCAGCTTGCGCTGCGTAAAGATTATTTCCATCAGCGATGCATTATTATCTGGCATAACAGCCTCAACTACAGAACGAATAATTTTACGAGTTGCATAATACATAATAAATAATCCAGCACATAGGGAAATAAAACCTGTCAACATCGAGACGGTATTAGAATATTTACCAGTAGTAAGATATGACATACGAAAAAGCATTTCTTCAACAAAACCCATAAATTGGTAATTGAAAAATAGTGCCAGCCCAATAGCACAGCACAGCACGCCCCCTGCAAAAAGCAGCAACCAGCGTTTCAGGTTTATTCCCGGACATAACCAACTGATCCAGCCCATAGGAACCTCCTCTTATTTGTTTTTCCGCTGCAGATCACGATGAGTAAGCTGTACGGCATAGCCCTGTGTACGCAAAAATTCATACAATCGATTTGCTATAAATACCGAACGATGCTGTCCCCCGGTACAGCCTACACTTATAACAAGCTGGCTTTTGCCTTCGGAAATGTACTGTGGCAACAAAAATTCAAGCATTTCTTCTTCTTTTTTCAGAAACTGAAACGTTTGAGGGAAACGACAAATAAAATCGGCAACCGGCTGGTCATTGCCAGTTAAACGCTTTAAATCTTCTTCATAAAACGGATTGGGCAAAAACCTGACATCTAAGACCATATCACTATCTAATGGCAGTCCGTGTTTAAAACCAAAGGACTGTACTAAAACAATCATGCGCTCTACACCGCCATTGCCTGAATACAACTTCCAAATTTTTTCTTTCAGCTCTGCTGTAGGCATATCAGTAGTATCGATAATGTGTGTAGCCCTGTTGCGTACTTCAGTCAATCTCTCACGCTCTACAGCAATATTTTCACTGAGGCTTTTACCCTGCCCGAGCGGATGACGGCGACGTGTTTCTTTATACCGCCTGATCAAGCTATCATCGGATGCATCAAGATACAACAATTCATATTCATGTCCCATAGCTTTCATTTCGTCCAATATTTCTATCAACTCGTCAAAAAAACGACCACCGCGTACATCTACTACCAGAGCAGTATTACGGGCCTGCGTTTGACGACATAATTCGGCAAACTTAGGAATAAGTGCCGGTGGCAAATTATCAATACAGAAAAAATTCATATCCTCCAACGTCCGCACAACTTGTGTTTTACCTGCACCGGACATCCCTGTAATGATCAGAAACTTTGATTCTTCCATAAGCTCACCTCCATATATACTAAAACCATAATAAATGACCCTATAAGGTTTATTATACCACAAGGGTATATATTCTCAACAGAATCGAAAATACCTCGTCAAGTTATCATATTATATCACAGTAATCAAAAAAGACGCCCCTTTCAGGGCGTCTTAATCAGCAAAACTTAAAATGCGCAGGGATCAGAAAATTTAATGTTACTATGCAAATCGACTTTCTCAAAAACTTCCTGCATTGCTTGTTCCAGTATACTCAGCATTTCTTCTATCTGCTGTACCGTACTTACCAGCGGCGGCATAAAAATAATAACATCACCAATATTCCTTACAATAAGGCCATATTTCCTGGCTGTCTGGCAAATTCCCCCTGCCATCAAAAGAGTTGAGTCAAAGGGTATTTTTAAATTTTTATCATGCATCAGCTCAATACCGGCAAGCATACCGCATTGGCGCGCATTACCAACATATTTCATAGTATTCATCTTCTGTATATGTTCTGCAATAACCGCCATTTTGGGCGGCAGATTTTCAATAACATCGTCTTTTTCAAAAAGCTCCAACCCGGCAACACCAGCTGCACAAGCCAAAGGATTACCGGTATATGAATGTCCGTGGTAAAAAGTTTTATATTCGGCTGCTTCACCTAAAAAAGTATTGTATATCTCATCAGTCACCATTGTAGCACCTAATGCCATATAACCTGCGGTAATACCTTTGGACAAGCACATCATATCCGGACAGATACCTTCATTCTCACAGGCAAATAATTTCCCGGTACGGCCAAATCCAGTCGCAACCTCATCGATTATCAGAAGCACATTATATTTTTCGGTAAGTTCACGTACACCTTTGATATACCCCTTAGGCTGCATCAACATTCCTGCAGCCGCCTGTACAAGAGGTTCTATAATCATTGCAGCAACTTTATCACTGTTTTCTTTCAAATAATCTTCCAACTCCTGCAGCAAAAAATCCCGGAATTCTATTTCACTGTTTATCCCCTCTATACTGCTGTGGTAAAACGACGGGCAAGTCATTTTTTTAGTATTAAAAAGCAAAGGTTTGTAGACTTTATGAAAAACATCTATATTACCAACGCTAACCGCACCTACCGTATCTCCATGATAAGAATCTCCCAAATTGATAAATTGCTGTTTTTCAGGCAAACCTTTATGCTGCCAGTATTGAAAAGCTATTTTTACTGCCGCTTCCACAGCTGTAGATCCGTCATCTGAATAAAAAACTTTATTCAATCCTTTAGGCGTTACCTCAACTAATTTTTTCGCCAATTCAGCAGAAGGCTTATTAATAAGACCAAGCAAAGTAGTATGGGCTATTTTATCAAGCTGTTTTTTTACAGCTTCATCAATTTCCCGACGGCGATGTCCATGTATATTAACCCATAAACTGGAAATACCGTCATAATAAGCGTTTCCTTCAACATCATACAATTTGACTCCTTCGCCATGATCAATTACCAGCTGCTTATTTTCGTTCCATCCTTTCATTTGTGTAAAAGGATGCCAGATATATTCTTTATCCATAAATTCCCATTGATTCATTTTACAGTACCTCCTGCTAATGATAATATTCTATCAATATCAATGTTCGCCTCTGTAATTTCAGCTAATTCAAGACTATTAAATTCATCAAGCAAATGCTGAGATAGGACTGGCAATTTTCCTAAAATTGGTAAACCGGTTAATTTCTCATAATAATAAAGATTGCTTTGCTCCAAGGCACCAGCTTTTTTTCTGTCCCAACCATTAACTATCAATCCCACTACTTTCAAACCATGTATCCTTGCATATTCAGCCGTCAATACAGCATGATTAACATTACCTAGAACAGCTTTAACCACTATAACCAAAGGCAGCTTCAGTTCACTGAAAAAATCTTTAACCAAATATTCATCAGTCAAAGGCGCGGAGATTCCTCCTACGCCTTCAACTATACTGATTTGACTGCCCAAAAGCATCTCCCTTGCTCCTGCCAGCATTACACACGGATCTATTTTTATACCAGCAAGACGGCTGGCTTCAGCAGGAGCCAAGGCAGCCTCCAATACATATGGTACGACCTGATCATGTTTTTCCACATTTAGCCCCGCGCAGTGCAGTAAAAACTCGGCATCTGTAGAAATCAACTTCCCGTCACTATTCTTAACACATCCTGAAGCAGCAGGTTTGTAAACGCCAGTTTTATAACCGCGGTGCCGCATAGCTGCCGCCAAGGCTCCACTTACTACTGTTTTACCTATTTCAGTATCCGTTGCCGTAACGCCTATTCCCAACATTTATTCAGCCTTCTTTCTTTTCACCATGTTTTAGTTCCTGCCAAAGCGCAGTAATTATTTGAGCCGCCTGACGCAACTGCTCTTCGCAATGAGCAGCTGTAACCGTTATCCGAAGGCGGCTTTCGCCACGAGGGACTGTCGGCGGGCGAATACCTGACACTAAAATACCTTTCGACTTCAACCTGTCAGCAAATTGCATCGTAAGCCCAGCCTCCCCAATGACAACTGGTATAATCGGAGTAATACCTTCAACAACATTCAATCCACCTTCCAATAAAAGCCGGCGCATTAGTCTTGAGTTCGCCCGTAAAGAATCAAGGTATTTGGAAGCCTGAGTTTGTAAAAGTAACAACGCTGCATTAGCTGCCGCTAAAGTAGCAGGAGCTAATGCTGTTGAAAAAATAAACGGTCGCGACCTGTTAATAAGATAGTCAATAAGTATTTTTTTACCAGCTACATAACCTCCTTCTGCTGCCAACGCCTTGCTCAATGTTCCTACCTGCAGATCTATTACATCCGTTAAACCGTAATGAGACGCCGTTCCGCTGCCATCATTTCCAATTACGCCCACTCCATGCGCATCATCAACTATAAGGAAGGCATTGAATTGTTTTTTCAGCACCGCCAAAGAAGGCAGATCAGCAATATCACCATCCATACTGAAAACTCCATCTGTAACGATAAATCGCTGACCAGTAACAATTTCCGTCTCTAAAAGCCGCTGTAAATCTGCCATATCATTATGTTTATAAACAACCACTTTGCAACGGCTAATACGGCAGCCGTCAATAATACTTGCGTGATTAAGTTCATCACTGAAAACAACATCACCAGTTTGCAGCAAACCATACAAGACTCCCAAATTGGTCATATAGCCTGTATTAAAAACCAAAGCACTTTCACTATGCTTAAAATCTGCCAGTCGCTTTTCCAGTTCACTTGCTATGAAGGTCCCTCCAGTAGTCAGTCGTGAACCACTGGAACCAGTACCAAATTTTAAAGCCGCTTGGGAAGCTGCTTCAATAACTTCCGGAGCATGAGTAAAACCAAGATAATTATTACTTGCCAATACCAAGTAAGTCTTACCGGTTCGATCCTGTGCCTGAGCTGGATTTACAAAATACAGCTCAGTAATTCTACGCGCCAGCCCTGCTTGACTGATATAAGCCAACTCTTTTGCGATCCTTGTCTCAAGCATCTTATTTATCCTCCGGTCTGATCAATACTACCTGATCCTGTAAATAGGTGATAAGTTTCTGAACATCAGTTCCATGCTCTACAAAAAAAACTCTGCCACCAATCGGGTTGCCATATTCTTTCAATACAGGAATACGTTTATATCCATATTTTGCCGAAGCTACATAACCAGTCACATATTCAGGATCATCCGACCAGCATAATTCAGCGACAACCCCAACAGCACTGGCCACTTTAGATGCCAATACCAAAGCCTCACGGACATGATCCCCAAAAAGCCCTTTTTCTAAAAGTCTCGCCTCATATCTTTCTGAATTGTCACAATCCATTTTACTGACTCTCACACCACGTTCACCTAAAGAGTCTACTCTTAGCCCTGTATCCGCATCCAAAAGCATCGCTCCACGCATACTGTCCCGCAGATTGATTATACGGGAAATCCCAGCCGCTGCAGCTTCAGTACTCACTCCGGCTTTAACAAGTTCCTCCGCAGCCGCTTTCCTGCCTGCCATAACACTATCTGCCTGACAGCTTGAAAGCGGCAGCAACGGACGATAAAAAATATCTGCAGTTTTTACCGCTTCTACTTTTAAGCTTATAAAATCCGCCATTCCACGCTGATGCTTTTGTGCCCTATGCAGCATTGCAACAATCGCCTGTTCTATTTTTTCTTCACTTAAAATACGTTCGGCACCAGAAATATGGCGTCCGCCTTGTTCGTGCGGACCTCCTTGCGCAGAACGCATTTTGACACTGTAAAGCATATTCTCACCTTCTTGGACTTACAGTACCGGAACAGTAACTTTACGTCCCAAATCTTTAATCATCTGTTTATCAGCATCTGTACTGCGTCCACCCGTAGTCAGATAACCGCCTATCATAATTCCGTTAAGGCCGCCGTTAAGTGCCAAAGCCTGCAAATCACGTAAATTTACTTCACGTCCTCCGGCTGTTCTAATCAGTGCTTTAGGCAAAATGAACCGAAACACTGCATAAGCACGCAATATTTCTAAAGGAGTTAAAGTTTTATTATCGGCAAAAGGAGTACCGGGGATGGGAGTAAGTAAATTAAGCGGCACTGAATCTATTCCCAGTCTCTTCAATTCGAAAGCCATTTCAACACGCTGTTTTGCTGTTTCATTAAGTCCAAAAATACCGCCGCTGCAAACTCTTAATCCTGCTTTCTGAGCATTCCTGATCGTAAACATTTTATCTTCATAAGTATGAGTACTGCAGATATCCGGAAAATGGCTGGGTGCAGTTTCAATATTAGAATGATATCTGGTGACACCTATTTTTTTTAATTCAAAAGCCTGTGCTTCTGTTAATATTCCTAACGACGCACAAATTTCAATACCAACTTCCTCTCTAATTCGAATAAGCGTTTTACAAATATTATCAAAATCGTCTGCTTTACTTTGTCCGCGTCCACTAGTAACTATGGAAAACCTTACAGCACCTGCAGCTTTAGCCTTTTTGGCCGCATCAACTATCTCATCTTCAGCTAGCAATGAATATTCTTCAACACCAGTATTATAATGGGCTGACTGAGCACAAAATTTACAATTTTCAGGGCAGCGGCCGCTGCGGCCATTGATGATAGCACAACAATCTACAGCATCCCCTGTAAACTTTTGTCTGATTCTATCTGCCATAGCTAAAAGCAGCATCGTATCATCATCGCTAACATCAATAAGCTGTTCAGCTTCTTGACAGGTTATTGATCCACCCTGAAGAACTCTATCCGCTAAGCTTAAAATTAAATTTTCCATTTCTCCAGCTCCTTCGTAAACCTTTATTTTTTTTTAGTTAACAATCAAATTATAGCTCGTCAACGCTTTTTAGTCAACCAGTTAACTTAAGATGGTTAACGTATAATAAAAGGCACCGCTGTAAAAACAGCGGTGCCTTTTATTATTTTTCTGTAAATTATCTTATTGTAAATTTATCTCAGCCTGCCTGGTAAGTATATTTTCGATAGCCAATGCCACGCCATCATTATCATTACTAGCAGTAATCAATTTTGCCGCCTGCTGGACCTGAGGTTTTGCGTTAGCAACAGCAACGCCGATACCAGCATTGGCAATCATCGAAATATCATTATTTGAGTCGCCTATACACATGATTTCATCCGGTTTAATACCAAAACTTTCCGCCAATTCTTTAACAGCAACCCATTTATTAACCGCAGGCTCCATCAGCTCCAAAAAATTGTCCTTAGAACTGGTTACGTCAATACGTCTATCAAAACGATTCGCCACATCTTGCCAAGCCGCTGCAAAATCACTGCTTTCAGTCATCAGTAATAATTTATACGGAGCTTTGGTTATATGATATACAGCTTCACCAACAGCAGTCGCAGGAACACCGGAAATACGGCTATACATACGAGAATATTCATTTTCTTCCTTTACAAGCAGTTCATCATCTATATATACCTGAACATAATAGTCTTTTTCTTTGCAATAGGACAGAGCATCTAAAGCTGTTTGCAGCTGCATTGGTTTCCGAACGTATACTTTTTCTGAAAGCGCACCCTTTACTAATGCTCCATTATAAGCGATCAAAGGAACATCCAATTGTAATTGTTCAGCAAAGGGCTTGATAGATCTGTACATTCTGCCCGTTGCAAGAGTAAAAACAATTCCTGCAGCTAATGCTCTTTTAATAGCAGCAAGGTTACGCGGAGAAATTTTCCGCTCATTATTGAGCAATGTATCATCCATATCACTGGCAATCATTTTGATTTTCATTATTTGATCTCCTTTTTAACTGTTAGTTCAGTAACACCTAATACCATCAGACAAAATACCGCCAGCAAAACTAACGCACCAAATTTATCAGTCACTGTATAACCTGGCAGCAAACGCATAATATCCATAGTTAGACAGCTGCTGCCCACAAACAGCAAAGCCCGCTTCCGTAAGATAGAACCACCAAGTTTCCATACTAAAATCTGGACTAAGGCACTGCCAATACCAGCAATACATGCCCCTGCTATCAGACCGCCCAATGTGACGACCTCCATAACATCAGTCCAGTAAATCAAACAAAAATAAAGCACGCTCAAAGTTACGGCGCGCAGAAAAAATGCATACATACCATCACCCGAGATATATTATACCACAAGGGTACGTATTCTCAACAGACTAGAAAGCACCTCGTCAAGTTTTTACACAGTACTATAAAATAAAAAGAAGTTTCGCATAGCGAAACTTCTTTGATATTATTATTTATTGTTTACTGAACTGGTCTTTGCCAACACCGCACAAGGGACAAACCCAATCTTCCGGTAAATCTGCAAAAGCAGTGCCTGCCGCTATCCCATTATCAGGATCTCCTATTTCCGGATCATAAATATACCCACAAACATCACATACCCATTTTTCCATTTGTTTCAACTCCTTAAATTGATATTTTCAACTACATCAGCGACCTGCTGTAAAACAAAACCTTATTTTTTCAAGCTCTGTTAATTAAGCATTAACTACGACATCAAAAAGCAAGTCCTGTTTTACCACAAAATTACCGCTAATTGTTCTTTAATAATATTATACCATCAATACAGCAAAAGTCATCAAACAAAATTTACATAAATGACGATTTAATTTATTTAAGCACTTCTCGCTTTTCTGGCAAATCTAAACGAAAAAAATCATAAATACGCTGTGCTGTTGGATAATTCATACCTTCTACTTCTGCTAATTCTTCTACACTGGCAGCTTTCATCGCATCCAGCGACTGAAAGCGTTTCCATAAAGCCTGACGTCTTTTCGTGCCAATACCTTCAATATGATCAAGTACCGAAACCAAATTCCGCTTACTACGCAATTTGCGATGATATGTTATGGCAAAACGGTGTGCTTCATCTCGAATCCGCTGTATCAAATGAAGAGAAGCAGAATCTCGATCCAATAAGATACTTTCAGACGAACCCTCTGTAAATATTTCTTCTTCCCGTTTAGCCAAGCCAATAACAGGAAGTTCATGCAGACCTAAGCCACGAATAACTTCCAGCGCTGAACTCAGCTGTCCTTTACCACCGTCGATAATGACAAGACTTGGCAGTTCCTCATAATCTTTATAGCGTCGGTAAACGACTTCCTGCATTGATTTAAAATCATCTGATTTCCCTTCTGTAGATTCAATTTTATAACGGCGGTAATCTTTTTTACAGGGTTTCCCATTACGAAAAACCACCATTGAAGCTACCGTTTCTGTTCCCTGAGTATGCGAAATATCAAAACAATCTATTCTTTCTAATGCATTTGGCAATTGCAGAGCTTTCTGTAATTCTTCTGCCGCCTGTTCCTCTGTTTTCAGCGAAACCTGACCTTTGCGCAGCCTCTCTTCAAGAAGTTTGGCTGCATTTTCAACCGCAAGATGCAATAATTCACGTTTAGTTCCCCTCCGGGGCTGTAAAAACTCAACTTTACGCCCGGCTCTTGCTGTCAGCCACTCTTCCAGAACGATCAACTCATCCGCTGCTGGAAGAACTGGCAAAAGTATTTCCCGCGGTACAAAAGATGCCTCGTTATAATATTGTTTAATAAAAGCAGTCAAAATTTCCTGATCGCTGTCATCATCATTTTGTAAAAAGAAATTATCACGACCAATCAACTTGCCGCCACGAACAAAAAATATCTGCAAACAAGTTCCGGTACTATCTTTGGCAAGACCTACTACATCAAGATCACCACCGCTTGTTACAGCCTTCTGCTGTTCGTTCAGTCTTATTACAGCCTGCAGTTGGTCACGTACCCGGGCAGCTTCTTCAAAAGCATAATTTTCAGCGGCCTGCTGCATCTGCAGCTTTAGTTCACGTTCAAGTTCAGACGTACGCCCATCTAACAGTAAACACACGGCTCTGATCATTTTTCCATAATCTTCTCGGGAAACATACCCCGCACATGGAGCAAGGCAACGTTTAATATGATATTGCAGGCAGGGCCTATCGGTATTCATTTTTCGGCAATTGCGCAAAGGAAACATTGACCGCAGCAGTTTAACAGTAGCGTGCATTGCCCCAGCATCTGCATAAGGACCATAATATTTAGCACCGTCACGAAGCTGTTTGCGCGTAACATAAATACGCGGGAAATCTTCCTGCATCGTTACCTTCAAATAAGGATAAGTTTTATCATCCTTAAGCATAATATTATAGCGCGGACGGTGCTTTTTTATTAAATTGCATTCTAAAATAAGCGCTTCAACTTCGCTGTCTGTAACAATGGTTTCTATTTCAGCAACTTTTGCGACTAATGCTTTAACTTTTACAGTATGTGATGCCAGATTACGAAAATAACTGCGTACACGATTTTTTAATACTACCGCCTTTCCGACATAGATAATTTTCCCATGTTCGTCACGCATTATATAAACGCCAGGTTTATCCGGCAGTACAGCTAAAGTTTTAGCAATAGATTCATTCATTACTGATACCACCCATGTTTTTTAGCCTGAGCCAAAGCTTGTTTAATATATTGACCTGTATATGATTTCTTGTTTTTAGCTACTTCTTCAGGAGTACCACAGGCAAGCAGAGTACCTCCCTTGTCACCGCCCTCAGGACCCAAATCGATAATATAATCGGCAGTTTTGATAACGTCAAGATTATGCTCAATAACAACGACGGAATCACCTGCTCCGACCAGTCTTTGTAATACCTCTAATAATTTATGTACATCTGCTATATGCAGGCCGGTTGTAGGTTCATCTAAAATATACAGAGTTTTCCCTGTGCTGCGCCGTGATAATTCTGTTGCCAGTTTCACGCGCTGCGCCTCACCACCGGAAAGTGTTGTTGCAGCCTGCCCTAACCTAATATAACCTAAACCAACATCTTCAAGAACCTCAAGCTTACGATAAATACGTGGCAGATTTTTAAAAAATTCACAGGCTTCCGTTACAGTCATGTCTAAAACTTCGGCAATAGTTTTTCCTTTGTAATGTACCTCCAGGGTATCACGATTATAGCGGGCACCATGACATACCTCGCAGGGAACGTATACGTCAGGCAGAAAATGCATCTCTATTTTATTCATACCATCGCCGCGGCAAGCTTCACAGCGTCCGCCTTTAACATTAAAGCTGAAGCGCCCTGGCTTATAACCGCGCAGTTTTGCTTCATTTGTCTGGCTGAACAGTTCACGAATAAAATCAAAAACTCCGGTATAAGTAGCCGGATTTGAACGAGGGGTCCTTCCAATAGGAGACTGATCAATATTAATAACCTTATCGATCTCACTCAATCCCAAAATTTCTTTATGGTCTGCTGGCCGCAGACGTGCCCCATGCAGTTTCGCAGCCAATGCGTTATAAAGAATATCGTTAATCAGCGTTGACTTGCCACTACCGGAAACACCAGTCACAACAGAGAAAACACCTAAAGGAATTTTTACATCGATGTTCTTAAGATTATTTGCCTTGGCTCCTTTAATTTCAATAAAACGACCGTCATTACTTCTGCGTTTTTTCGGTACAGGAATAAATTTGCGTCCGCTAAGATACTGACCGGTAATTGATTGCTCTGACTGCTTGACGACTTCAGCAGTTCCCTGTGCTACTACATTACCGCCATGCTCACCGGCTCCAGGACCAATGTCAATAATCTGATCAGCAGCATACATTGTCTCTTCATCGTGTTCAACTACCAGCAGCGTATTTCCCAGATCACGCAAATGCTTCAATGTCTCAAGTAATTTACTGTTATCACGCTGATGCAGCCCAATACTTGGTTCGTCTAAAATATATAATACGCCTACCAAACCAGAACCAATCTGTGTTGCCAGACGAATACGCTGTGCCTCACCGCCAGAAAGCGTTCCGGCAGCACGATCCAAAGTAAGATAATCCAGTCCGACATCATTCAGAAATTTTAGCCGGGCCAGAATTTCTTTTAGGACTTGTTTTGCTATAATCTGCTGTCGTTCAGTAAGTTTCAACGCATTAAAAAATTCTATTGCATCACGTACGGTCAACGCTGTGACCTGACAAATATTTTTACCGCCAACAAGAATGGCAAGAACCTCTTTTTTCAACCTGGCACCATGACACACAGGGCAAGGAGTACTTGTCATAAACCCTTCAATATCCAAACGCATCCGTTCGGAAAAAGCTTCTCGATGGCGACGGCGCAGCATAGGAATAATACCCTCAAAAGCAGTAGTATGTTTTTTTACTTCTCCCTGCATATTTTCATAGACAAAAGAAAATTTTTCTTCACCGCTGCCATACCAGAGCAAGTCTTTTATTTTTTCCGGTAAATCGTTCCAAACCGTACCAAAATCATATCCATAAGCCTTCAGAACCGCTCCCAGCTGTTTCATATGATAAGCTTCCATATTCGTGCTGAGTGCTGCAATTGCACCTTCCGCAAAGGGTTTAGCGCCATCTGGAATAATCAGCTCTTTATCCAATTCCATATTCATGCCCAACCCAGTACATTCAGGACAAGCACCATAAGGGTTATTGAAGGAAAAGAGACGCGGCTCGATTTCAGGCAAACTTATACCACAATCACTGCAGGCAAAATGTTCGCTGTACAATTGCGTTTCACCATTAATAACATTTATTTCCACCAAACCATCAGCCAACTTTAAAGCCGTCTCTATAGAATCTGATAACCTCTGAGCGATACCATCACGTACAGCCAAACGATCAACTATCACGGATAAGTCGTGCTTTCTTTTCTTATCCAGAGATATTTCTTCATCTAATGTGCGCACCTCACCATCAATATACATTCTGGCGTAACCAGCTTTGCGCATAGAATCTAAAATTTTCTGATGTTCACCCTTACGGCCGCGCACCAAAGGTGCCATAACCATAAATTTAGTATTTTCAGATAGTTCCAGAACATGATCGACAATCTGCTCAACTGTCTGCCGTTCAATAATTTTTCCGCAATTTGGGCAATGAGGTTCTCCAATACGGGCAAACAACAGGCGTAGATAATCATATATTTCAGTTACTGTGCCCACTGTTGAACGCGGATTACGACTGGTAGTCTTCTGGTCGATGGAAATGGCAGGGCTGAGCCCTTCAATATAATCCACATCCGGCTTATCCATCTGTCCTAAAAATTGACGCGCATAAGCGGACAGCGATTCGACATAACGACGCTGCCCTTCCGCATAGATAGTATCAAATGCCAAAGAAGATTTACCGCTGCCAGATAAACCGGTAACTACAACCAGCTCATCACGCGGTATCTCAACTGTGATATTTTTCAGGTTATGCTGCCTGGCACCTTTTACAATTAATTGTTCTTTCATTACTTACTCCTGTTTTTAGGTTTAGGCGACAATTTCTGGCCTAACTGTCCTTTAATTACGATCAAACGGTCCCTTAATTCTGCAGCAAGCTCAAAGTTAAGTTCCTTGGCAGCAACAGCCATACGTTTTTCAAGTTCTTTCGCCATTTTCTGCAATTCTTTTTCCGACCGTTTTTTTATCGCATTATCACTGTAATCTTCCGTCCCGTCATCCTCGGCAATCTTCGTCAGTTTTATCAGCTGACGTTGTTCTTTATAGATAGTTTTTGGTGTAATCTGATGCTCTTTATTATAATCTTCCTGCAGTTCCCGGCGGCGGTTTGTTTCATCAATGGCACGCCGCATTGAATCCGTAATACGGTCAGCATACATTATAACCCGTCCGTGCTCATTACGGGCAGCTCTGCCAATGGTCTGGATCATAGCAGTATCACTGCGTAGAAAACCTTCTTTATCGGCATCTAAGATAGCAATCAGAGAAACCTCGGGTAAATCCAGGCCTTCCCGCAGCAGATTTATTCCAACCAGTACATCAAACTTACCATTACGCAGATCATCAATAATTTCAGCACGCTCAATAGTAGCAATCTCAGAATGCAAATAACGGACTTTTACCCCAGCTTGTTTCAAATATTCAGTCAGATCCTCAGACATCCGCTTAGTCAGAGTTGTAACTAAAGTACGTTCTCCTGCTTCAGTAACTTTATGTATTTCATTCAGCAAATCATCAATCTGACCTTTGATTGGCCTGATTTCTACCTGCGGATCTAATAAACCAGTAGGTCTGATAATCTGCTCTACCACCTGCTGCGTCTGCTCCATTTCATATTTTGCAGGAGTTGCGGAAACATAAATCACCTGATTTATCTGCTGCTGAAATTCATCAAAGGTAAAAGGCCTATTATCAAAAGCAGAAGGCAGCCTGAATCCATGTTCTACAAGCATCTCTTTACGCGAACGGTCACCAGCGTACATCGCCCTGATCTGTGGTAATGTCACATGTGATTCATCAATTACTAATAGGAAATCCTTGGGAAAATAATTAACTAAAGTAAATGGAGGTTCTCCTGCCTTACGATTAGCTAAATGCCGTGAATAATTTTCGATTCCGGAGCAGTACCCCATTTCATTCATCATTTCCAGATCATAGTTAGTACGTTGTTCCAGACGTTGTGCTTCCAGCAATTTATTATGTGAATTAAGATATTCAAGTCGTTCTGCCAATTCTACTTTAATGTCTTCCATTGCCCGATCCAGGTTTTCACGAGAGGTTACATAGTGAGAAGCAGGGAAAATAGCAACATGGCTGCGTTTAGCCAAAATTTCTCCAGTCAGTACATCAACTTCCAATATCCGCTCAACTTCGTCATCAAACATCTCAATGCGTACTGCTTTTTCATTATAGCCAGCAGGAATAACTTCGATAACATCTCCGCGAACACGGAAAGTACCACGTTGAAACGCAATATCATTACGATCATATTGAATCTCGACTAATTTGCGTAAAATAGCTTGTCTGTCAATCTTCTGTCCTACACGCAGAGACAGCACCATATCATAATATTCCTGTGGCGCACCCAATCCATAAATACAAGATACACTGGCCACAATAATTACGTCACGGCGTTCAAATAAAGCGCTAGTAGCAGAATGTCGGAGTTTATCTATTTCATCATTGATCGATGCATCTTTTTCAATATAGGTATCAGATTGTGGAATATAAGCCTCCGGTTGATAATAATCGTAATAACTCACAAAATATTCCACTGAATTTTCAGGAAAAAAAGCTTTAAACTCACTTGCTAACTGTGCCGCCAATGTTTTATTATGCGCAATAACCAATGTTGGTTTATTCACTTTATTAATAACCTGCGCAATAGTATAGGTTTTCCCAGTTCCGGTAGCCCCGAGCAAGACCTGTGTCCGCAGTCCTTTTTCTATACCTTCTGCCAACTTCTCAATAGCCTGAGGCTGATCTCCATCCGGCTCAAAAGGTGCTGTTATTTTAAAATCCATATTTTGACCTCTTGTCATTACTAAAAATTTATTTCAAAACTAATCCGACTGGGCAATGGTCACTGCCCGTGATATCAGCATAAATCACGCTGTCTTCTATTCTGTCAGCCCATCTGTCAGAAACAAGCCAGTAATCAATACGCCATCCCGCATTCTTTTCGCGCGCTTTAAACATATACGACCACCAGGTATAAGCACCTTCTTTTTCGGGATAGAGATGGCGAAACGAGTCAGTAAACCCCGCCGTTAACAACTCCGTCATTTTTGCTCTCTCTTCATCAGTAAACCCAGCATTATTACGATTAGTTTTCCAGTTTTTCAAATCTATCTCACGATGAGCAACATTAAGATCTCCGCAAACAAGCACCGGTTTAATTTGGTCAAGCTTCAACAGATAATCACGAAATGCATCTTCCCATATCTGTCTGTAATCCAACCGTTCCAGCCCGCGCTGTGAATTAGGCGTATATACATTTACCAGATAAAACTCCTTATATTCGGCAGTAATAACACGCCCTTCTTTATCATGTTCTTCAATTCCCAAACCATAGGTGACAGTAAGAGGCTTGACTTTAGAAAAAACAGCCGTACCGGAATACCCCTTTTTTTCAGCGCTGTTCCAGTACTCCTCATATCCAGGAAAAACAAACTCCGCCTGCTCACGCTGCATTTTTGTTTCCTGAACGCAAAAAACATCTGCGTCGACGCTGTCCATAAATTCTTTAAAGCCTTTATTCATACAGGCCCGCAGCCCATTTACATTCCAAGAAATAAATTTCATCTCAACACTTCCCATCTGCAGTTTTTTTGACTAAAAAAATTCTTTAATAGTAATATTTTATCATTTATCATAGCTTTTTTAAAGAGACTTCACCGAACAGGATTTGACAATTCTGCAAACAAACGTACACCCAAATAAAAAACCTCGACCATATCAGGTCGAGGCATTAAAACTTAATTTCATTGAATATGAGAAACTCTATCAGCGGCTTCTTTTTTCTTAGCATCGTTAAAACGCGGCAAAGTACTGAGATAACCGGTAATACGGCGTACACGCACTATGGTGTCATAATGTGGTTTAACAACTACATTATTACCGTCAAGCCCTAAATCCAAAGACAACAATGTTTTATGCGGCATTACCTGTAATTGATTATTGAGATAAATGGCGGCTTCTTCTTGCGAGATCCCATCCGCGCAATTAATTTTTATACCATGCAGTTCATAGGTCATGTTAACCAGCTCCTTAGATAAAATTCCATGACCTAATTATAAATCAATAATAATTATTTGTAAAGCCCTTTCTACAATATTTTGTGTTTATTTCACTTATTAACTTTTCCATATACAATATTTAGTACATCATTTTATGACTTCAATTAATAACAGGACGATTTTCCATGATATTTACCTGTTTGCTGATTGCCCATTTCATAGTTTCTTCCGGAGCAGTCTGATTCCCCAATTCTTTTATCTCATTTTCCCTAATCCGTTTTTTAGAGAATCTATCACCATCTTTTCGGTAAACATAGATATCAGCATTTAAAACCGTTCTTACATAGGTTGAACCGTCTTCATTACGCCATATCATTCCCTGCACCATCTGCTCGTACATGTCGTGCACAATGACCAAAACTAACGCTTCCGCTGGTATTTCTTCTGCTATCTTCCTCGTAACAGATTGGTCGACAACGCTTTTTCCATGTCCCGTAAAAATATTTTCTGCAGTCACCTTTTTAGTCCGATCTGTATCAACCAGCTTAAAATCAGGGAAATGATACGCCCAACGTACAGGCTCACGCCACATTTTATAAACCTGCTGCGTTACGTTACCACTGTTATCAAAAACTACAAAGGCTACAGGCTGATCAGCAAAAGCGGCAGCCGTATTAGGAACAATTGCCACTATTGTTAATAAAACAGCCAACAACAGCCCGTTAAATTTTTTCATTAATACTCCCTCCTATCAGCGTAATTCAGCAGCTTTACCATTGGCAAGCCGCTCTATACCTAAATGAACAGCTATTGTCTGACCGATATCAGAAAACGTCCGCATGGGTAGTAAAGCCTTACTAACAATATTTTTACCAAAAAACAAGACCGGAATTTTTTCACGTGTATGGTCACTGCCACTCCAGGTTGGATCACATCCATGATCTGCAGTAACCAGCAACAGGTCATCTTGCTTTAATAACCTAAGCAGTTCAGGCAAACGATCATCAAAATATTCCAATCCTTCCCCATAGCCTTCAACATCACGCCGATGCCCGAAGGAAGAATCAAAATCCACAAAATTTACAAAAACCAGGCTATTATCAGGAGCTTCTTGCACAGCCTGCAATGCAGCGGCAAATAATTTATCAAGACCACTGGCAGGATAATGCTTCGTAATTCCGCGGTGAGCAAAAATATCAGCAATTTTACCCACCGCATAGACACTGCCGCCTGCGGCTACCAGTTTGTCCAGCAACGTATCAGCAGGAGCAGGCACAGCATAATCATGCCTGTTGCCAGTCCGCACAAAATCTTCTGCACGAGTGCCCACAAAAGGACGCGCTATAACGCGCGCTATATGGTAAGGCTTAACTAGTTCATAGCAAATCTTACATAATTCATATAATCGTTCAAGACCAAACACTTCTTCATGCGCCGCAATTTGCAAAACACTGTCTGCGCTGGTGTAAATAATTGGCTTGCCAGTCTTTAGATGTTCTTCACCCAGTTCTTTTATTATTTCAGTTCCAGATGCATGCTTTTCCCCCAATACCCCCGGCAAATTTCCCTGTTTAATAATTTTCTCAACTAATTCCTTTGGAAAACATTTTAGCTGCTGCGGAAAATACCCCCAGTCAAAAAGTACCGGGACGCCTGTAATCTCCCAGTGCCCGCTCAGAGTATCTTTACCATGGCTTATTTCCTCTGCATAAGTATAAGCAGCATCGATTTTACTATCGTCACTGCTTAGAGGATACGCCAGCTTTTGACCACGGCTGAGCTCTGCCGCACCTGCCAGTCCTAACCTTGCCAGATTAGGCAGATGTAAATACCTGGGACTTCCATCCGCACTTTTGCGGTTTGCAGCCATCCACTCACAAATATGCCCTAATGTATCTGCACCGCTGTCACCAAACTTTTCAGCGTCATGGGCATAGCCAATACCAAAAGAATCCAATAATAAAATAATACTTCTTGCCATGTTATTTACCTGCCTTTATTAAATCCTGCAAAGTCTTTTTTACTACTGCCTGAAATCTTTGCGAAGCCAATTCGTAAAGATCCGGCGGCGCAACCAGTTCGCTGTCAGTCCTTTTAGCAACGACGCCGCAAATTGAAGCCGCTTGCAAACCAAAACTCTGAGCAACTATAAACAGCGCCGCAGTTTCCATCTCATAATTTAAAGCTCCTAATGCCTGCCACTCTTGTAGACTCCCCTGCAATGATTTTCTCACATAGCCTGTATAGCTGTCATAACGTTCCTGACCAGGCCAAAAAGTATCACTGGAAACAGAAATACCAGTATGATATGGAATTGACAGACTTTCTGCTGCCTGCTGCAGGGCCAGAGTTAACTCAAATGAAGCCACTGCAGGAAAATTCAAAGGCGCATAGTGCTGTGACGTTCCGTCTAAACGTACTGCCGCTTTATTGATAACAAGATCACCAAGTTCTACATCTTTCTGAATAGAACCAGTTGTTCCGACACGAATAAAATTCTTTATGCCAAGACGTGCCAATTCTTCCATTCCTATGGCGACAGAAGGTCCTCCCATGCCTGTAGAACAAACCAATACCGATGTTCCTTCAACATCCGCCAGCCAGCTTGTATATTCACGATGACAACCGACAGGCTCAGCGGTGCCAAGAGCTCTGGCCAACGCTTCTACACGCCCTGGATCTCCAGGCAGCAAAGCATACTCTGCTCCTTTAATCATTTCTGCTGAAATACCAATATGATAAAGAACTTCATTAGGCATTACTTTATTCCCCACGCTACTGCCTCGCTTTCTTAAAATTATACTTCTACTTAATCTATATATTCGCCATTTTCATACTTGCTCCTGCTAAAAGATATTACAGCAATGTGAAATAAAAAACTGCCGCAGCAAATGCTGAGACAGTAATATTTTTAATAACCCAAACTCTCGCCAACTAAAATCACTTTGATTTTTCCTTTAGGTTTACAGCGTCTGGTAGTCAATATATAATTGCAAATACAGTCAGGTGCGTTACAATCTGCACAAAGCCCTGTTTCCATACAAGGAGTTTTTAACTGAGGAAAACGCTGAACATTAATAGGCGCCGCCAACATTCTCACACGTGCCAAAGCATCATCCTGGGTTTTGACGATTTTATTGATCCCTGCAATAACAATTACACTTTTAGGACCATACACCATAGCTGCCACACGATTTCCAGTACCATCAATATTTACCAGCTGTCCATCTTCACTAACAGCATTACTGCTCATTAAAAAAGTATCACACAACAGTGCTTTACGCATCAGCTCCGTTCTCTGCGCAGGTGTTTCTGCCGTGTCACGGTCAATAACCTTATAGCGTCCGCTTCGCATTACATCTAACAGTCCAATTTCCTGTATGGTAACGGAACCGCCCCAGGATACAACGTCGTCTTCAGATATAAGTTCTAATGCTTTGTCTAAAGCCGCAGGCTTATCCGAACAATAAAAAGCTTCAAAACCACGTCTTTCCAAATTTTTCAAAACTGTTTTACATGCAGCTTCACTGCGTAATTGAGTAGGAGTTTTTGCCATTCTGCTCACCTCTTATTCTGCAACTACTTCCCCTATGAATACTTCATCAGTTTCATCATGTTCTTTTAAAGTAACTTCAATAGTTTCCTTATGAGCAGTTGGTACGTTTTTACCAACAAAATCAGCGCGAATAGGCAATTCCTTATGTCCTCGATCAATAAGCACTGCTAATTGGATAGACCGTGGGCGTCCCATGTCAATGACAGCATCCAGCGCGGCTCTAATCGTACGACCAGTATAGAGAACATCATCTACTAAAACGATATTCTTCCCATTCAGATCAAAATCAATATCAGTTCCATGTACGATCGGATTATACCCCAAGGTAGAAAGGTCATCACGATATAAGGTAATATCAAGCATACCCACTTTTACTTTTACGCCTTCAATAATTTCAATTTCCTGTGCAATCCGTTGTGCCAACGGCACTCCTCTGGTTCGAATACCAACAAGCACAACATTATTGACACCCTTGTTCTTTTCGATGATTTCATGTGCGATACGTACCAACGCACGACGCATTGCATCACTGTCCATAATAACATTTTTCTTAACTACTTTACTCATACAGCTCACCTCAAAATATTTTAGAATTGTCCGTTACGTAAACGGGTAATAATTTTCTGCATATCTTCCGGCAGCCCCGCCTCAAACCGCAGCCGTTCTCCTGTACGCGGATGTGTAAACTCCAGTTCCTGTGAATGAAGTGCCTGCCCATGAATCGCAAATGGAACCTTCATCGGAGAATATTTAGGATCTCCTACTAAGGGATATCCCAAATAGTCCATATGGACACGTATCTGATGTGTTCGACCTGTTCTCAAACGGCAGCGTACAATAGTAAAACGTCCAAAACGCTCAAGCACTTCATAATCAGTTACTGCGGTACGCCCACCCTCTTGTACTACCGTCATCTTTTTACGGTCATTTTTATCACGAGCTATCTTCGCCGAAATTGTCCCGGTATCCTCTTTTATATTGCCCCTGACAATAGCAATATATGAACGTTTGGCAGTTTTGTTTTGAATCTGTTCCGATAAAGATATATGTGCAGCATCATTCTTAGCTACAATCATGATGCCTGAAGTATCCTTATCCAAACGGTGCACAATCCCCGGCCTGATTACATTATTTATCCCTGATAAATTTTGGCAATGATGAAGCAGTGCATTAACAAGAGTACCGGTATAATGGCCTGGTGCTGGATGCACCACCATCCCACGACTTTTATTAACAACAACTACATCTTCATCTTCAAAAATAACATCCAAGGGAATAGCCTCAGAACGAATTTCTAAAAGTTCCGGCTCTGGCAGCATAACTGTGAACACATCGCCGGCCTTAACTTTATAGTTGGCTTTAAACACTTTTGCTCCACGAAATACACGCCCTTCCTCCAAAAGTTTTTGCATATTGGAGCGCGACACCTCTAGTTTTGCAGCCAGATAAATATCGAGTCTTTGACCAACATCATTTTCTGCAGCAGCAATATTTTCTACTTCTTCAGTATTTCTGTCTGTATTAAATTCCATATAATAAAACCCACCCCTACACAAATAGCAATATCTGCCACATTAAAAATAGGCCAGATACGAAAATCAAAAAAATCTACAACCATACCATTTTCAGCTCTGTCTATCAGATTACCGACAGCCCCACCAATAAAAAGTGCTGTTCCGGCCCGCACACACAAAGGTTCTGCTAAGATTTCTTTTCTAAACCACCAAACTATGACCAGCACCAGCAAAGCTACACAAATAAAAAAAGTTCTGTTATGAGCAAACATTCCAAAGGCAGCCCCTGGATTCAAAATATAAGTTAAATGGAAAATGTTAGGAATGATGGGAATACTTTGTCCTTCAGCCATCATAGCTACAACTATATTTTTTGTCAATTGGTCAAGCAAAACGACTAACGCCGCCAGCCAAATCAAAATCATAAGTTACTCCTATATTTATAAAAATTACTCTTATTATTATACCTGTAAAATTATCTTTTTTCAATGCTTCTTTGCCATAGTGTAATGAGAATCACTTGAGTAATCAGTCTTAATAATTAAAGTATATATTTTTTTACATTTATGCATAAATAATTTTGACAGTCCTATATAAAAAACCCGGCACCAAATAGTACCGGGTTTTATAAATAAACTATTAGTACAGAATTTTATTAGCTATAACCAAACGTTGAATTTGGTTTGTGCCTTCATAAATCTGCATGATCTTAGCATCACGCATCATTTTTTCAACCGGATATTCACGGGAATAACCATAACCGCCCATTACCTGAACAGCATCAGTAGTCACCTGCATAGCCACATCAGCAGCATAACATTTAGCCATAGCCGCCTCTTTGGAAAATTCCAGCCCCTGGTCACGCATCCAGCATGCTTTCAGTACCATCAATCTTGCCGTTTCAACCTTCATAGCCATATCAGCAATCATGGACTGGATCATTTGGAAAGAAGCAATCGGCTGGCCGAATTGTTTTCTTTCTTTAGCATATTTTACAGCACAATCTAAAGCAGCCTGAGCCAGACCAACGGATACTGCTCCAACAAAAGGACGTGCAGAATCCAAAGTATTCATTGCTATACGGAAGCCCTCGCCTTCACGGCCAACACGGTTAGCTTCTGGAATCACGACATCCTGTAAAATCAATTCACAGGTATTAGAGGGGCGGATGCCCATTTTATCCTCTTTTTTACCAACAGTAAAGCCAGGTGTTCCTTTAGGTACGATAAATGCAGTCAAACCACGGATACCACCGGATTTGCGGGTATTAGCAAATACAAGATAAGTATCTGCAATTCCACCATTAGTAATAAACGCTTTAGTACCATTAAGAGTATAAGTTCCGGCTTCCTTGTTTTTTACAGCTGAAGTAGCGACACCACCGGCATCTGAACCTGCACCAGGTTCAGTTAATGCAAACGCAGCCAGTTTACCATCATTAAGTAAATCACAATGCGCTTGTTTCTGTTCTTCAGTGCCGGCAATCAAAATAGGATAAGACGCCAGGGAGTTCGCAGCCATTGAGGTAGCAACACCTGCACAGCCTTTGCCCAGTTCTTCATAAATAACGGCAACTGTAACGCTGTCCAGTCCAGGTCCGCCATATTCTTCTGGAACAATAACATTCAAAAGCCCCATATCAGCAGCTTTTTCAAGCAGCCCGGGCATAGATTGATTATTTCTGTCCATTTCGGCAGCGTAAGGGGTAATTTCTTTTTCTACAAAATCCCTCACCATTTCCTGTAATTCAAGTTGTTCTTCATTAAGTGCAAAATCCATTTTGTCCTCCTTGTGTTAAGGCTTAAGCCAAATTGCTTGTTAAGGCGACTTGCCGTCAGCCTTTACCATTTACGGGGTATATCCTTAATTGTTTCCACAACAAACAAAGTCGTCAGTACCGTTGCCAACAGAGTATCATTTTCATCATATACCTCAGCTTCGGCCACAAGAGTCATTCGTCCGCAATGGCAAATCTTACAGACAGCATAAAGTTTTTCAGCTGCTGTGTATTTTACAATGTTACAACAAAAATTTAATGTTTCAGCTTCGACACCAACGCTGACAGCGCTGATTTGCAATACAGATTCAAGAAGACGATAAATAACGCTGCTACGGACCTTACCACGATGATCAAGGTCAATACCGGCCGTCAGAGAAAAACTTATCCGTATCTGGCCGCAGTTTAACTGTTCTATACTCAGCGCCGGATCATCTAAAAAGCGCCTTTCCAGACAAGCCGATTGCACTAAGAAAAGTATTCCCGATACATTTTCAGTACTCACGAACTACTCATCTCCTACTTGCCATAATCTTACTAAAACATAAACATATTTTGGACATTATACCTTGTGTATTTTACCACAAAAAATTTACTAACTCAATAGTTTTCAGACAATTTTATGCGATTTATGTAAAAAAAATACCACAACAGCTTCCAACGCCCACAAAACTGACTTGTCAGTCATTTTTGTTCAAAAAAATCCGCCAAAGTTTTCTTTGGCGGAAAGTTATTAATGATGGAACAAACGTAAACCAGTAAATGCCATTGCGATATTATATTTATCACATGTTTCAATAACATTATCATCTCTGATACTTCCGCCTGCCTGAGCAATATAATCTACACCGCTGCGGTGAGCGCGTTCAATATTATCACCAAACGGGAAAAAAGCATCACTGCCAAGAGAAACTCCGTGCAGCTTATGAAGCCATACTTTTTTCTCTTCACGTGTCAGCGGAGCTGGTTTTTCGGTAAAGAACTGTTCCCAAATTCCATCTGCAAGTATATCTTCATAATCGTCAGAAATATACACATCAATAGTATTGTCCCGATCAGGACGTCGAATACTGTCCTTAAAAGGCAGTTCTAAAACACTGGGGTTCTGGCGCAGCCACCAGTTATCAGCTTTATTTCCGGCAAGCCTTGTACAATGAACACGAGACTGTTGCCCCGCACCAATACCAATCGCCTGTCCATCTTTAACATAGCAGACGGAATTCGATTGCGTGTATTTCAAAGTAATCAACGCAATCAGAAGATCACGTACTGCATCCTCAGGAATTTCTTTATTGACAGTCGGACGATTTACCAGCAGCTCTGACGTAATTTTAGCCTCATTACGGTCCTGTTCAAAAGTTATACCAAATACATCTTTCGTTTCCTGTATCTCTGGAATATAAGACGGATCAATTTTTATAATATTATAAGTGCCCTTACGTTTAGTTTTTAAAATTTCCAAAGCTTCCTCTGTATAGCCGGGGGCAATAACGCCATCTGAAACTTCTCGAGCCAGCATAGCTGCAGTCTCCTTGTCACAGATATCTGATAAAGCGACAAAGTCTCCGTAAGATGACATACGGTCAGCACCACGAGCCCTGGCATAAGCAGTAGCCAACGGAGTCAGAGCTAGATCGTCAACATAATATATTTTTTTCAGTACATCGCTCATCGGCAATCCAACGGCAGCACCGGCTGGACTTACATGTTTAAAAGATGCTGCTGCAGGCAGGCCGGTAGCTTCCTTTAATTCTTTTACTAACTGCCAGCTGTTAAAGGCATCCAGAAAATTAATATAACCAGGGCGGCCGTTCAAAACCTCAATTGGCAGTTCACCTATTTTACTATAAATACGCGCCTTACTTTGATTTGGATTACAGCCATACTTCAATAGCAGCTCTTTCACGACTATTCCTCCTTAAAAATATATAAAAAAACCGACACTTCTGGGGTAAAACGCCCAGACGGTCGGCAACACCGGTCATACTCCACGTGGTTAATCCACTTCCGTCAGTTATATGACCTACTTCTGCTTTAGATTATACTTTTTACCGCTCTTTTTGTCAATTATCCTTTTATCTCTTGTCCAACTATGCTACAATTTAGAAAATACTCCAAAGGAGATGTTTTAATGACTTACTGTTACGTCTGCCCACACCGCTGCGGAGTTGACAGGGCAGAAACAATGAACAGTCCAAATGGTATTTTCGGTTCCTGCGGCTGCGGTATGCAGCCAATAGTTGCCCGTGCGGCACTGCATATGTGGGAAGAGCCATGCATAAGCGGCACCAAAGGTTCAGGCACTGTTTTTTTTAGTGGCTGCAATTTACATTGTGCATTCTGCCAAAATTACGAAATCAGCTGTTTAAATAAAGGACAGGAAATATCCGTTGAAAGATTAAAAGAAATTTATTTTGACTTAATTAAACAAGGAGCCCATAATATCAATTTAGTTACAGCAACACATTTTACTGAGGCTATTATCGCAAGCTTACAGGAACCATTGCCAGTCCCTGTAATTTATAATACCAGTGGTTTTGAAACTGTCGATACAATACACAGATTGAAAAATAAAATACAAATATGGCTTCCCGATCTAAAATATAGTGACGATTTAGCCGCAATAAAGTACAGTAATGCGCCTAATTATTTTAATACTGCTACAACGGCCATAAAAACCATGTACAAACAAGTCGGGCCCTACCAAATCGATGAAAATGGTTTATTAAAAAGTGGTGTAATTATCAGGCATCTGCTGTTACCGAATATGTTAGAAAATACACTAAGAGTAATAGACTGGATCGCTGACAATTTTGAACCGGGGCAAGTCCTGTTTAGTCTGATGCATCAATATATTCCATGCGGCCGAGCCGCTGAATACCCTGAAATAAACCGTGTTGTTACTGCAGAAGAATATCAAAAAGTTGAGCAGTACCTTTTCAATTCCGGTATTGAAGACGGCTTTATTCAGGAAGATACCGCTGCCAGCGCTGATTTTATTCCCATCTTTGATGGGACTGGAGTTTAGTTGACAAAGATTTTATAATCCTATATTATAAAAATATAATTATGAATATTGAAAGGACACTTGAACGAATGAAAAACTGATCCAATTTCGCACCTTATCTGAAAAAGACACAAAAACAGCTTAAAACCAAAAGCTTTGTTAAGTGTTGTCTTTTATCAGTAAGTCAGAATGGATCATTTTCTGCGATTTGAGGCTAAGTCTACCTTTACACCTCCCATTCTGTCTTGAATCGGGAGGTTTTTATTGTCTTCTAAAGTTAGGAGTTGAAATTATATGTACATCCTCGAAACCAATTCATTTAAATATTATTTAGGCGAAAGACTATTATTCAAACTGCCTGCTTTAAAACTACATACAAAAAGCCGTATAGGCCTGATCGGGCTGAACGGAAGTGGAAAAACAACTTTATTAGAGTTATTAGCAGGTATAAGACCAATTCCTGCAGCCGCAAAAATCATTTGCAAAACAACAATGACTATACTACCGCAATTAAAAGAAAGACTCTCCAAAAGCGGTGGCGAAACGACTCAAACCTACATCCTGCAGGCGCTCAAACAACAATCCGGTTTGCTGCTGGCAGACGAACCAACTAATAATCTTGATATGGACCATTTGTTATGGCTTGAAAAGGAACTTCGGCATTACTCAGGAGCCTTAATATTAGTTTCCCACGATCGTGATTTTTTAGATGCATTATGCAATGAAATCTGGGCTTTGGACGATAAACAACTTCAAATATATCAAGGTAATTACAGTAATTATCAGCAGCAAAAGATAATTTCTGAAAAAACTCATGATCAAGCTTATCGTAAATATATTATGCAAAAAACTCATTTAGAAACAGCTTTTTCTGCCAAACAGCAGCAAGCGCAAAAAGCTGTTAAAACCACGAAGATATCTTTATCAGAAGCCAGGATTACCGGAGCTAAACCCTACTTTGCTAAAAAACAGAAAAAGTTACAGCAAACAGGTCAATCCATACTGACGAGGTTAGACAAACTTAAACAGATAGAAAAAAGACAATCCTTACCAATAATAAAAATGAATTTACTGTCTTCAAAACTATGGCAGGGACAAATTTTAGTAAGAGCACATAACTGGTCTTATATTATTGATAAAAAACCGCTCTGGCAAACAGCAAGTTTTTCAGTAAAATCCGGCGACAAACTTGCCATCATCGGACCAAACGGCTGCGGGAAAACAACTTTACTCAAACAATTTTTAAAAGCACACAACAAACACTTGCCAAATGTGCAAATAGCCTGCGGAGCAAAAATAGGTTACTTCAGTCAGGATATTGATATTCTTGATCCTGATAAAAACCTGCTCCGTAACCTACAGTCAACGTCTTCACAAAGCGAAGCTTTATTACGTACTGTTTTAATAAGACTTCGTTTCAAACGCGAAGATTTTTTTAAACCAATACAGCTTTTAAGCGGCGGTGAAAAAGTCAAAGCTGCTTTAGCAAAAATATTAGTCAGTGACTGTAATGTACTTATGCTAGACGAACCAACCAATCACTTGGATCTGGATGCTGTAACTGCTTTAGAAGAATTATTATGCAATTATCCAGGAACTTTGATTTTTACAACCCATGACCGCCGCCTGCTTAAAGCCATTGCTAAAAATTTATTAGTCTTTGATGGAACAAAACTGAACTTTTTCCCTGGGCCATATGACGACTACTCAAATAAACAAATAAGCACTGAGTATATTGAAGCAACAGCAGATATTTTACTTATAGAAAATAAACTGGCTGAAATTATCAGTCACCTTAGCCTCAATCCAACTGAAAAATTAGAAGCAGAGTTTCAATCATTACTGGCAAAAAAACGCCTTTTATTGTCAAAGCAATCATCTTGATTTACAAAATAGTTTGCATTAGTCGAATTTAGCTGTTAAAATATAACTCACAATGTATTTTATTTTGCAATTTGTATTCAAGGAGAAAGATGATAAACAATTCACATAATAAATATATCATTTTCATATTGTTGCAAAGTTTTCTATACGGCTTAGGTAATCCACTCACTAAAATTGCTTTTGCCAGTATCACACCTTTATGGTGTCTGGCCTTTCGTTTTGGTCTGGCTTTTTCTCTCTTCGCAATTTTCTTTGCAACACGCTTAAGGAAACAGCTGCAGGCACTTTCTGCAAGCCAATATCTGCCAGCAGGATTATGTATGGCTTCAGCTTATATTTCATGTAATCTGGCATTAGAAGGAACTACGGCAACGAATGTTGGCTTTATTATGTCCTTATCAGTAATTTTCGCACCGCTTTTGTCAATAATAGTCTTACAGCGACCTTATAAACTTTCACATCTTCCTATACAACTATTGGTCATTCTCGGTATGTATCTACTCTGTAGTAATGGAGGAACGTTTTCTTTTAACCAGGGAGATTTATGGGCATTGCTTACAGCAGTCAGCGTCGCAGGAGCACTGGTCTTTGGAGAAAAATCTCTGAAAGCAACAGATGCTATCACTATTTCTGCTATTCAAACCTTTATTACGGCAGTTATCAGCATCGCAGGAGCTTTATTATTCGACGATATTAGCACTATCACTAAAATTCAACCAGAAGCCTGGGCTGTTGTTATCTATCTGGCTATTACATGTACCTGCCTGGCTTATTTTCTGCAAAACGCTGCCTTGAAATTCTTATCTTCCTCCTTAGTATCAATGCTGCAATGTACTCAACCTATTTTAACTGCTGCAGCCTCATACTTTTTACTTAATGAAAAATTAACTTTTACAGGTATGAGCGGAGCTGTAATAATTTTAGCTTGTATAATTTCTGAAAATATTTTAGAAAAAAAGTAAAACCGCGGTAAACCGCGGTTTTACTTTTACTTTTGTACTTTATTACGTCTTTCAGCTTCCATCTTCTTAAAAGCTTCTCTTTCCTGGCAAAGTTCCTCATATAAAGCCAGGCCATTCCAACTTTTATTATTTTCCGTAATCATCGCTTTTAACTCTATTCTTCCTACCCCTACACGCTGCAAAGCAATTAAAAATTTTTGTAACTTGCTGCCGTCAAATCCATGCAGCACCAACATTTCTTCCTGAAATTCTTCTCCCTGATAAACTTCTCCGTGATTTTCTATTCCAGAAATTCCCAATAAAGCTCCCAGCGGCTGCTCATACTCTGCTCTTGCAACCTCTTTAAACCTCACCTGCATCATCATACAGACCATTTTAATCATTTTTAACTTTTCTTCATTGAAATTATATAATAAAGCAACAGAATTGTTCATACAATACTCCTTTTCGATAATAATTATTGTTACCACTATTATAGCATATTTTTCGCACTATTAGCTAACTCTACCAAAATAACTTTCAAGACGGACACAAAAAGACGCCTGCCAAAAAATTCCGGCAGGCGTTATTTTTATTCAACTGTTACTGATTTAGCAAGATTCCTAGGCTTATCAACATCACAGCCACGAGTTAAAGCAGCATAATAAGCTAACAGCTGCAAAGGTAGGACAGCAAGCAACGGAGCTAGATATTTATCTGTTCTGGGAATGAAAATAACATGATCAGCATATTTTGCAATACTGTCATCCCCTTCAAAAGCAATTGCAATGACCATCGCTTCACGCGCTTTTACTTCCTGCAGATTGCTGACTGTTTTATCATAAACATCAGGCTGTGTAGCTAAAACGATTACCGGCACACCTTCAACAATCAAAGCCAAAGTACCATGTTTCAGTTCTCCCGCTGCATAAGCCTCGGCATGGATATAAGATATTTCTTTAAGCTTCAAAGCACCTTCCAGCGCAACAGCATAATCAAGGCTGCGGCCCAGGAAAAATGCATCTTCACTGCTGCCATAACGGGTTGCAAAAACTTTAATCTGATCTACATTTTCCAGTAGCTTATGAATCTGCTCAGGGATATCGTGTAACCCTTCCACAAGCTTATGCGCTTTGGCAATATCTAAAGTACCGCGCAAACGTCCAACATAAATAGCCAGCATCAGCATTACTAAAAGTTGTGTAGTATAAGCTTTAGTAGAAGCTACAGCAATTTCTGGGCCAGCATAGGTATAAACAACCTGATCAGCTTCTCTGGAAATAGAAGAACCTACGACATTTGTAACCGCCAAAGTACGGGAACCAAGGCGCTTAGCCTCTTTCAAAGCAGCCAAAGTATCGCTGGTTTCACCTGACTGACTGATAACTATCGTCAAACTGTTGCCATCAACTAAAGGACTGCGATAACGGAATTCACTGGCAATATCGACTTCTACCGGAATCCGTGCCAGCTGTTCCAAATAGTATTTTCCAACAATACCTGCATGATAAGCAGTGCCACAGGCAACAATAAAAATCTTATTGATACCTGCCATTTCTTCTTCTGTCCAGCCAAGTTCAGTAAATTCAATTCCGTGAGAATCTTTCGGTACGCGCCCAGTCATTGTATCACGGATAGATTTTGGTTGTTCGTAAATTTCTTTAAGCATAAAATGTTCAAAACCGCCTTTTTCAGCAGCCTCTGCATTCCAATTTACTTCAAAAACCTTTTTACTGATCGGTGTTCCATTTATATCCTGTACCCAGACACTGTCTTTAGTGACAGTAGCAATTTCACCATCACTCATAATAAACGTACGGCGTGTCTTAGCAATAATAGCCGGTATATCGGAAGCAATAAAATTTTCGCCTTCACCAAGTCCAATAACCAAAGGATTATCTTTTTTTGTGCAAATTATTTTCTCCGGTTCTTTGGCACACATAAACACCAGCGAATAGGATCCCTCAATAACACGCAAAACTCTTTTTACAGTTTCTTCAAAGTCTCCATCATAATATGCAGCCATTAAATGTGCCACAACTTCAGTATCTGTTTCAGAAACAAATTTGTGCCCTTTGGCAATCAAATCTTCCTTCAGAACCAGATAATTTTCAATAATACCATTATGCACAACAACAAACTCCCCGCTGGCATCAGTGTGCGGATGAGAATTACGGTCGGACGGACGTCCATGCGTAGCCCAACGGGTATGTCCTATACCCATGGTGCCTTCAGGCATATGACCATCCAATTTTTGACGCAAAGAATCAAGACGGCCTACACATTTCTCAACAGTGATCTTACCTTTTTCATAAACAGCGATACCAGCGGAATCATAACCGCGGTACTCAAGCTTGCTCATGCCGTCCAGTAAAAACGGCGCTGCTTGATTATTACCAATATAACCAACGATACCACACATAGTTGTATCCTCCTAAATGTATATTGCCAATTCTGCCACAGACATTTTGTCACCGTCGTTACCGCCGGAATTTGTAGTCTGCTTACGGCCTGCAGCTAGCCGAGAGGTACCCGCTGACTGATCGATAAACCTCTCCCTCGTCTGCCGCCAAAGGCGGCACTTGCGCTTATAGTAACAAGTGTATGCTGAGCACACAACATGCCGCGCAGGCTTGGCTTGTCCCACGCGGCACGTCCTTGTAACCATTGTTATTGTACTATATTTTGACTCTTAGGTCAATGCTGACCAGTTATCCCAGTTCGCTGTTGACAACTTCGGCAATAGCACTTGCTATCTCTTCTAAGCGTTCTTGCTGTGGTCCTTCAGCCATAATACGGATCAAAGGTTCGGTTCCAGATGCCCGTACCAAAATCTGGCCGTTGTCACCAAGCTCTTCCTGATATTTTTTTATAATATTCTTTATAGATTCTTTTTCTTCCCAGCCATGCTTGTCAGCAACACGTACATTAAGCAGAATCTGAGGATATTTTGTCATCATCGCCCCCATTTCTGAGAGTCGTTTGTTATTTTGAACCAACGCCCCGAGAAGCTGTACGGCGGTTAAAATGCCATCACCAGTTTTTGCAAAGCTTGAAAAAATAATGTGCCCGGACTGTTCCCCGCCCAAACTATATCCATTTTTCAACATTTCTTCTAACACATAACGATCACCAACAGCTGTTTTTACACAGGAACCGCCATATTTTTTCATAGCTTGATGCAACCCGACATTACTCATAACAGTTGTAACGAGCACATTATCTTTCAGCTGTTTCTTTTTCATCAGTTCCAGTGCGCAAATCAACATCATTTGGTCACCGTCAAGAGCTTCCCCCTTTTCATCTACAACCAAACAACGGTCTGCATCACCATCGTTGGCAATACCAACATCAGCACCAACCTCAACTACTTTAGCCTGTAATGCTTCAAGATGCGTTGATCCACAGCCATTATTGATGTTAATGCCGTTAGGCTGATTAAAAATCGTTACAACCTCAACCCCTAAAGAGCGTAAAATAACCGGAGCAATGACACTGTTGGCACCGTTAGAGCAATCCATCACAACCTTCAGTCCATTAAGTTTACATGGAGCAGCTGCAATAACATGATCTATATACAGCTTATCAAGGCCTTCTTCCACAATAACCTGCCCAACAGAAGAACCGCGGGGATTCTTACTGCATTCTACAGGCAGGCTTACCAGTTCAGCAATCTCATCCTCTACTGCATCCGGCAGCTTATGTCCAGTTTTAGAGAAAAATTTAATGCCATTATCTTCAAAAGGATTATGCGAAGCAGAAATAACTACTCCAGCATTGGCCTTCACTTCCGGTGTCAGAAACGATACTGCCGGAGTAGGCATAACGCCTAAAAGATGCGCGTTACCACCAGCAGAGCAAATACCAGCTGCTAAAGCAGCTTCCAGCATCGTACCTGATAAACGCGTATCACGACCAATAATGATTTTCGGTGTAGTAGTTTCCCTTCCAAAATAAGTTGCCGCAGCGCGCCCTAATTTAAAAGCGAGTTCCGGCGTTAATTCAACATTAGCGACTCCACGCACACCATCAGTACCAAACAAACGAGCCATTTCAAGACCTCCGAACAAAGGATTTTTATTATCAGCTTATTATAAACTTTTTATCACCAAGTGACAAGCCTTTAAAAAAATGGTGTAAATTTTGCCATTACAGCCCTGGCGACATGATAACCATCTAAGGATGCACTCATAATTCCCCCCGCATAGCCGGCACCTTCACCACACGGATATAATCCGTTATGAGTAATTGATACTTTAGTATCATTATTACGCATAATTCTTACCGGCGCAGAAGTCCTTGTTTCGATACCTGTAAGCAAAGCGCCGCCATCCGCAAAACCTTGAATTTTTTTGTCAAAAGCAAGTATTCCCGAACGTAAAGTATCTGCAACAAAGTCAGGAAGAACGCTGTCTAACGCACAAGCGGTCAATCCAGGTCTGTAAGTAGCTTTAATATTACACCGTAAATCAGGCTGCAAATATTTCAAAAAGCTTGCAACATTCTGTGCCGGCGCATTATAACAACTTCCGCCAGCCTTAAACGCCAGCTTTTCATAATACCGCTGAAACTCCATCCCGGCAAGCGGATCCGTACCAAAATCCTGAGGACCTACATTTACAACAAGTGCACTGTTGGCAATCCCGGAATCACGCTGATACATACTCATACCATTTACTACTACACCACCTGCTTCAGATGCTGCCGCAACGACCATACCACCAGGGCACATACAAAAAGAATATGCAGTTCTACTCTTATCCGGAGTATGATGGACTAATGCGTAATCTGCTGCCCCCAGACGTGGATGTCCTGCAAAATCACCATACTGTGCCTTATCTATAAGTTCCTGCGGATGCTCAATCCGTACCCCTATGGCAAATGGTTTTGCTTCAATACCAATTCCAAGCTGCAGCAATCTGGAATAAGTATCACGCGCACTGTGACCACATGCTAGAATAACCGCATTGCTCATGATTTTTTCACCGTCAGAAAGAATTACTCCGCTCAAACTATTTTCTTTAACTATAAAATCAACGACATGGGCATTATAACGTATTTCACCGCCAAAGGCACGTATTTCATTTGTCAAGCCCATAACCATCACACGTAATTGATCTGTGCCCACATGCGGCTTATGTTCGTATAAAATTTCCTTAGGAGCACCCGCCTGCACAAAATCTTTTAAAATTCTTCCCATCACCGGATCATTGACACGAGTGGTCAATTTACCATCGGAAAAAGTACCGGCGCCTCCCTCACCAAACTGGACATTAGAATCTGGATCAAATTTTCCGTCTTTCCAAAAACGCTGCACATCATCCACTCTTTGTGCTACAGGTTTACCACGTTCCAGTATCAAGGGCCTATAACCATACCGAGCTAACTCCAATGCAGCTAACAAACCAGCCGGCCCCGCTCCAATAACCAACGGCCGTCCAACTATTTTTTCCACACCCAAATCAGGTTCAACAAGACTTTCTTCTGCCAATAAAGTGACATCTTTATCCTTAACCAATCTACCTAACTGCTTAGAAGATATTTCTAAATCAATCAAAACATGGTAATTTAAGGAAATATTATTTTTACGGCGGGCATCAACTGCCCGCCGTACTATTTGCAAATTATCAATATCCTGTTTTTTTAATCCCAGTTTTTTAGCGGCTGCCTCTTTAACAGATGTTTCCTCCAAAAGCGAAACCCTGACATTATTCACCTTTAACCTCATTAGTAATCCTTTCTCATTCCGCCTCAATATGTACCTTTACCGTATGAGTATCAGCCATTGTTTTTTCAGGCAACAAAAGTACTGCTTCTACATTGCCATTAGCACTGAATTTACCTAAATCTACTGGCTGTGTCTTTACTTCTGTTATACTTTGCAAAATGGAAGGTTCGGCTGTCAATTTCACTGTTGCAGGTTCACAGACTGCACGTTTCATGGTCATTCCGCCAGTTAATGCTCCAGTAGTTTCTACAACTACCGGTACTTCAACTGTAATCATCTGACGTACTAATGAAGCTTTTACCTGTGCTTTAGCAGGTGAAATCTGCAAATCAGGCATTTCCAAACCATTAGCGCTCATAGCTATCAATGTACTTTCAACTTGAAAATCATTTTCTCGCTCACTGACATCAACAGGTGCCACAACTCTAGCCATCTCATTGATACGATGCGTAGCACCTTTTACAGTTACACTGTCAGGAATGACCTCTCGTTTACTTAAAGTAAAATCAGAAGCAGGTATACCGATAACACGCGTATCAACCTCCATTACCTTTTCTGTAACAGAATCAAGATAAGCATAAATATTATTGGGATATACTTCCAACACGGTCCCCTGATTAAACTGTGCTTTAACAGGCAAGGCCTGCTGTCCTATATTTTTGTCAGCAAAATCAACATAGGCCGTAACTTCTTTTTCCGTTATATCACCTAAAACCGTTCTTTGAGCCTGAACCTTAACACGCACTTTATCAGGAGTATTAAGTACAATCATACCTTCCGGGACATTACGCAGTTCCAAATTAACCACATAATTACGTTCTACAAGTGGGTTCTGTTCATTCATAACATACATCCATAACGCACAGGCAATAAGAAACGCGATGACCCGTGCCAACATATTTTCACGATCAAAGAAATTCCCCATCATTTGCCACCCCGAATCTCTTTGATTTTATCATTGATAACCTGTTTCCAATTCAGAGAAGGCTGTACTACAGCAGCTCTTAATAAGCTTTTAATATCTTCGCCGGTCAGATAGCGATGCAATTCACCGTTACGGGCCAGAGAAATCGTGCCGGTCTCTTCGCTGACGACTAAAACCAGAGCATCTGACTGTTCGGAAATACCGATAGCAGAACGATGGCGCGTTCCCAACTCCTGGCTCAGATTACGTGCTTCTGTTAAAGGAAGCAGGCAGCTTGCTGCTACGATACGATTACCGCGTATAACAACAGCGCCATCATGTAAGGGTGTATCCGGTTCAAAAATATTGAGCAGCAAACTATCTGAAATCAAACCGTCAATCGGCACGCCGGTTTCAATTCTCTCTTCCAAACCTGTCTCCCGTTCAAAAACCATCAATGCGCCTATTTTTCTACGACTCATAATTTCCGTAGCATTAGTAACGGCATTCAGCATATCTTCCAGTTCTTTTTCATCAAGTTCGTTATGCTTATGAAATAAACGCCCGCGACCAATCTGCTCAAGCGCACGACGCAGTTCCGGCTGAAAAACTACAGGCAGCGCGACCATGACTACTGTCATACTTTTTTCCAAAAGCCAGGTAATAACATGCAGATTCAGCCATTTACTGATAAATAAAATAACAGCTAAGACCAAAAGACCTTTGACTAAAGTTGCGGCCCGAGTGTTTTTTAACATTAAGTATATACGGAAAAGGAAATAAGCAACAACTAAAATATCCAAAACATCTAAAATGCTTATCGTTTTTAATAATCCCTGCAGCTGCAATAACAAACTCTTCACCTGTTTCCTAAGTATTTTTTAGACAACAATATTCTAATATATATTATAACAAAAAACTCGTGTACTTCGCTATGCGAAATGCACGAGTTTAATATATTTTGCAAAAATTTCTTAAATTAATTATATTCTTGCTTTTAAATCATCTAATACTACCTGCTGTTCTGCCAACAGTACGTCTCCGCGTGAAAATTGTTTAGCATTTTCAGAAAAAGCAGGTCCGCCATAAGAAGTTCTTGCCGCAACACAGTTTTCCGGCTGCAAAGCCTCTAGTAGATCTTCTTCAAACAACGCTGAAAAAGTTTTATATTCTTCAAGCGAAATCTCCGGCAAGAATTTTCCCTGATGGATAGCATAAGCCACACACTTACCTACAACTTCATGGGCCTGTCGGAAAGGTAACCCCTTCCGAACGAGGTAATCAGCAAGATCAGTAGCATTAGAGAAATCTTTGCTGACAGCCTGCTCCATTTTTTCTACATTGACAGTCATCGTAGAAATCATATCGCTGTATACTGCCAGACTGAATTTAACAGTATCGACCGCATCAAAAAAACCTTCTTTATCCTCCTGCAAATCCTTATTATAAGTCAGCGGCAAACCTTTTGCTGTAACCAGCATCGCTTGCAGATGCCCATAAACACGACCTGTTTTACCACGCACAAGCTCGGCAATATCCGGATTTTTTTTCTGCGGCATCATCGATGAACCTGTAGCAAATGCATCATCCAGTTCTATAAACCCGAATTCTGTACTTGACCACAGACAAATCTCTTCACTCAAACGGCTCATATGCATCATCAAAACGGAAGCAAATGACAAAAATTCGATAATATAATCGCGATCGCTGACAGCATCCATGCTGTTGGCATAAACACTGCCGAAATTCAGCTGCTCAGCCACATCAAAACGATCAATAGGGAATGTAGTTCCAGCAATGGCTCCTGCACCAAGAGGCATCATATCAGCGCCAGACCACACCCCCTGCAACCTGCGAAAATCACGCTGCAGCATATTAAAATAGGCCAGCAGATGATGTGCAAAGGTTATAGGCTGAGCACGCTGCAGATGTGTGTAACCAGGCATCAGCGTTCTGTCATGTTTTTGGGCAACTGCCAAAAGCGCCTTCTCAAACTGCAGCAGCAATTCACCGATCTCTACAATCTCACGTTTCATATACATGTGCATGTCTAAAGCAACCTGGTCATTACGGCTGCGGGCAGTATGCAAACGTGCCCCAGCAACGCCAATCCGCTCAGTAAGGCGTGCCTCAATGTTCATATGAATATCTTCTAAAGCCACTTCAAAACTAAAATTACCGGCTTCGATATCAGCAAGAATAGTTTCCAAGCCGGCTACAATCTTTTCCACATCTTCAGCAGGAATAATACCGCATTTGCCCAGCATTTGCGCATGGGCAATACTGCCTCGGATATCTTCATGATACAGCCGTTTATCAAACTCAATAGATGCATTAAATGCATCTACGAGTTCATTGGTATTTTTACTAAATCTGCCGCCCCAAAGCTTAGCCATTATTTCAGTTTTCCTTGTTTCATCAATGCACGTACAGTCAAAGGCAAGCCAAACAGGTTAATAAAGCCGCTGGCATCTGCCTGATTATAGACTTCATCAGCACCAAAAGTTACATATTCCTGGCTGTATAAGGAATACGGAGATTTAGCGCCTGCAGAAATGATATTGCCTTTATACAGTTTCAAACGTACTGTACCTGTAACAGTTTTTTGTGTTTCATCAACAAAAGCTGCCAAAGCTTCGCGCAGCGGAGAGAACCACATACCGTCATAAACGAGTTCAGAATATTTAATGCCTACCATTTGTTTATAGCTCATAGTAGCACGATCAAGGCAAAGATTTTCCAGTTCATTATGAGCATAATAAATAATAGACCCACCAGGAGTTTCATAAACACCACGGGATTTCATACCAACCAGACGATTTTCAACCATATCACAAATACCAACACCGTTACGGATACCAATCTCATTAAGATTTTCAACGATAGTGGCCGGACTCATTTTTGTACCGTTAACAGCAACCGGCACACCCTGTTCAAATTCCAGTTCTACATACTCAGCTTTGTCCGGCGCAGTTTCAGGAGTATTAGTTACAATAAAAAGTGCGTCCTTAGGAGCATTCCAGGGATCTTCGAGATCTGAACCTTCATGGCTCAAATGCCACATATTACGGTCCATAGAATAATCATGTTCCTTGGTAACAGGAATAGGAATATTATGTGCTTCCGCAAAGTCAATGGCATCTTCACGGGAACGGATGCTCCATTCGCGCCAGGGAGCAATAATTGCCAGCTGCGGAGCCAGTGCTTTTACAGAAAGTTCAAAGCGAACCTGGTCATTACCTTTGCCCGTAGCACCATGAGCAACAGCATCAGCACCTTCTTTTTCAGCGATCTCTACTAATCTTTTAGCGATCAGAGGACGTGCAAAAGAAGTACCAAGTAAATATTTCTTTTCATAAACTGCGCCGGCTTTGACAACAGGCCAAACATAATCAGCAATAAATTCTTCCTTCAAATCTAAAATATAACATTTGCTGGCACCTGATTTAAGTGCTTTATCATGTACGGGATCAAGTTCGTCACCTTGACCAAGATCTGCCGTAACTGCTATAACTTCACAGTTATTATAGTTTTCTTTGAGCCAGGGAATAATTACCGAGGTATCCAAACCACCAGAATAAGCAAGCACGACTTTTTTAATGTCTTCTTTTTTCATTGTAGATACAGCCTCCTAAGATGTTTAAATATGTAAGATTTCATGCATAAACTTGTAACGACGAATATGATTATACCACATTTTCCAGAAAATGGAAGAGTTTTTATGAATGTATACCGTATTTTTACTTATAACACTTCATCACTCATCAAAAGTGCCATAATCGCTTTTTGTACATGCAGACGATTTTCTGCCTGATCAAAAATTTTTGATTGCGGTCCTTCCAAAACATCCTCAGTTATTTCCTCCCCGCGATGTGCAGGCAAACAATGCAAAACCATAGCGTCAGGCCGGGCCACTGCCAGCAATTCTTTATTGATCTGATATTCACCCAAAGCTTCCTGACGGATAGATTGTTCTGACTCTTGACCCATACTCGCCCAAACGTCAGTATAAAGTACATCAGCACCTTTCGAGGCTCTGAACAGATCATCGTCAACCTCAATCGTACAGCCTGTATGGACTGCATCTTCCTGGGCTGTCTTAACGATAACAGGATCTGGCTGATATCCCTGCGGACAAGCACAGACCATATTCATACCAACTTTTGCACAGGCATACATCAGTGAATGAGCCATATTATTACCATCACCTACATAAACAAGTTTCCTGCCTTTCAGGACCTCTTTATACTCCATAATAGTAAATAAATCAGTCAAAGCCTGACAGGGATGCAGCATATCCGTTAAACCGTTAATGACCGGAATACTTGCATATTTAGCCAATTCTAAAACAGATTCATGTGAAAAGGTACGAATCATGATCCCGTCAACAAAACGTGATAAGACTCTTGCCGTATCACGTACTGGTTCACCACGGCCAATCTGAGAAGCAGAATCGTTCAAATAAATCGGGTGACCGCCAAGCTGCCAGAAACCAACCTCAAAAGAAACACGTGTACGTGTTGATGCCTTGGAAAAAATCATCCCAAGAGTTTTGCCTTTAAGATATTGATGCGGCTCGCCATTTTTTTGTTTACGCTTTAACTTTTTAGCGACATCTAAAATAGTCGCAACTTCACCCACCGATAAATCGTGAATAGAAATCAAATCTTTATTTCTTAAACCCATTCTCCACCCTCACAAACTTGGTTAAAATTCAGCCAATGCCGCATCTAAAGCAGCTACTGCCTGATCTATTTCTTCTTTTGTAACGATCAAAGGAGGAACTAAACGAATAACGTTACCAGCCGTACAATTAACAATGACCTGGCGCTTAAGACAAGCTTCGACAACCTCTTTGCCATCTTTAGCCAACTCCATGCCTAAAATCAAGCCGCAGCCGCGTATTTCAATAACCTTATCTGGATACTTAGCCATCAGAAATTCCAGTTTCTTTTTGAAATAAGCTCCTTTTTCCGCCGTCTGTTCTACAATATTTTCATTTTTTATTGTAGTTAAGGTCGCATAAATAGCCGCGCATGCTAAAGCATTACCGCCAAAAGTACCACCATGATCACCAGGCTTAAAAACATGCGCCAACCTTTCTGTGACGACAAAACCACCAACAGGAAAACCACCGCCTATCCCTTTGGCAAAAGTCATAATGTCAGGTTTTACACCACTATGCATATACGCAAACCATTTTCCTGTACGCGCGACACCTGTTTGAATTTCATCAAAAACAAGCAGTGCGTCATATTTATCGCACAATAATCTTGCCTCACGCAAGTATGTATCACTGGGAACATGAACGCCGCCTTCCCCCTGAATAGGCTCGAGCAAAACACAGCAAACATCTTCATCCATTGCTTCACGCAACGCTTCCAAGTCACCATAAGGAACATAATCAAAACCTGCAGGCAACGGCTCATATCCTTGCTGATATTTAGGCTGACCTGTGGCAGTAACAGTCATCATAGTCCGACCATGAAAGGAATGTACAGCCGTTATAATACGATATTTCCCCTCATTTTTTTGATGACCGTATTTACGCGCAAGTTTTATGGCGCCTTCATTAGCTTCAGCACCGCTATTTGCTAAAAACACCCTGTCAAAACCTGTAGTTTCAATGATTTCTTTAACAGCTTTTGCCTGAATATCAGTATAGTAAATATTAGAACAGTGCATAAGTTTCGCAGCCTGTTCACTAATAGCTTTTACCAGTGCAGGGTGTGCGTGTCCCAAAGAATTAACTGCTATCCCTGCTAAAAAATCCAGATATTCATTACCGTCAGCATCATAAAGCTTACAGCCTTTACCATGGGTAAGTGCCAGCTGATATCGACCAAAGACCGGCAAATAATATTTTTCTGTTTGGTCGATAATTGTTTTTGCGTCCATTGCGATCCCCTCTAATCCTTTTATTCTCAGCAGCCTTTACAGCTCTTTTACTACTTCTGTCCCCACGCCTTCATCACTGAATATCTCCATTAAGATTGTATGCTCAGCACGTCCATCAATAATATGCGTTTTTTTCGCACCGCCGGAAAGCGCCGTGATGCAGGCCTTCACTTTTGGAATCATACCTCCGTCGATGTTGCCGCGGATGATCAGTTCCTGTGCTTTTTCAAAGCTCAGCGTCGAAATAAAGCTTGCTTCATCACGATAATCCGCATAAATACCTTTAACATCAGTTAGAACCAGTAATTTTTCAGCTTTCAGTGCACCTGCGATCTCACCGGCAACACTGTCTGCATTAATATTATAAGTTTCTCCATTAGCACCCACTCCAGTCGGTGCAATAACCGGTATAAAATCATTATCAAGCAGTACTTCTAAAAGCTCTGTATTGATTTTTTCGACATTGCCGACATAGCCAATATCAACTAAATTTACCTCACCATTTTCATAAACATCTGCCAAATGCTTTTTAGCACGGATAAGTCCGGCATCCTTACCATTCAAACCAACTGCGCGGCCACCCAGAACATTTAAACGGGCAACAAGGTCAGTATTGATCTTACCAACAAGGGCCATTTCAGCTATCCCGACGGATTCTGCGTCAGTAACGCGCAAACCACTGACAAATTGTGTTTTTTTGCCAGCCTTGCCAAGCATAGCAGTGATTTCAGGACCGCCTCCATGTACAACTACAGGACGTAATCCGGCGCATTGCAGGAAAACAATATCCTGCAGCACTTTAGTCTTAATATCATCATTAAGCATAGCGTTACCGCCATATTTTACTACTACAGTTTTTCCTTTAAAATCGCGCAGATATGGCAGCGCTTCCACTAAAGTTTTAATTTCTTCGTTACGTAACATTGACAGTTCCTCCTGTTTTTACGGCAGTACCGGGCCCTGGACTGCCTTTTGTTATTTTTATAAATTTGAGGCGGCCAAAGCTCCCGACTCAGTACGTCAACAAATCTCAGGTATGGTATTCACCATTAATTTTGACATATTCATAGCTGAAATCACAGGTCCAGACTGTAGCACACTCATTCCCTGCCGCCATATCAATGGTCATTGTGATATCATGTTCACTCATGATATCAGTCAAGCTTGTCAGCGGTATATTACAGTTCATACCATTTTCAACTAAACGTACGCCGCCGATTGACAAATTAACTTTATCTGCATTCATTACTGCACCACTATAACCTGCGGCGCAAACAATGCGTCCCCAGTTCGGGTCTTCGCCAAAAAAAGCAGTTTTAACAAGCGGCGATTTGGCAATTGCCATAGCCGCTGCTTTGGCATCTTTCCATGTAGCCGCACCAACAACATTAACTTCCAAAAATTTTGTAGCTCCTTCACCGTCTCTGGCAATCAACTTAGCGAGATCCTGTGCACAAGTTACCAAAGCTTCAAAAAAAGCCGGATAATCTGGATGTTCCTCTGAAAATATAATTTCATTTTCAGCCAATCCGTTGGCCAGTACGATCATACTGTCATTGGTACTGGTATCTCCATCAACGACTACCATATTAAAAGATTTATCAGCAGCAGCCTTAACAGCTCTTTTTAAAACATCTGGAGCGATTGCCGCATCAGTAGTTAAAAAGGTGAGCATTGTCGCCATGTTAGGATGGATCATCCCTGCACCTTTAGCAATTCCAGCAATCCTTGAAGTCTTCCCTCCAACCTCAAATTCATAAGCAGCACGCTTAATAAACGTATCAGTTGTCTGAATTGCCATAGCACAGCTTTCACCTTCGTTTTCATCCATAACATCGACAGCATCGGCTAAACCATTTTTTATTTTATCCATAGGCAAAAAATGACCTATAACACCAGTACTGCAAACATAAACATTCTGCGGTTCAATACCAAGTAAATCAGCTGCAAAAGCCTGCATTTCTCTGGCATCAAGTAAGCCCTGTTCACCTGTACAGGCATTCGCACAACCGCTGTTGACTATAATAGCCTGAGCCACAGCCTCTTGTGCAACTTCTCTGCTTACTAAAACAGGAGCCGCACACATTTTGTTTTGAGTAAATACAGCACCGGTAGCTGCCGGAACTGTACTGTAAATAACAGCCACATCATGATTGCCACTAGCTTTAATACCGGCTTTAACCCCGGCAGCAAGAAAACCCTGAGGCGCTGTTACCCAGCCATCAATTTTCTTCATTCTTCACGCCTCCTCATGGATAGATAGGTAATTGAGTCAAACCAGTATTTTCCGGTATCCCAAACATCACATTCATATTCTGCACAGCCTGACCTGCCGCACCCTTCACTAAATTGTCCAGCACACTCATAACGATGATACGTCCAGTACGCTTATCAATCTGCCAGCCAATATCCACATAATTAGATGCTCTGACATTTTTTATTTCCGGGCAAGCACCCTGACCGCGCAAACGAATAAAATACTCATCAGCATACATTTCTGCAAAAGCTTCCTGAACCTGAGCTTCGCTGACGTCATTTTTAAGAGAGGCATAGCAAGTCGCTAAAATACCACGATCAACAGGCAACAAATGTGGTGTAAATTGAATCACAACATCTTTTCCGGCATATTCACTATAAACCTGCTCGATCTCAGGAGTATGCCTGTGATCAGCAACACCATAAGCGTGAAAATTTTCATTCACAGAGCAATAGAGACTACCCAGCTTCAAACCCCGTCCTGCACCCGTTGTTCCAGATTTCGCATCTATAATAATTCCCTGGGTTTCAATCAAGCCTGCTTTCAGTAAAGGTACCAAGGCTAAAATACTGCAAGTTGTATAACATCCTGGGTTCGCTAAAATTTTAGCATCCTTTACCTGTCCCCTATATAATTCGGTCAGGCCATAGACTGCCTTAGTTTCTGGATCTTCGTGCTTTACTTTATACCATTCTTCAAAAACTCGTATATCCTTAAATCTATAGTCTCCGCCCAAGTCTATTATCTTTGTATCGTGCATTTTCAACTGCCTGCCGATCTTCATCGCATGACCATGCGGCAAAGCAATAAAAATAACATCGCTTTTATCAGCAATTTGCTCAATATCCTGTAAACTGCCCAATGCAGTTTCAATTCGTACAGACAGATGAGGATACATAGCAGCAATATTCTCACCGGTACTGCTTTCAGATGTTATCGCAGCAAGTTCTACTTCCGGATGTCCATCCAATAATCTCAACAGCTCGGCTCCGGCAAAACCTGTAGCTCCAATGACACTTGCTTTCATATCCAGCCTCCCTAAAACTTATGATTTGTAATTATACAACTTTATCGCATAAACACGCAAGTATTTCTCTGAAAAAATTTTTTAAATATCCTACTAAAAAAAAATCTGTCTATTATTATAAACACTAACCCTATTATATTTAATATTGTACTACTTTAGAGGCCTTTTTTCAAAACATTTTTCAATTTTTTATTCATTGGTAAGTGTTTTTTATTTTATTATTTCTAAAATCTCTGATACAATATAATCAATAATTATAATAATTTAAAGAGGTACCTTATGTTCAAAATATTCGTTATCATCATTATAGCTGTAGGTATCTTTTTTTGGTATCCTACCAGTGGTGACCCCATCAAAAAAGAGATTCTATCGCCAACTACACAGCATTCTGTGCAACTGCCGCCTGCTGAACACAGTAAGGCAACCGTTTTTTTACTTTCTATCTTACCTCCAAAACAAACTTGGCCAGATCCGATACAAAAAATCTGGCTAAGCCTAAATATTGAAGAAGCTGTCCAAGAACGCACTAACGATATTGAGTGGGTTCCTATCACAGATATCCCTATTGAAATGCAGCAAGCCTTACTGGCCATTGAAGATCACAATTTTTACAATCATGGCGCCATAGATGTTGACGGTATCCTGCGTGCTACATTAGTAAATATTACTGCCGGAGAAGTAGTTCAAGGCGGCAGTACAATTACGCAACAGCTCACAAAAAACCTTTTTCTGTCACAAGAGCAGACTTTGATCCGTAAAACTGAAGAAGCGCTGCTTTCTCTGGTTATGGAACAGCATTACAGTAAAGACCAGCTTTTAGAGATTTATTTTAATACAACTTATTTTGGTGCCGGTGCCACTGGCATCAAGTCTGCAGCACTTACCTATTTTGATAAATTACCTCAGGAAATGCAGCTTGCCGAATGTGCTATTATTGCGGCTCTTCCTTATGCACCATCTGCACTCAATCCACTAGAAAATCCTGAAGGCTGTAAAAAAAGACAGCGTTTAGTTTTGCAGACAATGGTAAAACGAGGTTATATTGGCACAACTTTAGCAGAAAAAACCTCTGCCGAACCAGTATTCCTTGCAAATGGAGCAACATTCTAAATAACAAAAACGTCATCTTAAATTTAAGATGACGTTTTTTATTTATCTGTCATAATCTGATATTTTTCTCCGTCAGTCCTCAAAGTAATTTCACCATTTTGACTGGTGACTTTAACAGGAATCTGTAAATACTCAAATGTTCCCAATACCTTTTTATTAGGATGATTATATTTTTCTTTATCGCCACAGCTTATCAGTGCCAGCTGTGGCTGTACCGCTTTTAAAAAATTATAAGTGGAAGACGTACTGCTTCCGTGATGTGCTACCTTCAAAACAGTGCTCTGCAGTTTTTTTCCATATCTACTTACCAAATCATTTTCGGTCTTTGCTTCAATATCTCCTGTAAAAAGCATTGAAAATTCACCATACTGCAATTTAAAAACCAAACTATTATTATTTAAATCTTTTTCAGGGAAACCATTTTTACTAGCAGGTGCTAAAAACTTTAAATTTATATTGTCTGCAAACTCCAGTTTTTGCCCAGCACTTAATATTTGGCGGCTTAAAATTCCGTTAAGAATCAATTTCTCTACATCTTTAGAAATTTCACTTTGAGGATTTACAATACCGTTGTCATAAAAATTTTTAACATCAAAATTATTTAATATTTTTATTACTCCTCCTAAATGGTCTAAATGATGATGTGTAATAATCAAAGCATCCAGTTTTCTAACCCCTAAAGTCTTCAATCTGCGAACAAGTATATCACTATTTTTATAATCACCTGTATCCACAAGTATTGCAACAGCCTGATTTCTCAATAAAATTGCATCCCCCTGCCCAACATCCAACAATTTTACCTCAAGCTGGCCTTGCAAAAGTGAAATAGCTTCATGAGCTTCTGACCCAAAATCATAAGCTTCATAGCCATACGCTGCGACTGTTATGATAATCGTTAAAATAAATTTCCAAAACTTTTTCATATTTCCTCACAAAAACAAAACGTGCCGTAAAATATCGGCACGTTAAAATTCTACTGGTGGGACATTTTCTGCTTCATGATTTGCTTATAAGTTTCAACACCCGGTTGATCGTAGGCGTCAACATCAGCCAACTCACCTTCATATGCTACGGAAAGCATCAGAAAATAAAGCAGCTGTCCTAAATAATATTCGTCTATCCGAGGCAAAATATATTTCGCATTTAACCGCCCGTCGCTATTCAAAGCCTCTTCATTAGCAGCAAGTGCAATTTTCAGAGCATGGTCAACAGACAAGCCGTCATATTTTTTTAATGAGCTGATATGAGTAAAGGGATTGTTTAAAACAATCTGCTGCTCACGTTCCAATATTTCAACAAACTGTATTACTTTATCTTTTTTTCCATCCTGATGCTGTTGTGTTTGAGCATGCATATCAGTGGAACCAACAGCTGAAACCGGAGTACGTCCATAATAAACAACATTGCCTTCACGATCTTTACGCTTCCCAAGAGATTCAGCCAAAAGCTGTACATACCATTCACCAACAGATTTCATTTTCGCCGCATATGGCATAAAAACTTCAATATCAACGCCTTTTTCGGCTGCTGCATACTTCAAGACTGCGTTCAAGAGCGCCGGGTTTTCTCCAAGCGAAGCTGACTGACATGCATTTTCCATATCCCTTGCTCCACATAAAAAGGCATCTATATCCATTCCTATAGCGGCAGCAGTAATTAATCCTGGATTGCTGAAAATACAAAATCGGCCGCCAATACCTTCTTTGATATCAAAACACTGCCATACATTCTCCTTAGCCAAGTTATATAAAGGAGATATATCTTCATCAAGATCGGTTACAACCGCAACCTCCATTTGCAATAACGAAGACTTTTGACACTGCTCATAAAAATAAGAAAACGCTGCTAAAGTTTCTAAAGTTGTACCAGATTTTGAAATAGGAACAAGCAATACTCTGAATTGCTCATTTTTCCCCAGCCTGTGCGTGGCAAGATACTCCAATTCATCCACAACTTCACTATACTGATCTACATCTAAATTATTTCCCGAGAAATATACCCTAGGATAACCATGCCTGCTTTTTTCACAGCCTACATTCCAGCCGGAACCGGCAAAAATATCAAACAGAACTTTATTGCCAAGATAAGATCCCCCTACTCCTAAAAAAACAACAGCATCTATCTCCTGCTGCAGATAACTTCCAAACTGCTTCAATTTAGCAATAGACTCCGGCGTATTAGGATTGCCATTCTTAACGAAAGGCAGTTTCGTAAAAAGCACATGCTCCGGCGTACCATCTTTAGATAAATGTGCCTTTGCCATACCTTGCTCACGTATTAACAGTAAAGCATCTGCAGCATCTTTAGCCTTACTCTCCAAAGTTTCAATAACTGCAGGTGTTATTGTATCAGTATTTATCATATTGCTATAATCAAAAATAAAACCACTTGCTAATGCTATTTCTCCAGATAATTTCATAATATCACCATATCAATTATTTATATACTTAAATATTTTATCATAAAAATATAACAAAAGCAAAAGAACCAATGCTTGAAGGCATTGGTTCTTAAATTATTATTTCTGCAGATTACGTAAATAGTTCTCTGCTGTTTCCAGCTGTATATCCTTTGTGGGCTGTTCGGGCAGTTCCACAACTTCATCAGGCGTAATACCCGTACCATTAATAGATCTTCCAGAAGGAGTATAATATTTAGCCGTAGTTAGCTTTAACCCAGTATTCTGAGGTAGCCTATATACAGTTTGTACCGACCCCTTACCAAAGGTCCGAGTACCAAAAAGCTTCCCGGACTTAGTGTCCTGCACAGCTCCTGCAACGATTTCAGAAGCACTTGCACTGCCATGATCAACTAATACGGCAAGTGGATACTTCACTTGCTCCAAATAAGATTCTTCCGTATATTTGCGACCTTCCCTGTCGATAACGGATACGATCGGTCCCTTAGGAACTAAATATTGTGCAACACGTACAGACTCTCCTAAAATTCCTCCAGGATTCTGCCTTAAATCCAACAGCAGTGCCTGCATCCCCTGCTCTTCCAGTTCCTGATATTTCTTCGCAAACTCTCCCGATGTATTTTCGTTAAAAATAGCAATCCTGATATAGCCAATCTTGCTATCTGGCAGCATTTCTCCTGCAACTGACTTGATCTTAATATCGCCACGTACAACTCTTACCGTACGTTCGTTACCTTTATTATCGTCCAAGACCAGCTCGACTTCTGTTCCCTGCGTGCCTCTAATCATTCCAACAACATCTTCAAGCTGCATCCCAGCCGTCTTTTTTCCATCGACCTGAACTATTTTGTCGCCGGCTTTGATACCGGCTTTTTCTCCAGGCGTTCCCTCTAAAGGTGCAACTACAACAAAATTATTCTCCTTTTTACCGACTACTACGCCGATACCGCCAAAAAAACCTTCTGTTACATTACTGATATCTTTAAAACTCTGCTGATCCAAATACACAGAATACGGATCATCTAACGCTTTTACCAAACCTGTAGCTGCGCCATCAAATAATTTTCCATCACTTGGCTGTTCTACAAATTTTTCCCGGACCAAAACTAACGTCTTGAGAAATTTCAAACTTCCCAAAGCATCACCGGTAATGCGCTCCATACTGTAAAATATAGCTCCAAGCGTAACAACTATAGCGCAAAGGCAGGCTACAAGCACTGTCATCATACTAAAACGCTTTTTAAACATAACTTCCCGCCTCGCTTATCTTCCCTTAAATCAAGGTAAATAATCCAACGGTTCAGTTACCTCGCCGTGGATACGTACTTCAAAATGACAGTGCGGGCCAGTAGACCAGCCAGTACTGCCGGCATACGAAATTACCTGACCCTTATTTACATATTGTCCTTCGCTGACGGCAAGTTCCTGATTATGGCCGTACAAAGAAACAAGTCCTCCGCCATGATCAATCATCACTGCATAACCATAACCGCCCATCCAGCCAGAATAAATTACTGTACCAGAGTCAGCCGCTACAATCGGTGTACCATAATCACAGGCAATATCCATACCGGAATGATATCTTGTTGTGCCAAATACAGGATGTGTACGCCAACCATAATAAGAAGTTATCTCACCTGTTACTGGCCAGATAAACTTACCGGTTCCACCGCCCGTAGGCATAGAAGAACTACGTTCCAAGCTTCTCAACATACTCGCAATATTCTCAGAAATGGCAAGCAAGCGGTCATAATCTTCATCAGCCTGGCGACTTTCTTCTTCAGCCCTATAAAGCAGCTGAGCACGCTCTTCCTTGCTGGCTTCAGCCTTCTGCTGCTTTTCATCAAGGTCACTGCGCATTTTTTCAATATCAGCCATCTGCGCATCCAATTCTTTCTGACGCGCTTCAATTTCAGCAGTTTCCTTCATGATCGTATCCATCATTGCCAAATCGCGGCTGATGATTTTTTGCAACAAAAACATTCTTGAAGAAAAATCTGAAAAATCTTTTGCACCTAACAATACATCAAGATAATTGATTTGCCCATTGATATAAATATCGCGCAGACGCTGGCGATAAATCTTCATACGGCCTTCCATTTTAGCTTTCTTTTCAGCTAAAACTTCTTGGTTTTCGTCAATCAGTGGCTGTAATTTATCACGTTTGGCTTCGATCTCTTTAATCTCTGCCTGCAGACGATTCAATTCAGCAACAATCTCTTCCATTCTGTCACTGGCAGCTTCTGCTTCACGACGAGCACGTTCTTTAGCTATTTCCATTTGCTGCATTTTTTGCTGTACGTCATCATATTCCGCTTGCTTATCTTCCAGCTCATTTGCAAAAGCCGGCAAAATTTGCATAACAGCGAATATCAACGCCAATACAGCCATTAAAACTTTCTTTTTTGGCATAATCGGCCTCCGCTGTTAAACTTTTAAAAACTTGCGCAAGGAAATATAACTTCCTGCAGCACCAATTGCCGTTCCGGCTAAAATAATAGAAATATCGACATAGGTGAGCATTGGATATGCCGGAACCATTGGTAAAAAAGCCAGTGTCGCATAAATACGAGACAAAAGCGCCGCATAGGTACCGTTAATAACAAAATTAGCAATCAACGCCCCAAAAAAGCCAAGCGTCATACCTTCCAGAATAAAAGGCCACCTGATAAACCAGTCGGTAGCGCCAACATATTTCATAATATTGACCTCTTTTCTCCTGGCAAAAACAGTTAACCTAATAGTATTAGCAATAATAAACAATGTTGCAAGAGCCAGTAAAATTACCAGAACAACACCGCCAATACGCAGTATTTTCGTCATCTGAAAAATATGTTCTACTATTTCCTGACCGAATTTAGCTGTTTCTACGCCTTCCATTTCGTGTATCTGCGGCGCCAGTTCATTAATTCTATCAGGTCTGTCTACCTGCACTTCAAATGAATTAGGAAAAGGATTATCAGTTCCTAATGAATGCAGCAACTTTTCCTGCTGCCCCAACCGTTCCTTAAATCTGGAAAGAGCTTCTTGCTTACTGACCTCTGTCACGCTTAGAACACCGGGCAAATTCTCCAGTGTCTGCTTCATATCGCTTAGCCCGGGGGCTTCAACAGAATCTTCCATATAAACAGTAATCTGCACCTGACTTTCGAGATATTGCGCTAAATTATTGGTATTGATAAAAATCAGCAGAAACATACCTAAAACAAGTAATGAAAGTGCCACAGTAGACACCGAGGCAAGGCTCATCAAGCCGTTACGTTTGATAGATTTATAGGTTTCCCGGATAAAATATTCTTTTGTACTAAGACTCATAACCGTATACCCCTTTTAAATCATCACGAACAATCGACCCTTTTTCAATGGCAATAACTCGTTTTTCCATATTATCAACGATTTCTTTATCATGTGTCGCCATCACGATAGTAGTTCCACTTTCATTGATCTCACTGAAAATACGCATTATATCCCAGCTTGTTTCCGGATCAAGGTTACCTGTCGGCTCATCAGCAATTACAAGCAACGGATCATTAACAATCGCACGTGCGATCGCTACACGCTGCTGTTCGCCACCTGATAATTCCGTTGGATAAGAATTGGCCCGTTTACGCAATCCAACTAAATCCAGCACACTCATCACGCGGCGCTTGATTTTACGATAGGGAGTTTCTATAACCTGCATAGCAAAAGCAACATTGTCATAAACAGTGCGATCAGGAAGTAACCTGTAATCTTGAAAAATAATCCCTAACTGTCTGCGCAAATAAGGAATTTCCTTTTCTTTAAGCTCCAATAGATCCACACCATTTACATATATATTGCCAGTAGTTGGTATTACCTCACGAAAAAGCATCTTAATAAAAGTGGATTTTCCGGCACCGCTCGGCCCGACAACAAAAACAAATTCGCCAGGCTGGATATGGATATTGACATCACGCAAAGCTACTGAACCGCTTGGATATGTTTTACTGACATCGGTCATTAAAAGCATGGTGAAAGCTCCCTTCTCTTCAACACTCAAACAATTACGTCAGTCTTTATCATCACGACAAATCCCAATTCATCGTTTTTCTTCAACCTTTTTTAGCAAAGCAAAAGCTTTATCAGAGTTGATCTGCGCTTTATGCCGCAAAATTTCAATATTCTTATTTTGTTCAAGCGGAGTTTTCTGCCAACCAGCTACAGCAGCCTGAACAATCGTATCTCTATCAATTTTTTCAACCGTTCCAATAGGTTTTTCACCAATAGCGTTTACAAAGCTATCTACTTTAGGGTCATAAGATATTGCCAGCAGCGGCGTTTGCATTACAGCAGCAAAAACCAGTGCATGCAGCCGCATTCCAATCAAAAGGTCAAAATTTCCTATGATAGAAAGAAATTCCTCAGTATTATATTTTTCATTCAATAAAAATATATCCTTTTGGCAAACCAAAGCTTTACGCAGTTTCTCACAGGCTTTTACATCAACAGAATACTGCAGCGGCAACAAAATCAGCTGCGCCCCATAGCTCTGCTGCAATTTGGAAGCAGCTTCAGCCAAAACCTGAAAACATTGACTGTCACCAGACCAAGGACGTACAGAAATACCTATGACGGGCTTGGTTAAATCTACACCAGCCTCCTGCAGCAGGTACTGCCCGCATTCTTTAGTTACGGGATTAAGCGAAAGTACTGAATCAGCCGTAACCGTTATCTTCTCGGGTTTTACGCCCATTTCAATAAGTTCCGCTGCAGACTCACTATCTCTTACTGTAATCAAATCTGCCTCATTGCAAACCAAACTTGTCAATTTTCGAGCCCATTTGGCTCTAATAGGTCCAATGCCTTGAGCAAAAAGCATTACTTTTTTACCAAAAAATTTTCCCAATCCAATAATGCTAAGATAATATAATAAACTTCGTTTACTGGTCACGTCCTGAAGCAGGCTTCCGCCTCCTGAAATAATCAATTCAGAATCTTTCATCGTCCGAATAATCCCTAACGGATTGAAGCGATATACACTGCAAACCTGGTGTTTAGCCGCAGTGTCTTCCGGATTGCCTGACAACACGGTCAGTTCTACGTTTTTCTCCACTTGCCGCAACGATTCTATAATAGCAGTAAGCATGGCTTCGTCACCGGCATTAGCAAACCCGTAGTAACCGGAAATCAAAATTTTACTCATGCTCTAAGAATCTCCTTTGCCATTTCTGCACATAAGGCAGCAAAATAGAAACGGCGATAACAGCAATGATACCTAATACAGCACCCAGAGCATAGCCGTCGACGGCACGAATATAACTCATGATAACAGGAGTACGCATATGTGCAAAAGTCTGCACTAAAGACCCCTGCCCAATAGTAGCTCCAACCACTAACAGCATCTGCCATAAACGCGGTGCCTGTTTATACGCCGCAAATGCCGCTAAATAAAACGCGGGATGTCCAATCATAAATTCTTTTTCACGCGGGCGTGCATACATCATCTGCTCAAGGAACAGACGCATTTTAATTTCAAGAGCCGGAACCGGAACCCCAGCGGTATGACCGCTGCGACCAACAAAAATATATGCTACAAAAGCCAATACACCCAAAAATGCAACATGTTTTACTGTTATCCTGGTACTGAAAAAATTTTTCAGGTGCACAGCAATATTTCCAATCTGGCCTTTGCTGAGAACATTAAATCGCTGCATATACCATAGAGAAATCAACAGCACAGGTAAAATAAACGTTAATTTTACCCCTTTATAAATATCAATTTCCAGGAAAAACCTGCTGTCGCCTAAAACAGCCGCTACAAAAGATGCTCCAATTAAAGAAAGTATCACAGCCAAAGCCAGCTGCCATGTAGCACTGATAATAATCTTCAGCGTGTTTGGGGTATTTTTTTTGCAGGACTCCCAAAATTCGACAATAACTGTCATCGATAATACTGGGAAAACAGTTGCCGCAATCAAAGCCAGTAACTGACGTGTAAGGATTCCGCCAAATTTCAGCAAAGTTACACTGGCAACAATACCGCCAGTCAGCAATAACATATACTGTATTTTTTTACTGAAATTAAACAGCAATGTTAAATACATAATCCCACCGGCCAGAATAGCAAATGCCAGCGGCACTAACCAGGCCCGTTCTGGGAAATATGGAGCAAACTTACCGTCAGCAGTATTTTTAGAAAAAACTCCTGCCGGTCCAAGCTTATATCCTCTTGCCTGTACATCGTCGGCAATTTTCGAAACATAATCTAAATTAAGCTCTAAAATATCCCTGCCTTCCTGAGGGATCATAAACGGTTTGATATAGTTGATACGGATATTACGTTCTTCATCTGTAAGAGCCCAACGTCTCAAAGCTTCTGGCATTTTCAGTTTTCTCTGCTCGGCTTTGTCAATAATATATGTACGTGCAACACGATAATCCATATGCTCAGCTAACGGAAGGAGTCCGTCCATTGCAGCAAACTGCAGCTGTGTATAATGTTCTACCATTCCAAAAGTCATATTCTGTTTCTTTAACTTATAAGCCATATAGGCAATGTAATCCGGATAACCAACTACTTCACGACCACAGCCTATATACCCGGTTACATTGGCACCAGACTTATCGATCCTACGAAAAATACTCCTGATTTTATCATAATCATTAGGCAAATAATTCATTGGTCTGACGATAACATTAAAGCCGAAAGCTTTTGCTTTGCGCATTTCTTCTGTTGAAAGGCCTAAAGGAGCTTGCATAACGCCAGGCTTGCTGTCATAATTTTCTTCTGTAATGACCATTGGATTACCTAAAATCTCAATTATCTGCGGTTCGTTGTTTACTATCCGCAAACGGTCCTTGCCATAACGCAGATACAGATCCTCCACCACTTCTGTCAAAACATCATATGACGTTCCGACAGTCACATAGACAGCATTAGGCACTACAATACCTTCGGAAAGTACAGGAGCAAATTTACCACCGTCGCCGCCCAAAGCAGAGCCTTTTAGCAGCTCCTCCCCAGTAACAGCTACAATAGAACCGTTGTTGTTAAGCTTCTCTAAGGTAGTATCAAACACTACCAGACTTGTAACTCCGGCCTTTTTAAATCCTGCCAGCACGTCATTTAAAGACAAGCCTTCCCAGTTCGCTATATGTTCCAGCCCTTCATATTCCATTGCCATTTCGACAGTATCGTTGCGCTGCTCAATTTCATGACGCTGATAGTTCAACCATAATGAAACTATCAGTCCTATAGCTATTATCGCAATAAGTACCGGGTTATAACGGCTTTTCATCAGCTGATCTCCACCTAATTCAAAATTTCTTTTTCAATAATTACAGTTTCTTTTGCTGGCTGCGCAGATACGCTTCAACAAACATTTCCAAACCACCGTCCATAACAGCCTGCACATTACCTGTTTCAGCATTAGTACGATGATCTTTAACCAGTTTATAAGGCTGGAATACATATGAACGGATCTGACTGCCCCATTCTATGTCCTGATAGTCACCGGCGATATCGCTTTTTAAAGCATCCTGCTTAGCTCGTTCATATTCATATAGCTTTGCACGAAGAAGCTGCAAACACCGTTCCCGGTTCTGGATCTGTGATCTTTGCGTCTGGCACTGTACGATTATTCCAGTAGGAAGATGCGTCATACGCACAGCAGAGCTCGTTTTATTTACATGCTGTCCACCAGCACCACTAGCTCGATAGGTATCAACTTTCAAATCTGCAGGATTGATGTCAATTGCAACGCTGTCATCCAGTTCCGGCATAACATCCACCGCGGCGAAAGAAGTATGCCGGCGGGCATTCGCATCAAACGGAGAAATACGCACCAGACGATGTACACCCTTTTCACTTCTCAAATATCCGTAAGCATTATGTCCATTAATCTGAAGCGTAGCACTTTTAACACCAGCTTCATCTCCCGGAAGATAATCGAGCATTTCCACTTCATAGCCTTCACGTTCAGCAAAGCGGGAAAACATACGCAGCAGCATAGAAGTCCAATCCTGCGCTTCTGTTCCGCCGGCACCGGCATGTAATGTAAGAATAGCATTATTGGCGTCGTACTCGCCATTCAAAAGCATGCCTAATTCTAAATGTTCAACATCAGTACGAATAGAAGCCAGCGTTTCTTCCATTTCAGGTAACAGACTTTCGTCATCTTCTTCCAGCGCCAGTTCGCACAAAACTTCCATGTCCTCTACTCTGGTTTCCAAAGAACGAAATGTTTCTACCTCTTCTTTCAACTGCGTTACAGCCTGAGCAGTTTTCTGCGCCGTTTCAGGTTCATCCCAAAATCCAGGTGCACCCATTTTATGTTCTAATTCTGCAATACGGTCCTCTTTGACAACTACGTCAAAGAGATCCCCTCATTTCCTCTAGTTTCTGTTTTAATGCTGCAATCTCCGGTTTATATTCCTCAATCAACACTAACTTCACATCCTCTCTTAATAACACCAGTAAAGTTGAAACTTACCGCTTCAACTTTACTGTAACTAAAACCAACTATAAATTTCTGTAAATCTTACTTATCCTGCCCGCAGCAATTTTTATATTTTTTACCGCTGCCACAGGGACAAAGATCATTTCGTCCGGTCGTTTCACCTTTTACCAGAGGCTGTTTTTTAATATCATCGCCTTCCCCCGGGTTGTTAGTGGATGCGTTTTCCAACCGATTTTCAACCTTAGGCTGCGCCACAACATTTACACGGTAAATATAGCGTACTACATCGTCTTGAATAGCGTCAATCATCGCCTGGAACATATCATAGGCTTCAAATTTATATTCAACCAACGGATCTTTCTGTCCATAAGCCCGCAGACCTACACCTTCACGCAGCAAATCCATAGAATCCAGATGCTCCATCCAATGGTTATCGACAACTTTAAGCATTACAAGATTTTCCAGTTCGCGCATTAATTCAGGTGTAATAGCATCCTCGCGTTCAGCGTAATGTTCATCGGCAACTTTATGCAGATATTCTTCCAGCTCTTCACGGCTGAGGTTTTGCAGATAATCAATCTGCAGCAAATCAGCCGGAGCATAGAACTCCTCAGCATAAGCAATTAATGCCTGCAAATCCCAATCCTCTGAATAAACTTCCGGCGGCGCATACATCGCCATCGTACGGTCTACAACTTTATGTATCATATCCATAATAGTATCACGCAGATTTGCCTGCTGCAGGATCTTTTTACGCTGGGCGTAAATAACCTCACGCTGCTGATTCATAACATCGTCATATTCCAAAACCTGTTTACGAATAGCAAAGTTTCTGGCTTCAACTTTTTTCTGAGCCGATTCGATAGAACGGGTAACAAGCTTATGTTCAATCGGTTCATCTTCCTCCATCCCCAGTTTGTCCATAATACTGGAAATATTATCAGAACCGAACAAACGCATCAGGTCATCTTCCAAAGACAAGAAAAATTTTGAAGAACCAGGATCACCTTGACGAGCGCAGCGGCCACGCAGCTGATTATCAATCCGGCGGCTTTCATGCCTTTCCGTACCAATAATGTGAAGACCTCCTAATTCTGGAACGCCTTCACCCAAGACAATATCCGTACCACGGCCAGCCATATTCGTAGCAATGGTAACAGCGCCATATTGACCGGCTCCGGAAATTATTTCAGCTTCTTTTTCATGATATTTAGCATTCAAAACATTATGCGGAATCCCGCGCCGTTTCAGCATCGCCGATAATTCTTCTGACTGAGCGATGGAAGTAGTACCCACCAGTACCGGTCGTCCAGACTTATGGCATTCTTCAATCTCATTAACAGCGGCTTTATATTTAGCGCGTTTCGTTTTCAAAATAACATCAGGATAATCAATCCTGACCATAGGTTTATTGGTAGGAATAACAACAACGTCAAGTCCGTAAATTTTCTGGAATTCCTGTTCTTCTGTTTTAGCAGTACCAGTCATACCGGAAAGTTTTTCATACATACGGAAATAGTTCTGGAAGGTAATAGTCGCCAAAGTCTGACTTTCACGCTCAACTTTAACACCTTCTTTAGCTTCAATAGCCTGATGCAAGCCTTCCGAAAAACGACGGCCAAACATTAACCGGCCTGTAAATTCATCAACAATGATAACTTCGCCGTCTTTTACAACATAATCTTTATCACGGTGCATAATAGCTTTGGCCTTCAAAGCACACATCAGCTGATGTGAAAAATCAACGCCGTGTTCAGTATCATACATATTTTCTATGCCCAGCATTTTTTCAGCTTTAGCAATACCGATTTCAGTAGGGGCAACTGTTTTCAGCTTTTCATCAACAGTATAATCTTCCCCTTCATCCATTTTAGCAACTACCTGAGCCAAAACTTTATACAAATCAGTAGATTTTTCGCCAGGTCCGGAGATAATAAGCGGAGTTCTCGCTTCATCAATCAAAATACTGTCAACTTCATCGACAATACAATAATTTAAAGGCCTTTGTACCATTTGATCTTCGTCAACGACCATATTATCACGCAGATAATCAAAACCAAACTCGTTATTAGTGCCATAGGTAATATCAGCAGCATAAGCAGCTTTGCGGTCCGGATAATCAAGCGCATGCGCAATAAGACCTACGGAAAGGCCTAAAAATTTAAAAACACGCCCCATATCCTCACTGTCGCGGCGAGCCAGATATTCATTGACCGTAACGACATGAACGCCCTTTCCTGTCAACGCATTCAAGTATGCCGGCAAAGTAGCTACCAGAGTTTTACCTTCACCAGTGCGCATTTCAGCAATTTTACCACGATGCAGAACACAACCGCCAATAAGCTGCACATCAAAATGGCGCATGCCTAAGACACGTTTGGCCGCTTCACGGACAACTGCGAATGCTTCAGGTAAAATATCATCTAATGTTTCACCTTTAGATAACCGTACTTTAAAATCAGCTGTCTTAGCGGCCAGATTTGCAGAGCTTAAGCCTACCATATCTTTTTCTAATGCGTTGATTTTATCGACAATGACTCCGATCTCTTTTAATTCTTTTTCATTCGGGTCACCAAAAATTTTTTTCAACAAACCTTCGAGCAAAATAATCACTCCTTAAATTTTTACAATAAAAAACACTATACCTAACTTAAAATTTTAGCAGAAAAGCCTGCAAAAGTCAAAAAGCCCGGGGCTTCAACCCCAGGCTTTTTGTGAACTTTCAGTAAATTATTTTCCTATTTAATATTGCCGCTTATTTTAATTCCGGAGCCAACAAACCATAATTACCATCTTTACGACGATAAACCACGTTCACGCCACCAAAATCAGGATCATAAAAAACGAAGAAATCATGATTCAAAAGATTCATTTGTAAAATAGCTTCTTCTGCAGTCATTGGATGCATAGCAAAAGATTTATTCTTAATAATCTTGAATTCACCATCATCTTCTGCAACTGTTTCTACAGAAGCTGGGACCACGGCATCCTGGAAGTTATTGTATTTTCTCTTCATCAGGCGGGTTTTATATTTGTGGATCTGGCGTTCGATTTTTTCTATTACCAAATCAATGGAGGAATACATATCTTTGGTCGTTTCCTGTGCTCTCAACAAGATCCCACTCGCCGGTACAGTAATTTCCACAATATGATTACCTTTTTCCACTTTCAAAACTGCTGAAATATCACCGACAGTTTTAAACTGTTTCGTTACTTTCGTAATCTTTTTTTCGACATAATCTTTTAATGCCGGAGTTACATCAATGTTTTTACCACGTACGTTTACGTTCATAATTCATACCTCCTTGAATTCCCCAAGGTGATGGGATCGCAATCTCTCTGCTTGCTTTAATATAGTAATTCGCCGCGCTCCGCAAATCTCCTGCTGATAAAGTAACAAAAAACTCGCATGTCTCAAAAATTTCACATGCGAGTTTACAATTGATACTAATGTAACACTTCGGGTAATAAAACACCCAATTAACCTTAGTAACACTTATAATATTTTGGATAAAAAGCTGCGCGTGCGTTCTTCTTTCGCATGCAAAAAAACCTCTTCTGGTTCTCCCTGCTCTACGATAACTCCGCCATCTACAAAAATGACCCTGTCACCGACTTCACGGGCAAACCCCATCTCATGAGTTACCACTGCCATTGTCATACCTTCTTTGGCCAGGCTTTTCATGACATCCAATACTTCATTGATCATTTCCGGATCGAGAGCAGAAGTGGGTTCATCAAACAACAATGCTTTAGGTTTCATTGCCAAAGCCCTTGCAATCGCTACACGCTGCTGCTGTCCACCGGAAAGCTGATCAGGATAAGCATTTGCTTTATCATCCAAGCCAACTTTTATCAACAGTTCCTGTGCCGTTTGTTCTGCCTCACTGCGGCTGATACCACGCACCTTCATTGGCGCCAGCACTAAATTTTCAAGAACAGTCATATGCGGGAACAGATTAAAACGCTGGAATACCATCCCGACTTCTTTACGTATTTCATTAATATTTGCTTCCCCTGTCAACGGTATACCGTCAATAACTATACTGCCGCCTGTCGGTTCTTCCAAATAATTTATACAACGCAGTAAAGTACTTTTACCACTGCCAGATGGTCCAATAATTACCACAACTTCGCGTTCAGCAATTGTCAAATCAATACCCTTTAAAACATCTAGATTACCATAACTTTTTCGCAGATCAGTTATTTTAATCATTGCTTCATTCATTTCGTATCATACCTCCGTTCCAACATCCCTACGAGACGGGCAACCGTAAAAGTCATAATCAAATAAATAACAGCTACAGCCATCCAAATTTCGAAGGATGCATATGTACGGGCGATAATCAACTGACCACGACGAGTAAGTTCTTCAAACCCAATAACAGAAACCAATGAAGAATCCTTCAACATTGCAATAAACTCGTTGCCCAAAGGCGGAATAATGCGTTTAAAGGCCTGCGGCATAATAACATAACGCATAGTCTGCGCCCAGCTCATCCCTAAAGAACGGCCAGCTTCCATTTGACCCTTATCAATTGATTGGATACCGGCACGGAAAATTTCCGCAATATAAGCACCACTATTGATAGAACAGGCAGAAATTGCTGCAAAATAGGGATCCACGCGGTGCCCAATAATTCCCGGCAAAGCGAAATAAACCAAAAATATCTGTACCAGAAGCGGCGTTCCACGAATAAAATCCACATAACAATTAGCAAAATAACGCACCGGTTTTATACTGGCAAGACGTGCTATACCGACTGTCATACCTATCAAAAGGCCAAAGCCTACGCTTAAAGCCGTTATTTCGATCGTAATACCGGCACCAGCCAGCAGCAAGGGCAAGGCATCCCAAATCAAGCTGAAATTAATATCCATGCAGTTTGTCTCCCTTTCATTGTCAGCTCTTTAAAATTCACCAAAGAAAATACGGAGCACACCACCGTCACCGTTGATGTACTCCGCATCCAGATATGACCATATTATTTCTTTACTTCACCAAACCAGGTTTTGTAAATCTTGTCATACTCGCCGTTTTTCTTCAATTCGGCCAGAGCTTTATCGATTTCAGCAGCTAATTTATCATTGCCTTTTTTAACTGCAATGCCGTATTCCTCAGCTTCAAGCACATCGCCTACAGTTTTGGCATCAGCACTACCGCCTTGTGCCAAATAATAGCCAACTACCGGGCTGTCGTTGATAACAGCATCCACGCCGCCATTCTTTAATTCCATAGCAGCTTCTGTATTCGTGTTGAATGCCGTTACTTTGGCATCTTTTACGCTTTCTGCTTTAGCTGCGCCGGTAGTACCGATTTGGACAGCAATTCTTTTACCTACCAAATCCTCGATACCTTTAATGGTATCATTGTTCTTCTGTACCATAACTACCAAACCGGATCTGTAATAAGGGGCGGAGAACAGTACTGCCTCCTGACGCTCAGGAGTAATACTCATACCAGCAATTACGGTATCAATATTACCGGAACTCAATGCAGGGATCAACGCATCAAACCCCATATTCATGATTTCAACCTTGTAACCCATCTGTTTGCCAATGGCCCGGATAAGGTCCATATCAAAACCAGTATATTCTTTAGAGCCTTCTTTTTGGAATTCAAACGGTGCAAAAGTAGGTTCAGTGCCCACACGCAGAACTTTTGCAGGTTCAGCTTTTTTAGCTTCTTCTTTGCCGCCGCAACCGGCTACCATTAAGGACAAAGCTGCTAAAACAGCCATTGCCATAAGTAAATATTTTTTCATTTTACAACCTCCAGAAAAATATCTGGACTGCACTCAACACGCAGCCCTTTATATTTGTTAATTATATAACTAAAAACGGCCTGGCGCAACCTAAAGTTATACGAATATTATTTCTTTTCTTCACCAAACCATGTTTTATATAATTTATCATATTCTCCGTTTTGTTTCATTTCGGCTAAAGCTTTATTAATTTCAGCAGCCAGCTTATCATTGCCCTTTTTTACTGCAATACCATAGTCCTCCGAATTCATGACCGCACCGACAACCTTTGCGTCAGCGCTCCCCCCCTGCTGCAAATAATACTTCAAAACAGGGCTGTCATTAATTACAGCGTCGGCACCGCCGTTTTTCAGTTCCATAGCAGCAGCAGTATTGTCGTTAAACGCGGTTACCTTGGCATTTTTAACTTCGCCTGCTTTATTAGCTCCTGTGGTCCCGATCTGCACAGCAATTCGTTTTCCTTCCAAATCACTGAAGCCTTTGATTGTATCATCATCTTTTTTTACCATTACGATCAGGCCAGAAGTATAGTATGGGTCAGAAAACACCACTACTTTTTTACGTTCATCAGTAATACTCATCCCAGCGATCGCAACATCAATATTTCCTGAATTCAACGCCGGGATCAAAGCATCAAAGCCCATAGAAGAAATCTCTACTTTATAACCAAGCTTCGTGCCAATAGCACGAATAAGATCCATATCAAAGCCAGTAAATTCATCCGAGCCTTCTTTTTGAAACTCAAATGGTGCAAAAGCCGGTTCGGTACCAACCCTTAATACCTTTTCCGTTTCTGCCTTCTTGGGAGCTTCCTGTGAACCGCCACAGCCGGCAGCCAGCAATGCAAGCATTGCCAATAAAGCTATCATTAAAAATCCAATCTTTTTCATTTTTACCCCTCCAAATCAATTCAGCAGCTTTCCAACCGCTTCTATTTATAATATTTTCTTATTATAGTACTAAATATCACGGCAGGCAATAAAAAAATACCGTTATTTTTAATAACGGTACAAATTTCACAGACAACTCAGCTGACCTGGTTTTCGCCCCCACACTCGCCTGCTGGAGGGTTCGCTCATAAGCTTTTCAGAGCTCCCCACTACTACCCCTCTCGCCTTTGCGGCAGGACTTACTTCTAAGCTGCGCCGTGCTCACAATACTTTGATTGCTTACGTGGATCGTTTTGCCCGCAACTGGCCTCGACTTGCAACCACAGACCTGAGTTGTATTTATAATTATACATTAAGCAAAAATTTTTGCAAGTGTCTTTGCTAATCAACTTTTTCGTAGTATACTATTATCACCATGTGAATGAGGACGGATTGTTTATGATTGCCATACCCCAATTCTTAGATTTTCCTGACGACGGACAAACTTCGGAAATCTGCGAATTCTTTTTGAAAATGCTACAACATAAAAATAAGGCGCTTTATATGCACAGCCAGCAGGTCGCCAACTACGCTGCCAGCATCGCCGCCAAGCTGGGATTACCGCCGGCAGAAGTTTCCTGTATCAAAACCGCAGCATTGCTGCACGATATAGGCAGTCTTTCCGTGCCCAACATGATCCTTATGAAAGCCCCTTACCTGAGCACCCGCGAAATGTCTATCTACAAACGGCATTGCCAGGCTGGCGCAAGCATGCTTGAAAATATCCAAGGTTTCAGCCATATTATCCCCATCATTCATGCCCACCATGAAAAATGGGACGGCACCGGATATCCCAAACGCCTTAAAGGCGTAAACATTCCTCTGGGAGCCAGAATTATTTCTGTAGCAGACCACTATGATAAATTTATTAATCCCTGCACCCAGCAATGGCAGAAAACACACAGCGAAGCAATTATCGAACTGCAAAACAAAGCAGGGCTTGATTTTGACCCTAATGTTGTAAAAGCGTTCATGCAATCAGTTATTCCCAGTAAAATTATCAAACAAAAAAAATAATAATATCGACTACTTGTACTTGCTGTCAGACACTGGCAGCAAGTTTTTTATTGTATTTGTCCATAATTTTCGATACTGCCGCAAAATGCAAGTCCATAAACTTCTACAGCTCCAGCATTTTTCAAAGTTTGGGCAGCCTCTTCCATTGTCGCTCCAGTAGTAAAAATATCATCTACAACAATCACAGTTTTACCGGTAACATTTTGTGTAACAGCAAAACAATCTTCTAAATTCATTTTTCGTTCCTGCGGGCTTAAATCATACTGGGGAACAGTTTCACGCCTTCTCGTCAGAGCCGGAGTCAAACAATATTCGGCATCAGTATTTTTAAATAAAACCAGCGGGATCTCGAATCCCCTCGCTCTTGTCCTTTGCCTTGACGTTGGTATTGGTACAATCATTACATCACGCTTACTTAAAATATTCCGCAGAAATTCCGGCCAGCCGTCAACACTAATCCGGCAGCATTCTTCTGCCAACAGCTCCAAAATATCCCTGCGGTTCTTAAACTTTACATTTTGTAATGCCGTTTTTAAAGCGCCGTTATACCTGAACAACATCCCCACACCATCTAAAGCTTCACGACACGACAGCCACAAAGGCTGCAATAACACTTCTCTGCAAACACTGCAAAACAAACCGTCTTCAGAGATCTGACCGCAGCCGGCGCACTTTCGTGCCCAAAATACCGATAGTAACAGCGCATACCATTTTTTTATCAACCGTATAAACATGGGTGATTATGCATCACCTTTCCCTAAATTTATAACGTCCTTAAAAAATATCTCCCTGCTCCTGCAGTCGTTCCGCCAACAGCGAATAACGTTTTCTCGTTCTGTCATTATCCACCGCAGTCTGTACCGCCGCTTTCGTTCCTACTAAAATAACCTTCTGCCGTGCACGCGTTACTGCTGTATACAACAAATTCCGCTGCAGCATGATATAGTGCCCTGGAACCATCAGCAAAATAACCGTCGGATACTCGCTCCCCTGCGATTTATGTACGCTCATCGCGTATGCAAGCTGCAATTCATCAATTTCATTAGGTGTATAAGTTACATACTCACCATCAGCACGCTCAGGATAATCAACAGTAACATTGCGGCCATTTATATACACGATCCTGCCAATATCACCATTGAAAACCTCTTTCTCATAGTTATTGCGAATCTGCATCACCTTATCACCGGCCCGCAGAACATTTCCAGGCGTATTGACCTCACTTTTATTCAGCTCCGGAGGATTGATCCGCTGCTGAAGCAAATGGTTAAGGTTCTGAACGCCACAGGGATTCTTATGCATAGGCGATAAGACCTGTACGGACTGCCAGTCACTTTGCTGCGTCAATCTGGCATAAATATTAGCCACATATTCCGCCGCATCAAATTCATTCTCGATCTCTACAAAAGTAAAATCGCTGCTCGGCTCCCACTCAGGCATCTGCCCGCGGTTTATCCTATGTGCATTACGCACAATGGGGCTTATCTCAGCCTGACGAAAAACATTTTCTAATCTTACAACAGGCATTTTCTGCGAACGGATAATATCCTTTAAAACAGATCCGGCACCAACAGACGGAAGCTGGTCGACATCGCCGACAAAAATCAGCCGACAGCCGCCCTGAACCGCTTTCAGCAAATGATAAGTAAGCGTAATATCCAGCATCGAAGCTTCGTCGATTATAATTGCATCGGCATCCAGAGGATCACCGTCATTCTTGCCAAAGTTAAAGCCGCCGCCATTCGGCGTATATTCCAGTAACCTATGTACTGTCACCGCAGGATGCCCGGATGAATCGGCCAACCTTCTGGCAGCGCGTCCCGTAGGCGCTGCCAGGAGTATCCGACAGCCAGCTTTTTCCAGCACTGCCAAAATCCCCTTGATTACAGTCGTTTTACCTGTACCAGGCCCGCCTGTAAGAACAAACACACCATATTTTAAAGAAGCATGAATAGCTTCTTTCTGTGCCTCAGCCAATACAATACCGGCTTCAGACTCCCATTGCCCAATAATCTTATCAACATTGACTTTTTCCAACGCATCAGCCAGATCGCGTAATTTAAGCAGCCTTTTAGAAGTCTGAACTTCCGCCTGATACAAATACTCAGGATAGATCAGCCGTAAACCGCCAACTTCTTCCGTACGCAACATGTCCTCTGCCAAAAGCTTTTGAAAAACATCATTGACAACGCTGCTGCTGACCTGCAGTAGCCTCACTGTTTCGCGCAGCAGCAACTCCTCAGGTACACAGGTATGCCCTGCTGAAGCAGCCTGATTTAGCGCATATTCCAACCCGGCTTTAATCCGTTCCTCACAGGCGCCGTCCATCCCGGTCGCCAAGGCAATCTTATCTGCAGTTCTAAAACCGATACCGGTAATATCACTAGCCAGGCTATATGGATTCTCCTGAATCCTTTTCATCGCCGTAGCTCCATATTGCGCCTGAAGCTTCGGTGCATAATTAGCACTGACGCCGTGCGATTCCAAATACACCATCAATTCCCGCATATCCGACAACTCTGCATAAGACATCCCAATAGCTTCGGCCTTCTTTCTGCCGATACCTGAAATCTCGGTCAGGCGATGCGGTGATAAAGATAAAACATCCAGCGTATCTGAGCCAAAATGCTCAACGATACGGGCGGCCATAGTTTTACCAATGCCCCTGACCGCACCTGAAGCCAAAAAACGCTCCACACCATCGGTAGTTGAAGGTTTTATAGCCTGGCAGGCCTCAGCACGAAACTGTCTGCCGAACTTGGCGTGTTCGCCCCAGCTGCCGCTGAGCTCCACCGACTCTCCCAAAAAAGGAGCCGGTCCCCGGTAAACGACACTTACCTTACCTTCATGGTCAGTTTTCACCCTGAAAACACTGAACTGGTTATCTTCACTTTGAAAAACTATATTATCAATAACGCCCTGCAATTCTTGCATTATTCCACCACCGTACAAAACAAATGTTCTCGTTTATTATAACACGTTTTCAAATAAAACAAAACTTTTCGCCATATTCTTTTCACACCTGTAACCCTGAATAAACTTTGACAGCAAGCTATTTTTTAGCTATAATATATTAAGTTGTTTATACTCCAACCAACATTTTATTTTAAAAATTAAAGCTCGCCTCTTTGAAAGGAGAACTACCTTGAAATCAATTGGAACACAAATAGCTATAGATATGTATAACTGCAGCGATCTGCTTTTAAGCGACGCTTCCGGCGTTCAGGCAACCATTCAAAGCGCAGCCGCAGATTTCGCCATGCAGCCGCGGGAAACCTATATTAACTGCGAAGAAGGCATCAACGAATATTCTGTTTTTTCACATTGCAAGCAAGGTCATGTGACCCTACATCTATATCCGGATCTTGGCTTTGTCACTATTGATGTTTTCACCTGTTTCAAAGATGCCGACCCAGACGGATTAGCGCGTTTCCTGCGTAATTATTTTGATCCTGACAAATCGAAGATCACTTACCTTGACCGCGGTGATTTCGGCAGTGAAAGCGATATGAAACCACGCCGTAAATCCAACATCAAAACTATACGCCGTGCCCGTACTATCGGTAATAAACTTTCTAAACTTATGATGAAACCACGTTCAATGTAAAAGCTGCCTTCAGGCAGCTTTTTTCTTTTTTTCTGTTCCTAGAGCAAATTCTCTGTTAAAATAATAGGTAAATATATAATTAAACTATTTTGGAGTAAACTATGAAATATATTTTTTGGGACATAGACGGTACGCTTTTGAAAACAGGATTAGCTGGTGTCGACGCTTTGCGCGATGCAATCAAATGCCGCTTTGGCATCGAAAATTTTCAATTCTCTCATCCGCTAGCCGGAATGACAGACTCCTTTATCTTTAAACAAACAATAAAGGATATCAAGGGCAGCTGCAATGCCGCCGACGCCGCAGGCCTTTTGATCCATTATCATCAGCTGCTGGAAAAATATTTGCCCTCGCATCACGGCAGCCTGATGCCTAACGTCAAAGAAACTCTGCAGTATTTTTCCAAGCAGCAGACGAACTATAAAACATGTCTGCTCACTGGTAATACTAGGGCCGGTGCCTTTGCCAAACTGCGTCATTACGGGATCGCGCAATACTTCGACAGCCGTTACAGCGCCTGCGGTGAGTTGAGTGAAGACCGCTGTGAGCTTGCAAAAACAGCCTATCAAAGACTTTATTTGCTCGAACCTGACCTTACACCAGACAACGTTATCATTGTAGGTGATACTCCTAACGATATTCTTTGTGCTCAAGCCATAAAAGCACGCAGTTTAATAATCCTTGCCGGTTCTACGTATAACACAGAGAAGCTGAAAAGTTACAACCCTTGGCAAATCATCCCTGAATTGCCTGATGACCCCAGGGATTTTGCAGCTTTACTTGACAAAAACTAACATGTATTTTAAGGAGATAACTATGAAAAATCTTTTCTACGGACTGCTGCTGACTTTACTATTTACTACAACGCCGGCAGCTGCCTATAACAGTTCTGACCTTAACCAGCTCATGAGCAGCGGCAGCTGCGCCTACGGTGATTTATCGGGTGCTGATCTAAGCAGCCTGGATCTTACCGGAGCAAATCTCACCGGCAGTAATTTGACAGGTGCCAGGCTGATTAAAACAAAATTAGCAGGAGCTGTTTTCGATAAAGCAGTACTGACCAAAACTGTGCTGACCGATGCTGAACTTGCCAATACCAGTTTCAAAGCAGCACAGCTGAACTATACAAATTTCAGCGGCAGTGACTTAAAAACAGCAGATTTTACACAAGCAAATGCTTTCAGAGCTAAATTCGCCAACTGCGATTTACAATTTGCCGTCTTTTATCTGACGAATCTTCAGGAAGCAACACTTGACAGCAGTAATTGTCTGGAAGCCGATCTTACACAGGCTAATTTATCTTATGCCTGGCTTTACAACACCAATCTGCACGAAGCCGTCTTGGTCTACGCCAATCTTTTCAACGCCAAAATGAACAATGCTAATCTGAGCAATGCCAATCTTACCGGTGCTACATTGAGTCAGGCTTTGCTACAGAACGCCAATCTTAATAATGCTATGCTGGACAAAGCAGTGCTTGATCAAACCGATTTTAAAGGCGCCAGCATGAACTTTACTGACTTTGGCACAGCCTTTAAAACAGAAGCAATATTTGAATAAATACATAAAATCACCTTAAAATAATTCTTATAAAACTAAAAGTGCAGACCAATATGGTCTGCACTTTTAGTTTAAACAAATTTCATGAATATAATTTCTCCATATTCCCCCGCAAGACATTTACTTTTTCGTGTAAATAAAACCATTTGTGTCTTGCCGGTAAAACAGATAATATTAGCCTTTTATCCTTGCAAAATTACTGTATATATTAAAATGTAGTACTTAAAGCCCCGGTTTCCGCTGCAAACGGAAACCGGAGCCAACACTTATTCCACAGTCAGTCTAACCACCTGACTGTTTTATATAGTTGTCAGACACTGATGTCTTTATTATGAGTAAGCTTAAAGAAGATTAACAGTGAAATAATTGACGTTAAAGTAAGTACTGTTGAGTAAGCTGCCGCATTACCAAAGTTACTGCGAATAACCTCGGTATAGATTGCTACCGTCAGCGTACTGGTTTTACTTGTATAGAGAATAATCGAAGAACTGAGTTCACTGATCAGGGTGATCCAGCTCATAATCGCTCCGGCTAAAACTCCCGGAAGCATCATCGGCACGGTTACTTTCCAGAAGGATTTAAATTCTGTCGCGCCCAGACTGATCGCCGCTTCCTCGATACTGGGACTGATCTGTGTAATGATAGCCGTACTGGAACGAATCGTATACGGCATCCGGCGTATAGCCAGGGAAATAATAATGATCAGCGCCGTACCGCTTAAAATAAGCGGCTGCTTGTTAAAGGCATACAGGAACGAGATACCTAAAACCGATCCGGGAATAATATACGGGAACATCGTTACCGTATCCAACACTTCCGTAACGTATGAACGCTTCCGCACTGTAAGATAAGAAATAAAAATACCCATAAAAACAACGATAAAGATCGCGCAGATACCAAAAAGATAAGTATTGGTAATCGAATTATTGTCTTTAGCAAATAAGGTATTCATATAATTCTGCAGAGAAAAATTACCTGTGTACACAGCACCGCCGCTGACCTCAAGGAAAGATGTAAAAATAACCGTCAGTTGAGGCAGCATTGCCAAAAAAGTAACGCCATAAACAAAAAGATAGGCAAAAATTTTTTTGCTGCCTTTGGCCTCTACAGCTTCCATTGGCTTCAAAGCTGTCATCGAATAGGAATAGTGCCCGGCGATATAACGCTGGAGGAAAAACAGCAGTAAAGTGATAACAATAACGATCACACACAAGGATGCAGCAAAATGGTCATCGGTGCTGACTTCGCCCATAAACTGAGTATAAATCAATACCGGAAAGGTTTTAAACCCTTCCCCAATCAGCATCGGCGTACCAAAGTCAGAAAAAACACGCATAAATACCAGTAACGAACCTGCTAAAAGCGACGGCATAACTAACGGCAGAATAATCTGACGCACACGCTGAAAAGCGGTCAGTCCCAGGCTTTCAGCCGCCTCATTCAGCGAATTATCCAGATTCTTCAAAGCCCCAGATACATACATATAAATCAGAGGGAACGACTGCAGAGCAAAAACAAGAACGATCCCTGCAAACCCATAGATACCGTCAAGTTTAACGCCAAAAATCGAATTAATAATCTGTGTTACAAAACCGTTACGCCCTAAAAGCTGAATCCATGCATAGGCTCCAATAAAAGGCGGTGACAAATACGAAATAACGATCAGTATATTAAGGTATTTACTGCCGGGGATTTTGACGCTGCGCAGCACATAAGCCATCGGTAAGCCGATAACAGAAGCAATAATCGTAGAGCATACGGTTACATAAAAACTGTTGACTAATGTACTCCAGTAATATTTCCGTGCAAAAAATTTAGTAAAATAGTCCAGCGTCAGTTTTGATGATTCCGGATCTATCACGCTTTTATATAATATTAAAATCAGCGGATAAACAACAAAGATAATAAAGAAACACAGAATAAGCAGGGCGATGCCCATCCAAAGATTAAATTTTTTGGCAGTATTCATCAGCGGGTCCCCCTAACTATCAGGGGAGTATTCCCATCCTCCGTAAAAACATTGATCTTAGCCGGCTGTACCAGCAAACGTACCGTGGTCTTGTTGGGGATAGTATCTTCAACGCCTGAATTTTGAATTACTTCTATTTCCTGCCCATTTTCCAAACGCATAAAATAATGCGTGGTAACACCTAAAAAGACGCTGTGCTCGACTACGGCAGTCAGCCCATCAGACCCGTTAAGACAGATCTCAAACTCCTCCGGGCGCACAGAAACCAGCACTTTGCTGCCTGCGGATATTTCCGGAATTAAATTATCCATCGGTACTTCATAAGCACCAAAATCAAGTATTTTAGCAGCGCCTGTAATTTTGACTTTCGCTTCCAGAATATTAGAAAGACCTATAAATGTAGCCACAAATACACAGTTCGGACGTTGATAAATTTCTTTTGGCGTACCTATCTGCTGAATGATACCGTTATTCATAATCGCGATCCGATCAGAAACGGCCAGCGCCTCTTCCTGATCATGCGTTACATAAACTGTAGTAATACCTATTTTCTGCTGAATAAGCTTGATGGCATTACGCATCTCGACTCTGAGCTTGGCGTCAAGATTGGACAGCGGTTCGTCCATCAGCAATACCTGCGGGTGAATAACAATAGCCCGAGCCAAAGCAACCCGCTGCTGCTGACCACCGGAAAGCTGCGTCGGCATCCGGTCTTTCAGATGGGCAATCTTTACTGTTTCCAGGATTTCATCGACTAATGCATTCATTTTTTCTTTGGCTACCTTACGGTTTTTCAGCCCGAAAGCAACATTATCTTTAACTGACATATGCGGAAAAATAGCATAGTTCTGAAAGACCATGCCCATATTACGCAAATGCGTGGGTATATCATTAATGATCTGGTCATCTATTTTGATCGTACCGCCTTCGATAGAGTTAAAGCCGATAATCATTCTCAGCAACGTAGTTTTGCCACAGCCGGAAGGTCCCAACAACGTAAAAAATTCTCCGGGCCGGACATCTACTGACAAACCGTTGATAATAGTATCCTTGCCAAACCGCTTAACGACATTATCGATAGTAATCGCTACACTCATAAAACAACCGCCTTTTTATTTTAGTAAGACAAAAGGGGACTCTGCGAGTCCCCTTTGCCATTTATAACATTTACACTTGCTTACATAGATTTTTCCATATGCTCGCTGAACATTTTAGTAATCTTGGCTTTATTTTCGGAAACCCATTTTTCATCATAGTTAGGAGCTAATTTGATTTTATCATTAGGAGTCATATAATCAGCCAAGGTGGCGCCTTTACGCAGTGGACGTACTGTCAGATTCATACCGACAGCATTCTGCACTTTTTCGGAAAGCATATAATCGACAAATTTCTTAGCATTTTCCGGATGCTTACAGTTTTTCAGGATCTGTACGGATTCTCCGGGGAAAATAGCGCCCTCTACCGGGAATACTACTTTTACCTTAGCGCCATTTTTCACAAGATTGGCTGCCGGGTCTTCCCAGGTAAGACCAACGACATATTCGCCGCCGGCAACGCCTTTGTAGACCTGACTGGAGCTATTGCACATTTTACCGCCCAGATTAGCGATAAATTTATCAACATAATCCCACGCTTCCGGAGACATCGGGTCGCCGTTTTTTCCCATCCCATACAGCATTGCCATCAAGCTTTGGAAGGCCGAGCTGGAGTTGACAGGATCGCCGAAAGCGATTTTTCCTTTTAAAGCCGGATTTAGTAAATCTTCGAAACCGTCAATTTTCATGCCGTTAGCAAGCTCAGTATTAACGATCATAACTGTTGGATCAGCAAAGGCTGGTGTAAAAACGCCTGCTTTATTTTTAAAGCCATCCATCATTTTATCGTTTTCAGTGGAAGTATATTCCATAAACAGATCTTTAGAAGAGGACAGCATCGTTTCGTCGGCCGCCCACAAAATATCACCCAGCGGATTATCTTTTTCAGATTTAGCACGTTTAAGGACTTCACCGGTACCTGCTACAACAAGATTAACCTTTATACCTGTATCTTTTTCAAATTGAGGGATAACTGCATTATTCAGCTGCTCGCTGCGGGCAGAATAAACTGTCAGTACTTTTTCCTCCGGTCCTCCGGCTTTTTTCTCTGCTGGTTTGTCACTGCCGCAGCCTGCCGCAACAAGCATCAGTGATGCTAAAACTGCTGAAATGATTTTAGTTGACTTTTTCATAAAAACCCTCCATTCTTGTCCTTTGAGTTAATTTTGTTCTTAATTTTCGCACTTTTCTTACTAATTTGATTATAACCCTTTTACAAAAGGGGGTCAAGCTCAGACACATCATAATACACCACAAATAATTTATGCTATAAAAAAACAGAACTGTCTGCAGATAATTTTACTCAACCAGTAAAAGACCATATATTTTCAGTTCAGGAACCGCCGCCTGCAGAATTTCCGCCTGATAACCATTATCATTAGCCAAAGCCATAACATCAATTCCGCATGCTTCCAGCGAGGGTCTTGCTTTTGTTGGATTTACACACTGCTTTAAATTACATTCTTTGCACAAACGACAGCGTCCCGCCTTTAAAGCAAAAGCTTTATAATGATTCTGCAGAAAGGCTTCCCATTCCAGGTTTAATAAAATCTCCAGCAGCCCATTACTCATTGACAGATCGGCCGCAGCAAAATTTTCAACCGCCACCCCATTCAAAGGAAAAGTGTACTGAATGATAATCCCTCTTATAAATTCCTGTAAAAACCTCTGCGTTGCCGCATAATCAGGAACAAATGGCGGACAGCACAATGTTTTTCCATAATTAGGGCAACCAAACTGGCACTTCCAGCGTGTCCAGGCCCCAGTCCTGATACTGGCAACGTCAATTGTTTTTGCGCCTGAAGCGCCTAAAGCCAAAGCTTTTTCAACCAGTTTCTGCAGATCATGTTCCAACGCAGTTTTTTGCATACGACGACCTTCTTTCACTCACATATATTATTTTCATATTTTTATTATACACCTTAATCATATTCTGATGTTTCTTAAAAATAATGTTCAAAAATTACACTTTCAGCAGTAAAAAAATACATTATAAGTAATTATTAAAAGAATTATAAAAAGCATTTCCCTCGCCAAAGTTTCTTTGCTATAATCTAGTCAATATCGTTAAGGAGGCATCACCCATGACAACAGCTTTCGATAAAGACCTGGAACTTATTTTTCAAAAACTGACTTCTGACCGACAAGTTAAACAAGCTTTAGATTTTTTAAAACAGGATGCGCCCAATACTATCGCACAGCAAAAAGAACTGGTAGTCATAGAAGCGCCAACATTTCAGGAAAAACAACGCAGCCTACACTACGCTCAAATGCTGAAAGCTGCCGGTCTGCAGGATGTGACCATAGATGAAAAATTTAATGTTTACGGAAAAATCTACGGCAGTGGTAAAACCGGTAAAAGCGTTCTTCTTGAAGGGCACTTAGATACAGTGTTCTCCTTTGGTACCGTTACAGATGTTATCGAAAAAGACGGCAAGCTTTATGCTCCAGGTATTTGCGATGATACCAGAGCTTTAGCGGCAAATCTTTCAGTTATCAGGGCTTTGGTCAACAGCGGCCTGCGCCCACATCATGATATTATGATTGCAGGCACTGCGGCAGAAGAAGGCCTGGGAGCTATGAGCGGCATGAAATATTTGGTTAATAATAAAACTGAAGAAATACTCGCAGCCATTTCGATTGACGGTCCCAGTAATGATGTAATGTATTTTAATGCTACAGGCATGATCAATTATGACGTCACCTATACAGGTCCCGGCGGTCATGCTTATCTGGCTTTCGGTACTCCCAGCGCAGTGCAGGCTATGGGACGAGCCATCGCCGCTTTAAGCGATATGCAGGTGCCTGAAACTCCTAAAACTACTTTTACAGTCAGCCTTGCCAACGGCGGGCAGGCCATCCACGGCATTGCTCAAAGCGCTAATTTTAAAATCAATATGCGTTCCGACAGCGCTGAAGTTCTGGCGCAAATGGAACAGCAGGCACTCGCGATTTTCCAGCAGGGTGCCGACGCAGAAAATGCCCGCTGGCAGAAACCCGGCGCTGTAAAAGTTACTTTCAGTAAAATCATGGACGTCCCCGCCGGCAGCCAATCCGAAAGCTGCCGTATGGTCCAGGCGGCCAAGCTGGCAACCTTAGCCTGCGGCATCACGCCGCAGCCGCGTTTAGGCGGCTGCACCAACAGCAATATGCCGATCGCAATCGGCATTCCGGCTGTTACCTTAGGACGCGGCGGCGCTGAATATGGTACCCATACCGTAGACGAATGGTTTGACCCAGCCGGAGTATATGTATGTGAACAAAAATCACTGCTGCTGCTTTTGGCTTTAGCAGGTTTGACTGACGTTACTACTGCTCCACAACTTTAACGGCTGCTTCAATCAACACAAAAAGCTCTGACATTAGTCAGAGCTTTTTGTGTTGATGTGTAAGTGTCCAAACTCAATGGGAGGATCAAAATATCTATATATCTATCGTCTGAAGCCATGCTTCTATTGCTTCCAAAATTTGCTGAAAGTTATGCTGCAGTTTTGCGATATCGTCAGAGTCCGCATCATCTATATGCAAGCCTGCCGTTACGGCAACATTAGTATTAAATTTACTCGCCAGGCGCAAAGCCGCCTCTCTGGCAGGCAAATCATCCTTATGTCCCAGACGGCATAAAACAGAGGCACTGGCGGAAATCTCAGCAGTATTTTTCAAACTCGGCCTGGGAGAAGCCAAGGCAGCAGCACCAATATGCGAAGCCTCGCCTCCGCCAATCACTACTGCGATATCTTTACCGCATAAAACCACACATGCCGTAACTGTATAAGGTTTATCCCCCTCGCTTAACGTTACTGTCTGCATATGTCTTCTCCCTGCCATGCGACAAATTTCTGATACTCGATCCCAAACTGCATCAAAATCTTACCGATAATATGATCGATCTGCTGTTCCAGTGAATTGGAGCCATTATAAAAAGTAAGCATCGGCGGTACTATAGCGCAGCCGTTATCAGCACATTCTTTTATATTGCGCAGATGGATACGGCTCAACGGCAGCTCGCGCGGTACTAAAACCACCTTACGGTTTTCTTTAAGACAGACATCAGCCGCACGCAGCAGCAGATTTTCTGCAAACCCTGAGGCTATCCCGGCAACGGTTTTCATACTGGCGGGAATAATTATCATACCATCCGTAACAAAAGAACCGCTGGAAATACTTGCTGCCAGATTTTTATTACTGTGAGTAAAATCGGCCAGTTCTGCAAGTCTGCTGATTTCTATATTAGTTTCACATTCAAAATTCTTAACAGCACCTTCCGTAATTATCAGATGCACTTCCATATCAGTCAGCTGCTTTAGAGCCTTGAGCATCTGATAACCCATAATGACACCGCTGGCACCGGAAATTCCTACAATCAAGCGCATAATAACCAACCTTTCTTAAACTTACTTTTTAAGACAAATCACCACAGACCGATTACTTTCCACCAGGGTACAGCAACGCCGACAGTAATAATGAACAGCACGATCGTAAACGGTACACCGAATTTGATCGTTTCTTTTTCCGTATACATACCGTTGTCTTCACCTACGCCGACCAAAATCGCCAGATTATGGAATGGCAGTATAAAGTGAGCGTTGATAGCAATATAGGCAATCATAACAGGAATGATCGTACTGATACCCATTGAGCCCGTAAAGGCCAGCATCGCCGGGATAACGATCCCCATAACTGCGATAACGCTGCCGAACAGCATATGGATAGCAATAGAAACGGCTGTAATAAATACGGCCAGGATGAACATATTTTCCGGCACACTGCTTGGCAATACAGTTTGCGCTATCCATGTATTCATGCCTGTAGCACCGCCCACACGGCCAATAGCGACAGCAGCTGTCAAAAAGATCAGTGTTTGTACCGGTACACCACTCCAGCTTTGCGGAGTCAAAATGTCGCCGATCTTAGGCATTGCCATCCCCATAGCAATAAATAACGTTACCCAGCCAATATCAATGCCATGCAGCGTGTCAGTCATCCAGAGGATAATAGCCAGTGTTACCCAAACGGCAGTACGTAATTCTTTGCCGCTCATCGGTCCCATAGCTTCCAGCTTCTCTAAAATTTCAGTTTTATTGACATTGACCTCTTTGGTTGGCTTGAACATAAACAGTATCATAACCATTGTAATGATACTGGTAACGATCATTGGCAGACCCATAACTTCGAACCATTTGAGCCAGCCTACCGGTTCCGGGTCACAGCTGGCAGCCGCCAGTGGATTGATCGACGCATCACCAGTCAGAAAGATCATGGAAACCGGGATAGAAGCCGTAAAAACAGTAAAACCGATCTTAACCGCGTCTTCACGGGGAATGTCCGCGCTTTTTACCACAACAGCCATGACCGACATAATGAGAAAAGCGCGCGGCCAGGGATGCGGAATCAATAAGGCCAGAATGAACGTCAGAGCAAAGATAGAAACGATAATACTTTTAAAAGACGAAACATATTTTACGATGAACTTATAAGCGATCCTCTCACCTAAACCTGATTCTTTCACCGCCACCGCAATAAGATAAGCGCCGATGATCAGATACATCATAGAAGTAGTCCAGGTAGAAAAAATCAATGTTGTTGGCGCAACTTTAAAAACTGCTAAAAGCAAAAGATACAGACCTGAGACATAACCGGGCTGAGCAATACCAAAAGCCCAGAAAATCACTGTCATCAGAGAAAAGGCCATACACATCTGTCCTGTGCGTTCCAAGCCGGGAATGTTAGCAAAAAAGATGACCACAGCTACGATGATACCTAAAATAAAACCTATAATCGGTTTATTCTTTCCCATAATTGTCCTCCTTAAAAATATCCAATCAAAGTCAGATAATGTGGTTAAGGCGTTTAAAACGCCTTAACCAGCAGAATCATTCAATCCTGTACGGTAAAATCAGGCAAGAATTTTTTTACATCGACTTCCATAAATTTTGCGCGTTGGAATCTTGCTTTCTGATTAAACGGAATTGTCGCGTCATAAATAGTTTTGCAGGCAATACCATGATCGCGGATCGACCAGCTGCAGGCAGGATCATTAGACGGATCAAGCGGATGGCAGCGTACGCCGGGGATTGTTACGATATCGACATCGGCCTGCATCCTGGTAGTCATCGCCCATAGCACATCGTTAGTATCAAAAATATCGACATCTTCATCAACTAAAATCACCTGCTTCAATTCCGGGAAAGCAGAGAAAGCAAGCAGCGCAGCCTGACGCTGACGACCCTCGTCACTGGGAACGGTCTTTTTGAACTGGATAACGGCAATAAATTTACCGCCGCCGGAGGAATGTGCATAAACATTTTGTACACGGCCCGGCATAGCTCTTTCCACCATATCAAGGATCGACGCCTCAGTCGGGATACCGGCCATGCTTACATGCTCTTCGGAAGGTCCAATGCAGGTTTGCATAATCGGATTTACTCTGTGAGTAACAGCTTTTACTTTGATAACAGGTAATTCTGCATTGGCAGGCCCGGTATAACCGGGAAATTCCGGCATCGCTTTACCGGTATTGGAATTCTGGTCCTCGCGAACGCGCGCGCCTACCAAAAGCTCGCCTTCAATGACGTATTCGGCGTTGGCGATACATTTTTCATCGATCGTCACACAGGGAGCTAATTCAACAGCCTTACCGCGGATTGCTCCAGCAATAGATAATTCATTGAAGCCAAGCGGAGTTGTCGGCGGCTCAAAGCAGGAAGCGATCTCAATAGCCGGATCGACACCGATACTGATGGAAATTGGCAACGGTTTGCCTAAAGCTTCGGCCTTTTCACGGAAAGCGCCCAAATGCCGGGCCCCCGGTGTGAAAAACATGGAAATTTCGTCTTTGCTCTGCAGGCAAAGTCTATGGATCGTAACGTCAGATTCACCGGTTTCGACATCGGAAGCATAGCACATACCTAAAGTTACATACGGTCCTGCATCTTCCGGAGTATTGGTAGGAGCCGGGATCAATTTACGGATATCAAAGCCTTCGTCAGTAGCCAGATGCACGACTTCCTGGCATTGAGCTTTCGCTTTATCAACGACCACTGGAGCAATAGCATTTTTTACAGCGTCACGCATCATAAAACCTAATTTTTCAGGTTTACTATTCAAAAGATAGCCTACACGTTTACGGCTGGCTAATAAACCAATAACTACTTTTGCACCTGGGTGTCCTTTCACATTTTCAAAAGTCATAGCCGGCCCTGTTTTAGTAGGACGGGCAACAGTGCCGCCTGCACCCACATAACGATAAACGCCAGCCAGTTCTGCAGAAGGGTCAACCTCTACATCAGTATGTACCATTTGTCCGGGAATGCTTTCCAGTAATTCCAACGCAGATCTTAAATCAATAACTTCTTTAGTCATAAAAATAACCTCCTGACTTTTTGTTGAGTGTTACCTCACAATTTGATAATAGATTGTGGTGTAACAATACAGTCAAGAGGTTTTTAAAAAAATTTTTATTTATTTTTTTAAGGTAACAGGAGCCTGCAGCATACAGAAATCTACGCCTGTTTCCTGCTTATAAAAGGTAGTATCAAGCAGACACACGTCGATGATATCCCCTGCCAGTTCATAATTATTTTTAGCCAGCCACTGCATCAGCTTTTCCAGATGCTCAGTATCATAAGGCATACCATACTTATACATGCACACATATTCTCCGGCCGGTATCGTAAGTGTATTTTCGTGCTCCTTGTTCCATACCGGCAAAAATATACAGGACCCGGCTCCCTGAAGCCACTTATTTTTTTCCACACCAGACTTTTTGATGATAGAACCAAAACCGCCTGACGGAACCATTTCACGTTCAAAGATACGCTGCCACAAATCCATTAATGTCGTGTGCAGGTTATCTTTATCAATAGGCTGCAGCCACTCTTTAAAAATCGCCTGACGTGCATCTATATAGCGTACAAAAGGCAGCGACATCCTCATCATCCCTGCATCTACGGCTTCTTCATACAGATCGATCCTTTGATTTAGGTATTCGCGCAAAGTATTGAGCTTGGCAATTTGATTCATAATATACTGTTTTTGTTTCTCCAAAAGATACATTTCGTTTTCCGGCGTCCGTTCCTGAAAATGCTGTTGGATATCTTTCAGACTGATTCCCAACGATTTAAGGAAACAAATCTCTCGTAAATATGGTATCTGGTGTTTACAATAATAACGGTAACCGTTGGTATCGACCTTCGCCGGCTTAAATAAATCAATATTATCGTAATGAATAAGGGTCTGTCTGGTAATTCCGTGCAGTTTTGCCATTTCGCTTATAGAAATATAAGTGCTCATCAAGACCACCTCACCCCATTTTTTTATATTATATAATAGTTTAGGGTGTATTGTAACAATACAGTTTATGAAAAACCTATTCCAAAATAAAAACCCTCTGACCTAAGTCAGAGGGTTTACTGTCAGTTTGGTAGCGCCAACGAGAATCGAACTCGTGATTTCGCCTTGAGAGGGCGACGTCTTAGCCGCTTGACCATGGCGCCATTGGCTCCGGGACTAGGGCTCGAACCCAGACAAGATGATCCAGAATCACCTGTGCTACCATTACACCATCCCGGAATTGTGTTGAACACAAGGGTTATTATAACTCACTTTGCCGCGATTGACAAGTACTTTTTTTACTTTTTCTTACATTCCCTTATTATAAGTGAACGTATCCAGAGTTTCATTGATCTTTTTAGCCAAAGATTCCGGCAGTCCTTCAATATTGACGTTGAGGAAGCCGCGGACGATAGTAGCAGTAGCTTCTTCTTCGTCCATTCCTCGCGCCATCAGATACTCGATCTCTTCAGGAGCGATGCGGCCCACAGCAGCCTCGTGGCTGAGCTCGGCATTACCTGTAAATGCATCCAGCTCAGGTATGGCAGAAATATAACCTTTATTACTGAGCATCAAGCCATTACATTCCAAATGGGCACGAATGCCTTCGGCACGACCTGTAAGATTGCCGCGGTTGATGATCTCACCGCCGGTAGAAATAGTACGGGTCACGATTTCGGCACGGGTACCAGGCACCTCTAACAGCGCCTTGCCGCCGATATCAAGATGCGACCCCTCCGGTGCCACTAAAATAGAATTTAAGCGTGCCACAGCGCCTTCGCCTACCAGCTTGGTAGTAGGATACATCTGCACATCTTTTACTTTTTCCATGCAGACATAATTAGAAATAAACTGGCCGCCTTCTTCGATGATCGTTACGCTGCGAGGACGCACAGCAATGTTTTCGCCCCAGCTGTGGATCATGGTAAAGGTCAGCTTAGCATTTTTTTCAACATAAAATTCACTGATACCGATATGCACGCCTTTTTCAACACCGGGATCACTGGCACAGCCAGAGATGATATTAAGCTCAGCGCCTTCTTCTACAATAACAATGTTATGAACACGCTGCAGCTGCTCCTCGTGACCGATAAAAACGCAGGCCTGCAGCGGAGCTTCTATCTTCTGCCCGGCTTTGACTCTGATAAAATATCCCTGTTCCTGCTCCAATGCAGTTTTAGCAGTATATTTATCAGTATCTGCCTTCACGGCATTCCACCAGTATTTTTTGACAAGTTCAGGATATTTTTTAGCGGCGGCGCCGGTATTCATCAATTCCAGCGGCAGCTGCGGCTTTACTTCGGCCTCAATAGGCGCATTGTCGACCTGAATAAAGCTGGCGCTGCGATTCTCCCTCTCCAGATCGATACCAACATGCTCCAGCCGTTCTTTCCCTGCTGCTGAAAGCTCGGCGGTACTTTGCACATGCTGTTCGTTATTATCATCAAATTTTTCCAAATCGATATCATTGCCAAAAGCAGCTTTTTTAACCAGCGCTTCCTGCAGATTTACCTGTTCACTCATTTCATTCCCCTCCTGCAGCCGCCATTCACACATTTCTCATAACCGGTCTTGCTGATACAGCTCAATACATCCAAAGGATCGCCGCTGGTACAGCTTAAAGTGCCCTGATACAAAATATGAGCATGCGAAGCCGGCACATACTTCAAAATATGCCCGACATGAGTAATAATCAGACCGCTGCGCTGACTGCTGAGCGGATTATAAGTGTCACAGTCAAGATTATGGGCACAGCAGGGTTTATCACAGCCGGTGCCGCCACAGGGCTCGTTATGCAGAATGTAGTTGGCAGCCCGTCCTACAAGTGCGATATTTTCCACGTCGACACCTGATTCAGGTTCATCTAAAAGCAGCATATCAGGTTTTTGCGCCATCAGCTGCAGAAGCTCCGAACGTTTCAGTTCACCACCGCTGAAACCTTCATTGACACTGCGGTCGAGAAAATCAGCCAAACCCATCCATCTTGCCATTTGCTCCGTTTCCTGAGGCGTAGCTCCACAGATCTCAATCATATGGCGCAGCGACAAGCCGCGGATCGTCGGCGGACGCTGGATCATTACGCCTACACCTAAACGAGCCCGCTCATAACAAGGCGCTTCGGTAATATCATGACCTTTAAAATAGATTTTACCGCTTAATACCTCATAACGTTCAAAGCCCATGATCGTCCCGATCAAAGTAGATTTACCGGTACCGTTAGGCCCGAATAAAACATGGACCTCACCCGGTTTAATGTGCAGGTTAATATCGTGAAGAATCTGTCTGCCTTGTACGGCAACAGACAGATTTTCTATTTTCAGCATAATTGTATCCCTCTTTCCGAAATTTTTACTGATTTATTATAACATACAATGCCAGCAAAAACCATACTCTAATTGTAGGAATTAAATCATCACACTTCCTGCGCAAGATAGAATTTTCAGACTTACTGTGTTAGAATAATCTTATTCAAACATTTGGGCAGTACTATCCGGCAACTCAAACTATAAATTTACAGGCAGGCACGTGGAGGTTCTATGCATCAGTATTTATTTCACATCGGCGATTTTCCTATCCGTATGTACGGTTTAGTTCTCTGTATGAGCATTTTTTTAGCAACTGGTGTTGCTTACTTTCTGGCCAAACAGGATGGCCGCTGGCAGCAGCATATCCTGGACATTGGTATTTACGGCGGCTTTGCCGGTTTGATCGGCGGACGCCTCTGGGATGTATTCTTTTTCGACTGGGATTATTACCAGCATCATCTGCTGGAGATACCTTTTGTCTGGCAAGGCGGCATGGCAATACAGGGAGGCGTCATCGCCGGCGTTCTGGCAGGCATCTGGTACTGTAAACGGCATCAGATCGACTGGCTCGCTTTAGCCGATATCGTCTGTCCCGCAATTTTGATCGGTCAGGCAATCGGCCGTATGGCCAACCTGCTGAACGGCGATGCTTTCGGAACGCCTACAGGCGGTAATTTTGGTCTTTTATATCCGGAAGGTACGCTGGCTTTTAAAACCTATGGCGCCGTTCCTTTATGGCCAGCCGAGGTTTGGGAAGGCCAGCTGGATATCGTTATCTTCGCGCTCCTGCTTTTATTCCGCACTACTGATCACGCTAAAGGGCAGGCCATGTGTCTGTATGTAATGCTGTATTCAGCTGTACGCTTTGGTCTGGAAATGCTGCGCGGCGATTATGTCGAGCCCTTCTTATTTGGTTTAAAATCGGCCCAGGCTACCAGCCTTTGTTTTTTCCTGACCGCTTTAGGCTTCTTCCTCTATTTTGGCTGGCGTGAAAAACACACTGAAGCTGTACCGCAGATAACTAATAAAAAACGCAGTAAAAAATAAAAATGCACATATTAAAAAGAGGCCGGCTATATGCCGGCCTCTTTTGTTTAATAGAATAACATAAAAACAAAACGCAACAGGAACATCGCGCTCAAACCACGCACCAACCAGGAAACCTCTGTCCATTTGCCTACTGCCAATTTAACAAAGCTGAACATAATAAAACCGATCGCAATACCATCGGCGATATTATAACCGAAACACATAATCATCATTGTAAAATACGCAGGCACGGCAACTTCCAGATTCCGCCAGTCAATATCGCCAATATCCGATGCCATCATAATACCGACCATGATCAGCACCGGAGCAGTAGCCGCAGCAGGCACCATACCCAGCAGCGGCGCCAGAGATACGCTCAGCAGAAATAATAATGCCGTTACAACAGAAGCAAAGCCTGTCCTGGCGCCTGCCGCCACACCTGTGCTAGACTCGACATAAGTCGTTACCGTCGATGTTCCAAAAAAGGCTCCCATCACGGTAGCAGTCGCATCTGCCAATAAAATCCGTTCGCCATTGATGATATTGCCATCCTCATCAACAAGATTAGCCCTTGAAGCAGTCGCCAGCACAGTACCGATCGTGTCAAACATATCGGCGATCGTCATTGTGATCATCACTGAAAACAATGAAAAAATCATAACTCCGACTCCCTTAGAAATATCAAACAGCTGCACAAAACCGCTCAGGCACTTGCCAAAAGTTTCACTCAAATCACCAATAGGCATCGAACCTGGCAGATGCAGCCCCAACTGCCAGCCGCTGAAAAATTGCAGATAACAACCCAACATCGAAGTAATAATAATACTGAGCAGCATCCCGCCTCTTGTCCCGCGCAGTAAAAAACCGATATTCAGAAAAATCCCTACCAATGCCAGCTTCGCTGAATCATTGGCAAAAGTCAGCGCAGGAATGATACTGCTGTCCAGTTTCATGCTGTCACCCAACGGGATAAAACTTCCCGGATTGGCTGAAAAGCTAAGCAAGGACGCATTTTTTAAACCGATGTACAAAATGAACATCCCTATACCGATGCCGATCGCTTTTTTCAAATGCATCGGTATTTCCGAAATGATCCTGCTGCGCAGTCCGGTAACAGAAACCACAACAAAAATAATACCTGACAGCAGTACCGCTCCCAGGCCCTGCTCCCAGGTATAACCCATGGCCCCGCATAAAGTATAGGCAAAGAAGGCATTGATCCCCATTCCCGGAGCCAACCCAAAAGGAGCATTGGCGTATAAGGCCATCAGCAGTGTACCTGCAGCCGCAGCCAGGCAGGTGGCCAGCATTACCGTACCTTTATCCATACCGGCAGCAGCCATGATCTGCGGATTGACGAAAATGATATACGCCATCGTCACAAAGGACGTAATTCCTCCGATCGTCTCACGCTGCCAAGTGGTTTTACGCTCCTGAAACTTAAAAAAACTTGCTACAAAATCATTCATTTGCCGCTTCCTCCGGTCATTTTTACATTTCACAAACTGTTCAAAGGTTTGCCCTTTTTCTGTCAAATGTCTGTTGTATACTTAAAGCATAGCAAGTGATGAACTTGCTACACCCTTCCCATCAAATTCATCATAAACAGCTTTCCTATGGAGAAACCGTTCGCTACCATCCCCAGCGAACGGTTTTCTCTTTGTCCGCAGAACACTGAAAATAAAGTCGTGCCGTACAGCACGACTTTATTTTTTTAAGGCTTCAGCAACGGCTTTCATACAGGCTACCAAAGATCCTTTTTCACGATGATGATTGATACACTCGCAGCACTTGCCATGACGCACACAGTTCACCATTTTACAGTTACAGTTGGCTTCGTTGCAATTCACCATTTTCATACCTCCCCTGATACTGATTTATCTATATCTGCGTAAAGGACACAGAACCTCTGCATATTTACCCTTGGCATTCTGCAGAGTAATGTTAACAGCCCACATAGGCATTCCAGCATCATCCTCAGTATGCGTACACTGAAACAACCGCTTCCCGCCAATAAATTTAATGATATCTTCCAATTCCAAAAGCAGAACCAAATCCTCACGACTATAGGCATCCAGCCCCTCGTCTGAAAAAAAGACTGTCGCTACTACCAGCTCGTCCATCTGCCAGCATTCCAGGACGTAGGGCCTGCCGCCAATGATCGAGCCTTTGTAATAGCCGATATCAAGCACACCGTCAGCATCCGGTTCGTAGGGGGAAGGGATATATTCACTTCTATTGGGAACAGGGAATTTTATTGCTTGCATAATACACTCCTAGATTATTTGTATTGATTCAGAACTTTTTTACAATATTTGACAAAATCTTTTTTGACATTTGCAGGCTCCGTCACTTTAACTTTATTTCCAAAGCCGAACATCCAGCCGTAAAAAGCCTGGTCAACAACGGCAGTACCTTCGATGACACTTGTTTCTTCCTTACTTTTTTTCACTTTACTGTCAGCCAGATATTCCAGCACGACCGGCACTATTTCGTTACTGCAGCGTAATTCAACGGGACATAACAACTCAGCATCATCATATTTCTGTGCTTTCAAGTTTTCCCTCAATGTTTCGGCCTGATACCTGCTGGCTAACCGAGCCAGCTTGTCTACCAGCTTCTGGGCCTTATTTTGGGTAATAGCAGAAGATTTAACCACTGCTTCTGCCAGCAGCTGCAGCTCAGACAGCGTAAAAAGCCTGCTGCCAATTCTATAAATATTGGCTCTGCTGCGTGTAGCAATAACATCCAAGCCAAAAGCCTGCAGTGTAGCGATATCGTCATACAAGCTTTTCCGTTCGGCAGGTATTTCCAGCTCTGCCAATCTTTCGATCAGCTGCTGTACTGTAAGTACATGCTTTTCGTCAGTTTCTTCAAGCAGAATCTGCTGCAGATACAGCAACTTTGCTTTTTGATTTGCTTTTTTTGACATAATCCGCACCTTCTTTTCGGAAATGCTTATAATTCCACTAAATACTATATTAGCCACAAAAACTCTTTTCCCTGCCGTAGCGGTAATTTTTTTACAAAAAAATACTCTGGCCTCAGCCAGAGTACAAAATATTCTATCCCTGCACAATATACCAGCCTTTATTTTCTCCGGCCAGCAGCAAATAGGTATCGGCATTGTCCATAAAGCCCTGTAAGGCTTTTCTCTGCACAACGACCACGTTATCTTTTACCCCTGCATAGCTTTTCAGCTCGGCATAGGGCATAACGTTTTTACTGCTCCAGCTGAAGGCTTTAGGTTTGAAGCCTTCGATCTCGTCCTGCGGCAATAATTTTACCAGTTTCTTCCCGGAATAAAATACCGCTGATGTCGGATATTCGCCATACAATCCGATTTCAGACTTCTCAGGATACTTGTTCTGCAGCTGCAGCGCCAGCTGCTTGCCTGAACGCAGGCCGCTCAACGGCACTGCCACCGTGGGGATCAGCGCCAGATTGAAAAACAGAGCCATTGCGGCAACAGCTGCCGTCAGATATTTTTTATTACAGCTTTTAACAGCATACACCAGCCCAAGGCCTGCCAGTGCTGTCAGCAACACTAAAAATTCATCCTGTACCGGAGCTATGCCCTTAAAACGACACCAATAAACTGCTCCGGCTAAAACAGCGTAAAATAATCCGTGGAACAGCAAATAGCCGCGGCTGAACACTCTGGAACCTTTGACCGCCAAGTAACGGCCTAACAGTAACGCTGCCGGAAACAAAAGCGGGTATGTATAAGTGATATACTTTGTAGCCATATTCTGAAAAAAAACAAACACTATAGCCGCCCAGAGCAACAGAAACACAGTTAAATCATCAGGCCGCTGCCAGCTTCCCTGTTTTCTGAATTTCTGCCACAGACACTGCGGCAGAAACCCGCTCCAGGGAAACAAAGCCAGAATATTTACAAGAGTATAATAATAAATGACATTGTCACGGGGGTGTTCGGAAACAGTAGCCCGCAGCAAGTTATGCGTTCCCAAAAAAGTTTTTGTAAAAGCATCGCCATGTAAACTGATCATGGCCAGATACCAAGGCAGCCCTATGATCAGAAACAGCAAAGTACCGCTGCAGAGCTTCATTTGTTTCAATTCCTGCCAGCTTTTAGTAACAGCCAGAAACAGAAATATGATAAGCCCCGGCAGCAAAAAACCGATTGGCCCTTTGGTCAGCGTTGCCAAAGCGGCGCCGGCATACATCACGTAATAATACTTTTTCTGCGGCGTACTGTAGCCCAAATAAAAGAAAAGCAAGACCGCGCTGAAAAAGAAAAATAAGATCGCATCAGTGATGACTGATTTGCTGATCAGGAAAAATTCAACTGATGTTAAAAGCACTAAACCACTGTAAAAAGCAGTTTTATCATCAAAAAGTTTTTTTGCGCCCCAGATAAGCAGCCCCAGACCTGCCAAACCAAAACAGGACGGAAAGAAACGGGCAGCGAATTCGGTAAAGCCGAATATTTTGAATCCCAATGCCGTCAGCCAGTAAAAAAACACCGGTTTATCAAACCAATATTGTCCGTAAATCTGCGGCGACAGCCAGTCTCCCGATACCACCATCTCCTTAGCGGTCAGCGCGTAATTTGACTCTACCGAGTCTGTGATCAGTAAAGATCCGTTAAACACAAATAATAGCAATAATGCAGCCAGCCAAAAAACAGTCCAACTTTTCCTGCTCATAAAAAACAACTCCTTGCCTTTATTTCAGCCTTATCATAAAAAATGCGGCTGAAAATAACCTGAAACAAGGAGTTGTTATTTTTAATATTGTACCGTTAATGGCAGCTTGACAATAAAGCTGCTGCCGCCATTTTTTTTACTCTCAACTTCAATCGTCCCCTGATGCTGCTCAACGATCAGCTTGGCAATCGGCAAGCCTAAGCCAAAACCGCCTTCAGCACGCGTCCTTGCTTTATCGACCCGGTAAAATCTTTCAAAAATCCGCTCGATATCTTGGGTATCAATACCAATGCCTTCATCCTCGACCTTGATAACAAGCTGGCGGTTTTGCCGCAGTGCACTGACTGTGACCGTCCCTCTAGCCGAATACTTGATAGCATTATCAACTAAAATCGTCAGCAGCTGTTCCAAACGCATCCGGTCGCCCCAAATGATCAAACGTTCCTGTGCCAGCCGCTGCTCCAGCTTTAAGCCCTTCTGTTCTGCCAGCATACTTAAAGTACCAAGTGTCTGCTCAAACAGCACGTTAAAATTGACCTGCTCCAGTTTAAGATCACCGGCGCCAGCATCATTGCGGGCCAGTGACAGCAACGCTGCAACCAGATTATTCATCCGTTTTATTTCTATGCGCATTGTTTTCAGAGTATCGACAGTAAATTCACTAAAATTGCTGTCCGTATCCCCTTCCATACCCTCTGCGGCTATCCCCATTACTGTAAGCGGAGTCCGCAGTTCATGTGAAGCATCGGCAACAAATTCACGCTGACGTTTAAACATTTCCCTGATCGGCTTAATACTACGCCCTGCCAGGTAATAACCGACGCCGGCTCCGCAGCAGATAAAAAACAGGCTCATCAGAACGAGCCAGAGGATCTCGCCCTTTTCTTCATAATAATAGTCGCTCAAATCCTTAAACATATATAAAGTTGCAACACTGGCATTTCCGTCCAGTATCTGATCCCTCCCAATAAGGTAGATCCACAGCCGGTCATTTGCATCGCGCAAAGTTACCCATTTTACTTTTCTGTCATGCTGCGGCCACTCACTGCGCAGTGCCAGTAATTGTTGACCAACGGGACTGCCGCTGACCTGATCGTGCAGCAGCACATCCGAACCCGGCTGCAGCATATAAGCCAATTCCCTGCCGACTTCAATAGAGTGCTTGGACACCGGCAATTCACCGCTTGCTACAAACTCCTCACCTTCATGGATGATCAGTTCGCGCATCTCCTGCTTTTCATGCGTCAGCACAGAATGACCCAACAGAATAATGCAGCCTGTAACGATCATTACTACTAGCAGGGAAAAAATACCTGTATAAATAATGGTGAGCTTTAAACGTAATTTATCAAACATCCTCTACCTCTAACATATAACCGACACCACGAACAGTCTTGATCAGGCTTTCTGCTCCGATAGACGCCAATTTCAATCGCAGCGAACGGATATGCACATCCAGATTATTTTCGGTAACATCGCCGTCTATACCCCAGACACGTTCCAAAAGCAGCTCCCTCGGCAAAATCTGCCCTGCATTGATCAATAACAGTTCCATCAGCTTAAACTCACGTGGGCGCAGCTGTATCTTCTTGTTTTTATAGCCTACAGTATAGTCTTTAACGGCTAAGGTAACACCTTTACAGACATAATCCTCCTGCTTGTAGCTGCCCTGACGGCGCACCAAGGCATGCAGCCTGGCCAACAGCTCGGCCATTTCAAACGGCTTGACCAAATAATCATCGGCGCCTTCGTTAAGGCCGGCCACCTTATCTTCCACACTGTCACGAGCTGTCAGCAGCAAAATTTTGCCCTGGTATTCTTCTGCACGCAGACGTTTACACAAAGCTATGCCATCAAGCTTCGGCATCATCCAATCCAAAATCAAAACATCATAGCCGTCACGATAACACTGCTCATAAGCAGCCTCGCCGTCTTCCACCCAGTCAGTTTTGATATTTTCCTTTTTCAGCAGATTCTGCAGTAGTCGTCCCAGATTTTTATCATCTTCAGCTAACAGTATTTTCATTGCGTTCACCTCTCTGGCAACTTATACCATACCCATATTAAAATTAGCTGAATTTGCGATAAATCCTGCAAAAAAAAGGACGCCGCAGCGTCCTTTTTTAAAAAATTATTCGGCTGTATCTGCCGCAAGCTTTTTACCCGGCTGCAGCACAGCTACAACGGCGTAAGTCAAAATGCAGGCAAACCATTCCATATAAATAACATTCGGGAAAATACGTACTGCCGGTACCAACTGCCACAATACCAGCATGATAAAACCGACCAGCAGTGTCCAGAAACCGGCAGCCTTACAGCTGTACTGCGGGAAAAACAACGCCACAATAACAATAACACTGAAAGCAGCCGTCAGGCTGAGACCAATCATGATCGTTCCCAAAATGCTGGAAACACCCATCGCCATACCCAGCGTCAGTACGCCGGAGATCACAATGCACAGACGCATCATCGTCAGCTGCTTGGCATCTGAACATTTAGGGTTGATAAAACGTTTATAAATATCGTTGGAAAACAGAGTACCCGCTGAAAGCAGCAGGTTACAGGCAGTTGAAACATCGGCCGCCCACAAAGCAGCCAGAGTAACGCCCGCCAGTACAGGCTGCAGCCCGACAATGACCTGCGGCAAAGCCAAAGCTGCCTGAGCGTCAGGATACATGGATTTGGCACAAATACCCAGCAGTGCCGCCAAAACGCCTACCGGAAGCATGATAATACCGCCCCAGACAAAGCCTTTTCTTGCAGTAGCGGCATCTTTAGCACCCAGTGAAATCTGCAGAATACTCTGCAGCGACAAATTCACTGTAACCAAAGTAATTACCCAGCTGGCAATCGTTTTCAGCCCAACCCCTTCGGTAAAGCTGAACCAAGGGACGTTAGCGGGCAGTGTCTTGGCCAGAGTATCAATGCCGCCAACCTTATCCAGCTGGATAAAGGTAGCTACCACGATCCCAAAATAAATCAAAATAATGTTTAGAACATTTGTCAATGAAGCCGACCACATACCGCCGATAAAGGTGATACTGATAAAAGTAATCGCGCTGACCAGCATACCTGTTTTAAAATCAAAAACCTCTGGCATGATAGCATGCAGGATACTGCCGCCGGCGATATATTGCAGTGAAATAATTACCAATTGGATAACGATTTGGCAGAACACGCCCAAAATAACGGCATTCGTGCCATGATGTCGTTCGATAAGTTCAGAAATAGTAGTGATGTTTTGCTCGCGGTATTTCTTCGCCATAAAAATACCCATCACGATAGCGCCTATTGCCCAGGCAATAGTATACCAGCCGGCAGATAAACCGACCCTGAAAGCATGCTCTGAAACACCGATCGTCGAAGCCCCGCCAACAGCCAGACCGATGATCGTGACCGCGATAAGCGGCGCCGATAATCTGCGGCCTGCCAGCGCATAATTTTCCGCATTGCCTTCGCTGCGCTTTTTAGCAAACCAACTGATACCGAACAATGCTATGATGTAAAGTATCAGTATCGCTAAAGAAACTGACATAAAAATACCCCTCCCGATTTTTTGGCAATAAAAAACGCCCGCTATTGTGGACGGCCAAAGAGTAACTTTATTGTACGCAAAGTTTACATTAAAGTCAAGCAGAACTTACACAATTTCACACAAAACTGCTGTACAGGAATATAATATGCACATTTGTTTTTGCAGGCAACACCTATTGCTTTTTCATATAAAAGAATCCTTGCACAATAATTTATACAGTGATATAATTAATTGTGTTTGTTTTACTGTATCTTTGATTATAATTATTAATTTTAACAATTTATTTGTGAATATTAGAACCTAAGGGAGATGATTATCATCGGCAGGAAATCACGCAACACAGATCAGGCCTTAATTAAGGCGGGCATAGAATTAATTGCTCAGGGTAATTACGACCCGACTGTACGCGCTATTTGTACTTTAGCAAACGTTAACCAGGGTATGTTTGTTTACTACTTTGGTTTTAAAGAAGAATATATGAAAGTCCTTTTTCAAAAAATTTACGAAGATTATCTTTCCAAATTGCAGGATTATCCTGAAAAGGATGCCAAAGCCGCTATCCAGCTGCAGCAGATCTTCTACCGTATGACAAAATATTTTATCGAAAACTTCAATACGGCAAACTTTCTGACTGAAGCCTTATATCACAGCAAAGCTGCCTCCTATTTCACAAACTACCGCGTCCAGCATTTTATCTTCGTCCGCACACTTATCGAACAGGCCCAGCGTGAAGGCGATATCTGCAGCGATATGAACAGTTATGAAATCTACACGACTTTGCAGAGTATACTGATCCAGCCGATAATTATCAAAAATAATATCTTACAGCAGCATAAAAACGAACCGCTGATGGATAAACTAAAACTTATTGACGTTTCCTCAGAAAGCAGTCTGCAAAAAAGGCTGCGCGTTGCTTTTAAAGGCCTGCGCCCCTGATAAACGCCTCTGACAATATTAAAAAAAGCAGTTGACATTTTTCCAGAATCATATATAATAATATCGTTGCTTAGTAATCCAAGCAGCTTCAATGACTCCGTAGCTCAGTTGGATAGAGCGTTTGACTACGAATCAAAAGGTCGCAGGTTCGAATCCTGCCGGGGCCACCATTGCAATGTAGACACCGCAATAATTTGCGGTGTTTTTTATTTTCTGGGGAATAAATGTCAATTTGATACGGGGAATATTTGGGGAAGAATCTTATAACCATCAACAATAAACAAGATTTATTTTTATAATGTTTTATTCTCAAATTTCAATTCTTCTATCGTCCCAGTATTGAATTTAATCTTTTTAGCTATATACATGTCATAAAGAAGTGAGCCTGTTTTAAAACAGGCTCACTTCTTTATGACAAATTAACGATTATTTTCCTTCGAACAATTCAGCAGATATAGGAGCAGTATATTGAGCATTATCTAAAGCCATTAATTCGTCATAAGTTTTATTGTTATATTCTTCTTGCAATTTATTGCATAACTCATCTATCTTCTTTTCAACCCATTGTAAAGATATACAAGCTAAACTTTCTAATGGCTGAACATGCTCATCATCAGTTAAAACAGAATCAATACCAAGAACTAATACTTTAGGAACCAATATTTTGCTACTTTGATTATTAATAATTGCTAAAACTTTTGATTCTGAGTATCTACTTTCATCGTGAACAACATGTTTATCCCTTAAAGCATCATAATATTCAAAACATTTCTTTGCTTTAATATATTCATCTTCTTTTAAACTATCTTTCAAAATTTTATCTGAATTTAATTTTATTCTAGAAGATGAACTTTTAAAATTTTTAAAAAATTTTACTAAAGCATACTCGAACAATGCTTCTTTTATTCTTTCATTTTGAACATCTTTTATCATATTTAATGAATCAATAATAGATTGCAAATCCATATTACATAATTGCAAACTTTTTAATTGATATACCAAATGATTCGTCTCAGGAATTTCCCCACAACGAACAGCTTCTGGGAAATCACCTTTTATAATAAATTCTTCGCCTTTCACTTCTATTCCATAATCTTCCATCAACTATGCTCCAATTCATACATATAATATATAAAAAGCTCTTTAATTTCAATAAAAGGTGCTAACCTTCTTTAATGAAAATATAACTTCATTAAATCGCTGTTTTTATATCATTTTAAAATATTTAAAGGTTTCCATTATTTTTTCGCGTTTATCAATAGGACATGGGTAAACCCTTTGTTTATCCCCTCTTCTTGATTTTCTCAAAGGTAAGCCACATATTTCTTTACAATGCGCAATCCAACAACTTTTGGGAACAAAGCCATACTCTGTTCTTACATATGTTTGTATTTGTTTATAAGTAGCCATAACAATTACCTCCATACTAATTTCCACAAAATATTTATTTAATTATATCATATTTTCACTATTATTCCAGCCATTACATTGCCTTTCCTCCCTGCTATCCAGCCACCAATATTGTTTTTGATCGGAAAGCCTACCATGCCTACAGCACCATCTTTAGAAGCTCCTATGCCAATTTCCCATCTCTTAGTTTTATCTATTACCGGTACTGTAATATTCAGATCAGTTCGGCTTGTTTGATTCAACTGTAGCTTATATTTATCAAAAATATACTTTTCATCATCAGCCTTTTTTATTTCAAAATCTTTGCCATTTACTTTCACTGCCAGCTCCTGCTTACCGACATTTACATCAACATCTGTTTTTTCTGTGCTGCCGTCTTGGTAGATATACTTAGGCACATAAACAATTTCTGTTTTAGTATCAGTTTTATATTTTACTTCTGTCTTTATCTCCGGCTCTGCAACTGGGCAGGTGTGCAACCATCCACGTACATGCCCACCGAGAATAAAAGCAGCCACGCATAACAGTAATACAATAACTTTATATTTCTTTTCCACAAATATACCTCCATAAAAATAAAGGGCATCTTAACGATGCCCTTTTATCAATTTTCAGAATAAATAATTGCCGTCAAAAAGCTTACCGTTTATGTCATAGCTATCAGTAAACTGCCACATTGTGGCATTCGGCCAATCACAGCTACGTCCCCATTGCGCCACCCAATAAGGCACATAATCCGCCAGCTGATCTGTATAAATTTTATTTTCCAACCAATCTAAATTGGCATAAATACCACAGCTATATCCAGCTTCATTGCAGGCAACAATAAAAGCACTGCACATATTTGTGATAGTTTGATTCGTAGGCATACCATTTCCGGATTTATAACCGTCTGCATCTTCCATATCAAACCATAAATCCATTTCAATCTTATCTTTTGTCAGCCCCGCATCTTTTAAAACATATAGCATATATCTAGCTTCTGATCTTGCCGCTGCTTCATCCAAAGCGTAGCTATAATAATATACGCCAATTTTTAGGCCGGCTGCCAACGCACCATTTACATTTTCATAAAAATTAGTATCCAAATGCCTGTTTCCAAAACCAAGCCGAATAATGGCAAAATCCATACCAGCAGCTTTTACTGCATTCCAATCTACATAACCATTGTTTTCAGATACATCAATGCCTTTTAACATTTTTATAACCGTCCTTTCAGTTTTCCGATAAGCTTATCCAAAACATCAACACCTGCATCACTTAAATTTTCAATTACCGATAATACTTCAGTAACTACCATATAACCAATAACAAGGCTTACCATCCATGTAGGCGTATTCAATATGTGCATCATTAAATCTCCAACGCCAGCAACAAAAGCACATATAACATAAATTGCAATCTTTCCTAATCCACGTTCTTTCATTGTACTGCTATTTATTCTCCCTGCTTTTCGTGCAGTTTTGGTGCCTTTTATACATGCAAGAATAGAAGGATTTTCAACACCTTTTTCTTTTAAAAATTCATAACTTATAGCAACCCATTTGGTTATACAATCAACAAAAACCAAAAGAATAAATCCCATAAACAAAATAAAATGTTTGTGCAAAAACAATGTTAAAACTGCTGCCATTAAAATTTTAAAGCTAAATAATTCAAAAATTTTATTACCAGCATGTGTCATAGCATTAAGCACAGTTTGCAAATCCATTATTCAGCCTCCTATCGGAAAAACTTCTTCCAGCTTTTCTTTTCCTTCTGCTTCAGTAACAGCAATCAGCTTTGCTTTTATATCTTCATACCAAGCATAAGCGGCCAGTTGGCTACTGCGAACAGTATCATACGCTTTTTTCATGCCAGCATAGTTGAGCATAACAAGGCCTTTTTTATCTTTGTCTAACCAAACCTTATAGCCGGTTTCTCCATCTTGATTGACCATAAGCGGCGTATACGCAGCCATAAAGTTTGTTATATCTTCAGGCGCACAATCAAAGCCATAAGTAACACCAGCAAATTCAATCCAACGCACTTCATCACGACGATTAGCAAATTCAGCTCCCGCTGCGTTTATGTATCTGTTTTTAGCATAATCAAACGGCTCAACATCTGTGTATTGCTCCCACAGTCGATTCCACGGATAATAATGGCGCTCATTATCAGCAGTTGTAATATCAACATTTAGAATATTAATAATTTTGTTATCATCATTTAATACGCAGATCATAATTACATTACCCCTAGTTCCTTAATAAATACAATACCAGTTCCACCTGCAGCGCCCGAAGTTCTCCCACTCCCTCCTGCTCCACCTGCTGCAGTAACTGATCCATAATTCATTATTGTATCAGCGATCATAGCTACCATTCCCCCGCCACCACCGCCGCCACCACTTCCTTTATCATTTCCTGTAGAGTATCCGTTAGCACCATTTGCTGCAATAATACCAGAATTATAGATGCTTGTGGATACTATTGCTATTGCACCACCGCCCCTACCACCAGCTCCTCCACTATACCTGGAAATATTACTGAATCCGCATCCGCCACCACCACCACCAGCACCAAAACCGAATCCACGTAAAGACATAGTCAATTCAATAACAGAAGGACCGTTCAACGGTACATTAAACGCTGTACAACCGCCTCCAGCACCGGCCGCACCGTGATTTGACCCACCTGCACCTCCAACGCCGCTTATAGCACTCGCACCAGCACCGGCTGCACTCGGATAATATTCGCCAGTAGCATCTTTAGCATAATATCCACCTGATCCACCATGCGCGCCTTGTCCACTGGCAGTTATCGTACCATGATTTATAAATACCCCTTGGCATTTTATTATGGCATAACCACTAATCGTTACAGTAACGCCAGAACGAATAACAACACTTCTATATTGCTTTACTCCACTTATTGTTGTATTGCCAGTAGGTACAAAATCTCCGTCACTGGAATCACCACGATCAAGCCACCACGACGGAAAACGATTATTCTTTACGCCAGCAAGTGTCCCCGTACCGGTATAACTTATCTGAACGACATTGGTAGCATCTGAGCTGGAAAACTCAATTAAGCCGGTGTTCCATTCTTTGTCACCAACTGCATTAGTCGAATAGTCTAACCGATATTCACCCGCACCCGGTGTTGCAGCAACTTCTGTCAAAGTAACTCCCGTTGGCTCTCCTGTTGCATTTCCGTCAATATACTCGACCTTTATATTACTGGGATCTTGCTTTTCCGGAACTTCGTTAAGCCGTATAACAAACGGACTAACTGCTGGAACAATATGTTTTTCTATAAAATTCACATAATTAGTCGTCCCACCGTCACCTATAAACGGATTTATCCGTATATTACTTGGAGCTGCCATATCATCACATCCTTTTCATATTATTTGACAAGCTGCGTATTAGCAGCCTGCTGTAAAAGTTCATTATTGCGGGCATTCCGCTCAATATCCAGCAAATACTTTGCCGTAGGCGGATACGGAGGCTCGCCCAACTCCATAGAAAAATCAATACCCTTTTCACCGCTGATCGTATATTTTAACTTGGTTATTGGATACTTACGTTCTTTACCTTCCTTGTCAGTTATAAGCGCCTGCCCATCTGTAGATAAACGCCGTACCCAAAAAACACCGTCCGGCTTAGGATATTTCAGCTTAACACCTGTTGCTTTAGCAGAAAGAACAGGATTCTTGTATTTTGCCAATTCAGACTGTCCCCAGCGCTCAGCATCAGCAGCAGTATAAGCGGTTGGCAGCGTCCAAACTTCTTCAGATACGCCGTATAAGTCTTGGCTTTCTTTATCCTCTACAGTAGCCAACCAGCTCTCACCCTCACCGTCAATGGCCGCACCTTTGATACGCGCGTAATTTACGATCTTATCAATGCTTTGTGTCGGCTCAAATCCGTCCATATGCTGCCCTACCCAAAAGCGTGCTTCTTCATTGATCTCATCAACACGCGGCCTGAAGAAAAATTCCCGGTATTCATCAACGCCATAAACAAAATCTGTTGCAAACTCTGAAAGCTGTTCCAGCGCTTCCTTAGCACTCACACCGTCAAAAACGATTTTCTTAATATCATAGTCAACGTCATATATTTTGTTGTCGTTATAAACAATACCAGTCTTAGCTTCAACCTGCCGACAAATATTACGCACAATATCAGCAATCTCCTGATTCTCATAAGTGCCAAAAATAAGCACCTTTTCCAGCTTATCAAAATAGCCATAACAGGTTATTTTATAGTCTGTTCCAGTACCGCCGCTGTCAGGACGCGTTAAAACATGCCCGCTGTACCACGGCCGCTTATCTGCAAACAAATAAATATCAATCCGCTGTCCATAGCTTATTTCTGCAAAACTTGGAAACTGTTTGAAATTGAGCGTTGCGCTGCCGCAGCCTGTTTTAATATTTTCAAACTCGATTTTATTAAACGGATTATTTTCAGTATCCCTTGAAAAAATCGCCGTTTTCGTACCATCTTTGTTATAAAAAATAACCTGAACGTAATCAGGTATATATTTTACTTCCGAAGGGTCAGGCCCCGGCCCTGACCCGCTTTGCTTTTTTACAGACGCTGCCCAAATATAACGTCCAAAAAGTTTATTGCCAAAACGCAGATTCATGCCAGCCACCTGTTACGCCAGCGGATTTTTACTGTACCGGCAGCACCGTTAAACAAATAAGTATTTTCACCCGGTCTTGCGGTCAGAAACTGGCCGCTGAAAGCGTTAATAGCATTATAGGTCCCACGGCGTACCGTACCGGCTTTAGTATCAACAATAAGCGTTGCCGGTTTAGTCAAAAGCGTATCCGCTACGCGCATACTATACCCACTTTCAACATGCGTGATAGTTACGTCATTCATCGTTGTAAGCGGTATTAATTCAATAGTCAGCGGCGTTTCAACGCTACCGCCATTGCTGATAACAATTTGGGCATCTTTAGCAGCTATTGCAAATTCTGTAACCAGTTCAGATTCAGCGCTGTCATAGCGGAACGGGTCAGATAAAAGCAGCGTTATATCAACCTCACCTTTAGTCCCTTTGAAACTGTCCACCCATTTTTCTTTAGTGCTGGCCATGCAGGCAATATTATAGTACCCACGCCCGCTGCCTGATTGCAGCTGATAATCACGCTGATACATCAGCTGATACAGATCGTTAAGCTTGGCATCGTGTTCAGCTGGTGTACTGCCTTCAATAACAAAGCCTAAAGTAATTTTTTTACCGTCAATAAAGCCATCACCTGAAATAGTGCTGCCGTGACTGTAGCCGCGCTTTTCGCTTTTAGCGCGCACAGTGATATCAGCAGCACCGTCAAAGCTGTAGGCATATGGCAGGGCAGTTCCATTGATAATAAGCTGTTCTGTAGGCTTTACCTGCTTACGTACAGGAAAATATTCACGTCTTATGATCGTCACTTTATCACCCCCGCACACCCATAGCCAAAGAATATTGAATGTCCTCCATAAAGGTATCGTAATCAGCACCGGTATTAATATCACCATAATTAATTATTTCAACATTGGCACCATCACCTGAAGAAGCTCCAAAGTCCACACCATCAAACAAAAAGCTGGTGATCTTTTGCAATACGCTGCTGCGCAGAGGCAGTACCGCTTCAGGATAAGATTTTTCGCCAATCAGCGCATGAGTAGGCGCAGTAACAACGCCACCGGCAGCAAAGTTCTTTGTACCAAGTCCATTTGCACCAAAATCAAACTTACTCATTTCCTGAATTCCGCCGCCAAAACTTGTAAGAGTTTTGCTTGCTGTTCCAATACCAGCGGCAGCACTCAACCCGGATGTTAAAAGACCCGTAGCAATTCCAGACGCGCCCGGTTCAACAACCAGTTTCAGCCACGCCGCAGGCGCAAGTGATGTCGCCATTGCAGCCCCCTGTGCTGCTACAGCAGCAGTTTCCTGTCCCATCATCATCTTGCTAAGGGCAGCTGCAGCTACTCTTTGTGCCTGCCATTGAAGAAACATTTTTACAATTTCTTTGCCCAAATTCTGCAAAGTTTTTCCAAAATTCTGCCCATCAACAATAGCATTAGCAAATCCTTGTGCCAGCCCATCCTTTAAAGTGTTAGCTGCTTCCAACGCAAAACTTGCATATGACTGTTCCGCCTCAAGTCGCCAGTCATAATACTGCTGCATCAATTCCTGCTTTTCAGCCTGATTTTGTAAAAAGGCAGCCTTTTCTTCATCCAAGTAAGAAATATACCGTTCCAGTTCGCCCTGCTTTTGCATTTCATCCAAATCGGCCTTCAAAGCCTGCAGCAACGTGGCTTGTGACATCAGCTGTTCATTCATGTCTTTGTTGATCTGAATTTGGGATGCAGCAGCTTCCTGCTCTGCAGTAACCTGTGCAGCCTTTCTTTGTTCAAGCATTGCTAACGCATTGGCGATAACGGTATCATCACCGGTTTTCATGGCACGTTCATATAACTGCTGCGCTTCAGTTGCAGCATTAGCAAATTTATTTTTCCATTCCTCAACGGCAGCTATACGCTGATCCCTTTCTTTTACAATATTGGCATATACCTGATCGAATTCACTTAACCCGCCAATTTTAATATCCATTGTGAAGTTATTAAAATCACGCTGCATATCCAGAGTTTTCTCTTTGGCAGTATTAAGCTTCTCATTGATCCTGTCTATTTCACGGCTTATTTTGTCGATACCAGCCGCTTTACTGCCAGTTTTTCCAATACCCGCTGCAGTGTTGCCTCCTATACCCAAGTTGTTTACATCAGCATTTTGAAACACCGGTTTATTATCATTCTTTACAGGCTCTATATCCGGGCGATAACTGAACATCATTTGCTGTGCATCCATTTCGGCAAGTTTTACATCAGAAGCCATTAAAAGACTTTTACCGTGTTCAGTCATTTCAGCACTTATCTCAGGCGTCCCGCCTACAGCCTTTGTTATAGCCGAAGAAGCTACACCAGCATAATAAATGATACCGCCCAAAACTTTCTGTATATATGCTCCCATTCTTCCTGTAGCAAGGCTCATTGCATTACAAAGCATATCCCATTGTTCTGATAACCAATCCCAATTTTCAAACATAGCATAAGCCACACCACCAACGACAGCACCCAATGCAATCACAGGCGCAGAAATTATCCCTGCGCCGACGGCAAGCGTTCCCATAGTACCAACAAGTGCGACTATGGCCGGTATGGCAACACCTAAAGCAGCACCTGCAATCACTGCCATTGAACCAGCAAAACCTGACGGTATTTCACGGATAGCATCAGCAAGTCCTATACTTTTTACTTTTTCAGTGAATTCCCCTAATGCATCCTGCGCACCTTTAAGCTTTGGTTTGATGTCAAAAGCTTCAATGATTTCATCACCAATGACAACCATGCTTTGAGTAACACTGTCCTGAATGTTGCTCATAATACCATTAACAGTTTGCGCCTGCTGTTCCATCATCCCACCAAACTTACTGTTCATGCCGCTGATAACAGCTTGAATACCTTCTGCCGCAGATATTTGCCCTTTGCTGGCTTTATCCATAGCCGTAGGTATATCAGTGCCAATTTTATTAGCCAGCATTTCCCATGCCGGAACACCGGCTTCAGCAAGTTGTAGCATTTCTTCTGCGCTGACTTTGCCTTTGGCCTGCATCTGACCTATTGCCAAAGTCAAACGCTGAATGCCTTCTTCACCTATACCCAATGCCGCTGCGCTGTCACCTACAGCAGTCAATATCGGAATTACCTGTTCCGCACTGAATCCGAAAGCAAGAAGCCTTTTAGAAGCATCCAAAACGCCCGGTAATTCAAATGGCGTACTGGCCGCAAATTTTTCAAGTTCACTTAAAAAGCTTTTTGCCTTCTCACCATCTTTCAAAAGTGTAGTAAAAGCAATCCGTGTCTGCTCCATTTGCCCGGCAGCTTTTACTGAAGCAAGCCCCAAAGCCCCCAAAGCTACACCTACACCGGCAATAACACCTAACGCGCCTTTATTTATGCCTAAGTTATCACTGGCAAAGGTGCGTTTAACGTTTTTCTGCAGCGCACCCATTTCTTTATTAAATTCATTTATCCGTGCGCCAATAACTACTTGTAAACGTGCTACTTCTGCCATCATTTCACCTCCTATTCATATCCAAATTCTTCAAAAAGATCCTGCGCTATTTCAGATTGTTCCTTAGAGGAATTACGCTTTTTCCTGTGTGCAAAAAAGCTTTTCAGTTCCGGACGCTTCTTTTTACCTGAAGCTATGCAAACATTTGGGTATGTGATCCAGCTGATAACAATATCTTCTAAATGGTCATATCTGCGCTGCCATCCGTCCAACATCAAAAAAATATCTGCAAGGCACAACCGTTCTACTTCCCACGGCTTTAAATTCAATTCACCATAACACCACGGCAAAAGTTCATCCAGCAATTCTGTAAAGCTTTTTGTTACTTCCCCACTTCTTCATCATCAGGCGGCGCTTCAATTTCCAGCGTATTATTTTCAGTTTCCAGCACCTTCCTGGCAAACCCAAAAACACCCGCTTTGCTCAAGGCAATGATAACAAGTGTCTGCAAACTTTCACTGCTGTTATCCAGCAGCCACTCATCCATCCAGTTATAAACCTGTTGGATAGTCACTTTTTTGTCATACGCAGCCAAGCCAACATACAGGCATTTTGCCAAATCACCTAAAGCAATAACGCCGCCGTTCACCATTTTGTAAACATTGTGGTCATCCAGCATCCTTTCAAGCTGGCTTACCCCTAAAGCATTAAACTTGATTTTTCTTTCTTTGCCGCCTAAATTGATCGTCACACTTCTGTCCAAGCTCATTTTCATCGCTCCTTTGGTATAGAAAAAGCAGGGCCTTCAAAGCCCTGCTTTAATTATTATTTTGATATTTCTTATTATTCGGCAGCATTCAAGATACTGTCACAGTAGCAATGTTGCTATAACCGTTCTTGTCGCCGCCATTTACCTTTAAACGAAAGTACGCCTTGCCGGCTTTTACCCCGCTTACTTCTGCGCTGGTCGCAGTGTTTTCAATCGCTACATCCGTATCTGTAAATTCAGTTCCATCTTCACTCTGCTGTAAAACAACAGCAGCAGCACCAGTAGGTGCAGCAAAGGTCAGGTTCACTGTCCCTGCACTTTCAGATGTAGCAGCAAGGTCAGAGATCGCATTTGCTGTGTTGCGCGGGTCAGGCTCATTAGTAACAAATTCAGGTTTTCCGATGCCGCTAAGCGTCATGGTAACAGTAGCAACATCATCATGCGGATTGTCGTCACTGAATTCCGTGATATTCGCAAAACCTTTTACAGCATTACCATATTTATCAAGGCGCATGATATGCACTGCAATATCATTGACGAAGGCATATCTCAAAGCATCCAGCATTTCATTATTCACTTTATAAACGCCTTCCTGCTCAATACTCCAGCTTTTAGTCCCTTGCAGGCTTTCACCCCAGCCGCCGCTTGCTTTGTCGCTGCCGTCGATTTCGTCCCCGCTCATGGAAAGCGGCGAATTACGCTGTCCGCCGACTAAACCCCATTTAGGATTTTCAACAGTAGCACCTTCACCATAGTTCAAAAACAACAGCAGGCTTTTACCAGCCAGCGTTTGACTTTTGTTTGGCTGCATAGGGAAATTAGCCGCTTTGATAATTTCATTCATTCTTTTCTACCTCCTACATTTCTTTTTGTTCAACTTTTACTATGACGCGCACCACTCCATGCTGCCAGACAGTCCCATCTTCATATTCTTCCTTGAAGGCTTCCACCATATCAATCTCCAAACCATGAAAATAGTAACCGGCAATCTCAATCTGCTCCAGCTCAGCAGAACCGGTCAAAACCTGTACAATATCGTCAAGCATTTCATCCAGTTCTTTTTTTCCATGATAATTACTGAAAGCATTGATATTCACCGTAACTTCCCAAACAGGGCAATCACGCTTAGCACTTGACGGCTTACCTGTAGTTTCGCCAATAACCAAATACCTGCTGTCTACAAGTTCTCCATCTTCAAAAGGCGTGCTGTCGTCATAGACATTATAGCCGCGTATATTACTGCTCAACGCTTTATATACAGCGGCCTGCACAGCTGTTAAAGGCACATTTCTAATCATTTAGGCATCTCCCTTAACACTTTTTTTATATCATTTTCGATCTTCGGCTTGCCGCTCTGATAAGCAGGTGTCATATAGGGACGTGCAGGCCGTGCCGGAATATGGACTACACCTTTTCCCGGCTTACTGCTTTTATGCACAAAACGCCTGAAACCTCTGCCATCAATCCGCAAAGCCAGTTTAGGTTTTCCGCCTTTTCTTGCTCTGCTGCGCGGCCGTACTGTAGCAGCTGCTGCACCAAATTCTACAAGATGCGCGTATGGCACATTAGTGCGGACAGTAGATGTTATAGCCGTACTGTCGAACCTTGTGCGTATACTTTTACGCAGTTTGCCGCTTCTGCGCGGTACACGGCTGCGTGCTTCTTTACCTATATTTTGTCCGCCAAGCCGGATAGCTTCTGAAATTTTTTCGGTTGACTTTGTATCATACGCTTTCAAGCGCCGCAGGGCTTCGTCCAGTCCCTCGACTTCAACAGACATGCGCATGCTTCTGCTCATAATGGTTTTACCAGCTTTGTTTCAATTTCCAGATAACCGTTATCCAGATCAGAAATATTCAGCAGTTCATATATCAGATTTTTACACCGAATGCGCATGGTTACATCAGGCATTTTCGCGCCGCTGCACCTGCGAACTGTAAAAAACACAGGCACATAATTTACATGCTCTCCCATCAGCTCGCGCCTTGAAGCAGGACGTTCACTTTTAGCTGCCCACAGATTAAAAGCTTCAGAATACATTGCTGGCATCTTACCGCCCAATTCGTCACGCACTGTTTCGGATTTCTGTAAAAAAGCGATCCTGTGCTTCAACATTCCTGGATTCATAATGTTATGATCCTCCCCGGTTCCAATAATGCTTTCACCGCCAAAGGAACTTCACGCGGTATCGTATTGCCAAAACTTACAGCAGTACGATTTTCAAACCAGTGCGCAACAAGCATCCTGATTGCAAGCTTTACCTGTTCATCCACACCGGCAGCATCTTCTACGCCAGTTACATACCTGACAGTCACATTATTTTTTTCAGCAGTAAAACAAAGTCGTGCCAACAAATCCTGAACAACGGTATATCCAACATTATTCAAAGTTGCATTACTCACGCTTAAAACTTCATGCAGATTTTCACTACGCGGAAGTTCTAAAATATTATTCATTGGCCTGTCAACCAATTCCAGCGTTTGCCTTAAATACGCCCTGTGCTGAAAATCCTCACAATATTGACGGGCAGCTTTTATAAGCTGCCCTATCAAAGATTGTTCTTCATCACAGTCAAGCCGTAAATAGGCACACATCTCCTGAAGGCTTACCGGCTCACTTGCAGGCGGAACAATCACTTTTAACCGCATGATTATTCTTTAGGTGCAGAAGCAGTTTCGTTTGCAGCAGCTGTGCCGGTTACAGTAGCAGTTGCAACATTAGACACACCGGCATTATCGCCACCGGTTACAACTACTTTATAGCCGTAAGTTCCGTTTGCCAAATTAGTGTCCGTGTACTCAGCCGCATCGACCGAAACAGCATTCACATTAATGCGCTGATAAGTTACGCCATCATCACTGCGCATGATATTAACGGAATTAGCATTTTTAGCAGCAGTAAAAGTCAATTTTACATTGCTGCCGGTAGCTGCAGCTGTCAAGTCACTGATCGGCGTAGTTGCCGCAGTAGTACCACCAAGCAATACATAAGGGCTGACCTGTACACCGCTGTCAAGCATATACGGAGCATTTACCCACGGCCTGCCGTCCACATTGCGGAAGGCTTTGATAACCGTTTGATTACTGGTAAATTTGACATGTTCAGACATGCTGATATAAATACCGCTGCCATCTTTAATCAAATATTTTTTCAGATTGACCAGCTGCAAGTCACCTGTATTACCACGAGAAGCGTTCATGCCAGTCAGGAAAAGAGGCATCCCCATTAATGTTGTAGGAATACCCTTAGTCAGATCACCCTGCACAAAAACAAATCTGCCGGAAGCGTCCTGCAATTTAATCAAATCTGCCAAAATGGTGCTGCTGGCAAGAAAAATAGAATCAGGAATATCTTCAGGCGGAAACGCTGCCATCATATTGGCCACATCATTAGTTGTAACTTTACCCGCAGTTTCCCTTTGTACGACCAGCTTGCCCCCATTGCCGTTAGTAGCAAACCCAAGCGGTTTGCCCATTCCATTACCATTGATAAAAGCTCTGTCTTCTGCACGTACGATAGCATTACTCAAAAGCTGCCCAAAAATAGTAGACGAAGCAGGCGCATTACGCAGTAACGTATCTGTAACAGTAATAAAGCCGGCAACTTCTTTAGGCTTCAGCTCAACATTTCTAAAGCTTGCATTGCTTTCAGGTTTCTCCTCACCTTCTTCGATCCATTTAACAGTCACACCGCCTTCATTGCCAGCAGTATAATCCAATGCAGGCATATTGATCGGTGCGTCTGGATATTCTCCTGCCGGGATTACCAAAGCGAACGGACGGATCAGGCTGCGTTTTTCCCCAACCATTAAAAGCTCATCCGAAAATTGTTCAGGGATCAAATAACCACCGCTTGCGCCATCAGCAGTATTTTGTGCTTTAAGATTTTCCAAGCGGCCTTTTTTATCGCCATATTTAATAGCGTGCAGCACTTCACCCAAACTTTTAAAGCCGCCGTTATCTTTAGCCCCATCCTTGACCGGGTCAATATGCACAGCCGGGCCACTATTTCCAAAAACGCTGCCGCCATAATTCTTCTTTGTATTTTCATCAACCTGTTCCAGCATTTTTATCTGCCTGTCACATTCGTTGATTTCCTGCTGCAGATCGTTGAAATTCTTTTCCATTTCAGCAGTCAAACCACCCGCTGCTTTAGACATGATTTCTTCCTGTGCCTTGATAGCCTTAGCACGTTTTTGTAATAACTCTTGCATGTTCATTAGTTTAGTCCCCCTTTATTTTTGTTCAAATTTAACCGCATCTGCATTGCTTTCATTTTTTCCTGTACCAGCCGATCATCATGCAGATCAACCACAGTCATTTTCTTACTGACAGCAGCATAAACACGTTCAGCAATGCTTTTAGCCAGCGCGTCAAAACTGTTCTTACTTAAAATATTTTCAGCCATCTGTACAGCAGGGCTTACATCAACACCGGCAGTTTTTGCTTTCAATAAAGCATCAGGATTAGCCGGAATAGTAACGCAGCTGTATTCAAGCAGCTCCTGTTTTATGAAGTCAATCCCAAAAGGCCGGTTCACGTCATCTGCACATTCCCATTCGATACCACGAAAACGGCAGCTGACCGCATGCAAAAAGCCCAACTTATACATTTGCCCAACCATATAACCATAATCATTTTCATCCCTACTTGTAAACTCAGCCCGGCCAATAAGCTCTCCGTCCTCTACTTTTTCCAACAAAGACTTAGCCACAGGCAGCTCCCACATATCGTGCATCCACAATACAACAGGATTTTTACGGAAGTTTTCCAGCTCCCAGCCGTCAGGATTTACGGTGTCAAAATCTCTGTCCACAGCTCCATTAGATAATATAAAATCACAGATAATCCGGCCGTCTTTTTCTTCGATAGCCTTTACCTGCTCCATTGAAAATTCTTTGATACACAGAAGTTCATCCGCAGCAGGTTTATTACCGCTTTTCAAAGCTTCACGGCAGGCTTTTAATTCCATGCTCATTTTTTATTCGCCCCCTTCTTTTTGGCAGCTTCCTCCACCGGAAGCATATTGCCATTAATAAACACTGTTTTGCCTTGACCGTCAGGAAGCGGATTCATGTTCTCGCGCTCACGCCATTCATCAGCATTGATGATACCGTCCTGCCGCATCAGGTGCAACATATTAGCGCGGCTTTGATTATCACCACGCAGCATAGAAAGCATATCAAACTCACAGTAATAGCCGTCCTGCCGCTGCCGCCGCGTTAAACAGCGCATATTCATAAACTGTTCCCAGCGCACGAACCACGGCAGCATCGTATTCTGATAAAAGTCGATCGTCTGCTGTTCTATGTTGGAATACGTTGACTTTTCCAAATTCTGAATCAGATGCAGCGGCACACGGTAGAAGCGGGCAATTTCCTCCGTCTGGTATTTGCGTGTTTCCAAAAACTGCGCTTCTTCAGGATTTACAGAAATGCGGTTGAATTTCATACCGCCTTCCAAGATCATCGTAGAACCAGCATTGCTTCTTCCTTCATAACGCGCCCTAAACTGTTCTTTCAACCGCTGCCAGGCATCTTCTTTCAAAGGCTTGTCAGTTTCCAAAACACCAGTTGCCAATGCGCCATTTTCAAAAAATTTATTGCCAAGTTCTTCACTGCTCATACCTAAGCTGATAGCGCGCCGCGCCATTGCCAGCGGGCTATAACCGATAACACCGTTATAACCAAGCCCCGGAATATGCAGTATTTTTTCTGCCGGCAGTTTATACAGCTTGCCGCGGTCATTGACATTATAATAAATCTCGCCGGTGTTATAGTCCTGTGCCGGCAGCACATTCACAGGCAACAGCATGTTCAGCTGCGTAACTTCTCCCTTGCTGTCCAATACTTTTTCAGCATAGGCATTACCGCCACTAAGCACATGGTACTGCATAGTTTCACGCAGATAATAAGCCGGCATATTCGGTGCGGCGACATATGTCAGCACATCATACAGCGGATTTTCAACAGCCCTGCGCCTGCTGCCGTCAGGCAGCTTCTGATACAGGTAGCATTTACAGCTGGCAAATGTTTCTGCCAGTACATGGATGCATGCCCATACCGCGCTATACTGCATGGCAGTGACATGATTAAGCTGCACTCCGTTCAGCATCATCCCCGGTGTAAGCCGGAACTGGCTGCTTACAGTTGCACTCTTTGCGGCACCCGGCGCAAAGAGATTTTTGAAAGCACCCACCAGCAGGCCTGCCGGGCTGCGTATCGTATCACCCATCTTTTATTTCACCTCCCTTCAGGTAAAATAAAAACAGCCATTCCCACAAGGAAACAGCCGTTTATTTTTTTGTTTGTTCTACTTTTCGCCTGGCAATATTGGCTGCTACAGCAACCAACAGCACGCCGGCAACAATTAAAGCGGCCGGTATGCTGATCAGTGCAATACCGGTCACGACAAGCAGCATACCCAAAAGCACCAGTATGACAATAGCCTTATCTTCCTTATCCATTCCATCACCTCACAAAAAACGAACGCCGGAACTGCCGCCAGTGCCGCCGTATTCTTCATAAAATGCAGGCAAACGTGCCATAGCATTTATGCCGGCAGCAACCAAGTCAATACGCTGCGTATCATCTTTATTTTTCTTACTCAATTTGATATTTTCATTGCTGTCAGTGTAGGCATACGCATTACGCAAACACCAGTCAAACAGCTCATTGCCTTCATGGATAATATTGCTCTCCACTACTTTCAGCCTGAATTCTTTGGTAGGTTCGCTCAAAGTCGGAATACCCTGCCGCACTTCAATAACTGTTTCCCCTTCTTCTTCCAGCTTCTGCATGAAATAAGAAGCGTTCCAGCCATCGAAGCAATGTTCTACAATATCTAAATCCAGCTCATTGGCAAAAAGCTTTACCCATACCTTCATCACATCATAATCAACAGCTGCGCCCTCTGTTATGGTGCAGAAGCCACGCTGGGCATATTCCCTGTAGGCTATGCGGTCAGTCTGTTCATGTCGTTTTACCGCTTCTTCAGGTATAAAGCCATGCGAAACTACTGCTACTCGCTTTTCATCAAGCGGAATAATAAAAGTCGCAGCTGTCAGATCAATGCGCTTTGAAAGGTCATACCCAACTATGCAGCGCTTGCCGCTGATAATTTTGTATAGTTCATCACGGGTCACCTTCAGTGTCTTCCACTTAGGCATCAGGCCATCCATGTATTTCAATTCACTGCTGTCCTGCCACAAATTACAGCGTTTGGTCAGATATTCGCGCAGCTTTTTCGGGTCGTTACTTACAACTGCTTCACGTCCCTCGCTTACGATTTCTTTCAGTAAATGCTTGCTGTATTCAGTTTCATGCTGCAGCACAGGATTCGCTTTGACTAAAGCGTTGACATCATAAGGATCGTCACCATCCTCCAGTTCGCGTATCATGCAGAAATAATCATCAATAGGCTCATCTGTGTCGCCATCTAAAATTTTGCAACACAGGTCATATTCTGCCTTACAGGGATTGTTTTCTGCATCTTTACCAGCCGTAGAAATGATAAACAACAAAGACTGCAGCCGTTTGCCGAAGCCGGATTTCAGCACGTCAACGATCTCGGAGGACGGATGCGCATGATATTCGTCAATTATAACCATACACGGCGCACCGGAATCCTTGTTTTTCGTCTGTTTGCTCAAAGCCCGCATCCAGCCTTTACGCGTTTTATGCTCTACCCGCGTACGCTTGATAATAAGCTTCTGACTGATTTCTACAGAAGCTTCACCCATAGAACAGGCATCACCCCAAACACGTCTTGCCTGTTCCCTGTCCACGGCCGCGCATTCAACCTCCGGTGCCATTTCAAAGCGCCGCAGCTCAGGCTTACCCGGCGGATAGATAGCGTCAGCACACATGCCGTATAAAGCAACGCCTGACATTTCAGTGCTTTTGACATTGCCACGGGCGCGGAAATTAAAAGCTTTAGTAAACCGCCGTGCGCCTGTTTCTCTATGTACCCAGCCAAAAACACAGCCCAAGTCGAAATACTGAAAAGGCAGCAGCTGGATATGCTGCCCGGAATATACGCCACGCACGTGCACGCAGTATTTTTCAAACCAGTCAAAAATCCTGTTTGCCCTGCTTTCATCAAAAACATAAGGAAAGCTATCTGTACCCTGCCTTTCCAGATCATCAAGATGCCGCTGACAAGCCTGCCGTTCCCGCTTACACACAAGGCGCAGTCCGTCAACGACCTCGCGCGCATAGCGCTCAGTCACAAATAAATCATCATAACAGGTCATGCCATCATTGAATCCTGTTCATCATCGTCATTTAAAGCATTAGCACGTTTGACAACAAGGCGGGCGCGGGCAGTTGGCGTAAGTCCAAGCTTTTCAGCATAGCTTAAAGCCTGCTTACCATACATATCTAATTTCTTTTTATCAGGGAACATCTTCACAGCTTCATCTTCAAACAAAGCCTGATAGCGGCAGAAGTTTGCCAATATGCGTGCATCAACATTGTCAAACAGCTCTATCTCTTTCCCTTCCTTGATAATTTCCTTCCAAATTTTCAAAGCCGCAGCACACGACTTTTCTTTTAAAAACGCAGGTGTTTTCAATACTACTTCAGCACGCTTGATTTTTTCTTCTGCGTTTTGCCGTTTCTCAATTTCTGTTTTTGTATAATGTTTACCAGTTTTATTGCCACGGTTAAAAAGCATAACCTTAGCACTTTGAGCCGGTGTCGGCATAAATATCACCTCCTTCAATCAATATTTGCAAAAAAATATATGATAGGGGAACTTTTCAAAAGTTCGAGTACGGCGCGGTATGATGTGAAAAGCTGCAGGAAATTGCACCCCCTACCCCTCGTAAGGGATTACCCTGAGTAAAAATTTTAAGAAAAAATATTTTTTATTTTTTCAAAATATCATTACCAAAGCCGCCGTCCTCAGTAGCAGTTTTAATATCATGGCAACGTTTACACAACGCCTGATGATTAGCTTCATCCCAAAATAAATCATAATCGCCTTTATGCGGCTTGATATGATCCACTACACTCGCAGGCGCATTGCGGCAATTTGCACAAATCGGATGTTCCTGCAAAAATATTTTTCTGTATCTTTGCCAACGCGCATTATAGCCACGCTGAGCAGCACTTTTACGATAACGGTCATAGCGCATGAATTTTTCCTGCTGGTGCTTATCACAATAACCGTTTGCATTATCCGTCAGGCTAAGACAGCCAAGCTTACGGCATTCACGCTTTATTCTGTTTGGCAAGCTGTCACCTCATTTCACGCATAAAAAAGCACCTGCAATATAACATTGCAAGTGCCGAATACGTTTTTTACATTTCTTATCACTACCATATTACCACAGGTAAAAGCAAAAATCTGTCCTCATTTTGTCCATTCCAACGCATTTACAATCCCAAAGCTTTAGCAAATTTAGCTAAAGCTTTATTGTACTGGTTATAAATAGCCTGCCTTGAACTGTATCCCAGCTTCTCCGTGATGCGCTCCATACTATAGCCGTCTACATGGCGCATTATCAATATATCGCTGTAATGCTCACAGTTTATTCCTTTATTGATTATTTGCAGCGCGTCTTCAATAATTAATATTTCAGCCTGCCTGTCTGCTATTTTCAAAAGTATCCTTTGACATTTTTCAGCAATATTCATCATGCTAGGATGATAAGGTGTTGTGCTGGTAGCTGCAGCATCATAGGATGCAACAGAAGCAGCAGCAGGTTTACCGATGTCTGCCAATCTTTTCAGCTTACTGCGCAGGCCTTTAAGCGCTTCACGGTTCAAAGCATATTCTTCCAGTTTCTGTACAGCCAGCCTTTTTTCTTCATCACGCGCCTTTATCACCTGCTTCACATCCTTTTCCGTTCCAGTATACGCAACCACGGCAATACCGTATTCCTTCTGGAAGTTTTTCTTCAAAGTCAACATCCAAGATGTCCAATGTTTTATCACTGCTTTTCACGGCGTAGCTGTCCAAAAACTTTTGCGCTAACTCTTTATGGACGATCGCGCCAATAGCAACCTGATTATCAAAAACTCCCGGAATATTTCTGACTATGTACATATCAGCTGCGCACCGCTCCACTTTTACCAGCAATCCATTAATTCTGTATGCCTGCATTTTTTTCCATCCTTTTCATTGAGCAGACTTCCATTTTCACAATCAAAAAGCCTGTATATTTATCTATTGAGCCAACACGCCTGTAGCCGTTAGTCCTGCACCTTTTCAAGCACATACATTTGCCGCAGATATGTTCCTGCTCAACCATTTCTTTAAGTTCGTCTTTATTTTTCTCGATCCATTCAGCTTCTGCTTCCGGCCAATGCTCTTTAGCGTAGCAGATTATTTCATCTTCTTCGACAGAAGCCTTAAAATACTGTGCCGCTTCAGAAAATCTGCCGTTCTTGGCCAACTCTATTATTTTTGCAATCCGTTGAGGTTTTTGAACATATTCCGGTACTTTTTTCGGAGCGGGCGGTGTTGGAAGTAAAGCTTCTTCCTCTGCCGGTTCATTATTGCCCAGTTCTGCAGCCTGACTGATGAAATCCCACATTTCAGATTCTTCCGGATATTTTTTACAGGAAGCAAGGGCAAGCTCAGCTGCTTTATCGAATACAACGGCATCAACAGTACGGAACGCAACCAGCCATTCATCACACAGCCTTTTGCGCATGGCAATATCCATGCTGGCAGAAAGTTTACCGTTTATTTCCACGATCGGTATCTTTTTCTTATCAAACTGGTAAAACGCTTTTAAAACATTTTGCTTTGTTATAACATTCACGTTATGCCCTCCTGTCTGTAAAAATCATCCAGCGACTGCTGTGCAGCTTTATTGTCATTTGGCAAACCATCTGTAAACCAGTTACCAAGTATGCCAAAAAGATAATTCTTCGGATTACGAATCACTTTACCCCTGTTAGCTGCTTTTAGCTCTCTTACAGCCTGCAATACCCATACGGCTTTAGCACTAACAGCAAAAGCTTGCAGCATTTGTATTTCATCGCCATCAAGCCTGTGTTTTGCACTTGTAAAAGCAGCATTGTATTCCTGCAAAGCTGACACAAATTCAGGTTCCGATGCAGCACTGCGCATCTTCTTGTTCGTGTCAGTGTTGTTTAATTTATTTTTTAATAATATATAATTCTTGTTATGTGTCGCCAAAGGTGTACCCGAAGCTGTTCCCTTTGGTGTTTCCGCAGCGGCAATATTTTCACTGGAAGTCCTTGCAGTATCGGCATTCGCAAGTGTCTCCAAAGCTGTTCCCAAAAGTGTATCCAAAGGTGTATCCGCCAGCTGATAGCATTCCCAGTTTTTAATACGCACAATCGTACCTTCACGCTTACTTCTGCATTCTAAAAAACCGACTACGGCAAGACGGTTAAATTCACTTGTAAGCTTTTTTAAAGATACGCCACAGCTTTTAGCAAAGCGGCGGTAGCTGATAAACAATTCACCCGGATTCAGCACAGCGTTTTTATCTGTTGTTACCTGCCAGTGCGTGACACTATGGCAGGCAGTTAACAGCAATGTAATCAGTATTACCTTGCCTTCTGCATCCGCACCACACCACGCACGGCTTTTCAGCAATTTACGATGCAATTTTATCCATCCACTCATAGCCTTTAACCTTTCATGGATGCAACTATATAAAAACTATCGCTGCCTGTAGCACGCACAAAAATCGGCTTATACTTGCCATTACTGCCAATAGTAACACTATCACCGCGGCAGTTATATATCAGCCTGTACAGCCTGCCAGCCGAAAAATAATTTGTATCTTCGTCCTGGCCGATAGCGGCATCCAAAGCAATACTTTCAATACCAGTCCCAGCGATGCTGACAGCTTCGATATATAGCCGCTCTGCATCACTGCAAATTTTTATCTTACTGCCTATTTCATCGCCAACAATAACTGAAGCTCTTGAAATAGCTGCCAGCAACTTGCTTTTATTAATAGTTATACACTTAGTTTCGCTGTTGCTCGCAGCCACCTTTTTACAGTCAGGAAAGCTGCCGCTTACTGACTGGCACATATAATCAAAGCGCGGTGCAGTAACAAAAATACCCTGCGCACTGCTGACCAATCGAACTTCACCCAATTCAGCCAGTTCTGCAATGTGCTGTATATTCAAGGGCAGCAAGATCAATTTAACAGCCTGATTGCAACATGCAGGCGGCACTACATACTTTGCAACACAGGAATTTTGCGCACTCCAGCAGACGGCACTGCCATCGTCCGCAATATTTATTTCTATCCCGCCCCTTGCACCAACAGCGTCTTTTGCAATAGCAGCACTACAATGCTTCATTGCTTCCTGTAAAAATCCTGTAGAAAGGCACACGCCGCCTTCAGGTATCTTCAAATCAGGCAGGCGGGCTGATAGTATCGTTAAATTATATTGACTGCTCTCTACAACTATCTGCAGCTCTTTTTCAGCAAAAATAAGCCTTACATCACCTGTAAAAGTTTTTGCCAAAGCCAAAAAACGTTTACATTCAACACAAATATCTGCTGATTGACCGCAGCCGTTGCTTATTCCTTCCATCCTGTACGTCAGCTGCTCTGCAGCTCCTGCCCGGCAAAACATAAGCATATAATTATTATCTTCATGCGGGCTTACTGCTACAATACGCAAAGCGCCGGCCATTTGTTTTAGATCATCATCCTGCTTTTTGCCGGAAGCCATATTGCCACCAATCAGCGCAACATATTCCAAAGTTTTTTTGAGTTCCTCAGAACTAACATAAATTTCAACAGCCATAGCATCACCTTATATTTTTTATTTAGCTATATTCTATTTAACACTTTTCTCCGGCACCGCATCCTCTGTATATCTAAATTTATCCCACAAACAGGATTCTAACCGTTTAATTTGAAGTTCCAAGTTAGCTTCCATATCAGAAAGAATATGTTGAGCAAGAATGTTTAAAACTTCCAGTTTGCCTTCACTAAGATCACCATGAAAGTCAATCTTTTCACCAACAGCTATACGGCTTCCTGTACCAAAACAGTAAAATCGAATTTCAATACCAGTAGCCTCATACTTCATTTTTTCTTTAAGTTCAGTCACATCTTTCAAGCATTTAGAATAGTACCGTTTACATTCTAAATGCTCCATCAGCTCAGCAACCTTTTCTTTATTCAAAATATTATTTTCCATATATATCACCGTTCTTCCGCATGTATTGTTTCTACCGCAAATAACTTATTAACAGGCTTTTGTAAATTCCATTTTTCCGGAAATCCATTTGTAATAATTCCACAATAGCTATGGCCTAATGCAAAAGGACAATCCGCACATTCGGTGTGTTTTTTACATTCATTTTTGATTGTTTCCAGCGCTTCATACAATTCCATATTTATGCCATCCTTTCAGTAGCTTCATCAAACATACCAGTTTCTACCTTCTGAACAACCCGACCATTTTCAGCGACTTTTTTTGCATTATTATCTGAAATAACAGCTTTGGGATATTTTGTGCCAAGCTGCGCTTCAACAAATATTGCTTCATCACCAGTAGCATCCAAGCTTTTGCTTGCCTTGATATTAATAGTTATGTTGCCTTTATCACCAATATCCAATTCATTAATAAGCTTTCTAAATTCGCCGGTGAACAAAAAATTCAAATCACCATCACACAAATTCTTTAAATCAACTTCCTCGGCCTGATATACTTCACCAGTCTGTTTATTAACATACTCCATAATTCATTCCCTCCAAAAAAGATAAATTCCCATAGCAGTAAGTAAAACATTCGCTACAGCCATAGATGCAATAAAAAATATTATCGTCAAAAAGGTATATTGAATAAGCTCAAATAAACTCATATCCATAAAATTTCATCCTTTCACATCGCTTTCTGTAAAGCAATTCCGCAAAGCTCAGGAAGGTTAGCTCTCACTAAAGCTGCTGGCAACTGCGGCGGTACTGCATTACCACACCGGGCAACCTGTGCTGTTTTAGGATATGGCCTGCCGAGATAATCACACTCAATAATATATGTATCAGGAAACCCCTGCGCCCGAAACAACTCTCTCGGTGTCAGCATACGCATACCAATATCGATTATTTGATAATCTTGGCCAGCAACGGTAATCAACCCGAAACGGTCCTTTGTTGTGATCGTATGCAGTGGTTCATCTAATGTCTGACCGCCACCCTGCCCATAGTACTTGAGCAAAAATGCTCTGACCTCTCCGAAGTGTCCGCCACCTGCTGTTATAGTATTAAGTGGCGACGTTCCAGCGCCTGAACCTTGATAATTACCGCCGTAGTGTTTTACTAAACTTGCTGCCACAAGCCCATACCTGTTGCTGGCGTCAACCGCCAGCAACGGGCGCTGTAAAGCCTGTCCACGCACTTCTTTTTCGCTTTGCTCGCCGTGATACTGAATTAAATTCGGTGCTATTAGCATATGCTCATTTTTCGTACAAACGGTACTAAGCGGCCTGTCAATATCACTGCTACGTTTATCACCGGCAAAACCATTTTGGCAAAGTTGCGTTACATATGGCGTTACCAATCCAAAGCCGTGTTTTGCAGTGACCGTCGGGAACGGTTTATCAAAATCTGCCCCACGGAAATTATCGCCGCCATGATTAACCTGCACAATAAACGGCTGCGGATTATCGATAACAAACTTCTGCAATCCTTTAGCTATCCGGCGCAGTGTATTTTCTGCAAGTGGTTTCTTGCGTTCAAAAATACTTGGGCAGGGAATTGACCAGTCAATGCACTCTGCAGCAGTATGCCACGGTTTCAGCTCTCCTGACTGAACTTTTAAGCTTAACGGATCTCCGTGTGTCGGTTCTGGCCAAACTATAGGCCTCCCATCACACCGGGCAATCAGAAAGAAACGTTTTCGAATCGTTGGAGCACCATAATCACAGGCCCGCAGTTCCCGCCAATCTACCTGGTAACCATGCCGCCGCAGGGCATTAACGAAACAGTTAAATGTGCGCCCTTTCTGTTCGGGGTCAGGATAATTGTTTTTTAACGGTCCCCACGTTTTAAATTCCTCAACATTTTCCAGCATTATCACACGTGGCCGCACTGTTGCCGCCCATTTCAGGGCAATCCACGCCAGCCCTCGGATATTTTTATCAACTGGCTTGCCGCCTTTTGCCTTGCTGAAATGCTTACAGTCAGGACTAAACCAGCATAACCCTACAGGCCTACCGCCAGTAACGGTAACCGGATCAATATCCCAAACAGATTCGTTATAATGCTCAGTGTAAGGATGATTAGCTTTGTGCATGGCTATAGCAGCCGGATCATGGTTAATAGCTATATCAACATCACGCCCAATCGCCATCTTAATTCCGGTACTAGCGCCGCCACCACCAGCAAAATTATCAACAACTATTTCATCCCATAATTCTCGTTCCATTTATTTATCACCATTTTCACTACCAATATTTTTTATCAACGCATTTATGACTTCCTTATCTTCATTTTTAATCAGCTGAATAGCTAAATCCGTTACGCATCTATTACAAATACCAACTTCACTGTTATGAAAATAAAAACCATTCGCCAACACTTCTTCACAACGACAGCAGAAGCGCTTATCTTTCATATTTATTTGCCCTCCACATTTTAGTCCGCGCCGGCGCACGATTATTCCAGCGGAGAATCATTTCTTCTACAGTTACTTTTGCCTGCATGGTGTTTCCACATTTGCAGCGAATATACTTATAGCCACGACTGCCAAATTCCATATGCACACGCCGCCCACAGCTCCGGCAATGGCAAAGCTCGGCAACTCCGAACATATTAAGCTGATCGGGAAAACAAAAGAAATTATAGCTTGCCGACTTATGAAGCCCTATGCAATCACAACACGGATAATAGTCCATATATCGCTTAAAATTCCAGCGGCAGTTATTGCATTCAGGTTTCATTTTCCAGCAACCTCCATATTAAAAACAATATGTTCACCCGGCAGAATATAGCGGCCAAAAGCATTATCCCTTTCAGCCTGAGCGCAAATTTCACGCCAATCGCGCTGATCGTCATACGTTTCTTTTAAATCGTAAATTATTTCTTCCAAAGTATCTCCTGCCCGCACCGTTACAGTTACAGCAACGGTTTGCTTAGGTTCATCCATAAAAAACGAATACCACAAGCAGCAGGCCATCCCTAAAACAGCTAAAAAGTATTTCACAATATCACCCCACTATGATAAAATAATGGGTAGATGCGGACTGCGAAGTTACATCTACCCTTGAACGTATGGTGCGTCAACACTATACGTTCTTTTCTTTTTCATTATTCATTTACATCCCTCCCTATTGTGCAGCAGCTCTACGCTTGGCCAAAAGCTTTTTAGTTTCACTTTTAAGATCAAGAATATCGCTTTTAAATCGGTTTTCATCACTAGGTTTATTTTTGCGAAAACTGATTATATTTGCAGCCTGCTGCATGTTTTTCATACTGGCAGCCTTCAGCTCAGCCTGTCGCTGATCCTGATCGCGCAAGAAAGCAATAACATCTTCATCCCAAACTCTGATCGGGCATCCGCGTTTACCGCCTCCACTATGTGGTAACAAGCCACGCTGGCAATAATTCAACATATCATAATAACTTGCGCCATAGATTTTACAAAACTTGCTCAAACTCATACGCTGCATTTACTGCACCACCTTTCAGCACCAGCCGGAACTTCTTTTATTCCAGCATTTTGCATTTTTACGTTCAGACCTTTCTGTGATTTTAAAACAGCAGCTGACACGCTTCCGCACTTTTATTCTGCGATTGATCGCTTTGATGCAATCAAGTACGTATCTTAGCCCTAATTCTATGTTATTTCTCAAATCGACCCTCCCCCGGCAAACCTGCTCTACATTGATAAGTACAGGCCAATTCAGCCCGCCAATATTTAAATGCGTATCCTGAACTTTTTTCATATTTACCCCCTTAAAAGTTTTAGGAAACATATAATATGAACAACTAGAAAAAAGTAAAATAAATAATCACCTTGCACATGAAATGCAAGCGTAGCCGTTAAATTGCACAAATATACAATATGAAAACTACAATCGTCCCGCTTTTGCGGGGCTTTTTCTCTTTCCATACTTATGCCCCCTTAATGTTTAAATAGTTTTATCCAACCTCTTTTAGTGTTAAAATATAAGTACCATCAAATATAAACGGAAAAGAGGTGAAAACAATGACTATTTATGAATTAGATAAAAAATTAAACAATGCTTTAATTGAATTTTCTGAAGAGATGCGTTCCCATTTTGATGAAGGTGATTCAACACCCGCAACAAAAGACGATATCCACACCGTAGCTAGAAGTACTTTTTATACTATGGATACTTTTAGAAAAGAAATCATTGAATATTTATCAAAAAATAAATAATTACTCCGCGCAGTCAGCTTTTTTCAGCTGGCTGCTTTTCTTCTCCGTCAATTTTCATCTTCAAGCATAAATTCCACCCCATCCTTGATAGTAAATCTTTAAGCTCTTTTTCCAATTCATGCACACGTTGTAAATCTTTTTCGAACTGCTCAAAATTATCAACCTCAACTTTAATAAACATCTTTATGCCCCCTTTGCTGCTTTTTCACTTTTATCTTTCCTAAATAAAAAACCTATTTCATACTTATTATCGAAAATTTTTTCATTGATTTTAATTGCTTCTGTTACACTAAAATCAGTTACTTCTTTCAGCTTATTTCTAGCTGTTCTTTCAGAACATCCCAAAAGTCGAGATATAACTTTTGCTGCTTGTTCTGGTTTTATCCCTTTTTTCATCAAAGCAATAAACAAATTATTCATCCCTGCACCTCTTTTCCGTTAATGGAATTTTATAGTTTCATTATAATTCCACTAACGGAATTAGTCAATATATTTCCGGGAATTATTTTCCATCAACGGAATTATTTTGTTGATTTCCTTTCGACTCAATGGTATAATGCAAACAAAGGAGGCTTAGATATGGTATTTTCATTTGATGTTTTATTATCACGTTTACAAGAAGCAAAAGTATTAAAGAAAATGAGAATAGAAGATATTAGTAAAAAGTCCAATGTTCCTGTCGGTACTATCTCAAAAATTTTTGCTGGTATAACGACTGATCCAAAAATCGGTACACTTATAGCCATAGCCGATGCCTTAGATGCCAATATTGATTACTTGATTTACGGAAAAAGAGAAATCAATACAGATACTACATTTTCAGAAAAAGAGTGTACTATAATAAAAAAATATCGCCAACTTACTGCGGAGCAGCAAGGGGCGATAGAAAATAGCATAGATTATTATATTAAAGCAAATATGAAAGATGAAACAACGGAAAACGGCGAAGACCCGTTCGTAAACAAGGTCGGGTAATATATGTCGATTTTAATAAATAATCTAAAGAGGTACTATATTTTACTATGTTAGATAATTTAGAATCGCTAGCACGAAGCTTCATTAATAACAAGAATCGTGAATTAGTATTATTGGAAAAATGTTATGGTTCCACGACAACAAACAATATTTTCTATTATCCTGATTTCATTGCTATTGATTTTGAAACAGCAAACAGAAATCGTAATTCTGCCTGTTCCCTTGCTTTAATCGTTGTAGAAGAAAACCAAATAGTAAATAAAAAACACTGGTATATAAATCCTCCGACAAACGATTTTTATTTTTCTTACTTACATGGTATAAACAAATCAACTGTTTTAAATGCACCAACTTTAGCTGAACTTTGGGAAACAGAACTTAAATTCTATATAGAAAATAAAATCATAGTAGCTCATAATGCCTCTTTTGATATTTCTGTTTTACAGACTTCATTGTCGGAAGCTGGAATTACTCAACCCAAAATCCAATATTTAGATACAGTTGAGTATACACGAAACTTTTTCCCAACCCTCGAAAATCATAAATTACCTACTGTTTGTAAATTTCTCGGAATTTCATTGAATCATCATAATGCTTTGAGCGATGCTGAAGCTTGTGCCCAAATAGTAATAAAATTAAATTCACAAGAATATACAACAAATTCTGCTGAAAATTTAGTAAAAATTTATCAAACTACGGAAGAAGGCACACATCTATATAAAAAAATAAAGGATAAAATTGAATTTTCACATTCTACGAACATCAAAGACTATTATTATTTTCTCTACCTCCTACAAAAATGTTTAGTTGACACCGAGAAAACCGTAACAGATTCTTTTGCTGCTAAAATTTTCCGCAGTACCGGTGATGTTTACTTAAAGTGTTATGATTACGTTGGTGCAATTTTTTTCTATTCATTGGCAAACAATATATATGATCGTGCCGGCGTAAAAAAGGTTCTGCAAAATTTAGAAAAAGAACATCCAGATAAATATCAGAAAGTAGAACAGATAATACTCACTAACACTTTTCCCAAAAATTTATTTGTTAATCAGACACCAAGCAAAGAATTAGAAGTTGCTGTTACAAAAAATGGATGTTTGGGATGTAGCATTCACATATTATCGCTATTATTATTACTAATCTTTACAATATAAATTAAAACACATTACTTCACTAACTGCAAATCACAAAACATTAGAGGTGCATCCTTGGCTAAATTAACATATCAAGAAAAAAATATATTAGAAGAATTATTCAATATGGAAACCGGATATGTAATTGATTTTTCCAATTCTTCTTTTCAACGATTCATTGAAGATGTCGTTAGAATAAATATTTATGAAGATCCAGGTTACGAAGAATATTCATCAAAAGCAAACAAACTGCGACAAATTTTAAATCAGGAATCAGATTTTACTGTTGGAACATTAATATTAGCTTTACTTGATTACTACGAAAATTACAAACTAAAAAATCACACCCTTAATGAGTATGATAAAAAACAAATTGCTGTAATGCGTTCCGTTGCCCAACGTTTATTATCAAGCCAACAAATATGTATCCTTCCACAAAAACAAGATATTACTTTATCAACGATCTCTGAAGATATATACAATGCTTTATCTCGAAATAAACCAGAACTAGTTTTAGATAGACTTCATACATATTCAACAAATTTGCTCAGAAAAATATGTCTAGATAATAATTTAATTATAACTGACAAAAAAAATAATTTTTTACCACTACATAGCCTAGCTGGTATCCTTTGTAAAAAATATGAACAAGATAATTTTTTTCAATCATCATTTTCGCTAATTGCTTTAAAAGCTAGTATTTCACTTTTCGATAAATATAATGATGTTCGAAACAATGAAAGTTTTGCTCATGATAATAAGATTTTAGACACTATTGAAGCAGAATTTGCAATAAAATCAATGTCAAATGTAATTACATTTATAGACAAAATAGAAACTATTAGAAAAAAGAATATCAATAATTCTTGAAGGTACTACTTATATAATTAAAGTACACTCTTCAATACTACACAAAACAAAATAGCCGCCCGGTGTTGGCGCACCGAACGGCTGTGTAATAACCCCACCCCGTTAAAAGTAAGGCTGATTACGCTAATATTATAACATATTGCAACCAGCCTTTACTACTTTATACACAATTTTAAAGAAAGGCTGGTTTTTTATATGAAAAAAAGACGATCAAACGGTGAAGGCGGTCTATCATGGGACAAGGAACGCCAAAAATGGTGCGGCACACTGCGCGATACTAACGGCAAACCGCATAAATTCAGGCATGTTGATAAAGTAGAAGTAATCAACTGGCTCAATAAAATGCGCCTTGTATACAGCAGTTTAAATCCACTCTACAGCTATGATACTACTTTGCAGGATTTCGCCTTTGCCTTTATAAAAAATAAGGCAGCCAATCCTAAAATAGCTGAAAGCACTGTTAATTATTACACCTACCTGGCTTCAAAGCTTTATCCGCTGGCAAACGAAGTAATGAATAAAATAACGCCTGAAGATATCAATGCCTTTATTGCAGAAGCTGATCTGTCCGCTTCCAATAAAGCAAAGGTATATAAATTCTTAAAAATCCTATTTGGATCGGCAAGGAAAAATAACCTTATTCTTGAAAATCCAATGGATATAGCCATTGTTCCTGAGTATGAACCGGAATACGATGAACCATTTACACCGGAAGAAATAAAACTTATTATCACTAAATTAAAAAATACTCCTAAATTTTTACGCTATTATGCCCTCTGTTCACTTGAAAGTGTTATAGGCGCACGTATAGGTGAAATTTTGGGAATCGAGCGCAGTACATTAAACTTTGAAAAAAATTACTGCAAAATAAAAGATGCAGTAAAAGCTGATATAAACGGCCGAACCTATGTGGGCAAAACCAAAACCAAAGCTTCTGTTAGAATACAATATTTTGATGCCGGTATAGGAAAAATCCTGCAAGACTACCTGGCAGCGTGCAATGTAGATAGTAAATATTTATTCTGCACCGCCAACGGAACACCTATCAGCGTCCGTAATATGCAAAGAGCATGGAAGATGATTTTAAAGCATGCTAACGTGCGTTACCGCAGCTTTCACTACCTGCGTCACAGCTTTATAACAGAAATGTTTATTCAAGGCTATGCTGCAGCAGACATTGCCGCTGTAGTAGGTCACAGCCGTTTAGAAACAACCAACAAATATGCCCTGCGCCGGCAGGACAAAGTTTTAGAGATTGCCAAAACAGCCGCCAACATTTATAATATTGCATGAAAAAATGGAACCGTTATTACAAACGGTTCCAAAATTATTCCTAGCTATTTTATACTAAAACTTAAGTAACATATATAATCAATGACAATAAATATTATAAAAATGACATTAAATTCACTGACATAGAGCTGAACGGTATCAAACTTTTCTTTTCTGTCTGTTATCCTTAGTAGAAAATCAAATAATGCTTTTAATGCATTAAACATAAACATCGCTACTAAAATTACTAAAAAAGACAATGTATAAAATGTTCCACTATCTTTTCCTAAGGCAGATAATGCTGAATTAGCTAAACTAATTCCAGCTACAAAAGTTATAACTACTGAAGCAAAAATCCCCAATATAGCTACATAATCTTTTTGTAATTTACCTATTCTAGTTTCTGTAGTTTTACTAAAATCTTCTGTGGCATTTTGGATTTCTTTTTGTAACGCTGTTTTGCTTTGTTCTATCTGCTTCTGGAGTTCTTCTAAATTTTTCATAGAACTATCGAACTTTTCTTGTAGATCATATATTTCTTTATTATTATTATCTCTTATAGCCTTTACATATCCTATACGCGCAGAATCTAGGTTAATATGATCATATAATTTTTTCACATTTAAAAGGAACTTATCATTTTCCCCTTCAGAAGTATAATTTTCAGTACAATATTTATAAACTATTTGTACGTTTTGAGCAAGATATGGTAATGTTTTAGTATCGTCTTCATTACAATTATTATCAATCATTACCAATGTAGCAAAAATTTCAGAATACAAATGTCTATAATCTTCTGAGTACAACTTTTTTAATTCTTCTAAAGTATTAGCAAGAGAACTATTATTTCTTTCTATAGTTCCATCTGCAAGATTAATAATTATTGATTTTAATTGTTTTGTTTTATTTTCATCCATTTGTTTTTAATAAGGACTTAGGAATTACACGTCTATCCCCATCGCCTCCTGAATAAATCTGATCCCAAGCTTTACCCTGTGCATGCGTATCACGAACCAACTCCCAAGGCATGGCTTTACGTTTTTCCTCTATAATCTTATCAACCATTAATTTCTCTCTTTGCGAAAACATATTTCCTAATCCATGCAGTTCACAAATAGGCAACGCCCCAAACCCACAATATTTATTGTACACATCTCTTACTACTGGGCCAAATTTCCAAGCCTCTATATTATCGGAGAAGCAAGCATCACTAAGATTCTTCAGGAATGCAACTTGTATATAATACAAAATTTTTTGAAGTTGCAAATTACTAATAGGTCTTTCATCTTCACAGCACTTATTAATAATATACATAGCAACATTCAATGCTGTTCTTTGCATCGTTTCACACCTCCTGTTAAAAATTCCAATAATCTATAATTTCCCTATAACAATTTTACCATTAATATCACAAACTGTAAATATTGTCAAGAGAAAAATCATGGGGAACAGTTGGGGAACTTGTACCCCAAAACACTGTCTTTTTAGCCAAATTTTTGGTATTACCACGCTCAGACAACAGATCACATAAAATACCGTAATCGCTGTATTTATGCGCTTACAGGGCATTTTTTACGCAAGATTTTATTTTAAAACCCTTGCCTACGAATCAAAAGGTCGCAGGTTCGAATCCTGCCGGGGCCACCATTGCCATTGACGCATTCCTTTCCGGAATGCGTTTTTTTATTGCCTTCTGGCACCGACATGCCTGTCCGATACCAGCAACTTTCCCGCTCCCATTTTTGCTTTTCTTTAATATTTTTAATATTAAAGCTTGAAAATAATGCTATAATAAAATTAAATATCTATTTTATCCTAAAGACTGGACCGTAAATAAGCGGAGGGCATTATGTTGAATATACCTCAGGAAAAACTTACAGCAATAAAAAATTTTGCACACCAATATATCTTTAAGCTGCTTTGTCAGCAGGACATTCCCTTTATCCTCGCTCATCTCGACCCGCAGCTAATCGGTATCGGTGCCGCTGAGCACAATTATTATGATACACCACAGGCAGCCAAAGATTTTATTCTTTCACTGGAAGGGCAGATTCCCGCCTGTGAATTATTGAATGAAGAATGGACTATCCTCCCGCTGGCACAAGGCCTCTATCTTGCCCAAGGGCGTCATTATCTTACCTCCGACGAGGATCAGCAGCTGCTCGTTCAGACACATCAGCGGGCAACGATCGTCATACGCGATCTGGGCAGTGATTTCAGCTATGTCTACATCAATCTTTCCCATCCCTATCAGGAATTGCAGGGTACAGAAAACTTTCCTTTTCAGGTAGGCTCGCAGACTTATAAATATATGGAAGCAGAGCTTAACAAAGCCAAAGAACAACTGCAGCAAAAGCAGCAGCAAATGGAAGTCGTACTGCATTCTGTCAACGGCGGCGTCAAATCCAGCAATGACGACGATACCTATTCTTATGCCTATATCAGCGAAGAGCTGCCTGGTATGTTTGGTTATACTATGGAAGAATTCAAAAAATTTACCGGCAACAACGCTATGGGAATGGTCTATCCACCGGATCTGCCCAGGGCTTTGGCTGACTGCAACGAATGTTTTAAGGACGGAAATCCTACTTACTCGACAAAATACCGCGTGCCCTGTAAAGACGGCAGCCTGAAATGGGTCATGGACAGCGGCCGTAAAACAAAAACTCCTGAGGGCAATACGATCATCAACAGTATTTATCTGGATATAACAAAAGATGAAGAAGCCCGCCAAAGCGAGCTGAATCACGAACGCCGCACCAAACAGCAGTATTATGACCTGCTTTCAAGCATCAACTCTAATTACTATTTCATCTATCTTGTTAATCTTGAAGACGGTTCCGGTATCCCTCTGCGCCTGCCGGAAACAGAGTGCGCTGTTTTTACAAGCTACAGTACCAACGGCCTGTATGATATCGAACCGCTGGTACGCAGCCATTTTCATCCTGATGACAGCGCCAAGATTTTAGAACATTTCTCTCTGTCCGGTCTGCGCAGGCAAAAAAAGGACCGTCATATCGATTTTGCCCTGGAATGCCGCAGCCGCCTTTTTGGTTCCGAATATCGCTGGACCGCCTTTAATTCGACCTTGCTGGCTCAAAGTGACGGTTATCATCAGATTATTCTTACCCTGCGCGATATCCACGAGGATAAATTGAAAGAACTGCGGAAACAGCAGGCTTTACAGGAGGCCTTTGACGCCGCTAAAGCTGCCAATATGGCTAAAAATGAATTTCTTTCGCGTATGAGCCATGATATCCGTACCCCGATGAACGCCATTATGGGGATGACTGCCATTGCCGGTAAATATCTGGACGACAAAGACCGTATCCATGATTGTCTTGCCAAAATAACTACTGCCAGCAATCATCTTTTGAACCTGATCAACGAAGTGCTTGATATGGCTAAAATCGAAAGCGGCAAGCTCAATCTTCTGGAGGAAGATTTTTCTATCAGTGCAATGCTGCAGGAATTGCTTGATTTGATCAATCCGCAGCTTTTAGTTAAAAAACATCATTTCACTCTGACTAAGGCACCGGAACTGCGCGATAATGTTCTGGGCGATAAGCTGCGCTTGAAACAGCTGCTGCTCAATATCTTAGCCAATGCCATCAAATATACGCCTCCATATGGCAGTATTTCTTTAGAGGTACGCGAAACACACTCCCGGCTCCACGATACTATTGGCTACGAATTTATTATTACAGATAACGGCATCGGTATGGACTCTGAATTCGCCGCCAAAATTTTTGAACCGTTCGCCCGTGCGTCCGATTCGCGAACCAGCGAAATAGAAGGTACAGGGCTGGGAATGACCATCGCCCTCAACATCGCCCGTATGATGAACGGCACAATCGATGTCCAAAGCACCTTAGGCAAAGGCTCGGCCTTTAAGGCTACGGTTTACCTGCGCCCGCACCAGCAAATACGCAGCAGCAAGGCTTCAGCGCCTGCCGCCGGCATCGACAGTCTGCAGGAAATAAGCTGCCGTGGCAAACAAGTCCTCCTTGTTGAAGACAATGAACTTAATCTGGAAATAGCTGTAGAACTATTAAAATATGCCGGACTGAATATCACCACTGCCAAAAACGGTCTGGAAGGGCTGGATAAATTTAAAGCCGCACCTCCCGGGACCTATGCCCTGATATTGATGGATATCCAAATGCCCGTTATGAATGGCCTGGAAGCGGCTAAAGCGATCCGCGCCCTGCCTGTTAAAGATGCCCAAACTGTGCCTATCGTCGCGATGACGGCCAACGCTTTTCCTGAAGATATTGCCGCCACCTTGCAGGCAGGAATGAATGAACATCTCAGTAAACCGATCGATTTAGAGCAGTTTCATAGAATCCTGCAAAAATGGTGTCAGTAAATTTAACAAAAATTGTTGACAACAGCACTGCAATCAGATATAATATCATCGTTGCCTAAAGATTTAGGCAATCTCAATGACTCCGTAGCTCAGTTGGATAGAGCGTTTGACTACGAATCAAAAGGTCGCAGGTTCGAATCCTGCCGGGGCCACCAGAAATTTAAGCTCACTTCTTGCGAAGTGAGCTTTTTTGTTTGCCTATTTATTTTACGAAGGCCGCAGCGGGATCGTAAAGCTGAAAGTACTGCCTGCCCCTAAGGTACTGACAGCGCTTACTGTTCCTCCATGACTTTCGACCATCCATTTCACCATCGCCAGCCCTAAACCGGTGCCGCTGTCGTCACCACTGCTGCGGGCGGTATTGACTCTGTAAAAACGTTTCCAGATTTTTGGCAGCTCGGCTGCGCTGATCCCAATGCCATCATCGCGAACAGTACCGACCGCATTTTTACCGTCACTCTTTAAAGCAAGCCAGATCTGCCCCTGCTGCCTGCCATACTTGACCGCATTAGTCAGCAGGTTAAGCCAGATACGCATCATCAGAGTCTGATCAGCTTTAACTAAGATTCCCGGTTCGATCTCTGCCGTCAGCGTGACCGCTTTGGATTCTGCCAGCCCCTGGGCTTCCTCTGCCACCATCTCGGTCAGTTCGCTTAAATCAAATTCTTCCAAATGCAGGCTTTCTTTATGCCTGTCCGCCCGAGACAGCTGCAACAGCTGATTGACCAGCTTCGACATTTTCCCGGCCTGCTGCAGCACTCCCTGCAGTGCCTGCTGCTTGCTTTCCAGATCAGGCGACTGTAAACCACATTCAGCCTGCGCGATGATCACCGAGGTCGGTGTTCGCAATTCGTGGGAAGCATCGTCGGTAAACTGTCGCTCGGCTTCAAAAGCATCCTCAAGTCTGGCAAACATCCCGTCAAAGGTTTTCGCCAGCGTATCGATCTCATCATCAGCGCCTTCCAGTTCGATCCTTTTGGACAGATCACTGCCGCTGCTGATCTGCGCGGCAGCTTCCGTGATCCGTGTTACCGGACGAAAAGCCTTTTTAGTGATCCAGTAGCCGCCCAGGGCAGCCAGTAGGATCAGCAGCGGAAAAAACAATGCGCACTGCCGCAAAATCTTATCCCGTTCCGCATATGCAGAACTGAGCGGTACCGTTCCACGTACCCAGTAAAAATTATCAGCATGACGCGGTTTAAAATAAAAGTCATATACAAACCAGTTTTGCTGGTCACTTCCAGCCTTCTGCAGCAGCTCGTCTGCAAAGGGTGTTTCCGGCAGACCGCTGGCCACAAGGCCCGTGATCATCTGACCATTCTCGTGATATACAGCAAGCCTGACCCCGTCCTTTAAAAAATCCAGTTTCTCCAGACGCAGACGGCCATTGCTGTCGACCTTCAGTTCTTCGGCAAAATCATAGACCTCTTCTTCCAGCTTGTTCTGTACACCCAACAGCAACACCTTGTCTGTTGCCAGCAAAACAGCCGTAAAAATAGCACTCAAAATTATCACGATCAACCCTGTATACCACAGGGTTATTTTCATTTTAACAGACAGCTTTTTCATAAAGTCTCCTTCAGCACATAGCCGGCGCCGCGCACTGTCTGGATAAGTTTTTTCTCAAACCCGTCATCTACTTTTTTCCGCAGATAGCGGATATATACGTCGACTACATTGGAGCCGCCCTCAAAATCATAGTCCCAAACATGGTTTTCGATCGTTTCGCGTGCTAAGACTACGCCCTGATTGCGCAGTAAATACTCCAGAACAGCAAATTCTTTAGCGGAAAGCTGTAATTCGCGCCCGTCTCTGCTGACGCGGCGGCTGTTCAGATCCATTTCCAGACCACCGCACTGCAGCACGTTCGACACCTGTCCATTGCTGCGGCGCAGCAGCACCCGTAAACGCGCCACCAACTCGTCAAAAGCAAATGGTTTGACTAAATAATCATCAGCCCCCAGATCAAGACCGGCGACGCGGTCTTCAACACTGCCCCGCGCCGTCAGCAGCAGCACCGGAGTTTTATCGCCGGCAGTACGCATTTTTTTCAGTACCGACAACCCATCGACTCCGGGCAGCATAATATCTAAAATAACGGCATCATAGGCTGTAAGCTGTAAATAATCAAGAGCTTCCAAACCATCGCCGCAGGCATCGACGCTGTAACCGCTTCCCTGCAGCTGCTTTTTCAGCACCTCACGCAAGTCAGGCTCATCTTCCACAAATAAAAGTCTCATAGCCGCAACCTCCTCAATTATTTTTATTATAGCACAAGCCTAAGGCTGTTTCCCTGCCAACAGTCAAATACTGCACAGCGCCCGGCCAGCCGCCTTTTTAAAATACAGGCTCCAACATATCAGCAGCAGGCCGCAGCCGATCATGATCGACTCTATCCTGACAAGATCGCTCAGCGGTCCGAAGCCAAGAATAGCAATCGGCATCATCCCCTGCGAAACAAACTGCAGCAATGCAAAAACACGCCCCATATAACCCTTTTCCGTATTAGTCTGGATCAAAACTGTCTCAGACGCTATCAGTACCGGTACAAACATCCCGCAGATGCAATCAAAGATCAGATACACCCAAAAGACCCGCGACAGTCCCATCAGCGCAAAGGTGCAGCCAAACACTGCCAACGAGACCGCTATCATCGTAATCTTGTTTTTGAACTCGCCTTTCCAGGCGACAAACGCGCCGCCCAAAAGAGCGCCCAGCGACCACAGCATTTCATTGGCCGTCAGTTTCCAAACTTCACTGCCGAAGCTCCTTACTACCATCAGCGGTGACAAAAACGCCGCCGGAGTGATCAGAACAAAAGTTACCGCATAGCAGACCAGCATTACTCTTAACAGCGGCTGTGACCAGGTGTAACGTACACCTTCCCTCAGTTCCTTCAGTACCGAACTATCAGATCTGTCCGCTGCTCTTGTTACTATTTTCAGCCTGAACATGATGGCAATGGCAATAACTGCCGTCAGCAGATCTACTAAAAAAGTCCACTGCATCCCAAACATACCCAAAATAGCGCCGCCGGCTGCCGGAGAAAGCAACAGCAGCACATTATTCGCCATCTGGTTGATACCGTTGATCCGGAGCAGATGCTCCCGTGGCACAATCTCCGGATAGAGCGCGTTGACTGCCGGAGCCTGAAACCCGCCGCCGACAGAACGCAGACAGGCGATAAAGATCAAAAAGCTTAAATTTGCAAAACCATAATAAAAAGCCACAAAAGCCAGAAGTGTCGCCAAAGCAGTAAAACCGTCCGCCAGCATGATGATCGTTTTTTTATTATATCTGTCCGCAAATACTCCCGCCCACAATGAAACCAGCACCTGAGGAATCAGCGTTGCCAGCGTCGACAGCGTTATCCAGAATCCGGACTCAGTCGTTACGGTAATATACCAGACGATCGAAAAGCCCACTACTGACGAACCGAACATCGACAGATTCTGGCTGATCAGGAATAAGGCGATCTGTTTTTTCCAGTTTTTATTTTCTTTCATAAAAAGACCTTGTCTTTCCTATTTTTCAATAAGCCTTCTACTAGAATTTTACAATAAAAAAGCAAATTAACGAATAAGTTTTTAAAATAAATTTTTATTAAATTTTCTTTTAATCTTCTTTTAATCTTTCCGCGTTATAATAAAGACAAAGAAAACGCCGAATAAAGAAAACGGCGCAAGGAGGTAAAAAAACATGACTAGAAAAATCCTGGCGATCATCGCCGCCGCAATCTGTACATTAGCAATCACAGCAACCGCTTTTGCCGCTGAGTTCATCAACGCCGATCAGGCACGCAGCATCGCTGCACAATGGGTACCTGCCGGCAGCACTCATCTGGTAACCAAAGACGAAAGCCACAAATACGCAGCTTATTACGAAGTAAAATTCTACGACAACGCTACCAACACCGAATATGAAGTTGAAGTGCTCAAAAACGGCGGCGCTGTAAAAGAATTCAAAATGGATGCCCAAACAGTTCTCGGCAGCCCCAGAGTCGTACTATCTGCCGCTGATGTCCAGGACCTCGTTCGCAAAGAATTCCCCAACGCAACCTTCACTAAAGTAAAACTTGACAGCGACGACGGCCTTTATGAATATGAGTTGAAATTCTATACCCCCGAATTACGCGGCGAAATGAAATTCAACCCTGAAAACGGCGCTCTGATGGAAAAAGAACTTAAATACCAAGTTCGCTGAGCCATCCCCCAAAAAAAGGACCCGCACCTTTCTGATGCGGGTCCTTTTTCTGCCTTTATTCTTTTGTCAGCAGGTCCAGCTCAGCCTCGCTCAAACCGCAGCCGCGCAGAACTGCTTCCGTATCCTCACCCAGCTTGGGAGCACGTTTCTGCAGCGTTCCCGGCGTTGCCGACATTTTCATGGCAAAGCCCAGCTGCTTATAAGTACCGATCTCTTCGTCTTCGACCGTCAGCACCATTGCATTCGCACGGGTCTGCTCCGCAGCCAACGCTTCGTCAAAATTCAGTACCGGCGTTACGCAGGTGTCCTTCCCCTCCAAACAAGCCGTCCACTCCTGCATGGTTTTAGTCCTGAAAATCTCGGTCAGCTCGTCCTTAACGCGCTCATGCTGCGATTCATCGTCCAGAGCATCGATAAGGTCGGCGCGGTCTAAGGCCAGGCAAAGGTTGCTCCAGAATTTTTTCTCCAGGCACCCTACCGAAACATAACGGCCGTCCCGCGTTTCGTAAATATTATAGTTGGCATATGCACCGGTCAGCCAGTTATTGCCGCGTTCGGCAACGAAACCGCTGCCGAAATATAAACTGGCAGCGCCCGGCATCAGGGTCAGCGCCGTATTATACAGCGAGATGTCTATTTCCTGTCCGGTCCCGGTCTGCTCAGCATGGCGCACAGCCATCAGGATACTCATGCCCGCCATCAGCGCCGCATTCATATCCGCCATCAGAATACCAGGTATCGCCGGCCTGCCTCCTGGTTCGCCGCTCATCGACGTGATGCCCGCCAGGCTCACATAGCCGATATCGTGGTCAGCCTGGTCGACCAATGGTCCCCGCTTGCCATAGCCTGTGATCGCGCAATAAACTATTTTCGGATTCAGCCTGCTCACGGTCTCATAATCAATACCTAAACGCTTTAAAACTCCGGGTCGATAGCTTTCCAAGACTACGTCCGCCGTCTGCGCCAATTTTAAAAAGGCCGCTCTGCCGGCGTCGCTTTTTAAATCCAGCACAACGCTTTTTTTATTGCGGTTCAGCTGCAAATGCCAGTACCCGAACCCGTTTTGAAATGGCGGGAAGCTGCGCGAATAATCGCCGCGCCCCGGTTCTTCGATTTTTATTACTTCCGCTCCGAAGTCCGCCAAAAGCATACTGCAATACGGTCCCGGCAAAAGCCGCGACAAATCCAGAACCCTGATACCGTCAAGTGCACCCACGTCGACACCGCCTTCTTTATAATCTTCTAACAACATTATACCACAAGGAATCTGCTGGCAAACGCTCTGCTTCAATTAAGCTCACAGCAATATTATAAAACAAATACATAATAACACAGATATTTTACATTTTCAGGCGCTGCTCCATTTGACAGCAGCCCCCGCTTTAGTTACAATGGAAGATAAGCATTAAGTAAAAAAATCTTTGGAGGTAGAATAAAAAATGAACAAAACTTTAATGATTATTATCGCTGTCGTTGTTATTTTCGCCGGCATTATTATGAGCGGCTACAACAGCCTTGTTTCCATGAATGAAAACGTCAACGGCAAATGGTCGCAGGTCGAAAACCAGCTCCAGCGCCGTAACGACCTGATCCCCAATCTGGTCAATACCGTTAAAGGCTATGCTGCCCACGAAAGCGACGTTTTTAAAGCTGTATCCGATGCCCGCGCTAAATTAGGCGGCGCCAAGACGGTTGCCGAAACCAGCCAGGCCAACGGCGAATTGAGCAGCGCTCTTTCCCGCCTGCTGATGATCGCAGAAAACTATCCTGACCTGAAAGCCAACACCAACTTCCTGCAGCTGCAGGACGAGCTGGCCGGTACGGAAAACCGCATTGCCGTAGCCCGTATGGATTACAACGGCGCAGTTCAGGGCTTCAACGCCAAGATCAAATCCTTCCCGACTGTTCTTTATGCCGGTATGTTCGGTTTTGACGCACGTGATTACTTTAAAGCAGACGAAAGCGCAAAAACTGTTCCGCAAGTACAATTTTAACCGATAACGGAGCTCACTGATTATGAAACGTTGGCTCGTCCTTTTGATGCTTCTGATCCAGGCGGTCTTTGCCGTCGGGGCAGAAGCGGCGATCCAGGTACCACCTAAGCCAAGCGTGTCCTCCGGCATCTACGTGCAGGACTATGCCGGTGTTTTATCACCGCAGACCCGTCAGGCCCTTAATGCCATCGGACAGGATCTGGATAATAAAACCACCGCACAGGTCGCCGTAGTTACGGTGAAAACACTTGACGGCCAGCCCATTGACGAATATGGACTGACACTGCTGCGGCAATGGGGACTTGGTAATAAAGAAAAGAATAACGGCGCGCTGATCTTAGTAGCTGTCGATGACAGACAATCGCGGATCGAAGTCGGTTACGGTTTGGAAGGCGTTCTGCCCGACGGCCTGACGGGACGGATCCAGGACCAGCAGATGCTGCCCTACTTTAAACAGGGCCAGTACGAAAAAGGCATCGTGCAGGGCTATCTGACTGTCGCAACTACCGTAGCCAAAAGTTATGATGTCAAGCTGGAAGGTGTGCGTTATAACGGCGGCGCCCAGCAGGGCACAGGCGATACGCCGATGCCTGGCTGGATGAAGGCACTGATCGCAGTCGGCCTGATCGTACTCGTCATCGTTGACCATATGTTCTTCGGCGGCATCATCACTCAGTTCATCCTGCTCGCACTTTTGCGCGGCGGAGGACGCGGAGGCGGTGGCGGCGGTTTCGGAGGAGGCTCCGGCGGCGGCGGCGGTTCCAGCAGGCGCTGGTAAAACAAAAATAAAGGACTATCTCATCGAGATAGTCCTTTTCTTTATGCTTATTTTACTTCATCATACAGCATCCTGATGCAGGCATCGACCAGAGCCCCGATACTGGAAACCTCTCTGTCCAGCGGCAGGCCGGAAGCCGCGTATCCTAACGGCAGCTCGGTACAGGCCGTCATCACCGGAAGGTCACGCTCGCGCCACAGTTCTTCTACGAGAGCTTTAGTCACAGCGCCTGCCCGGTCAAGCTCGCCGGCTTTGACATAAAAGATAGCCTGCTGCGCTTTTTCAGCCTGCTCCTCATTGGGCAGATATAAGGTATAACCGTGTTTATCGGCATATTTCTGATACAGACCGCTGGCGCGCGTACCATGCGTCGACAGCATCCAGGCGCCTTCAGGATTGAGCCGCTGGGCCGCCAGGACAGTTTCTTCAATGATATGCACTAACGGCTGCGGCAGAGCAGCTTTAAAATCATCAATAAAATAATGGGCCGTATTGCAGGGCACCGCCAGTACCTCTGCCCCCATATCACACAGCTGGCGCAGCCGCGCTTCCAGAACCGGCGCCGGACTTTCGCCTTTGCCGAAGATCGCTGTGCTGCGGTCAGGTATCTCACAATCCCCGATCATATATACCACAGGGTGCTCCTGATCTGTTGCCGCCGGACACTTTGCCGCCAGCTGCCGCAGGAACTCTGCCGCCGCAGCAGGCCCCATTCCTCCCAGCACACCCAGTTTTTTACCATTTTTCTTATACTTGGTCACCTTGATCCCTCCACCAGCAAGAACTGTTTTTATTCGTTTATTTTACCACAACCGGCCGCGCCAGTACAGCCTGCAATTTTTTATATGTATACATACTTTATGTACTTTACTCTTTAATTATTAATTTGTTATACTAAAGGGGTATAATTAAATAAAAATCTACCCCGTTTGGAGGAATCAGGATGACCAAGAAAAAAACCGTCGTTATCGGCGGAGGCTGGGCCGGCTGTGCCGCAGCTCTTACTGCTGAAAAAGCCGGTGCCGACGTAACTCTGCTCGAACGTACCGATATGCTTTTAGGCACAGGGCTGGTCGGCGGGATTTTCCGCAACAACGGCCGCTATACTGCCGCCGAAGAATGTATCGCCATGGGCGCAGGCGACCTGTTTACAGTTATGGAAGCCGTTGCAACTCACAAAACCATGGATTTTCCCGGTCATAAACACGCTACTCTTTACAATATCTATAAAATCGAGCCCGCGGTCAAAAAACTGCTCCTGAGCCGCGGCATCAAGCTGCTGATGGCTGATCCGGCCGTTAAAACGGAATACGAAGGCGACACGATCATCGCCGTTATTACCAAAAGCGGCCTGCGCCTTACTGCCGACGCTTTCGTAGATGTCAGCGGTTCTTCGGCTATGCCGCTCAACTGCAATAAACACGGCAACGGCTGCGCCATGTGTATCCTGCGCTGCCACAGCTTCGGCCCCCGCGTCAGCGTCACTACCCAGTCCGGCGTGGAAGAATGGACAGCAGAAAAGCCTACCGGTCTCGGCGCCATGAGCGGCTCCTGTAAGCTGTTCAAAGAATCACTGGCCCCTGAGATCGTTACCGAGCTGGAAAAGACAGGCTGCTGCGTAGTCCCGATCCCCGAAGCAATCAAAAAGCATAAAGAAAAGCTGGCTATGAAAGCCTGCCAGCAGTATGCGCTCGACGCTTATGCCGACAACATCGTTCTGCTGGACACCGGCTCAGCCAAGCTGATGACGCCTTATTATCCGCTGGAAGAGCTGCGTATGATCCCCGGCTTTGAACGGGCCCGCTTCGAAGACCCACTGTCCGGCGGCAAAGGCAACTCTATGCGTTACTTTAATTTCGCCCATGTCGATGCTTCCTTAAAGGCTGACGGCAAAACCAACCTTTTCTGTGGCGGCGAACGTGCCGGAGCAATGGTAGGCCATACGGAAGCTATCGTCAGCGGCTCGCTGGCCGGGCATAACGCCGCCAGAGCCGCCAACGGTCTGGCGCCAGTCATCCTGCCTGAAACCACAGCTATCGGCGAATTTATCGGCTACGTTGTCAAGCAAATGTTGGACGCCGAGACACGCAATAAAAAATACACCTTCTCCGGCTCAGTTTATTTTGAACGAATGCAGGCCAAAAATCTTTACAGCACCGACGATGACGCTATCAAGGCCCGTGTCGAAGCGGCAGGCTGCACCAATATTTTCTCAAACTTATAAGAAAGATGTGATAATCTGATGGCAACTGTACGCGATATCCTCAAAGCCCTCGACGTTATTACCGGCGGCCGCGTCATCACCGACTCCTTCGGTTACGGCGGCGCTAACCCCTTTGTAGTTACCAAGACCTCCGGTATCCCCGGCAAAGCTGTGACCGAACTGCCCGGTCTCGTCTGGGGCGATCCAGATATGCCCGTCAAAAAAGTAGCGGTTATGATGACCCTGACTGAAAGCGCCATTGAACTGGCCGGCGCAACAGGCATCGACTGCCTTATCGCCCATCACCCAATCGCGGAAGGCTCCAATACCGGCGGCGTTACCGCCAGAGATTACTTTAATCTGTATCATCTGGCTGTTTTTGAGCTGCACGAAGCCTTTCACGGCCTGCATCCCGGTATCGCCTGGATCCACGGCAGCTGCGCCAAACACGTCAACATCCGCTTTGGCGGTGTCCCCGGTAAGATCGTCTGGTATGGCAACGCCCTGCCGGAAGTAGAAACACTGGGCGACCTGCTCAACCGTATCGACACGATCATGGGCACTGATATCGAATCACGCGTGCTCACCTCTGAACGTCAGATCCGCGGCTGTACCGAGATCCACGAAACCTCGATCGCAGCCCGCGCCAAAATCTTTGTCGGCAGCCCCGACAACAAGCTGGGCAAAACCATCACTGTTTTCCCGCATACCGGTTTCTCGGCCGAGGACCTTGAAAAAGCCTACGCCGAATACCCCGAAGCCAACACCGTAGTCTGCACGATCAGCAGACCGCTGCCCGGCGACCCGCTGGTCAAAAAAGCCGAAGAACTGGGCCTGAACCTGATCGCAGGCAACTCTCACGCGCTGGAGATCTTAGAAAACGGAATCCCCCTGGCCTGGGCCCTGCGTCTGCAGATCCCCGAGCTGGATATCCACATCTTCCGCGAACGTATGGTAAGCCTGCCGCTGGACCACTGCGGCTGCACCCACATCGAAAACTACGGCGAAACCATGGCGCGCAATTATCTGCCTAAGCCAAAAACAGAATAACGGAGGGGTTTATGATGAATGGTGGAAAAAGAAAGATCGAACTGATCGAATACGTAGGCCTGTTTTTAGTCGCCTTTTCCTTTTTGATGCTGGTAGTTAACCCCGGCGGTATCGGGAACCTGTTCAACAATATGTTCAACCATGCCGCCCCTATTATCATCAAGGTCTATATCACAGGTTCCATCGGTATCGCGATCATCATCAGCGTTACCATGGGACGCCTGCTGGAACGCCTTGGCTTTACCGACGCCCTGATGCGTATTTTCGTGCCCCTGATGAAGGTCATCGGTGTCAACGCCGCTGTAGCCGTACCGTCCGTATATAATATTCTCGGCGATATCAACGCTGCCGGCCGTATCGGCGGCCCGATCCTCAAAAAATCCAAAGCCACCAAAGACGAGCAGAAAATCGCTATCGCTACCATGATGCAGTCGCAGTCCTCCTTTGCGATCTTCGTTTTCGGCCTGATTGCTTTGAACGCCGCCAAGGTTTCCGTCTGGGTCGTCGTTTTTCTGGCGGTGTTCCTGCCGGTGCTTTTGACGCCGCTGCTTCTGCGGCTCACTATCTGGCGCGACACCAAAGCTGTCTCGCTTGAAGACTTGCCCCGCTTCACACCTGAAACCGGTTTTCTGCCGACCATCTTCAATGCGGCCAAGGAAGGCGCTGAGCTGTTGTTTTTGCTCATCATTCCCTCCTGCGCCGTAGTTTTTGCGGCAATCGGCGCTTTAGACCATTTCGGTCTGTGGACCGGCATTCAGGCCGGTATCAATACCATGCTCAATGCCTTCAACATCCATGCCGAAACCGGTTCCGTTTCTATTTTAGTCGGCGGGTCGCTGGCAATGGCCCAGCTGAAGGAAATTGCCGCCACAATCACCCCGCCGCTGGTCGTCGGCTCGTATATCCTGGCTTCCTCCGGCTTCCCGCTGCAGGTCATCTTCGGGCAGATCCCCGCTATCTGGAGCGGCTGTACCGACCTTACCGAACGCGAGGCCATGACGGCAGCCATTATCGGCGCAGTCATCAAGATTTTAACGGCAGCTTTATTTGCCACCTGTCTGCAATTCCTTTATATGTAATAACAGTATAAGCAAAACCAGCCGCTTGAAGCGGCTGGTTTTATTTTTGTAAAAGCTCAAAATTATTCTTTTTATACCTGATCAGTCCGTCCGCCTGCATCTTACTGAGCTCACCTGACATCGCGCTGCGGTCTACCGCCAGAAAATCGGCCAGCTGCTGCCTGTTAAAGGGTATCGTCAGCTTATTGCTCTGCTGCAGGCGCGCCTGTTCTGAAAGGTACGCCAGCAGCTTTTCCCGCGTCGTCCGCTTCGTCAGATATTCCATTTTCTGAGTCAGAAACAGATTGCGCTCCGCCATCAGCAGAAGCAGATTATGCAGCAGCCTGTTTTCAGCTTCGCTGCGAGCCGAACCCGCCAGCAGACGTTTAATGTCCAGAAAAATCACCGTAGCTCCATTAGGCGCGGCCACACTCACCGTCAGCGGCACCTGCCGCAGACAGGCATAGACCTCGCCGAACAGATGCCCGCAGCCCAGCTGCGCCAGAATATTCTGCCGCCCCCAGTAATCCTCGCGCAGGATATGCACGCTGCCGGCAACGACAAAACCAGCTGTCGTTACCTGCTCGCCCAGCTGCCAGATAAAGCTGTTCCGGGGATAGACCCTCAGCTGCGCATCCAGATTCTGCAGCACTGCCGCGATCTCTGTTTTCGCAATACCGCGGAACAAAGATGCCGACGCTATGATCTGCAAATATTTATCCATTCTTCTTTACCTCCGTTGTAAAAACAACAGCTTTCTTCCTACTATCGTACTATAATAAAAACAGAAAGACAACAGGAGGTTCATCATGTTACGCAAAATAATCACTATAGATCAGGAAAAATGTAACGGCTGCGGTCTCTGCGCCCAGGCCTGCCACGAACAGGCCATAGGCATGGTGGACGGCAAGGCAGCCCTGCTGCGAGACGATTACTGCGACGGCCTGGGCGACTGCCTGCCCGTTTGCCCTACCAATGCCATAACCTTTGAAGTACGTGAAGCCGCAGCCTATGACGAAGCTGCCGTTTTGGCCAATAAAGCCAGCCAGGAAGCTGAACTTCCCTGCGGCTGCCCCGGCACACAGGCCCGTTTACTGCATCAGCAGGAACCTGCACCAGCGCAACAGACAGCCACGCCCCAAAACAGCGAGCTGCAGCAATGGCCTGTCCAGATCAAGCTGGTCAACCCGCACGCACCCTACCTGCAAAACAGCAGGCTGCTGGTTGCCGCCGACTGTACCGCCTTCGCCTACGGCGATTTCCACCGTAAATTCATAAAAAACCATATCACGCTTATCGGCTGTCCCAAGCTGGACAACGAAGATTACAGCCGCAAGCTGACTGAGATCCTGCTTGCAAACGATATCAAAAGCGTTACTGTCGTCCGCATGGAAGTACCCTGCTGCGGCGGTATGGAACAGGCGGTCAGAACAGCGCTGCAGCAAAGCGGTAAAATCATCCCCTGGCAGGTCGTCACCATCAGCACCGACGGTCAGATTCTGGAAGAAATATAATAATAATAAATAAGGCGCCGGGCAAATATTTGCCAGGCGCCTTATTTATTATTAGACAAGCAGCGCAGCAAGCAGTATGATAATAGTATTATTACTGACTGACCTCTAAAAAATTACGGCGTTCTGCCGCAGGAGAAATTTTATGGAAGCTATTATCATCGTGATCTTTTCCTTTATACTGCTCAGCTGCATTCTGGCAGGCTACTCCATTCTCTGGGCCCTGCTTTTCGGCTATCTGATGTTTTTCGGTTACGCCCTCCGGCAGGGACATACGTCAGTACAGGTACTGACAATGTCCGGACGAGGAATCCGCACGATCAAAAATATCCTCTTCATCTTTATCCTTATCGGTATGATCACCGCCGTCTGGCGGGCCTGCGGCACGATACCGTTCATTATTTACCATATGTCGGGCCTGCTCATACCATCGGTATTCATTTTGATAGTTTTTCTGCTCTGCTGTTTCATTTCACTTTTAACAGGAACCTCTTTCGGTACTGCGGCCACGATCGGCATCATCTGTATGTCTATCGCCAAAGCCAATGGTATCGATCCCACCTTTACCGGCGGCGCAATCTTATCAGGCATCTATTTCGGCGACCGCTGTTCACCGATGTCGACCAGCGCCCTTCTGATCAGCGAACTGACGCAGACTGATATTTACTGTAATATCAAAAATATGTTCAAATCAGCGCTGCTGCCTTTTTCAGTCACCTGCCTGCTTTACGCCCTGCTGGGATTTTTCGGTACCGGCAACACCGGCACAGCCGACCTGTACGCACTCTTTCCGCAAAACTTCGATCTGCACTGGACTACCACTATTCCAGCGCTGCTGATCATCATTCTTTCATTGTGCAAGGTCAAGGTCAGGCTGACGATGGCAGCCAGCATCATTACCGGCAGTCTACTCTGCCTTTTCCTGCAGGATATCACTCCCGCTCAACTTGGCTCGATCATGTTCTACGGCTTTTACCCTGCTGATCAGCAGCTGGCCCAGATCCTCAGCGGCGGCGGTATCATTTCCATGTTCACCGTCAGCGTCATCATTATCCTTTCCTCCGCTTACGCCGGGATTTTTGAAGCAACAGGCTTTTTGAATACTACGCAGGCCCGCCTTGCACAGCTTGGAGAAAAAATAACGCCGTACGGCAGCATTTTGCTTACAGCCACCATCACAAGTATGGCAACCTGCAACCAGACCCTCAGCAGCATCCTCACCTATCAGCTGCACAAGGACAGCGCTGACAATATGCAGCAGCTGGCCCTGGACCTGGAAAACAGCACTATCGTAGTAGCGGCGCTCATCCCCTGGTCGATCGCCTGCGCTGTACCGCTCGCCACCGTAGGCGCCGGCAACGCTTCGATCCTGTTTGCCTTTTATCTCTATCTGCTGCCCCTGTATAATTTATGGCGGCCATACAAAGTAACCCCAGTCTAATAAATAAACCACCTGACTGCAAGAGCGATCAGGCGGTTTATTTTTATTGTCATCTTTTTTGCGCCTTCTGCAGCAAACTGCTGTCAGCCAGGTCAACGACCAGCGGCTCCAGCCCCTGGCTGCGTACATAGTCCGCCCCTGCGGCAGTAGTAATGATCCTGCCGCCGCGCCCTAAAACCTTACCGTCCATATAACAGACCTGCCCGCCGATGATCGTGGCAAACGCGCTGCGCTGCAGCCTGTCGACGATCGTAATATCGGCATCCCGCCCTGCTGTCAGGCTGCCCTTATTTGCAAGACCAAGCAGCCGCGCCGGCTGATAGCTAATCTTCGCCACCAGCTCCTGCAGCGACAGTCCGCCCAGATCGACCAAAGCCAGACCAGCAGGCAGCAGCACATTGCGTGGAATACCGCCGCCGTCAGTACTGACAGCGTCTACAGCAAAACTGCCGTCAGCCTTTTTCGCCGTTGCCAGCCGCACCCGCGGCCCAACAGGATTGACCGCAAAACTGACGGAAACCAGCGTTTGCTGCCCGCGCCAATAATCCCTAGCCGCCTCACCTGTCAGCAAAGTCATTTCCTGTCCCTGCGGATAATTGACATGTGCCCAGCCAGACAAAAGCGCCGCCTCCATGCCCGCCTCATCCTCCGTAAAGCCGCCGGTTTTCAGGCAGCGGCGGGTAACCATACTGCCCGGCAGACCGTCAATGATTTCAGCGCTTGTACCGTTGAGCGGTGATAAATAAGACTCGCAGGAAATATTAGGATTTGCCGCCAAAGCTTTAAGGGCCAGCTCCGTTTCTTCCGCCTCCGGCAGTACCGTACCACGGCAGTAAGCATTGATATGCGCTAAATGCAGAGGGCTGCCGGAGGCCAGCTCCACCGCCTCCAGCAGGCCTTCGATATTGGAACCATGAGCGGCTGTCCCGGCGTGAAAAGCCGTATAAGCTCCCAGCTCTGCCGCAGCCCTGATCGCTCTGGCCGTTGCTGCCACCGTCAGCGGATAATGCCCGCCCAGCAGCTTGATGCCTAACGACCCCTGCCTCTGCACTTTCGTTATCAGCTGCTGCAGCTCTGCTGACGAAGGATCGTCACTGCTGACCGTATGTCCCGGCCGCACATATTCGATCGTAGCCAGATTGAGACCAGTCCCATATTCACGCGCCAGCTCCAGTACACTGGTCCCCGGCCCCGACATATCCAAAGCACTGGTCACACCAGCCTTTACCAGCATCGTGTGGGCGTAGCTGCCTCCCAGCCAGGCCGAAGCATGTACATGCGAATCGACCAAGCCAGGCAGTACCAGCTTGCCGGACGCATCCAGCTCCCGCACGGCGCTGCCGCCGATACTGCTTTCCACCGCCGCAATCATACCGTTCTGCACAGCGACATCAAAATATCCTTCCCGTGCCGACGCATAATCGACCACATACCCGTTTTTGATCAGTAAATCATATTGCATTTGCTGCCCCTCCCTCAAACCAGTTCAGGTAAAAAGCAACGCTGCCTGTTTTTGCGCAAGCAGCGTCAGCTATTTCCCGGTCAATATTATTTATGCATTTTATAAAAAGCTTCCATAAACTCAGCCAGCTTCTCGCAGCCTGCCAGCGGCATCGCATTGTAAATCGAGGCCCGCAGTCCGCCAACACTGCGGTGTCCCTTCAGTCCACCCATCCCCAGCTCCTCTGCCTCGGCCGCAAAACGCTTCTCCAGCGCTTCGGTCGGCAGTCCAAAAGTCACGTTCATCAGCGAACGGCTGTCAGTTTTGGCAAAGCCGCGGAAAAAATCAGGATACATATCGATCACATCATAAACTATCTTGGCCTTAGCCGCATTGCGCTGCTCCATCATCACCAGTCCGCCCTGCGCCTTCAGCCACTTGGCAACCTTGCCAACGATATAGACCGCAAAAGCCGGCGGCGTATTATACAGCGAACCGTTATCAAGATGAGTTTCGTAATTCAGCATACTGTGCAGAGCTTTAGAACGCCCCTCAATAAATTTTTTACGGGCAATGACTGCTACCGCGCCGGCAGGCCCGATATTTTTCTGTACCCCGGCATAAATCAGCGAAAACTTCTCAGCCGGGATCGGTTTACTCAAAATATCCGAAGACATATCCGCGATCAGCGGTACAGCACCGGTTTCAGGATAAACGCTGTACTCTGTGCCTTCGATCGTATTATTAGCCGTGATATGCAGATAAGCGCAGTTTTCCGGCAGCCTGATCTCGCCCGGTTGCGGCACCCGGTCATACTTTTCAGCCTTACTGCTGAAAGGGATAACGACCTTACCTACCTTTTCCGCCTCTTTTACAGCTTTATCCGAAAAATTACTGGTCACGGCATAAGCCGCCGTTTGTCCAGCCCCCAAAAAATTCATCGGCACCATCGAAAACTGCAGGCTGGCGCCGCCTCCCATAAAGAGTACGCAATAATCGTCGCCCAGACCCAAAAGCTCCTTGATGTCGGCTTCCGCCTCAGCATTGATTTTTTCATAAATCGGCGCGCGGTGACTCATTTCCAAAATCGACATACCGCTGCCCTGCAGGTCCAGCAGCTCGGACTGTACCTCCTGCAGCACTTCCAGCGGCAGCATGGCCGGACCGGCATTAAAATTATAGATACGTTTCATTATTCATCTTCTCCGATCAAATGCACGACCATCGCATCGCGCAGCTTAGGTTCAAACCAGGTCGATTTCGGCGGCATGATCTTACCGGCATCAGCTACCTTGATCAGCTCCTCCATCGACGTCGGATACATGGCAAAAGCCACACTGTAGGCCCCTGCGTCTACTTTAGCCGCCAAAGCATCCAACCCGCGGATACCGCCCATAAAATTGATGCGCTCATCCGTACGCGGGTCTTTGATGCCCAGGATCGGCGCCAGCAGATTATCCTGCAAGATCGAAACGTCCAGCGACCCGATCACATCATCCGCGGCAAAGGTACCTTCCTTCGCAGTCAGGCGACGCCATTTTCCGGTCAGATACATACTGAACTGATGCCGCGCTTCCGGCTTCGGGCCGTTTTCCAGCTCGCTGATCTCAAACTTTTCTCCGACTCTGCTTAAAAATTCTTCCATCGACAAACCGTTCAGGTCTTTGACCAAACGGTTATAATCCATGATCTGCATCATATTATCGGGAAAAATGACCGCTAAAAAAGTGTTATATTCTTCGTTAGAACCATGCCTCGGCGTTTTGCCAAGCTCGTCAGCCACACGCATAGCCGCAGCACTGCGGTGATGGCCGTCGGCAATATACATTACAGGCACGTCCTCAAACAGACGGGTCAGCTCGGCGATCTCCATCAGGTTCTCCACCACATACAGTGTGTGCTGCACGCCGTCCTCCGACGTAAAATCATATACCGGCTTTTTGGATCCCATCAGGCTCAAAACATAAGTATTGATCTCGGGCTTGCCCTTATAAGTTAAAAAAACAGCGCCGGTCTGTGCTTCTGTCGCCAGAATATGATTGACCCGGTCCTGCTCTTTATCATGCCTGGTCAGCTCGTGCTTCTTGATAATGTTCTCGCGGTATTCCTCCACCGAAGCAGCGGCCACAAGGCCGATCTGGATATGCTGCCCCATCTGCTGACGGTAAATATAGTAGCAGGGCGTCGTATCTTTTTTCATCTGCCCGTCGGACAGATACCTGTCGAGATTTGTTTTCGCCATCTTATAAACTGCCTGGCTGTGCGGATCGATACAATCCGACATCGTCGCTTCCGATTTTGTCACCCGCAAAAAGCTCAGCGGGTTCTTATTAAGTATCTGCCGCGCCTCTTCGGTATCCATCACGTCATAAGGCAAAGCAGCGATCTCTGCCGCATATTCCGGCACCGGACGCAGCCCGCAGAACGGTCTGATCTGTGTCATCTAAAAAACCTCCTCCAGCGTCGTATGTATATACAAACACATGCTAAAATCAAATTAGTCCTTATCTATATTATTTTACTCAGTTCTCTGCTAAAACGCAAGCGTCGCCGCAGCAAACACCAGCGCTGTAAAAAATATTTTCCTGCGGCGTAATAAATATAACACTTTTCCAGGTTTCTTATCCATCCAAAATAAGTTATAATAGAGGAAGTCGTTTTAAATAAGGGGAGTGTCCATCCGTGTCATCTATAACAGTCAACCGACGTGTCCTGCAAAAGCTTATTCCCATCGCCATCGGCTATCTGGCCCTTGGCATCGCCTGCGGTATTCTGGCACAGCAGGCAGGTCTCACACCGCTTGAAGCCTTAGGAATGAGCGTGCTCGTTTTCGCCGGCTCCGGTCAGTTCATCGGCATCGCCATGATGGCCCAGGGTGCGGCCCTCGTTTCTATCGGACTCACTATTTTTATCGTCAACCTGCGTCATCTTTTATTCAGCTCCACGCTGATGAATTTTTTTAACGGCCGCAGCAAAAACTTTCTTATCGGCTATGCCCACGGCATCACCGACGAGACCTTTGCCGTCAACCTGAACGCCTTTGAAACGGAAACAGATCCCCGCTGGACGTGCGAAGAAGCCCTGGGGCTCAACATCACCTCCTGCGCCGTCTGGTCGCTCAGCAATGCCCTCGGCTGCTATGCCGCCGCTTATCTCAACCCGCCTACCGAGCTGGTCTCCTATCTGCTGATCGCCATGTTCCTCGGCATCTGGGTCAACTATCTCACCGACCGGAAAATGATCATCACCGGGCTGGTATCAGGGCTTCTGGCGATCCTGCTTTCGCAGATCGTTCCCTATAAGCTGCATATCGTGCTGGCAACTCTGGCCGCCTCCGGCGCCGCCTGCTATATCACCGAACGCCATGCGGGAGGTGCTGATAATGTCCGCTGAATACGTTTGGGGCGCCATTTTCATTATGATGGGCGTCACCTATATTTCCCGTATCATCCCTTTTTTGCTGCTGGCCGGCAAACCTGTACCACGCTGGTTCAAAACCTGGCTCACCTATGTGCCGACAGCTATTTTCGGCGCGCTGGTCCTGCCCGACGTCTTTCTGCCCGCAGGCAGCCTGTATCTGGGACTGAACAACCTGTACCTGTGGTCGACCGTCATCATCTTCCCGCTGGTCTATAAAACAAAATCACTGGGGCTGGCGATAGTCAGCGGCGCCGCCGTCTTTGCACTGCTGCAGGCCGTACTCTGATCAATCGGCACAGCCTTCAGTATCGAGAGGAATCTGCTTTGGAAATTTTTTTACAGGGTCTTACCATGGGGCTGGCCTATCTTGCCCCCATCGGCGCCCAAAATCTTTTTGTCATCAATACGGCGCTCACCGCGCCTTTAGGCATTGCCCTCGTCACTGCAGGCATCGTCGCCTTCTTTGACATCAGCCTGGCGCTGGCCTGCTTTTGGGGCATCGGCCTTGTGATCGAACACAGTCTGCTACTGCAAAAAGCACTGCTCGGCGGCGGCGGACTGATCTTGATCTATCTGGCCTGGCAGCTGCTGCATGCGCAGGTGCAGACAGACACCTCTGATTACAGCCAGCCGACGCTGTGGCAAACGGCTACGCTGGCCTTTACCGTTACCTGGTTCAACCCGCAGGCCGTTATCGACGGTACGCTGATGCTGGGCGCCTTTCGCTCATCACTGCCTGCCGATACTGCCTCACTCTTTATCAGCGGCGTAGCAGCTGCCTCCTGCCTGTGGTTCTTCGGGCTTACAGGCATCTTCAAAACCTGCTGCCAAAATCTGCGCCCCAGCCATATGCAATGGATCAACCGCATCTGCGGCGCCGTTATTTTTGTTTACGCCCTCAAACTGCTTTATACCTTTGGGCAGATGCTGTAAAAACAATGAATACACATATAAAAAAGCAACAGCTGTTTAAGCTGTTGCTTTTATTTTGTTCTGACCCTTTTAATTTACTGCTTTAACTTTTTCCTGACTGCACAATAGAATATCTTCTACCGAACAATCAAACACGTCAGCCAGTTTGACAAGTATCTCCAGACTGATCAACGTCCTGCCGCACTCCAGATTACTTAGATGCGGCTGCGACATCTGCAGGGCTTCCGATAATTTCACCTGCGAAATTTTTCTTGCCTTCCGCATCAGCTTCACATTACTACCTAAATCATTTAGATCATAACGCTGTTTTTTCATTTTACCCTCTACACCACTCTTACCCATATAATCGTTTCAACTACCGGACCAACTACTTTTGTTTTACTTATTTTTTCTGATTTGATTATTATATATTATTCTATTTTATAAAATAATACTACAAACAATTAGTTTTTGCAACAACTTCTTTTGCCCACAAACGAATTTATATCATCAAATACAACATTAATCTGCCATATTTTTATTTTATATTCTTCTAGACAATATTTTTACAAGATTCTGCAGACGTTTTTTATTAGCTTCATGATCCACCAGCTGGCCTGAAACGGACTTCTCTGCATGTTTTGCCGCTCGTCGTGCAAGTATTTATGGCAGTATTCAGTACTTACTAAATAAGTATTGCTTTACTTTGCTGTAAGTATTTCTTTGTTAGATTCAAGGTCAAAGTCATAAGCAGTAAAACCCTATAAGTCTTAAAAACTCTGCTAACAAATTCAGTACTGAATACTGTCACTATATATAGGGCAGCAAACACCGGAAAAGTTTACATGCCAAAATGCAATTTCACATATTGTTCACAAATATCACTAAAATGTTATGAGCTGCTGTTAAAAACCACCTTGCAAAAAAAAATTTCAAACCGATGTAAACTTTTATCCCTCTCGCTGCCCTATATATAGCGTGAGGGTTTTACTCCCTTGCCAAGCAAATCTAAAAGGAGCATCTCTACTATGCAAATGCAAATATCATCAGCACCGCTGCTGACGGACCGTACAGCGGCGACGCCGAAACCCGCTGGAACTTATGGTATCTGCTGCGTGATTCACCCGGCGACGAGGCTATGAAACCCGGCGGGCAGGTCATCAGGGGCAAGGCCCTGTGGTATGCAAAAAGCAGCCCCCTTGTTTAAAAGGGCTGCTTTTTAAAGAACACGATGTTTTCTTTTAATGTTTTCTTCAATCTTTTTTATTTTTCTTTAGCTTTTTTATACTTTCTTGCAATGTTCGCCAAAAATCGCTTTAGACTTTCTTGAAAGAAAGTCAGCAAAGAACTTTCAGCGCTGTTAAGATTTGGATTGCGCTGCACTCGCTGCCCGCGTGAAGACGTTACCTTAGCCGAAGCACAGGCAGCAGCAGCCAAGATCACCAAAGCAGGCGTGCTGACTAGCTGCCTGAACGAACTGAGCCGGGCCATCATCAGTAAACACAGAGAACTGTAAAACAAACAGAGAAACGAGGTATGACATCAATAGCAAATACACAAAGCTCCTGCACTGGTTACGCCTTTTGACCTGCATCATAAGCAGAAAATAACAAACATACTCAATATCCGCCCTGAAACAACATTCATGGCGGGCATTTGCTTATCATTAATCCCTCAAATATACCTTGCTATTGTTTTATACAAAACCTCCACATCTATGGGTTTTGCCAGATGTCCATTCATCCCGGCATCAAACGCAGCCTGAACATCATCATTGAAAGCATTGGCTGTCATGGCAATGATCGGTATCGTCCCGGCAGCAGGATGCTCTGACGACCTTATGCACCTGGCAGCGTCATAGCCATTCATCAGCGGCATTTGAATATCCATGAAAATCAAGGCATATTCCTTTTCTTTCGAGTTTCTAAAAATATCTACCGCAACTTTACCATTCTCAGCATGTTCAACTTGTAAATTCACAAACTTCAACAGCTCTGAAGCAATCTCCATATTTAACTCATTATCTTCCACCAGCAATACCTTTTTGCCGCCAAAATCATACGTTTCCTTATTGCCTACTGCAGAAAATCCCAGCTCCGGCTTCCGCGAAACAGTTAACAACGTATTGTATAAATTTGAAGCAAAAAACGGTTTAGCTATAAAAGCATTAACACCTGCTGCCTTTGCCTGTTCTTCGATACCAGACCAGTCATAAGCACTGATAATAATAATCAAAACATCAGGACCGACATAGCGCCGCATCCTACGGGCCGTTTCTATTCCATCCAGTTCCGGCATACACCAGTCAATGAAACAAACATCATAGCAACGCCCGTCATCTTCACAGGCGCTTCTTACCTTTTCAATAGCCTCAAAACCATTCAGAGCCCAGTCAACATTGACTCCCATGCCTTTCAGCAATACTACTGCATGTTCACAGGTATCGTTATCGTCATCGACAACCAGTACCCGCATCTCCTCCATCTCAGCCGCAGTTTTTTTATCAACTTTACTTACTCCAAAAGGCAGGTCTACCATAAACGTAGTTCCTGCACCTTCCTGACTTTCAACCTCAATAGTTCCATCCATGATTGCAACAAGATTTTTGGTTATTGCCATCCCCAAGCCCGTACCGCCATATTTTCTGGCAATTCCATTATCCGCCTGCTCAAACGGTTCGTATAAATGTTCCAAAAACTCCTTTTTCATCCCGATGCCGCTGTCTTTCACGATAAACCTCAGCCATATCTTGTCACTTGCTGAACGCAGCATTCTGATTTCCAGCCTGACACTGCCGCCTTTAGGCGTAAATTTAATTGCATTGGACAATAAATTGAGCAGGATTTGGTTGACACGCATAGAATCTCCGAGCAACAGCTCATCTTTAAATCCTGAAATAACAATTTCAAAGGACAAACCTTTGGCTGTAGCAAGTCCATAATTGATATCAGCTAAAGAAGTAACCAGATTTTTTAAATCAAACAGTTCTTGACGAATATTCAACTTTCCATTTTCGATTTTTGACATATCTAAAACATCGTTGAGCAGCATCAATAAATGCTTCGACGAAAAAGTTATCTTACTCAGACAATCAGCAGTACGCTTTTTATCATCCAAATAATTAAAGGCAATCGCCGACATTCCAATAATTGCATTCATCGGCGTTCTGATCTCATGCGACATCCGCGACAGAAAATCACGTTTGGCGTCATTCGCCTTCTGCGCTACCAGCAGAGCATCCTGTAAAATCTTCTGCTGTCGTTTAAGCTCGTCATTAATAAGATACTCATTACGTAATTTATAAGCATAAATAACAATCACGATCATCAACAGACCTATCACAGCAGCATAAAGGATGGCGGCTTCAGCTTTTTCCTCCGTGCTTTCCTGTATGATCAGCACACGTCTGTCTGCCGAATCAATGACCTTTTGAATGGCTGTATCCGTTTTTACCCTTATCGGCTCTATTTCTTTATCAAAGTACTTTTGGACTGCCGGTCTGTCCATCTTATTATTTTCAGAATTTTCCACACTTTGTATAAGCGCCTTTTTCAGTTCGTCTAAGGCATCGTTCAATTCTGTCAGATCTTCCTTTTTGCCTAAATATATTTCATCTAATATTTTCAGTGATTTTTCATTTTCTTGACAACTGGTCCTCAGTACACTTCTGATACCATCAAGGTTATTTTCAGTTTCGCTAATGAAAATCGGCAGGTACGTATTCATTTCAAAAACCCTGGCACGGATTTTATTTATTTCCGACATGGCTTTGTACGGATGTTCTGCTACATAATTGATTTGTCTGCTGATTGTAAAAATAGAATGTGTAGTAAAAACAACATATACCACTACACAAAAACAAATGGCTATCACCCCGGATACCATGCCATATCTTTTGATAAAATTCATATTTTTCAATCCTTTACAATTTTATTAAATTATTGCAATTATTTTTATTATAAATATAGCACATCAACAGCAGACAAACAAGTAGGATATTAACTTTTTAGAATACAATATAATTGTGTTATTGCCTTGCACAAATGTACGTATCGTTAAATTTGTATTTATATGACCACTGAATTTTCCACAACGCTAAAATAAAGCTGCCTGTATCAGCAATCTCTGTAAGTAAAATTTCACCTTCAGTATAGTACCAAATAACGAACTAAATCAGCGATATGAAACTTAATTCATATCGCTGATTTTTTACTTTACTGAACTTATTACTGCAACTTACCAGTGTCTCAAACCCTCACTTAAAACGTGAATCTTAACCCGGCGTTGAACTGCCAGTCGGTACGCAGATCGCCGCCAAAAGTTTTTAAGGCATCAAAATACAGGTTGCTGTTTTTGGCAATGCCCAGGTTAGCTCCCAGACCGATCTCGTACCAGGTGCCCGTCAGGTCACCTGTCTGCAAAGCCAGACTGTCACTGCCGTAGTAGCCGGTCGCACCGCCGTTGCCGCCGAAGTCGTGCAGCAGCGATGCTTTGACATAGGCATTGCTCGGACGGCCGCCGATGCTAAATTCTTTACCGCCCAAAATACCTACGCGCGTTACGGCGCTGTTGACGCCGTCGTTTTCTATCCTGCCGCCGTTAGACATCGTGTAATCGACGCTGCCGATATGGCCAAGGCTCAGTTCGGCCTGCGGTTCTACGAACCAGCCTGCGTTCAGCTGCTGTCTGTAGCCGTATTCGGCGCTGATGCCGTAAGCCCAGGTGTCATAATCGGCTTTGGCGGCGTTGCCGCTTAAATCGACCAGTTTAAAGTCATTGGTCAGCTTACTGCCGCGGGCGATAACGTCCAGATAATGCCCCTTGCTGCCCAGCCAGCTGGCGTATACGCCTACACCGGTACTGCTCAGGTCACCGCTACCTGCCGTATAACCGGCGTTGCTGTCGATGCGGTTGACGGCGATACCTGTATAGAGCTTGCCGCCTTTAAAGTCCTGCACTTTGTCGATACCGCCCTGGAAGGCCGTATAATCCTGGCTGAAACTACGGTCATAAGCACTGTCGGCACTCAGTTCGCCCCGGTAGTAACGGGCCCAGACGCCGCCCTTAGCCGCTTCTTTATCACTGCGCAGCTCGCCCATGCGTTTCATCAGGTTGTTGCCTTCGATACGCCACATACTGCCCATTGCCATCTGCGCGTCAGCGGCCGTCATCACTGTTTCGGAAGCGCCTGCTTCCTCAAAATCTATTTGCGTAATTTTGACATCATTGCCGTCCACTGTTACGGTCGGCGTTGCTAAAAATCTGGTCAGCGGGTCGTCCATTACGCTTTCCTTACCAACAAAATTATTTAAGTTCTGCCCAGACTCCAAATCAGTTACCGTTAGCACCGTCACCTCGCCGATAAAACTGTTCAGCCTGCTGCCGTCAAAGGCTTTGTCGTAACCGACAGTAATGTACTGTGTTGCCGTGCTGCTGTCGGCTGCCAGTTTCGCAAAAGTAAACTTATCGGCATTAGGAGTAACATTCGACAAATCAGTTGCAACTTTAAAGGTGTTACTGCCAGTCAGCTGCAGGGTGCCGCCATCAATAGTGCGGCCCACGTTTTGGCCTTCACCCGGACTGCCAAATCCAAAAGTCGCATTGTTCAGGTAAGTGATGACATCATTATCAGTAGATGAGCCATCGCTGTTTAAAACAGCTTTATCGTTAAACAGCACTGTAGCGTTATCGGCATACACTGCGTAGGCTTTACTGCCTTTCTGGGTCTCAGTATTACTGGCTTTGGCGCCGATAGTGATCGTGCCGCCGTTGGTTTTGGCACTCAAAGTAATCACAGAGCCACTATCAGCATACACACCATAAGCCTCGGCCTGCGCTCCCTGTCCGCCGGCACTGCCGTCAACACCGGAAGAATCACCATAAGATCCTTTGCTGCCGCCAGCGCCGCCTGTCCCGGCAGCAGCCTCAGCCGCGATACTGTCTACTGTCAACGTAAGCAACGCCTGTTCGCTGCCCCTGACGCCATAAGCAAAAGCGTTACCGCCAGTACCTCCATTGCCGCCATTTGAAGCAGCATAACTAACGCCTTTAGCACCTGTACCACCGCTGCCGCCAACCGCCGCAGCCTTGATGCTGTCCGCAGTCACTGCTGCAGTACCACTGCTCCACACACTATAAGCAAAAGCATTACCGCCAATGCCGCCACTGGCTCCATCTGCAACATCAGAGCCGACATAATCGCGACCGCCAGTGCCTCCTGTACCGCCAGTACCACCAACCGCCTCAGCCTTGATGCTGCCCGCAGCCACTGCCATAGTGCCACTGCTCCACACACTATAAGCAAAAGCATTACCGCCAATACCGCCAATGCCGCCGACTTCAGCCCCCATGCGATCTGCATAGCTGCCATTAGCACCACTGCCACCGTCACCACCAGTAGCCGTGGCTGTTATATGCTCTACCGCCAGCTCATTTGCCAGGAGGCTTTGAACAGCGATGCCTGTTGCAGTGGCTTCGCCACCCTGCCCGGCATTGGCGTGCGTAATACTATCCTCAAGAATATTGGCATTATTATCCCAGCCAGCATTACCGCCAGTACCGCCGGCAGCCGTACTGCTGATCGCCTCGGCCGTCAGCTGCATGCTGCCATTTTGGATAGTCAATCCTACACTTGCAGCGTTGCCGCCGTCAGCACCGTCATTGCTCTTATATCGATCACCATGGCTGTTATTTGTATCTGCTTGGAAGGTCTGAGCTGTACCGCCAGAACCACCATCCCCCCCGGTAGCTGTCAGGGTCAGGTTTGCAAAGCTTACGCTATAAACACCGCTGCCAGCAGCCACCAGTCCATAAGCTTCGGCTGCTCCGCCAACAGCTGCCAATCCGGCCTCGCCGTAAGTAGAACCGCCGGCGCCACCTCTGCCACCAGTACCGGAGATTATGATATCATTCGTCACCTTTACTGCTGCCTGCTGGCCGCTCAAAACAATTCCCCGCATAGCAGCAGTACCGGCTGTTCCTCCATCGCCACCGTGATTATCCTTGCCCTCCTTACTAATATAGCCATTATTCCCGGCATCACCGGCCTTTATAGTCAGGCTGATACTGGTCGCTGTCAGGCTGCCATCAGTTATGGCTATACCAGCCACCGCATTACCTCCGGCGCCACCATTACCCAAAGTCACTTCCGAAGTCGGAGCCGTACCACTAGTATCACTACCACTTTTACCACCGTTACCTGCCTCTGCTGCCAACGTCAAAGCCCCCGTCTGCACATTGCTCCCAACCGTCAGCTGCAGCTCTGCGTCACCACCACTGCCGCCAGTACCAGTTATAACCTCACTCTGAGCAGTTTGATCACCACCGTTACTGCCTTTTGCCCCCTGCACTTTTACACTTACAGCTTTACCGGTATCATTAACAGTCAAGGTGCCACTAAAGCTTGCAGCGCCGCCGTTACCGCCATTGCCGCCGGCATCATCAGTACCGCTGCCGGCAGCACCGTCTGTACCATTACCACCAGCCACACTAATGTCAACGCTGTCAGAGATACTGACATTTTCCCGGGTATCATCGGCGCCGTTATTTCCGTTGGCTGCCGCCCAGGCTGTACCAGCACACAGGTTCAAGCCGCCAGCCGATACGATCGACATGGCCAGTATGGTATGGGCCACCTTTTTTGTCAGTATTTGTTTTCTACTCATTTTCATCCTTCTTCCCTATATTTTAGTAATTTGATTTATCTTTATTTCTTCTTAAAGTCTTTAAAAATATTTATCCCTCAGCAGGTATTTCAGTACTGCTTCGTAATATGAAGCCGCTTTCTGATACTCACCGCGGTTATGCAGCAAACGCGCCGTCAGCAGCACCGTTTCTACCGTATTGCCGTCCTGTGGTTTCAAATCGCTCCACAGCGATTTTTTGACATACTGCCAGTACAGCTTTTTCTCATCACTGTCGTAATAGTAGATATGCCAGGGTTTAACGTAGTCGATATAATGCACGATAACGTCGTCAGGTTCTGCTTTCAGTACTGTGTTGTTGATAACGATGCAGTTATACTTTTTGGGCAGCTCGGTAAACGCGCCGTCGATAACGCCATTAAGCGCGTCCTGGTCGCCCCAGAGAATCTTCGTATCAACAACCTTATCCAGCCACTGGAACAGCTTCTGTGTAAGTTTTTGCTGCCGCCATTTAACTAAATCCATTAAAAGAACGCCGGAATTAAAGTAGCGGCCGTTTTTCAAACCGATACGCTCGCAGCTCTTGGCTTCACCCCAGTCACGTACAGCCCCCAAAACTCTGCCCTGCAGATCGGTCTGCCACAACGGCAGCAGATCGCCCTTGCAGATGATGTCGGCATCCAGGTAAATAAGCCGCTTAACTGATTTTGGCAGCAGATCGGCAAACAGATAGCGGTAATACATGGCCTGGGTGATATGCCCCGGCGGTACGACAAAAGTCATCCCCTCGGTACTGGTGATCTGATAAAAGTGCAGAGTCAGGTTACGGTATAACTGTTCCGTCTTTTTTAATCTGTCCATATCCTCCGGCAATAATTCGTCATAGACGATATGTATGATAAGTTCGTTAGCGATATTGTTATGCACCAGCGAGGTGATGGTGATCCCGGCGAATCTGCCGAAGTTTTTGTCGATCCCAAAACCGATATGTATTTGTTCTGCCACTTTGCGCCTCCTTTCTTTCCCAGTTCAGTCTTTTTCGGTCTTTACTGCTTTTTGTTCTGCCGCGCCGCCCCCTTAGAAAAACTTGTTTATATCCTCGCAGTTATTACTGCGGAGCTGGTATTGAGAGTTTTTATCCAAACTGTAAAAATGCCTTCAGCGGCCCTTACTCAGCTGCAGCAGCTTCAGCAGCAGGCGCACTTCCTCCAGCGAGTACTGCTCCTGTTCGTCAGTTTCTGCGGCGGCAGTTTCAGTAACCCGCTCACTTTCTGCACCCGCCGCCTGTTCGTCAGCCTCGGCATCATGTGCCTGTGCCCACTCGGCCGCCGCTTTTCTGTCCAGCAGTGTTTCCAGCGTGCAGCCCAAAACATTGGCGCTGCGCACCAGCAGCTTTAAGCTGACCTGCACATTGTTATGCTCGATATTGCTCAGATGGGTCTGACTGATGCCGATACGTTCGGCAAACTGCTGCTGGTTGAACTGACAGGCACCGCGCAGCAGGCGGATATTACTGCCGATACGCGGCAGGCAGCTTTCATCGTACATACTTCACCTCAGTTTTCGAGAATATTAGTATTTTAGTTTAAAATATCGAAACCAAAGCATCACTTTTTTGTTTTATATCAAAAACATTTGTTACAGTAATAATCGTAATCATTATAGCACGTTTGTACCCCCCCGCAAGACACTTGCTTTGAGCCTGTATAACCCGTCTGCGAGTCTTGCCCGGCGCATTACGTCAGCGGCTTTAAAACTGTTGGCGTCTGCGCGTTTTTTTAAGGCAAAAAAAACCGCCAGCCGAAGCAAGCGGAAATAATTATTTTAAATTTTTTGTTGATATAGCATAATTCTCCGCTCTTAATATATAAAGGGGATTTTAGAAAACAAAAAACACAGGCTTGCTAGCCTGTGTTTTTTTATGTTTTTAAAGATATTATACAGCGATCAAATCATTAGGACTTGGTACTGCCAAAACCGCCGCCGCGAACAGCTTTGTCAATATCGGCATCTCCGTCTGCTACAAGATATTTATAAAAGATGCCTTGGGCTACACGCTCATTTTTGGCAAGCGCTACAGGTTCAGTCCCCATATTAAGCAACGCCAGCATGATATGGCCCTCGTTATCTGCATTATTATAATAGTCGGCATCAATGATGCCCTGATTATTAACAAGAGAAATATGCTTTTTTACGGCGATGCTGGAACGGATATGCACGCCTAAATATTCGTCATCCTGCATATAGGCCTTGATACCAGTCGGTACCAGCTGCAATTTTCCTGGCAGCAGTTCTATATCTTCCGGCAGACAGATATCATAGCCTGCAGATTTCTGTGTTTTACGCTCCGGCATCGAAAACTCGACCGCAGCATATTTAGTGATTTTTTCAAAGCCTCTTACTTTCATAGTACACCTCGCTTATAAAAAATCCCGCCGAAGGAATCAGCGGGATCTTAAATTTCTTGCTTATTTTTCCAAACCGTTAGCCAAAACAGCTTTGCGGGAAAGGTTGATGCGACCTTTTTGGTCGATCTCGGTTACTTTGACAACGATTTCATCGCCAACAGAAACCACATCTTCAACCTTGCCTACACGTTCGGTAGAAAGTTGGGAAATATGGACCAGACCCTCTTTACCCGGCAGGATCTCGACAAAAGCGCCGAAATTCATAAGGCGGGTAACTTTACCGGTATAAACCTTGCCAACTTCAGCATCAGCAACGATACCGTGGATCATATCAATAGCTTTAGCAGCAGACTCGCTGTTTACTGCAGCGATGAAAACCTTACCGCTATCGTCGATATCGATTTTAGCACCGGTTTCTTCAACGATTTTTTTGATCATTTTGCCGCCGGGGCCGATTACTTTGCTGATTTTTTCAGGATCTACGCTGATCGTAGTGATTTTCGGAGCATATTGAGACAGCTCTTTGCGCGGTTCGGAAATGCATTCCATCATGATACCCATGATATGGTCGCGGCCGCGTTTAGCCTGTGCCAAAGCCTGAGTGAAGATATCTTTATTGATACCGTCGATTTTGATATCCATCTGGATTGCAGTGATACCTTTATCAGTACCGGCAACTTTAAAGTCCATATCGCCCAAGGCATCTTCCAGACCCTGGATATCGGTGAGGATAGTGAAATATTCGCCGTCCTTGACCAGACCCATGGCTACGCCTGCTACAGGTGCTTTGATAGGTACGCCTGCATCCATCAAAGACAGGGTGCTGGCGCAGACGCTGCCCATAGAGGAAGAACCGTTAGATTCCAGAGTTTCGGAAACCAGACGGATAGCATACGGGAATTCGTCTTCGGAAGGAATGACCGGCAGTAAAGCACGTTCTGCCAAAGCGCCGTGACCGATCTCACGACGTCCGGGACTGCGCATGGGTTTGGTTTCACCAACGCTGTACGGCGGGAAATTATAATGATGGATATAACGTTTAGTATCTTCTACTCCCAAACCGTCAAGGATCTGTGCTTCACGCAGCGGAGCGAGTGCCAGAACGTTGAGGATCTGAGTTTGGCCGCGGGTAAAGAGCGCACTGCCATGCGGACGTGCAAGCAGGCCTACTTCGCAGGTAACAGGACGTACTTCATCCAGCTGACGTCCGTCAGGACGGATCTTATCAACGGAAATAGTACGGCGAACGATCTTTTTCACCAGCTTTTGCGTGATGTAAGCTACGTCTTTTGCATTATCAGGATATTTTTCAATGAAAACTTCTGCGATTTCAGCTTTTACCTTAGCAACGTTTTCTTCACGCTCTAATTTATTAGCATCCATCAAAGCTTCTTTCAGTTTATCTGCGCCATAGGCTTCGATCTCGGCAGCGATTTCAGCAGGAGGTTCATAAACAGGAACTTCCATTTTAGGTTTACCGACTTCAGCCATGATTTTTTCCTGGAAGGCTACCAGCTCTTTAATAACGCCGTGGGCAAACCAGATAGCGTCAAGCATTGTTTCTTCAGAAACTTCTTTCGCACCGGCCTCAACCATCAAAATAGCGTCTTTAGTACCGGCAACAGCCAGGTTCAGCAGGCTGACCTTAGCCTGTTCCACAGTAGGATTGATAACAAATTCACCATCGACAAGACCAACGCGTACACCTGCGATCGGGCCTTCGAAGGGGATATCGGAAATAGATAAAGCGCAGGAAGCGCCGATCATTGCCGGCATATCCGGAGCATTATCAGGGTCAACAGATACAGCAGTAGCTACTATCTGCACATCATTATGATACCCGTCAGGGAACATCGGACGGATCGGACGGTCGATCAGACGGCTGGTCAAAATGGCCTGCTCGCCGGGACGACCTTCACGTTTGATAAAGCCGCCGGGGATTTTACCGACAGCGTACATTTTTTCTTCAAAATCTACAGTCAACGGAAAGAAGTCTACTCCTTCCCTGGGTGTTTTTGTACCAGTTACCGCAACAACTACTGCGGTATCGCCATAACGAACCAATACGGCTCCATTTGCCTGCTTAGCGATCTTACCGATTTCCATGGTAAGCGTTCTGCCGCCAAGCTCCATACTGTAAGTATGCATTCTTCTGCCTCCTCTAAGTTTTCACAATTTAGGTTACCTGATTGTATTCGCCATAAATTGCGTTTCTCCTTTTACTTTTTTAAATTTTCTTAAAAAATCTTTACTGTAACTCCCTGCTTTTTCTGTAGACAAAACTATATAAAAAAGCACAGGCACTAAGCCTGCGCTTTTAAGCAGTTTGCTTCAGATCATCTTTCCCGCTAATATTTCTCGATAATCCTGATAGTTTTCTTCCAGCAGTCTGGGAGTATCCAGGCCATAAGGGCATTTTGCCTCACATTTACCGCAGTGCAGGCAGTCTTCGATCTTTTTCATCATAGCCTGGGCCTTGTCAGTAAGCTGCGCTGCCTGCGGTGCTCTCCTGATCATCAGCGACATTCTGGCACAGGAATTGATCTCTATTCCCACCGGACAAGGCATACAATAGCCGCAGCCACGGCAGAAACTGCCGATCAGCTCCTGCCGGTCTTTATTGATTACTGTCTGCAGCTCTGCTGTCAGAAGCGGTGGGCAGTCGATATAGTTCAAAAATTCATCCAGTTCATTTTCACGCTGCACACCCCAAATAGGCAGTACATGATCAAATTGCGCCAAATAAGCATAAGCGGCTGCAGAATTATTTATCAGCCCTCCCGCCAGTGCCTTCATGGCAATAAAGCCCATGCCGTGAGCAGCACATGCACGGACAAGCTCCAGTTCCTTCTCAGTCGTCAGATAACTGAAAGGAAACTGCAGCGTTGCATACAAGTCAGATTCTATGGCCTCGCCGGCTACTGCCAAACGATGGTTAGTAATGCCGATGAAACGGATCTTCCCCTGTTCCCTGGCCTGCTGCATCGCTTCATACAAGCCGCTGCCGTCACCCGGTTTAGGGCAAAAGGCAGGATTATGAAATTGATAAATATCTATATAATCAGTTTGCAGCAGGCGCAGACTGGTTTCCAGGTCATTCCAGAATCCTGCTGCTGTAACAGACGGTGTTTTAGTCGCAATAAATACCTGCTCGCGGATACCCTTTAGCGCGACGCCAAGCTTTGCTTCACTGTCCGTATAACTACGGGCCGTATCAAAAAAATTTATACCTCGTTCAAACGCCCTGCGCACCAATTTTACTGCGTCGTCCTGCGGTATCCTCTGGATCGGCAGTGCGCCAAAACCGTTTTTATTGACAGTGATCCCTGTTTTGCCCAAGCTAACTTCAGTCATCGTAACGCCCCATTTCTCACTCGATTTCTACTACAAATATAGCATAGAAATAAATAAAAGTCGAACAAAGCGCCGCAGCTCTATGTTCGACTTCACTTTTGAACCAGCTTTAAATATGCTGAGTTTTAGTAAAAATATTTTTATTAGCTTCGATACTTTGGCTGCTGCCCACAACACACAAATACTTCTCGCTTAGTGTATCCCTGATCAGCGGCGCCAGCTTCTGCAGGTCGGCATTCGTCAAGTCTATGATCTCACTGCGCATTTGCTGCCGCATTGCCGTATCTACCTGTTTTAGATGATAAACTCCAGCCTGCTCCAAACGCATAGAGTTGGTCAGAGGCGTATCCAGACCGCTGATCGTGCCGATGATGTATTTTGTCAGCTCACGTTCCGAGAGCTCCAGTTTTTCGAGCCAGGACGGCATATCATAATATGCCTGCAGCGATTCTTTCAGCTTCGGATCACGGTAGGAAGCAAAAAACATGGTCCCGTTACGGTCAAAACGCGCCGTCGCACCGTAAGCGCCGCCCTGTACCCTGATTTTAGTCCACAGATATTCGTAACGCAGGATAGTTTCCAGTACCTTCATTGCGCCGTGGAACTGATAGCCAAATTTGTGAAAATCACCGCCGGCAGCAACATATTGTACCTTGCCGGGTGTCATGATCCCTTCATTTTCTCCCGGCGCCTCTAAAAACTGCGGTGTTTTACCGGCAACAGCTGACTGCGGCAGTAAAGCTGCAAAATTCAGAGCCTGCTCTAAAACCAGCATCCGTTCGCTTTCTTCACAGGAATAAGCCAGAAGATATTTGCTGCTTTCAAAGAAAATACCCAACAGCTGCCTTAATTTTGCTAAGGTATCCTCTGCCCTGCCAGCAAAGTCGGCTGACAGCTCTTTTAAAAATTCGTAATAGCTGAATTGATCCTGTTCATTGACTCGGGCTGCCGTTGAAAAATATGAAGCCAGACGGGTACAGGCTACAGTCTGCCCCCGAGAAAAGAAGCTGCTGTCCCAATCTGTTTTTACTTCGTCTAAAATTTCCTGCAGTCGTTTGGCGTCGTCTATTTTACTGCCAAGCGCAACTGCCTGCAGAATGTCGAACAATTTATCCAGATTAGCCGTCAGCGCTTTAGCCTGAACGGTGAACTTGATCGTATAATCGTTAGCGTCGTCGGCAGCTGAGTAAGCATGCATCTGGAAAGAAACACCGCCGGTATATTTGTTAGAGGCCGTGGCCAGCTCCTGATAGGTATACTTGTCGGTATTAAATTTTCCAAGCACATCACTGAGCAGATAACAGTAAGGCAACAGGTCTTTATCAATACCTGTCAGATCAAAATACCAGTTCAGATAAGCTATTTTATTGGTAAAAGCCCGTACATATAAGATATCGTTTGTTCCCAGCTGTTTCAAAACAGTTTCTGTAACTTCTACTTCACGTCTGATATCGCTGCGTTCCAACAGCGGGATCGTTTCCAGCGCCTCGGCAGTATCAGCTGCAGCCTGGCGTTTGTGCAGTTCGCTGCACAGTTCGATATTTTGGGCAATAGTTTCAGTATCCATCGACGCTTTGAGCACAGCCATTTTTTCTGCCAGTACTTCCTGCTCCCGTTCCTCTTTCCCCTGCTCAGGATTCAGAGTCACTATAACCTTATGGGTATTGTCCAGCAGATAATTTTCAATCAGCTGCTCATAATAACGTGTTTTGATACCTTCGCGCAGCTGCTGTAAAGCCTCAGTATAGCGCAGACCTGCTAAAGGATCTCCGTCATACAGCCAGGAATCCATCACGCTGATACCATAAATCAAGCCTTTGGGATAAGCGCCGAAATCAGCTTCACGCAGCTTAAATTCCAAATAATTGAGATGTGCCTCTAACAGCTCTTTATCGATGCCGTTGATCGTCAGCTGCTGCAGCGTGTGATAAATAATACTGATAAATTTATCGCGCTGTTCCGGTTTGGAACCGGCGGCTTTAATCGAAAAGATCGGCTGGCGGTAGCTTCCGGCATAAGAGCCGCTAATGTCTTTGGCAACACCGGATTGCAGCAACGCCAGACGCAGCGGTGCCGAATTGCCTTCCAGCAGAACACTTTCCAATACTCTTAATGCCATCGAGGTTTTAACATCACGTGCATCACCAGTAACTATATGCAGTTCGTGATAAGTTTTATCTTCGGTAGCTTCGTCAGCTCCAACCGGATAAGTGCCAAGAACTTCCTGCGTTCTGGCAAAAGCATTCTGCAGAGGTATTTCCGAGTTCACTGCGCCGGTGCGTTTAAAGCCGCTCAAATATTCGTCGTTCAGATACTGCAGTGTTGTTTCGATCTCCATATCGCCATACAGATAAATAAATGAATTTTCAGGGCTGTAATAAGTGGTATGGAAATGCTCGAAAGCTTCCTGAGTCAATTCTGGGATAGCATCCGGATGGCCGCCGGATTCAAAGCTGTACGGCGTGTCGGGGAACAATGCCTTCATTGCCTCATAGTCAAGCAAAGCATCAGCAGAAGAAAATACGCCCTTCATTTCATTATAGACGACCCCGTTATAGCTCAAAGCGTCCGTCGGTTCCTCAATATTATAATGCCAGCCCTCTTGGCGCAGGGTATAGGGATTTTCATAAATCAGCGGATAAAAAACAGCGTCCAGATAAACATCCATCAGATTTTGAAAATCTTTGGCGTTGCGGCTGGCAACCGGATACATAGTCTTATCAGGATAAGTCATTGCGTTCAGAAAAGTATTCATTGAACCTTTAACCAGTTCTACAAATGGCTCTTTTAAGCGATACTTGCGCGAACCGCACAACACTGAATGCTCTAAAATATGCGCCACACCTGTATCATCATACGGTGGCGTCCTGAAGCTGATCGAAAAAACCTTATTATCATCATTGTTACCTAAATATAAAAGTCTGGCACCGCTGTAAGTGTGCTCCATCACATATGCTTCTGACTGAATCTCGTCGATATAAGCAGCCTGCCTGATCACAAAGCCGCTGTATTGTTTATTTACGTCTAATTTCATTTTTGCCTCCGAATATTTAACATTTGTCATTATTTTATCACAAATCGTCCACACCAACTAAAAAATCTTTGTGACAACTTGTCAAAATAAAATATTTTCTTTATAATAAACTTAGCGACGTTAGATTGACGTTTCTTTGATGTCATATTTTTTAGGAGGAGCAATTATGGACCAAACTCGTTTTACTCTGCGTATTCATCCCCTGATTATGAAAAAATTAAAAGTAATTGCTGATCACAACGGCCGTTCTGTCAACAAAGAGATTGAACAGATTTTGAAGTGGATCATCGACGATTTTGAAAATAAATGCGGTAAAATACGTACTGAAGAACTGGATCTGATCGACCACCCTGAAAAAAAAGCTAAAATCGAGCCTGTTAAAGACCGCCCGATGGATATGCTTTTTAAACTGTAAGTCCACAAACTAAAACGCGCATCTGCATTGCAGGTGCGCGTTTTCATTTTATTATTTAAAGTAGTTGACACCGGAAACAAAGATTTTCTGATCTTTATTGCCGGTAATATTGCGATACAGACCATCTACAAAGCGTTCACTGTGGCACATTTTACCGAAAACGCGTCCGTCGGGACTGGTAATGCCTTCGATTGCATACAGCGAACCATTGGGGTTATAGGGCATTTCCATAGTAGGAACTCCCTGTGGGTCTACATACTGCGTTGCGACCTGTCCGTTTTTGAACAGCTCTTTGATAACAGATTCAGGCGCATAGAAACGGCCTTCACCATGAGATACTGCTACCGCATGGATATCACCGAGTTCTACTTCGCTCAGCCATGGAGATTTATTGGAAACGATACGGGTGTCGACGATCTGCGATACATGACGGCCAATATTATTAAAGGTCAGTGTCGGAGATTCTGTTTCCAGATCTCTGATTTCGCCATAAGGCAGCAAACCTAATTTTACCAGTGCCTGGAAACCATTGCAGATGCCAAGCATTAAGCCGTCACGTTCATTCAGAAATTCAGTTACCGCTTCTTTGATCCTGGGATTACGGAACATGGTAGCGATAAACTTACCGCTGCCGTCCGGCTCGTCACCGGCACTGAACCCGCCTGGCAGCATAACGATCTGAGAATTTTTGATCATGCTGACCATCTTTTCTACTGACTCATCAATAGCCTGGGCAGTAAGATTGCGAATGATAAATACGTCTGCTACTGCACCGGCTTCTTCAAAAGCTCTGGCACTGTCATATTCGCAGTTTTGTCCCGGGAATACCGGAATAAAGACCCGCGGTTTTGCTAAGGTCACAGGAGCTGTCAGCGGCAAATCAGCTCTATATAACGGCTGATTTAATTCACCTTGAGCTTTTTCTTCGATTTTATAGGGGAAAATTTCCTGCAGCGGTTCCAGATATTCTTCCTGAGCCGCGTCAAGCCTGATAGCGGTATCGTTGATGGAGATAAACTGTTCTGCTGTCAGATGACCCAGAAGCATACAGTCCAGATCGTCAAACAACTCTTCGATACTGGTTCCGTCTGCCAGTTCCAGCACCATACCACCAGGCTGCAGCGTAAATAAACGCTCAGTATCCTGGAACGGTTTAATGAATTCAAAACCCAGCTGATTGCCAAGGCACATAGTAGTAACGGCAGCGGCAATACCGCCTTCTTTTACAGCAGCAGCGGCAAGCACCTTACCTGCCAGAACCGCTTTATGTACAGCACGCATATTTTTACGCAGCGCTACAAAATCCAAAACTTCAGCATTATCGCGCGGACAGGACAGGAATACCACTTTATGACCAGCTGCTTTAAATTCTGCAGAAACAGCTTTTTCTCCATCGATAACATCAACAGCAAAAGAAACAAGTGTCGGCGGCACTGTTTTATCCATAAAAGTACCAGACATACTGTCTTTACCGCCAATAGCCGGCAAATCAAGCGCGTCTAAAGCTGTAAAAGCACCTAAAAGAGCGCTGAACGGCTGTCCCCAAACTTCAGTATTATTAAGCTTGGGGAAATATTCCTGCAAAGTCAGACGCAGTTTATCAGGGTCAGCACCCAGGCATACTGCACGCACAACAGACTCAACTACTGCATACATTGCGCCGTGGAACGGGCTCCAGCACGCAACATCAGGATGATAGCCGCAGGCCATGACCGAAGCGGCAGTAGTCGTGCCATTGAGCACCGGCAATCGGCAAACCATACCTTCGCTCGGCGTAAATTGTGTTTTTCCGCCGAATGGCATCAATACCGTGCCGCGGCCAATAGTGCTGTCAAAACGTTCGGAAAGTCCTTTCTGACTGCAGACATTTAAACGGTTTAAATTTCCCAGCCAGGCTTGTTCCAGAGAAGTAGCTTTATTAACACATTCAGGTACTTTATCAAAAGCATTTTCGCCTTCAGCAGCTTTAACTGTGATATTAGTATGCTGCGCTACACCATTGGTATCGAGGAATGCCCGTGCCAAATCAACGATTTTTTCTCCGCGCCAGTACATAACCAGACGTGGGTTATCAGAAACCTCAGCTACAACTGTGGCTTCCAGGTTTTCTTTATCAGCATGTTTAATAAAATCATCAAGATCTTTGGCTTCAATTACGACGGCCATACGTTCCTGCGATTCAGAAATCGCCAGTTCCGTACCGTCAAGCCCTTCATATTTTTTAGGAACTTTATCAAGATTTACGACCAGACCGTCAGTCAGTTCACCAATAGCAACGGAAACGCCGCCTGCACCGAAGTCATTACAGCGCTTAATCATCGCCGTAACAGCAGGATTGCGGAACAAACGCTGGATTTTACGTTCTGTAGGAGGATTACCTTTCTGGACCTCAGCACCACAGGAAAGCAGCGAATCTACAGTATGTTCTTTAGACGAACCGGTTGCGCCGCCACAGCCATCACGTCCGGTCCGGCCGCCCAGTAATACGATCAGATCGCCTGCAGACGGACGTTCACGACGTACAGTATCACGCGGAGCAGCGCCAATAACAGCGCCGATTTCCATTCGTTTAGCAACAAACTTATCATGATAATATTCCTGTACATAACCGGTTGCCAGACCTATCTGATTACCATAAGAACTGTACCCGGCAGCAGCACCGACAGTTATTTTTCTTTGAGGTAATTTACCTGGCAGAGTTGCTTCGATCGGTACGCGCGGATCAGCAGAACCGGTAACGCGCATAGCCTGATAAACATAGGAACGTCCTGAAAGCGGATCGCGGATCGCACCTCCCAAACAGGTAGCTGCGCCGCCAAATGGCTCAATTTCCGTAGGATGATTATGCGTTTCATTTTTAAACATAACTAGCCATTCTTCTGTTTTACCGTCTATTTCTACCGGAACAACGATCGAGCAGGCATTGATCTCTTCAGAAACGTCCAAATCGTCAAGTTTACCTTCCGAACGCAGTTTTTTCATACCGATAACAGCGATATCCATCAATGTTACCGGGCGCTCGGTATCCTCTCCGTAAACAGCGTCACGGGTAGCCATATACTTATCGAAAGCCGCTTGAATAGGTTTATTATACTCGCCGGCTTCAATTTCAACATCTTCTATCTGCGTCATAAAAGTCGTATGACGGCAGTGATCGGACCAATAAGTATCAAGTACTTTTATTTCGGTAATAGTAGGTTCACGGTGTTCTTCATTAAAATATTTCTGACACCACATTATATCTTCCAAGCTCATTGCCAGACCCATTTCCTGGCGCAGCACTTCCATTTCATCGCTGTTCTTGGTCAAAAAACCGGCAATCGACTTGATCCTGGCAGGTTCTTCACAGGTAGCGATCAAAGTGGCAGGTTTCTCCCACTCTGCTTCCCTGGCTTCAACAGGATTGATACAGTAGCTTTTGATTTTAGCGAGTTCTGCTTCGGTCAAATTTCCTTCTAAAATATAAATTTTAGCAGAAGCTACCATCGGACGTTCTTTTTGCGTAATCAGCTGAATAGCCTGTTCGGCAAAATCCTCCCTTTGGTCATATTGTCCGGGAAGATATTCCACAGCAAAAGCACAGCAGCCTGCAGGCACTTCAAAAATTTCGTCAGTAACAGTATCTACCGGAGGTTCCGACAACACTATTTTTCTTGCAGCAGCAAATTCTTCATCACTGACGCCCATCACGTCATAACGATTTAAGATTCTGATGCCTGTCAGATTTTTCATGCCTAAGTTATTGCGCAGATCGGATAATAATCCATGTGCTTCAACAGCAAAAGCATCTTTCTTTTCCACAAAAATACGTCTGATTGTACTCATAAACTCAGCCTCCAAAATAAGATGCGGTTAAAAATACTCGTTAATATAATTATGACACTTGGGAAACAGCCTGTCTAGCAATGAAGCCGCTTCCTGATTATGTATCTTCAGCCTGTTTTCAGCAGCCAGTTCCTGTACGGAAAACTGACCAAAATATAACTGTGTAAAGGCTGCTACATCCATTTCAATATCCTGCATATCCACTGTACTCTTAATATTGATCTGGCTGGCATTTATTTCCAGTTTCAATAACCCGTTATTAAGAGGCAGGGTTTTATCATTTATCAGCAAAGACAATGTTCCCTGTACATCTGCAGCTATGTCAGTCAGCTGTAAAAGTGCCTGACGCACATTAATGCAGCGTGCCATCATAAACGGCTGCAAACTGCCAGCATACTTCTGATCCTGTAAATGCAGGTACGTTTTATCCCAGACTTCTGCCAGCCAGCTGAAATTTTCAGCTTCAGTAACATGCTGTCTGGCAAACTGCAGCAGAGAATCACGCGCCGCTGTTTCTTCTGCCATAAGTTCCTGCACAGCAAATGTTTTATCATCAATGCTGTAAAACATATAGCCAGCAACTTTTTCGCCGCGTTTAACAAGCACCGCTTTAATCTGTTCACCCTGATGAACTGCCAGTAAATGCAGCCAGTTTTTTAAATCACGTTTTACTACGCCGTGATAAGCTACAGTCACGGTATCATAGACCTTTTGGAAAACTTCGGCCTTCTCCAGTCCTGTTCGGTGCAGTGTCATATCAGAAACTTTATCGCCTTTGGGCAATGCGGCCAAAGGCATCTCGTAACGATGCCTGTAATAACAGTAATCAAACTGATATGGACGGTAAATACCGGCACTGATCGGCATTAATAAAACAAATGCCTGACCCTGAGCCCGTAAAACCGAAAAAGCAGTTTCCAGAAGCGGAGCAAATAAATGTCTGCCCCTGTATTCCGGCGCTGTTGCAACGCCGACAATATAAGGCAATTTCAAATCCCTTCCACGCAAATTGATAGTATAAGGGTTCAAATGCAGCATATTCATCAATTTGCCGGATTTTTCATCAAAGCCGCCAAGCACCATATTTTCTTTTAAGCAGTATTCATTAAAATACCACTTAAAAAAAGGAGTATCGTTTTTTTCAAAGCAATAATCCCATAATTCCATTATTTTAGGTAAAGTTTCGTCATTAATAATACGAAAATCCATATTTACACCTATTTAAAAACAGACGAATATTTTTTGATCATAAATTCAGGATGATATGATTCCTTAGCAGTACGCAGCCCTTCATGCCCCATATCTTCTTCTCTGTTTAAATAAACTACATCCCCCCATGCATGTTCGGCAAATTCTTTATTGATTGCCGCATAAATACCGCGGATATCAGGATTTGCTTTTTCTACATGCAGAACGGCAGTATCGTCATTGATTTTTTTACCGAAGCTGAATGCTTCAATTTTTCCGTTGACACGGATAGCGCCGCCGCGCAAACCAAGTGCTTCAAAATTATCGATCGCTTCATGGATAGCACATTGCTCACAGCGCAGGCTCTCGTCTTCGCCAACACGTTTTTCGCACCATTCATCACCAAAAGCCTTGCACTCTTCGTAATTCTCTGGTCCGATCGGTTCGTAAACATAATCGGGATATTCTTTTTTAAACGCATTGTAATGATTTTTTTTACCATGATATTTACGCCCAGACAAACTAGCCAGTTTTTCACGCAAATAAACATAATCCCAATTATCACGATCTTCAATAAATTCCATCTCTGGAAAAGCTTTTGCCAGCCGCTCTTTGCCATCGTCATAAATACCATGGATCTCAAAAGGCTTGCCTTCATGATATTCTTTAATTTCTGCAAACAATTTAGGCAGATCTTCATCTTTACCGCCAAAAGGCTGCAAAAAGAAATCCACTTCGTTGCGTTTCACCTTGATCACCAGAAAGTCATGTACTACTGTCCAGTAAATGCCATAACAGTCCTGCCATACAAATAAATTTGTAAACGCACATTCAGAACCCCGTTGGTCAGGACGTGATAAATAACTTTCGAACAAAGGCCTGTCAGCCAATGTTATTTTTTTTAGTTCTAAAATAAAAAGGACCTCCTTAAGATACACAACTTTCCTATTCTGATATTATACCATAAAACTGTCTATTTACTAAAGAAAAAACCAATTGCCTAAGCAATTGGTTTTTTAACTTCATTAATTATTAGCCTTTGCGAGCATTGAAGCATTCGCGGCAGTATACCGGACGATCCATGGAAGGACGGAACGGTACTTCGGTGTCTTGACCGCATTCTGCGCAAGTAGCATGGAACATTTCGCGAGCCGGGCGCTCGTTGTTGATGCCCATACGTTGTTTGCGAGCTTGACGGCAACCAGGGCAACGGCCGGGTTCATTTGTGAAGCCTTTTTCTTCGTAGAATTCCTGCTCGGAAGCAGAGAATACGAATTCGGTGCCGCATTCACGGCATACTAAGGTTTTGTCTTCTTTCATTGGTTAATCACTCCTTACATTAAACATACCCCATAAGGACTTATAGATGTTACCACTGCTTCCTCATGTTGCGTATGTAGCATGGAAGAAGTTCGGAACCCTACCCGGACCACTGAGATATACTATAAGCAGTATATCTAAAAAAAAGATAAAAGTCAACAAGAAATGTACATTTTAAAATTTATAATTATTTAGGATATTTTATTCCGTCGGAGTTTACATTATCATTTAAATAATGTGTATCATTTACATACTCAATTGTAAAGCGGTCCTGCCATTTACCAATACAGGTTGTGCTGGCATTATGTACGCCAAACATCCACAGTTTATTGATATCAAGCCCCAGTAAAAGGCAAAGCTGTACTCTTATAACGCCGCCATGAGAAACAATTGCTATATTTTTATCGCTGTTATTTTTAAAAAGGTCTTCACAGACAGAACGAACCCGCAATGCAACATCGTCGAATGATTCCCCGCCTGGCATTCTGCACTGTGCCGGCTGTTTAAAAAACAGCTCTAACTGATCACTCCATTTTTCTTTGATCTCATCATAGCTCAAACCTTCCCATTCGCCAAAACAAACTTCCTTCAGTTCATCTAAAGGCTGAACAGTAAGTCCATGAGCTTCAGCCAAAGGTGCTGCAGTCTGTCTGGCTCGCTGCATGGAGCTTGAATAAATTTCGTCCAATACAATATTTTCATAATGCTGTCCCAATGCTGCAGCCTGACACAGACCCTTGCTGTTAAGAGGATTATCTATGTGCCCTTGAAATTGAAATGTTTTATTAGCTTCTGTTTCTCCGTGCCTTATAAGATATATCTTGCCCATATTGCCTCCTTATTATTTACCTTTTACCTGTACTGAATGCGCAAATTCTTCCACTTCAGCATGTACTCCTGCTTCAGCAAATGTTTCCATTTCATTATACGCCTTAATGCCTGCATCAAACAAGGTAAAAGCTAAAACTGCGCCTTCTCCCGCCCCACTGTTAATATCCAACTTTAGCGGTGCCGATAGCTCCAGCCGATTCAATAATTTTTCCATACCCGGTTCTGCCGACACATGCCCTGCCATACAATATTCAAGAACTACCGGAGCTAATTTGCAGGCTCCGACAGCAGCCAGGCATGTAGCGATACCATCCAGCATTACAGGTACCTTGCAGGCAGCAGCCTGTAAAACAGCACCAGTCATAGCGGTTATTACCGGATCGTTAAGCTTTTGCAGAAATTCAATTCCTTCCAGCTGTAAAAATGCTTCTGTTTGTTCTGTAAGAGTATATTTTTCCAGACTTCCCAAGGCCAGCATTTGCAGTTTATCACTGACAATATATTCTTTTGTCAGAATAGCACCTTCTTCAAGCGCTTCCTCAAGATTACAAGATGTGACCAGCAATGGGTAAACCTCTGCTTTAGCTTCTCGTGCCAGCAAAACAACAGGCAACTCCTCCTGCATCGCTTTAGCAACAGAATCTGTGTCAGCACTCCACAAAAACAAAGCTTTTTTAGGATATTGAACAGATTTTTTATCAGCACTGCCGATAATACCGGCGTAACGCGAAACCATAGCTTCCAGTTTTGCAAGTGAACCGACCGGTTTGATAAGATTGTCAAATCTGTTTTGTGCTTCCTCTACTTTTTGACGATCGATTGGTTTTATTTGTTCAATAATATTATTTATATCCATCTTTAAACCTTCCTTATCTTAGTAAGAATACTGCTGTCAGTAAGTAAATCACATTGCCGCATTCAGTCAGTGCACCATATGTATCACCGGTAAGTCCGCCTAACTGTGTTTTTAAATATTGCGCTATTATCAAAGTGACAGTAAAACATATTCCTGCCACCGCCAGATATTGTAAACCACAGGCCGCAATAATACCTGCGCATACTGCAAAAGCAATATACGTATAAAATGGTTTGGCATACTTGGTAAACATATGCCCTATTCCTTCTTTACGCGCATAGGGAAAATTGACAATAAAAACTACCATAAAAGTTCGTGTCGCAACGGACATCGTCAGTAAAACCCAGGTCAGTGTTTCACCGCTAAGTTCAAGATAGGCAGCTATTTTGAGCAGCAGCAAAATAATTATTGCCAATACAGCATTAGAACCAACATGGCTGTCTTTCATTATTTCCAGCATTCTCTCGCGGCTGCGGGCAGAAAAAACGCCGTCAGCAGTATCCATAAAACCATCGTACATCAACCCGCCGGTAATAATTATCTCGGCCAGCAGCAAAAGCGTTACCCGTAAAAAAAGCGGCGTTTCGATATAAAACAGGCTATAGTTTACGGCTGCCAAAAGTGATCCGATAACCAAACCTACCAGGGGAAAATACGGCACACTGCGCGAAAAATCTTCGTCACGCCAATCTGTCCGTTTTGAAAAACGCACTCGCGTCAAAAATTCCAGGCAAGTGATAAAATCACGCATGCATGCCACCACGCTTATACAGTTCTTTATAGGTATTGATCGCCATCTGTAAAATAACAATCGCCAAAGACGCTCCTGTACCTTCGCCAAGACGCATACCCGCGTCAACTATTGGCGTAAGTCGCAAAACCTCCAGCATCTTTGCATGTGATATTTCAGCAGAAAGATGTGAACAAAGCATATAATCAGCACAGGCTGGTTCAAGTCCGTACGCAAGCAAAGCAGCGGCAGTCGCATTTACACCGTCTACCATTGTAGGAATACGGCGTCTGGCGCCAGCTAAAATCATCCCCGCCAACCCGGCATGGTCATAACCGCCAACCTTACAGAGGATATCCATGGCATCGCCCAAACGTGGTTGATTTTTAGCCAGACCATCAGCGACGACCTTTCTTTTTATCGCCATGCGTTCATCGTTGATACCAGTTCCCCTTCCTACTGTAAGCTCGGGCGGCAACCCCAGAAATGCAGAAACGATTGCTGCGGTCGATGTAGTATTCCCGATTCCCATTTCTGCTGTTACTAATAAGTTATAACCTTTATCAATACATTCATCTGCGACCTTCATACCAACTTTCAATGCTTTTTCGGCCTGCTCCACTGTCATGGCCGGTCCCTGTGTAAAATCTTCTGTACCCCAGGCAACCTTCTCCTGATGAACTTTAGGCATTGCACTCAAGTCAAAAGCCGTACCTGCATCGATCACAAAAACATCGGCACCGGCATGACGTGCCATAACGTTAGCGCCGGCAGTTTCCCTCATGTAACCGTTTATCATCTGCATAGTTACTTCCTGCGGATATGCGCTTACGCCATATTTGGCAATTCCATGATCGCCGCACATTAACAGCATTGCACTTTTGATTTTATCAGGCAATGCCGTCCCAGTCATGGCAGCATATTTTTCAACCATTTCCTCCAGCTTACCTAAACTATGCAGCGGCTTATCCATTTTAGCCCAGTTATTTTTTATTACTTCCGCAGCGTTGCTATCCAACGGTGGGATCATTATTTTTTCCATTGCTCTGCTCCTTCATCATCAAAACTAAATGCCATTTTCTTTAGATCAACAGCTTGACCGGCGACACAATAAAAGACCCTGTCACATACATCGGCAACCTGCTGGTTTATCCATCCGGCAAGATCTCTGTACTCACGTGCCATAACATTATCCGGTACGATACCACCGCCAACTTCATTAGTAACAAATACTACCAGTTTTTCTGTTTTTCTGGCGGCTTCCAGCAATTTTACAATTTCACCTTTGACAAATGTTACCTTTTCTTCAAAAGTTCCTGCAATTGCAACCTTGCCATACATCAAATTACTCATATACAAAGTAAGACAGTCAAACAAAATTGCATCCGCTTCCTTACCTGCCTCAACCATCACCTGTTCGGCAGCATAAGGTGCTTCATAATTATTCCATCTTTGGGGAGAACGACGTTCCTGATGTAGCCGAACACGTTCAGCCATCTCGTCGTCAAAGATTTCAGCCGTAGCTATATAAGCGCATTTAGATCCATAATGCAAAACAAAACGCTCTGCGAATTCACTTTTGCCGCTTCGTGCACCGCCAGTTACTAAAATCATTTCTTTATACATCCTTAAGCCTCCCTTCAAAATAAAAATACCCTCTCGAGAGAGGGCATAAATAAACAACCTATGCAAGTATCCACCTATCTCCCGTAGGTGTAAGATACCCGTAACAGGCAGGTCTCCTGGCTCAGGTTCAACATTCAGCTGCGCCTTCCCAGTTTCCCAGTGGCATATTGCAGTGAACTTCCCTTTACAGTAGCGGGACTGCGCCGGATTTACACCGGTCTTCCCTATTAAGCGCCGACCGCAATCGGCACACCTGTTGATTTTTTCCAATACTATATATTCTACATTCTTTTGCAAAGTCCTGCTGACCTGCAAAGCATTTTTTCATATTCTTCATCTAAATAATCATGGGCGTCATTAACATTCCTTACGGTAATCAATACACGGCTGCGTCCAAACCAGTAATACACCCTGATTTCATACCATTGAGCTACACCATCCGCTCCGACGAAACGGCATTCGCAGCCAGAATAATCAGGAGTATTATTGTAATTTGCAGATAAAACGTCAAAATCAAGCTGAGCCGTAAATTTTTCAATATCTTCAGGATAAAGCAATTCCTGAACGATATGCTTGTAATCATTTTTATAATCACCTGTATACGGAATAAAAACATTCCCTGTAGGATTAAAAGCCATTCTTGAATAGCGTCCATCTTTTAGATTCAATTCAATTGCAAAATCATACATCTGCGGGAATAAATCGCCCAAATCTCTGTATGATGGTAATTTTACAGTACGTCCGTAACCGTTGATGCTGCGACGTTCAGCATTAACTATTTCAATCTTACTTAAATTAAGCAGATTTTCAAACTGCGGCCTTCTCAACGGCTGGCAATAATAGAATCCCTGAGCTATATTGCAGGAAACACTTTTCATTATCGCAACCTGTGCCTCAGTTTCAACACCTTCACAAATCATCGTGATATCCAATTCTTTTGCAATAGCTGCCATCCCTTTGATGATTTTGATATCTTTATCATTATCACAGGCGGCAAGCATTCTTTTATCTATTTTTAAAATATCAACGCTGATATCACTTAAAATACGCAGAGACAAATACCCGGCGCCAAAATTATCAACAGCAATCTTAAATCCCTGATTTTTCAGCTCGTCAACCTGCATCCCAGCAAAATTCACATCATCAGCCAATAATCTTTCAGCAAGCTCAACTACCAAAAGCTTGTGCGGAACATTATGCTTATCGGCAGCTTCTTTTAAAGAATCAATAAAATTTTCATCTTTAAAATGTTCAAATGAAAAATTACAGGAGATTGGAAAAACCTGTAACCCCAAGGCAAGGCGTAATGCTAAGAAATGGCAGACTTCTTCAAAAACAAAATTTTCAAATTTAGATAATTGGTTATTATCTTCAAGGATAGGAATCAAAACTTCCGGAAGAATTATCCCGCGCGTAGGATGCTCCCAGCGCAGTAAAGCTTCCGCACCAACAATCTCATTAGTATAGATATTGTATTGCGGCTGAAAATAAACAGTGAACTCTTTATTATTAAGAGCACTGCAAACTTCTTCAGAAAGAGAATTATAACCAGTTGTGAATTCAAAATCATTGATTATAAAGAAACTGCGGCAGCATTTGTGAAAAACTTTTTTGTTGAGCTGAGCAACAGTTTTTACCATTGCATCTTCCAGCGAGTCTTCGACTCGACATACATAAAGATCTCCGCGCAGTTTGATGCTGACATTGCAAATACGCTTGACTTCGCTTTCTACCATATCAGATAATCCGTCAAACCAATTATTATGCGTTTCTTCATCTGTAAAAGGAACAAGGCAAAAGAACTTATCTCCGGCCTGTCTTGTTGTAAGATATCCCTTCACAACACGCCGGTTAAGCTCTGTTCCCAAAATGCGTAAAACATTATCTGCTGTCTCACGCCCATAAATATCAACGATATCATGGTAAGGGTCAATATCTAAATGTATTAGCGCCAAAAGCTCTTTTTTGCGCTGCAGCATTTCATCCGCTTTTTCTTTAAACTTATCAAATCCCAGTGTACCGCTTACTTTATCACGTACATATTTCTGCGAATACAACATTCTTTGATGTTCAGAAGACTTAAGGTAGAGAATTGCTACAAACACACCAAAAGCAATTATCGACAACAGGTAAAAATTCATAGTAATCTCCCATTATCTTTCAATATAATTATAGTAAGTATATATCTTTCGTATAAAAAATACTACATTTTTAACTACTTCAAAACATTTTTAAAGTAATTTAACCCAAAAGAAAATGACCATACAGTTCTTACCGAACCTATGGTCATTTTGTTTTAAGCTTCTACTTCTACTTCAACTCTTGATAAAATGAAACATAAATCAGAAAGTCTGTTCAAACAGATAAGAACCTGCTGATTGACTTCTTCTGTTTCAGATAAGCGGAGCAGACAGCGCTCGGCACGACGAGTAGTTGTACGCGCGATGTCCAAAGCAGCTGATCCGGAGGTGCCTCCGGGGATGATAAAATGACTCAAAGGCTGGAGCATATTATCGAATTTATCGATAGTTTCTTCAAACATTTTCACATGCTCTTCTTTGATATAAGGCTCAGGCAAATTCAAGCTTGCTATATCAGCCATCAGTGACATCAGAAGCTGCTGAACTTTGTAAATCGTTTCCCTGACATCTTCGCGTCTGACTGTAGCTCTTGCCAGGCCAAGCGCCGAACTGATCTCATCAACTGTACCGTAAGCTTCAACTCTCATGCTTTGTTTTGGTACGCGTTCGCCTGTATAAAGTCCGGTAGTGCCTTTGTCACCAGTTCTGGTATATACTGCTGCTTTCATTTTGTCACCATCCTTCCGGAAAATTTTAAATTAATAAATTTCTTCAGCTTTAAAGAAATTTTTGATTTCGCGTGCAGCGGATTCTTCACTGTCACTGCCATGAACGATATTTTCGCCGATAGTCAGCGCGTAATCGCCGCGGATAGAACCAGGAACAGAATCTAACGGATTAGTAGCACCCATCTGGCCACGAACCGCTTTAATTGCATTCTCACCGGAAATAACCATTGCTGCAACAGGGCCGGAAGTAATAAATTCAACCAATTCACCAAAGAAAGGTTTGCCTTCATGTTCAGCATAATGATATTTAGCTTGTTCTTCAGTGATTTTTACTAATTTTAAAGCCGAAACTTTCAAGCCGCGGCGTTCAAAACGAGCGATGATTTCACCAATCAGATTTTTTTTGACACCATCGGGTTTTACGAGTACGAGTGTTTGTTGCATTGGAATCTCTCCTATCTAGACTATTTTAATTTATACTAAATCGCAAAACGATTTTAGCCTTTTAAAAGCTGCTGATACTTTTTCTTATCCAGTTTCTCGATCATTGCTGTGATCAGCTGAACAGCACCTTGATAATCATCCATATGAATAATGGATTGATGACTATGTATATAACGGGTAGGGATACTGAATGTTAATGTCAAAACACCGGCATCGTGTAAATGTATACGACCGCCATCAGTAGCACCGCCCTCTGAAATACTGATCTGTGTTGGCAGCTTCAATTCTTCAGCAACTTCTTTTGCAAAATCACGCAATGCTGTATTGGGAATCATACCAGCATCAAAAATTGTTATAGCAATACCCTTTCCCAATTTCGCAGGAGCTACATCATCACTTACACCTGGCGTACCACCAGACACACATGTATCAATAACGAAAGCAACATCAGGGCTCAGCAGATTAACGCTTGTTTGAGCACCACGTAACCCGACCTCTTCCTGTACTGTCGCTACACCATATACAGTATTAGGATGCTTTGTGCCGATATTTTCCATAACGTCTGCCATGACTGCACAGCCGATGCGATTATCCCAGGCTTTACCAAGCAGAGTTTTACCATCGCCCATAACTGCAAATTCAGCATATGGCGTCACTGGGCAGCCTTCGAAAACTCCTAAATTGCGAGCCATGTCTTCGTCGGCAGCTCCAATATCAATATACATATCGCGCTTGGCAACCACTTTTGTTCGTTCTTCCGGTGTCAGTATATGTGGAGGTTTACTGCCGATAACGCCAACAAGATCACCCTTGCTGCCGTGTACAGTAACGCGCTGGCTCAGCATAACCTGCTCCCACCAGCCACCTAAACAAGTAAATTTTAAAAAACCTTCTTTTGTTATATGCTTAACCATAAAACCAATTTCATCCATATGGCTGGCAAGCATAATTTTTGGCAAGTCCTTGCCTTGACCTTCATTAGTAAAAACAGCGCTGCCTAATTTATCATAAGATACTTTGGCTTTGCCCTGCAGCCGCTTTTGAAGCAAATTTTTAATTGGTGTTTCAAATCCTGAAACACCGCAGGTTTCAGAAAGCTGTTTTAACCAAGTTAATTTTTTATCCAATTATTTCGCACCTCCACTGCTGCGCATAGCTTTGGCCTGCGCGCGTAACCGTGCCACACGGTCTGCGGTGCTGGGATGTGTACTGAATAACTGCTGCATATCTTTTGCGCTAAAGGGGCAAATGATAAACATATGAGCAGTATTTTCAGTAGCTCCCGGCATCGTTCTGTTTTTTGCATACGATTCTATTTTCAGCAAAGCGTCAGCCAAAGCATCCGGATTACCGCTTAACTCACCACCGGATTTATCAGCCATATATTCCCTCGAACGCGAAACAGCCATCTGAATAATACCTGCAGCCAAAGGCGCCAGTATCATCATAGTCAAACCAACAATAGCACTGCTGCTATTGCGGTCTCTGTCGCCACCACCAAAGAACATCCCCCAGTGAGATAGCGTCGTAATAATACCTGCCATAGATGCAGCTATTGTACCGATTAAAATATCACCATGTTTGACATGACTCAATTCATGTGCCAAAACGCCTTCAATCTCATCTTTATCTAAGGCATTGGCCAAAGCGGTAGTTACTGCAACCGCAGCATGTTCAGGGTTACGGCCGGTTGCAAATGCATTCGGCACAGGGCTGTCAATAATATATACTTTAGGCATCGGCAAATTGCCTCTTTCCGCCAAACGCTGCACCATTTTATATAAAGCAGGCGCACTTTTTTCATCAACCTGTTTGGCATTATACTGTGCCAAAACCAGTTTATCGCTGTTCCAGTACGAAAATAGATTCATGGCGAGGGAGATGATAAGCATCATCATCATACCGCGGGCACCGCCGAAATAATCTCCGACCAGTACCAATAACACAGTAAGAGCCGTCATTAAAAAAGCTGTTCTCATACTTTTTTGTTCCTCCTCAAAATAAAAACTATCGAACATTATCTATAAGACCTGCGTAAGTCTTATAGCATATTATACCAATTACTGCACTATTTTTCAATTTGCGCTTTAACAGCTGTCAACATATTTTCACTGTTTTCACGAACTTTTTTCTTTAAAATAGGATTTAACAGCCCGGCAATCATCGGAATACCAAATTCAAAATCTACCAGCAGGGAAACTTCTGTCCCTTCACTCACGGGTACAAGTCTCCATTCCCCTTCCATTTTTTTCAAATCACCCTCGGTCTGACAATAAGTGATACGCATTTCTTCCGGATAAAAGGTATCGCGTTCAGTCCAGACGATTTTACGACCATCAACATTAGATACCCAATGTGAAACAGTAGTATTTTCTCCGCGTTCTAAAATTTCTACACTCACCAGATCATGCATAAAAGAGGGGTAAGCTTCCATATTTTTTATAATTTCAAAAATAGGCTTACTATCGCCGTTGATCACAATCTTTGTTTCTACGCAAGGCATAATTCTGCTCCTTTTATAAATCTTCAATCACTTCAGCCGTACTGCTGACAGCTTCTCTAAAGATAGTCAAAACCTGATCAATAACATCTGTAGGCATGATCAGAGGCGGTTCAATACGAATAACTTTAGGATTATTTAGAGTATAAGCAATAATAACTCGTTTATCGATCATCAGCGACATCAGCATTCCACCGGCGCCTTCTTTTGTAAGCTCAATTCCGATCATCATTCCGCGGCCGCGGATCTCTGCGATGACCGAAGGATAATCTTTTTGAATTGATTCCAACCCTTTTTTAAAGTATGCCCCCGCCGCAGCACTGCGATCCAGCACATCATTTTTTTCAATGTAATTCAGCGCAGCATTGGCAGCAGCACACGCTAATTGATTACCGCCAAAAGTTGAAGTGTGTAAAAAAGGTGCTTCTATTAATCCAGCCCAGGCATCAGCCGTAGCGGTTATAGCTCCGATCGGCATCACCCCTCCACCTAACGCTTTAGCCGTAGCCATGATATCCGGAGTTATCTGCTCATGTTCAACCCCAAACCAGGTCCCGGTTCTGCCAATACCAGTCTGTACTTCGTCCGCAATCAGTAAAGTACCGTATTGGTCACATAACTCTCTTACTGCTTTAAAATAACCTTCCGGCGGAACGATAATGCCGCCTTCCCCTTGAATCGGCTCTAAAATAATGGCAGCTGTTTCTTCATCAATAGTTTCAGCAAGATCATCTATATCCCCATATTCTACATGTGTAAAATTATCCAGCAGCGGTTTAAACGGATCTCTAAACAAATCTCTGCCAGTAGCTGTCAACGAACCAAAAGTTTTTCCGTGAAACGCATTCCTTGCCGCAATAAACTTTTTCCTTTTTGTAGCCAGTCGCGCAACCTTCAGGCATCCCTCAACAGCTTCTGTACCGCTGTTAACGAAAAAACTGTATTGCAAAGCACCGGGAGTAATTAAAGCCAGTTTTTCAGCCAGATCTGCCATAGGTCTGTTAAAAAGCACTTTACCGCTCATTGGCATTTTATGCAGTTCTGCTTCTACAGCAGCTACGACATCAGGATTGCGATGTCCTAACGCAAACATTCCGTAGCCGCCAAGACAATCAATGAATTGTTTGCCCTCGCTGTCAGTTATAGTCCACCCCTCTGCATATCTTTCAACGCTTGCCAATCCCATAAACCGAAATAATTTCGCCTGAGCAGGGTTAATATATTTTTCATATTTACTGATCGTTTCTTCAACATACATATGTATAATCCTCCGACTACTTCAATAAACTACTTACAGGAACTAATTGAATACCAGATGCATTTACCTCGTCGATAACTTTGCTCCACGCTGCGGCAGTATGCGGTCTGGCATGACAAATGGCAATAGCGCTTCCATTTCTGTCCGCCATTTCTACAGCCTGCCATATTTTAGCAATAATGTCATCTTCGTCGGAACTGTTGTCCAAAAATATATTGTTACGGGCAGTAGGAACACCCATACTGCGTGCGACCTGATCACCTATAGATTTAGAGTATGTACTGCTGTCTACAAAAAACAAGCCTTGTTGTTTTAAAACTTTCAGTACAGCTTTCATCGTTGCTTCATTACTTGTTGCTTTAGAACCCTGATGATTATTGACACCTTCGATACCTGGTAAACTCTCTACCGCTTTCCGAGTTAATTGCTGCGCCTGTTCAGCAGTCATATCAGTCAAGATTGTAATCTTACCCTCAGACATAGCTGCTCTGTCCATAGGTTCCATAGGCAAATGCAGCATCGCAGTCTGACCGCCGCCTTTTATAACATGCAAAGCGTCACTGCTGAAATCTTTATAGGGAAGAATAGCGTAACTGAAAGGCGCATTCAAATTGACCAGCTTTCTCACCGGTGCCAGATCGTAACCACAATCGTCAATAATGACAGCCAATTTTCCATGATATTTCTGAGCAGTTTTTTTGTCATCTTTCTTCGTACTTTCGTCTTCTTTGATATCTTTATCTTCTTTAGTCAGATTTAAGTTATGATAAAAGTAAACCGTATCGGTGATAAAATTCATTTTACCAGTTCCTGCTTTAGCTGAAATAGCAATTTCCATACGTACAGCTTCCCAACCATTATAAGTAGCCTCACGCTGATTGAGAACAATCATTTTCGTACCGGAAATCTTTTCGCCAAGCCAGGCTGCCGCACCTTCTAATCCAGTACTTGGCGGAACTCCAATAGCCAGCTGCCGCTTATTCCAGACAACTTCTCCACCTGTTTCTTTCATACGTTCGTGCTGATCTTCACGACCATTATCAGTTAACTGCCAGTTATCCTTCGATAATAAAATATCATCGACTGCCCTATGCGCTTCTTTGGACTCTTCCCGCAAATCAACCGAAGAAGAACCAGTCAAGCCTTTATCAAGCACATCTTTTTCTCCGTCTCTGCTCGCCGCATAATAAATGCCTCCAGCAACAGCTATAGTTAATAATACTAAAATCAAAGTCAGTACAAAACCTCCTCCTGACCCTTTTTTTCTATTAGTCCTTCTTGCCATAGTAGCCTCCTCTATGCCCGCGGATGCGCTTTTTCATAAATATCGCGCAGGCGTTTATTTGTCAAATGCGTATATATCTGTGTCGTAGAAATATCCGAATGCCCTAAAAGCTCCTGGACAGACCGCAGATCAGCACCATTGTCAAGTAAATGTGTTGCAAAGGAATGCCTCAGCATATGTGGTGTAAGCTCCTTATTTAATCCTGCCTGATGCCCATAACCGCGAATGATTTGCCAAAACCTCTGCCTTGTCATTTCATTTCCGCTCATACTTAAAAATAAATTCTTTACATTAGGATTTTTAGTATGAAGCAGTTTGGGCCTTACCACATTCAGATATTTATCCAAATATTCAACTGCTATGCCGCCAATGGGTATTAACCGCTCTTTAGATCCTTTACCGAAAGCGATGATATACTTCATTTGCAGATTAACGCCGCTGACAGGCAAACCCAATAATTCAGAAACACGCATTCCCGTTGCATAAAGCACTTCCAGCATCGTTCTGTCACGATAGCCTTCATCCGTTCTCAAATCAGGCTGTTCCAAAAGCTTCAAAACCTCTTCCTGATTTAAAACTTTTGGCAGCTTGATACCTTTTGTTCCAGCTTCTACAACTTCCGCAGGATCAATCTCCAAATACCCTTCTGCTGTCATAAAACGATAAAAAGATTTTATAGCAGCAAGTTTTCTGGCAATCGTTGCTGCGGCTAAACCTTTATTTTTCAAACCTGTCATATAGCGAATAACCTGCTCACGCGATACAGTTGCCAAGGCGTCATTATCCTTTAATCCTAAAGCTTCTTTAAACAAACGTAAATCACGCTCATAAGCTAATCTTGTATTTGATGCTAAGCCTAATTCAACTGTCAGATATTCAAAAAATAAATTTAATTTATCGTTCATATTTCATCCTCAAAAAAGAAAAACAACGCTCAAGCGCTGTTTTTCAAAACATTATTGTTCGCGCTTCTCTGGCTGCATAATTGTAATATTAGCAGCCGGCGAAATAGTCGATATAGCGTGCTTATAAACAAGCTGTTGTTTGCCTTCATTTTCAATAATAACAGTAAAGTTATCAAAACCTCTTACCAGACCTCTTATTTGGAACCCATTAATCAGGTAAATAATGACGCCAAGGTTTTCCTTACGCACATGATTTAAAAAACTGTCCTGTAAATTCATTGCCGGCTTTGGTCCACTATTATTCATAACTTTCCCCTCCAAAATAATTTCTATCTATTGTTATAATTTTACCGCAGTTTAAACTTTTCCACAAGCGTTTGCTGCATCTCGTCAATAATCTTTTCATACACAGGCTCTTTTTCCAAATCAAACCATTTAATATACGGCATCTGACGATACCAGGTAAATTGGCGTTTAGCGAAATTACGTGTCGCCTGTTTCAATTTTTCAACTGCTGCCAATTTATCCATCTGGCCTTGTAGATACCAGACTATTTGTCTGTAACCAATGCTGCGCATCGACTGAGCATCCAATGATAGCCCACTGTCGAGAAAAGATTTAGTTTCCTCTACCAGACCCTCTGCCATCATTTTATCAACTCTGGCATTGATCCGCGCATATAAACTTTCTCGTTCCATTCGCAGACCAAAAACAACAGTTTCATAAGGCCATTCCTCCGACTTCCTATGAGCTATTTTTTCACCACTCTGTGCTGCTTCAATAGCTCTGATAATTCTTCTGCGATCATTTGTATGTAATCTTGAAGCGGCCTCCAGGTCAAGTGCCTGCAGTTTTTCATACAAGGCACTGTTGCCGTGTTCTTCAGCAAATGCTTCCAATTCACTGCGTAGTTCACTGCATCCTTCAACAGTATTAAATTCATAATTTTCAAGCAGGGCCTTGATATAAAGACCGGTACCGCCAACAATTACAGGTAATTTACCGCGACTATTGATATCAGCAATTATTTTTTCCGCTTTTTCTTTAAAATCAACAACGCTGAAAGCAGCATCCGGCGGCAAAATATCGATTAAATGGTGCGGTACTGCCGCCAGTTCTTCAGCAGAAGGTTTAGCTGTACCAATATCCATTCTTTGATATACAAGCATGGAATCACCGGAAATTATCTCGCCATTCAGACGTTTGGCTAAGGCTATCCCGCAATGGCTTTTGCCTGTTGCAGTAGGACCTAAAATGACTGCAACTCTCGGTTTCATGGCGTTACCTCCTTCGGATACCATATTTTACACGGCTATAACGGCCGCCCAGAATTTCCGTACACCCTAAAGCTTCCAATAATTTTTGTCCGCGTTCTTTAACCACTACACAAGGAGCTACTCTAAGTGCCGCCTTAACAGTCGCTTCTGTTAACGGTTTCTCACAGGAAATAGGCCTCAATGGCTCCATATTTGAAGAAGCATTTATCGGTATTCGAAACATTGGGTCAAAATAAACAACATCAAAGCTGTCGGCTGGCAAAGTGTACAAATACTCATCTGCTTCCGCATATACCGTTTCTATTCTGCGCATGGCGTTGTTTAAATCAACATCTTCAGCCTGATAATTCTGCAGACCTTCGCTGACTACAAAATGTAACAACGGCGAAGCCTCAACAGCACAAACAGTTCCTGTCCGGCCTGTAATAAAACTGGCAACAACAGCATCACTTGCCAGCCCCATCGTACAATCCAGCACTCTCATTCCCGGTTTAAGAGCCAATGCAGCACTAAAGTGATCGGACTCGTGCTTTTTTAAACGCTGTACACGCAAAACGGCCATACTTGGATGAAAAAAGAAAGTTCCAGAAGCAGTATATACCTGCGGGCCTTTATTTGTTGCTACTAAAAGTGCTTCTACCCGTTCTTGATCTAGTAAAAACCCCAAAGACCCACTACTGCCACGTTCCACATATTTTACACCAAATTTTGCTGCCCATGTTTGCGCAAGTTTTTCTAAGGCAACATTTTCACTGCGTCCAACTGTTACTGCAAATTTAAACGTTTTCTGCATGTTTAAGTTCGCTTAAACATCTTGTATAACTCGGCAGAATTTATTTCAACCATACACGGTCTGCCGTGAGGACAAGTAAAAGGATGCTCTGTATTGCAAAGATCAATAATCAGCTGTCGCATTTGCCGCATATTCAGCACCTCACCGGCTTTAATTGCTGCTTTGCAAGCAGTCATATGTAAAATATTCTGACGCAAATCACTGGGATTAATCGTTCTTAATTCACTCAGCATTTGAGTAATTTCACGCACAAAGTCCTCGGCATCATCAGCCTTAATATCTGAAGGCAAGCTTGAAACGCGCAGCATAGATTCGCCTGCAGCCTCAATATCGACACCCAAGCGCAGAAATTCTTCCCGATGTTCCTCTATCAAATTTACATCCTGAGCAGTAACATCGATATATAAAGGAATCAACATCTGCTGGGCCGGAATATCATTATGGGACGCAACAAGCTTATCGTATAAAATGCGCTCATGCGCGGCATGCTGGTCAACCAAAAACAAAGAATCATCAGATTGGGCAACAATAAAAGTTCTGTCAATCTGTCCCAATGGCCAAATCGTATCAACACCACTATCGGTATCAGTGAAGTCGATAATATTAGAAGCAATGTTATCCTGCTTGTCAAAAACATCACGAGTTTCACTGATCGTATAAACAGGCTCCGTTTTTGGAGGCCTGTATGTGTATTCAGGTTCTTTCCAAACGCTTTGCTGTTGTGGCTTGTAAGCCGAGTAAACCTCAGCCTTTGCTGTACTGATATTTGTCTCAGTTGTTTTTAAGGCCGGCAGCTCTGTCTCAGGCACTTTAGTTTCAACGGCTGGTGTTTCAACAACTATCGATGGTTCTGTTGCTGCCACAACTGCTTCAGCAGACTTGAATACCTGCAGTTCAGAATCATCCAATAATGCCAGGCCCTGAGGTTTAGCGCTCATAGGTCTTGTCAGTGCATCAGTCAAAGCTTTATACATCGCTTTATAAACAGTACTGTCATCGCTGAACTTAATTTCACTCTTCTGAGGATGTACGTTAACATCAATACTTTCAGTATCGACGGTAATATTCAAAACAGCAAAAGGGAAACCGCTTTTCGGAATCTGAGACTGATAGGCATGATCAATCGCCTTGGCGATCATTCTGTTAGTAATGATACGTCCGTTTACCAGCAACGTCTGCCATTGACGCGTGCCTTTTAGTAAAGTAGGTTTACCAATAAAACCTCTTACCTTAACTTCGCTGTCAGCAAAATCAACGGTCAAAAGCTCCTCACTAACATTTTTACCATATAGTGCCTTAACAGTATCAACTAAATCTCCGTTACCCGGCGTACTCAAAACCTCTTTATCATTGCTGACAAGCTTAAACCGCACATCAGGGCGTGATAAAGCCAATTTTGTGATCAATTCACTGATATAACGGCTTTCAGTCTGTACAGTACGTAAAAATTTACGCCTGGCCGGAACATTAAAAAATAAATTCTCAACAATGATCGTCGTACCCGTGTGCCCACCAGTAGCAATACATTCTGCCTGATCGCCGCCTTCAATTTTTATTGAAGTAGCAAACTCCTCGGTAACAGGACGTGTCAGCAGCTGGAAGTTACTAACAGAAGCAATACTCGGCAACGCTTCACCGCGAAATCCTAAAGTGTTCAAATGCAGCAGGTCTTCAGCAACTCTGATTTTGCTTGTAGCGTGCCTTAAAACTGCTAATTTTGCATTTTCTTCCGACATACCGCTGCCATTATCGACAACACGAATATATTCTGTACCACCGCCAAAAATAGTGACCTCGATGTTATCTGCACCTGCATCCAAAGAGTTTTCTACAAGCTCCTTTACTACAGAAGCAGGTTTTTCAACAACTTCACCGGCAGCGATCTGATTCGCTGTATTTTGATCTAATAACTGCACTTTTTGTTCGTTCATAATTCACCGCCTTCCCTTTTTGCTTCATCCTGCAATTTATACAAAGCATTCAAGGCTTCGATTGGCGTCATCGCCATAACATCCATTTTTAAAATCTGCTGCTGCAGACTGCTGGCAAACAATGATCCCATAGGTGCTGTTTCTTTTTCTGCCCTGGGTGTTATCTGAACGCTGCAGGCAGTTTCACAATTATCATATTCTTCCAGAATATCCTGGGCCCTGTCAATGACCTTTTTAGGCAGTCCTGCCAGCCTTGCCACATGTACGCCATAACTGCGGTCAGTACCGCCAGGCACGATTCTGCGCAAAAAGACAATATCATTACCACGTTCTTTAACTGCCACAGAATAGTTTTTTACTCCGTTCATCACGTCTTCCAACGCGATCAACTGATGATAATGTGTAGCAAATAATGTTTTTGCTTTTATTTTCTCATGAATAAACTCCATGACAGCACGTGCAATACTCATACCGTCAAAAGTACTTGTACCACGTCCAACCTCATCCAAAATAATCAAACTGTCTTTAGTTGCGTATCTGAGAATCTGTGCAACTTCATTCATTTCTACCATGAATGTACTTTGACCAGTCGCCAAATCGTCACTGGCACCTACACGGGTAAAAATCTTATCTACCGGGCAAATAGTTGCCTGACGTGCGGGAATAAAGCTGCCCATCTGTGTCATCAAGACCAGCAGAGCAACTTGGCGCATATAGGTCGATTTACCTGCCATATTCGGTCCTGTAATAATAATCATACGTTCATCATTATTATTGAGGGTTGTATTATTAGGAACGAAAATCTCACGTTCTAATAAACGCTCTACAACAGGATGACGACCGTCATAAATCTTTATTTCACTGCGATTATTCAATTCCGGACACACATAGTTGTATTTAAATGCTACTTCCGCCAACGATACTAAAACATCAATATTGGCCAAAGCACGAGCAGTTTCCTGCATTTGAATAATCTGAGACCTTATTTTTTCGCGCAGCTGTGTAAAAATATAATATTCAAGCTGTTCGATTTTTTCTTTAGCGCTTAAAATTTTATTCTCAAAATCTTTTAATTCCGGGACAATATACCGTTCAGCATTTACAAGTGTTTGCTTACGTACAAAATAATCCGGTACATTTGCACTTTGACCTTTAGATACCTCGATATAATAACCAAAAACTTTATTATAACCAACCTTTAAGGTTTTGATACCAGTTTCTTCTTTAATCTTAAGTTCAAAATTCTGCATCCATGTTTTGTTATCACTGGCAATTGAATGCAGTTCATCTAACTCTAAATCAAAGCCGCTGCGGATCATGCCCCCCTCACGTACAGAAAAGGGCGGCTCATCAACAATTGCTGCCAGCAAAGTAGTAAACAGCTCCTGATGCAAATGTACATCTTCGCATAACTGCTGTAAAAGTTTACTGTTACAATATCTTAGTAAGCTTTTTATTTCTGGAAGCACCGCCAGCGAAGAACGCAATGAAACCAGATCACGTGCATTAGCACTGCCAACTTCGATACGTGAAACTATTCGTTCCAAATCAAAAATTGCTTTTAATTTATCCTGCAGATTACCGCGCATCTGTACATTTGTCAGCAATTCTCCTACCGCTTCCTGCCTTGACCTTATCTGTGATAAATCAAGCAAAGGACATTCTATCCAATTCCGGAGTTTACGGGCACCCATGGAAGTAGAGGTAAAATCAAGCACATCTAATAATGTACCTCGTTTAGAACCATCACGCATATTCTTTATAAGTTCTAAATTTCTAACAGCTGTTGCATCCAAATTCATAAACTGCTCTTTAGCTATGCGCGATAAGCTGTTAATATGCGACAAATCAGCTTTAACGGTTACATGCAGATAACGCAGTAAATGTTCTACTGTATCATGTACTAAAGTATCGGCAACATCATCACTGCCAAAATGCTGCGCAAAATACTGCGGTGCACCTTCTTCTTCCTGATATACAGAAACAGCACACTCTGGAACTTTACTTTTGATCCAAGCTGCTAAATTTTCCCAGTTTACAATACCGCTATACGCAACTAACTCTGCCGGTTGAATGCGAAACAATTGTTCCTGTATCGCCATTAAACGCTCTTCACCAGCAGCACTGAACCATTGGCATTCGCCGGTAGAAATATCGGCAGCAGCAAGACATAATTCACTGCCATCCTCCTGCAGGAAGACTAAATATCTGTTGTGCTTATCATCTAAAAGCTGTTCACTCAAAACAGTGCCCGGTGTAATGATCTTAACAACCTTGCGTTCAACTATCCCTTTAGCCGCTTTAGGGTCTTCCACCTGCTCACAAATTGCGATGCGGTAACCTTTTTTGATCAGTTTTGCAATATAATTATCGACAGAATGATAAGGCACACCACACATCGGTATCTTTTCTTCCATACCGCCGGCACGCCCAGTCAAAGTAATATTTAATTCTCTGGAGGCAGTCAGCGCATCCTCAAAAAACATTTCATAAAAATCGCCTAAACGGAAAAACAGCAATTCATCATCATGCTGACGCTTTACTTCAAGGTACTGCTGCACCATCGGCGTATAAGCAGTTGTCATTCTACCGCCTTCCCTTTCACAAGCCAGGTCTGCGCAGTTTCAATTTGCACCTGCACTTTATCCCCCAGCTCAAAATCACGACCTTCGACTGGCCATAAAACCAGCTTATTTGTACGCGTTCTTCCGCTCCATACTTTATTATTATTATTACTTGGGCCTTCAGCTAAAACTTCCAGTGTTTTGCCAACCATGGCTTCATTACGCTGCAAGCTTGAAATATTCTGGGCTTCCATCAATAAATTCAGCCTAGCTTTTTTTATCTCTAACGGAACCTGTTCTTCCATCGCCGCAGCCGGTGTTCCAGAACGCTTGGAATAAATAAAGGTGAACGCAGCATCAAAACCAACTTCTTTTACTAAATTCAACGTATCATTAAAATCAGCTTCTGTTTCACCCGGAAAACCGACAATGATATCCGTTGTAATAGCAGCTTCAGGCACATAACGTCTGATCATGGCTACAAGCTCTAAATATTTTTCTCGTGTATAACCGCGGTTCATTGCTTTCAAAATTTTATTGCTGCCAGATTGAAACGGGATATGAAAGTTTTCGCAAATATGCTCACATTCGGCAACTGCTTTGATAACATCTTCGTGCATATCACGCGGATGACTCGTCATATAGCGAATCCGTTCCACTCCAGGGATTTCATTTACACGGCGCAGTAATTTAGCAAACTGGTCTTTCACACCAAAATCTTTCCCATAAGAATTTACATTTTGCCCTAACAACGTAAATTCTTTATACCCCTTAGCAACAGCCTGCCTAACCTCGTCTACAATATTTTCTATACTGCGGCTGCGTTCACGCCCACGTACATAAGGAACAATGCAATACGTACAAAAATTATTGCAGCCATACATAATAGGAATCCAGGCTGAAAAACCGCTTTGACGAATACGCTCACCCTCAAATTCGCTTTCTTTTACTTCTAAACTATTATAAACACGCTCACCCTTTTCAGACAAATACTCAGCAAGTATTTCTTTAAACCCGTTGACATGAGCCGTGCCGATCAACAAATCGATTTGCGGATGTTTTTTTATAAGCTTCTCACCATCTTTTTGTGCCATACACCCAGCAACACAAACTATCTGCCCTGGATGATTAGCTTTGACCCCTTTCAATTCACCAATTTTCCCTAAAATACGCTTTTCCGCACTCTCACGCACACAACAGGTATTTACTACCACAACATCTGCATCATGAAAATCCTCAGCAGCTTTATAACCAAGCTCCTGCAGCTGCCCAGCATAATGCTCAGCGTCACTTTCGTTCATCTGGCAGCCATAATTTAAAATTGCATAAGTTTTTGCAGTCACTGAATACACCTCATATTAAAATTGAAACTGCATATGGGCAGCCTCTCAAAATTATCTATATTATATTATATTATTATACCTTTTTCGGTTAGCAGTGGCAAATTTTAACAATTAAAATTTTAACCAAAAAAGCAGAGCATATGCTCTGCTTTACAACATTCTACTTCTATACCAGGCCACAGTTTCATCCAACGCTTCTTTAAAAGCATATTGCGGAGTCCAGTCCAATTCATTTTTTATTTTTTCACAATCCATAGGATATCTTAAATCATGCCCTGCTCTATCTTCTGTAAATTCAATTGTATTTTCATCTTTGGCTAAAATTTTCAGTACTAATTTTATAAAGGTCAGATTAGACATCTCAGTACCGGCCGCAACATTATAAATATGACCTGCTTTTCCATGTCTGATGATTTTATCAACAGCAACACAATGATCCAGCACATATAACCAGTCACGTTTATTTAGTCCCGGACCATAAACAGGTACCTTTTGACCATGCTCTGCTAAAGATATGATTTTAGGCAAAAGTTTTTCGGTATGTTGCCACTTGCCGTAATTATTACTACTGCGGCTGATAGTTACATATAAACCATATGTCCTGGCATACGCCAAGCACAATAAATCAGCTGCTGCCTTTGAGGCTGCATAAGGACTGGAAGGCTGTAATGGAGACGCTTCTGTAAACCCACGCCAGTCATAATCAAGCGGTTTATCCCCATATACTTCATCTGTCGATATCTGATGGAACCTTTCTACTGCAAATTTAACAGAGGCATCTAACAACACACCTGTACCTTCGACATTAGTTTTAATAAAAATAGACGGAGACTTGATAGAGGTATCGACATGGCTCTCTGCCGCAAAATTTATCACTGCGTCGAACTTATACTGCGCAAAACAACTTTCAACAAATTGCTCATCACAAATATCGCCCTGGATGAAAGTGAAATTATTTAATTTAACAACTTCTGCCAGAGCCGCCATATTAGCAGCATAGGTCAGCTTGTCCAAACATACAATTTCATCACTCGGATACTGCTGTAAATGCCAATTTATATAATTGCTGCCAATAAAACCGGCACCGCCGGTAATCAATAAACGCATAAGTACCTCTTTATTTTTTATATTTACTACCGCTCTATTATATAACAAAACACCGTATTATAAAAACCTATAAATTTATTTACTAAAATAGTCATCATATATAAAAAACATAAACTACTTTAAAAAATTATTTAGTTAAATGTATTTGTTTCGCATTTAAGAGATCATCTACATTATCTACTTCTGTCCAATGATAATCACAAACATCAAAATATTTTAGTTTAAAATTATGCATAAAAATCATCTGTACCAATGCATTTTCATACCATTGGTCATAATAACCTTTATTTACCATACTATTTACCTCATCTAATAATAATTTACTAGAACAACTATCTAATTTAGTTATTCCGGCATATTCAGCATAATATTCCTTTAAATCTTTACTCATTACTGTAACAGCATCATCATGTATCTGAACATTATAATCACCATCCGTTTTAATAGAACTGTCAACTAAAACAAATGCACCTTCAAATTTTCTAATAATAATTTCTTCACAAAGTCTCTTATCAAAAACAATATCCGCATTTAAAATCGTTACATCACCAGTTAAATACTGACGAGCAAACCATAACGAAGCAATACTGTTAGTTACTTTATAAAATGGATTATATATATACTTTACATTTTTTAAATGTTTAGTTTTCTCTCTTATTTTTTCTTCAAAAAAACCTGTTACAATAATGATCCTACCATTACAATCATTATTATTAATCATCGACACAGTTCTTTCTAATATTGTCATTATATCATCTAATTTATACAAACATTTAGGGCTTTCATTTGTTAATGGATGTAATCTTGTACCTACACCAGCTGCTAAAATTATATAGTTCATTCCATACTCCTTTCACCAAGCAATTAATCCAAATCTATAAAATTTATTTATTAATGGAAATTCTATTTTTATGCCAATATTGTCTAAACTTTTTATAACATTAACTCCTGTAGCTTCCAATGGTATTCTAGCCATTCCTGGGTTATTACATTTATCTTTTGCACAACCATTTTTACAAAGTTTACATGATCCCCCAATAAATGATATAGCCAAACTATCGTTATGTTCATATAAATATTTTTCTAATTTCAGTAACATTCTATGAACATCATTTGTTGATTGATTACGAATTAAATCAAATTCCTCTTTTTTAAAAACTCTCTCATATTTTAAGATTGCAATATTTTGGTATTCTTCTATAATCGCTTTGTAATCAAATTCTGGAATTCTCGGTGGACAGGTCCACTTAGTATTATATTTAGTACAATAAAAACAATTTAGCCTAACCCTTTTTTCAAAGATAAAACTTTCAGATCTTATTGACTCTAATGTAAGATATGGATTAACTTGTATTACTTTTTTCAATTCTTCTAATGCAGTCTTACTCATAACAATAACCTCCGTCAATTTCCAGTAAACTGCCATTAATATATGCATTCTGAGAAATATCCCAACACAATTGAGCGATCTCTTCAGGTAAAGCAAATCGCTTTAATGCAATTTTATTTTCGATACGAATTCGTTGTTCTAATGGTTTACTTTTTTGCCAAGGTGTATCAACAAATCCTGGAGCTATAGTATTTACAGTAATTTTGTATGGCGCTAAATGCTTAACCAACTGCCTACTAAGCATATGCACTCCTGCTTTTGATACAGCATACGGAATACTTATTGCATGAGGATAAATACCCATAACCGCACCTATAAAAAGAATACTACCACCCTTGATAATGCAATCAACTAAACTCTGTACTATAAAAAATGGCATCGTTAAATTCACATTAATTACATAATTCCACTCATCTATTGTCATATCACTAAAACTATTTCTATTAGTTACCCCTGCATTTAATATCAAATAATCTATTTTTCGATACTTACACCTGATAATGTTACACATAATTTTTACTTCTTCTATTTTTGAAAGATCAGCTTTTATAATTTCATATTTATCTTTGTAGTTCACATCCAATTCTCGTTGAAAAAGTTCTGCTGTTTCGTCATCACTAGAATAAGTAATTATTGCATAACAGCCTTGATGTAGATATTTTAGAACTATTGCCTTACCAATTCCTTTAGTTCCACCAGTCACTAACACTATATTCATCATTCACCATACTTCCCAAGTAAATATATACTCAAACTCGCTCTGAATTTTTATTTACATTCAACGCCAAAATGCCACAAATCCATGTTTAGGTTTTTGCTCTTCTTCAGTTGGTAAAATCATATATTTACCATACCACAAATTCAATAATTTTTTATAACCAGATGGAACGCTTACATTTAGGCATTCAAATATTTTCAACATCCTCTTCTCAAAATAAACTCTATTTAATGCAAATTTTCCTAACGGCCAATCTGCTAAAATTATCCCTAAATATTTTGAACTACAATTTTTTGAAGAGTAATATTGTGCTGAATGTATTATCATATTTTTAAAATATTTAAACCCCATAATTTTTGCAACTATAATGAGTGGTAAAAATATCAATTTTAGGCAAAACTTTATAATCGAAGAACTCCTCAATTTGGCTCTTGATAAAATTAATCCTTTTTTGTGAACCCAAATCCATCCAAACCATAATTTTCTTATCATGATATTCTCAGGAAATACATCTAATGGATGGATATCAATAAAAACACCTATTTCAAAATCAATTTCTGTAATTACGGTCCTATTATCATACACTCTAACTATTAAGCTTGAACTATGAGTATTATGCAAAGGATTATCAATTTTTATAAAATCATTAAGACCATTCTTTTCTGTCAACTCTATAAATCTTTGGTAATCATACCGAGGCATACATACATCAATGTCGTCATCCCAGGGAATGATTCCATTATGTCTTATTGTTCCCAACAAAGTACCATACACTACAAAATATTTGAGATCATTATCATCACAAAATTTGATAAATTCGTTTAGTACATTTACTTCTACCATTTGTAATTCTTGTAATGTAATTCTTGAATTCATGCTTTTTCCTCACTCATTAATAAATCACACCATTTATCTAACCAATTCGAATCTGTTCTTATGTACCCTTCACAAAATTCCTTTTTTATTTGTTGCGTAAAAGGATCATCCCACCATTTCTCCAAATCATCATAGACTAAATTTAAATGCTTCGCTGCGTCCTCAGGTGAATAAAATAAAATCTTAGCACATTCCAATTTATCTAATATTTCATAATTTGCTTTATAAAGTGTTTTTTCAATTATTTTTTTATCTAAAAAAATAATTGTTGGGATATTATTAATCAGTGCCTCAGCAATGCAAGTAGATATGTTATCACAAATAAAAATTTTTGTATCTATAAGGTCATGCACAAAACTATGAATATTGGCATTAGAAAATTTGACCCAAGGACATTTTACTCTTATTTTTTCCGAATATTGCCAATTTTTTTCTGCAGTATTTCTTAAACGTACAACTACATTATCACGTTTTTTTTGATCAATACTATTTAAAAATATTATATTATTGTATATATAATCAATAAATTTACTATATTGTATCGAAACTTTACAACGATTATAATCTGTCAGTCCATATAGAATATTCGAGCCTTTTCCTTTAATATTTTTATTTTTTTCTAAATCCCAAGCGCAAAATTTTTTTATTTTTGTATTATCGTTTTCGTACAAGTTACCCCAAGTATAGAATATATCAGATAGTATATATTCCGTCCTTCCAATATCTTGCTCAAATTCATAATTAAGCCCATGTTGTGCCCCTATAATTTTGACACCTTTTTCTCTCCAATATGCTGTATACATATTAAAATCATCACTTGTAAAAAAAGGAGATACTCCAAAAATTTGTCGTGGTCTATCCTTTATAAAACTAGAGACAAAATCAACCATATTATTATATCCTTCTAAATAGGATTTAGGTAAAGCATAAGGAATTAGTTCAGTTAAAATACTACAAAATCTGTCATCTTTATCAGTATTTTCTTTCAGATACATTATTAGTTTATTTCTATCTTTTGCAGAATATTTAGATATTAATTTATTATTTTTATCCATATAAGAAATTATTTTAAATTTAGATTTAAACAACAATTTCAATAAGTTTAGTCTTCTATGAAAAGAGTCCGGAAATGGAAGCCGCAAAATAATTCTATCATCACACCCGAGTAACTTCTCACTATTTTTCAAAATTATTAATGATAAATTACGTCCTACATATTCAAGTATCTTCTCAGGATGCTTTAATAAGCTTTTTATTTTACCTACATAAGACCTTTGATTGCATTGTACAAACGAATAAGAAAGTTCTTTCTTTACAAATGAAATATTTTGAAAATATTTCATTTGTAAAGAATATGTTATTTTATTAAAATTTTTATCACTACATAATTTATCAAACGAATCATTTATATTTTCTGCAGTTAAATATTCATTATCTTCATAATAATCACTAATGTATTGTTCATCATCAAGCACTATATTAATTCCTTTATATATGTATAACTCTCTTGAAATGAACTCATATAGCCACGGTGTTAATATAGTTTCCCAATATATTTTTTTATGTTTTTCATTATGTTTGTTATTAAGCCATTTACTCAACAACTCCAAAAACAGTTTATAATAGTAACCTATTTCACCATTATCTATATTTATTTTTTTTAATTCTTGCAGACTTTTATCTTTCAACATTTCTTCTATATCTTTATTACAAGAAAGAATTGATTCAATATTAAGGAAGATATGATTATTAATTTGTTTCTCAGTCGTATCAAAAATTAATTTTTTCACCACACACCTCCTAAAATATTTGGATTCTATTATTTAAATCCAGACTTAATTGCAACAATGACGTTTTGATTTGAATAATATGTACCATTAATAAACTTTAAAAGTGTTTTATTTATGGAACAACAAAAATTATTTTAAAATCATTCTTACATTCATTGATTTGACACTCTATCAAACTCTTGTAATGCAAGTTTCTCCTTACCGCCATTTGATTTTACCCAAAAATATCAAATTCATAAACATTCTTAAAGAAATTATCTGAAATATCTAACAATAATGGTAACAATGTAGCACCTTCACTACTTCCTGTTTCTCACAACGTCCCTCATCTCTACATTTATGCTAATAAAACCACCTATTTTTTACAAACTCAGTTTTACATTGTATGTTAAGTTGATGTTCTTTAATATATGATCCTGCCTGAAAAACATATGCTATCATTATGTCTTCTAAATTGAGTTTGCATTTTAACTATCAAATTCTTTTAAACAAACAATAATATTTATATTTTTATCATATATTTTTAGTTTATTTAATAATGCTAATTTCTCCATATAAACAACTCTTTTTGCTTATCTAAATCATATCCCATGTTAGCGCCGTCCCTCGTTTTACATTTTCTTTCACTTTTTTGCCCAGCAAAATATCATAATACTTTGGAGCTAAACCCAATCCTGGCCTTATACTGCGCATATTGCGTTCGCTAATAACATCCCCGGCCTGCATGTCTTCTACAATATATAGACTTCTTCTGAACTGGAGTGATTTCTGCTCCTGTTCATTAATACCATATTTAATACTTCCAAGTGCTGCATGAGCAGCTTTAGCTTCCATAACCAACTGTTTCATTTCTTGTGGTTCCAACGAAAAAGCTGCGTCTACACCACCATCAGCTCGTGAAATTGTAAAATGTTTTTCGATTACAGTCGCTCCTAATGCAATACTTGCAATGGCTGCGCCAATTCCTAACGTATGATCAGACACGCCAACTTTGCAATCAAACAATTCACGCATATGTGGTATAGTAAGCAAATTGCTTCCCTCTGGGGTAGCTGGATAGCTACTTGTACATTTTAATAATGTTAGATCCATGCAGCCGTTTTCTCTTGCAGTACTTACTAATTCACCCAATTCTGCCAAACTGGCCATACCGGTTGAGGCTATAATCGGTTTGCCTGTTTGTGCAACCTTTTTTATCAAAGGTAAATCCACATTTTCAAAAGACGCAATTTTGTAGAAAGGAACATCCAGTTCTTCCAAAAAATCAACCGATGAGAAATCAAAAGGCGTACTAAAGCCGATAATTCCTTTTTCTTTACATCTTTGAAATATCGCTTGATGCCATTCCCAAGGAGTATATGCTTTTTGATAAAGCGAATATAACGATTCACCCTTCCACAAACTTCTCTTATCTTCTATAAAAAACTCACCGTCATTTTTGTCAATAGTCATGGTATCTGCTGTATAGGTTTGGATTTTTAAAGCATCCACACCAGCCTCAGCTGCCAAATCAACTATTTCCAAAGCTCGATTTAATGACTGATTATGGTTGCCAGACATTTCTGCAATAATAAAAGGCTGCCTCATGTTAAACTGGTTCATTTCTTTAAATATCCTCTCTTTAAAACAAATCTTCATTTGATTATTTACCATACATTCTAAAGAATTTTAATATATGTTTTAAAAATATCTCTATTTGTATTTTGAAGAATATAACCAAGTCTCTCAAAAGCTACCTGCGAAGAAATATTATTTTCTTTTACTAAAGCTTTTAACATATACTTGTTTTTAAACCGCTCATATAGCTCGGTTTCTGCTAAATGTAAAATTTGCTTTCCATAACCCAAACCTCTATATTTTTCTGCAATACTATAATTGATAATTGCAGTATTATCCAACTCTAAATCTATTCGTATTTGACCAACTTCCTGTTCTTTACATATCAGAATAAAAAATAGTACCGAAGACTTTACTAAAGTAGTATTAAACCATTTCACATGCTCGTTCCACTCAACAGGGTCCATACAAAAAGAATTTTTACGAACAAGTTCATTATTCCGCCAATCAAATAACAGCTTCATATCCGTTTCTTTAACTCTCCGTAAATATATCTTTTCTTCCATAGCAAGCTCCTTCGATCAAACAATTTTGTGCAAGCCTTAATAGTTCTCCACCTTCCAGCTTATAAATCTCTTTACTTAAAAGAGTAGTTGTAACCTTACTCTTATCACCCAAAAATACAAGAATCCCTTTACTGGCACAATTGACAGTTAATTCTACCTGGTTTTCAGCAATCGCTATAACCAATGCCGGCAAACCTAAAAAACAACGTTCCCAAGTCACTGTACCACCTGCTCCAATTGCCAAGTCAGCTTGATTCATAAATTCTGCTATATTATCTATTTGGCAAAAATAATACATATTATTTTTTTTGCAAAAATTTTCTATAGCTTCTTTGTTCGGATTACTTTGTCCTACAATGACATTGACCCTAATATCCTGACGTTGAAGTAAAACTATAGCTTCCAGTGCCTTTATCGTTTCATTACTCAGATCGCTGCCGCCAAAAAAAACTAAAATATTCTTTATTTTTCCATCGCGAAGGCGCATTTTTTCTCTTGCTTTATAAAACTCTTCACGTAAAATAGCATACCGCGCCCCTAAAAGCAGCTTGCAATTTTGCGGTACCAGACCTTCATATCGCTTATCTTTATTAAGATATTCATTTTGATCTAATAAAATATCACAATCATGCTTCCTGTTTGCTAAATCATCAATAACCATGATTTTTTTTACGTGAAGGCGCAATATACTTTCCCATTTTATATCTATTGCATAGCTGTCGATAACCAATACATCCGGTGTTCCTATGGCTTTCATACTTGCAATAGTTTCTGCTGCATCCTGCTCCTGTGTAACTGTAAGCCATTTTGCATAACCAGATAATGCTGAAGACGATCCAGCTTGCGGCAATTCCAAAACAGAAATTTTTTTTTGCTTCACCAAATCTATTAAATTGCCACTTAAAGCACGCATAACAAAATATACATCGGCGTCATTCTCTTTTTTCAATCGTTCAGCCATGGTAAGACAACGCATTAAATGCCCGCTGCCAATCTGCAGCGATGAATCTACGCGAAAAACAACTTTCATATATATGTTACCTCTGTTGCGCCAATTGGTATTTTATTTCTGCAATTTGCCAATCTTCTATATTGTCGATATCCTGAACTTCTAGATCAGATAAGATATAGGGTTTTATTGATAATTCAGTCGTTTGTTTTTGCTTGTAAAATACTTCAGCATCAAAGAAATAGAATTGTCCGGCATCATGATAAAACGGCTCAAGATCCTGTGACCGTTTACGTTGATTTTCAGGCCATTTATACCGTAAGGCTCCAGCAGAATCAATGATAAATCCCCTTTGAGGTGGAAAAGAAAACTGCACTACGGGGATAACCTGATCTGTCTTACAATCCTTTAGCATATCATAAGCCTCTCTAAGCTTTTTAGCAGATACAAATGGTGCTGTCGGATAAATACAGCAAACGTAATCAAATCTTCTTTTCAGTTTTGTTTTATATGTTGCTATCACTTCATCTAATACATCTCTGGTAGTCGAAAAATCATCAGAGGTTTCATTGCTACGCAGAAACGGAACTTTAGCTCCATACTGGATAGCAATATCAGCAATCTCAGGATCATCTGTCGATACCATAACTTCAGTAAATATTTTGCTTGCGAATGCCGCCTCAATAGAATAAGCAATTATCGGCTTACCGCAAAACTCTTTGATATTCTTTTTTGGAATACGCTTGCTGCCGCCTCGTGCAGTTATAATAGCTATTGCTGACATTGACAAACCTCTTTTTTTATAACAAATCTTTCCTACGCCATTTGCCATTGGCATCTTTTACTAAAATATCCTTATTGGCAAATTTATCAACAGTTTCATCAAATTCTTGCACAGTTATACCAATCGTTCTACAAAAATCTTTTTTCGCAAGCGGATCGCAAATATAATCAGAATCTTTTATTAATTGCAGTGCCTGTTCTTTTGTCAATTTCCCTTCTCGTACAAATCTACATGCCATGTCTGATACGCGCTGGAATCCAAATTTAATAAATTTGGTCCAATGCTGTATCATATAACCTTTGCTATCTATTTGCGTAAAATCATCAATGCTGCCCTGTCTTTGCCAATCATCAAAATCAGATAACTGCTTGAACCCCATTTTTTCTGCCTGTTCAAGTGAATCAATATTTGAATATGGCCAAATGGATCCCATAAATATTACTTTTGTTTTCTCATTACTTGCAGGATGAAAAATCTCACACTCCTCACTTTCACCATACTCAAAAGCAGGATTTTCTCCCATAAATACCAGTGGTATATTAAATGCTACAGCAATTTCTAAAGGCTTTGAATATAACTGTGATTCTATCCATTTCAACGGATGTAATTCCTCAAAAAAGCTCTTTTTCGTTTCTTCAACAAAGGTTTGAGGCGCACACCTAAAGTTTATTAAGTCTAGATTATATTTTTTAGCCAGATTATCCAAATTATGTAACCCTGCCAATGACGGTGTAAATTCATCGCAAACATGTACCAACAATGCTTTTTTTACACCATGACACTCAAACAATCTTTTTACAATGGCACATGAATCTTTCCCGCCAGATACACCAACTACACAATCCCACTCTACATTTCTATTTCTAGTTTTTTCTATATATGCTGTTAACCACTTTTGCCTCTCTTTCCAATCAATACTATTTTTCCTGTCTTTATTTAAACAAGATAAACATATACCATTTTCAGATTTCATATTAGGCCTGGTATCAAGAATAAAACCACACGCTTTACAAACCTTTATCTCCATGATAATTACCTCCATAATAATTAAACTATTCGCCTAACACCTCAACTAAACTTTTTACGATGTGATCCTGCTGCTCATCAGTCAATGCATAATATAACGGCAATGTAAATGCTTCTTCATAATATTTTTCACTGTTGGGAAAGTCCCCACCTTTAAAGCCCAAATTTTCATAATACGGCTGCGTATGCACAGGAATATAATGTAAATTTAAACATATCCCCTTCTCTTTCATCTCGGCAAAAATTTGGTTCTTAGTTTTACTTATTTTAGAAAAATCCACCCGGACAACGTATAAATGCCAGGAAGATTTAGTATCTTCATTTTGATCTGGCAACTGAATACCATTGATGTTTTTTAATAATTCATTATATCGTTTGACTAAATAACGTCTTTTACTGACAAATTCATCAACTTTCTGCATCTGGCTATATCCCAAGGCAGCCTGCATATCAGTCATACGATAGTTAAATCCTAAATCTATCTGTTGATAATACCAGGGACCGTCAGCAATCCCAGTCATAAGTTTTGGATCGCGTGTTATGCCATGACTGCGATACAATACTAACTTTTCATACAAATCTTTATCATTAGTCAAAACCATGCCGCCTTCACCAGTAGTTACTATTTTTACCGGATGGAAGCTGAATACTGTCATGTCGGAATACTTGCAGCAGCCAACCTTAGTTTCTTTATAATCAGCTCCTATGGCATGTGAAGCATCTTCAATTACTTTAAACCCATATTTCTGTGACAATTTATAGATTTTGTCCATCTCACACGATTGACCAGCCAAATGTACCGGCACTACTACTCTCGGCTTTATCTCTGCCGCTTGTAGTTTTTTCTCCAGCTCGGCAATACTCATGTTATATGTAGATGGATCTATATCTACAAAATCTACATCAGCACCACAATATCTTCCACAATTAGCAGATGCAGTAAAAGTTATTGGGGATGTCCAAAGGATATCATCTTTGCCCAACCCAGCTGAAAGACAGGAAATATGTAAAGCAGCCGTAGCGCTGGTAACCGCTACAGCATATTTAGCACCACAATACTCCGCTACACATTTTTCAAATTTTTCAATAGCAGGTCCCTGTGTCAAAAAATCAGACTTTAAAACCTCCACTACTGCATCTATATCATTTTCGTCAATGCTCTGCTTTCCATAAAAAATCACTATTTATTCATCTCCTTCAACTCTTCTACGGTTAAGAAATGAGGATTATTACCAGAGCTGTAGTCAAACCCATCAGCTACATAATAGCCTGTTTCACCTAAAGCATTTGTTGTATAATCAACAGCCGTAGTAAAGGTAATACTTGGTTTGATAACAAAATGGTCATCAAATTCAATAGTATCGTAGTACAAATCAGAGGGACACATGACCTCATGCAATTTTTCACCAGGACGAATACCAATAACTTTGATTGGCAAATTCGGAGCAATCGATTTAGCCAAATCAACTACACGCATAGAAGGGATTTTAGGTACAAAAATTTCTCCGCCCTGCATCCGTTCAAAATTCTTGAGCACAAATTCTATCCCATCCTCCAATTTCAACCAGTATCTGGTCATACGCTCATCTGTTATTGGCAGAAATTCTGCACCTTCTTCAACAAGCTTTTTGAAAAAAGGTACTACAGAACCACGAGAACCTACAACATTGCCATATCTTACAACAGCAAATCTTGTTTCTCTGTCACCAACTAAATTGTTAGCAGCTACAAAAAGTTTATCCGAAGCCAGTTTAGTCGCTCCATATAAATTAATTGGATTCGCAGCCTTGTCTGTTGAAAGCGCGATCACTCTTTTTACATTACAATAAATCGCTGCATTAATAACATTTTGTGCGCCATGCACATTCGTTTTAATACACTCCATTGGATTATATTCTGCTGCCGGAACCTGTTTAAGAGCAGCTGCATGAACTACATAATCGACCCCATTCATAGCCTGCTTTAATCTATATTCATCACGAACATCACCAATAAAGTAGCGCATACAGGGTGAATTGAATACTTGCTGCATTTCAAATTGTTTAAGCTCATCTCGAGAATAAACAATTATCTTTTTAGGCTGATATTTTTCTAAAAGAATCTTTATAAACTTCTTACCAAAAGAACCCGTCCCACCAGTAATTAAAATTGATTTGTCATTGAACATTGATTTCATCCCTTATCTTAATTTATTATTTCTGCTTTACCATTTTCAAATTTAACCTTAAAATCACACTGTTCCAATGTCGTTAATCTGTGGGCAACAGCTATAATTGTTATTTGCCCTTTAAGTTTTAAAATGGTATCAGTAATACTTTTTTCTGTTTCGTTATCTAAGGCTGATGTTGCTTCATCAAGCACAAGGACTTGTGGCTGATAATACAACGCCCTTGCAATGCCAATCCGCTGCCGCTGTCCGCCGCTAAGCTTCACACCTCGTTCGCCTACGGTTGTATCAATACCTGCTGGCAGTTCCTGTACAAAATCATAAAGTTCTGCCATATGCAGTACTTTATTGATCAAAGCATCATCTATTTCTTTTTCATCTATCCCCAAGGCAATATTTTCTCGGATGGTACCGTCTATTAAATAAATGTTTTGGGGAACATATGCTAAATTGGCCTGCCATGTGCGTATATCGTCATAAATATTCTTCCCGTCCACACTGATTCTTCCACTGCTTGGTGGTAATAGACCCAACAAAATATCAACAAAGGTCGTTTTGCCAGCTCCGGAAGGTCCAACTATACCAACAAACTTTCCTTTTGGGATACTAAAACTTATATTCCTTAAAACCTGCTTTTCTATTTCTGGATAAGTAAAACCTAGTTCTTCTACAGAAATCACATTTTCAAACTTCATTTTTTGCTTATTATTCTGTAAAACAATCTTTGTATTGTGTTCGATTTTACTTTTTATAATCAGCAAATCATCATATAATTCGTTGAATAACGGCATTTGAAATCTGATGTTATTAGATAAATTCACTATCCTGTTAGCACTAGGCATTAACCTGAAGGCCGCTAATGCCAACACACCCAATAAGGGAACTATTTCTGCCGGCTGGCTACCTAATAACAGCTTTGTTATTATCAAGAGCAGCAAACCGCAGACAATAATTGTCTCAATAAGCATCCTGGGCAACTGATTCATAAACAGAAACTTACCATTGGCTTTACCATATTCAAAATATGCTTTTTGAAAAACGTCCAGAAAAAATTCTTCTTTACACGATACTTTTGTTTCCTTAATGGCACCTAAGCTTTGATTTATACATTTTATATATAAAGCAGAATATTCATTTTGAATTCTGCCCTGTTCAGTAATTTTTTTACGAAATCCTTTAATAATAAAATATAAAAGACTTCCGATAAAGCCAGCTACTATAATTGCAGTAAAAGCGTCTATCACAACCAACAGTAACCATATAGTTACAGCTGTTATTACTTCAGTCAATAACGTAAAAGTTGACACCATTATATTGGAAAAAACAACAACACCGCCAGCATTAACGTTTCTTAATAACGTAGCTGTGTTATGATTAAGATGATAAAGATATGGCTTATGCAAATATTCTGCTAACAATCCTTCTGAATAATAAATTTGGTTTTGAATAGCAAAGTCAATCTGCATTTTATTTTGCCATACTAAATAAATATTTTTTATAACATATAGTATTAAAAGCAAAAATGTAGCTGCCATAATAAATTCTATATGTGTTGTTATACCAAAAATTTCCGCATATTGAGCGACATTTGGATATACTGTTAAAAAATCTTGATTTCCCATAATGGAGATCAATGGTAAAATTGCTCCTATACCTATTGCCTCTAAAATAGCACCTATAATCATTGCCAATACTATAAATACGCATTTTCTTAGTTGTGACGGTGTAAATATTGTAAAAATCTTAAATAAAGATTTCATTAAGTTTTTCTCCCCATTAAGCTACGCTAAAAGCATTCTTTAGAATATAGTCGCAACATGGTATCATATATTCTTAAATTTACCGAAAGTAACAAGGCTGCCAGTTTTTTCTTAATATTTATATCCTCATCCAACAAAAACAAATATAAATATTTACGCAAATTTTTCTGTTCTTTCTGCTTAATTTCATAATCATCACATATTTTCCTTAGAAATGTAAGATAAGAAAGAGCTCTATATGCCCTTCCAATTTTTACTGCTGTAAGCAAATCAGGGTATGCCTCTAAAATCATTTGTTCTCTTTTAGCAATTGTTATATTATTTTCTGAAATTATTTCAACATTTACATTATGCGTAATACTATTAGAGTTTTGTCGATAAAAGTATAAGTTATTGTCGATAAAGACCATCCTATTAATTTTTAGAAACACACTCGTTAAAATTTCATAATCTTCTAACATTACCTTTTGAGATGAGAATCTTAATCCATTATACAAACTCTTTTTTATCACCTTATTCCATAAAAAACTTGGCATTTTTACTTCTTTGGCGAGATGCTTTAATATATCTTTAGATGTTAATATATCCATTTTTTTAAATAACTCTATTGTTTTTAGTTTACTGGAAGGACTTCCAAAGCAAGTATAATTAAAACTATATGCATCATCACCACTGCATGAAATTTTTTCCCAAAGAGTGTATAGTAAATCCATATCTACAAAATCATCAGAATCCACCCATACAATATATTCACCGTTTGACATTTCCAGCAATTTATTACGTGTATCAGAAATTCCTTTGTTACTTTGAGATATAACAGTAAATCTTGCATCATTTTCGATAATGTCATTTATTAAATCCAGACTATTATCCGTAGAACCATCGTTAACAATGATGCATTCAAAATTTTTATAGCTTTGATTTTTTATCGATTTAATACATTGCTCTATATAAAGAGCAGAATTATAAACAGGAATCAAAATACTAAACAACATATCTCTTCACCGACCAAACACCCATCTCTTAAAATACAGTATCTTTTTCACATGAGCTACACCTATTAAATTTATTAATATTTTCCTTATCATTATTTTTCTACTCTCACATTTGTTAAGCCACGATCCATTAAAATGATGTATCGTATAAGTGTTTTCTGTCTTGCTCACTTTCCCTGAAAAAAAATCTTTCGCACAAAAATACTCAAATGGGAAGATAGCATAATTTTCTCCAAATATTTGAAATGTATTATTTAGTTCAACATTATATTTGTCCTTTATCATCTTGGTAATTGTTATGACATTAGTAGTAGTATCATAACTGCCATCTGCGTCCTTAAAGTGTTTTTCATTATAGTAGGATAATAAATATCCCAATAATTCATTATCCCGACAGGAAGCCATGATTCCTGTCGGGATCTGACTCTCCGACTCAAATCCCGACCAAAAAGCATAACCTGCTAAGTGATCTAATGGTTTGCATACTTCAACGTCAGTATCCATATAAATACCACCATAGTCATATAAAATCTTTAATCTAGCATAATCACTGACAAAAGCCCACTTTCTGGCTTCGTATGCTTCACTGCAATATTTATTCTGATTGACATCAAAATTATTTTCATTCCACTCTTTTATTTCATAATCGGGACAATATTTCTTCCAAGTTTCAATATATTTTTTTACTACATCAGGTAATGGACTACCGCCAAACCAGCAATAATGGATCTTTTTAGGTATCATTGTTTTTCTCCAGATTCAGCTTTTTCAAATTTTTTTCGTTAACTTATTATCAAAAATACCGCTCAATATGTTTTTTAATGCACCAAAAATACTAATATCTTTTTTATATTGATTATGCTTAGAAATTGCATAATACAATCCATATGTACAGCTTAACCCAAAACCCAATATATATCTGGTTGACATACCTTGTTTATAAAAGAAATCCGCATCAAATCCAGTAAACCATGTTGATTCATTTTCTGTCATTACTGCAATCTTTTCGGGCACATGGTATATTTTTAAACCTTTATCATAACAATCCAGTAAAAATTTATTTTCTTCTCCGGCTCCATTTCCTGTACCTGCGCCAAGTTTTACATCGAATATAAGTTTATTATCAATTATTGATGCCCTTTTAAAGGTTATTTGACAAGAACATACCCTCAACATTTCCAACCTTTTTGGTAGATAAATTTTAGGCTTTAATTTTGTAGGTTTATTATGTAAATCAAAAATAATAATATCTGCATCTGGTAAATCCTCATATGCTTTTAATATCTTATGTTCACAATCATCATCAAATTTTTCATCATTATCTGCGATTAAACATATGTCCGCACAAGAATTATGAATTGCCATATTTCTGCTTTTAGACAATCCTCGCTCTGTACTATTTATCCATTTTACATATTTATTATTGTTGATATTGATTTGATTCATAGAATTTTCACTGCATTGATTTATGATTACTGTATTCGTTTTAATATTCGATCCTAAAATTATTGAATAATCTTCCTCGTTCATACAGCTTAATAAAATTTCTACTGAACGCATGGCTTTCTTTAACTCCATTTCTTAAGTCCACTTTTAATGTAAAAAAACATGTAATAAATAGATTGTACAATAGATAATCTTTGCGATGTTCTATAGACATTCCATGTCCAATACGCACTTTTAAACTTATTGCTACTTACCGATTTTTTACCAACTCTGTAATATGCCAAACATTCACTTATACCATAACCGACAATGCCATATTTTTTTAAAACATTTAACCAACAAATAAAGTCTTCATGTTTATCATTAGGCATATAAATTTCTTCAACTACATTTCTATCTATACAGGTGCTTAAGCAGCTTCCAGTACTATTTCCTTGTAATAATTTTTCATAATTCACTTGTATAGGTACGTTGATAATCTTTCCCAACGAATTATCTGAAACTATAAATATTCTATATGAATGATACGTAAAACTATAACCATTCTTTTTCATAAAATTTATTTGTTTTTCTAATTTTTCCTGTAACCATATATCATCACTATCTAAAAAAGCTAAATACCTACCTACTGCATTTTTTATTGCTGTATTCCTTGCATTGGCAACACCTTGATTTTTAGTTAAAGAACAAAGTCTAATACGCTGATCCTGTTCTTGATACTTTTTTATGATCTGTTCTGTCTTATCGGTTGAACAATCATTAACAATAATCAGTTCCCAATTTGTGTATGTCTGCTTTAATACGCTTTGGATAGCTTCTTCTATATATTTTTCTGCGTTATAGGCAGGCATTATTATGGAAACTAAATCATCAATCATTTTCCCTTAACTCCTTCGGTACTGCTTTTTGTCAGCAGAACTTTGAATGTCTGCAGCATGA
>ENA-OVGR01000115-OVGR01000115.1-human-gut-metagenome-genome-assembly--contig:-NODE-115-length-98368-cov-19.697883_pt1 | contig 98368 bp, 88 predicted proteins | sample MGYA00237775_ERZ505429 | MGnify/ENA primary metagenome ERZ505429 (study PRJEB26158, sample SAMN06016345) | human gut metagenome | biome: human gut; feature: ankylosing spondylitis patient; material...
CGCACATCAGCCGTACGGTCCCAGTCATCCAGCAACGATTTGTTGCGCTTGTAATCTTCCGATTCCACCCGTTCCGTCAGTGACTGAAGCGCCTTTCCGGTCTCCTCCAGATCATGTGCCAACTTCTGCTCGTCGGTCAACCATTTCCGAAGGTCCTGCTCCTGCTTCAACTGTGTGCGGAGCGTGGCAGTCTCTTCTGTCACCTGACGCTGTTCCGTCTGGAGCGCAGCCAATTCCTCGTCAGTCAACAACACAATACCGCCCGTCTGCGCCTTCAGCTCCTGCAACTCCGCCTCCTTTTCAGTCTTCATCACGTAGATTTCCCGACTGATGCGCGAGTAGATTTCCGTGCCCGTCAGTTTCTCCAGGATATTTGATTTTTCCTCCTCCTTGCTTTTCAGGAACTTGGTAAACTCTCCCTGTGCCAGCAGCGTGGTCCGGCAGAACTGCTCAAAGGTGAGACCGATACGCCGCTCTATCTCCGTACGTGTTTCGGTCGACTTATTCGTGAGCGGAGTACCGTCCTGCAAAGAAAGTGTCCAGACCACTTTCTGGATTTTCCCTCCAGCCTTGTTGCGCGCCCTTGCCACGCTCCACACGGCCCGCAAGGCATCTCCTGCCGCATCCGCAAACCACAGCTCCACTTGTGCCGACACACTGTCGCGCCGCATCAGCATACGGGAATCGTCAATGCTTACTTCACCCGTGCCGGAAAAGCTGTCGTTCTCGTCCAAGTAGCGTTCATTGGCTGCCTGTTTCAAGCGGGGAGTGGTGTTATAGAGTGCCAGACACACTGCATCCAGCAGCGTCGACTTGCCGGCTCCCGTCGGCCCACAAATCAGGAAGATGGAATCCTCGCCCAGCGGTCCATGCTCAAAATCAATGCACGCCTTCTCGATGGAGGCTATATTTTCAATAATCAGTTTCTGTAATTTCATGTGCTATTCCTCCTCTTGACTTCGTACCCGTTTCACGGCTTCCTCCAGCATGTCAAGCATTTCCGGAGCGATGTTCCGCTGAAACTTGTCCTGATAATAGATAGCAGCTACCTGCGACGGAGAAAAAGTCTGCAAACGGTCTACATCCAGCTCTGTAATCTCCTTCTGCGTTTCCACTACTTCACGTTCCCACTTGTAACGGCAGAAACGGCACTGCTTGCCCCGGGTCAGTTCGTAGGCCCGCTCCATGCAATAGGCCGGAGGTACATCCTGAATACGGACGTGCAACTGCACATACATCTTTTCCTCATCGGGGATGGCCTGCAACACCTCCAATGCTTCTTCCAGCGGCACGGCCCGCGAAGGCAGTACTTTTAAGAGCCACGCATTCCGCACCGGCAAGGTACGTACTTCGGGCATAGCACCATGTGCAGCCAGTTCTACCAGACTGACGGAATGCCCGTAACTCTCGTCAAAGCTGACCGGAAGCGGGGAGCCGCAATAACGGGCCCGTCCGCCGGGCAAGGTTTGCGGAAAATGGATGTGTCCTAAGGCCAAGTAATCGTATCCCTCCCCCATCAGGCGAATGTCCGTGTATTCCATGCCGCCGCGTCCGTCGTCCTGTCCGGTAATGTCACTTCCCGTCAGGGCCAGGTGGGCCATCAGCACCACCGGAAGATTCCCCTGGTTTCGTTCCTCCACACGGTTCAGTAAAGTTTGGATAAAATGATGTTGCCGCTCTTCACGTGGGACTTCTTCATCGAGCGCCGGAAAGTTTTGCGGATACACATGAGGCAGGGCTATCACATAGCCTTTCAATTCGCCGCAACCGTTCTTCACTTCCACGATATGACGTTCCAGGTCTACCTGGCCGGCTTCATCCCTTCGGATAGAACCCACCACAGTGACTCCGGCATACTTCCACAGATTCCGGTTGATTTCCAGCTTGGAACTGCTGTCGTGATTACCTGCCGTGATAATAATCTGCATGGAAGGGCAGGTTTCATGAAATTCCACCAGCGCATCCGTGTACAACCGCTGGGCGGCTGCCGAAGGACTGCAATAATGAAACACGTCGCCCGACACGATCAACGCGTCGGGCTGTTCTGCGGCTACCCAGTGGCACAACTGCCGCAGAAAGTCTTGCTGTTCCTCGCTACGGTCGTATTCAAACAGTTGCTGCCCCAAGTGCCAGTCACTAGTATGTAATATTTTCATCCGTTTTACAAGGTTTTAGGAGGATAAAGGGTGTTCCACCAGGTCGGGTCATCTTGTAGCCATTTGGCAAACCAGGCAAAGATAGTGTTCTGCCACTGGATGCGTTTCTGATAGTCCTTGATGTGATGGTCTTGTCCGTCTACCACTACCAGTGCCGTTTCACGTCCTAACAGTTTCAGGGCCGTAAACATCTGGATACTTTCGCCCACCGGCACATTGGTATCTACCGCTCCATGCAGGAAGAGCAGCGGAGTGTGTATCTTGTCGGCATTGAACAGCGGACTGTGGTCGACAAAGAGTTCCGGATTCTTCCACGGATAACTATTGGCTGCCGATACTTCACTGTAAGAATAGCCCCAGTAGCCTTCACCCCAGTAGCTGGTGTGGTCGCTAATGCCGGCATGGGAAATAGCTGCCGCAAACAAGTCGGTCTTTGTCTGGAGATATTGCGTCATGAAGCCACCGTATGAAGCACCGATGCAACCGATTTTCTTACCATTGACAAAGGAATGAGCTTCCACAAACTTACGTGTTCCTTCGATGATGTCGTCGGCCACATAATCACCGAACGTATTCACATGGCGGGCAGAGAATTCCTGACCGAAACCGGTCGCTCCACTCGGTTCTACCACATACACCACATAACCTAATGCGGCATACGCATGATGCGGGTAACGGCTAGCAAAATTACGGCTTGTGGGACTGCATCCGCCGTAGTAGTTGACTATCATCGGATATTTTTTGTTCGGGTCAAAATGAGGAGGCAGGTAGTAGCGTCCGCAAATGGTGTCCCCCCGAGAGTTGACAAAGTCCCACGCCTTGCATTCACCCAGCAGCACATCTTTCAATTCCCCGTTCAAATCTTCTTCCAGCTTAGAGGCATTCTTCTTCAAATCAACCATATACAAGCGGTGAGAATTGGACGCACTTTCTCCGTAGAACGATAACGAAGAGGCTTTTTCGGCCACAGAGAATCCCAATACCATTTCTTCGGGCACATTCACCTTCTCAATGTGTTTCTTTGCCGGATTCAGGCGGAACAGCGCGATGCAATCACGGTCTTCGGCGGTGAAGTACACACAATTGTCTACAGCCGACCACACCGTCTGCATCACGTTCGGATTGAACGTCCGGGTCAGCGGTTCAATCTGCTTGCTCTGTAAATCCATCAGGTAAAGCTGATTATCAATCATGCTCGGGGTCTGTCCTTCCTTCACATTCTTACCGATGCCCCCCAAACACTCCGGTGTACCGGCCAGCAATACCTGACGGCCATCGGGAGAGAACTGCGCATTGGTCAGGAAACCGTCATCTTTCACCAGTTCTTCCACCTGCAAGGTCTGCACATCCATCTTGTACACGGAGAACAAGGTGGTCGGGCGTTTTCCCATACGGTGGTTGGAAGTCATCATCAGAATATAACGGCCGTCGGAAGAAATGTCCGTAGCCCATACATTCTTGTAACCGAAGGTCAAAGGCTGGCATACACCTGTCTTCACATCAAAACGGGCCAGATACGTACGGTTGCGCCATCCCGGCTGGCGGTCGTCCGGATCAATGAATTCATAGATTTCCTTCTTCTCTTCCGGCCCCTTCTGTACGAGGGTAAACAGCAGATAATCCTCCGTAGGTGCTATCTGGAAGCTGCCCTCCGGAAGATGGTTCACCCACACTTCCTCGTGTCCGGATACAGGGTCAACCGTCACCAATTCCCGTCCGGATACACCCTGACGTACATAGTAATATTTCACGGAACGCGGCATCCAGTGCAGGGTTTCTCCACGGGTTACCAATATTTTGCCAGTCTTCAGTTCCTTTACCTTGGTCTGCGAAGTAGTTTCCCCACCTTCTTTCGTGACAGTGTACGACGTAATCAGATATTTCCCATCGGCTGAAAGTTCAGTACCCGTAAAGCGGGTACCATGCAGTACATCGGCCAGTGTAAACAGACGTCCTTGTTCGGTACGCAAGGTAAACACCCCGTCCTGCTTAGCATCCAGGCTCACCTTCGGCACGTTTTTTTCGCCCGGCATAGAGAGGTACTTGATGACCACCTGATGCGTAGCCGGATTCAGCGACAACGAGGCATCCTCCACGCGCTTGCCATCCACATACACCTGATAGTGTTCAGCCCCTTCTACCTTCAGTGATACTTCCCCATAGTGTGTATTTTCCAATACAAAACCCATAAGGTGCAGGGCATAGCCTGCCGACGGAGACAGCTGACTTGCCTGCTTCACTTCTGCTCCTTCAAGCAAAAAAAATGACACCGGCGTATCCAGCAGTGACTCCGCTTTCCACGACTTGGAATTAACATCCACACTGTCAACCTGATAAGGTTGTACTAATGCATACGGTCCTGCGTATTTAAACGTAGTGACCTCTATATTCTCGGCATTCACCAGCATGGTTCCACATAGAGAACATGCTATAAAAAGTTCCTTTTTCATCTCTTTTTTATAGTTTATTGCCACAAACATAATCAAAAATCATCATTTTTTTGTTATGTTTGTAGAACAACTAACGAAACCGTTATGAAAAAAGAACTAAGTGTGTATGCCCTTTCTTTGCTGATGCTGGCAGGATGCAGTTCGGTACCGCTCACCGGACGTAAACAATTGTTGCTGGTTTCAGACCAGGAAGTGCTTTCTTCCAGCCTGACTCAGTATAAAGACTACATAAAAAGTGCCCAAAAGTCGACCAATGCCACCCAGACGGCCATGGTGGTACGAGTGGGAAAGAACATTGCCGCAGCTACAGAACGATACTTGCGCAGCAACGGACTTTCTGACGAAATCAAGGAGTTCGCCTGGGAATTCAATCTGGTAAAGAGTGACGAAATCAACGCGTTCTGTATGCCGGGCGGAAAGATTGTGGTGTACGAAGGACTGATGAAATTGGTATCGTCGGACGATGAACTGGCCGTGGTACTGGGGCATGAAGTAGCACATGCAGTAGCCAAGCACAGCAACGAACGTATCAGCCAGCAGATGCTTACACAGTATGGTGCACAAATATTAGGACAGACTCTCTCACAAAAGAGTGAGATGGTACAGGCCATCGCGGGTACGGTATACGGTGTGGGAGCACAATACGGAGTAACCCTTCCTTTCTCGCGTAAACACGAAACGGAAGCAGATTACATGGGACTGATTCTGATGACCATGGCGGGCTATAACCCCGACAAGGCCGTGACTTTCTGGCAAAAGATGTCGGCCAGTTCTGGTGGAAAGGTGCCTGAATTCATGAGCACACACCCCAGTGATGCACGCCGTATCAGTGACATCCAGAAAGAACTTCCGGCCATTAAAGCTAAATACCGCAAATAAAACTTTTATCAAGAAAACATCCATGAAGAAAGTCGCAATTTTACTTCTAATCGTGTCCTTACTGAGTAGCGGATGCGGAACGACGCAACCGGAACGTACCGATGCCATTGTAGGTGGTGCCGCCATCGGCAATAGTGTGGGAGGTGCCATCGGCGGACTGGTAGGCGACTCCCGTCATGGCTGGAGAGGAAGTTACAGAGGTTCTGCCATTGGAAGCATTGTCGGCACACTGGCCGGAGCTGCCATTGGTGGTGCACTGACAGCCCCAAAATCGCGTGAAGAAAACAGGACAAACTATCCCGTGGAACAGGTGTACGCCGAGCCGGACTATACACAGTCTGCTCTCTCCTCTTTATACATTCGGAACATCCGTTTCATAGATAATGACCGCGACCATGTCATCAGCTCGGGAGAAAGCAGCAAAATCATCTTCGAAATCATGAATGAAGGAAATGAAATTGCCTACAACGTAATTCCCAGCGTGGCAGAAATCAGCGGAATGAAACATCTGCATATCTCCCCTTCCATTCTGGTGGAACAGATTCAGCCGGGAAACGGGGTGAAGTATACGGCTACCGTCACTGCCGGAAAACGTATCAAAACGGGTACAGCTACTTTCCGACTGGCTGTGACCGATACCCGTGGACAAATGTACGACCAGAAAGAATTTACGTTGAACACGGCACGTTGACGCGAGTCCGAATCGCTATATCAAAGTAGACAAATGGAAAAAGAACAATCGTTATGTAAAGAAAAAAAACGTGTGGAGCTGCACGAACCCAAACATTATAAAGTGATTCTCCACAACGACGACTTCACCACTATGGACTTCGTGGTGAAGGTACTTAAAATCGTGTTTTTCAAATCGCAGGAGGAAGCTGAGGCACTGATGCTGAAAGTACACCAGCAGCAATCGGCCACGGCAGGCGTTTATTCTTACGACGTAGCACAATCCAAAGCGCAGAAGGCCACTCAGATGGCACGTGAAGAAGGATTCCCTCTGCGACTGACCGTAGAACCCGAAGACAATTAAACTGTAAAGAATCAATGAGTCACATCGAAAAATCTGTATATGTAGACAAAGCGCTGTCGTTTGCTCAAGGCCTGGCGTTCCGTTATCGCCATGAATTTATTACTCCGGAACATATTCTCAGCGCACTCTTTAACCAGGACCCTTTTGTAGAGGCCGTAGAAGAATGTTTCTGTCACATCCCAGTGATGGAAGAGGAAGTAGACGAATACCTGGCACAAAAAATGGAACAGGTACCGGAAGATACCAACTATGAACTGCAATTTTCCGTACAATCAAACCTGCTGTTTCAGAATGCGTATGCCTTCGTGGAATCATCCAATGCCGAAGTGCTGGACATTCCTCACGTAGTACAAGCCATGCTACTGTTGCCGGAATCCTGGGCTTGCTACTTCCTGAAAAAACACCTGAAGGAACGGATTCCGGATTTCATCAGCCAGCTGGTGGTCATTTATGGAGACGACCTCAGCCTGGATGAGAATGATTCAGACGAACCTCATGGCATTTCCAAGAACTTCATCACCTGCCTGAACGAACAGCTGGAGAATCACAATCCGTTGATTGGACGGGAAATGGAACTGGAACGTACCATCGAAGTGCTGTGCCGGAAAGACAAGAACAACCCATTGCACATCGGTGAACCAGGAGTGGGGAAAACAGCCTTGGCTTACGGACTGGCAGCCCGCATTGAAGCTGGAGAGGTGCCCGAGCGTCTGAAAGGTAGTCGTATCTACGAACTGGATTTGGGTAGTATGCTGGCCGGTACACAATATCGGGGCGACTTCGAACAACGGTTGAAGAGTGTGATGAAAAGCCTCAGCGCAGAAAAGAAAGCCATTCTCTATATTGACGAGATACACAATCTCATCGGAGCCGGACAAATCGGTGATGGCTCGATGGATGCCTCCAACATGCTGAAGCCTTACCTGGAACAGGGAGACATCCGTTTCATCGGTTCTACCACCTACGAAGAATACAACCGTTATTTCTCACGCAGCAAAGGAATGGTACGCCGTTTCCAGCAAATCGACATTCAGGAGCCCAGCATCGACGAGGCTATCCGCATCATAGAAGGATTGAAGGAAAAATATGAGGAGTATCACCACGTGACCTATGAACCGGGAGTAATTGAGTATGCCGTAAAGGCCAGTGCCCGCTACATCAGCGACCGCTTCCTGCCCGACAAGGCCATCGACCTGATTGATGAGGCCGGTGCTTACCGCGAAATTCATCCGGCTGCAGACGGCACAAAGACGGTGGACAAAAAGCTGATTACCGAAGTACTTTCACGTACCTGCAAGATTGATGCCAATGCACTCAAGGAGGAAGACAACGCTTCACTGGAAGCATTGTACGAACGCATATCCGGACAGATTTACGGACAAGACGAAGCCATTCGTCAGGTGGTGGAAGCGGTGCAAATGGCCAAAGCCGGGTTGCTGGACGAGAACAAGCCGCTGGCCAGTCTATTGTTTGTCGGTCCTACGGGAGTGGGAAAAACCGAGGTGGCCAAGGTGTTAGCTTCAGAATTAGGTATCTCACTGGTACGTTTCGACATGAGTGAATACATGGAAAAGCATACCATCGCCAAACTCATTGGTTCTCCGGCAGGTTACATCGGATACGAGGATGGTGGTTTGCTGACGGATGCCATTCGGAAAACGCCCAACTGTGTGCTGCTACTGGATGAAATCGAAAAGGCTCATCCCGACATTTTCAACATCCTGCTGCAGGTGATGGACTATGCAGTGCTGACAGACAACAAAGGACGGAAATCGGATTGCCGCCACCTGATTCTTATCATGACTTCCAACGCCGGTGCTCAGTATGCGCATCAGGCTTCCATTGGTTTCAATAGTCAGGTGAGTACCGGACAGGCTATGCTCCGTCAAGTAAAGAAAACCTTCAAGCCGGAATTCCTCAACCGTTTGTCGGCTTCCGTCGTGTTCCATGACATGAGTCGGGAAATGGCTACGCAAGTGCTCGACAAGAAATTGCGCCAGCTGGATGAAAAGCTGGCTCGCCGTCACGTCTGCCTGCACCTGACTCCCGAAGCACATGAATGGCTGCTGAAAGAGGGTTTCAAACCGGAATACGGAGCCCGCGAAATGGATCGTGCCATCGCCGCCCACCTGAAACCGCTGCTCATGCGTGAAATTCTGTTTGGCTCACTGAAGCAGGGAGGTAACATCACGGTAACAGCCGAAAACAATCAACTGAGTATTCTCCAATAATTTCGACACCATGGTTTTCCAACTGACAAAAAGACTGGCTTTTCCGGACCCGCACTGGGGAGACCCTGACGGCCTGCTGGCCATTGGAGGCGACTTGTCTGTCGACCGCCTTATCCTGGCCTACTCCAACGGTATCTTTCCCTGGTATGCCTTCCGCGAGAAAGTCATCCAGTGGTGGTGTCCGTTACAGCGCTTCGTCATCTTTCCGGAAGAGATTCACATCTCCCACTCCATGCGCACACTGATGAACAAGGATAAGTATAAGGTAACCTTCAACCATGCGTTTGAGCAGGTGATACGGAACTGCTCCAAGCTCCGCATCGAACAGGAAGGAGCCTGGCTGGGAGAGGAAATGATTGAAGCTTACATCCGAATGTACGAACAGAACCTGGCCGCCAGCGTAGAAGTATGGGAAGGCGACAAATTGGTCGGAGGCCTGTATGGAGTAACTTTGGGCACATGCTTCTTCGGCGAAAGCATGTTCTCGCTTGTACCCAGCGCTTCCAAGCTTGCCCTGATTCGACTGGCCCAACTGCTCCATGCGCACGGAGGTACCCTCATCGACTGCCAGTTTGAAACACCTCATCTTAAGTCAATGGGTGGCCGGTTCATCAGCTACGAAGAATACATGGAATGCCTGAAAGCGGAATAAAGCCCATCAAAAAAGTCCGATTCCCTCTTTCAAGAGAACCGGACTTTTTTATGATATTACTGTAAGTATAGCCAATTAGTATGCACGGGCAAACAATACACGACGTGCAGAAGGTTTGCCAGTCAGCATATCTACACTCGGAGTCAGGCTTTCTTCATCTGCTTCGAAAGGCAGACAGCGGATAGTAGCTTTCGTTTCTTCCTTAATGCGGTCTTCAGTTTCCGGAGTACCATCCCAGTGAGCCAGGATAAATCCACCCTTCTCAATCTGTTCCTTGAATTCTTCGTAAGTATCCACCTTATAGATATGTTCGTTACGATAATTCAATGCTTTCTGGTAGATGTTCTGCTGAATTTCTTCCAACAGGTTCTGTACGTATTCTTCAATACCGTCACAAGAACGAGTTTCTTTTTCCAGTGTATCACGACGCATGATTTCCATCGTGTTGTTTTCCAGGTCACGACCACCCATTACCAGACGTACAGGTACACCCTTCAATTCATAGTCTGCGAACTTGAATCCCGGACGCTTGTTATCAGCGTTATCGTATTTCACAGAGATACCCATGCTGCGAAGTTTGTTGACGATGCCTTCTACCTTGGCATCAATCTGTTTCAACTGTTCGTCGTTCTTATAGATAGGTACGATAACAACCTGAATCGGAGCCAAATGCGGCGGAAGAACCAGACCGTTGTCGTCAGAGTGGGTCATAATCAGGGCACCCATCAGACGAGTAGATACACCCCATGAAGTAGCCCATACATAATCCAGCTTATTGTTCTTGTCAACGAACTGCACGTTGAATGCCTTGGCAAAGTTCTGTCCCAGGAAGTGAGAGGTACCACACTGCAATGCCTTACCATCCTGCATCAATCCTTCGATAGTATAAGTATCCAATGCTCCGGCGAAACGTTCGTTTGCAGATTTCACACCTTTGATAACCGGCACAGCCATGTATTTTTCAGCGAAATCACCATACACGTGCAACATCTTCTGTGCTTCTGCTTCAGCCTCTTCGCGAGTAGCATGAGCCGTATGACCTTCCTGCCACAAGAACTCAGCTGTACGCAGGAACAGACGAGTACGCATTTCCCAGCGCATCACATTTGCCCACTGGTTGCACAAGATAGGCAGGTCACGGTATGAGTTGATCCAGTTTTTATAAGTACTCCAGATAATAGTTTCTGAAGTCGGACGAATAATCAGTTCTTCTTCCAATTTGGCAGCCGGGTCTACAATCACACCCGAACCATCTTCTGCATTTTTCAAACGATAGTGAGTTACTACCGCACATTCCTTAGCGAAGCCTTCTACGTGTTCAGCTTCACGGCTCAAGTAAGATTTCGGAATCAACAACGGGAAATACGCATTCACATGTCCTGTAGCCTTGAACATATCGTCAAGGATACGCTGCATTTTTTCCCAGATGGCATATCCGTAAGGCTTGATTACCATACAGCCACGCACAGGAGACTGTTCAGCCAAATCGGCCTTTACCACCAAATCATTATACCATTGTGAATAGTTTTCACTTCTCTTGGTTAGGTCTTTTAATTCTTTTGCCATAACTTTATGTAGTTATTTTATTCTTTAATATCAATTGAGAGTGCAAAATTAGTAAAAAAGATTTGTTTGCTCTTGATTTTAAAGCAGGATTTATTCAAAACGAATGGATTTTGCAGGATGAATATGGCTTATCAGATAAGAAGGACCGACCAGCATCCCTACCGACACCAGCAAGGTACACACGTTCAACAATACAATCCAACCCAAATGAAGTTCCACGGGCACTGCATTGACATAGTACGTAGCCGGATCCAACTTAATCGGTTCGAAGAAATACTGAATAAGACAACACGACAGCCCAATGACATTTCCCCAGCACATCCCCCTTCCGATAAGGAAAACAGAAAACGACAGGAATATCTGACGAATGGAAGCGTTGTCGGCTCCCAACGCTTTCAACACCCCAATCATCTGCGTACGTTCGAGAATAATAATCAGTAATCCGGAAATCATGGTAAAGCCCGCCACTCCAATCATCAGAATCAGAATGACCCATACATTGGTATCCAGCAAGTCGAGCCACGCAAATATTTGAGGATAAAGTTCTTCTGAGGTACGAGAACAATAGATTGCCCCATAACGATCTGTCTGTTCCTGAATATGACCACGAATCTCATCATTCACCGAATCCAAGAAACGATAATCCGACACGGCCACTTCCACGCCTCCCACCTGATCCGGTTCCCAACCGTTCAGACGACGAACCGTGTACATGTCAGTTATCAGGAAATAATCATCGAAAGCAGAGAAATTAGTCTGAAAAATCCCACTCACCGTCAACCGACGGGCACGCACATTGCCTTCTATATAATAAGTATAAAGCTTATCACCTACCTCCAATGAAAGTTTATCGGCCATGGAGCGGGAAACCAGCACACGGTTGCTGGCTACGGAGTCCGTCAGTGCAGGAATCTCTCCTTCCTGCAAATGTGTCTTCAGGTACGTCCAGTCGTATTCCTGTGCCACCCCCTTCACAATCATTCCCTGAAAGTTATCAGCGGTCATAATCATGCCCGGTTTCGTAGCGTAACGCTGTACGTGGCTCACCTGAGGAATATTCCGTATCACCGACAACAGGCTGTCGTTTGCCACCACCGGATTCATCTGGTAAAGCTGAGCTCCTTCAATGCTGGAAACCACAATATCAGAGCCCATGCCTATCACCTTGTCGCGCACCTGATGCTTGAAGCCGATGACCACCGCCACCGATACAATCATCACGGCCAGTCCGATAGCAATACCGGCCATCGCAATGCGTACGGCCGGTTTTGATACTTCTTTCTCTCCTTCCCTGCTACGGTAAATCCGTCGGGCAATAAAAAATTTCCAATTGCTCATCATTCATCCACCCTTCCCGGATAGGCTTCGAGCGCCTTACGCAGAATGAACAAAGCCCGTACCAGGTCTTCTTTCTTCAATACATAAGCCACACGAACCTCGTTTTTACCGCCGCCCGGTGTAGTATAGAATCCGCTGGCAGGTGCCATCATGACGGTTTCTCCTTCATAATTGAAATCAGACAAACACCATGCGCAGAATTTCTCGCAATCATCCACCGGCAGTTTAGCTACGGTATAGAAAGCCCCCATCGGTATCGGAGAATAAACACCCGGTATACGGTTCAGTCCGTCAATCAGACATTTACGGCGTTCCACATATTCATCATACGTTTCGCGAGCATATTCTTCCGGTTCATCGAGCGAAGCCTCAGCTGCAATCTGGCCAATCAACGGTGGACTCAAACGAGCCTGGCAGAATTTCATCACCGCCTTGCGCACTTCCGGATTCTTCGTAATCAGCGCACCGATACGAATTCCACATTCCGAATACCGTTTCGATACGGAGTCAATCAATACCACATTCTGTTCGATGCCTTCCAGATGACAGGCAGAAATATAAGGAGAACCTGTATAGATAAATTCACGATACACTTCATCGGAGAAGAGGAACAAGTCGTACTTCTTCACCAAATCCCGAATCTGGTTCATCTCCCGGCGAGTGTACAGATACCCTGTCGGGTTATTCGGGTTACAAATCAAGATACCCTTGGTGCGTTCATTTATCAACTCCTCAAACTTCTCTACCTTCGGCAAAGAGAAACCTTCGTCGATAGTAGTCGTCACCGTACGGATAACTGCTCCTGCCGAAATCGCAAACGCCATGTAGTTGGCATACGCCGGTTCCGGCACGATAATCTCATCCCCCGGATTCAGACAGCTCATAAACGCAAACAGCACAGCCTCCGACCCTCCAGTAGTAATGATAATATCATCAGCATCCAGGTGAATGTCGTACTTTTCATAATATCCCACCAGGCGCTCTCTATAGCTTCTGTATCCCTGGCTGGGACTATATTCCAACACCTTGCGGTCAATATTTCGAATCGCATCGAGGGCAGCTCGTGGAGTAGGCAGGTCAGGCTGACCAATATTCAAATGATATACATGAATTCCTCTCTCTTTCGCAGCTTCAGCCAAAGGCGCAAGCTTACGTATCGGCGACTCCGGCATTTCAGTTCCTCTGATGGATATTTTTGGCATATTTTATAGTTTAAAAAAGATTCTGAAATGCAAAGATAAAGCGAATGTCGAAATTAAACAACTTTGTGCTCAGAAAAATACGGCTACTCCTTTCTTTTGAGAAAAAGGCCCTCCAAGTAAAGTTTAACGCCTTTTCAGGCATTTTCCAAGTCTTCTACCCAAAAAATCCGTATGTTTGCTATCGATAACCAAACACTCAAGCATTATGAACCTTTACCTAATTATATTTACAGCCGGCACATACAAGGTAGAGCAAGTCTACGAAAAGCATAAAGACCTGTTCGTGGAACTGGAAAAACATTTCACCCTTCACCTTGTCAACTATACAGACTCTGAAAGCATTCCCAGCCATGAATACAAAATGGCATTCATAGCCAGCGGGGGTGTAGAGAATGCTGTAGTACGTTTTTTCAGCATCCTGCCCTATCCCATCACCCTGCTGACGGACGGCCTGAACAACTCACTGGCTGCCGCCCTTGAAATCTCGGCATGGATTCAGTCGAGAGACATGAAGGTAAAAATCATCCATGGATCAGTGCCCATTATGGTAAATCAGGTACTTTTACACCACCAGGCATTTGCTGCCAAACGTTCTCTGAAAAAGAAACGCATCGGTGTAATCGGCACTCCGGCTTCCTGGCTGGTAGCCAGTCATGTGGATTACCTGTTAGCCGGGCAGCGTTGGGGAGTGACTTACACGGACATCTCCATTGAGACCGTAGAAAAAGCCTTCCACGAAATTACAGAAGATGAAATAGGACCTGAAGCCTCCTTGTTTGCCAACCGCGCCAAAGGGATTCAGGAAGCAACCCCGGAAGAGCTGCTTCGGGCCATGCGATTATATAAAGCCCTCCGGCGTGTATGCCAAGAAGAAAACTTGGACGCTCTTACCCTGTCCTGTTTCTCACTGATCCAAAGCCTGAAAACCACAGGCTGCCTAGCCCTCTCTATGCTGAATGACGAAGGAATACCTGCCGGATGCGAAGGTGACTTGCAGTCCATCATGACCTTACTGATGGTAAAAGAGCTCATCGGAAAGCCCGGCTTTATGGCCAATCCCTCGTTTGTAGACCTTGCACGCAACGAGGTACTGCTGGCACACTGTTCCATTCCGACCAAAATGGCCGAAGAGTTTATTATCCGCAACCATTTTGAGACAGAAAGCGGCATTGCCATCCAGGGAATTGTACATCCGGGCGAAGTCACCCTTTTCAAATGCGGAGGAGAGTGTCTGGACGAATATTATCTGTCCTCGGGACATCTCATCGAAAACACCAATATGGTGACCTGTTGCCGCACGCAGCTAAAGGTACGACTGGACAAGCCGGCAGACTATTTCCTGCACAATCCGCTGGGCAACCACCACATCCTGATTCAAGGGAATTACACCGACCTCATTCAGGAATTCATGCAACAAAACCGTTGCAAACCGAGAATTGACTGATTTTTCAAAACCATTTATTCTCTCATTCAATTTATAATCGTATCTTTGTGTGAATTATTACAAATTGAAAAGCAAGAAAAATTATGATGCATAATTGGTTTGAATGCAAAATCCGTTACGAGAAAGTAGCCGAAAACGGAATGAACAAGAAAGTAACGGAACCCTATCTGGTGGACGCACTCAGCTTTACCGAAGCCGAATCGCGTATTATCGAAGAAATCACTCCGTTCATCAGCGGAGAATTCACTGTATCCGACATCAAGCGCGCCAACTACAGCGAGCTCTTCCCCAGCGACGAGGAAGCTGCCGACCGCTGGTTCAAGTGCAAGCTCTACTTCATCACCCTCGACGAGAAAAGCGGTGCGGAAAAGAAAACAGCTACCAACGTACTGGTACAGGCTGCCGACCTGCGCGATGCCGTGAAGAAACTGGACGAAGGCATGAAGGGTACAATGGCCGACTACGTCATCGCATCTGTTGCCGAAACTGCACTGATGGACGTATATCCCTACTCTGCAGAACCTGACGTAAAACCGGAATTCCCGGATGCAGACAAACGATAAACAAACACCTATCACACCATGGATATTCAGTCTAATTTAAAAGAAGTACGGGCACAACTTCCTCCCCAGGTCAGTCTGGTTGCTGTTTCCAAGTTTCACCCGAACGAAGCGATTCTGGCTGCATACGAAACCGGGCAGCGCATCTTCGGGGAAAGCAAGGAGCAGGAACTAAGCAAGAAGCAGGCTTCCCTGCCCGCTGATATTCAGTGGCATTTCATCGGCCACCTGCAGACCAATAAAGTGAAGTACATCGCACCCTACATCGCCATGATTCATGCCGTAGACAGTTACAAACTGCTGGCTGAAATCGATAAACAAGCGGCTAAATGCAACCGGGTGATACCTTGCCTGCTGGAAATCCATATCGCAGAAGAAGAAAGCAAATACGGATTTTCTTTTGAAGCCTGTCGCGAGATGCTGGAAACCACCCCGTGGAAAGAGCTGACTCATGTATGCATCAGCGGAGTCATGGGAATGGCCACCAATACAGACGACGAATCACAAATCATCAACGAATTTGAGAGCCTTCACCGTTTCTTTACCGAACTGAAAGCTACCTATTTTAAAGATTGTGATACCTTCAAGGAAATTTCCATGGGCATGTCGCACGACTATCCGCTGGCAGTTCAGGCAGGAAGTACAATGGTACGTGTAGGCAGCAAAATTTTTGGAGATAGAGTATATTAAAACGAGAAGAATATGGCACAACTAAAAACAACTTTTGCAGGGTTAACTCTGAACAACCCGATTATTATCAGTAGTTCTGGACTGACTAACAGCCTGGCTAAAATTCAGAAACTGGAAGAAGCCGGAGCCGGTGCAGTAGTACTGAAATCAGTATTCGAAGAACAAATCAACATGCAGGCAGGAAGCATGCAGGGCTATGGCTCACCCGAAGCCGACGACTACCTGGGAGCATACGTACGCTCACATGCGCTGAACGAACATATCACCCTGATTGAAGACGTAAAGAAACACTGCAAGATTCCGGTAATCGCCAGCATCAACTGCTACAGTGACAGCGAATGGACAGACTTTGCCCGCCTGATGGAAGAAGCCGGAGCCGATGCACTGGAACTGAATATCCTTTCTTTGCAGACCAGCAAGGATTACACACCGGGAAGCTTTGAACAGCGTCACATCGACATCCTGCGCCACATCAAGAAAGTAGTCCGCATCCCGGTCATCATGAAACTGGGCAGCAACCTGACTAATCCGGTTGCACTCATCAACCAGTTGTATGCCAACGGTGCTGCTGCTGTGGTATTGTTCAACCGCTTCTACCAGCCGGACATCCAGATTGACAACCTGACTTTCACTACAGCCAATGTAATGAGTTCACCTTCTGAACTGTCTGACCGCATCCGCTGGACAGCCATTGCTTCGGCAGAAGTTCCTCAGCTGGATTATGCGGTTTCAGGCGGCGTACACAACGGAAAAGGCGTTATCAAGTCTCTGCTTTCAGGAGCAGCTGCCGTAGAAGTTTGCAGCGTTATCTACCAGCACGGCAACCAGATAATTGAAGAGATGAAGAAAGAACTGACCGAATGGATGGACGACAAAGGATATGATTCCATTGCACAGTTCAAAGGAAAGATGAATGCCTCAGCCGCAGGCGACATCAACCCGTTCGAACGTACACAGTTCATGAAATATTACAGCAACCACGAAGAATAATTCCCTTCACGGAAATGCACAAAAAACGGATTCCCTGACGTTTCAGTCGGAGAATCCGTTTTTCTTTTATCCCTGTCTAAGACTTATCGCTTCAGCAAACCGATTTTCAGATTCAGTTTAAAGTAGTACACTCCATTTTCACGTTCCAGATAACCATACTTGTCTTTTTCCGTAGAACCTTTTTCCAAGCGACTGTTCTGGAAAAGGAAATCGGCAAATGTCTGGCGGAAAGCACGCTGATAGCACAACACTTCCCCCTCACCTGTCACGAAAAGGAATCCTGCAATGGCAGAATCTGTTCCATTGTACAGTTTTGCCGGACGAAGTCCCATGGCCAAAGCCAGCAACAACTCTTTCACCTTATATTCATAGAAGCCATGCTTGGTAATCAGCTCGTCCTTTATCTTCAGCGGATTCAGCTTTTTGATTTCCTCCGTCAGTTCCGACACCTTCGTAATGCCGTCCAACCACATCAGGCGTGTCATTTCCGCCATCAATCGTCCCATGTGCAAATCAATCATGGACAGGTTGCTGCGGAAAATCTTATCGGCCACGTCACTGTACTTCAGCGCGCCTCCCAGACGCTCTATCATCAACATACGGGATATGACATCATCCTCCTCACCTTCCGCATTGATTTTGTTGACGGTCGGAGTAGCAAACTTCACACCTGTCTGCTCAAACTTGAAATTAGCAGTTCTTCCCCCGTCAAGCAACGGAATCATCATTCCCAGACGGGAACGGACACAGAATCCGGTGAGCGGAGCATCTACCGAGTAAAAAGCCACGCTGAAATCCGTGCGGTCGTCCGTCTTGGCTTCCAAATCAAAAATGGCTACCTCATCCAGAAACTCCTCTACGCCATCAGGCGAAGTAACATCATCCTCCCGGCTCTGACGAATCGCTGCATAGACAAGCTCTGCCACCGTAGCAAAGTCTTCACGAGGAATCCGCTTGTCTATATTCTCCCCTTTCAGGTGCACGGTATCTTTTTCCAAAATATACTGACGCGTACCGTCATGTTCTTCCCGCTGAACCATTGCCACCGGAAGACGGAGTGCTTCGTTTTTCTTCACATCAGGAGTACCGCCGTACACGTAACCGTCGGCCAGCAGCCGGAAAAACGCATACAGTTCTCCCCATTCTCTTTTCGTCGCTTCAAATGCCATAATCTGTCTATTTTTTAATTGCAAAGGTAGTAAAAGAAGCGTTAACAAAAACCTTTCTGGCAAATGCAAATTATAATAGATGTTATAAAACAGATTTTAAGAGGCATTTTACTTGCAGAGAAACAGAAAATGCGTACCTTTGCAATGTGTTTTTCATAGTATTAGATTTAAGGTTAACAAAGGTTGGAGTTCAGCGGAACTCCTTTTTTTATGCCCTTATGCGAGATGCTGCTTTTTTCCTCTCTCCAAAGACTTGAAAACCCGCCAATCTAAATAGAAATAAGCAAAGATATTCTTTAGGTTTCGCGTACGTAAACCGTACGTTTCTCACGGCGGAAACATACGGTTTACGTAAGGGAAAGTACATATAAAAAGTGTTTGAGAGAAGAATGAGGAAAGTTTACTGGTTATCAGTTACTTTCCTCATTTTGGTTAAAAGTGGCGAGGACAGACGAAGACAGGAATACGACAAGATGAGACAGAGGAACGTTACCTATCCGTAACCTATACCCCAAATGGGGAATGTTGAGGTTCGGAAGAATAAGGAAGGTTACGAATTGAATTTGAATACTCTGATTTATAGTGAGTTACTGATGAGCAACGTAAGTTTTTTGGTTACGAACCAAATTTGCCGTGTTCTGCCGTGAAATGCGTAGCAAGAAAAGACTCTTCATGTATTAATTTTGAACGCAAAAAAGAATGACGTTATGAAGAGTACATTTTCAATTATCTTCTACCTCAAAAGACAGGTAGTAAAGAAAGATGGTACTGTTCCAGTTATGGGACGTATCACAGTGGACGGAACACAGGCGCAGTTCAGTTGCAAGACAACTGCCAATCCAAATTTGTGGGACACCAAGGGCGGACGCATGATGGGTAAGAGTATGCAGGCTTTGGAAGTGAACCGCAAATTGGACAAGATGCGTGTGAGTATCAGTAAGCATTATCAGGAGATTATGGACAGAGACAACTTCGTCACTGCCGACAAGGTGAAGAACGCCTTTCTTGGCTTGGAGTATCGTTGCCATACACTGATGAAAGTCTATTCCCAAAGCCGTGATGAAATGGAAAAGCAATATAAGGCTGGCATGAAATCTTTGAGTACATACACGAAGTATAGAATTGGGTGTACCTATGTGGGCGAGTTCTTGCAGACGCATTACCATGTGAAGGATATTGCTCTGAAAGAGTTATCGCTGCCTTTTATCACAGACTACGAGACTTTTCTCAGAACCGACAAGCACTTGAAGATAAACTCTGCGATGGTGTTTGTCCGCAATCTCCGTGCAATGGTATTCCGTGCCATAGATAATGAATGGCTTGTAAAAGACCCATTCAGACGATATGAGTACAAGGAAGAAGAGACCACAAGAGAATTTCTGAGCAAAGAAGAGATTCACCTGTTGATGGAAACACCTATCACAAGAAAGAAGATGAGCATGGTGCGTGACTTGTTCCTGTTCTGTTGTTTTACAGGTCTCGCTTTCATTGACCTGTACAACTTGAAGGAAGAGAACATCAAGGAATTTTTCGATGAAGGTGAATGGATTGTTATCCATCGACAGAAGACAGGAACGGAAGCCAACATCAAGTTGCTTGATTATCCCAAGCAGATTATGGAAAAATACCGTGGATTGTGTGAAGACGGCAGGGTGTTTCCTGTACCCAACTACCAAAGTTGTATGGATTCGCTCAAAAGACTGGGCAAAAAATGTGGTATCACCAAGCCGCTGTCCTGGCACATGAGCCGTCATTCGTTCGCAACCTCGGTTTGCCTCTCCAACGGAGTTCCAATAGAAACCGTGAGTTCAATGCTTGGTCATAAGGACATAAAGACAACCCAGGTGTATGCCAAGATTACCAAGGAAAAATTGAGCAAAGACGTGGAAAAGTTGTCTCAGCAAATAAATAACATTGAGGAATTCACGTTTGGAAATGTTTGCAACGATAATACTAACACTATAAATGGCAGAGTATGAAACGACAAGTGATAACAATACAAGAAGATATGGTCATCTACGCCCCACATCATGGTGAGGTGTGGATGACAGTTTGGGAGATTGCCGAACTGTTGAATGTAACAGGGACAGCAGTGAAGAATACCATCAAGCGCATTTGGAAACAAAGTGTGCTGAAAGATTTCCAGCATTCTCAATACATCAAACTTGAAAATGGATATTCTGCGCATGTCTATGATATGGAAGTGATTATCGCCATAGCACTTCAAATGGATACATACCAAGCCTTGTTGTTCAGACAATGGTTTATCAGTAAGGTAGTGAACCGCAAGGATTGCCAAGCAGAGCAAGTAAAACACGAGTATCCGATGATTATTGTGATGAACGGAACGACACCAAAAGGTGCAAGTTAGAATCTTTCATCTTTTAATAAGATTCCTACACCTTTATAATATAATAGCGTACAGGGGAAACGATTTTTGTCGTTGTACCCTGTACGCTATTTTTGTTTCGCTATTATGAAGCAGTACCCTCCCCTTGTGAAACAGTGCCGTCGATTATCGGCTTGCGGTAATTACCAGTGAGAAGTGCTTGTATCTCGGATTCCGGATAGAGGGTTTTGCCACATAATATAATGTAGGGCAAGATGCCTTGTTTGCGATATTCCTGCAAGGTACGGCGACTAAGCTTCAGGAACTCGGAGAGTTCCTTGTCGGTGAGGTATCGCTCCCCGTCCAAAGGTGGGCTGTAGGACTCGATGAATGAAGATAGCCAGTTGTTGGCTTTCTTCAAGGATTGCATGGCGGTGTCTATCGACTTGCTCTCATGCGTAAGAAGTTGGTTCATGTTCATTGTTTACAATTTGGATTAAGTGGTGAATATAAAATGTGTTGGCTCGCCCAGGGTGAAGTTTTAGGCTTTGCCTTGGGCGAGTTTGGCTTTACGCTATACCGATTTGATTCTGGCGATAAGCGGAACGATGGCTTTGACCTCTTCGGGACAGTAATAGAATTGGCGACCTATCTGGGTATGCCCCAAGAAACGGCGGTCACGAAGTTTTTGTAAGGTGCGCTGGCTGATGCGAAGTTGCTGGCAGACCTCATGACCTGTAAGCCATTTGTTCAGACGCTTGCCGTTAGCCTTATGCTTCAGCAACTCAACTTTCTTTACCAAGGCATCGTATCTTGCCATCATCAAGTCGAATGCCTTCTTTTCCATTGTTACTACTTCCATATTCTCTGTTTTATTGGTTCAACAAATTCGGGTGCAAAGTTAATGTGTGTATGTTGAAAAACAATGAAAATGAATAACTGTGGCAGTGCTTTTCTGGGGTTTGCCGACCGCTTGGCAAGAAAAATCAAGAAAATTATACGTGGGTCATTAATGAGTTGTTAAACGGGTATTTCGCAAATGGTTAATTTTGCCGCCGAGAAATCAAAACAACGAATTATATAACATTTCAAACGGAATTAGAATGGAAGTAATAACAATGGAAAGTGCAGCCTTCAAAAAGCTGACAGAACAGTTGACAGAAATAGTCCAGTACGTGCGATTGGCAAAAATGGCATTTCAAGATAACTTGACGGGTAAGGGATTGAAGCCGATGTTGACCAATGACGATGCAGCTAAGATGCTTGGTGTGAGCAAGCGCACCTTGCAGCGAATGCGCTCAGAGAACCGCATTGATTTTATTAAAATTGGCAATCAATGCCGATACCAAGTTGAAGCCATTGAAAGAATGGTTGAGGAACGAACAATAGCAAAGGAAACATGAGCATGGAAGATGGAACATTGAGAAAACTGGAGTTATATCTCCATGACCTACACAAAAAGATAGACGGCATCTACGACATGCTGATGTTGAGACACGAACGAGAGACGGAGCAAAAAGGAGGTTCTGCCATCAATGAAAAATTGCTTGACAACCAAGATCTCTGCCTCTTATTTCAAATATCCCCTCGTTCCCTTCAACGCTATCGCAGTCTGGGAGTGCTTTCCTACAAGCGTTTGGGGCAGAAAACATACTACACGGAAGAGGATGTGATGCAGTTTGTAGAGAATAATGTAAAAGAATTCAAGAAAGAGAATGTGGAGCATTACTTGACCCGCATTCATCAGAAATTCAAATAACAACAGTATTCACCATTAAAAATTTACAATTATGGTACAAAAGAAAAAGAGTGATGAACAGGACGTGCTGGTAGTCCGTGACGAGAAGACGGGCGAGATCAGCGTCGTCGCCGGACTCAGCAGGGACGGCACACCGAAGCGAGCACCCGCCAAGTCGGAGAACACGTCCGACTTCCTGCGTTTTGACCGCAACAGCGACCTGATGGACAGTTTCTTTAGAAACTTCTTCCGCCAGTGCAAGGAGCCAAGCCGATTCGGATTCTACCGCATAGCGGCAGACCAGGTGGAAAACCTGCTTGGCGTGATGAAGGAGTTGCTGAAAGATCCGGAGGCTAACAAGGAGATTCTTTCCGCCCACAAGGTTGACACCTCCAATTATGAGAAAGAGGCAAAGCAATCGGAAGGTCAGGCGAAAGAAACCGCATCATCGGACGATGCGTCCAAGACGCAAGCTAACACCGAAAAAGAGAATGTATCATCTGAACAAACCAACGAAAAGAAGAACGATATGGAACAGAAACCAGAACAGACCGCAACCGAACAGCAGGCACAGACCGCTCCGGGTGTAAAGCAGAACCTCATCAATGGTAACGATGTGAACCTGCAGGAACTTGGTGCCAAATATGGCATAGACTTCAACAGTATGAATGAGAAGGATATGAAAGCCTTGCTCAACTACGGCAAGACGGGGCTTGTGATTGTGAAGCCGACCTTCGGCGGTGAACAGATAGAGATACAGGCCCGTCTGTCATTCCGCAAGGACGATAACGACCAGTTGCAACTCGTGCCGCATTTCGTGCGCAACGAGCCAAAACTCGATGTCGCTTACAAAGGCTATACCTTCACTCCTGAGGACAAGAAGAACCTGTTGCAGAACGGTAACCTCGGAAAGGTAGTGGATTTCCCCGACAAGAATACAGGTGAGCTGCGTCCTCATTTCATCAGTATCGACCGTCTCACCAATGAGATTGTTGACATCCCTACCAACAAGGTGCGCATACCCGATACCATCGGCAAGACACCTATTACCAAGGACGACAAGAGAGTGCTCTATTCAGGTATTCCGCTTCGCAAGGAGATTGAGCTTGCCAACGGGCGCAAGTTCACACCGCTGCTGCAGGTGAATGTGGAACAGCGTGGTGTGGAGTTCGTGCCTGGCAGCACAAGACAGGCGCAAGGTCAGAAACAGAATGGAGACAAGAAGCAGACCGCTGACAAGCAGGAGCAGAAGGCAGAAGGTGATGCGGGCGGTCAGAAGAAGCAGCAAGATCCCAACCACTGGCTCAATGAGGACGGGACCATCCGCCGACTCAACACCTATTTCAAGAAGGAACTGACCGAGCAGCAGAAGGACGACTATGTGGCAGGCAAGACCATCGAGATCAAGGAAGTGCCCAACAAGAACGGCAGCGGTACCTATACCGCCTACGTAAAGTTCGACTTCGACAAAATGCAGCCACGTTCCTACCGCAACAATCCAGACCTCAAACAGGCGAAGGAACAGATTCCGACCAATGAGAACAAGGTACAAGTCGCCGTCAACGAGCAGGGCAAGACCCATGAGGCAACCAAGCACACCAAGGAGCCGCTGAGTCCGGGACAGTCTGCGCCAAAGAACGAAAAGCAGCAGAAGGAACAGAACGCCGAGGAACAGAAGCCAAAGAGAAAGGCAAGAAGCGTGAAGATGTAGTTGCCGCCACTTGATCCACAGAGTTAATCATCCATCATAACAACCGACATCTGCGACCGTCTATCCCACGGTTGCGGATGTCACAAAAACAACAGACAATGAAGACAATCATCGCAGAGAAACCAAGCGTAGCCAAGGAAATCGCCCACATTGTGGGAGCTGACAAGCGTGAGGAAGGCTATATGCAGGGCAATGGCTATTATGTGACATGGGCATTCGGACATTTAGTGCAGCCTGCCATGCCGGAAACCTACGGCATGAAGGGATTCCATGCGGAGAATCTGCCTGTGATTCCCGACCCGTTCGTTCTTGTTCCCCGACAAGTCAAGACAGAGAACGGCTACAAACCAGATGCAGGTGTGCTTGCCCAGATAAAAATTATCGGCAAGCTGTTTGACAGCAGTGAGCGCATTATTGTAGCAACCGATGCCGGACGTGAGGGAGAGTTGATTTTCCGATACCTCTATGCGTATCTTGGTTGCAGGAAACCTTTCGACCGTCTCTGGATCAGTTCGCTTACGGACACCGCCATCCGTGAGGGACTTCTGAACCTCAAGGATGGCAAGGAGTATGACAATCTCTATCATGCAGCGAAGGCACGAAGTGAGGCAGACTGGCTCGTCGGCATCAACGGCACACAAGCCCTTACTATAGCCGCAGGACGTGGCACCTATTCCGTAGGTCGTGTGCAGACTCCGACCCTTGGCATGGTGTGCGAACGCTATTGGGAACACAAGCGTTTCGAGTCGAAACCGTTCTGGCAGGTACACTTCGGTGTGGTTGATGCAGACAGTGGCAATATACTGAAGTTCACATCTGCCAACCGATGGACAGACAAAGCCACCGCAACCGACATATATAATAAGGTGAAAGATACCGGTTCTGCCATCATCACAAAGGTCGCAACCAAGCGAAAGGTGGAGAAGGCACCGCTCCTTTACGACCTCACCACCTTGCAGAAAGAAGCCAACTCCCAGTATGGCTTCACGGCAGAGCATACACTATCCATCGCCCAGAAACTCTACGAGGCAAAGTTCATCACCTATCCAAGAACATCAAGCCGCTATATTTCGGATGATGTATTTGCCACCCTTCCCAAACTCTTCAAGAATCTGGAGAATCATTCGGAATATGGAGAGAAAGTGAAACTCTTGCCTGGCAGTGAGGACTACAGCAAGAACAGCATGAATGCCGCCAAGGTGACCGATCACCATGCCCTGCTCATCACAGAAAATGCAGCCATTGGTCTTTTCAAGGACGAGAAGATCGTTTATGACATGATATTGTGCCGGATGATTGAAGCGTTCTCGGCAGACTGCATCAAGGACATCACATCCGTATCGGCGCAAGTGGATCATGAAGTCGAATTTGGCATCAGTGGCTCCATCATCCGACAGACTGGCTGGCGAGCGTTGTCGCTCAAGGAAAAGAACAAAAGGCAGGACAAGGATGCAGACGCAACAGACAATGAGGTCAAGGATCAAGTCATTCCCAACTGGCAAGAAGGACAGCATATCACTCTTTCTGGCTGCACCATCACGGAGGGTAAGACCAAACCTAAGCCTTTGCATACGGAATCCACATTGCTTGCTGCAATGGAGACCGCAGGCAAAGAGATAGAAGATGATACGATGCGCCAGGCAATGAAGGACAGCGGTATTGGCACACCTGCCACACGTGCCGCCATCATCGAAACCCTGCTCAAACGAGAGTATATGGTGCGCCAGCAGAAGAAACTTGTGCCGACGGAAAAAGGACTCGCCCTGCATTCCGTGGTGAAGAACATGGCGATTGCCAATGTGGAGATGACGGGCAAATGGGAGGCGGAACTTGCCAAGATAGAACGAGGTGAAGCAAGTGCAGACGGGTTCACCCATAGTATCGAAGGTTATACCCGTGAAATCACTGCGGAATTGTTAGGTTGCGACAGACTTTTCAGCCACAAGGATTCCGGCTGCCAGTGTCCTAAATGCAAGCAAGGTACCATGCAGTTCTTCGGAAAGGTAGTAAGATGCAGCAACAAGGAGTGCGGTATGCCAGTGTTCAAGCAGGTAGCAGGAAAGTTGCTCACTGATGCCGACATCACCGACTTGCTCACCAAGGGCAAGACCAGAACGCTCAATGGTTTCACCAGCAAGCAAGGCAAATCATTCTCCGCAGCCATAGCCTTTGACGAGAATTTCAACACGAAATTCGTCTTTGTAGAGCGCAAAACAGCAGAAAAGCGAGGAAATGTGAAGAGATACAAGAAATAGTTTGTACCTTTGCCACCGAAACATGGTTCATAAATGGTGTCTTTATTTAGGATGCTTTTATTTACTGTGGATTAAGTGGCGGCACTCGGAGGGATACCGAGTGCCTTTTTCTTGCTTTCAACTAACATCAACCGCCATCCACGGTTTATTATTCACCACTTAATCCATTCAACAGACAGATGAACAGAAAGAAACAGGCACAGACAGAGCTGTCCTATTACGGACTGTACCTCTTGAACCACCTCAGAGAGAACCGTTTTCCACAAGCCAGCGATGCGGACTTTATCCGCGAACGTGCAGACCATGCCGCAGAAGTATATGAGCAGGCACGGCGTGATGCCCTCTTTGCCGATGCGGCACAAGAACTTGCCATGTCAGCATTGCTGAAAGGTCTCCGCTTTTCCAAGTACAGCATCCTGTATGATGTTGTTGACAGTGAGTTTCCCCTGGAGGTAGCAGTAGAAGACCAGGAAGCGTTTGTCAAGAACCTCCTGCCTTTGGTTGACAACGTGTATTCCATTTACGACCTCACCGATGATGATTTTGCCCAGTCACCGGACTACAACCAGCTCTATACAGAGTTGACGGGAGCCGTAGCCCTTTTCATAGAGTCAAATGGCGTACAATAGAAAACAACGGCTGAACGACAACATCAAGGCGATAGAGACAGCATTCATCCTTGACAGGGAACAGCGCACACCGACCGCCCGTGAGCGTCTCCTTCTGGAGCGTTATTGCGGATTCGGTGGATTGAAGTGCATCCTGAACCCTGCCAGGGAACTGGCGGATGCTGTCCATTGGGCAAAGTCAGACCTTGAATTGTTTGCTCCAACAGTGGAGCTGCATAGACTTATCCGTGAAAACAGCAAGAATGAAAGCGAGTACAAACAGTTGATGGACAGTCTGAAACAGTCCGTCCTTACGGCATTCTACACGCCGTCAGCCGTTACGGAGGCTCTGATGGATGTGTTGAAAGAGCATCAGATTATCCCCGAAAAGGTTCTTGAACCCTCGGCAGGCATCGGTGCCTTTGTCGATTCCGTCTTGGATAACAATCCCAAGGCAGACATTATGGCATTTGAAAAAGACCTGCTTACGGGAAAGATACTCCGCCATCTGCACCCGGAGCAGAAAGTGCGCATAGAGGGATTCGAGAAGATAGAAAAGCCTTTCAATGACTACTTCGACCTCGCCATCTCAAATATTCCCTTTGGCGATGTTGCCGTATTTGATCCGTCTTATACAGCCATGAAAGGCATGAGGGCACTTGTCACCAGACGCATACACAACTACTTCTTTGTCAAGGCTCTTGATACGGTAAGGGATGGTGGGTTGGTTGCCTTCATCACCTCACAAGGCGTATTGAATGCCAAAAACAACAGTGCCGCGCGTTTTATGATGCTCTATCATGCTGATCTCGTGTCAGCGATTCGTCTTCCCAACAACCTGTTCACGGAAAATGCCAATACGGAAGTGGGCAGTGACCTCATCATTCTGCAGAAAAATACCCAAAAGGAGTCGCTGCGAGGAGACGACAACCTGCTTGATACCGTCTATAATGACGAGAACCGCATTCCGACAAACAACTACTTTCTGGAGCATCCGGAACGCATTATCCATACAACAGCAAAGTTGGATACTGACCCGTTCGGCAAACCTGCAATGATATACACGCATGAGGATGGTGTGGAAGGCATTGCAGAGGATTTGCGAAGGATGCTCCATGAAGACTTTAAGAAGAACTTCAATTTGAACCGATACTTGGGGATAGAGGAAACAAAGGCTGAGGAAGTTAAGGAGGTTGAAGAAACAGAAAAGATAGAAAAAACAGAGAAGATAAAGCCTTCCATTGAGGAAAAGCAGAACGATACGGTAGTATCCTTGCAAAAGCAGGAAAAGCCTACTGATGATGCTGAGCTATCCCAAAAGTCCAATCATCAGCAGCCACCAGTCCAAATGACTCTGTTTGACCTTTGGGGAATGGAAGAAGAAAACCGTCAGGCTGTACATTCAACGAAGAAGAAAGCAGAGGTAACAGTGGGTGCTGTCGCCAAGAAAGTGTCAAGGAAGAAAGCAAGTCCGTTGGTAAAAAGCGTCAATCCGACTTTTGAAGTTGTGACAAAGCCTGTGGAAAAAGAAGAAAAGCCTTCGTTGACAGATGCAAAAGAGCAGGAAACAGCACAGGAGACAAAACCAATCCTGCCTGGGGATGAGCCATACGCAAGCATCTCTTGGGAAGAGAATCCGCCAATCAACGGCTTTTACGAGATGATGATGACCATGGCTCCCGAAGACAGGGTGCTGCTGCGCCAAAAGGCGGAAATGCACCGTCAGGAACAACTCAAGGCTTTGGGCGTTGAAGATACGCTTGATCCGAAGTTCAAGCCGCCGATGGAACCGATAGAAGTTCTCAAAGTTCAAATCGGGCATGGACAGTCGAAAGGGAATGAGGCAAAAGAAGATTCCAAGACTCAGAGCACATTGAAAGAAACAAATCATGAGCGGGAACAACAAAAAGAGCAAGAAAGAAAGCGGGAAGAGCTGGCAAAGAAGAAAGAGGATGCTATGAAGCCCCGTCCATTTGATGAGAAACTGGATAGTTTTCATCGTGAGGGTTCTATGGTGCTCGACTCTGCCAAAAACATCGGTGTATTGAAAGACCTTACCAAGTATGGTGCTACCTTCATGCCGTTGGATCTGAATATGGAGCAGAAAGAAAAGGCAGTCTTGTATATCGCCCTCCGTGATGCCTATCAGAAACTTTACACCTATGAAGCGGAAGAACAGACGGAAAACAAGCAGATGCGTGAGAGTCTGAATGTCTATTATGATGCTTTCTTCATCCGCTTCGGCAACCTCAATGCCAAGCAGAACGTGAAGTTAATCCTTATGGATGCCTCAGGGCGCGACATGCTGTCGTTGGAACGGGTAGAAAACGGACAGTTCACAAAATCAGACATCTTCGACCACCCGGTCTCTTTTTCGCTTAACGAGGTCAGTCATGTCGATTCTCCAGAGGAAGCGCTCACCGCCTCGCTCAACAAGTTCGGCCGTATCGACTTGCCGTATATGACAGAATTATCGGATATGCCGGAACCGGAACTGACGGAAGCGCTTAAAGGGCGCATCTATTACAATCCGCTCATAGACGGCTACGAGATAGCCGACCGCTTCATTGCTGGTAATGTCATAGAGAAAGCGGAGCGTATAGAAGAATGGCTGAAGGAAAATCCCGACCATGCAATCGTGAGGAAGTCGTTGGAAGCCTTGAAGGCAAGCATTCCCGAACCGATAGCCTTTGAGGACCTGGACTTCAACTTCGGTGAACGTTGGATACCTACAGGTGTGTATTCCGCTTACATGAGCCACCTCTTCAATACACAGGTCAGCATCGTCTATTCCGACAGCATGGACGAATATTCGGCAAAATGCAGTATGAAGACCATGGCCATCACGGATGAGTATATGGTGAAGGGATATTACCGCCACTATGACGGCATGAGTCTTCTGAAACATGCCCTGCACAACACCTGTCCCGACATGATGAAGAGCATCGGTGAGGATGAACACGGCAACGACATCAAGGTGCGTGACAGCGAGGGCATACAGCTTGCCAATGCCAAGATTGACGAAATCCGCAACGGGTTCACAGAATGGCTGGAAGAGCAGTCTGACTCCTTTAAGGAACGCTTGACCACGATGTACAACCGGAAGTTCAACTGCTTCGTGCGTCCGAAGTATGACGGTTCTCACCAGACCTTCCCCGGCTTGGACTTGAAAGCCCTTGGCGGAAAGTATGGCGTCAAGAGTGTGTACCCAAGTCAGAAGGACTGTGTATGGATGCTTTTGCAGAACGGCGGCGGGATATGTGACCATGAGGTGGGAACTGGCAAAACCCTCATCATGTGCATGGCTGCGCATGAGATGAAACGCCTTGGTATGGCTCACAAGCCGATGATTATCGGACTGAAAGCCAATGTCGCGGAGATAGCTGCCACCTATCAGACAGCTTATCCCCATGCGAGGATACTCTATGCCTCGGAGAAGGACTTTTCCACCAAGAACCGTGTCAGTTTCTTCAACAACATCAAGAACAACGACTATGACTGTGTAATCATGTCGCATGACCAGTTCGGGAAGATACCGCAATCGCCAGAACTCCAGCGGCAGATATTGCAGGCGGAGCTTGATACCGTGGAGGAAAACTTGGAAGTGATACGCACGCAGGGCAAAGACGTGTCACGGGGAATGCTCAAAGGCTTGGAAAAGCGAAAGCAGAATCTGGAGGTGAAGTTGCAGAAGATAGCCTATAGCATAGAGCAACGCACCGATGATGTGGTGGATTTCCGCATGATGGGTATCGACCACTTGTTTGTGGACGAGAGCCACCAATTCAAGAACCTCATGTTCAACACCCGTCACGACCGTGTGGCAGGACTTGGCAACAGCGAGGGGAGCCAGAAGGCACTCAACATGCTCTTTGCCATCCGAACCATACAGGAGCGGACAGGCAGAGACTTGGGAGCGACATTCCTGTCGGGAACAACTATCAGCAACTCACTGACTGAGTTGTATCTGCTCTTCAAGTACCTGCGCCCCAAGGAACTGGAGCGTCAGGACATCCGCTGTTTCGATGCGTGGGCGGCAATCTTCGCCAAGAAGACTACCGACTTCGAGTTTAACGTCACCAACAACATCGTACAGAAGGAGCGTTTCAGATACTTCATCAAAGTGCCGGAGCTTGCTGCCTTCTACAACGAGATAACCGACTATCGCACGGCGGAGGCGGTTGGTGTGGACAGACCACAGAAGAACGAGATTCTTCATAATATACCGCCGACACCCGAGCAGGAGGACTTCATCCAAAAGCTGATGGAGTTTGCCAAGACGGGTGATGCCACCATCCTCGGCAGACTTCCACTGTCAGAAACGGAAGAGAAGGCAAAGATGCTCATAGCCACGGACTATGCCCGAAAGATGGCTCTCGATATGCGCATGATAGACCCGACTTGTGAGGACCATCCCGACAACAAGGCGAGCCATTGTGCGAAGATAATAGCCGACTACTATCACCGTTACGACGGCCATAAGGGCACGCAGTTCGTATTCTCCGACTTGGGAACATATCGACCGGGCGAATGGAACGTGTATTCTGAAATTAAGCGCAAGCTGATAGAGGATTACGGCATACCGTCGTCTGAAATCCGCTTCATTCAGGAGTGCAAGAACGAGAGGGCAAGAAAGGCGGTGATAGGAGCCATGAACGAGGGTTCGGTACGAGTATTGTTCGGCTCCACATCTATGTTAGGTACAGGCGTAAATGCACAAAAAAGGTGTGTTGCTATTCATCATTTGGACACACCGTGGCGACCGTCAGACTTGGCACAGCGTGACGGTCGAGGTGTGCGTGCTGGTAACGAGATTGCCAAGCTGTATGCCGACAACACGGTTGATGTCATCATCTATGCGGTGGAAAAGTCGCTTGACTCGTACAAGTTTAACCTCCTGCACTGCAAGCAGACTTTTATCTCGCAGTTGAAAAGCGGAGCCTTGGGGGCGAGAACCATTGACGAGGGAGCGATGGACGAGAAATCGGGCATGAATTTTTCAGAGTATATGGCTATTCTCTCCGGAAATACCGACTTGCTTGACAAGGCGAAGCTGGAGAAGAAGATTGCTTCTCTGGAGGGTGAGCGCAAATCGTTTAACAAGGGTAAGCGTGACTCAGAAACAAAATTGCAGTCAAAGACGTCAGAGCTGGGTAACAACAAAGCCTCTCTCAAGGGAATGACCGAGGACTACGGCAAGTTTATGGGCAAAGCCAAGAAAGACAAGGACGGCAACATCCTCAACCTCATCACTCTTGATGGTGTGGAGTCCACGAACTTGGAGGTTATAGGAAAGCATCTGCAAATGTTGGCGGAGAAAGAGACAACTGGCGGACAATACAAGCGGATTGGAGAAATCTACGGATTCCCTGTCAAGATTGTCAGCGAGACAAGTTTCGAGAATGGTCTTCCATTTGTTGACAACCGCTTTTTTGTCGATGGCAATTACAAGTACCAGTACAACTACGGTCACATTGCCAAGTCGGACCCGATAGCAGCGGCAAACAACTTTCTGAATGCCTTACAGAAGATACCAAGCTACATTGAGCAGTATGGTTCAAGATGCAAGGCTTTGGAAAAGGAAATACCGCAACTGGAAGAGATAGCTGGCAAGACTTGGAAGAAAGAGGAAGAACTGAAAGGTCTGAAAGCGGAACTGGCGGCGTTGGACAGGAAAATACAGTTAGAATTGGCACCACCACAGGAGCAAGATACTGCTGAAAAACACGAAACAAAGAATATAGAAACAGAACAAAGCATAGTTGGAAAACAAGCACGCTCCGTCTGTCGGTTATGACACCTTATTATATATAGGGGTATCTTGATGTTTTTATCATAATAAGATACCCCTGTTTTTCTAAAAATGGCGAAATCTTCAATAAATAGCCTTTAAAACAAACTTTTTGGAAATATCACAGCGGTATTTAGAATTATTATTGTATTTTTACATACGAATTATATATCTATAAAAGTATGGCAAAGAAAGATGTAAACAGATTGAAAATAATGTTGGCAGTAACCAAGCGCTCAAACAAGTGGTTGGCAGAAATGTTGGGTAAAGACCAAGCAACCATTTCTAAATGGTGCACCAACACTTGTCAACCAGACTTGGAAACCTTAATACGGATTTCTGATTTGCTAAAAGTGGATGTAAACGATTTGTTGAACAAAGAATGTATCAAAAAATGATGGACGATATATTGAAACAGATAAAGGCTGGCGAGGTGTCGGGGGTGCAGTTAAAGGAACGCATTCTCACAAATATGATATTGCTTGTGAATTAGTGGCGTTCAGAATGTTCCTTTTCAATAATGCCATATACTTGCTGCCATACACAGGTGTGGGTAGCGGTATCACTCGTGCACTTGATGAAGATGTTAATGTCACGTTTATGAATAATGACAATATAGCCAAATACATCACCTCCCTTGTTGCAGGAGGATATTTGCAGATGACTAATCCCAATAATCCTACAGCAAGCAACCAGATATACAAGAAAGTAAACATAAGATAAGAAGCGTATGGATTCATTATTTCTACTTCAGTTTGCATGTTTCATATTCATGCTCATCAATGCCATCTTCGTGGCACTCTCTTGTATGTAAGATGGGTGAACAAGCAGTATGAGCATTCCCGCTGGATGGTCGTTTTCGCCATGATAGGACTGGCGATACAATATGTGATGCAGATGGCTTTCGGCTTCCGTGCTGCCGACGACATTCTCGGGGCGGTCGTCAATATCCTCATCTATACCCCCTGCTTCTCGCTCATCGCCATGGCCATCTATAACATAGAGACCACACCGCAGGAAGATGAACCTTGTGTGTGGCGGCATTTATGCTGCCACCCTCCTGGTATTCTTGGTGGGCATCAGTCTCCATCACAGCCTGTATATCAAGGAAGGGGCTTTATTTTATGCTGGTTCTGTTCTGCATGAGTGTAGCCTACAGCATATCCATGATAGTGCGCGAGATGATCAGGCGCAAGAATATGCTGGAGACAATGGCAGCTACCGATATGTTGCATTGCTCAAGTCATAACAAAATCTTTTATCAATTGAATATCAATGGATTAAGTAATTTTAAGAATGTAACTGCTAACGATTTAGAAACGAGCTATATTCTTTTTCTTTCACAACTTTGCTATATCAAAAGAACGCTTTGAATTTGATTACAAAAATATATAAAACTTATAGCCTTTTTCACTTGTTTTTTATATTTTCTTTAGATTTTAGATAGGATAATTATCCGCTACGATTTTGTAGCAACTATTTTTATGCATAGAAGAAAACCATGTAAGGGGACTAAATTATTATAATTTTTTTATTTGTATTGTTAATTAAAATAAATAAACTTTAATTATAGCACAAAATACACTCGTATATTAGTATAAAACTTTATCTTTGCAGAAATATTCATTTGAATACTGTATGATTTGAGTGGATATAGAAAATTCAGAGCGGATACCGAAAAGCTAAAAGAGTAGGAAAACTAAATGTAATTGGCAAAAATGAAAAAAATATTCTTTCTATCCTTGTTGTCTGTAGCATTGTATTCATGCTCCAATGATGATTTTGATGTTACAAGTAACAATACAGGCTCTTATATGGAAACTATTGAGAGTAAAAGCAATTTGGTCTTGGAAAATGGATTAGATAATAGTCTCACAGATTCATTGAAATTAGATGATATGGATTCTGTAACTTCCTTTAAAGTGGAATACATTAAAAAGAGCTCAATTAATCAAAATTATAAATCACACAACAATATATCAAGAGCTGCAAGGTATTCATATGATGGTATTGTAAATGGAACTCCTAAAAAAACATTAAGCAACCAGAAAGTTTTGATAAATGGAGTTACTGGTGTTGCAACAGGAGTCTATTTTGCAGATGTTTATACAACATCTGGGCAAATAGAATTGCCATCTAATGCAAAAGATGTGGAGTTTGATTTGCCTGATGTTTGTGGATATATAGATTGGAGTTCACGAGAAGAAGGTGTTATTAAAACTTCTTATCAAACCAAAAAGAATGGTGTAAAAAAGAAATACATAAAATGGTCTTTTTATACCATTGTGTTAGTGTACAATGCTGCAGGAGCTCAAATGTGGAAAGTTCTTCCAATGGATGGAGCAAAAATTTACCTCCCATACAATTTTGTTTATTAAATAATCTTAGAAAAGAGGTTACATTACGCAATTATTGGTGTTTTTTCATATTCAAATCCAGTATGAAACATCTATAACAGTATCATGGCATATGAAAAGTATTGTTGTTAATTTATGTTTCTTCATTATTATTTTTATGTTTTATGGATGCAACAAAGAGAATTCTATTCAAACAGCTTTGGTTGAGTATGATGGTATCGTTTTGTATTCTAATGATGATGGCCTTCACTATTTTGGAAAAATAAGTGAGACTGATAATCTATTTAAAATATATAGCAATAGGCCATTGTCAAGGGTTGGAGTAAATAGCGTTATTTGTATTGATAACAATGGGAAACCAGAAATTGAAGGTTATTGGGGGAATATAACCTTATCCCAAAACAACAATCTTTATCTATATCAAATTCATATAAAATCAAATAATTCAGGAAAAGATAGGTATTTTCAATTAAAATTTGGTTCTGGTGAAACATTTTGTATAGTAAATGTCCTGCAACAATATTGTCTTTAAAAAATTAATATTACTTTTATTACAGAAAGATATAAAAGGTAGATGGCTTTGCTGTTCATTTAGTGGCTTGTTCGTTTGGGACAGACAATATGGAATTGCTACCGATTTTACTTAAAGACAAGCCAGCACCGAAGAAAACAAGAGCACCATTCGGAAAGAAAACCATCACAGGTATGAGCCAAGATTTTTCCGTACCAGTTGTTGCAGAATACTACTATGGAACAAACTTTGCCCCTCAACCAAGACTATGAGCCAACTTCCAATGTCGCTTTGGAATGTGGCATTAGAGGTACACAGTGGTAGAATCTTCATCGGAAGCATCACCACTTACATCTTTATCTTTGTGATGCATTTCTTTGCCATTTGGTGCTTGTGGTCAGACTATAGAATTTAACTGAAAAAGAAACAACAAACATTGCACAAAATCCAATTTCTAATACAATGCAAAAGCAAACTGATAGCAGCGAAGTAATAATCCTGCCGCTAATCAGTTATTTTTATACCGTTTTCCACCTGTCACAATGGGGCAAACACAAAAAGAAAATATCTTATTATCGTTTGATAAACTTTTTGATTTCATTTGATTCGTTTGTTAACACCCTTGCCAAGCTATCTTTGTATACTACTATCTCTACCATTTTATGATAACGGAAGATGTAATCCTCATAAACGGCCACTCGTTTTCTCACATCACGAGTCACAATAAAATCTTCTATTGATTGAATGTCAGCGAGTTAAGCACTTCAAAAAGTGTAACTGCTAACGATTTATATTCTTTTTCTTTCACAACCTGCAATATACAAAGAACGCCTAAATTTGGGACAAAGATACGATATTTTTCTTAATGTCTCATAATTTGCAAGAAGAGAGAAATAGAAATTAGGACTTTTTTACATGAAATCTCAAACTTGTAAACATAACCCCATCATAAAAAATGAATAGCAAGTATTCCTGCTGATTTTATCACATCAGGGGTCATTGTTGTTGATGACGACTCTACCATCAGCTCATATATACTTTTCCGACACAAGCATGTAGTGTTTTCATTTGTACTCCGAGTGGGTACAGTTTCAAACTATGATTTACAATCTTATATAAGAAACTGAAGCCGTGACCATTTATGTATTTTTGCCAAACTAACTCCAGTACATACAACAGATGTAAAAGATTTCTGCAAAATCGACCGAAATCATAAGAAAAAAACACCAAACCAGCAAATTTCTTAAAGATAATATCCGTTTATTAAGATTATTTTTGTATATTTGCAGCATTAGTTTGGTGGTAAAGCCTATTGGCCTGCCACGTGACAATAGGACCTTACGGAGCAAGCCTATATCACAATTCTTCTCCGTAGTAACAGTCCGTTCTCTCTCACTGGTCTCTCCCTGCGCGGCAGAGGCATACGTTTTTATATTTTTCAAACACTCCAAATTGACAGCGCATGAGAAAGTTTACTTCTTTGTTACTGTTAGGCTTCGCTCTCGGCAGTTTCGCGCAAACGCCCGGAGGAGTCAGCGGAAGCGAACTGTGGTTCAAGACTGCGCCATTGAACTCAGACCTGCAAGGTTATTACCATTGGCAGGATTTCTCTGGGGATTCCATACGGCTGATGCTATTGGACAGCCGTGGCGTCAAGTCTGAACTTACTCTTCCGAACAGTTCAGTCCATTACTTCAACTTCAATCCGAGTCTCTGGCTCGCAGACGGATTTCGTAGTCTGAGTGCCAAACTCAAACACGGCAACCTCTCGCAGGCTATCGTCATCGGTGTCTTTGCACCGGAACTGGTAACCATCGGCAAAGATATGGTTGTCTATGCTCTTGACGGCCGCAAGGGCGACGGAGCCATTCTGAGCAAGGACAAAGCCGTAAGGGGTAGAGGTGTTGAACCACTGGACTATGGTTCAACATCGGGTGAAGACCTGCTTTATCAATCAAGTGATTCTTTGTCCGAGAACGGTTTTAAGGAAAGCGCTCTGCGAGTTGTGTCCTACTTCAAGGTAAGCAATCCTTCAACAACATTGTGGGGAGACAACTCCAACACCACATTATTCATCGGAACCCCTTCCACCTCTGGCAGTTTCGGTACGGATTTCCCGACCTCGCTCTTCGGTAATGCTTCCATCCGGGGATATGCCCCTGAGCTTGTTGTGTTCAGCAGGATGCTTACACCCGATGAGCGCAGAAAAGTGGAGAGCTATCTGGCGGTAAAGTACGGCATCACCCTCAAAGGCTCGTATCTTGACAGCGACGGAAACCTGACTTGGGATATGGCGGAGAACCAAGCCTACCACCATAGGGTCACAGCTGTTGGAACAGACATAGTAGGAAGTCTCTCCCAACCGCTTTCCGCAACATCATATGAGGAAAGTCCGGTGTATGCGGCCTTGAAGGAGAACGGAACTTATCATGACGCAAATCCATACAACCCTTCATCCGCTTCCCGTCTGCTTGTCATGGGACGTGAAAACGGCAATCCGATGCCGGACAGAGGCTTCACTTTCTGGGGCGACGATGATGTGGCACTTGCAACATATACCTCACCTACAGATTCCCTGTGGCATGTCATGAAACGTACATGGATGGTCAAGACCAACGTGCCGTCAAAGCCCGACAGTACAGTGGCAAGATGGACTGCGCAAGGATTTGAAGTGTCAAGGAATGGCTTTACTGACAATATCATCCAAGAGAAAGCCGCTTCCGGAGCTTATGCCACGACACCAGCCCTTGTTGGAGGTGGCGGTGCTTTTGAGTTCACCTGTCCGACAAGTCACCCGACTTTTGACGTTGGCTTCGGAAGCATCGGTGGCAGCACATGCAAGTATGGATTCCGGTTCACCAATGCTGGAGTTGTTTATCCAATCATCAACGGAGCGGTCTCAAATTCATACATCGCCACGGATGTTGACGGAACGGACATCTCTATCCGCAAGGAAGGCAAAAACATCTATCTGCGTGTTGACGGAACAGGAAGTGCGACAAGAACCATATCCCTTTCGGATGCAACTGACACAGACACAAATGTGGGCATTATCCGAACGGAAGGAGCAGAGTCCGCCTTGAATATGGCAGGCTTGAGGACAGGAGGAATAGATGATGTCGGTTATATGGCAGAGTTGAGCTATGACCTCACACCGGACAGGGAATTCTCGGACTATTGCCGCAAGCGTACCGTCATGCTCATAGACCCAAGCGGTGAAGGTGATTTCGACATCAACAGCAATAGCAACATAAGATGCTCCAAGCCTGATATGACAAGGGGCAAGACCATATTCCGCAATATCCTATGGGATGCAGACGGAAGCGGAAGCGATGTGTTCACATTCGCCTATTATGACGGCATTTCCTATGATGCCACTCCTACGCCGTCAAGTTGCGAGAATGGAGTTCCACGCAATGACGGGTATATCGACATCGGCATCAACATCGGTACACCAGTCTATTCCTATGTGCTCAGCGTTGACACCGTTGCAGGAAAAGTAAAAGGAGAAACCATTGCCAGAGGAACATTCTTCGGTGACACGCATAGAATCACGAATCTTGCCCCCGGCGCCTATGCGCTGTCCGTATCACAAGGTGGAGGCAACGAGATTTATGCCACTGGCAACGCACTCTACACCTCATACTCACATGACACCAGGACCTATCTGTCTGGCGACATCTCATGGACGGTGAACGATACAAAATCAAACTACCGTGTGGGATTGGAGCCAAGCCTCACGGACGAGATCACCCAATATGGCTTCGACGTGCGGGGCGACAAGGCGCATATCATAACCGGTGGATATACAAGCCTAACCAAATATGTCACCATCAAGCCGGGCGATGTGCTCAGTGTTACAGTCCGCAATATGCAGGTCACATACAAGTTGAACGGACAGACCGTGCATCATGAATATGTCTGGTCACTTCGTGCATGGCGGTTCTGCATCAAGTACGGAAAGGGCGAGACACATATCACAGATCTTACCGTAAACGGTACGCCTGTAACCTCATTCACCACAAGGGGCAACGTGCAGATAGAAACACCCAAGAAGTGTACGACAACGATGACCGTCTATGTCGGCAGCGAGTGTGATGCAAGTATGCCTAACGGAACACAGGCAAGGGAGAACCATGTGGGCAGCTCGGACAGACAGGCTGACAACTCCTTCATTTCTGGAGAAGACGAGAATTTCACTGTCAAAGGCAACGGTTCTACGACAGGCATCTACGAGGCTAAACTCACACAGGACAAGCCTGCTGCAGCCACATTGATGGTGTTTGACGTATCAGGCAAACTGGTAGTGTCACGCCAAATGACAGGCGAAAGCGTCAAGCAAGCCGACTTCAAGGTTCCCGCATCGGGTGTGTATGTCGTGAAGGCAATCTCCGAGAATGGGGAGCATACAAGGAAAATCTCAGTAAAGTAACTTAAAGGAAGATACGCATGAAGAATTATATACAGAAGGTGGCGTGGGCATTGGTTTTACTGCTTGCCGCCACACTGTCCCTTTCGGCAAAGGACGGGACAGCCGTGAGAAAACTCTTCAAGAAGGGTGTCTCTGACAGTATCTCCGTAGGAGGTAGCAAACTGGTCGTTCTTCAGAAAGACCTCATTCGGAACAGAAGCCTTTCCGTGAACTCTATCGGAGAGGAGAATGTTCCTGAACTTGACTTTGCCATGACCAATGTCACGGCAGGAGGACATGGCTACCGTTTTCTCCCTCACGGAACACACTTCACAGGCGAGGGCGCGACTGTCAAGATAAAGTATGACCGCACGAGAATACCAAGCGGCTATACCGAGGACGACATCCGTACCTATTACTACGACCCGGCCGAGAAGCATTGGGTTGCGTTGGAGCGTGTGCGTGTGGACAAGAAGGAAGAGTGTGTCGTTTCAAAGACGACCCACTTCACCGACATGATCAACGGTGTGATACAAGCACCGGAGTCACCGCAGACCGAAGGCTTTGCCCCGACGATGATGAACGACATCAAGGCGGCAGACCCGACGGCGAAGATCAATGTCATTGCACCTCCAAGCGCAAACAACCGTGGCTCTGCCAACCTGCAGTATCCGTTCGAGATGCCGCCAGCACGAAACGGTATGCAGCCAAGCCTTGGCTTGCAGTACAGCAGCGAGGGCGGTAGCGGTTGGCTTGGCGAGGGTTGGAACGTCAGCGTGCCAAGCATTACGCTTGACACCCGGTGGGGCGTGCCTCGTTATGACCAGTCAAAAGAGACGGAGACTTATCTCTTGTCCGGTTCAATGCTCTCCACCATGGACGACAACGGACAGATGGGAGTCGCACACCGTGGCGAGAAGATGAACAGAAAGGCTGACCGCCAGTTCTACACCCGCCAAGGCGGTGATTTCAGCCGTATCATCCGCAAGGGTGACAGTCCTGCCAACTATTATTGGGAGGTTACAGACAAGCAGGGTGTCAAGTACATCTATGGTGGTGATGGAGCTGTTGTAAAGGGCAATGTCACCGATGCTTCGGGCAATACCCGTGAGGTGATTGCCGAATGGAAGCTGAAACGTGTCGAGGAACTCCACGGTGACTATATAGAATATGTGTATGACATCGTGGATGAGGATGTGCGTGGCGGCTTGAAGGCCAAGGCTGCATATCTGAAGGAGGTTCACGCAGGTAATGCAGGACAGGAACCGCACACCGTTGTACTCTTTGATGGCAACAAGGTAAAGCAGGTAAAGACCAACAATGCCCGCTATGGATTCCTCGCCTCCTCCAACAGGCTGTTGGAGAAAGTGACCGTGAATTTCCAGGGCGAGACATTGCGCAGCTATGCCTTTGACTACAAGGAAGGTGCATTCCACAAGGAAATGCTCACAGGTGTCAGACAGTATGACAACAATGGAAAGGAAGTGGCTTTCCAGAACTTCGACTATTATGATGATGTGCAGGCTGAAAAGGGATATGTTCCGTTCAAGGATGATTCCGAGAAATGGAACACGCACGATGACGGACTTGACGCTGGGTTCGTCAATCCTTTAAAGACTGTCAGCAAGCGCTTCAGCGACAGGCCAACTGCACTTGGCGGTACGACAAGCTCTTCCGTGAGCGGTTCGTTCTATGCAGGTGTGGGTGTCGTGGACGGAAGTCCCTGGAAAGGCAATACCGTAGGTGGCTCATACAGCTATTCAAGCGACACGAGCAAGGGACTTTCCGCACTCGTTGACTTGAACGGTGACGGACTTCCTGACAAGGTGTACAAGTCTGGTGGTTCTGTATATTATCGTCCACAGATTAAGACAGACAACGGAGAAGTCGTATATGGTGAGCCTGTCAAGGTAAAGGGCATCAGTAACTTCTCGACAACCAAAAGTTCAACGAACTCGTTCGGTGCGAATGCCGTTGTCGGTTGGAATGTCCTGACTGCCGTTGTCGGAACGGACAAGTCAACCACTAAGACCAAGACCACTCAGTATTTCAGCGACATCAACGGTGACGGACTTGTTGACCTTGTTTCCAATGGCAAGGTTTATTTCAACCATTTGGAGTTTGACGGATCAGGCAATGCCGTGCCTACATTTACATTGAGCAGTGCCGACACACCAAGCCCTATCATCTATGGTGGCAAGGTTGACACTTCTGTCATGGAGATCAGTAAGGATGAGCAGTCAGAAGCCATCAAGAACTCTCCTATGGAGGATATTGTGCGTGTATGGCAAGCACCAAAGGATGGAACTGTCAGCGTGGCAGGGCAAGTGAGCCTTGTCGCTCCGACTGGTGACTATGATGCTGACGAGTATCAGAAGGCAGACGGCGTAAGAGTTGCTATCCAAAAGGGTGGCAATGAGCTTTGGAACAAGACTATTGCAAAGGGCGACGGCAGTTCTTATGCCGCTGCAGTCTCTTCTGTTGCCGTCAAGCGTGGTGACAGAATCTATTTCCGTGTGCAGTCGGGTTCCGAGGAAACAAGCAACGGTTCTTTTGACAAGGTGAGCTGGTCGCCTACCATTACATACGCAGGCGAGTCAAATATCTTGCCTAACGGGCTTTCTTCAACAGAGTACAAGCCAGAGGATGGTGCCATCTACGATGTGAACACCTCCGCCAATGTGGAGAATGGTTCAAGCGTGGAAGTTCACAGTGCCTTCCACAAGCCTGTAACAACCGACGATGTTGTTCTCAGCATCATTGGCAGCAACGACAAGAAAGACAGTGACGGAAACGACAACCCGAACTATACCAAGAAGACTGTCTTTGCTCGTACATTGAAGGCTGGTGAGGCTTTCAATGGTGATTCTCTCAACATCAGTCTGGAGAATACAGAAAAGCTGACCAACTTCAGCTTTGAGATTTCATCTACCTCAAATGTTGATTGGAAGAATATCGGTTGGCAAGCGTCTGTGACTTATAAGGACTCTGCCAATATCGAACAGACGGTAGCCGTTCCTGCACACTACAAGACATTTGCAAATGCCTTGGCAGAGGGCAAGCCATACTTGACCACAGCGACTGATACAATTATGGTTGTGTCACCAGTGCTTACCCTTTCTGACAATTCCATCAATGGACAGGTTACTTTGACCGCCAAGACAGAGGATGCACTCATCGGCAAGAAGTCTTTCAACATCGAGAATGGCATCTTGAAAGCCGATACTCTGCGATTTGCAACTATTGCAGGAAAGAACATCTGGTTTGAATACAGCTATCCGGCAGCAATCTCTAATGAAACTGTTACTTCAGCCTCTGTTTCCATTCTGAAAGATGCGGCAGGTCTCGTAACAGAGAATGTGCTTGCTGGATTCTATGCAGAGAATGACAATCTTGGCTTCGGTATGCTTTACCGTGGCTGGGGAGGTTTTGTTTATAACTCGGCAGAGGGCAGATATGCAAAGCCTATTGACGAGTCATTGCTGAAATTGCCTGAAAACGAGAACGACAAGGTTGACCCTCTCACAATGGCATTCACTCCATTGGGTACAGACCAGACTTCTATGGACAAGTGGGTCGGTCAACGACAGGACATCTATCTTACTGCAACCGAGGCAAGCACAGCCCGATTGACAGAACAGGATGTACTCCTTACCAATCCATTGGATAATAATGCTGAAGTGGCAGGACTTGCAGGTGAATATTTGCAGGGTACTGGTGCGGCAGCTGTAAGCCAAGTGGTATCAAGCAAGAGTACCGTTGTGCAAGGCGGTGCACTTGGCATTACCCATAACAATGCAAATGGCAGTTCCAAGACGGAAGTAGCCATGATGGATATGAATGGCGACGGATTCCCTGACATCATTGCAGGTGGTACCATCCAATACACCAACTCACAAGGTGGATTGAGTGGTGAAATCTACAAGGGTATCGGAGCTAATAACTCTGACAATGCTTCTGAGGCGTGGGGATATGGCGGCAATCCAGTAGCTTCCGTATCACAGATTACGAATTTGGCGAAAGGTGTAAAGCAGTCTTTGAGCAATGTACAGACAGAATGGCAAGCTCAATTCTCTGCCAAAGAACACAGATGAAGCCGTAGAGTCATTCATTGACATCAATGGCGATGGACTTCCAGACAAGATTCTTTCCGACAAGAAAGTAAGATTAAATTTGGGCTATGCTTTCACTGAGCCTATAGATTGGGAACTTGACCGCATACAGAGTGGTAAGAGTCTTTCATACAATATAGGTGCAGGTGGGGATGTCAGTCAAGGATTTGGTCAAACAGAATACAAAGGCAATCAGATAAACAAGGCTTCAGGAAGTTTCTCTGCAGGCTTTGGTATTGTTACCTCTGAAAGCGAAGAGGAATACAACCTTATCGACATCAACTCTGACGGTCTCCCAGATAAGGTCTGGAAGAATGGTGATGGTATCACTGTTGCCCTTAATACAGGCAATGGCTTTGACGAGCCTATCAGTTGGAAGGGTGCAAGTGCGCTTAGTGAATCAGCCTCTACATCAGAGTCTGCAAATGCAGCGTTCACTTTGACCATCAACATTCCTGTCATAAGCATCAAGATTTCAACCAACCCTGGTGCTTCCACCTCACATAGCATCAACCGCCCTACATATTCTTTGCAGGATGTGGACGGTGACGGCTATCTTGACATCGTTGAGTCTGAGAAGGAAAGCGAGTTGAAGGTTACACGCTCAGCCATTGGCAGAACCAACATGTTGAAGTCTGTCACCAATTCCTTGGGCGGCACTTTCACACTCGACTATGCGCATACCACTCCTACCTACGGACTTCCTGGTGGCAAGTGGGTAATGTCTGCCTTGACGGTTGATGACGGAATCCATGACGATGGACCTGTCATGACTACCGCCTTTGAGTACAAGGACGGCAAGCGTGACCGCCATGAACGTGAGTTCCTCGGTTTCGGTGAGGTCATCACCAAGAACCTTGACACGGAGAAAGGCAATTCTGTTTACAGACAGGCTGTTGAGAACTACGATGTTGCCAACTACTACACGCAGGGCAATGTTACCGCCACATCCGTAGAGGATGCCAACGGCAACAAGTACACCGAGACAAAGAACCGTTACGACAGCTACTATCTGACTGCCGACGGTGACAAGTACACGTTCGCAAAGCGTGACGTGAACCTTTGGAGTGACCGTGCATCTGCATTCGTACCTCTCCGCTATACGGCAAACTTGCAGTATGAGGGAGCAGCAAACGGTGTGGTTACATCCGAGGCATGGAATGAGTACTACCTCAATGGCTATCATGGTGAGTTGAAGTCCTACAAGTACAGCGACAAGGGAAGCCTTGGCGAGGACGGAAACGGAAAGTTTGACTATGCAACCACCATTAAATACACGGACAATGCAGCGAAGCATATCTTCGGACTTCCAATAGATGTTACGGTAACTGGCGGTGACGGCTCGATTTACCACCATGTGACGGCAAAGTACAACACCAACTATGCCAACCACATCACCCAGATTACGCAGCAGTTGAATGACGGTGCGGCAGTTACTGATTACAAGTACGACTCTTACGGCAACATCATCCAGAAGACCCTCCCTGCCAACGGCAAGGGACAGCGTATGTGGTACAAGTACCGCTATGAGCCAGAGATGAACATGTACGTTGAGCGCATTGATGATGCGTGGGGCTACCGAAGCGAGCAAGGCAATTTTGACTATCGCTATGGTATAGCCAAGGAGCATCGTGACCTCAACAACTTCTACTATGAGACTGATGTTGACGACCTCGGCCGCATCACTGGCGTGCGTGGTCCTAACGAGTTGGCTACAGGCGTGCCTTATGCCATCGCCTTTGAATATCAGCCTTTGGCTACCTTTGGTGAGAGTGGCATTACCGCTCCTGCTTACGCAGTGACCAAGCACTACGACATCCAGCACCCTAACGACGACTTGGAGACCGTTACATTCGTTGACGGTTTCGGAAGAGCCGTGCAGGTGAAGAAGGACGGTGTTGTGACAAGTGCATCCAAGGGAAACTCTGCCAAGGATGAGAACGTGATGATAGTCAGCGGAAGAAACGTGTATGACGCTTTCGGACGTGTGGCAAAGACTTTCTATCCGACAACGGAAGGAACCGGATCGAAGTCCACGTTCAACAAGTCATTTGACAATGTATCTCCAACGGTTACTGTTTATGACGTGCTCGACCGTGCTACCTCAGTGACATTGCCTGACAACTCTACGACAACTACGGCATATACGGTTGACAACGGCAGTCATGCACTTGTTACAACCGTAACAGACGCACTCCATAATGTGCAGGCTACCCATACCAATGGCAGTGGCAAGACCTTGAAGACCATCCAGAAGAGCGGTCCTGACGGTGAGATTACCACCTCGTTTGAGTATGACGGCATACAGCGCCTTGTTCGTGTCACCGACACGGAGGGCAATGTAACGACCTCCACTTACGACATGGGTGACCGCCGTACTGAGGTGAACCATCCTGCAAGCGGCATCACCAGCTTCACATACGATGCGCTCGGCAATGTGCTGACCAAGCAGACTGCCAACCTTGCAAAGGAAGGCAAGTTCATCACTTACGATTACGACTATCAGCGTCTGACGGGTATCAACTACCCAGACCATCCGGAGAACAACGTGAAGTATTATTATGGTGGTCGCAACGCCTCTCAGAACCGTATTGGCAGATTGATGCTCCGTGAGGACGGAACAGGTGCCATCGAATACTTCTATGGTAAGATGGGGGAAGTTACCAAGACTCGTCGCACGATGATTGTGCCTAATCAAGCGATAGCAACTTATGTGACGCAATGGACTTATGACAGCCACAACCGTCTGTTGGAGATGATTTATCCAGACGAGGAGAAGATTACCTATTCTTATAACCTCGGCGGTCAGCTTGAGAAGGTGCATGGCTATAAGTCTTACGGCTACGACTATGTGAGCAAGATAGGCTATGACAAGTTTGAGCAGCGCACATACTTGAAGTATTGCAATGGTGCGGAGACATTCTACACCTACGACCCACAGCGTCGCAGATTGCAGAATCTCACCGTGAATAGCGGTGGCAGCACCATTCTGGATAATGCCTATACTTACGATGCGGTGAGCAATGTACTCAGCGTGGTGAATGGTGCGTCAGTGCCACAGAGTGGCAAGGCTGGTGGACAGATGGCGCATAACTATACTTACGATGCCCTCTATCGTCTTGTTAGTGCAACTGGTACATATACAGGTGCAGACAACAAGACCGCAAGCTACACACTTGCAATGGGCTACGACAACATGCACCGTATCACTTCGAAGCGTCAGATTCTCACGCAGAACAATGTACAGTTTGACGGCACTTTGAATGCTGGCTATGACCTTACTTATACATACGGCACAGACACTGGAAAGAAGTTCCAACTCGCCAATGTAAAGGATGTTAACTACCGCACAGAGGAGACGCCTTCGGAGAGCGAGAATGTGAACAATAGTCATGCCTACGAGTATGATGCCAACGGTAATCTTGTCTATGTCAATACAAGCCGCACAAAGAAGGACGGTATTGCTGACGAGAAAGCCGCAGAGCGTAAGCTCAAGTGGGACGAGGAGAACCGTCTTCTTGCTTCTGATGACAATGGCTTTGTAACCAATTATTGGTACGATGCTGATGGTGAGCGCACGGTGAAGACTTCTGGCGAGAGTGACCAAGTTTATGTGAACTCTGAGTTTGCTGGTGGTCGCACAAACACAGCCAAGTTCTCTTTGTATGTATCTCCTTACCTCGTTGCCAACCAAGGCGGACGTTACACCAAGCATATCTATATTGGCAGTCAGCGTGTCGTTTCCAAGATTGGTGACTTCGACTCTTACGGCTCAGATCCACGCCGCATCCAGTATGCTGGTAGTGAGACTGATGGACTTTCTGTTGACTATAAGCAAAAATATGTCCAGCAGTTGCAGGTTATCAAGGATAATTATGCAACCTTTGCAGTGCCGTACAATGGCGAGGACAATAACAACTATGTAGATGGAAAGGGCTTCTGCTGCAATGACGGCAGCTTGGAAGCTGCGCAGACACGTGCTATGGCACGAGCAGCGAAGAACAACTTCCAAGAAGGCGATACATACGAGAAGATGCAATTCTACTACCATCCAGACCATTTGGGTAGCAGTAGTTACATCACCAACCTTGACGGAGAGGTGGTGCAGCATATCGAGTATGTTCCGTTCGGTGAGGTGTTCATAGAGGAACGCAACAACATTTGGAATACACCTTATCTTTTCAATGCAAAGGAATTCGATGAGGAGACGGGATTGTATTACTATGGGGCAAGGTATTATGACTCAAGATTGAGTTTGTGGATTAGTATTGATAAACGACAAGAAGATTATCCAAATATTTCAACATACTGTTATGGTAAAGATGCGCCAAGTGTGTTCATAGATTCAGATGGAAATGCCCCTAAAAGATCAAGAATAGAATATCGAGGAAATGGAGTCTTTGGAATAAATATAAATAATCTTAACACTCCTACAAGGAAGGATTATTTACGCAGAAATAATGATCCAAATAATTGGAGACCAGGAGAAATTGGCATTAATACAGAAATTGCCAAAATACAAAGAATAGCTAATTATTCTTCCTTTAGCACGAACGCTGATTATTCGCCTGTTGGAGTCGATCCAGAAAATACAAATATAAAGGTTGTTGCACCAATTGCTAAGTCAACAGGGCTTCCGGATAGAAGATATAAACCACGTTATGTTTCTACAATCGGAACAGGCAATGTGACTAAAATCGGAGCGGGAGCAATGATGGTCTTAAATCTTGCTATTGAAATAATTGATAAGTCTATATTATTTTCAATGGATAATGATTTTGATGCTATTAGAGACCAAACAAAAATGGTTAATTCAGCAATTCAAGGAGTTTTGCATGAAGCTGGGCAAAAATTTATTCCGCAGAAATATTGCAATGAAAACGATTTAGGAGCAATCGCAAATTATGTTTTCCAAGGTAAGAATTCAACAAGAGACAAGAATATACAAATTCTTGGAAATCAAATATTAAAAAGAATGGGAAGATATGATGCAAAAAATAAAAGATACAAACCTCTTATTGAAGAGTAGAAAACGACTCCTTCTTATCATTGCTGTGGTTATTCTAACTATTGCATATATGACAAGTACATTTTCGCATAAAAAAGTGGAAATTCGTTTATATGGGTATTGGAATATGGTTCTTGACAGTCTTGTTATAAATAGAAATACAAAAATTGAGTTTAGTAGCATAAACTTTAATTTTTCTAATAAGAATGTTGAACTTCCTTTGCTCAGAACACCAGAGATGGATCTTAAAGGTAAAACATTGTTAGATGAAGACATAGATGAAGATTCTCTTAAAAAAGATTGGTATTATTATCAAAAGTCTATAAAAGAATCTAATGGAACATGGGAATTGTACAGTTCAAAAGATTCTGTAAAAATCCAAGCTCTATCACATCCATTAAACGGAAGCTACAAATTAGTATTTTTTAAGACACATTCTTTGGGACAGGAACACTATTATATGCGTATGATGAATGATTCTACATATATAGTTTGTGAAAAATTCTTTTCTGGATATGTCAACAATAAATTGTTAAAGGAATGGAATGATTAGGTAAAAATATTTACAGAAAAGTAAGTCTAAAATCATATATAAAAAAGCTGTATCAATTGCTCTAAATAGCATTGGTACAGCTTTTTTTGTAACAAATTTATATACTCAGAAGACTACCATAGCACATTTAAAAAGTATCGACATAAGAACATTCTGCCAAATACATGAAAAACTTGTTGCGCAAATAGAAACAGCACACTCAAAGATACATATTCCATAAAAGTTATTATAAATGCTGCGAAAAATCTTGATTGTTTACATTCAACCGTAACTTTGTCAGTTCAAACAAATTAAATCTTATCAAAATGTAGTAGAATCATAAAAATCAGCAATAAAATGGAACGCAAGAAACAGACCGGGCATGTCTGCCGATGGATGGCTTTTGGCATAACAATTGTCACCATCGTCGTAGGATGTACCAGTGTAATCGGCCTATTTGAATGGCGCGACAGAAGCAGGATAGAGAGCAGGATTGCAGAGACGTACCTTGGGCGGAAAAGCATATTTTACTTGAACATGGGTGACCGCCGTACAGAGGTGAACCATCCTGCAAGCGGCATTACAAGTTTCACTTATGATGCGCTCGGCAATGTGCTTACAAAGCAGACAGCCAACCTTGCCAAGGAAGGTAAGTTCATCTCCTATGATTACGACTATCAGCGTCTGACGGGTATCAACTACCCAAATCATCCGGAGAACAACGTGAAGTATTACTACGGTGGTCGCAACGCCTCTCAGAACCGTATCGGTCGCTTGATGCTCCGTGAGGACGGAACAGGTGCCATTGAATACTTCTATGGCAAAATGGGTGAAGTCACAAAGACCCGCCGCACGATGATTGTGCCTAATCAGGCGATAGCAACCTACGTGACGCAAAGAACTTATAACAGTCACAACCGCCTGTTGGAGATGATTTATCCTGATGAGGAGAAGATTACCTATTCTTACAACCTCGGAGGTCAGCTTGAGAATATTCATGGCTACGAATCACAGCAAGATCTTTTATTTATTGAATATCAGCGAGTTAAATATTTTGAAGAATGTAACTGCTAACGATTTAGAAACGAGCTATATTCTTTTTCTTTCACAACCTTGGAATATACAAAGAACGCTTTGATTACAGGTAGAAAGATAAATTGAAATTCTGAAATACAATTATTTTTGCTCAATTTTTCACTTTCTTTAATAGATATCCTTAGCAAGTCTCTTATTACTTTACCTACTTCAAGGTATTGCAAATATATACCGATTTTCGTACCTTTGCAACCGATTTTGAATATTCAAACCAAGATGAGGCTACGATATGCTTATGTGTCTGTGCTTTTGCTCATGTCCTTCTCAACAATAGCAAATGTATGGGCATCGTCTTCCCTTTCTCCTGACGGAAGGGCTTTCTCTTATGCTGTGTCGAGTGATACAGTAAGGGAGAGTCGTGCCTTGTCAGAGGGCGATGGCGACTCTGTGGAAACGCAAAAAGAAGATTCCATCTTTAAGACGCTCAACCTCGGCGAAGTGGTGGTTACTGCTGCCATGAAGGAGGTGGAGATGAAGGGCGATACCACGGTTATCAACGCCAATGCTTTCCAGACTCCCGAAGGAGCATACCTCGAAGAACTCTTGAAGCGAGTGCCTGGATTGGAATACGAAAAGCAGAACAAGACGATGACCTACAACGGTCTTCCCATCCATGAAATCAATGTCAATGGCGAGAGTTTCTTTGGCGGCAACAGCACCCTCGCCCTCGAAAACCTGCCAGCCAAGTTGGTGAGCAAAATCAAGGTGTATGACAAGCGGAGCGAACTGGAGAAAATCACCAAGGTGCGCAAGGGCGGCGAAAACTATGTGCTCGACTTGCAGACCAAGCGAGAGTTCAACGGCACGCTGATTACTTCGGCTGGCATAGGCAGGGGCAACAACGAAAAGAAGGAAGCCGAGTTAATATCCAACCTCTTCCGCCAGACTGGCGACAACATCTCCGTGATAGCTCGAAGTGGCAACCGATATATGACTTCTCGCTATCCCGACAACCGACAGGACAACGTGGCGATGAACTTTGCCAAGAAGTTCTCCAAGCGATTCACCCTCTATGGCAACATGATGTACAACCATTATGCCAGTGGCAACGAGAGCACCCTATATAGCGAGCAATATCTCACCACAGGCAACCGTTACCAGAACTCGGCATCCACCAGCACCAATCGCAACACGATGGGCAATGGTTCGTTGGGCATGAGGTGGAGCTTGGATGACAAGACCTATTTTAATATAGGTGGAAACTTCAGCAAGTCGAAGAGCGACAACACCAGCGACAGCCAGCAATCCACCTCTTCAGAAGGCGATGAGCGTATCAACAGCATCACGAGAAACTCGGATTCGAAGAGCGACAGCCATTCGTTCTCCGTCAATGCCGACATCACCCGAGTGTTCAACGACAAGGGTACGAGCATCAGCCTCACGGGTAGTTACTCCGACAGCAAGAGTACCAACGAGTCACATTCCATTTCCGAGACCACTTACTATCAGTTGGAGAGCAGTCTGGGTGGCGATTCCGTGCTTTATCGCAACCAATACCAGCACTCCCCCTCCACCAATCGTGCCTATTCCGTAGGCATCAACTTGACGCACCCCTTGGCTGAGAACTTGCGCCTGCAACTCGGTTATCGCTATGCTGCCACACGACAGATGAGCGACCGAAGTACTTACGAGAGCGAGGTGTATATGGATAGCCTAAGCAACCACACCCTGAGCAAGACCATTACCCACGACCTCAGCCTCTACCTCAATTATGATGGCAAGCAATGGGAGGCAAATGCAGGAGTGTTGATGCAGCCCGAGCGCAGGAGTCTTGACCAAAAGACCGGCTTGCTCCACGCCGACACGGTAAGGACGAGTGTGAACTGGAACCCACAGTTGAATGTGTCATGGCATCGGGGCAAGACTCGCTTCGAGCTGAATTATGACGGTAGTAGCCGACAGCCCGACCTCGGTAGCTTGATGTCGCTCACCGATAATAGCGACCCGCTGCACATCACCCATGGCAATCCTTCGCTCAAAGCATCCTATAATCAGAATTTCCGATTGACAGGTAGGAACACGCGCCTCGGGCTTTCGGGCGATGTACACTTTAGCAACACCTATAACAGTCAGACGCAAGCCGTCTTTTACAACCTTGCCACAGGTGGCACAGAGACTTACCCCGTAAATGTGAATGGCAACTGGAACATGCGTGCCAGTCTTCGCTATCAGAAACGATGGAAGAAACGGTTCAATCTCTCCGCTCGCACAGGTGCCAACTTTAGCCAAAGTGTAGCCTTGGTGAACGAGGGGAAGAGCGAGGAGCCAGACCGCAGCGTCACCCACAATACGTCGTATAATGCCAACCTTCGCTTGGGTTATCAGCCGAAATGGGGAGGCTTCGACTTGCAGGGCGATTGGCGTTACCGCCATGCCACCAACCAGCTTCGTAGTACGTCCAACTATACCCGAAGCTACAACTTTTCGCTGAATACCTATGCAGAGCTTCCTCTTGGTTTCCTGGTCAAGAGCGATGCTGCATACTCTTTCCGTAACGGCACCAACATCAAAAAAGGCGAAGACGACCAAGTGGTTTGGAACTTGGGGGCATCTTGGCGATTCCTCAAAAAGAAGCAAGCCGAGCTTTCGCTCTATTGGTCAGATATTCTCAGCGACAAGAAAAACTATTATCGCAATGTTACGGCGACAGGATTGACGGAAAGCCGTACTTCACAAATTGGCAGCTACTTCATCATCAGTTTTAAATATCGGCTGAATAAGCAACTGCGAAAAACATATTGAAAATCTTAGATATGTTATGATTTCTCAACAAGACAGATGAGAAACCCTATAAATCATAACAAATTACTATTGCAAATTTCATTATTTTTAGGTATTGCACATTATTTAATAAATATGTACCTTTGCAGCCACAAATTAAGGGTAATATTTTATATTAATTATAAACATTTAAAAGAATAATAAAACAATGAAGATTTTTAAGAATTTCATCGGTCTCGCTGCCCTGGCACTCTGCCTCGGTTTCGCTTCTTGCGACAGTGACGACGATGCACCTTCTTATAGCAATGTGGCTGTAAGCAACTCAGAGTTGATGACTATCCTCAAAGCTAAGGGATACCAGTTTGATGAAAATGGCAAAATGCTCCTTGACGACAAAGCCAACAGCACCACATCTCTCGACCTTTCAGGCACAAAGGTTGATACCGCTGCCTTGAAGGAACTTTCTGTTTTTCCTAATTTGAAAGAGTTGAACCTTAGCAGCAATGGCTATGGTGAGACTTTCGACTTTTCAGTTCTCCCTGCTCAGATTACAGGCATTGACCTCACAAATAACGACATTTACAACTACGATAACCTCGTAAAGGTAACAGTAGAGGAAAATGGCGATGAGACAGTGGAGAATGTTCACAATATCACCAAACTTTATTTGCCAGAGGAAGCTAAGTATAATATTGCTCAGCTTATGCGTTTCTATCGTCAGAATAAGTCTGCCATTGATGGTGGTACGATGGATGTTAAGATGCAGAATGAGGATGGCGTTTCGGAAAAGTATAATACTTTGAGAGAAGTGCCAGATGCTAATCTTAGAACTTATTTGAAGAATAACTTTTCTGATTTGTTTAATGGAGACAACATAGATATAAGCAAACACCTTGGTAATGAGCAGAAGACTTTGGCAGTTGCTGTTATGGAAAGTGACAATGTTGAAAATTTTGAAGGCTTACAATATCTTGTAGATAATCCTTATTGGGAGGGAACATCTCTAGCTTTGTTCTGCAATGAAGGTAGCGAAGGTACTTTGTCTTATATAAAAGTAGGTTCTACACTTAGTACACTCATTCTTCAAGGAATAAAGATAGATAATTTAAATTTGACATCTGCAAATGGTCTTTACCTTATAAGAATGATTGATATTCAGAACTTAAAAGATTTAAATATCAGTAAATCTTCTGTTTGGGGACAAAGAAGCAAAGAAGTTGAAGGTGACGTAATGGTTGGAAGTTACCTGGAGGTTTGGAACTGTCCTTCTTTGGAAAGTATTACTCTTCCAAATAAAAAAGAGTTGAAGGCAACTTACTTGGATGTTGAAGTTTTGCCATCATTGAAAGTTTTTGATATGTCTAATATCGTTATGCTTGGTAGACTATTAATCGGTGACCTACCTACATCATACGATTTAGTTTATCCTAACCTCACTGTATTCTATAATTTCGACACATCAGTGGAACCTACGACAACATTTACATGTTCACAAGATACATATAACAGAAATTCTACAAAAGAATTTATTGATAAATATTATAAGAATGCAAATCCACAAAAATTAAGTTATTTCAGAAGATTGAAATGCCGCTTAAATAAGGGTTATAATTGGACAAAATAAATAATAATAAAAGTTTAACAAATTAAAATTTAAAACAATGAAGAAAATTTTCGGTTTAGTAGTAATGGCTATGAGCATGCTCTTTACTGCAAATGCTATGGCAAGTACAGGTGTAGAATCTGTTGATGCTGTTACAAGTACAGCAGATTACGATGGTGATTACGATGGTGTGATTAGCAATGTGACTATGAATGGTAAGAGCTATTCTAATGAGGATGCAACTTTTACAATTGAGTCAAATGTCTTGATTTGCGACTTCCCTCAAATTGGTAAAATGCCAGGAACCATTACGGTAGAGTTGCCTATTTCAATAAATGAGGCTACTGGTGAGATAACAGCAACACCTGGAACTTCTGCAGGAATTTTAACTTTGAAAGTTGGTGGAGAAGCACCTCTGTATCTTGATTCTTTGACTAACGCCAAGGTTGAAAATGGCACATTGGAGTTTGACATGGCTGTTCATGGTACTTATCTTTCAATCATTAAATTCCCTGCTTCTTTCCATTTTAAAGGAACTTTAAAGTAATCTTATAATATACGTATGCAGTAGCTTTTATTCACATATTGGCTACTGCTACAGTTTTGTATTGACAATGAAAAGTTTTAAACTTTTTACTCTTGCAATCTTAGGAATTTTTGCTTTGTTTGTATCTTCGTGCAGTAGTGATGATGATTTAAATAAAGAACCACCTGCAGAAGAATATGTAACAAAGGCAAAAGACATTCTTAACGGGGATATAGTTTTATCCACAAAGGCTACTATGAGTGGAGTTGATAAAACTCATTTGGCAAGTGGTTGTCCAACCAAGTTTAATTTCACTTGGAAAGAGGATGGTTCTATGACTCTTTCACTTGTTGATTTTACAGTAGGCACTATGCCTTTTGCAGTAACATTCAAGTGTAACACAAAGTTCATGAACCTCAACTCTTGGGATAAATCAGAACGTCCAGAAGCAGGTTGGGTTAAATTCCAAGGTAAAGATGGCAATGTTACCACTAATGGTGATGATCCAAATGATTGCCAAACAGGAAGTGGAGCATCTGTTGATGGTTATCTGAATGTATTGACAAATCAGATTGAGTTTATTATAAACTACAATATGATGAATGTACGCACAGAAACATTTCAGCAGACTATTGACAAAAGTCGCCTTAACAATTTTAAGGCGGAGTTTGAGCAATATGAGAAAGACCTTGCACAGTGGAAAAAAGAAAATGGTCAAGGATAACTTTTATATTGTTCATATAATCAAAGAAAGAGGGGTATGCCCAGACATATCTCTCTTTCTTTTTGCAAGTAAAAAATGAAGGGAAGAGAAACAAGCTATAGCGAGGCTGAAATCGTGTAAGGATTTGGAAAAAATAGAATGACAATATAAATGAAGACAATTAGAAATGTAATGCTCATCGGCTTGCTGCTGATACTCGCCCTCCCTGTCGCTGCACAGCGAAAGGTGAAGTTCGGTATCTTCGACAAAGCCACTGAGCAGCCAATCATCGGCGCAGTCATCACTTACGCCGACAATGAGAAATTGAAGTCGCCACAACGTACCGTCACCAATATGGACGGTGAGGCTACCGTCGAGGTGCCGCAGAGTGACAAGTGTTATTACCAGGTGGTATCCGTGGGTTACAATCCTCTGAAGGGAACCATCGGGAGCGACAGCTCCCTCAAGCTCTTCATGACCGAGGACGTGATGAAGGTGAACGAGGTGGTGGTTACTGGTTCCCGTACCGCCCGACCTATCAAGCTCTCGCCAGTGAGCACGCAGGTGCTCGGCGGTAAGGAACTGGTAGATGCAGGCTATGCCGACTTGACCAAGGCCCTACAGCAGGAGACCCCGGGTATGAATATCCAGAAAGTGGGATTCGGAAACGAAATCTCCATGCAGGGCTTGGATGCCCGCCACGTGCTCTTCCTACAAGATGGCGAGCGATTGACGGGCGACATGGCGGGTAACCTCGACTATGAGCGATTCAACCTCCATGCCATCGACCGCATCGAGATTGTGAAAGGTGCCAGCAGTACCCTCTATGGAAGCCGTGCATCGGGTGCCGTCATCAACCTCATCACCAAGAAGACCACCAAGCCTATCGACATTCAGGCTGGTGTACGCTGGGGACAGATGAACGAAACCAACTACAAAAATCCTTCCCAAAAGGATTTCCTGTATATGTTTGAGAAAAACGCCGACCGCCCGAACCTGCAGAGCTGGGTATCGGCAGGATTCAATGCTGGCAAGGTGACCTCGCAGACGGATGTGTGGTATTCTTCGAGCGATGCCTTCTACATGTATCAGGCTGAGAACGACAAGAAGGTCTATACCCAAGAGGCGAATCCTTGGCTCGACCACGACGTGACCATTACCAGCGTGGCTTCCCGTCCGCCAATGGGCATCGAGGGTACAGAGCATATCTCGGTATCGCAGAAGGTTTTCTACGACCCTTTCAAGAACCTGGAGATTCTTGCCTACGGTAGTGCGTTCTATATGAATACCTACGACCTCATTCAGGATATGACTTTCAGTCAGGCGCGTGACTGGACGGCTGGAACCAAGATTAAGTACTCCTTCAAGGATTGGTTCAAGATTACCGCCTCCCTGCACGGCGACTTCTACGACCGCTTCAAGCGACACGAGCGCATCGACGAGCGTACCAAAGTGTATAAGAGCCGTATCTTCCAGCCTCGCCTCTCCATCACCTCGCAGAAGTTCGAGGGCCACGACCTCATCCTCGGTATCGAGCACCTGAGCGATGACCTGACGAGCGACCGATTCAACGGCGATGCCTCCCACATCATGCGCACCCGTTCATTAAAAGAGACGGAGGCTTTTCTGCAGGACGAGTGGACGATGAACGACCACTGGATGGTTTCGGCAGGTGTGAGAACCAACTTCAGCCGTGCCTTCGGACTGATGGCGATGCCTAAGATTGCCTTCAAGTGGAGTCCTTCGGATCACTGGGCGTGGAGAGCCAACTACTCGATGGGCTACCGTTCGCCAAGCATCAAGGAGCTGTTCTTCAACTGGGACCACCTCGGCATGTTCATGATTAAGGGTAACGAGAACCTGAAGCCTGAGAAGAACAACTACGTGAGTCTGGGCACAGAGTACTCGAATGATAACTTCTTCATCTCGGGCAATGTGTATGGCAACTTCTTCCGCAAGAAGATAGAGGGCGTATGGCGCATCTACGATATGCAGTATAACTTTGAATATACCAACCTCGCCAAGCAGAATCTCATCGGACTGGAGACCATCATGCGCTGGCACTTCCTCAACCACTTCACGATGAATGCCACCTACAGCTACGTGAACGTAAGCAAGACGGATGGCGTACAGGTGAACACCACTTCGCCTCATGCTGCTACGGCGAGCCTCGACTATAAGTACAACAAGAAGAACTACCGACTGGGCGCCACCTTCTCGGCAAGCTACATGGGTGAGAAGAAGTTTGATGTGCAGGACCGACTCTCTGTAAACGGTGAGAGCCACGATGCCTACTTCCGCTGCCAGTTGCCACAGTATGTATTGTGCAACCTGTCGGTGATTCAGACCTTCTATAATAAGGTAAAGGTGACGGTGGGTGTGGATAACATCTTTAATTACGTGCCAAAGACCTTAGGTTCGGGCATCACCATGTTTAACGTGCCAGCCACGGCAGGAGCCAAGGCGCATGTGCAGGTGGAAGTATTGGTAGATGAATTGGTAAAAGCATTTAGAAAGAAGAAATGATGAAGAAAGCATTACTATATATAATAGGTGTGGCAGCCGCAATGACGAGCTGCGTATCTTATGAGGCTGAGGACTTTACAGGTCATACCTTGCCCCGAAAAACAGGTTATAGCACGGGTGTTACCAACGACTGGCTCTATTTTGACCTGAAGACGGGACATCGCTATAATGTGCTGAATCCTAACCAGAGTGTCATAGCCTTTATTGATGGCAAGCCAATAGAGGAGTATTTCCATTATAAAGGTACAGCTAAACTCGTAAAGTATTGGAGCGAGGGCGTACAGAAGAACATCTTCGAGGATGCAGAGCGTGATGAGAACGGCGATACCATCTTCACCAAGAATCAATCTACAGGCAAGTTAACCTATAAGACGGTGAAGAGACAAGCCAACAGCATCTTAGTGATGGAGAACAAGGAGGATGACCCCAACACGATGGCTTATCCTGCTACGGAATGGGACCTCGCCTTCAATGGTTATCAGCTCCGCACCAACAGCGGAACGAGCGGACCAGGCAAGGGCGGTGCTGCCGACCTGGGCTATGGCGAATATGACAAGTGGACGAGCAAGGCGCAGGTGGATGCTTATCTGGCAGAACACAACATGACTTTCGCCGTGGATGATTCGGCAAGTGTCTATGTCACCATGTCGCAGAACGACTGGAACAAGTATTGCATCGCCAACAAACTGGATATGAACGAGAACCCTTGGTTCGACCCTAACAACGGACCTGCCAAGCAGTTGGTAAGCGGCAATCCGGTACTCGAAAAGGCAATGAGTTTCTCTGGTCCACCTCCAGTATATACTCCTTCTTTCCATACCTACGTAATCCGTTCGTGGGATGGCGAGAGATATTACAAGCTCCAGATCATCTCCTGGTATGATGCCAATGTGCAGATAGGTGATGAGGGAGGAAGAATCAGTTATTACTTAGATGAATTAAAGTAATTCAATATCAAACAATAAACATTAAACATTATGAAACAATTGAATTGGTGGAAATCCATCGCTTCGTTCCTCGTGGTACTCTTTACCATGCCGTTGGGACATGCGCTGATGATGATAATGGATAAGACGATGACTCCTGAAGCTGTGCATTACTCAGCCTTCTTCATGGGGTTGGCAGGTCTTATCATGGTAGTAATCGGTGTCTTCGTAAAGGGAGACACCAAACAGACTCTTTGGGGACTTTTCGGAGGTCTGCTCTTCTGGACCGGTTGGATAGAATTCCTGTTCCAGTACTATGCTACCCGCTGGGGTACACAGCCGGAGATGGAGAATGGCGAAGTTGTGACTCGCCCTGAATACCTCATCCTCCCTGCCACCTTCGGCATGTGGATGATGATTATGGTACTCTACATCTTCTCAACCAAGAACGGATGCAACTTCATCAACTGGTGGCAGCGTGTTCTCTTCCGTTCCCGCAAGAACGAGATTGCCGCCCGTCCGATGACACATCATACAAGTATCGTCACTTTCATGGAACTGAACATGATTCTCTGGACAAGCTATCTCCTGTTGATGTTCTGCTACGACAAGAATTTCCTCGGCGACCATCATCCTGTAACTTCGGTTGTTGCCGCAGCTTGTCTGATAGGTAGTTTCTTCATCTTCAGGAAACAGTTGCGTTTGAGCACATGGGGAGCAAACATCCGTATGGCTATCGCAACGGTTGTTGTGTTCTGGGTACCTGTGGAAGTGCTTGGTCGCCTTGACTTTTTCAAGGAGATTTGGATTGAGCCGGAGAAGTATACAACCCAGATGATTTGCATCCTCGTGGCATTCGTGGCATTGCTTTTGTATATCATGATAGCTGCAAGAAAGAAGAAGACACATGAGTAACAGAAAACTATATTGGTGGAAATCCATAGTATCGATGGGTGTGATTTTAGGAAGCATGCCCATCGTTCATTTGGTGGCACGAGTGCTGAAGGACAATTACGACGGCACGCAGTTATTGGGTGCTGGCATGGCTGTGGGATTCGTGGGCTTGGTGATGGTAGTGGTCGGTGTCTTCGTCAAGGGACAGACTCGCCAGACCTTGCTCGGACTCATTGGTGGTATGTTCTATTGGACAGGCTGGGTGGATTTTCTCTTCATGTATTATGCCCATCGTTGGGGAACACATGCCGAGATTGACCCCACAACGGGAGAGGTGTTGAGCCGACCTGAATATCTCTTGCTCCCTGCCACATTCGGCTTGTGGGCAATGGTGATGTTACTCTACATCTTCTGTTCCCGAAATGCCTGCAACTTCCTCAACTGGTGGCAGACGCTCTTCTTGGGGAAGAACAAGCGACTCATCGCCGCTCGCCCGATGACACGCCACACCAGCATTGTTACCTTCATGGAAATCAACACAATGCTCTGGACTTGCTATCTCCTGCTGATGAACCTCTACGATCCTCAATTGTTTGGTCGTGAGAGTCCAGTCACCTTCGGTGTAGCCTTCGGTGCCTTGCTTTCCGCCCCATACGTATTTCGCAAGCAACTCCACTTGCCATCGTGGGGAGCAAACATCAGAATGGGTACGGCAACGGTCATCGTGTTCTGGATAGCGGTAGAGGCATTTAATCGCACGGGCATCATCGGGAAGCTCATTGCACATCCGAGCGAATATCCTTGGCATTGGGTGGTAATGGGGATAGAACTATGCTTCTTGGCAGGAAAGATTGTCAAGGATGCAAGGGCGAAGAAAGAAAAGAAATAAGATAGATAATCAGATAAGGAAATCAATGAAGAAAGGAACTTGGAGAAAACAACATAAATGGCTTGGTATCGGCTTGAGCTTCTTCATGCTGATGTTCTGCGTGTCAGGCATCCTGCTCAATCATCGTTCACTCATCAAGGAGGTGAACGTGAGCAGGAAGTACCTGCCAAGTCGTTATGAGTTTCGGAATTGGAATGGTGGATTGCTACGAGGCACGCTTGACATTGGCAAGGATTTAATGGTAGATTCCATGAGGAATGTGGATTCTTGTCGCCAACTGTTGCTTTATGGCAATGGTGGCATCTGGCTTACAGACTCCAAGGCTTCCTACTTCAAGGATTTCAATGAGGGGTTGCCAGAAGGTGCAGACTATCGTCAAATCAAAAATGTCATAAGGCTTGATAATGGAAGGATATTTGCTGTCTCACCTTTCGGGCTTTATCGCTATGGAGTGCATAACAAATGGCATGAGGTGAATATGTCACTGGAGGATGAGGAGAAATTTACGGACATCGCTTCGCATGGCGACACCCTTGTAGTGCTCAGTCGTTCCTTTGTCTATACCTCGCTTCCTCCTTATAAGACTTTTAAGCGCATTCAACTTCATGCGCCAAAGGATTATGACGGCAAAGTAACTGCCTTTCGTACCATTTGGCTACTCCATAGTGGAGAACTTTTCGGAATAACAGGAAAGATTGTGGTTGATGCCATAGCCATTATTCTTGTGGTTCTCTGTATTACGGGTATCGTCTTTTGGCTGAGACCGAAGCGAAAGGCATTACTGCAAACCTCGCTTCATCTGCATGACAGAATCGGGCGATATACTATCATACTTGTGCTCTTGATTGCACTGACGGGTTGGTGTCTCCGCCCTCCTGTGATGATAGCGTTAGTGTTAAGCAAGATTCCGTCTATCCCAGGCACAACACTCAGAAGCAAGAATCCTTGGAACGACAAGCTCCGCATAATTCGTTATGATGAGAGCTGCCATGATTGGCTATTATCCTCATCGGAAGGATTCTATTCATTGAACATCAAAAATGCTACAGTGAAAGTTATTACTTCTGTTCCACCTGTCAGCGTGATGGGATTGAATGTATTACAGAAAGATGCAAATGGTAGATGGCTTTGCGGTTCATTTAGCGGCTTGTTTGTTTGGGACAGACGACAAGGAACTGCTACCGATTACTTTACGAACAAACCTGCACCGAATGAAGCAGGAGCACCATTCGGAAAGAAAGCTGTCGCAGGTATGAGCCAAGACTTTTCCACCCCTGTCGTAGCGGAATATTACGAGGGAACAAACTTTGCCCCTCAACCTTCGAGCATGAACCAACTTCCTATGTCGCTTTGGAATGTGGCATTAGAGGTGCATAGTGGCAGAATTTTCATTGGAACGATAGCCACATACATATTCATCTTTGTTATGGGCATTCTTGCGTTTTGGTGCTTGTGGTCGGGCTATAAAATTAGGTTAAAAAAGAAATAATATTGCACAAAATCCAATTCTCATTAAATGCGAAAACAAACTGATGGTGGCGAGGTAACAAACCAAAATTCTTGATTGTGGATTTTTAACTTTTTTTCTGAATATAAATTTAGAAAAAGAGACTCTTCCTTCTTGTTGAAGACAAAAGGTGGTAAGCAATTTATTGAGATGGATCACTGGATTGACGAAGCAACATCATCTCTCCTCCAAGATATTGCGATATTACAGCCATTGGCTACGACTTGTATTTATGTAAAACTGATGATATTAGAGGTGAAGTTCTGAATGGTAAGGATGTAAGAGTTAGGTAAACGACTCTCTCATTTACTCATTGATAAAGCAGACAACGCAAAAGACTTTTCAATAAGATTCAAAAGGATGGTAGGATTGAAACTCTTGCCATCCTTTTTCGATCAAGTCTCACAATCTACACTTTGTCAGCTTTTGGCTTTCTTGTAAATGGTTATTATTCAATAATGACTCTTTTTCTAACGATATGCTGTTTTTACCAAGAATTTACATAAAAGTTGTTATAATATATATAAATATTCGTCTTTGATACTTCCTGCCATTATCTTTGCCGGTTAAAATGTTAGTGCAAAGCAATAATGAAGTAATAGAAACGTAAAAAGTAAACAACATGGAACGCAAAGAACAGACCGGGCATATCTGTAGATGGATGGCTTTAGGCATCATGACTGCCATCGTCATCGTAGGATGTACCATTGTAATCGGCCTATTTGAATGGCGCGACAGAAAGGAGATTGAGTGTAGAAATGCAGAACTGCATCAGTGGCGAAAGAATGTGCATGACTTAAACTTGCACATAACGGAATTGTCACTGCTTGGTGAAATGGTTGCGGATTGGGACTCAACAGATGTAAATGAGTATCATTCGCTTCGATTGGAAGTGGACAGTATGCTTGAAGGCATCGCAGGTATCTGTCCGAAAGAAGATTCTGATACGATCTGCCGTCTTCTTGCAGAAAAGGAACAGCTCCTTCTGGATATAAAGGATGCCATGCAGGATCTGAATGCCACTCAAGAAAAGCTGACCGCAGAAGTTCCAAGAATTGTAGAGCAGAATAAGACTGAAAGCAAAAGACTTTCAGCTATGCCACAGCAGGCAAAGCCAAAGAAGCGAGGTTTCTTCAGCAGATTGTTCGGCAAGAAAGAAAATGGAGTAACAACAGGCAACCGTTTTACCCAAACTGAAAAGATGCTCACCAACCTAAACCAAACGGTTGTTGCTAAACATCACCAGCAAAGCCGTAAGGTAGTGGAGATATTGGATAGTCTTGGAAACAGAAATGAAGGTATCAATAAGCAGTTGCAAAGAGTAATCAGCATAGCTGATGAAAATGTAGATAAAGGCATCAAAGTTCGTGAGCGACAAATCGCAGACTTGGAAGGCAATTATACCTATTATTATATAGGGATGATAGGATTGTTGATATTGGTATTTTTCGTATTATTCCTATTGGTGTGGCGATTTGCATTCAAGACACGTAAGAGCAAGGAAGAAACAAGAAAGGTGATGCTGACTGTAACGCATGAGATGCGCAGTCCTTTGTCTGCCATCAAGGATTATGCTCGCAAGATTAGCGGACTTGATGATGCTACGGATGAAAGCAAACGATATGCCGACTTGATTGTTGACACATCGAAAGGCTTGACTTCTATGATAGACAGTTTCCTGGTTTACTCCAAATTAGCGAATGGAAAGGCGACCGTCAAGGAACGCCCTTTCCGTATGATGGACATTGCCGAGCAATTAAAGATGGAGTATGAACCCTTTGCAGCGAAGAAGCAACTGGAATTGAGCGTCAGCAATAAGGCAGATGGTGTTGTCAATGGAGACAAGGAAAAGGTGCTTACAATAGGACGCAATCTGCTTTCCAATGCCATCAAATATACGGGAAAGGGTGAGATAGTATTGTCCACAACCTATAAGAATGGTGTGTTCATGCTAAAGGTTAAGGATACAGGAACAGGATTGGATGACAAACAACAAAAACAAATCTTCAAGGAATTTGCAAGATTGGGAAATGCGGTCACCCAACCGGGATTTGGCTTGGGGCTTTCCATTGTCAAGAACCTCGTTTCACTAATGAAAGGAAAAATCGATGTGTCCAGTCACCAAGGGCTGGGAAGTATTTTTACCATTAGTCTTCCTATGGCTGCAGCCGAAAAGCGGAATGTGGAACCAACTCAGTATAGAACGAAACGACAAGATTCGTTTACTGTCATTGCCATTGATGATAGCCATGTGCAACTGAGTACCATTCGTGAGGCGTTTGCATCAAACGGCATCGTATGTGACACTTGTAATAATGCCACGGATTTATTGGATATGATGCGCAAAAAATCTTATGATCTGCTGATAACGGATTTGAAGATGGCTGAAGTGAATGGTATCGAGATTCTGGAAATGATGCGTATGGTGAACGTGCGTAACTCCAAGACCATTCCTGTTATCGTTATGACTGCAGCACCAAATGTGAGTGAACAAGAACTGCTTGACGCAGGATTTGTCGCTTGCCTGTTCAAGCCGATGTCGGACAAGGATTTGATAAGCACTGCAAGAAAGTGTGTGAATGGTAAGATAGCAGAAAAACAAATAGACTTCTCTATGTTGCTGACCTACGGCAATGAAAAAGAGACTTTGGAGAATTTCGTAAAGGAAATGACTGATACATTAGGTAGTATCCGTAATGCAGCCCAAGAGGAGAACCGCAAGAAAATGTCCGATGCCATTCACCACGCAAGAAGCTCATGGATGATGGTACAGTCTGACGAGTCGTTGAACCATCTCTTTGACCTGATTGAAGATTCTACATCATCAGACGATGTTATCAACCAAGCGGTTGAGGATGTTTTCGCACATGGTGAGGAAATCATCAAAGCCGCACAAAAGAAAATTGAGGAGGTAACAGCATGAAGAAAGTAATAATCATTGAAGACAGCCCGACATTTTGCAATATGTTGGGCAAGAAGTTGGAGGCGAAGGGATGGAAAACAATCTTATGCTACAATTACAGAGATGGTTTGAAAGCTGTGAAGGAATCCTCTGAATGGGATGTTGTCATTTCGGATATGCGCTTGGGGAATGATAACGGCATCGACCTGTTGGAATGGATGCGTAGTAACGGCTACCAGAATCCATTTATCATCATGACATCTTACGATGAAAGCATGAGTGCCGTGAGGACTATGAAATTGGGAGCGGAAGACTATATACCGAAGAAATTGTTGCTTGATGTAGTTTATGAACGTTTGGAAGAAATCATAGACAAGCAGAAACGACTCGTAGAGTTGAATAACAAGATTGTTTACCGCAAAAGTGAGAAGTTTCGCCGTATATACAAAATGGCAGAATTGTTTGCCAAAAGCGACATGGCTGTTATGATATTGGGCGACAATGGTACTGGCAAAGAACATATAGCGGAAAAGATACATCTGCAAAGCAAAAGAGCCGACAAGCCTTTTGAGGTAGTAGATTGCGGTACGCTTTCTGCAGAACTTGCCGTTTCCGCTCTCTTCGGGCATGAGAAAGGTGCATTCACAAGTGCAGACGCAGCAAGAAAAGGTTACTTTGAATTGGCTGCTGGAGGTACGCTGTTCTTGGACGAGATAGGCAACCTGCCGAAAGACGTACAGGCGATGCTGCTGCGTGTGTTGCAATCCAAGAGCTACCGACCATTGGGAGCTACAAAAGATAAAGTGGCTGATGTGCGCATTATTGCCGCTACCAACGAGAATCTGCAAGAGGCAGTTCGGGAAGGACGATTCAGAAGCGACCTGTATTATCGACTTCACGAAGCGGTTATTGAGATTCCACGGTTGCGGGATTGCAAGGAAGATATTATGCCATTAGCTAACTTCTTCCTGAAACTATATGATAGGCATACGGACAAAGAAATAAAATGTATCAGTAAGGAAGCGCAAAGGGCACTTGTAAGCCATACATGGCCAGGTAATGTGCGTGAGTTGAAATCATGTATCATGCGAGCTATGCTGTTATGCGAGAAGGAGATAATAGATGTCGAGGACTTGCAGTTGTCACAATCGACATTGACAGAAGAGGCTTTGGACTTTGATGAACAAGAACGCAAGATCAATCGAGAGCGTATCTTGTGGGCTTTGAAGCAATGCAATGGCATCAAGCGTGATGCGGCAAAAATGTTGGAAATGAGCCATACTACATTCTATGCCCGTATGAAAGAGTATGGTATTCCTACTAATAAGTTGTAATGGTATAGGAACCGTGTAAGGAAGATTGGACGAGTGTCCGGTTTTCCTTACACTATTTCTGCTTGCAATTTCCTCGTGAAAATCTTATTCTCTTGATAAAGTTGCTGATTATCAGGAAATATCATCATCCTATTGTTTAGTCTGTCTTGGAATGGCATAGGTATTGGACTAATAAATGATGTGCGCACAGAAACATCAAATTAGTACAACCCCATAAAAGAGACAGAAACATGGAATACAACATATTGATAGAGACTGATTTTTTCAACTTGCTGAATGCAGGTCATAAAAACAAAGGTGGTAACGCTTTGGAGAACTCATATCGTGAGTTTATCAAGGTTGTGGTTGATTTATGCAGCACCAACGTGAAGCAAGCGGTCTTTGCACTGTCATACGCAGAGACCGAGCTTGACTTTCATCTGTCAATGCCCCATATAAAGGATTGTTTGGGAACCGTAGGCTTGTATGTGCGCAAGGCTATTGCATTTGTCCGAAGGATGCAAGAGCATGTGGCAGCAACATATCATCTTCATGTGACTACATCCACTTCAGAAGCCTCCCCACCAGTATCATCAGAATCAAAACCATTAGTAAAATGGACTGGCAATGCCGTTGACCTTGTAGAAATGGTATATGGCATCTGCGTCATGGGAAGCGTGAACGATGGCGATGTGAAGTTCAAGGACTTGGCGCAAGCCATGTACCAGTTCTTTGGTATCAAAGCCAAGGACTGCTATCGTTTCTATACCGACATCAGAAGACGCAAAAACCATAGTCGCACCTATTTTCTGGACAAGATGCAGGAGAAGTTGAATGAGAAAATGCGGAGGGATGATGAATTGGAGAGAATGAGAAGATAATCAAGGTGTTTCTTATGTTATTTCTGAAAAAAATTAAAAACTTTTGGTGTTGCCACAAAAATATTGTAGTTTTGTGGCAAAATAAAGAGGAATGGCAACGAATAGCGCTTATAACGAGATAAAAAGGAAAATAACGTCTTCCAAACGGGGAACATTGTTCTTTCCCGATTCATTCGCTCAAATGGCATCATCCGATGCAATAAGGTCAGCCTTGGTGCGTTTGTGCAAAGATGGAGACATAATAAGAGTGGCACAAGGCATCTATTGCTATCCAAAGATTGACACAAAATGGGGAAGCGGAGTTGTACCGCCATCCATTGAAGACATTGCCAATGGCATTGCTAAACGTGATAAAGTTAGAATTGTTCCGACAGGTGCGTATGTGTTGAATGTATTAGGACTGTCAAAACAAGTACCGGCAAATGTGGTGTTCTTTACAGATGGGTCTTCTCGCAAGGTTTCTATAGGCAAAGGTAACGGAATCCTTTTCAAGCATACATCTGAGATGAGAACATTTGCTTATCGATCAAAGCTTATGCTGTTGATAGTAATGGCTCTCCGTGAAATCGGTGATGAAAATATAACAGAACTACAGATGAACATCATCAAAGGTCATTTGAAAAATATCCCAACGGGAGATTTTCAAAAAGACATTTTGCTGGCTCCAGCATGGGTTCGTAAAAAATTGCAACAAGTATGAATTATCAAGATATAGAAAAACTTGCTTCCTTAAAGGAAAGCAACAATTTGGAGTTTAAGGAATCGACAGGTCAATTAGACCGTTCGATGGAGACTCTATGTGCGTTTCTCAACTGTGAAGGTGGTACAATTCTTTATGGTGTAAAGGATAATGGTAAGATTATAGGTCAAGAGGTATCTGACAATACTAAACGCTCTATTGCTGAGGCGGTCAATAGAATTGAGCCTTTTGTAGAGTTGGAAATCTCGTATGTTCCTATTTTTGAGACTGACAAATATGTGATAGCCATTCATGCGGAATGTCAACGATTCATGCGTCCTTTCACTTATAAGGGAAGGGCTTATATGCGCATTGAAAGTACTACAACCTTTATGCCACAGGAACGGTATAACCATCTCTTAATGGAAAGAGGCGGAAAATATGGATGGGAAGCAATGATAAACTCTGATTTGGAGATAAGTGACTTGGATGAGAATGCCATTCTCGGTGCTGTCCGTGAGGGAATACGAAACGGAAGACTTCCAGAAACAACTATTCGCGAGGAGATACCTGTAATCTTGAAAAAGTTCGGCTTGTTCCATGATGGTAAACTGAACAATGCAGCCGCCGTGTTGTTTGGCAAGGATTTGTATGGATACCCACAATGTCTTGTGCGTATGGCTCGTTTCAAAGGAACAACAAAAGAAGAGTTTATAGACAACCAACGTGTGGAAGGTAACATTTATGAATTGCTTGATGCCGCAATGGCATTTTTCTTTAAGCATCTCTCACTGTCTGGTAAGATAAACGGTCTTTATCGTGAGGAAGAGTTGAGCATTCCGTACAAGGCTTTAAGAGAGAGCTGCATCAACTCACTTTGCCATCGCTCGTATCATCAACCGGGCAGTTCTGTAAGCATCGCTATCTACGATGACCGTGTTGAAATACGAAATACGGGAACTTTTCCTGCCGACTTGCCTATAGAACGTCTTATGCAGGAACATGACTCCAAGCCACAGAATCCAATTATCGCCAACGTACTCTATAAGAGCAAGATATTGGAGAGTTGGGGACGTGGAATAGGTACAATGGTCGATGAATGCAAACGTGTAGGCTTGCCTGCTCCAGAATTCAATACTGATGGCAATTTTGTGTGGGTCGTATTTAAGTATAATAGGAGCAGTGTGGTAAACACCCAACAAGCTACCCAACAAGCTACCCAACAAGCTACCCAACAAGCTACAAAATTTGTTCAGGAGCTGATTTCTGTTGTAAATACCAATGAATATTCAGTAAAAGAAATCATGTCTCTCTTAAAATTGAAGGATAGGGTTAATTTCTTGAAAACTTACCTTACCCCTGCTTTGGAAGAAGGTCTAATTTCAATGAAATACCCTAAAAATCCCAAGCATCCGGGACAAAAATATATGCTTACAGAAAAAGGCAAGGCATTATTAAAATAGAAAGACGACAAAGGCAGTGGAACAAATCACCACTGCCTTTGTCGTTTCTATTTCTGTATCAAGTGCTTCAAATTCTCGTCAGCAGCGATGCGATCCAGTTCATCCTTGACAATCTGTTTGACGTCCTCCTTTATCTGATTGTAATTGTCCAGAATAGCTTGCTTCATGCAGTCGTTGCCATCGGCATCCTTGAAGTCGTTGATGATGGGGATAGGCTGATAATGGCTTTCCTCTCGCTTTACTTTGTCGATGTCAACGACAATCTCGGCATGGAAGATCTTCTGCTCTATGCGCTCGGTGAAGTTGTCGGAAACAGAGCCGACAAACATACCTTGGGTAAGACCACTAATCTTGCTTGGCGGAATGAGACTATCCATTTGGGTATTGATGGACGTAGAGACATCCTGTCGGTTGATGGAAATGGACTGGCGCTTTTGGAGCACTTTTCCAAAACGCTCGGATAAAGTCTTAGCGGTCTCGCCAACGACCTGTCCGCTGAAGATATTACCAACGGTATTGATAACCACCTTAGCCTCCTTGTCTCCATAATCGCGAACTAACTGCGAGAAGTCCTGGAAGCCCAAGCAGACGGCAACTTTGTTGCTTCGTGCCGTAGCAATCAGATTATCCAAGCCTTTGAAATAGATGGTCGGCAACTCGTCAATGATAACGGATGATTTGAGTTGTCCCTTTTTGTTGATGAGTTTCACGATGCGGCTGTTGTACAAGCCGAGTGCAGCACCATAAATGTTCTGACGGTCGGGATTGTTGCCGACACATAGAATCTTCGGTTCTTCGGGATTGTTGATGTCGAGTGTAAACTCGCTTGCGGACATAACCCAGTAGAGTTGTGGTGAGATCATTCGTGAAAGCGGAATCTTTGCGCTTGCAATCTGACCAGCCAACTGCTCCATTGCTCCACCTTGCCATGCATCCATGAATGGAGAAAGATAGTTCTCCAGTTCGGGATAGCTCGTCAGTATCGGAAAGACATCCTCGTATCTGCGGTTAAGCAATTCGATGGCATGGGGAAAGGTACAATACTTCCCGTTCTTGTAGATTCTTAGGTACCAAATGATGGCTGCAAAGAGGATAATCGGACTCTCCACGAAAAAGTCGCCCTGCTTCTGAACCCACGTCTTGTTGAGGTTGAGCATGATGGTGTATGCACTCTCATAAGCATCGGAAATGTCACTCATAAAATCCGGGTGAATCGGATTGCAGCGATGACTTCTGCGAGGATCGTCAAAGTTGATGACATAGAACTGGGGCTTGACCTTATATCCATTCTGATGGTTCATCATGTGGTTGTAGGCAATCGTAGAAAGGTCGGGAAACTTGAAATCATAGATATACATTGAATACCCCTTCTCTATCTGCTGTTTGATGTAGTTGTTCACTACAGCAAAAGACTTGCCACTACCCGGTGTACCTAACACGATGGTGGCACGGAATGGATTGACCACGTTTATCCATCCTCTCTGCCATTTCTTCTTGTAGTAGAAGCGAGTGGGCAGATTGACAGAATACTCGTTCTCCATGAGTTTGGTCTCCTGCATGAAACTCTCGTTCTCATTATTGAAGACATCCTCCATGAGGTTGTGTTTCAAGAGACGGCTCATCCAGAGTCCTCCCATCAACAGGCAGATATAACCCGTTGTCATAGTAAAGATGTACAGCGTAGCATTGCCAAAATGTGATATAGGCAACAATAATATCCACCAGTTGAGGAAGAACAGACAGGAGCCAACGGCAAGAACCGTCCAAATCCTGTTCCAACTCATCTTTTCCGCTTTCACGCCCTTGGTTCCCAGACATGAGAGTGCCAGGAGTAGAAGCGAAAACAGCTTGGTATAGAGAATGGAATGAAACAAACCACCTGTACGGTTGAAGTTGATAAGGATCCTATCAACAACTCCGATTGTCACTCCCCATATGTGCATTGCCTCGTAGCAATACCAATATACATTCATAATAGCGAGAATTATACTCACGGCACGGAGAAAATCCATAATTTTCCCCAATGCTCTCAAATCGTCTTCTTGTGCCATTGTTTTTCTGTTTTGAAGTTATACAAATTGTTTTTGATCGAAGGATGGCTTTCTCCATTGTATAAGAAAGCCAACCTTGACAATGATTAAAGTTTCGGGCCTTTGCGCTTCTTTTTCTTTCTGCGCAGCTCTCTATCAAATGCAGACTCTTGCGCCTCATTTGAAGAACCGCCTCCTACCATAAGTCCAAGACCGCTGCCGTCCTCATCGAACAAGCCAGAACCTTGATATTCCTGTTCCGGCATTGTGCCTTTTTCCTTTGGAATGGTAAGTGGTATCGGCTGCTCATTCTCGTAAGGTAAGGAGAAGTGCTCCTGCAGGGCATTGGCAGAAAGAATCGTTCCAAGTCTTGAACCATTGAAAACGCTTTGAGTGCGGTGGTCAATGAATGTTGCTCCGTAGATACGGCCGTCAGCTGTATGGCGGAAAACAACATCAATGCCCTTTGCTTTCAGCAATTCAACGAACTTATCCTTATGGTATGTCTGCTTCAAGACTGCTTCTACGCTATGACGGGTCATCTCGGAGAGTTTCTTTTCCTCCTTGAACTTCTTGGCAGAATAAGCGAACCGTTTTTCTATTGCCTCCACACCGACAGACTTATCAATCTTGGAAGCCTTGAAAGGATTTCCAAATTTGTTGCCCTGTCCGTCCGTGGCAGAATAGACAAAACCATGATACTCACGACCGCCAACTTCGCCTCTGACCTCCTCCAAGGATATATTATATAAGGAAAGAAGTGCACGATATTCGCCCAAGGACTGGAACCTGTAGGTGGCGCAGAGAGATTTTACTGTATTGGCAACCTGCTTCTTCACATTGCCTTGGCTTACATCCACCTTACGGAGTGGATTGTCTGCCTGACATTGCTTGCGGTCTGCCTTGTGGAGGTTGTACTTCTCCTCCAAGTCACGGGTGATAGCCTTGCTCCTATGGTAATTATATCGACTGTCCAAGCATTTGCCGTTCTCATCCACCCGGATGGTCACGATGTGCATGTGGTGACGGTCTATGTCCTCATGCTTGTAGACCATATATGGCTGGTTGCCATATCCCATGCGCTCCAAGTATTCACGGGCGATGTTCTCCATGTCCATATCCGTCAGCACATCATCGGGATGCGGATTCAAGGATATATGCACGACAGGCTTCTCTGTTCTGATGTGCGGAGAAAGGTATCGCTGGAAATCACGCAAGGCATTGGCGATGCTCGTCTTTCCCGAACAATCATCGAAGATCTTGTTTGTAGCCAAGAGTTTTCCTTCTTCCTTGTTAATCTTCTCACCATTGTATGCCAGTGCGCCATACAATGAACTTCCGAAACTTATCTTTGCGACCATCTTTCCTCAAACTTACGGGTTAGTTCAACAATCTCACGGGTAAGAGAGACCAGTTCCCTGGTGCAGTTCTCCAGCTTATAGAGCAAAGCCATCGCCTTTTTCTCTGAGAAATGACAACGGAGTTCCTTGACAACCTGGTTGTAGTTGTTGCCAATCATTCGGTACTGCGAGTGAAAAGAAGAAAGCTTGGTGTAGTATTCCACCAGTGTCTTGTCCTCTCTCAATACCTTGAACGGCTCGCCGAAGATGCGTGCCTTGGCGAAGACAGCCTTCGCCTTCACGTCAGTCTGCTCATACATGACGAGGAATTTCATCCACTCGTCATCATCGAACCGAAGCATCACATGGTGCGACTTCGGATTCAGCTTGGGGATTCGTCCCCCTCGTTTTCTTTCTGTGTTCATATTAAAATGGATTAAGTGGTACATGCGGCAATAATGGAATTGCATAAACTATCGTCAGATTGGAACATGGGGAGCCCGACTTCGGAGAGGCTACCAACCCGGCAGGGCAAGGTCTTTGGAGAGTAACTCCAAAGGTTTTGAGTAACTCAAAACATACCTTGCTATGTCTTTGAGGACATAAAAATCCGCTTAGGGTGGATTGAAGTTAGCCTTCGTAAGAAGCTGTCCCCATCCCGAATGGAAGCTGTTCGGGAAATCCAGTCCTTTGCGGAACATCAAGCCTTGTTCTTCTCGGAACGATATGGATGCGCCATCCATCGCTTTGCCTTTCGGGTGCAAAATTACGGCTAAAATAGCACCCTTGAAACAGATGCACCCCAGACAACCACTGCAACTATCGGCAACATGCTGCCACAGGATTTGAAAACCATTGTTTTTCGGATTTTTCGTTGTTACTTTGCAGCGTGAATGACAGACATACGTGTCTTAAATGATGCAAAACAGACGGCATATTCAGATGCTCCAATGCAGTCATATAAAACGTATTACATGTAATATGATAAAACGTTTGACATGCAAAATGCTTGATATGTAAAATGTAATATAAGTATGCACAAATGTGGCATGACATACAGACTGGCTATAGAACAGTTATGAAGCATGACATATATAAAAGCCATATAGCAAGCATAAAAACAGTATAACTGATACGAAAGTTGCATAACATATAATATCACTTGCAAGCCTCATGGCTCATAGATTTGCACCATAGCATGTAGGATGTATCACAAATAAGTATGCAATACCGCATTATAACAAACAAGATGTATAACTCATAAAAAGACAAACATGAAGAAAGAACCAACATTCATCGCCTTCTCCACCCAAAAGGGAGGGGCAGGCAAGACAACACTAACTGTGTTGATGGCAAGTTTCCTTTATTATGTCAGAGGTTACGATGTCGTTGTGGTTGACTGCGATTTTCCACAGTTCAGCATCAAGGACATGAGAGAACGTGACATGCAGAGCATCGAGAGTAACGAGTATCTGTTGAGACAAGCCTATGAGCAGTTGAAAAGAACAGGAAAGTCTGCTTATCCTATCGTAGAGAGTCACCCAGGAAAGGCTATGGAGGCAATAAAGCCATTCTTGGAAATGGATACCCCACCGGACTTCATCTTTTTCGACCTCGCAGGAACCATTGACAATCTTGGTGTGATAAATACCATCGTCACTATGGATTATATATTCTGCCCGATTACGGCAGACAATGTGGTGCTGAAAAGTTCCATTATGTTCGCCAGTCAGTTGAACGATTCGTTCATCAGTATCGGAAAGACCAACATCAAGGAACTGTATATGCTATGGAACATGGTAGATGCACGAGAGAAGACCGATCTGTATGAGAAAGCAAGTCGTGTGATGGACGGAGCTGGACTGTCGGTGATGAACACATACATCCCGGACAGCAAGCGTTTCAGAAAGGAATGTGCCGAAGTCGGCAACAAGGCTGTCTTTCGTTCCACGATTCTTCCTCCCGACAAGCATCTGATAAAAGGTAGTAACATCGAGAAGTTGGCAGACGAGATTTTATCAATCATCAAGAAATAAAAAAGTATGGCAAAGAATCTGAAAGTAACCATTGATTCGGAAGAGTTCAGAAACTCATTTCGACCACATATGCCTCCAAACAGGGAATCGACGGAAGAGACACCAAAGGAACAGAAAGAGTTTTCAAAGGAAGAACCTCGTCCACCACAAAATGTTGTCTCGACCAAGAACAGCACTTCATTGATGGAGGAATATCAGGAAAGATATATCCGTAGGTCTGAGAATCCAGCACGCTCTGGCAAGATGACATACATCCGAAAGGAGTATCATGAGACCATCATGCGCCTTGTTTCAGTCATGGAACGAGATGATATGTCCTTGTCGGGATACATAGACCATGTGTTGACAGAACATTTCCAAAAGTATGGGGAGGTCATCAAGGAAGTTTACAAAAAGAATAACAACAGAGATATAATCATGTGGTAAATATGGAAGCGGTATTATTAACAATTGCGCTCCTGTATATGATATGGAGTGTGGCGGTATTGGTGTTCGATGCCGATATTTGGTTGAAGAACAAGTTGAAGGCGGACAAGCCAAAATATGAAGCAAAGGAAAGTCCACCTCCACGAGGCGACGATTTCATAGTCAAACATACCTATACGGTTTCTCCAAAAACAGATTCAATGGAGCAAGTAAAACCAAAAGAAGATGGTGTAACAGTAAAGAAAAGTGAAGTAACCTTTGAAGACGATAAACTTCCGAAAAAGTCAGCTCGCATACCAGATGACAAACTGGACGAGGCATTTACTGACACACGCATTGAGGATGTTGGTGTAGAGTTCGACGACTCGGAAGAAGAGCCTACAGTGGAACAGGCAAGTGGCAATAGCTTTGAGGAGATAGACAAGGCAGTCGAAACTGCAACCAAGCCGAATGTCACAAATGAGGAGTGTGTCCATGCAGGCAAGGTGTTTTCGGAAATGGAAGGCAATGAGCTTTTCAACATGATAGCAGAGCGTTCCAAGATTATCAAACGCAGAATAGATGCGTTGATGGAATTGCATATGTCGAACATTTCCTCAGACAAGCCCATGTCAGGAAAAGCAACAAAAGTAATCAAGAAGAAAAAGCTTGTTGTTCCTGAAGACTTCAAAGATTTCAATATCAGAGATTTTGTATAACAATTAAAAGTGAAAATTATGACAAACAAAAAAAGAAACAATGGTAAGAGACAAATTCCTTCGATAGACGCCAAGGAGTTTTATGAGATTTTCATGAGAAATCATGATGAGTGCAAGAAGAAAATCCATGATTTGGTTACTTCTTACCTAAAAGTACACAAGATAGAACAGACATCCTGTTCAAAGAAGGGAAAATAAGGCATTGGACAAACATAGAGGACTTCAACATCCTCGACTTTGTATAACAATTAAAAAATAAGAATCATGAAAAGAGCAAGAAAGAACAGAGAGCCAAAGGAACACATCAGTGTTCAGTCAACAGTGAGTGTAACCGTGTCGTCCTGTGCCAACAACAGAAATGGGTACATCGGCAAGTTCATGACGGATGCAGGCTTTACTGCAAGACTTGGCAGACAGGTAAGCATCAGCGAGGAAACTCATGAGCGAGTAATGAAGTTTGTCAGAGTCGTAGGCAAAGGACAGGTTTCCATGGCAAGTTTCATCGAGAACATCGTCAACGAACATTTTGCCATCCATGCAGCCGAAATCAAGGCTGCGTTTGAAGAAGGTATAAAGGCATATCGCCTCTAACAACAATAAAAGTACGCCAATGAAAAAGAAAGACTACGGCTAAAGTCTCAGCTCGCCACTGAATCCACAAGTCGGCATCATGCCGCATGAGTAAACAAAAGTATCAACCGCCAGCCGGGACCATCCAATCCCCAAGGCACAGAAAAAAACGATTTATGAACAAGAAAAACAGAATTATTCTTCTTGCTGCGATGATTGTCGCAGCCGTATCACAGACATTTGCGCAAGGCAACGGACTTGCAGGTATCAACGAAGCAACAAGTATGGTGACCTCCTACTTCGACCCGGGCACGAAACTCATCTACGCCATCGGTGCTGTGGTGGGTCTCATCGGAGGCATCAAGGTGTATGGCAAGTTCTCATCTGGCGACCCCGACACGAGCAAGACTGCCGCAAGCTGGTTCGGAGCCTGCATCTTCCTCATCGTGAGCGCAACCATCCTCCGCTCGTTCTTCCTATAATATAATAAGGTATAAGACTTATGGCTGACTACCCAATCAACAAGGGCATCGGTCATTCGGTTGAGTTCAAGGGACTGAAGGCACAGTACCTCTTTATCTTTGCAGGTGGACAGCTTGCCGTCTTCTTCCTTGTGGTAGTCCTCTATATGGCAGGTGCGGACCAACTGGTCTGCATCGGCTTGGGTCTCACGCTCGGATCATTGCTTGTATGGGGAACATTCCACCTGAACAACAAGTACGGAGAGCATGGACTGATGAAGCTCCTTGCCGCCAAGAGCCATCCACGCTATATCCTCAACCGAAGGAAAACAAACCGAATGTTCAAACATAAAAAGAAAGAAGAATGAGAAATATCAGAAAATCAAGCACCCTTGAAAGCAAGTTCCCGCTGCTTGCCGTGGAGCAAGGCTGCATTATCTCCAAGGATGGCGACATCACGGTCGCCTACGAGGTGACACTCCCCGAAATCTTCACGGTTACATCGCAGGAGTATGAGTCGGTACATGCCGCATGGTGCAAGGCTATCAAGGTGCTGCCCGACTACAGCATTGTCCACAAGCAGGACTGGTTCGTGAAAGAGAACTATGCGCCGGACTTGCAGAATAGCGACATGAGCTTTCTGTCAAGAAGCTATGAGCGACACTTCAATGAGCGTCCTTACCTGCATCATCAGTGTTACCTGTTCCTCACCAAGACCACCAAGGAGCGTATGGCACACCAGAGCAATTTTTCCACCTTGTGCCGTGGGCATATCATTCCCAAGGAAATCAAGGACAAGGAAACGGTCGCAAGATTCCTCGATGCCGTGGAGCAGTTCGCAAGAATCATCAACGACTCCGGTTATATCTCCTTACGCAGACTGACGGATGAGGAAATCACAGGCACGGAACGGACAACGGGACTTGTAGGCAAGTACCTCTCGCTCTCCACGGAGAACGTGCAATGTTTGGAGGATATGGAATTGTCTGCAAGTGGTATGCGTATCGGAAACAAACACCTATGCCTTCATACCTTGTCGCAAACGGAAGACCTTCCTACGGAAGTATCTACGGACAATCGCTTTGAGCGATTGTCCACTGACCGAAGTGACTGCCGACTTTCCTTTGCCGCTCCAGTTGGCTTGCTGTTGTCCTGCAACCATATATACAACCAGTATGTCTTCATAGACAACAGTGACGAGACCTTGCAAAGGTTCGAGAAGACCGCCCGCAACATGCACTCGCTGTCAAGGTACAGCCGACAGAACGCCATCAACAAGGAATGGATTGACGAGTATCTGAACGAGGCTCACTCACAAGGCTTGCAGTCTGTCCGTGCCCATTTCAATGTTATGGCATGGGGCGAGGATATGGAAGAGTTGAAGCATCTTCGCAATGATGTGGGCAGTCAGTTGGCAAGCATGGAATGTGTGCCACGCCACAATACGGTGGATTGTCCGACACTTTTCTGGGCTGCGATACCCGGCAACGAAGGCGATTTTCCGTCAGAGGAGAGTTTCCATACCTTCATTGAGCAGGCAGTGTGCCTCTTCACGGAGGAAACCAACTATATGGATTCTCCCTCACCGTTCGGCATCAAGATGGCAGACCGCATCAGTGGCAAGCCGCTGCACATTGACATCTCTGACCTGCCGATGAGAAAAGGCGTAACAACCAACCGCAACAAGTTCGTGCTCGGACCATCGGGAAGCGGGAAGTCGTTCTTCATGAACCACCTCGTCAGACAGTATTACGAGCAAGGCACGCATGTGGTCTTGGTCGATACGGGAAACTCTTACCAGGGACTCTGCGAGATGATCAACAGAAAGACAGGCGGAAAGGACGGTATCTACTATACCTATACGGACGAGAGTCCCATCTCATTCAATCCGTTCTTCACCGAGGATAAGGTCTTTGACATCGAGAAGCGAGAGAGCATCAAGACATTGCTCCTGACGCTTTGGAAGAAGGACAATGAGCCTGCCACACGAGCGGAAGAGGTCGCCTTGTCAAATGCCGTGTCGCTCTACATCGGTAAACTGAAAGAGGAAAGCGACATCGTTCCATGCTTCAATACCTTCTATGAGTTTGTGGGAACGGAATACCGCAAGGTGCTGGAAGAAAAGAAAGTCCGTGAGAAAGATTTTGATATAGACGGATTCCTCAACGTGCTGGAGCCTTACTACAAGGGTGGTGAGTACGACTATCTGCTTAACTCCGACAAGGAGCTTGACCTGCTGCACAAGCGGTTCATCGTTTTCGAGATTGACGCCATCAAGGATCATCCAATTTTGTTCCCAGTCACAACCATCATCATCATGGAGCTGTTCATCAACAAGATGCGCCGCCTGAAAGGCATCCGCAAGATGATAGTGATAGAGGAGGCATGGAAAGCGATAGCTTCGGCAAACATGGCTTCCTATATCAAGTATCTCTATAAGACGGTCAGAAAGTTCTTCGGTGAGGCGGTTGTGGTGACGCAGGAAGTTGAGGACATCATATCCTCCGCTATCGTGAAGGACAGTATCATCAACAACTCAGACTGCAAGATACTCCTTGACCAGAGGAAGTTCATGAACAAGTTCGAGCAGATACAGTCATTGCTCGGATTGACGGAAAAGGAGAAGTCGCAGATTCTCTCCATCAACCAGTCCAACGACCCCTCACGTCTCTACAAGGAAGTATGGATAGGACTCGGAGGAACGCAGTCGGCAGTATATGCCACAGAGGTGTCCACGCAGGAATATCTCGCCTATACGACAGAGGAAAGTGAGAAACTGGAGGTGAGGGCATTGGCGGAGAAACTCGGTGGCGACATGGAAGCTGCCATCCGACAGCTTGCAGAGGACAAACAAGAGAACAAATGAAATTCATTATCCACTTAATCCAAAAGTAAAATGAGAACAAAAGTAATCATGACAATCTGCCTGTTCCTGCTGATGGTGGGAAAGGCAAGCGCACAGTGGTCTGTCATAGATCCTACCAACATTGCGCAGAGTATCATCAACTCGTCCAACAACATCGTCCACACATCTTCGACGGCTCAGAACATGATCAACAACTTCAAGGAGACCGTGAAGATTTACGAGCAGGGCAAGAAGTACTACGATGCGCTGAAGTCGGTGAACAACCTCGTCAAGGACGCGCGCAAGGTGCAGCAGACCATCCTCATGGTGGGTGACATCACGGACATCTACATCAACAACTACCAGAAGATGATGCACGATGACAATTTCTCCGTGGAGGAACTCTCCGCTATAGGCTTCGGCTACACCAAACTGTTGGAGGAAAGCAACGATGTGCTGACAGAACTGAAGAATGTAGTGAACATCACGACCCTTTCCATGACGGACAAGGAGCGAATGGACGTGGTGGAACGCTGCTACTCGAAGATGAAGCGTTATCGCAATCTCGTGAGCTACTACACCAACAAGAACATTTCCGTGAGTTATCTGCGTGCCAAGAAGAAAAACGACCTCGACCGCATCATGGGACTCTACGGCAAGTCAAACGAGAAATACTGGTAGCCTATGGATTTTGAGAATCTTCACCAGATACTGCGTTCCCTGTATGACGAGATGATGCCGCTGTGCTCCGACATGACGGACATTGCCAAGGGACTTGCAGGACTTGGGGCGCTGTTCTATGTCGCCCTGAGGGTTTGGCAGTCACTGTCAAGGGCAGAGCCGATAGATGTATTTCCGCTGCTCCGTCCGTTTGCCATCGGACTTGCCATCATGTTCTTCCCGACCATCGTGCTCGGAACGCTCAACAGCGTGATGAGTCCCATCGTGCAAGGTACACATTCCATGTTGGAGACACAGACCTTCGACATGAATGAATACCGGGCGCAGAAAGACAAGTTGGAGTATGAGGCGATGAAACGAAATCCGGAAACCGCATACCTTGTAAGCAACGAGGAGTTTGACAAGCAGCTTGACGAACTCGGCTGGTCACCCGGCGACGTGGTGACAATGGCAGGAATGTATGTGGAGCGTGGCATGTACAGCATGAAGAAGAGCATCCGTGATTTCTTCCGTGAACTGCTGGAGCTGCTGTTCCAAGCCGCTGCACTGGTCATAGACGTGCTGAGGACATTCTTCCTCATCGTCCTGTCCATCCTCGGACCGCTTTGTTTCGCCATATCGGTATGGGACGGATTCCAGTCCACGCTGACGCAATGGTTCTGCAGGTACATACAGATTTATCTCTGGCTACCCGTTTCTGACTTGTTCAGTACCATCCTTGCCAAGATACAGGTGCTGATGCTGCAAAACGACATCGAGGCATTGCAGAACGACCCGAACTTTTCCATTGAGGCAAGCAACGGTGTTTACATCGTTTTCCTCATCATCGGAATCATCGGTTACTTCACCATACCGACCGTGGCGGGATGGATCATACAGGCAGGTGGCGGCATCGGCAACTACAACCGGAACGTGAACACGGCAGGCTCACTGGGCGGAAGCATCGCAGGAGCAACGGCTGGAAATGTGGCAGGACGTGCCGGAAGGCTCATCAAGAGCGGATTTAAGAAAATATAGTCATTCATGAACAATACAACGAAAAGAAAAATGGAATTCAAGTCATTGAAGAATATCGAGACCTCGTTCAGACAGATACGCCTGTTCTGCATCGTCCTCGTCATCGGTTGCGCTGTTGTTGCAATATGCTCGGTGGTGTTCGCATTCAGATTTGCGGAGAAGCAACGCGAGAAGATATACGTCCTTGACGGAGGCAAGTCGCTGATGCTCGCCCTCTCGCAAGACCTCTCACAGAACAGACCTGCCGAGGCAAGGGAACACGTGAGACGCTTTCATGAGCTGTTCTTTACGCTATCTCCCGAAAAGAGCGCCATCGAGCACAACGTGAAACGAGCCTTGCTGCTGGCAGACAAGAGCGCATACAACTATTACCAGGACTTTGCGGAGAAAGGTTTTTACAACAGACTCATCGCGGGAAACATCAACCAGTCGCTGCAAGTTGACAGCGTGGTCTGTAACTTTGATAACTACCCTTATCAAGCCAAGACCTACGCACGGCAGGTGATACTCCGAGAGAGCAATGTGACGGAGAGAAGTCTTGTCACCGTATGCAGGTTGGTGAACGCCACACGCTCCGATGATAACCCGAATGGTTTTACCATTGAAGGTTTCACCATTGTGGAGAACAGGGACATCAGTACAGTAGAACGATAAAAATAGCAAGAATGGAAAATCCGATTAAGACAATCCAAGAAAAGGTGAATGGTATGAAGGGAAGACTACGTGACAGGCTGGATTCCCTTCCGCCAAGGGTGAGACTGAAAGTCGTGCTCGTCATGTTCGGCTTGTTAGCCCTCTGTAGCCTTTACATGATAGGTTCAGCCATCATCAACTTCGGAAACGGCAAGACCTCAAATATAGAGGTTGAGCATATTGAGAGTGTAAAGTTGCCTACCGACAAGGGGCAGCAAGTGACCAACCAAAATGAATTGATACATGGAGAAGGAGAAGAATGACAAGGTGGAGCCGGATAAGGCTCCAAAGGAAAAGAAGCCTTTGACAGAGGAACAGCGTATCAAGCGCAACAAGATGATTGCCATACCGTGCATGTGTCTCGTCTGCGTATTGGTGTTATGGCTCATCTTCAAGCCGTCGGCATCAGAGGGTGAGAAAGGCTGCAAGGGATTCAACATGGAAATGCCCGATGCGGAGAAGACTGATGTGGAGGCGGACAAGCGCAAGGCATACTCCAAGGAGGATCTTGCCAACAAGCAAAAGGAAAAAAGCAGAGCAATGAACTCTCTTGGTGAGTACATGCCAGGCATTGATTCGACTGCTACACGGCAAGAAAAGGACTTTGACCTGATGCAGTCTGGGCAGCAGCCAACAAAAGCGGAAAGACAGGAGGCGGATGCCATCCGCTCGTCTGCCGAGGCATACCAAACCTTGAACACGACCTTGGGCGGTTTCTATGAACAGCCACAGCAAGGGGGAAGCAGCGAAGATGCAGAGTTGAGGAAACGTCTTGACGAGCTGGAGGCAAGCATGATGCAGCAGGAAAACAAGCGTTCCAATATGGACGAGCAAGTCGCCCTTATGGAGAAGTCCTATCAACTTGCGGCAAAGTACATGCCTGGTGGAAATGCCAATGCGGCAAGTCCTTTATCAGCAGAAACTGCAACAGAGGAAAACAAGGAAACTGTCACCAAGGGCAAGAAAGCCAAGGTTTCCCCTGTAAGGCAAGTGCAAAGGCGTGTAGTCTCGTCCTTGAACCGCCCCATGAGTAACGGGGAGTTTGTAGCCTCTTACTCGGAAAAGGCTTCGGCAAGGTTCAATACCGCCATAGGAAGAGGTGGTGTTTCCGACAAAAACACGATTTCTGCCTGCATCCACGGCAACCAGACCATAACGGACGGACAGGCAGTAAGGTTGAGATTGTTGGAATCTATGCGTGTCGGCAATAGGGAGATACCACGAAATTCTGTCATTGTCGGAGTGGCACGATTGCAAGGCGAAAGGCTTTCCATAGCCTTGAAGTCCATTGAGCACAACGGCATGATTATCCCGATTGAGCTTGCCGTCTATGACAATGACGGTCAGGAGGGCATCTTCATCCCGAAGTCGATGGAGGTTGACGCAGCCAAGGAAGTCGGTGCCAACATGGGAAGCTCGCTGAACAGCAGCATCAACATTTCCTCCAATGCCGGGGCACAACTTGCCTCCGACTTGGGAAAAGGTGTCATACAAGGCGTGTCGCAGTATATCTCCAAGAAGATGCGTACCGTCAAGATACACCTGAAGGCTGGCTACAAGGTCATGCTTTACCAAGAGGAAGATTAGCCGAAAGGCAACAACATTTATACCACTTAATCCAAAAGTTTAATTAAAAGCAAACCAAAATGAAAAAGACAACAATCATGTTCGCCCTTATACTGGGCGTAGCCTGCACTGCATCAGCGCAGAAGACAGGCAAGAAGAAAACGCAGAAGTCTGTAAAGACTGAGCAAGTAAGCAATGTTTCTTCCGACCAGAAAGAGAAACTGACCTTGACCAAGGAGGTGTATCCACAGAAGGAAGAGAACAGCAACCTCTATCATGGCTTGACCAAGAAGCTGACCTTCGACCGCATGATTCCACCTCATGGTTTGGAAGTGACTTATGACAAGACGGTTCATATTCTCTTTCCTGCCTCTGTCAAGTACGTTGACTTGGGTTCAGAGGATTTGATAGCTGGCAAGGCGGACGGTGCGGAGAATGTTATCCGTGTAAAAGCAGCCGTGAAGAACTTCAAGAAAGAGACCAATATGAGCGTCATCACGGAGGATGGCTCATTCTACACATTCAATGTGAAGTATGCCAAGGAACCGCTCATGCTCAATATCGAGATGGCGGACTTCATCCATGACGGTGAGGCGGTGAACCGTCCGAACAATGCGCAGGAGATTTATCTCAAGGAGTTGGGCAAGGAAAGTCCCATGTTGGTACACCTCATCATGAAGTCAATCCATAAGGAGAACAAGCGCAAGGTGAAGCACATCGGCAGCAAGCGTTTCGGAATCCAGTACCTTTTGAAGGGCATCTATGTACACAGCGACTTGCTGTATTTCCACACAGAAATCAAGAACCAGAGCAACGTGCCGTTTGACGTGGACTATATCACGTTCAAGGTGGTGGACAAGAAGGTGGCGAAACGAACCGCCATTCAGGAGCAGGTGTTTCTTCCTGTCCGTGCCTACAACTATGTGGTGCGTGTGGCTGGCAAGAAAACGGAGCAGACGGTGTTCTGCTTGCCGAAATTTACCATTCCAGACGACAAGGAGCTTGTTGTGGAGATGAACGAGAAGGAAGGCGGTCGCCATCAGTCGTTTGTCGTGGAGAACAGCGACTTGGTGCGAGCTTTGACAATCAACGAACTTAGCGTGAAGTAACGGATGAAAAGAAGAAACATTGCAATCATGGCGATGCTTGCCCTCACCGCAGGGCAGGCATTCGCCCAAAGATGTCTTCCTCAGATGAAAGGCATCGAGGTGAAGGTCGGCATGGCTGACGGAGTATATAACGGCAAGAAGTCCTGCAAGGCTGGCTATTACGTAGGTTTCGGACTTTCGAGCTATACCAAGGGTGGTGACAAGTGGACGTATGGGGCGGAATATCTGCAAGTACATCAGCCTTACCGTGAAACTTCCGTTCCAATAGCACAAATGACGGGCGAGTTCGGTTATTCCTACAACTTCCTTTCCGACAACAGCAAGACAGTGCTGTTCTATATTGGAGGTACGGCACTGGCTGGCTATGAGTCCGTAAACTGGGGCAAGAAAACCATGTCGGACGGAGCGACCTTGCAGAACAAGGGAGCACTTATATATGGTGGTGCCGTGGCATTGGAAACGGAAATATACCTGTCGGATGCTATAGCTTTGACCGCTTCCGTTAAGGAAAGGCTTGTTTGGGGCAACAGCACGGGACATTTCCACACGCAGTTTGGCATCGGCATGAAGTTCATCATCAACTAAAACAGTGAGCCTATGGACATCAATGAAATCAAACAAGTGCCTATCGTGGACTTTCTCTATATTCTCGGCATTGAGCCTGTCAAGCACAAGGCTTCGGGACTTTGGTATCATGCGCCATACCGCAATGACCGCAATCCTTCGCTTCGGGTATCAACGGACAAGAATGTCTGGTATGATTATGGCGTCGCCAGAGGTGGTGACATCTTCAACCTCGCAGGGGAGTTCATCAACAGCAATGAGTTTGTGGCACAAGCCAAGTTCATATCTGAAACGCTTGGTGGCAGTTTCCCGACATCGTTTCCGCATCATCAAAGGATAGCGGAAAAGGCTGTGAAGGCGAAAGGCAATCCCTTTAGTGATATTGTGGAAAAGCCTTTGAGTCATCCTGCACTCAGGCAGTACTTGCGTGAGCGTGGCATCTTGGCTGATGTGGCAAGCCGTTTCTGTTGTCAGGTGGAATACCGATACAATGGCAAACAGTTCTTTGCTGTCGGTTTCAAGAACAACAGCTATGGCTACGAGATACGCAACCGCTTCTTCAAAGGTTGCGTGTCGCCAAAGGACATCACTCTCATTGGCAGGAACAGCAACGTCTGCCATTTGTACGAGGGTTTTATGGATTTCCTCTCTGCCGTCATGCTCGGTATTGGTCGTGGTGAGGATCATATTGTCCTCAACTCGGTGGCTAATATGCAAAAGGTGCATCATCTTTTGGATGGCTATGCACAAGTGTATTGTCATTTGGACAATGACGAAGCTGGCGAGAATGCCCATGTCGAACTGCAAAAGCGATATGGCGATAAGGTCATTGACCATTCGCATCTATACACAGGTTACAAGGACTTGAACGAGTACCTGATGAGCCATAAGACAAGAAAGTAACAATCATTCAAAAACATCAAGACAATGAAGAAGAACAATAAAATCAAGAAATCAGTGAGCGTGTTGGCATTCCTTTTCGTGTGTGCCTTGTCGGTAATCCTTTCATCGTGCAGCGATGAGCTGGACATTCAGCAGTCGTATCCGTTCAAGGTGGAGACGATGCCTGTACCAAAGGACATTGTGCGTGGACAGACTGTTGAAATCCGCTGCGAGTTGAAGGCGGAGGGAAAGTTTGACGGCACCATCTACACCATCCGTTATTTTCAGCATGACGGAAAAGGTTCGCTGAGAATGGAGAACGGAACGGTGTTCCAGCCAAACGACCGCTATCTGTTGGAGAACGAGAAGTTCCGTCTTTACTACACCTCGGCAAGTACGGAGACACAGACGCTGACCGTGGTTGTGGAGGACAATTTCGGCAAGTCATACGAGATGGAGTTCAGTTTCAACGATACTGACGATGAGGAAGAGTTTGCGAGAAGTGCCAACAAACTCGGTAGCGTATGAGGTTGATGATATTGTTAGCCTTGCTTCTTGTGTCGGGCAGCTTGTCTGCCCAGACGCAAGGGGCGATAAAACGAGTTCGTCATGTGTCACGTTTTGAGTTGGCTGTCGCCTGCATCAAGAAGTACGAGGGTCTGCATGGACCGAAGCACCATCCTTATGTCGGATATGGGCACAAGCTGTTGCCTGGCGAGAAGTTTTCTCCAAAAATGACGGAACGGCAAGCCGATGCCTTGCTGCGCTCTGACCTCAGAAAGCTGTGCGCCATGTTCCGTGGCTTCGGTCGTGACTCGCTGCTCTTGGCTACACTTGCCTACAATGTGGGGTGTGGAAAGGTGATGAATAGCCGGATGTATGCCAAGATGCGAAGTGGCAACAGAAACATCTATCGTGACTATGTGGACTTCAAAAGGTGGAACGGAAAGATAGTGCCTTCCATCGAGCGAAGAAGAAAAATGGAGTATCTGCTCTTGTTTACTCCATAGAATAAGGTTTTATAAAATAGGACAGTCCTTTTGATTTGGGCTGTCCTTTGTTCTTTGCAAGCATCGCAGATAAGGGCAAGACGGTTTCTTTGCCACTTTCTTTTCCGCTCCTCGGCTCATGATTCCTAAGACATCACCAAATTTTTGAGAGCTTTTTTGTGTTAAAATAAGCAAAATAGCCCCCAGAAAGCATATAGGCATACCTACCCCTGTAGCAGAAGAAGACATTTTTTGACTTTTCTGTTACAAAAAAACGATACGGAACTCTTTCTTTTAATAGCTTTTTGCTCGATTCCTAATTAGTTATCCGTATCTGTCCTCACAAGACTATAAGAGACAATGGTACATTGTCATAGTTCACTTGCTTTGGACTTTTCAATATGTAAGTTCTTTCTGCCGTCAGAGGTGTTCAACACTTCCCATTTTCTCTTTTGTTTGCCTATGGCAAACATTCTGCGAATGAGCTTAAACTTGACGGCATTCAATGCCTTACGCTTAGTATCAGAATCTTTTCTGCCTCCTAACTTTCGATTATAAAACATTTGCATTTCCACATCGTACTCAACAGCTCTCAATGCCGCCATAGACAGGTCAGCTTTCACTTGACCGTTACAGTGTGCGGAAGGTCGGGCACGCCATTTCACACTGGTACCAGAAGTGTGACTGCATGGAGCTACGCCAACATATCTCGCATATTGCCGAGCTGTGTCAAAAGCGGTAAAGTTTCGTGTGATGGCAATTATGTTTGTTGCATTGACAAAACCAATTCCTGGTATCGTCAACAGATTCTGAAAAGTGTCAAAGACATCTTCCTCCTTGGACATTAATTCACACTCTTCCTGATCTATCTTCTCAATGTCATGATTGAGCTTTTTAATGTAGCTCTCATACATGGCAGAATCCTCTTTCGTTTCAAACATCTGCATTCGGTTCATAAAGTTTGTCCGTTGCTCCACAAGGAACTTACGCTCATTGACAAGTTGCTTCAATTGTTGCATAGCCTTGCTTGGCAACTTGTATGGCTTGGCACATTCCGTGCCATCATAACGATAGAGGAAGTCAGCTATCTTTGCAGAGTCATTCTTGTCTCGCTTATCTATTGTCCCCATAGGATGATGTTTTACTATACGTGTACTAAGCATACAGAAAGAGTAATTCTTGGACGTGAGGAATTTTTCCAAGTCCAAGGAGTAGCAACCTGTAAATTCCATGCCAAACAGGGCTTGGGAAAGTACCACACGGCTCTTTTTGAGCCATGAGCACATATCGCCAAATCCCTTGCGAGTGTTGTTGAACACCTCATGAGGGAACATTTTGATGTTGGTGTCCTCACGAAATATAGATACATCTATGACATTTTTAGAGATGTCAATGCCTACAAATGATTTATTTTTCATATCTTTGCACCGCTTTACGAAAGGAACTCTCTATGTCAGGATAAGCCAAATCTTTTAAAAGCTGGGACGGACAGCTAATTCCCTAAAAGGCACTGAGTCTGACATTTCGGGCAGAGGAGACTATATCAAGGGAAAGGGCTTTGCCTAAGATTAAAAAGTTCACTACCTCTGTCTGGAGTTCCTTCCTTTTGAGGATTCCTCGCAAAGGTAGTGCCAAAAGCAACCAAGAGACTCTATCATGGTATAGTGATGGTCTTAAAACACTGTTAGTTCACTCCTGGTTGCTTGTTTTTCCCATTTCGATAATTGTCCGTCTCCACATACGGAGTACCTCGTTTTATAACGGCAAACATACGGAGTATCATCTTAAACTTGATTGCATTAAACACTATTCCACTGCATTTCTCCTTTCTCTTGCGTTCCCAGTAATCTCTGATGTTCGGAATGTGCTGCATGCAAACCAAACAGGCAATGGACAAATCTGCCTTTGCCTGTTTAAAACCTTTCTTAGAGACTGACGAGCCTTTTCTCACAGATGTACCAGATTCTTTCTTGAAAGGAGCGACACCAATATAGCAAGCGTATTTACGTGGGTTATCTATTGCCATGAAGTTTTCGGTCAAGACAATGGTTTCAAGTGCGACAACACGCCCAATACCAGGTATTGATGTCAGCAGGGAAAAGTTCTTGCTGATGTCCGCATCTTCTTTTATGTACATGTCAATTTCATTGTCTATGCCTTTAAGTGCATCATTGAGCGTTTTAAGTTGCCCATTCTTACGTTCCACAGACAAATCTGTGTCATACGCACATATATCATGAAGCTGCTGCTTGTAAAGGACTGACTGCTTGACTGTCTGCTTGCGTTCCGCCAAAAGCCTCTTCAACTTAAAATATACAGGAGGAGGAAGTTTTGATGGGTTGCGAAGAATCTTTCTGTGGTTCTGCTCACAGTAAATGGCTATGCGGAAAGAATCAAGCTCGTCAGTCTTGATGCGGTCGAGCGAACGCAGTCCATCATCCAAGTCTGGCTCAAAGCGATGCATCTTGCGAGGTTCCACCATCCTATAAATATAATGTTTCTCTTCCAACCACAGTCTAAAGTTTTGGGTGTAAAGTCCTGTATATTCCATACAGAACAAGACTATATCAAACCCCTTGCTTACCTTTGCCACCCATGAACCAATTTTCTTGAAACCTGCATTGTTGTTGCTCACCTTTATATGGGCTTTCTTCCAATCAATGCTTTCTCCGTCATAATAAGCAAGGTCGAGAGTCTGCTTTGAGACATCCACGCCTATGTAAAGTTCTTTATCCATAATTTTGACATTTAATAGTTAAATGGAATCAAGAAAGTTGGCTGGATTATATAAGGACTATGACATGAGAAAGGGCATACCTTGAAAGAAAGATAGTTCACCTTAACACCCATTAACCAAATATCCTAACTTGATTCCTGGGTGCAAAGGTAAAAGAAAGAAAGTGGCGGAACGAATTTTCATCGCTCCGCCGATATGGATTTCATGTCGTTGCAACCATACGCTGCTCTATAAGTCTTGCATTGCTGTTCACCAAGTTGATGATGTCGGCATGGTGCTCGGTGTCCTTGTTCTGTAGTCCGTGGCATTGTACGACTTTCATCTGTTCGAGTGAAAACTCCACGGTCTCAACCCTTTGTTCGGCTATTCTTGCTGAGAAGATGATGCAGTCGGGATTGAGTGAGTAGTTTGTACCGCTGCCTACGCAATGATGCATCGCCTTGCCCTCAAGAACGTGCTCCCTGACGCTTTCAAGCATTCTCACCACGATATTGCCGTCCGTGAACATCAAACCGAAGAAACGGCTCTTCATTTCCTTGAATTTGTCCTCGTTCTTCAATGCCTTGCGTATCTCCTCCTCGGTGCGCTCCTTCTCTTTCTTGGCTCTGATTTTCTCGGATATTCTGTCGTGCTCGGCTTCAAGATTGTCGGGGCAAATGTAATGTGGACTTCTGATGTCCTTGCCCATTTCTACCAACATACAGATGTAGTCCGCCCATTTGCCGATGTCTGTAATATGGTAATGGTTGCGGTTGGCTATCTTATAGGCATTCCAACAAGTTTCCAAGTGCCGTGGATGGTCTATGAAGTGGCGGACGTGTCCGTAACGACATTGTTTCATCATCGTTTCGATGCGGTGGTCTGTCAGCATTGCCTTGAACAATGTAAGCGGTTCGATGCCGTGAAACGCTCCGTCAAAGCCGTTGCGCCATATCTGAGAAATGACTTTCATATCGGGGCAAACCGGAAATGAAGCAATATGCTGATAGGTGGTGTTGTCCTTGCGCAGTTCAATGTCGGAGTCGTAGCAGAACGTGTCCATATAGATACCCATTGTGCGCTTGCGTGCCATAACCTCCACCTTGCCTTTCTCGTTCATCCAATAGCGTGCCACCTCCCAACAATAAATGTCTGCCGTTTGTCCCTTGCGGTAGTATGCTTTCATCTGATATGCTCGCATAAGTTGCAGTCCCTTACGCTCAGTGAGTACGCTGAAATAGGTAGAAGACATTGCCTTCTGTCGCTTGGTACGCTGCACTTCCAACTTTGCCTTACACTTCGGGCAGACACATTTGTCCGCATACTCGTCCGTAGTCCAAGTGTGTCCGCAGTCCATGCAGGTGGTCTGTCCGTGCTTCAACTGAAAGGCATAGTGGTCAAGACACTCACGGAATGCCCATTGCATTTGCGCTCCCTTGATAGGTCGTAACCCCTTGTTTGAGGTTACGACTTGCTTCTGATATTTCGTTCTTGGTTTCATAACGTGTCGAATAATGATGGTTGATGTACTTCGTTGTCTGTTCTCTGTGAGGTGCGCTTGGTGGTATCTCGGTTACGCATCTTGTTCATCTGCTCTTGCTGATATTGGCGGATGGCTTCCTTTCTTGCATGTGCCTTCTCCTCCTCTGTGAGTTCGATGTGGTGGTTAACAGACACTTGGCAGTTCAATGGTTTTCCTACCTCGATGTCCTTCTCCTCGTAGTAGTGGATGGCTTGCCCATATATCTCGTCATCGCAAAAGCCGTTGCAACCGCTCTTTTGTACCCAATTAAGGATATAGGTGACGCAATCGTCTATGTTCTTGTCGGGGTTGTCATACTTGGCTGCAAAGAGTTCGTCCTCCATTGCTCGCTCCTCCAAATAGGCTTGTATGGTTCTCTTGAAATATTCTGTAGTGTTCATATCTGATGTTGTTAAAGGGGTTGTTATTCGTGATAGATGATGTCGCAGTCCTCAACTTCTGTAGGCAGTCCGAAGAACGGATAATGGCTGAAGTAAGGTTCTGTGCACATGTCTTCGTTGTATCTTGGACTTACTATCTCAATATTGTTCTTGCGTATGGCTTCGTCCACCATACGGATTTCCTCGTCAGTCAGTCCGCTTGCATCGCCATTGATGATGTAGCAGAGTGCCCATGTAGGTATCGCTTCAATGCTTCTGTTCATATCGCTTGCTCATTAAATGGTTTGTTTGATTAGCTCAATCGTGTATTTAGGGTTCACCTCGTTGAAGATGAAGTCCACAAAATCCCGTCTTGCGCCCTTGTTCAACTCTCGGTAGATGTCCTTGAATGATGTGATGTTACCATTGATGTATGTGTCCACCATATACTCAAAGATGTTGTCCACCTCATAATATCTGCACTGCTGTGATGCAGTCTTTGAATATCTTTTTGTTCCCATATTCTTGTATTCTTAAAGTGTCAATAACCAAATGAATGTCCCAATCAGCACCGCCACCGAGAAGATTGCTATGATGATGCCGAAGATGAACTTCACAATTCCCAATATGACTTCACCGACCATGCAGAGAGCCATATATCCCAACCAAGCCACCAAAGTGATGAGGGTTGAGCCGACTGCGGAGAGTAATCTCCACCAAGTCTGTGTTATGTTGATGTTTGTTGTCATATAGCCTTGAATTAAATTTATTTGCGGTTCCAGGAACTGAAGGGAAGTTCTCGTTTCTTCACCTTTTTGTCGCTCCCTTTTCCGACATTTTTTTTTGCGTCTTCCTGTCGCATCGGTCGTTTCGTTTCAGGTGCCTTTCAAGGGCGGCGAGGCTGGAAATACAAGGTTTTTCGGAAAAATACTACCCAACGGTGTGGAGATTTTTTCGAAAACCGAAGGCTCGACCTTTTATTTCCAAAGCCCGCTGCCATACCTTTGCACCTGCACGATAACGGTTGATGCCAAAAGGAAAGACCATGTGGAGGAAAGAAAATCAGAGCGGCAAATGAAAATAGAAACTTCACGGAAGTTTTTGGACTGCACGATTATCGCATACTCATTTCTGAGAAATGGATACAATTACTGTCTTGCAAATGTTTTTAGGAAAATGGAAATCGCATACAAGAATGGCACAGCCTTCAGAGAAATTCCGGTGAAAGAAGAGTATGGCTTGTCCATGCTTCTTGCATCGGGTTTTCTCCAAGGCTGTGCAGCCAAGCATGAAAGTGGTCGTTGGGGTTTACATCAATGACTTCTTTCTTGCGGTGGAGTATGCAAACAAAATGGTACGGCAAATCAAGGAATGGTGTTTCTTTTGATCGGTTAGCCTGCAACCGACAAAAAGAAGCACTTTTCCTCATGCCGTACTACTAAGACAAGAAAGGGTGGCGTGCCACTGTTTCATGTCGTTTGGATTGTGCAATAAAAATGGAACTGTGAGTTGTGGCTATAAAAGTTGCATTCAGTACTGATAGCTTAAAGTTGTTTAGACTGACACTCTGACATTATAAAATTTCCCAAATAAAATAGGCATGATGTTTGTATTTGATATTAATGAATTTTGAATGATACGACTCAGCCAACAGTCCCGGCTAAGCCGCATGGATTAAAAGGGACTTAAACGTAAGCGACAATGGCATTAACGTATAAAACATTAAGTTTGAAAAAGTTCCTTTTTATTTTTCTATCATGTTTACTTTTCCAACAGCTGACAGCTCAGACCATTGTAAAATTTGACAATGGTAATAACATTATATATAAAAACTTACAAGGAAAAACTATTGTAAAGAATAAAAAATATACAATAGCATTTACTGATACGATTTCATCTATCGGCTTTGTCGGCACGAGAAAAGGTGAAATTGTTTGTATTAATAATGCAGGTAAAGAACTATTTGAAGTATATAAGATTGACAATGGTCCAGATTATGTCAGTGATGGCTTGTTCAGAATTGTAGGAAAAAATAGCAAAATAGGTTTTGCTGATACATGTGGAGCTATTGTTATTCCACCCGTTTTTTCGTATGCTACACCTTTTCACAATGGAGAGGCTAAAGTTTCTTTTGGCGGCAAGAATGAAAAACAAGGAGAATACCAATCATGGAAAAGCAAGCTTTGGTTTTTGATAAAGAAGTCCAAATAGTTTTTAAAAGCATTGGATATGATTCGTTAACAGAACTAACAAAAGTAGCAGAATATTTCCAAAGCCCGCTGCCATACCTTTGCACCTTCACGATAACGGTTGATGCCAAAAGGAAAGACCTTGTGGAGGAAAGAAAATCAGAGCGGCAAATGAAAATAGAAACTTCACGGAAGTTTTTGGATTGTGCGATAAAAATGGAACTGCGAGTTGTGGCTATAAAAGTCAGCCGTTGTCAGCACGGCAAACAAAGAAAAGTCCTTGGCTGTATAGTCTTGAAACATTTCAAGGCATACTGCCAAGGATTTTTTGCCGTGCCATAGTCGGGGAAAGTTAGTCTGAGGTACGAGGACTGTCTTTCTGCGACGACGGCTGAGTTTTATATAGAAGTTGCATACCATATTTATAGCTTAAAGTTGTTTGGATTGACACTTTGACATCATAAAATCCTCAAAATAAAATAGGCATGATTTTTGTAATGTATATATATGATTTTTGAATGATACGACTCAGCCAACAGTCCCGGCTAAGCCGGAGAGGATTAAAAGGGACTTAAAACAATATATATGAGTACTGAAACAAGTGTTAAATCTGTATCGCGCGAGGCGCCATCAATTTATGCAATCCAGCAAGGTTCGGCATATTTGAAAGTTGGTGACGTAGGTGATTCTGTTCTTACATGTAGAGGTTTGCTCAATCAAAAAGGCTATTCCTGCAATTTGACAAGCGAAACTTATGATTCAGTTCTGAAGAGTGTTGTCGCAAAATTCCAAAAAGATTTCGGATTGACCAGCGACGGATTGTTGGGACAGTCAAGTTTAGCTGTCTTACAGGACAATGTGAGTGATACAGAATGGCTAGTTGACGGTGTTGTGAATATTACAGCAGGAAAATTGGCTCGTATGGGTTTCGGTAAGGAAGTTTTAAAACCAGCCAATGTTACGGCTCTGAATGAGGTATGTAACCGTTACCACATTACTTCTAAGACCAAAGTCAGACACTTTCTGGCCCAAGGTTTTGTTGAAACGGACAAAGGAAGAACCTTTACTGAGTACATTTATGTGCCAGGAAAGACCAAAAGTGAATATGATAAGAAGTACCAACGATATGCACCATACTGTGGTGGAGGCTTTATGCAATTGACTTGGAAGGACAATTACACTGCATTCTACAATTACATGAAAGATACGCTGAAGGTTACTGATGAGGAGATAAAATCTCCAGCGGAATATGCCACTCAGCATGTTGCTAAGAATTATACCTTTGAGAGTGCAGGTTGGTATTGGGATGTGTTCAAAGATATTAATACCAAAATATCTCAATGGGCTTCTTTATCAGCAGACGCAACTGTTACAAAGGTTACGCAAGAGATTAATGGTGGGACAAATGGCTTGCAAGCAAGAAAGGATGCATATGCAAATTCAAAGAAGATATTTAAATAGACAAAATGGAGGTGTGCCAAACTTGGCACACCTCTTGTTACTATTCATTATAATATTGGTTATACCAATATCGTGTATATCATGCCAACAAAATAAGCGTGTTGTACCAATAAGTAAGCATAATGACAGTATTCATGCCAAGATTCCTAACGATACATCATTGATTCATAGCGATACATCATTGGAGGGAAAAATATTCCATATAGATAATACTGTGACAATAGACAGTATAACTCATTTGCCTGACACCAATAAAATCTTCGTTTTTAGAGATGGAAAAAAAATTCAGACTATCATATATAAATATAATTGGGAAGAATATGGCTCTCCTACCATAGGACGAGATTCAATAGGCAAAATTGATTTTGTGGATGTTGATTTTGATGGAAACAAAGACCTTTTAATCTACAAAGGAGGTTTTGGAAATCAAGGGGCCGATATTTATGATTGTTTCCTATGGAATGACAACAAACATCAATTTAAAATTGCCCCTTCGTTTTCTTATATATTGAATCCCTCAATAGATAATAGACAGAAATGTATATATTCTTTCTCCAGAGAAAATGCTTCTTCTTACGTTAATGTGAAATATAAATTTCAAAATGGGGAGTTTCGTGCTATTTCAACTTTGAAGGAGAAGGTTGATAATGGCAAAATGGTGTATATATTAGAAACTTCACAAAATGGTGTTTTGCACAAAAAAATATTGCGGTCTGCAGATTTGGGAGAATGGAAGGAAAAGATATTGACAAAGTAAGGGTGTTGCCACTTATTCGTATAGTCATAATAATGTTGTTCACTAATATGTGATGAGCGATATTATTATGACTACGATAATAACAGGGATGAGAAATTTTATAGAGAAACATATTGGAGGTACACTACTTTCATGCCGTTTGAATTGTGCAATAAAAATGGAACTGCGAGTTGTGGCTATAAAAGTCAGCCGTTGTCAGCACGGCAAACAAAGAAAAGTCCTTGGCAGTATAGTCTTGAAGTATTTCAAGGCATACCGCCAAGGATTTTTCTTGCCGTGCCATAGTCGGAGGAAGTTAGTCTGAGGTACGAGGACTGTCTTTCTGCGACGACGGCTGACTTTTATACAAAACACACGAAAGGATGAGAATATACAAACGAAATAGACCATTCAAAAAACAGGAACCATTGCCACATAAGTTTGAATGGATTGAAATGGATATAGCAAAGAATAGAGAAGAATATGGTTTAATGAAAACAGATTTATCCAAGCAAAAAATCGAGGATAAAAAATCTTAAAACATTCTTTATCCCCGATTAAATATCGTACCTTTGCAACCGAAAGAGTTCTTTGGATGGTTATGCAAATCACAGCAGGATGCTACATTCTGTTTATTTCTAATTCGTAACCTCTTCTTTTTATGAGATAAAAACTTATCTCATTCTCAATCACTTATAAAAAATACGTACTTTCGCAGTGTAAAACGTAAGGTTCCGGCAGGAGAAACATAGATACTGATAAAAGATTTGACCATAAATGTCCTGAGGATTTACAATTCACTCTACGCGTAGTGTTTTCTTTCTCATTTCCTCATAAAATTCATCTCAAAATACACTTGTAGAGATTTCCCGTTTAGGTTTCTCACACAAATCTACTGATAAACAGACATATATGCACGCTATTTGCATACAGGGCTGTAGAGACCGATTTTTCGCAGACATGAGATTTTTCTTTCTATATTTGCAATACAGAAACTACTATCAAAAAAAGTAGACAAACACACTTTGCAAATAATAAGAAAACAAGTATCGTATGCACACAATTGGAAAAGCACTCCTGCTATTATGCAGCCTCACATCTGCCGG
>ENA-OVGR01000134-OVGR01000134.1-human-gut-metagenome-genome-assembly--contig:-NODE-134-length-92476-cov-30.535398_pt1 | contig 92476 bp, 78 predicted proteins | sample MGYA00237775_ERZ505429 | MGnify/ENA primary metagenome ERZ505429 (study PRJEB26158, sample SAMN06016345) | human gut metagenome | biome: human gut; feature: ankylosing spondylitis patient; material...
TTTTCAATTCTTAACCTGGACTATCCGGGATTGGAGAAAGTGAAAGCTTTGCATCAGGAAGGTAAAGATGAGGATGCTGCCAAAGCATTATTAGACTATTACCGTGCACGTACCAATGTAAAAACTCCGGATATCAATCTGAACAAAGTGACTATCAGCAAAGAAGAGCAACAATGGGCAGACGACGGATTGAAACACACATTCTTCGTGCATAAAGGTTATCAGCCTTCTTACAACTACGGAGAAGACATCAATTGGCAATACTGGCCGGTGAAAGACAATGAACTCCGTTGGCAGTTGCACCGTCACAAATGGTTCACTCCGATGGGAAAGGCTTATCGCATATCCGGTGACGAGAAATATGCTAAAGAATGGGCACATCAGTATATCGACTGGATTAAAAAGAATCCGTTGGTAAAGATGGACAAAAAAGAATATGAGCTGTTAAGTGATGGAAAAATCAAAGGTGAAATAGAAAACGTACGTTTCGCATGGCGCCCGCTGGAAGTTAGTAATCGTCTGCAAGACCAGACTTCACAGTTCCAGTTATTCCTCCCTTCTCCTTCTTTCACTCCGGACTTCCTGACAGAATTCCTGGTAAACTATCACAAACATGCTATACATATCCTTGCTAATTATTCCGATCAAGGTAACCACTTGCTGTTTGAAGCTCAACGTATGATCTACGCCGGTGCTTTCTTCCCTGAATTCAAAGATGCTCCGGCATGGAGAAAAAGCGGTATCGATATTCTGAACCGTGAAATTCATGTACAGGTATACGAAGACGGCGGACAGTTCGAACTTGATCCACATTATCATCTGGCAGCTATTAACATTTTCTGTAAAGCTTTAGGTATCGCAGATGCCAACGGATTCCGTAAAGAATTCCCACAGGATTATCTGGATACTATCGAAAGCATGATTATGTTCTACGCAAACATTTCTTTCCCTGATTATACTAATCCATGTTTCAGCGATGCTAAGTTGACAACAAAGAAAGAAATGGTGAAAAACTACAAAGCATGGAGTAAACTGTTCCCGAAAAACCAGGCTATCAAATACTTCGCAACCGAAGGTAAAGAAGGTGCATTGCCGGATTATATGTCTAAAGGATTCTTGAAATCAGGTTTCTTTGTATTCCGTAACTCATGGGGAATGGATGCTACGCAAATGGTAGTAAAAGCAGGTCCGAAAGCATTCTGGCATTGTCAGCCGGATAATGGTACATTCGAACTTTGGTTTAACGGCAAGAATTTGTTCCCGGATTCAGGTTCGTATGTATACGCCGGTGAAGGCGAAGTGATGGAACAACGCAACTGGCACCGTCAGACTTGTGTTCACAACACAGTAACGCTGAACAACAAGAACTTGGATACGACAGAATCTGTGACTAAATTGTGGCAACCGGAAGGTGCTATCCAAACTTTAGTGACCGAAAATCCTAGTTACAAAAACTTGAAACACCGTCGTTCCGTTTTCTTCGTTGACAACACTTACTTTGTCATTGTAGACGAAATGATCGGTAGCGCCAAAGGTTCCATCAATCTTCACTATCAAATGCCAAAAGGAGAAATTGCCAACAGCCGCGAAGACATGACGTTCCTGACACAATTTGAAGACGGCAGCAACATGAAACTGCAATGTTTCGGTCCCGACGGTATGTCGATGAAGAAAGAACCGGGTTGGTGCTCAACTGCTTATCGCAAACGTTACAAACGTATGAATGTATCTTTCAACGTGAAGAAAGACGGCGAAGAAGCTGTACGTTACATCACCGTTATCTATCCAGTTAAGAAGAGCGCAGATGCCCCTAAATTTGCAGCTAAGTTCAAGAACAAAGCGTTCGATGAAAACGGACTGGAAGTAGAAGTGAAAGTAAACGGAAAGAAACAGTCATTAAAATACAAACTATAATAAAGCTGACTAAAAAGTCGGTCGCATCTCAATTTCTCCTCCTTCCGGAAGGAAGGGAATTGGAGATGCAACCGACTTTTTAGTCACTCCCCTTCATCATTATGGAAAACTATTACACCCCCTCTGCCCTACTCCTCCCACTAGCTGCACTAAGTCTCGCTTCCTGCGGCAATCAAAAGAAAGAAGAGACCAGACAACCGAACATCATCTTTATGATGACGGATGACCATACCACTCAAGCAATGTCCTGTTACGGAGGAAATTTGATTCAGACTCCTAACATGGACCGGATTGCCAACGAAGGTATCCGTTTTGACAACTGCTACGCTGTCAACGCTCTTTCAGGACCTTCACGTGCGTGCATCCTCACCGGTAAGTTCAGCCACGAGAATGGTTTTACCGATAACGCAAGTACGTTCAACGGAGATCAGCAGACATTCCCCAAACTGCTTCAACAAGCCGGATATCAGACTGCAATAATTGGTAAATGGCATCTTATCAGTGAACCGCAAGGATTCGATCATTGGAGCATCCTTAGCGGCCAACACGAACAAGGTGACTATTACGATCCTGATTTCTGGGAAAACGGGAAGCATATTGTAGAAAAAGGATACGCTACGGATATTATTACTGATAAAGCCATTGAATTCCTCGAAGGTCGCGACAAGAACAAGCCTTTCTGCATGATGTATCATCAGAAAGCTCCGCACCGCAACTGGATGCCTGCTCCCCGTCATCTGGGTATATTCAACAATACCACTTTCCCGGAACCGGCTAATCTGTTCGACGACTATGAAGGCCGCGGAAGAGCAGCCCGTGAACAGGACATGTCTATCGAACATACACTGACAAACGACTGGGACCTCAAATTGCTGACTCGTGAAGAAATGCTGAAAGATACCACCAACCGTCTTTACAGCGTATACAAACGTATGCCTATTGAAGTTCAGGATAAATGGGATTCTGTATATGCCGGACGCATTGCCGAATACCGCAAAGGTGACCTGAAAGGCAAATCATTAATCAGCTGGAAATATCAGCAATATATGCGTGATTATCTGGCAACAGTTCTGGCAGTAGACGAAAATATCGGCCGACTGCTGAATTATCTCGAAAAAATTGGTGAGCTGGACAATACAATCATTGTCTACACCTCCGACCAAGGTTTCTTCCTTGGCGAACATGGCTGGTTTGACAAACGCTTTATGTATGAAGAATGTCAACGCATGCCGCTTATTATCCGTTATCCGAAAGCAATTAAAGCAGGAAGTACCAGTAATGCCATCAGCATGAATGTGGACTTTGCTCCTACTTTCCTCGACTTTGCCGGAATAGAGATTCCATCGGATATCCAAGGATCCTCCCTGAAACCGATATTGGTGAATGAAGGCAAAACTCCTGCCGATTGGCGCAAAGCTGCTTATTATCATTACTACGAATACCCTGCAGAACATTCTGTGAAGCGTCATTATGGTATTCGCACACAAGACTTCAAATTGATTCATTTCTACAACGACATCGACGAATGGGAAATGTATGACATGAAAGCTGACCCAAGAGAAATGAACAATGTCTTCGGAAAACCGGAATATGCTGAAAAGCAAAAAGAGCTGATGCAACTGCTTCAGGAAACTCAAAAACAGTATAAAGATACAGACCCGGATGAAAAGGAAAAGGTTCTTTTCAAAGGTGACAGAAGACTGATGAAAAATCGCTAAATGATTATTTTGCGGAGTGCCCTGAAAGGGCTTAATTATATAGCGTAGGGCAACGCCCTACGTAAAAACGACAATCTGAATTTGCGCCCTGAAAGGGCATAATTGTATACAGTTCCGCCCTTTCAGGGCTTGTGGCTGGTGTGCTTTTTTCGTAGGGCGTTGCCCTACGCTATATAATTAAGCCCTTTCAGGGCACCCCCAATAAATATATAATTGTAAGAACCGATAAATTCTTATTTAACCGATAAATTCTCATTTAACCGATAAATTCCCATTTATATAAAAAAGATTAACCAAAAACAATTATATCATGGATAGAAGAAAGTTTTTAAAAAACACAGGCTGGTCTTTCCTCGGACTGGCAGCTTCGGGCAGCTTGCTCGGTTCTTGCGCAGCAGGAAGCAAAGAGGCTAAGAAAATTATGCCATCAGCCAGCAACCTCAAAATGTATTGGGGCGACTTACACAACCACTGTAACATCACATACGGACACGGCGACATGCGCGATGCTTTTGAAGCAGCGAAAGGACAATTGGATTTTGTTAGTGTTACTCCTCATGCTATGTGGCCGGATATTCCCGGAGCAGATGATCCCCGCCTGAAATGGGTGATCGATTACCACACGGGAGCTTTCAAGCGTTTGCGTGAAGGCGGTTATGAGAAGTACGTAAAAATGACAAATGAGTATAACAAGGAAGGTGAATTCCTGACTTTTGTAGGGTACGAAGCTCATAGCATGGAACATGGAGATCATGTTGCGTTGAACTATGATTTGGACGCACCACTTGTAGAATGTACTTCAATCGAGGACTGGAAAGAAAAAGCAAAAGGACATAAAGTATTCGTTACCCCGCACCACATGGGTTATCAGGGTGGTTATCGCGGTTACAACTGGAAATGCTTTACCGAAGGAGATATTACTCCATTCGTAGAAATGTATTCCCGTCACGGTCTGGCAGAAAGCGATCAGGGAGACTACCCATATTTGCATGATATGGGACCACGCCAATGGGAAGGAACCATTCAATATGGTCTTGAATTGGGCAATAAGTTTGGTATCATGGCTTCCACCGACCAGCATTCCGGTTATCCGGGAAGCTATGGTGACGGACGCATCGGTGTTTTGGCTCCGTCACTGACTCGCGATGCCATTTGGGAAGCTCTACGTACCCGTCATGTATGTGCCGCAACCGGTGATAAGATTATTATCGACTTCCGCCTCAACGATGCTTTCATGGGTGATGTAGTTCGCGGTAACAGCCGTCGTATCTATCTGAATGTCACGGGTGAAAGCTGTATCGACTACGTAGATATTGTAAAGAACGGGCAGATTTTAGCTCGTATGAACGGTCCGTTGACTCCCGTTGCTCCGGAAGGTGATACGGTACGTTGCAAAGTTAAAGTTGATTTTGGTTGGAATCGTGAAGAGAAATACGTACATTGGCAGGGCAAACTGTCGGTAGACAAAGGGCAGATTCATAGTGTAACTCCTTGTTTCCGTGGGGCAGCATTCACTTCTCCGCAAGAAGGTGAAACTGAATTCCACACACATGTCAACCGTATTGTATCCGTTGGCGACAAGGAAACCGAACTGGATATGTACAGCAGCAAGAATCCGAATACGACTACAGCAGCCATGCAAGCTGTAATCCTTGATGTGGAAATGCCAAAAGACGGTAAGGTCATTGCCGAATTCAATGGCAAGAAGTTTGAACATACGTTGGGCGAGTTGCTTGAAGGTTCACGTTCACACTTCATGATCGGTTGGTTGAGCGAGGCTATTCTCTTCAATCGTGCCATGCCGGAAAGCTGTTTCACTTTGGAACATTACATGGAAGATAAAGAGCCGCAGCGAGATACGGATTACTACTATGTACGCGTTCGCCAACGTGACGGACAATGGACTTGGAGTTCACCGATTTGGGCGGAAAGAGTGTAGTTTTTAAGTATTAAGTATTAAGTATCAAGTATTAAGTATTAACGTGGTATGGAGAAAGAATACGCTATAGGAATTGACCTTGGCGGAACTTCAGTAAAATACGCCCTTATTGATAATGAAGGCGTATTTTACTTTCAAGGGAAGTTACCGTCGAAAGCCGATGTATCAGCAGAAGCTGTCATCGGACAGTTGGTTACTGCTATCAATGAAGTGAAAGCCTTTGCACAGGAGAAAGATTATAAAATTGATGGTATAGGCATCGGAACACCGGGCATTGTGGATTGTACGAACCGTATTGTTTTAGGAGGTGCAGAAAATATCAACGGCTGGGAAAACATTCACTTGGCAGACCGCATTGAAACGGAAACCGGACTTCCGGCTTTATTGGGAAATGATGCCAATCTGATGGGACTGGGAGAAACAATGTACGGAGCCGGTCAGGGAGCCACTCATGTTGTTTTCTTGACGGTAGGAACGGGTATTGGCGGTGCAGTAGTCATCGACGGCAAATTGTTCAACGGTTATGCCAACCGGGGAACGGAGCTGGGACACGTACCTCTCATTGCCAATGGCGAACCGTGTGCTTGCGGTTCTGTCGGCTGTCTGGAACACTATGCTTCCACTTCTGCTTTGGTACGCCGCTTCAGTCAACGAATAATAGACGCAGGCATCTCCTACCCGGATGAAGAGATTAACGGTGAATTGATTGTCCGCCTTTATAAACAAGGGGATCCGATTGCAAAAATATCACTGGAAGAACACTGCGACTTTCTGGGACACGGAATTGCAGGCTTTATTAATATCTTCAGTCCGCAAAAGATTGTGATTGGTGGAGGGCTCTCCGAAGCAGGAGACTTTTACATTCAGAAAGTAAGCGAAAAAGCACGTAGTTATGCCATCCCCGACTGTGCTGTGAATACTCAAATCATAGCTGCCGCTCTTGGAAACAAGGCCGGAAGTATTGGAGCTGCGTCACTTGTATTTACTCAATTATCTGCTCCAAACCTGATTAAATTATGAGAAAGAATTTAGGAATGTTGGCGCTGATTATGGCGTTCTGGTTCACCATCTCGTTTATTACTAATATTCTGGGACCACTTATTCCGGATATTATCCACAACTTCAATCTAAGTGACCTAGCGATGGCGGGATTTATCCCGACCTCTTTCTTCCTGGCATACGCCATCATGTCTATCCCTGCCGGATTACTGATTGACCGTTTTGGTGAAAAACCGGTATTATTCGGTGGCTTCCTGATGCCGTTCATCGGCACCATCCTGTTTGCCTGTATGCATACGTATCCGATGTTATTAGCTTCTTCTTTCATCATCGGATTAGGAATGGCCATGTTGCAAACTGTATTGAATCCGCTCCAGCGTACTGTAGGAGGAGAAGAAAACTATGCATTTATAGCCGAACTGGCACAATTCATGTTTGGCATCGCTTCTTTCCTAAGCCCTCTGGTATATACTTATCTGATTCGTGAACTTGACCCGGCAACCTATACAGCCGGTAAAGGTTTCTTTATCGACTTGTTGGCCGATATCACCCCACGGGAAATGCCGTGGGTATCTCTTTACTGGGTATTTACCATCCTGTTGTTAGTCATGCTGATTGCCGTTGGTGTCTCCCGCTTTCCCAAGATCGAATTGAAAGAAGATGAGAAAAGCGGGTCCAAAGATTCATATCTGGCTTTGTTCAAACAGAAATATGTATGGTTGTTTTTCCTGGGGATTTTCTGCTACGTAAGCACGGAACAGGGAACTTCTATCTTTATGAGTACCTTCCTGGAACAATACCACGGAGTCAATCCGCAAACTGATGGTGCGCAAGCCGTGAGCTATTTCTGGGGATTGATGACAGCCGGCTGTCTCGTAGGTATGATTCTACTCAAGTTGATTGACAGCAAGCGATTGCTGCAAATCTCCGGAATCCTGACCATCATCCTATTATTATCGGCATTATTCGGAAGCAAGGAAGTAGCTATGATCGCTTTCCCTGCTGTCGGATTTAGTATTTCCATGATGTATTCCATCGTATTCTCATTGGCTTTGAACTCTGCTTCACAGCATCACGGTTCATTCGCCGGTATTTTATGTTCGGCAATCGTCGGTGGTGCCGGTGGTCCGATGATTGTGAGTACGCTGGCAGATGCAACATCCCTCCGCACAGGTATGCTGTTTATCCTTGTTTTCGTAGGATACATCACCTTTATCGGTTTTTGGGCACGCCCACTGATTAATAACAAGACCGTTCGTCTGAAAGACTTGTTCAAACAACGTTGAACGCTGAACAACAAACGACGAATAAAAAAATGCAAAGTTATATGATGAAACAACGAATATCTATTTTTCTCTTGTTCACCATTCTGCTATCCGCCAACGGGTATGCGCAAAAAGGAATCATGCGCCTGACTCAACAGACTTTGATGCACGAGGTCCGCGAAACGCCTTCACCACTGGACGGACAGCATATCACTGTCAATCCTCCTCGTTTCATGTGGCCGGACAAATTCCCTCATTTGGGGGCCGTATTGGACGGAGTGGAAGAAGAAGACTACAAACCGGAAGTAACTTACCGCATCCGGATTGCACGCGACCCGGAATTCAAATCGGAAGTGATAACCGCTGAAAGGAAATGGGCCTTTTTCAACCCATTCAAACTGTTTGAAAAAGGAAAATGGTATTGGCAATATGCCTACGTTGACAAGGATGGAAAAGAAGAATGGTCGCCCGTTTCTCATTTTTATATAGACGGGCATATACATACATTCAACCCGCCTTCTCTACAAAAGGTGTTAGCCAAATTACCCAAGACGCATCCCCGTATCTTGCTTGATGCCAAAGATTGGGACAATATCATCGAACGGAATAAAAACAATCCGGAAGCACAGGCTTACATCCGGAAAGCCGATAAATGTCTGAATCACCCGCTGAAACATTTGGAAGAAGAAATTGATACGACCCAGGTTGTCAAGCTGACAAACATCGTTCAATATCGTTCCGCTCTGATTCGGGAAAGTCGTAAGATTGTAGACCGTGAAGAAGCGAATATCGAAGCCATGGTACGTGCTTACTTGCTAACGAAAGACGAGGTATACTACAAAGAAGGTATAAAGCGTCTTTCCGAAATTCTTTCATGGAAGAACAGTAAGTACTTTGCGGGAGATTTCAACCGTTCCACCATTTTGTCTATGAGTACTTCCGCGTATGACGCATGGTATAACCTGCTGACTCCGGATGAAAAGAAACTACTCTTAAGAACGATTCGTGAAAATGGAAAGAAATTCTATCATGAATATGTCAATCACTTAGAAAACCGTATCGCTGATAACCATGTTTGGCAAATGACTTTCCGTATCCTGAATATGGCTGCGTTTGCTACGTATGGCGAACTGCCGATGGCTTCCACCTGGGTGGATTATTGCTACAATGAGTGGGTATCCCGTCTGCCAGGCCTCAACACGGATGGAGGATGGCACAATGGCGATTCTTATTTTCAGGTCAACCTCCGCACATTGATTGAAGTTCCTGCTTTTTATTCCCGTATCAGCGGATTCGATTTCTTTGCTGACCCGTGGTATAACAACAATGCGTTCTACGTCATCTATCAACAGCCTCCATTCTCGAAATCCGCCGGGCAAGGAAACTCACATGAAAGTAAGCTGAAGCCAAACGGTACACGAGTTGGGTATGCAGATGCCTTGGCACGCGAATGTAACAATCCATGGGCAGCCGCTTATGTACGCACTATTTTGCAGAAAGAACCGGATATTATGGAAAAGACTTTCCTCGGAAAATCCGGAGACTTGACCTGGTATCGCTGTATAACAAAGAAAGCACTTCCCAAAGAAGGCCCTACTCTTGCAGAATTACCGATGGCAAAAGTATTCAATGAAACGGGAATCGGTACGATGAATACTTCTTTGGGAGACATAGATAAGAATGCAATGCTGTCGTTCCGTTCCAGTTCCTACGGTTCCACTTCCCATGCACTAGCCAATCAAAATGCTTTCAATACATTCTACGGAGGTAAAGCCATTTTTTACAGTAGCGGACATCGCACTGGTTTTACAGACGATCATTGTATGTATTCTTACCGTAATACTCGTGCGCACAACAGTATTTTGGTGAATGGAATGACGCAGAAGATCGGGACGGAAGGATATGGCTGGATTCCACGGTGGTATGAAGGAGAGAAAATCGCTTACATGGTAGGAGACGCTTCCAATGCTTATGGTAAAGTGACTTCTCCCCTATGGTTGAAACGTGGCGAATTATCCGGTACGCAATATACGCCCGAAAAAGGATGGGATGAGAACAAATTGGATATGTTCCGTCGTCATATCATCCAATTGGGAACTACCGGAGTTTTTGTGATTTATGATGAACTGGAAGGAAAAGAAGCCGTCACATGGAGTTATCTTTTACATACCGTAGAACTGCCTATGGAAATACAGGAACTGACGGATGAAGTGAAAGTTATTGGTAAGAATAAAGCCGGGGGTGTTTCTGTTGCCCATCTTTTCAGTTCGGCAAAAACGGAACAAGCGATGGTAGATACTTTCTTCTGTGCGCCAACCAACTGGAAAAATGTGACGAACGCACAAGGGAAAGCGTTGAAATATCCTAATCACTGGCATTTCTCTTCTACAACAGTTCCGTGTAAAACCGCCCGTTTCCTGACAGTGATGGATACGCATGGAAAAAACCGCCCGGATATGCAGGTAGTTCGCAAAGGTAATACCATTCAGGTAGGCGACTGGACTATTACTTGTAACCTGACAGAAAAAGGGAAAGCTGCCATCTATGTAAGCAATAAAACGGAAAAGGTTTCTTTAAACTATGATGCCGGTAAAAAGGAAGGTGCAACGATAGTCACAGATCAGGTAAAAGGCAAACAGGTTACTAAAGTCCTGATAGACTATTTACCGGATTTTGAGATTTAATTTCTCCCCGCTTTAGATGAAGAAACATATACTCCTATAAAAACGTTATATTTGCAGAGTAATATTAAATAAAGAAGTAACCATGAAATATATCGGAGCACATGTAAGCGCGTCCGGGGGCGTAGAGTTCGCCCCCGTTAATGCGCATGAAATAGGAGCAAATGCTTTTGCGTTATTCACCAAGAATCAACGCCAATGGGTAAGCAAACCTTTAACAGAAGAAAGTATCAGTCTCTTTAAAGAGAATTGCGAGAAATACGGTTTTCAGCCGGAATATATCCTGCCACATGACAGTTATCTTATCAACCTGGGACACCCGGAAGAAGAGGGACTTCAAAAAAGCCGTGCCGCTTTTCTGGATGAAATGCAACGTTGCGAACTGCTTGGATTGAAACTTTTAAATTTCCATCCCGGCAGTTCTCTCAACAAAATTTCAATAGAGGATTGCCTGTCGCTCATCGCAGAAAGTATTAATATCGCTTTAGAAAAAACAAGTGGCGTAACAGCCGTTATTGAGAACACTGCCGGACAAGGAAGTAATCTAGGAAGCGAATTCTGGCAACTGAAATATATCATCGACCGGGTAAACGACAAGAGCCGGGTGGGTGTTTGCCTCGATACCTGCCATACTTATACCGCTGGTTATGATATTGTCAATGAATACGATAAGGTATTTGATGAGTTTGACAAGGAAGTGGGATTCAATTACCTTCGAGGTATGCACTTGAATGATTCAAAAAAAGCACTGGGCACCCATGTAGACCGTCACGATAGTATTGGTGAAGGATTGATCGGAAAAGCATTTTTTGAAAGATTGATGCAAGATTCCAGATTCGATAATATGCCGTTGATACTAGAAACACCGGATGAAAGTAAATGGAAAGAAGAAATTGCATGGCTAAAGAGCATGGAATAATGTTTTCACCACAGAGGACACGGAGAACACAGAGGTGAATTTAGTTTATGACTTACGGTTGTGACCCTAATTTTGATGCATAATCCTCTTCCATAAAGTTGAAAAAATATGAAAACATCTGCCACCTGCAACCAAACGCGTGTAATGCACTAGTTGATAGATAGTTGGAGCGTGGCAGATACTGTTGCAGATAGGTTGCAGATAAAGTATCTGCAACACAGTATAAGCCTTGCATAAGCCAATTCTCCAGGAGGGCAAAAGTTTATTGTATACATTAACTTCCCGTTTCCAGGCGGGGAACTGTCGTTTCCGGCATTAGAAATTACAGTTTCCACGGCAGGAAACGAGAGTTTCTAAGGCGGGACACTACAGTTTCTACGTAAGGATACTGTCGTTTCCCCGTAGAGACACCATCATTTCTCCATAGAGTCACCCCAATTATCCCATAGCTTTGCATAAAGGAATCAAGGCTTTTTCTTTGATTATATAACGTGTTGCAGATACTTTATCTGCAACCTATCTGCCACAGGTATCTGCAACGTTACAACTATCTATTAACTAGTGTATTACACGCGTTTCGTTGCAGGTGGCAGATGTTTTTATGTTTTTCAACTTTATAGTAGGAAAAACTTTCGTTCATTTCTGCACCGTTTCATTCTTTTTTAGACTGTTCTAAATTTATACTGCCAACACCTATACTCAATAAATATTCGCCATACTCACTAAAGGTTCATACAGTTTCTCTATATCCTGTGAGTCCATCTCTATTTGGACCTGATCTCCAGGCATTAATTTCTGTCCTTTGGGAGGCCAATTCTTACGGTCACGATGCACATTTATAATTACGCAACGTTCCGGTAAACGAAGTTCATCCACAATCTTGCCATCCAAATAGGACCCGCTCATTACTTCTACAGACAATGTATAACGGGGCTCTTCCTTAAAGGCAGGTGAATGAATCATATCATCATATAAAATTACATTGAACGGTTTTATCTGAAGCATTTCCGTAAAATAATAGGTTAATCCACCTACAACAATGGAGGGATAAAAGACTTCTAAATGTCCCGTAATCTCGGTTATTAAGACAATAGCCGTCAGAGGTGTACGAATGACTGCTACAAGAAATGCCGACATACAAATCAACATGATATAACTGATATTCTCATAAGCAATCACACCCTGTTGAACCATAATCAATCCCACTATTTGCCCCAAAAGTCCTCCTGTCACCAGTGTAGGGATAAAACTTCCTCCCGGTAAACCCGAAGAAAAAGAAAAGGTACTAAAAACGAAATGCAACAACATCATGCCAACAATCCAAAGAATATGTGTATCCGGATGCATGGCCTGTGATAGCAAGAACTGTTCACCTCCTCCCGTCAGATTAAACTCGGCCATAGAAATCAGAAAAGCAATAAAAAGCAAATACAGCATCTTCACGTATTCAGGATGCTTAATAGCGGGATAAATACGTTTCATCTGAAGAGTAGTGACAGAAAAGAATTTTCCAAAAACAGAAACTACTGCCGCCAACAAAAGAAACAGTTTCACCTGTCCCCAAAAAGTCATTCCAGGCACAATGGCATCTATATGAAAATAAGGATTGATGGGAAAAATCCAACTGGCAACCCCGCCTGCCACGACTCCTGCCAAAAGCGTGGTAATGGCTGTTTTAGGTGCATCGAACCGCTCAATAGATTCGATAACCAACAATGAGGAAGCTAATGGGGCAGCAAAAGCAGCCGCCAATCCGGCACCTGCACCGGCAGACAATAATTGTTTCCGTTCGCCACTAAGCACCCTTCCCCATTTTGATACCAAATATCCGACATACGAACCTATCTGTACGGAAGGTCCTTCACGCCCCAAAGACAATCCGGTACTTAATGCAAGTATCCCACCCACAAACTTCGCAACCAATTCCAGAAAAGGATGCTTATAATCAACCCTCCCATTAATAACCCCACGTGTTTGCGGAATCCCCCCGCCGGTAATAAGCGGCATTTTCTTCACCAGCCAGGATACGAATACAAGTATTCCCCACATCAACAGGAAAAGAGGGATATACCAATACCACTTGGGATGAGAATCAAAGAAATCATGGCGGAGATTAAAGAAGAACTGTAACAGGTAATGATAAGGCACGGCAACAAGCCCCGTCAGTAATCCTACGAAGATACTGACAAAGTAAAGTCGTGCATCAATTAACTTCAGTTTAAAAATGCGCCAACGACCATTATCTTTTATCTTTTTTATCAGTCGAAACATTCAGCCAGCCTTACATTGTTTTATACGTAGGACATACAACAATCAAAACCTAGCTGTGGTTTTCAAACTCATGAAGATTTAATTTCTAATTATCTTCCCATCATATTCAGACGAAGTATAGCGTGTACCATAAAGTAAGACCCCAGTGCATTATAATCCGTGTCACGAATGGCGGTGGCGGTAATTGTGCGTATCAAAGAAATATCCTGATGGAGAATATCATAGATCTTGAAACGGATTAATAACTGTTTCTTTTTTAGAAAGGCTTTTGACAGTTGGCAGTTCCACATGAAATTCTCTTTGGCATAACCTTCATAACCATAACCGGTGCGGAGAGAATAAGTCAGGTCATTATATAGTTCCATCCCCCAAGGCAGATAAAGTTGCAGTTGGGTTCCTGCCTGATAATCAAAAGTTTCAGTACGTTTCTCCCGCACATCATTATAAGAATTGTTATAAATCAGGCCGACAAGCCCCGTAAGTTCCATTTGACGGGTACGATAAGTAAGCCGTAGACGCTCACGTCCCGTTAAATGCTGTACGGAGGTTTTCACCGGTTCTTCTTTATTCAGAGTTGTATAGCCATTCTGATTCCGGTATTGCAGATAGGAGTAAGTGCGAAATATCCAGCTACGATTCTTAAAAGGGGTATTGAGAGAAAAAGACCCCATGGCGCGCCAATTACCATTCATATTGACCGGAGACGTCGTTCGCACACCGGTTCCGCTGTCATAAGTCACCTGATTGGTTACATTATTAATGGTATTCTCGAACAAAGCGGTAGCTACCATATTTCGCTGATGTTTGGTATTGTAGGAATTAAAATTCAATGTAAACGTATTCGTATATGAAGGCTTCAACGAAGGGTTACCGACACGGATATTTAAAGGATTGGTACGGTCAGTCACAGGTTGGAGGTCACGTACACTTGGCTGTTTTCCTTTTCCTCTATACACAATTTGCAAACGGGTACGTTTTGAAAACTTGTAGCGGAAATTGACTGTGGGTGAGAAATTCATGACCGATCTTTCCAACTGATCTTCGGGAGCGTCGCTCAACAAAGAATGGCTGACAGACTTTTGTGGTTCAAAATCAACTCCAATATTATAATTATACTTTTTCTGTGAAGTACGTATGGCAAGGTTCACCAAGTGATTACTGTATTGGTTTTCAAAACGGTTACTGGAGTCTTCATCAAAGTCGGGAGCAAACTCTTCCAGTTCCTTATCCCAGTCATAGACAAAACGATCCGAATTGTTCACTTTATACTGATAGCTGTAACGGAGTTGCAGGAAATGCCGCCACGGCAATGGTTCTACATATACCAGTTGCACCCGGTAATTATACCCGTCCACATCATCCTCTATTTTCTGATTCTGAATCTTCTTCGTATTATTTTTGAAGTACCGGGTGGTGGAAAGGCTGTTCCGGTCGGTAGATGAAGCATTAGTACCATAGTCTACTTTCAAAGCGACATTTCTCCCCAAACGACTCAATTTCCGGCTAAGTTGTAACATCATCGTCAGGTTATACCGAGAATTATGATTGGTGCCAGAGGACTCTCTCTCATTCAACAATACATCATTTCCCCACCCTTCCTGAAAGCCACTATTCTCTCTGTCATTGGCCGAGAAACGATATTGAGGACGGAAAATCAATGTAGTAACAGAATCCATCTTCCATTCAAGAAAAGCATTAGCTACCAACTCGTGATTCTGCAACCGGCTATTGTTCGTGCCCAGATTGATTGACCGATCCTCACGGAGAAAATTGTCGACCGTTGTACGGCTGTCTTCCAAACGGTCTGTACCCACGTATTGAACATTGGAACGTAACTTAACCCGCTTCCAGTCATGAGTCGCGTTCAATCCCAATGAACGGGAAGTAGTCAGCCCCATCCGATTACGGATATTACCTGTAGCATTTGAAGATTCATTCTGCAATTCCGAGAATCCTTGGTTATTGGTATTATTCAGATTCCCGATAATCGTTAATTGAGAGTTTTCACGAAAGCGGTTCAAGGTATTGGCCAATTCATAACGGTCTTTACTCCCGTATCCTCCCATAAAATTCTCCATCCAGCCCCGCTTCATGTTCTTTTTCACGGACAGGTCCAGAATCATTTCTTCCTCTCCGTCGTCTATTCCGGTGAGACGTGCCAAATCCGATTGGCGTTCATACGCCTTCAACTTCTCCACCATCTCCACAGGGAGGTTTTTAAGGGCGGCTTTCGGGTCATCAGAGAAAAACTCTTTACCGTCCACTAAAATCTTCTTTACCTCCTTACCATGTATCAGCAACTTACCATCTGCATCTATTTCGCCTCCGGGAAGCTGTTTCACCAATTCTTCAAGCATCGAACCTTCGGGAGTACGATAGGCAGAAGCATTGAATACTGTTGTATCTCCTTCTGTTACCGCCATCGGGGCTTGACCTACCACTACGGCCTCATCCAAAGCATAACTTTCCGGAGTCAGATTGATATTTCCCAATTCATAGGAGGTGCTTTTGCGGGAAATGGAAATGGGATGGAAAACAGGCTTATATCCGATATATGAAACTTGCAGTAATAAAGATTTCGCCTTAGTCGCAGTAGGAACGGAAACGGAAAGTTGAAATTTACCGATAGCATCCGTGGCGCCGCCGCCCAACAATGTACTATCCGGTAAAGCCAAAAGCCGGACCGTAGCAAACGGTACCGGCTGATAGGTTTCAGTATCAATCACATGACCGGAAAAACGCTCTTTACCGGACTGAGCAAAAACAGTCAAACTAATCAGTAACAAGACATAACAAGTTATCAAACGGTACTGAAAAGAATAAATATGGCTGCCTATGTTCAAATTGTGTTGATTTAGTAAAATAAAACTATAATAAAATAAACCTAATCCTTATTTCTGGTCTTGACGCGGAGCACGATTTCTTTGTCCTTGGTGGTGTCCCTGTCCCGGTTTCTGACCTTTTCTGCGGTCAAATTCCTTTCTGAATTTATTAGCATTCATCTTTTCCTGCTGATAAATTTTCAAAATCTGCTTCTGCGAAAGTATCTTGCTGAATTCATTGTAATACTTTTCACGAACATCCAACATTTTACGACTTTGAGTAAACTGGTTTCGCAACATGGTTGCAATCTCATCGTCAGTCATGGACGGACGTTCTTTCTTTGCATTAGCGTCTGTACTCTGAGTTTTGGCTTTCTCGGTTCTTGGCTTGTGATTCATCATGCGACATTCACGCAAGTCTTTCAGATATTTCTCGTATACCGGAGTAAACTTAGCGGCCGTTGCATCATCCAACATCAATGTTTTAACCATTTGGTCCACCTGCATTTGCATCATCTGCTGTTGAGTAGGACGCTGCTTTTTTTCTTTGTTATCTGTATTCTGTGCAGACAAAGTCATTTGGCTTCCCATCAGGAGAACGGCCAAAATTACATAAATAAATTTAGTCTTCATAATCTTCACGTTTAAAATAATTGATTGAGTTACTTAATTCAAAAATATATCATTTTCAGAGAAGCTGACGAGCTCTTCCAACTCCTCATCTGATAGTTCTTTAATCCATTTATCCACTGGTTCCGTACCATTGGCCAATACTTTCGAAGAAGACGTTTTCACTTCATCTGCCTGTCGCAAAGACGGAACAAACAGAAATCCGACCCATACGGCTGCTATGGTAATCACCGTAGAAATAATCAGCTTCGTATGAGACTTCCGCTGTTGCTTCACTCCGGCACGTTCCATCACCTTTCGTTGCACGTCCTCGAAGAATCCATCGGGGGTACGGTAAGGTGTCCGTTTTCCAATATCATCAAAATCAAAATCCTTTTTCATCGTTCTATCTGTTTAATATATATTCCTTTATCTTCTCTTTCGCATAGTGATAATTCACTTTTAGTGTATCCACTTTACTATCCAGTACACGGGCAATCTCTTCATATTCAAGTTCATCGTAATAACGCAAGTTGAATACCAGCCGTTGCTTTTCCGGCAGACTTAAAATAGCTTCCTGAAACTTTACTGCCAACTCATTCTCATAATCAATGTAATCGGAAGCCTTCAACTTGCCCATCAACTCTTCCTGAACATCTTCCGCAGAAACAACTCCTTCATCTTTACGTCCGTTGAGCAAACGTAAACTCTCATTCGTCGCAATCCGGTAAATCCAGGTTGACAATGAACTTTCTTCGCGAAACTGATCGATATGCCGGAATACCCGGATAAAGACTTCCTGAAGCACATCTTCCGCATCTTCATGAGATACAACCAGTCTACGGATATAATTATATATCGGCACCTGAAAAGAGTCCATCAGCATCTTGAATCCCCGTTCGCGATTCGAGGCACAAGCTTCACGAATTTTATTCTCGTTTATCATCAATTCTTTTTCTGAACTTTATTAGTTAGAACGCGGAAGATTGCCGAAGTTAAATATGGGATTTGGTATTTTGCTTTTATTAACAAGAGAGGGAGAACTGGCGGAAATCATTGTTGGTATATACGATAGGAATAAACGCATGATTCCTGATGACGTTTTGATGAAGGTAGAAAATTATAGTGACGCTATATGCTTGGGATAGTGACGGCATCATTGTCTCATACCGTCACTATCTTTGCCGGATAGCGTCACTATGTTTTTTACTATTTATAAGCTGTAAACAAGGAGATGATTACCAGAACTTATTGTGTTCCGCACTATATTCAAAGCCTGCGGCTTTCAACTGATTCACTAATTCATCCTTGTTCACATTCATATCTTCACAAAGTTCGTCAAGTGAAGAATAGCAATCGCGCAACTTCATATTGATGACGCTGAACAACATCATCGGATCTTTCGGTAATTCCATAACATACAATCTTTTAAACCGGGTGCAAAGGTACAGCAATCCTGTTGAATGGCAAAATAAATCAATCTCCTATTTCTTCTATCTTCAAAGAGATTTTTTCTATTAGTTTGCTGATTTCTTCTTCCAATGGGATCACATTGAAGTCTTTCCAAAAGTTCTCATCATATTTGAAATATGTGTCGGAGAAGATTGTACGGGTAGGCAATCTTTCTGTACGGGGAAACACGGTTACCTGTCCGGTTTCCACCTTGCAAGTAATCATCTCAAACCAGATATGAAGGTCGCGACTGCCGAACAGCATTTTTGTACGTTTCACTTTGAAATGAAGATCGCCCCGGATATGATGTATGTAATAAGTTCCCTGCCACGGTTTATAAGAAATGGTATATACCACTTTTTGAGGAATCATGCGTATGTTGCGTGCGCGCCTTTCGACGAACATACCTGCCGCATTTTTCACATATACAGGATGAACTTCCAGGCGGGCTTGCAATAAGGCGCTCGTTTCAGAATCAAGGAATAGTTCTCCGCAAAAAAGAGGTTCACTGATTCCTTTTTTCTGTTCAAAATGCACCACATTTACAAACCGGTCTTCTAAAAATGTCACGCCCTCCGAAGTATAGGTATAAATGCTATTCTCTATATTGGGAATCAGGAATTCGGGCATATCTTTTATAATATCCATCTGGATACAAGCCTGGATTCCCGACTTTACTTTTACCAATAAGCTATCTTTCGCTTCCACATTGCTTAGCCGACTCATTTTCAACAGCTTCACTTGATCTGGCACTGCTGAATGTGAGGATGTCTTATAAACCTTGAACACTGCTTCCGACAAGTTTTGAAATTTGTTTTTCAACTGAACTCCTTCACGATAAAAGGTAGTCAGATACACGGGAGTATGCGAATAGTTCTGTTCCCTCCGTTCAATCATTTCCCGCAAAAGTTTCTTTGGTTCACTTCGACGAATCACTACTTCCTGCAAAGGAACCACTTTAGGTTCGAGACTAAGTATATTGTGCCGTCCAATTAACAAAGCAAACTCTATATCTTGTGAAAGATAACCTATATGAGAAAAGGTAATCGAATCATTTTTTAAAGAATCGGGTAAGGACAGTTTAAAATCTCCATTCTGATTTGTTATGCTGCCGATAGATGTCCGCCTCACTCCAACAGTAGCTGAAGAGATGGGCACACCCGTCTCCTTATCCAGCAAAGTGCCGATAATGGAAAAGTTAATAGGCTGCTCCGGAATGGAATCCTGTTGTATATGAATCTTTTTCTCCGAAGGGAGAGTAATCAGAATATGAGTACCAATCACTTGAAACTCCAAACCGGTATCTCCTACTATATCATACACTGCTTGGCGAATAGACCGTTCTCCTCCCTTTATCTTCACGACAGCATCATTATCAATGACTTTACTGTCATAAATAAACATATATCCCGACTGTTGGGAGACATTACCTAACAATGAATAAACAGTGCCTTTTGACTTGGGAAGCCGCACTATCCGTTCCAATACATCGCCCCCATCCGCTCTCATCGTATCGACTACGAAAAAGAGTATGAATAGAATGGATAGATAGCGATAAGCCTGTTTCATTTTCTCAAGTTTAAATGAGTTTTATTCTGATAACAAAAGAATATCCCCTTGCTGGGCACATTGCAGACCAAGTGCGCTAGCTATCAGAGTAGCTACGACTTCAGAAGACTCATCAGAAAATTCAACCGTCAACCTGCGTTCCTCCAATGCAGGTGAAGCCACTTGAATCTGCAAACTATCCGAATTCAGGTTCATCACTTTCAGAATGTTCGCCAAAGATTCATCTTTAAAACGTATGTGTTTAAAGAAGCTCCCCCACTCTTCATTCTCTTTATCCGCATCGAGAACGACTAATCGTTGCGATTGCACCACTACTGCCTCTCCCGCTTTTACATAACATTCCTGATTTCCTTTTTTTAGAGTAACTTTCACGATCCCTCTTTGTACAGATAAACGGAACGGAGCATGTTCATCGCTCTGTACACTGAAAGCGGTTCCCAAAACTTCAATTTTAGCTTGTTCCGTATCAATCCAAAAGGGTTGTCCCTGCTTCTTTGCTACGTCGAAGAAAGCATTTCCCTGCAAACTCACTTCCCGTTTATCAGCAATAAAATGCTTCGGATATAATAAGGAGGTTTCCTTTGCCAAAAGTACCACAGAACCGTCTTCAAGAGTCGTTGCCAAAGTGGAAATGCCTTGATTTTCCTGTGTAAGAAAATTCTGTGCCGGTTCTCTTTCAGAACCGGTCATCCAATACAAAGCTCCCCAGACGACGCCTATCAAAACGGCGGCAACTGCTCCGTATCTGATCCATTGTGAATGTTTGCGTATAGAACGGCCTTCATCAACTTTCGCAAGTAAACGGTCATTGTCCAGGCGATTATACAATCGGTTCCATGCCTGATCTGTCTTTATTTTATAAATTTCTGTTTTCATCACTTCATGTGAATATAAGTTTCAACTTCTTCTCGTAATGTCCGGAGGGCTTTTGTCATTTCAGCTTCTACTGTTTTTACTGAAAGAGAAAGCTGTGTCGCTATCTCCACATATTTCCGCCCCTCCAAACGGTGCATCTCAAAAATCTGTCGTCTGCGGACCGGCAGCTTTTCAAGAGTGTTATTTATGAATTTCTGTAATTCCTCATACTCCATCTGTTGATGAGGATCTGTCGACTGCTCCGGATTGGAAGTGTTCAATACTGCTTCACGGTATCTATTCCTAACTTCTTCGTGTTCACAATACTGCAAAGATTGATTGCGAGTCGCCCTGTACAGATAGCTTTTAACGGACTGGAAAATCTGTAAGCGCACCCTTTCTTTCCAAAGTACATAGAAAAGCTCTTCTACAATCTCTTCCGCTACCGCCATCTGCCCGGTAATGCCTGCCGCATAACAGCAAAGAGGAAAATAGTAACGGCGAAAGAGTTCCTCAAACGCTTTTATGTCACCTTCCTTTATCTTTTTTAGTATGAGCAGTTCATCCAGCATACTTGCTTTTCTTTATGATTGACTTCAAATATAAGAAAACTATCCCTGTTTCAATTCGATTGCTTTTTCAATTTATCCACTGCGTGCTCCAAAGATTCCGTAGGTTCGATGATATTGTAGTTTCCCCAAAAGTCAGGATTCCAGTATTCGTCTACTTTATCATAAAATATTTGATTCAGGCTGAAAGCTTCTTTGTTGGGTATATTCTCCAATACTCCTTCTTTTCTATCGGTCACTACCATTTCGGAAGCTACCGTATAGCTTGTGGAAAATAACTTCCGCTTCCAGTCACATTTAAAACGGATCGTATTACGAATATAGTTCAGATACGTTTTTCCATCTACATCTTTATAAGTGACCAGGTAAGAGAGTTCTTGCGGTTTGAATCTTAAACCGAGAGGTTTCTTATACAGAATTGCGGTGGTCGCCTTCGATTTATTCTGCATATCCAGACTCATTTCTATACGGGTGAATGACAACCGTTCACGATCGATATACAATTTACCGTATAATAAAGCGTACATCAGAATGACTTTCGGGCGGAAATTAATAACATACTGCATACGATTATCTATAAGCATGGATTCTGCCATCCAGAATTCGTAATTATTCAATTCTTCAAAATCGAGTAACGCTCCCTTGTTCTTCACGACATCCAAAGTGACGCCCAGATTAGGTCCACCCACAACTTTGACAGCTAATGTGTCACTTGCTTTCTGACTAAGCAGGCGACGTCCTTTCTCCACCCGCACTTTGTCATAGTTTATATTTCTATTGGTATAGGCTGTTTTGGACACATCGAGCACTGCCTCCGATATACCGATATATCGACGCCCTTTCTGTACAGTTTCCCGGTAAAATCCTGTCAGCATATCACGCTTATCACTATAATTTAAAGGGATCTTATTGATTGCTTTCTCTACAATTATACGTGGATTTTCGGCAAATACCACCACTTCATTCAATAGATTGGAATGAGGCGTCAACCAAACTGTCAACATAGCGGCTGTTTCTTTCTCCAAAGAGATATGAGTATTTACATAACCGATATGTGAAATGTCCAGTTCACGCGGGGTTTCCGTTTTTTTTATCTTCAAAGCAAATTCTCCTTCCGCATTGGTCACAGTACCGATATTGCTACCATGCACCGATACATTTACGTTCTCCAGAGCTTTTTTATTTTGCTTGTCTTTTACCATACCAACGATCGTAAGATAATCTCCGGCATCTCCTTGCGCCCACACAGGAAAGCTACAAAGCAGTAACCAAACTGATAGCCATCCAACTAAGTGTTTTTCTACATTTTTCATACTGATGCTTTTTAAAGGTAAATAAATTGCGTTTCTACTAATAAGAGCGCTCAAACCGGAAATACCCTACAGCTTTTACAAAAAAAAGAAAAAGAAATCAGATTTCAATACCATATCCGGAAATTAATAGTAATTTTCCCGGCAAATTAATGATAAAAGCAATCACTATGATACGCAAATTAGACAAGACCGAATACGCCCTGGCTACATCGTTAGCATTGGAGGTATATATACAATGTGGAGCGGAAGACTTCGATGAAGAAGGTTTGAATTCATTCAAAAGCTTTATCTCCAACGAGCAACTGATGAATGAATTAGTGATTTACGGTGCTTTTGAGGATAAAAATCTGGTCGGCATCATGGGGACAAAGAATGAAGGAAAACATCTATCCTTGTTTTTTATCAGGAATGAATACCACCGTAAAGGTATCGGCAGACAATTATTCAATTTTGCGATCAATCACTGTCCGGTAAATGAAATGACAGTTAATTCATCCACGTACGCTATTCCTTTTTATCAAAGTCTGGGTTTCGACAAGATTGCCGGGAAACAATGTACCAACGGGATAACCTATACTCCGATGAAATTTACGATGAGTTGCCTCAAAGAATAATTCTCGGTAGTCACTGATATAATTGTTAATTATGCTTGTGAATATGTATTTCATATAAAAATAGTTTCTACCTTTGCGACCGTTATGATGAAGTACATATTCTGTATACTATTAGGCGTATTTCTGAATTGGGGATTCCATCTGATTTCCGATGAAGCACAGGAGGCATACCGGTTAGAAACCGGTAGTACCAGCATACAAACCTATACCAATTCATACACCTCCAAAACTAATATCATACAGCTGGATAAAGAACAGAAACTAGTCAAAACAAAAGAATACACCGGAAAACAAGATTACAATAACGATAATGGCGTTTTAAATCCATTCTCCTTCCGACACCTCTCTCCTTTAAAGATACTACGATTCAATATTCCTTCTGTCACTATCCGTATACTAAGCTCTCTGAAGATTCAGCTTCCTCAAAACCAATGGACAGGTTTTTCATATTATACCAATCTTTTTAAATATTCTGATAGATATCATATCTATTCATTAGGTCACATACTCATTTAGCCATTTTATATTTTTCCGGCATAAGACTATTCCAGTCTTTGATGCCTCACTTTCTGTTTGCATCCTCCATTTAAGTGAAAAGAGTATTCACTATGGTCTGGAAGCCAATAACATTCTTTTTTTACCATAACAACCAAAGTATATAAAATGGACTTTTTATTGGATTTCATCCTTCATATCGATCAATATATGGTTATGATTGTGCGTGATTATCATGCCTGGACGTATGCCATTTTGTTTTTTATAATCTTCTGTGAAACCGGATTAGTGGTCACTCCTTTTCTTCCAGGTGATTCTCTGCTCTTCGTTGCAGGAGCTATTTCTGCCTTACCTGACATGCCTATCAGTGTGCATATACTCGTTATCATTTTATTTGCCGCTGCCGTATTAGGCGATTCCTGCAATTACATGATCGGACATTTCTTCGGTCGAAAGCTTTTTAATAATCCCAATTCCAAGATATTCAAACAAAGTCATCTGGAGAAGACACACGAGTTTTATAAGAAATATGGTGGGAAAACAATTATTCTGGCCAGATTCGTCCCGATAGTACGCACGTTTGCTCCCTTCGTAGCAGGAATGGGAAAGATGAACTATTACTATTTTATGATGTATAATTTAGCGGGTGGTGCGGCTTGGGTTGGCATATTCTGCTACGCCGGTTATTTCTTCGGAGACCTTCCGTTTGTACAAGAGAACTTGAAACTGCTGATCGTTGCCATCATATTCATCTCTATATTGCCTGCAATCATAGAGGTAGTACGAGCCAAACTAAAGTCTTAAAACGCCAAACTATAATCTGTATTCATTTGTTACTAATATAAATAGAGAAGAAAAAACAATTTAAAGTTTTTACACTTATGAAAAATTCTTTTTTTAGCCGGTTTACTCCAAAGGAGCCCAAATTTTTCCCATTGCTGAAACAACTTTCAGAAGTGCTTTGTGAAGCATCCGTTGTTTTAACAGAAAGCTTGCAACATGACTCACCTACAGAACGTGCAGACTACTATAAGAAAATCAAAGAGCTGGAACGTGAAGGGGACAAACTGACGCATCGGATTTTTGATGAATTGGGCACTACATTCATCACTCCTTTCGACCGTGAAGATATTCATGACTTAGCTTCCTGCATGGATGATGTCATCGATGGAATAAATAGTTGTGCCAAACGAATCTCTATTTACAATCCCCGTCCTATCTCGGAGAACGGCAAAGAATTGAGCCGTTTGATTCAGGAAGAAGCGACCTACATCTGTAAAGCCATGGACGAACTTGAAATATTCCGTAAGAAGCCGACTCTTCTCCGGGAATATTGCTCAAGATTACATGAAATCGAGAATCAGGCAGATGACGTATATGAATTCTTTATCACCAAGCTATTTGAAGAAGAAAAGGATTGCATTGAACTTATCAAAATTAAAGAAATCATGCATGAACTGGAGAAAACGACCGATGCCGCAGAGCACGTAGGCAAGATTCTGAAAAACCTGATTGTAAAGTACGCATAAAGTAAGCCGGAACACATGGAATTATTAGTGACTATCATTATTCTGGCTCTGATATTCGATTATATCAACGGCTTTCACGATGCAGCAAACTCAATAGCTACAATCGTATCTACCAGGGTGCTTACCCCCTTTCAAGCTGTACTATGGGCTGCTTTCTTCAATTTCGTTGCTTTTTTCATTGCCAAATACATAATAGGCGGATTCGGTATTGCCAATACAGTATCCAAAACGGTGGTAGAACAATATATCACTTTACCTATTATATTGGCAGGAGTGATAGCAGCCATCACCTGGAACCTGGTAACATGGTGGAAAGGTATCCCGTCTTCATCCTCACATACGCTTATCGGAGGATTTGCAGGAGCTGCCATTATGGCAAACGGGTTTGAAGCAATTCAACTTAATATCATTCTTAAAATTGCAGCTTTCATCTTTCTGGCTCCTTTTATCGGAATGGTGATTGCTTTCGGTTTCACTCTGTTTGTTCTTTACATCTGCCGGCGTGCACATCCTCATACAGCTGAAGTCTGGTTTAAGAGGTTGCAGCTCGTTTCTTCCGCTCTCTTCAGCGTCGGACATGGTTTGAATGATTCACAAAAAGTAATGGGTATCATTGCCGCTGCCATGATAGCCGCCCATTCTATGGGATTGGGTATGGGTATCAACAGCATCAATGACCTTCCCGACTGGGTTGCTTTTTCGTGTTTCACCGCCATCTCACTCGGCACCATGTCCGGAGGTTGGAAAATAGTAAAGACAATGGGAACCAAAATCACCAAAGTAACCCCATTGGAAGGAGTAATTGCCGAAACAGCCGGTGCTTTCACTCTCTACATTACGGAAATGCTGAAAATCCCCGTTAGTACTACACATACTATCACAGGTGCAATCATCGGAGTAGGTGCAACCAAACGCTTGTCTGCCGTTCGCTGGGGAATAACAAAAAGCCTCATGACTGCCTGGATTCTTACAATTCCGGTCAGTGGACTCTTGGCAGCAACTATCTATTATATTGTTTCCCTCTTTTTGTAGAGGAAAACAATATAATGAATAATTGACTGCCGACACTCTCGAAAAAGAAAAGAGCTAAACATCCATGTCCCTTGGCTCTTTTCTGTCTAACTATCAGGAATATAAAAATGAATAAATCCATCACTAAATGTCACATTTGCCAACTTTGATTGCCGACCTTGCGCTGATATTAATATCGGCCAGTGTAATAACCTTGCTGTTCAAATGGATGAAACAACCTTTAGTCTTAGGTTACATCATTGCCGGATTACTAGCGGGGCCTTATATAAATATTTTCCCCACCGTGGGAGATATCGAAAATATCAATATATGGGCGGAAATAGGCGTTATATTCCTGCTCTTTGCACTTGGACTGGAGTTTAGTTTTAAAAAGCTCATGAATGTAGGTTCCACAGCTTTTATTACGGCCACCACCGAAGTCGTCAGTATGTTGCTCATAGGTTTTCTGGTAGGACAATTGTTAGGATGGGGCACGATGAATTCCATCTTTCTTGGAGGAATGTTGTCTATGTCGTCTACCACAATTATTATCAAGGCCTTTGATGATTTGGGGTTACGCAACCAGCGTTTCACGGGCATCGTATTCGGTACTCTGGTAGTGGAAGACCTGATTGCCATTTTAATGATGGTACTTCTTTCTACAATGGCGGTAAGTCAGGACTTTGTGGGTGAAGACTTATTGATTAGTGTTCTCAAAGTCGTTTTCTTTTTAATCCTGTGGTTTCTCATCGGTATTTTCGTTATTCCGGCTTTTCTTAAAAAAGCAAAGAAGCTGATGAATAATGAGACGCTTTTGATTGTTTCAATCGGTCTTTGTCTGGGAATGGTGGTATTGGCTACCTATACAGGCTTTTCAACGGCATTAGGTGCATTTATCATGGGATCTATCCTTGCCGAAACCATCGAAGCCGAGCACATCGAACATATCATACAACCGGTAAAAGACCTCTTCGGAGCTATTTTTTTCGTATCGGTCGGTATGCTAGTAAATCCGGCGGTATTGGTAGAATATGCCTGGCCTGTTATCATCATTACTCTGGTTACCATTATCGGTAAAGCCATTTTCTCTTCATTTGGCGTACTCTTATCCGGAGAACCGCTGAACACTTCTATCAAATCCGGATTCAGCCTGGCACAAATCGGAGAGTTTGCTTTCATCATTGCCGGACTGGGTGTTTCGCTCAAAGTGCTCGATCCGTTTATTTCACCTATTATTGTGGCTGTATCTGTTATCACCACTTTCACGACTCCTTATTTTATCCGTTTAGCCAACCCTTTTGCCGAATGGCTTTACAAAATATTGCCTACTAAAGTACAGGAAACATTAGATCGTTATGCTTCCGGCAAGAAAACCATGAATCACGATAGTGACTGGAAGAAATTACTAAAAAACATGATTGGCAGGGTTATTATTTATAGCGTATTGCTCACTGCTATCTGGCTGCTGTCTATACAAATCATTTATCCCGCCATCAGTGAAATGTTTGCTCCTGTTACCCTATGGATTAAGCTGGTGATGTGTCTGGGCACTCTTTTGCTTATGACTCCTTTTTTGTGGGCACTCATCTCCAACAAATACAACTCTTCCGAATTATTCCTGAAGCTATGGAGAGATGAGAATTACAATCACGGACGACTGGTTTCTCTCGTTCTAGGCCGTGTATCTGTTGCTCTTTTCTTCATCACTAGCGTAGTTATCAGCTATTTCAAGCTGAACTGGGGAATAAGTGTGATCATTGCCATAGCTGTTGTGGCATTGATTCTTATTCTTAGGGAAGACCTCACGCAATATTCACGATTGGAAACGAGATTCCTAGCCAATCTTAACCGAAGGGAAGAGGCTGCTAAAAAACGACACCCGCTAAAAACAAGTTTCAATAGCGAGTTCAATGACAAGGACCTTGATTTGACATCTGTCGTGGTATCGCCTTATTCCGGTTACATCGGCAAGTCTTTAGGAGAACTTTCATTCAGGCAAAATTTTGGAGTGAATATAGTTGCAATCACGCGTGGTGATTTGAATATATACATTCCGAAAAGTTCTGAACCTATTTATCCGCAGGATAAACTGACTGTAGTCGGTACGGATATGCAATTGCAGGAGTTCAGAAATAGAATAGAAGATGTAAAAAACACAATAGATACGGATGCAGTAGATAAAAAGATGACGCTCCACTCTTTCACTGTAGATGATGAATTCCGTTTCTTAAATAAAACCATTGCGCAGTCTCATTTGGGAGAAAAGTACGACGGTATCGTTGTGGCTATTGAACGGAATAATGAATTGATCCCTCTGGATAAAGATACGGCTTTCCAATTAGGAGATCTCGTTTGGATTGTGGGGAACCGCGAGAAGATTAGAGAAATACTGTAATAAAGTCCGGGTTCAAATAAATCACATTACATATAAAACAAAAGAGAGCTGTAAACATTTAATCTACAGCTCTCTTATTTTAATTTATTGTATATTCAGCGATCTTTACTTCACTTCCTCAAAGTCAGCATCCTGAACGTTATCCCCGTGCTTGCTATTATCTTGCTGACCAGCACCACCGTTCATATCAGGACCAGCCTGTGCACCACCCTGTGCGTACATTTCAGCACTTGCAGCCTGGAAGGCAGTATTGATTTCTGCCATAGCAGTATCGATAGCAGCCAAGTCCTGTGCTTTGTGAGCATCTTTCAATTTCTGCAAAGCAGCTTCAATCGGAGCTTTCTTATCAGCAGGCAACTTATCACCTAATTCCTTCAACTGATTTTCAGTCTGGAAGATTACGCTGTCAGCCTGGTTCAGCTTATCGATTTTTTCACGTTCTTTCTTATCTGCTTCAGCATTAGCTTCAGCTTCAGCCTTCATCTTTTCGATTTCTTCCTTGCTCAAACCGCTGGATGCTTCGATACGGATAGCTTGTTCTTTACCAGTAGCCTTATCTTTAGCAGATACTTTCAAGATACCGTTCGCATCGATATCGAATGTAACCTCAATTTGAGGAACACCACGACGAGCCGGAGCAATACCTGACAAATTGAACTGACCGATTGATTTATTCTGAGCGGCCATCGGACGTTCTCCCTGCAATACATGAATCGTAACTTCACTTTGATTATCAGCAGCAGTAGAGAATGTTTCACTCTTACGAGCCGGAATGGTAGTGTTAGCGTCGATCAACTTAGTCATTACACCACCCAGTGTTTCGATACCCATTGACAGCGGAGTAACATCCAACAATACTACACCTTTGATTTCGTCTGTCAAAACAGCACCCTGCACAGCAGCACCAATAGCTACTACTTCATCCGGATTCACACCTTTAGAAGGAGCTTTGCCGAAGAAATCTTCTACCAATTTCTGAACAGCCGGAATACGTGAAGAACCACCAACAAGGATTACTTCATCAATATCAGCATTGTTCAAACCTGCATCGCTCATTGCTTTCTTACATGGTTCAAGACAAGCCTGGATCAATTCGTGAGCCAGAGATTCGAATTTTGCACGAGTCAAAGTCTTCACCAAGTGCTTAGGCACACCACCTACCGGCATGATATACGGCAAGTTGATTTCTGTACTTGTAGAAGAAGAAAGCTCAATCTTAGCTTTTTCAGCAGCTTCTTTCAGACGTTGCAAAGCCATCGGATCCTGAGTCAAGTCAGCACCTTCATCGTTTTTGAATTCCTGTACCAACCAGTTGATGATTACCTGGTCGAAGTCGTCACCACCAAGGTGAGTATCACCGTTTGTAGAAAGTACTTCAAATACACCACCACCGAATTCGAGGATAGAGATATCGAATGTACCACCACCAAGGTCGAATACAGCAATCTTCATATCTTTGTGAGCCTTATCCAGACCGTAAGCAAGAGCTGCGGCTGTCGGTTCGTTTACAATACGTTTTACTTCCAGACCGGCAATCTGTCCGGCTTCTTTTGTAGCCTGACGTTGAGAGTCGGAGAAATAAGCAGGAACGGTGATGACTGCCTCTGTTACTTCCTGTCCAAGGTAGTCTTCGGCAGTCTTCTTCATTTTCTGAAGAATCATTGCAGAGATTTCCTGCGGAGTATACAGACGTCCGTCGATGTCAACACGCGGAGTGTTGTTGTCACCTTTCACTACTTTATAAGGAACACGAGTCACTTCTTTTTGTACCTGATCCCAATTTTCACCCATGAAACGTTTGATAGAGAAGATTGTACGTGTAGGGTTCGTAATAGCCTGACGTTTTGCAGGATCACCTACTTTACGTTCGCCACCATCAACGAAAGCGACAACAGAAGGAGTTGTACGCTTACCTTCACTGTTTGCAATTACTACAGGTTCGTTACCTTCGAATACGGCAACACAAGAGTTTGTAGTTCCTAAGTCAATACCAATAATTTTTCCCATGATCGTTATTTTTTTATTTATTATTTATTCAATGATTTCTTTTTGTCCGGTTGTTTCTCTGCTCTTATCAGGGAGCTTCGCCGCGAACGGACGCTTATTAAAAAGCAAACCGTGTGCCAAAAGGAAATTATACGAATGCATGACATAATATCTGCCAAAAAGACAGTTTTAATAAATAAACACTGCTGACATAGTCATATTCAAAGCCAATCAGCAACTGTTTCTTTAAACAAATACAGGCGGCTCTGGTTCGATAAAGGAAAAAAAATATGCCTGTATCGTCAAGTGCGACACAGGCATATCCTATTATATATAACTCTTATCTATTACTTTTCCAACACGATGACCAATGCACCGTTTGCATCATACAAACCAATGCCACCACCGGACAACACATCGAATGATTTCACTTCATTGATAGCTTTCAGCACCTTACCTTCTGTTTCCATATCAGGACAAGCCATCATTGTGCTTGCTACTCCCGGGAAAGAAATAGATTTGGCATTACTTGTACTGGTTTCAAAACCACCATTAATCAAATTACATCCGGCATTGCCATGAATGGTCTTTTTCTTCACATCAAAAGCAATGAAAGGTTGTTTTTCCATACCGGAAGGAATTGCTTCACCATTCACTTCTTTAATTTTCCATTCTCCATTCAAAACTGAAAGTTTCACATCAGCCTCCTTCTTTTGTAGAACGACAACCGGACGGTTGGACGAATTGCAAAGATACATCTTATCTTTACCTGCCTTCTTGTATCCTTTTACTTGCGCAAAAGCATTCAATACATTATTTTCAGTAGTCATATCCGGACACATCATTCGGGTACTAGCCATCCCTGTAAGTTCAAGGCTTCCCGGCTTCGCATTTACATCGAAACTGCCCATCATACGATTACATCCGCTATTACCGGACACACGACCGGTCGCTGTATCAAAAGCGATAAAAGGAAGGGTTCTACTTTCGCCCGGAGCAATTTTCGAGCCGTTGACTTCTATAATATTCCATTCACCATTGATAGATGACAGGGGGATTGCCTTCTCAACCGAACGGCACGAAGACATTGCAAGTGCTGCACCAGCAATGCAAATTGAAACAAATACTTTCTTCATATTGTTATAACGTTTAAGTTAAAATCGGGGGCAAAGATATCAAAAAGATTGGAAAATAACATCCAATACAACATAAAATATATACATTTGCCAGTAGATATACAACAAACGAACAATTTACATAGTTCACTTAAAGTAAACAAATATGAGAATAATTGTCCTGTCTTTAATTCTATTCTGTTGTGGCACGTGTCCTATCACAGCTCAAAGTGATTACATTGTCACTACTCCTTCCACACAGGAAATCCCTGTAGGTGAAGAAGAACAATTCATCAAGAATAACTTTCCACTGCAACCGCTGTGTAAATGGACACCCGGAATGAAGTTTATGCTTGTTCCTTCTACACGGAACATGTTCCTTCCTACTCTTTCCAGCTACGACACCGAAAAAGGAATAGACAACAGCCTGCTGAAGCACAAAATTCTCACTTTCACGGGAACAGAAGAGAAGGCTCAAAATATATCAACCGGGACTAACTATTCCACTCGCTTCGTATTCGAATGTGAGGGAGAAAAATATTATTATGACATAAAGAACATGAGGCTGGACGAGATTTGCGAGAAGGCTCCCCGTGCCGGTATCAATGGATTGGTTTATCTGAAAGATGTAGATACTGCCAAAGAGTTGTTAATAGGAAAAACAGTCTATATACAATCTGAAAGTGCCCGGGTAGACGATGCCAACAATTATTCCGGCTATCAGAATATAGCAATTCCTGTCAATACGGAAGCTACAATTACCGCTATTGGAGTCGGCAGTCAGGCATATCCAGTGAAAATCGTATTCAAAGATACACAGGGACATTCTTATTATCTGGAAGTCGCTCTCTCGCGAACGAACTCCGGCATGGACCTGAATGATTTTCAAGGCGAAAAGAGAATGAAATATTTTTCAAATGCATTCAGTTTCACTAACAAGAGTCTGGGTACTATTGAAAGCCTAAAAAATAAATACTTGGGAATGACCGTTTATCCTAAAAAGATGCTGCCGGCCAAAAGAATCGTATCTTTTGAAGATAAGCAGACCGAATCACGTGTTCACTTGCCCCGATATACGGTTCTGCAAATAAAAGAGATAAAATTATCTCCTCCCGGCAGCTTGGCTACCCTGTCATTAACGGACAGGGACGGGGCAATCTACGAATTGGAAACAGATCTGAAATATGACGTGATTGTCAAAAATGATAATTATATCGAGGACTTTTTCGGATTCGAGGATATACATAAAAAATATCCGGGCATTACAGAAAGCCGTTGGCAGATTATCTCCCGGGGAGATTTGGAGGCAGGGATGAGTACGGTAGAATGTCGTTTATCCATTGGTGATCCGATAGAAATCGAGCTGAAAAAAGACAGTCGTTTCGAAACCTGGTTCTACAATGGCAAAACGCTGGAATTCGAAAACGGAACCTTGCAACGTTACAAATAAAAAGGAGTAGCTGCGCAATGATTATCTGAAAATAATCACGTATATTTGCCAAACCAATAAATCATAAATTATAATTCATTAAATACAGAAATGGGTAGAGTTCTTATTATTGGTGCAGGCGGTGTTGGCACTGTCGTTGCACACAAAGTGGCACAAAATGCCGATGTATTTACAGATATCATGATTGCCAGTCGTACGAAAGAGAAATGCGATAAAATCGTCGAGGCAATAGGTAACCCCAATATAAAAACAGCAAAAGTTGACGCAGACAATGTAGAGGAGCTGGTAGCCTTATTCAACAATTTCAAACCCGAAATGGTGATTAATGTGGCTCTCCCTTATCAGGATCTGACGATTATGGAAGCTTGTCTGAAAGCCGGAGTGAACTATCTGGACACCGCCAACTATGAGCCGAAAGATGAAGCTCATTTTGAATACAGCTGGCAGTGGGCTTATCACGATCGTTTCAAAGAAGCAGGTCTGACAGCTATCCTCGGCTGCGGATTCGACCCGGGAGTAAGCGGTATCTATACTGCTTATGCAGCTAAACATTATTTTGATGAGATTCAATATCTGGACATTGTAGACTGCAACGCAGGTAACCATCATAAGGCTTTTGCTACAAACTTCAATCCGGAGATCAACATTCGCGAGATTACACAGAACGGACGCTATTATGAAAATGGCAAATGGGTAACTACCGGTCCGTTGGAAATCCACAAAGACCTGACATACCCGAACATCGGCCCCCGCGACTCTTATCTTCTTTATCACGAAGAACTGGAATCTTTAGTGAAACATTATCCGACTATCAAACGTGCACGTTTCTGGATGACTTTCGGACAGGAGTATTTAACTCATTTACGCGTTATCCAAAACATCGGTATGGCACGAATCGACGAGGTTGATTACAACGGAATGAAGATTGTACCATTGCAATTCTTGAAGGCTGTATTGCCTAACCCGCAGGATTTAGGAGAAAACTACGAAGGAGAAACTTCTATCGGTTGCCGTATCCGTGGTCTGAAAGACGGTAAGGAACGTACTTACTATGTATACAACAACTGTAGTCACCAGGAAGCTTATCAGGAAACCGGTATGCAGGGAGTAAGCTACACCACCGGAGTTCCGGCAATGATTGGAGCCATGATGTTCTTCAAGGGCGAATGGAACCGTCCGGGTGTAAACAATGTAGAAGAATTCAATCCGGATCCGTTCATGGAACAACTCAATAAGCAAGGTCTTCCCTGGCATGAAGAGTTCGACAAGGATTTGGAATTATAAGCGTACACCTATTCATTAAAAGAAAGTTATGATAAACGTAGGAGATAAAGCACCGGAAGTCTTGGGTATCAATGAGAAAGGCGAAGAAATCCGTTTAAGTGCTTATAAAGGAAAAAAAATTGTGTTGTACTTCTACCCAAAGGACAGTACATCAGGTTGCACCGCACAAGCGTGTAACCTGCGCGACAACTATTCCGAACTACGTAAAGCCGGCTATGAAGTAATCGGTGTCAGCGTAGACAATGAAAAGTCGCACCAGAAATTCATCGAAAAGAACAATCTTCCTTTCACTCTGATTGCTGACACTGACAAAAAGTTAGTAGAAGAATTTGGAGTATGGGGAGAAAAGAAACTGTACGGACGTGCTTACATGGGTACTTTCCGCACTACTTTCCTGATTAATGAAGAGGGAATCGTAAAACGGATTATCACTCCCAAAGAAGTGAAGACCAAAGAACATGCCTCACAGATTTTAAATCAATAACTCCATTAATTATATAAGAATAAGGTATGGCAAAAAAAGACGAACTTAATTTTGAAACAGATAATAAAATGGCATCAAGCGAAAAACTAAAAGCCTTACAGGCTGCCATGGAAAAGATAGAAAAGAGCTTCGGTAAAGGTTCTATCATGAAAATGGGTGATGATAGTGTTGAACAAGTAGAAGTGATCCCGACAGGCTCTATTGCCCTGAACGTGGCACTTGGCGTTGGAGGTTACCCTAGAGGTAGAATCATCGAAATCTATGGCCCGGAGTCTTCCGGTAAAACAACATTGGCTATCCACGCCATTGCTGAAGCACAAAAGGCCGGCGGTATCGCTGCTTTTATTGATGCCGAACACGCTTTCGACCGTTTCTACGCATCTAAACTGGGCGTAAATATCGATGATCTTTATATCTCTCAACCGGATAACGGAGAGCAAGCGTTGGAGATTGCGGAACAACTGATTCGTTCTTCTGCTATCGACATCATCGTTATTGACTCTGTAGCTGCACTGACTCCTAAAGCGGAAATCGAAGGCGACATGGGTGACAACAAAGTAGGCCTTCAGGCACGTTTGATGTCGCAGGCACTTCGTAAGTTGACAGCTGCTGTGAGCAAGACACGTACTACTTGTATTTTCATCAACCAGTTGCGTGAGAAGATCGGTGTTATGTTCGGTAACCCGGAAACAACAACCGGTGGTAACGCTTTGAAGTTCTACGCTTCTGTACGTTTGGATATCCGTGGTAGCCAACCGATCAAAGATGGCGAAGAGATTCTCGGTAAACTGACTAAGGTGAAAGTGGTGAAGAATAAAGTAGCACCTCCTTTCCGCAGAGCAGAATTTGACATCATGTTCGGTGAAGGCATCTCCCATTCCGGAGAAATCATCGATTTGGGTGCTGACCTGGGAATCATCAAGAAGAGCGGTTCATGGTATAGCTACAACGACACTAAGTTAGGACAAGGACGTGATGCCGCTAAACAATGTATCATGGATAATCCTGAACTGGCTGAAGAACTGGAAGGATTAATCTTTGAAGAATTGAAGAAGAAATAATTTGCTTTAATTCTGCTTTATCCACAGACTAAAACTGAATAAACAAAGGTGGGAGAAAGTCGTTTACTACGATCATTCTCCCACCTTTTTCTCTTTTATATAATTCTCTCTTTTTTCCTCTTATACAAAATAAATGTATGCCAATGTGCTCAAGCTGATTATTACCCAAAGCAAAATTCCTTGAACCAAAGGCTTTATTCCAACTGCTTTCAATACATCAATAGAAAGAGAAGCACCGATGAAAAACATGGTAATCGTCAGAGTTTTACGGGCAATACCGTTAATAGCCGCTCCCAATTGTGGTACTCCATCCAGCAAATAAGTGTTTACTACCAATGCCAACACGAAGAAGAAGATAAACCATGGAATACTTATCTTTTGTCCTTTGCTCTTGAAAATAAAGGAAGTAGCAAAAGCCATCGGGATAATCCAAAGCGCACGGGTCAATTTAATAGTGGTTGCCACTTTCAATGCTTCTTCGCCATAAGCAGCTCCTGCACCTACTACAGAACTGGTGTCATGAATGGCAATGGCCGCCCATGTTCCGAATTGTTGCTGATCCATATTTAATGCATGACCAATGGCAGGGAAAATGAAAAGTGCGATAGCATTCAAGATAAAGATAGTACCCAGTGCTACAGACATTTCACTATCTTTCGCTTTCAATACCGGTCCCACAGCCGCAATGGCACTACCACCACAGATAGCGGTTCCCGAACTGATAAGATAAGCTGTATTACGGTCGATCTTGAACAACTTACGTCCGATAAACCAACCTATTACCAAGGTTCCGATCACCGAAATGACCGTAAACTCCATACCTTCCTTACCGGAAGCTAAAGCAGAATGAAGATTCATACCAAATCCCAATCCTACAACTGAATATTGCAACAGATATTTAGAGGTTTTCTTATTAAACTTTGGATGTGCTTGTCCGCAAGTCAATGCAAAAATAAGTCCGAGGAACAAAGCAACCGGAGGAGTTACCCAAGCCGACCATGCTTCCAATCCTGGAATATAGTCTAAAAAAAGAAAGAAAGTCAGAGTAGAAAGCAGTGCAACATAAATCATTTTATTATTTGCCTGCAAAGTTTTTGTAGCTGTTGAAATCATATCTTTTTATCTTTAATTGTTTTCCGGGTGCAAAGGTACGGTAAACAATCAAGCCCCGCCAATAGTTTCTAATTATGCATTATAACTTTTAATTATAAGCATACGTTTCCCTACAACTACTCTTACACTGTTATAATGTCTTTCCCAAAAGGTGATAATGCCAAAGCTGCCAATTTAAAGTGCTGTAAGCCAAAAGGAATACCAATGATAGTAATACATAATATAGCCCCGAAAACCAAATGGGACAGACAGATCCAAATGCCACCCAAAAATATCCACAGGATATTCATCAATATATAAAGGCAACCGCCAGAGCGGTTTCCACTTCTTACTTCTTTACCGAAAGGCCACAAAGCAAGTCCTGCCAGTTTCAAGGTTTGCATACCAAACGGAATACCAATAATGGTAAGCATCATCAATATGCTTGAAATGAGGTATTCAACAGCAGTAAAGATACCACCAAGCAACAACCACAATAAATTCATTAAACAGCCCATATATAAATTGTATTAGTTATTTTTCCAATTTTCTTTTTGTTGTCTCATCCACTTTACCCTGATGTCACTTATTCTCTAGCATTATCATCCATTTCCAAATGGGAATCACCTCTATTGTAAAACCATCCTGTTCCACCGTACGTTCTTCATTACGAGTCACAATTTGTAACTTCTCCGCCTTTAAGAACTTTGCTGTTTTCAAAAGCCCATTTACTTCACGAGTAAAAGTTTGAGTATCAGAAATATTATATGATGCTTGAACAAGCCATTTCTGATCAGGGATATAAAAATCAACTTCTACATTTTGATTATAGAAATATAGCTCCTTTCCAACCATTCTATATAAAGAGACAGCTACTAAATTCTCCAACAACAAAGTTTCCGGATTAAAGATAAACAGATTCAAAATGCCATTATCAATAAAATAGTATTTCCGGTTACTCTCTCTTTCCGCAAAACGAGCTGCATAATTTTCAATACTGAATATCAGCCAAGTTTCTTCCAAATATCCCACATAGTCAATAACTGTTCGCACCCCCACGCTCTCTCCCGCTGAAGATACTATATTTTTAAGTCGATTGTAAGAAGAGGGTTGCATGACACTTTCAGCAAGTTTTTTCACCAACAAACTCATCGAATCCGAATTACGTAGTGCATAACGGGCCACCAGATCACCAAAGAATATTTTCTGATAAAGCCCGCTCAACCAAGAACGTTTATCTTTAAATGCTATCAATTCAGGAAATCCCCCATTATAAAAATAAGCATCAAAAGTGCGCACCACTTCATTACGTAAACTTGGAGTATAAAGCCAGTTTGTTTTTAAGATTATATCCTGCGAAAGAAGAAACTCACGAAAAGAATACGGATATACCTCCTGAATAAGAAAACGCCCGCCTAATGTCGTAGCAATCTCACTACTCAACATCTTCGCATTACTTCCAGTCACATATACACGATATTTTTTATCTACCAACCGACGAACGAACTTTTCCCACCCGTCTACAACTTGTATCTCATCCAAAAAGAAGATAGGCTGATAGGGGAAAGTCTCTTCGTATGCCAATTTTATATCGTTCAACTCTTCTGATTTCAAGCCGATAAAACGCTCGTCCTCAAAATTGATATAAAGTATTTCTTCTATCTTATGCCCTTTTTTCAGAAGTTGGTGTATCCGCTGATACATCAAATAGGATTTTCCAGCCCGGCGAATACCTAAAAACACATAATTACCTGCATCCTCAAAAGTGAAAGGACGTTCCATAAATGTTATATCTTTGACAAACTCTTGATTTTCACCAATTATTTGCTTTATTTGTTCCTTGTCCATATCTGGTATTGTTCTATATACAAAATACAAATATAGTATTTTTGTTTCGTATACAAAACAAAAAAAACGGTTATTTATTTCAGATAAGGAATAAACTCATAGCTATAACAGCACCTATCACATTGCCGACTTATTCTTATATACGATCTTCAACATCAACATATGAAGTAAATGTACATGATATTTCTCTCAATATATTCATATTTATTATCTAAGACTCACAATTGTGGATAATGTTGCACATACAAAACCAATGCTTCAGAAAAGTCAATATCAATACCTTGCAATTTCAACTTTATAGATTCACAACTTGCCCAACAAATACCACAAAACATATCCAACGGCCACCAAATAAATGAAACTATTGCCAATAAGAATATTATCCTAGATAACATCTTGATTAAGCAATTAAGAATATAGGATAACCATCCCTCTAAAACGCAAGGAATCTGTATAATAGAGAAAAGTATAATTAATATTGTCCTCATTCTAATTCTTCAAGTTTATATTTAGAAAAGGAGTATTCAAAACAAATTCATATTCTTTCAGAATAATGTCAGGCAATAAATAATCTTCTTTATCTGGCATATCTTCAAGAATAGTAACATCCGAAATATTCAGATTAAGACGAATCCTTTTGAAAAAACTTATTTCTGAATATTCTATTTTATTATCAACTTCTATCATTTGAATGGCAATCCTCACAATATTAAGTTCCTGTGTTTCTGTTAAAGACATATTAGCAATATCTTTCAAATAATCATTCAGAAATGATATGCCCTGCTGATTTATATCTGCTACGTATTCATTCAACTTGTTTTCCACATCCACCACAGAGAACAATTCGTTATTAGAAACGTAGCTCCTTATAAATTCCAATTCTTTAGGCGCAATATCCCCATCGCATGCCATACAGCAAAATGCTGTTTTTAAATACAACTCATTTATTTCCATAATTCTACTAATTAAATCCAATTTTCCTTCGTTGATCAAATTTTGTTTTTATTCCTAAGAATTTATCTCTGATAGCTTCATGCTCATGTATGACATCTATCGAGATACTTGGTTTAGAAGTTTTAATAACCTCCTCCAATACATTCATTGTAATCTTTCCCATTTTTCTCCGAAAAGTCAATCGAGCCGCCATGTCAACAATCAATTTAATATCCGCCGAAATATAGTTTTCTGTTAGTAATGCAAGTCTTTCATAATCAATACCGAAATCAACCTTTCTCTTTTGCAGATTTAATTCAAACATACTTTTACGTGTTTCTTTATCGGGTTGGGGAATATAGTATTTCAATTCTAAACGCCCTGCACGCAAAGCAGCTTTATCTATTTCTGTCGGTTTATTAGTAGCACCAATGACCAAAACTCCATTCTGACCACAATTATTCAATTGTGCCAAAAATTCATTGACTTCACCAGCCTCACTAACATTAGTTTGTCTGCTACGGTCTTTAATCATAGCATCTATTTCATCGAAAAACAAGATTGTCGGTGCATTCTTGCGAGCATCATCAAAAATTGCAGCTATTTTGCCTTGTCCACCATGAATATATGGAGATGCCACATCCGAACATTTGATATATCTATAATGAATTCCTGCTTCTTCGGCAAATTTTTCTGCAAAGAACGTCTTGCCGCATCCCGGAGGACCATAAAACAGTAAACCATTAGGAATGAACAAGCCTAATTCCTTCGCTTGCTCCGGGTGTTGCAGCAAATCAATAACATCAGATTGAAGTTGCACTTTCAAATCTACCATACCTGCTACATCAGCAAAACCTTTTCCAACCTTCCTAACTGGCACACACGTATTTTCTACCAAACTAGTATTTACTTTATCTTCATTAGATAACTTCAAAACCTTTATTTCACCATTTAATGCCTTTAAAAACTCATCAGCAGATTTAAAACGACTATCAATATCAAGAGACAACGCTTTATGTATCGTATTTATAAGTTGCTCATCCAATTCAAATTTATTTGCATCAAGTATTTTGAGAGGTTTCTGCCTTCCTTCTTGAACCGCATCTATCAATAAAATCCTTTCCTTTTGAAATAAAGACAGATCCATAAAATAAGGAGGTAAACCAAATAAAAGATGATAAAGTAACGCTCCTACTGAGAATAAATCTGTTTGTGGAGAAAAAATCCCATTGAATGCTTCAGGAGCTGTATAAAATGGATTTACTCCTTCTTTTATAAAACCAAAGTTTTGGTCTATGTATCTGGCATGCCCAAAATCTATAATTTTAGGTACTACTATTTCACTTGACAAATCAAGCATTACGTTCTGAATCGTTAATTCATTATGAATAACCGGACGAGAAAAATTATGAATGCATTTCAAGCCATTCAATACACCTGCTACAATTTGCTTTGCCTGATATACGCTACAGGTCTGTTCACGAGTCAAATATTGAGCAGCAGTTTCCCCTGCAATAAAATCAAAAACAATACAAACAAACCTTTGACCATTCAATTGTAATGTTAAGTTATCACGATACATTGTGATATTGGGATGCTTTAATTGCTTGGTAATCTGTAGTTCCAATACATTACCATCATCATCAAATTGCGAATGATGTAATTTTGCACAATTAATAAGTTTGAGGAATAAGTTATTCCCCAAACCATCTTTTACGCGATAAGTTTCAGCACACATTCCCTGCTTTACCAAGAAAACAACTGTGTAACCGTTTATCTTTTGATTTTTACTCAATATAGGCATATTCAATAACAATAGTTAGAACTCCGGTTTCTCATTTTCAGGCATATCTATCACATCAATAACAGCACAGACAAGTGGATGTAAAGTTTCTACCATCGGATTATTATTCACCATTTCCATTCCTTGATTAAGCAATTGCCGGGCACGGTTTGCATCCTTCCATGCATATTGCCTAAAATTCTGACTATAATGTCGTACAAAACCAACCAACTGATAAATTAAAGTGACAGTAATAAACAGAGAATTTATATCAGCTAATACTTGCCGTCCCACCTGAACATCCTTTTGACAAATCACCACATCTGTCTGACGACGAAGCTCCTCTACCTGATTATCATATTTACTCCCTAAATCACTATTCGCCTTTTCCAACCTGTCAAATTCGGTTCTTAATTCAGCTTCTATAGAATCCCACTCATGTTCTTTCTCTACTCCTTCTATTTTAAGAAATGCTCGACGCAAATCTGCCAGCAAATGCATTTTGCCATCATCACTATCTTTCTCGCCATCAAACCGCCCGGTAATATCATTCAGCATATTTTGAACTTCAATGGTTTCCGATTCTTTAATAGCCGGACTTGATTGCAACGAAATCAATTTCTGCTTTGCTTCATCGAGTCGGTTTTGTAAATCATAAATATCAACTCCCGTCGAACGCTGCGCTACCTCTATAACTTTTTCAACCGTTTCTCCAATAATCGGGAATGTCACTTCCATTATCATTTGTTGAGAACGATCAACTTTTAGTATTATATCCAAATCACTATCTGCCGGAATAAGTGCAGGTACATCATCTCCATTTATAGAGACATTAAACACATGGTCATTATAAATGGCACTTGTTCCTTCTACATTATATTCACCTTGATAAATTGGTATAACCATATTATCTGCTGACATACCCGGGCGAAGTTGTCTGGGCGTCTTTAAACCATTACGCACTCCAATGGCTGGAATAGGTTGATTTTTCTCTACCCCTTTAAGAGGTATAAAAATATCTCTATTCAAGCTTCTGTCATGTACTTCAATACCTATATTATATGGTAATACAGCATTACCGACCACAATGCCCTGCATTATATTCACCTCATTGGGAAAACAAGGAATTGAAGTACCCTTGTCATCATAAGCTATAATAGTGAACACATTAGTCTTCCCTTCCATCAACTGACATTCCACTACATCTCCAATTTCATTAATTTCTATCTTGCCACTCGACCAACCTCTATCATTTCTTATAAGTTCCACAAAAACTTTAGAAGAAAGCCTCCCTGTACATTCATCCGGTAATAATTTAACAGATACAAATTCCACAACTTCTACAGAACTAGATTCATAAGAAAGTCCTAAAGCAACAGTCCCAAAGCTGATCTTTTCTGTCACTTCACTATCAATACCCGAAGCATATAACGCAGCCCCTTTAGCAACAGCAGTCATCGGATCAACACTTGTATCAACATTAGATGTTATTTGTTCTTTTAGCATTTCACGCAATACAGGAGAATATGTAGGCCCTCCAACAAGAATCAAAGAATCTAAATCACCTCCCTGTATATTGTTTCGTTTGAGTAAGTCTTTGCAAATATTGATAGCTTTTTGAAAAACAGGAGCAACAACTTCCTTTATTTGCTGCTGAGTAACAACTATATCCAATTCCAATTCTGCCCCCTCATCATCCTCTCCAAATTCATCTAATTGGGAAGTTATATCACAATGTGGTTTAAAAGACAATTGATTCTTTGCCTGCTCTGCATAAAACTTCATAGCATCCCGCAATATCTGCTTCTTGGCATCATCTGCTAGGATTTTATCAATAACATAATTTTCCTGAAGATATGGAATTATGATTTCATCCACAATTGCATAATCTAAATTTTTACCACCAAGATAATTATCCCCCTCCGTATCCTTGACTTGCATGATTCCATCCTCCACCTTCAGTAAAGCTGCATCAAATGTCCCTCCACCAAAGTCAAACACCAACCACACACCATCTTTCCTAGCAGAACTTAGTCCATAGGCCATAGAAGCAGCAATAGGTTCTTGCAGCAATTCGCAATGTTCAATACCAGCAAGAATTGCAGATCTTTTAGTTGCAGCTATTTGGTCTGCTTTAAATTTTGCAGGAATTGTAATAACAGCAGCATTGATTGAATCATCTGATACAAAAGACTTCAAAGCTTTCAACACTTCCGATGACAAATCCTCGGAAGAAAATGAACACCCCATATTAGAAGTTTCATAAGGAGTGTCCAGTCCCATTGTTCTCTTAAACTCAATAAAGACGTTTTCATTTTGTCTAGACCATTTCTTCGTAGCCCTAGATTTATCCTGACGAAGGTCATTATATGCACTATCCCCTACCTTGATAACCTTTTTCTTAGTAAACGAAACGCAGGAAGACAAGGTATCTTTTAAAGTATCTGTTTTTTTTATACATGGATCTCCATTTTCCATTCTACAAATTGCGGAATTAGTTGTTCCTAAATCTATTCCGTATTTCATTTTTACCTGTACCATATTACATATTATTTAAAGGTTTTGACTTACTGTTATCTGCGCTGATTGTATCATTACTCCCCTATAGTTGATTTGAGGTTTAATAATACTAGTTATAATTTGCTCACCTTCTTTCAATTCTTCATCCTCAACAAAGTTTGCAGTAACTTTCATCCCATCGCTATAAGTTTTTCCTAACATATCAACTAACTCATAACCATTAGCTTTCAAATTATCTTTCATCTGAATGATAGACTTTGAAAGTTGTTTATAGCCACGAACTCCCTTATCCATTTTATAAAGCGTCATTTCCATAAATGTAATACGGTCAGCCAATGTCTTTATTAAAGAATGATCTGGGGCAACATTCTCAATTTGCGCTACCTGTATAGAAGATAATGTTACAAGTGAGGCTGTAATCTTTTGCATCTCAATCATATCTAAAGAAAATTGATTAAGGATATCCTCATTCAGCTTATCAGCTTTAATCTTCAATGCGGTAACATCTAAATATCCTTTCGCAATTCGTCTATGTAGTAACCAATAAACCACAAACGAAATAATCGCAAAAAATAGGAATAAAGAAACACCCCACACAGTTCTTGATTTTAAATCATTAGTAGTTGCCTTTGCCTGCAAAGATGTATTTGCTTCATCAATTCTAACCCCCAATTGATTTACTATGTCTTCAATATTTCGATTAGTTGACTCTATAGTAGAGCTCATAGATTCTAACTTTTTACTTTGACTATCAATCATTTCCTTTTGAATTTTAATACCTCTTTTCAGTACCTCATTTTCCAATTTTAGAATTTTCAAAGATTGCTCTAATCCCAAAATATGCTTTTGATGTGCTTCATACAAACTATCTGTTTGTGAATAAAGCTTTGCAGTACATACTAATGTACAAATAAGAATGATAAAAATTTGTTTCATGACTAATATCTTGATGTTGATATATAATAATTTACACTATAGATTCCCCCAGTCAAATCTTCTTTCCCTGCAAAATTTCGTACCCTACTAGCATCAACAGAAGCAACAATACGATAAGAGCCCGATTTCAGTTGCACACCTTGGGAATCATAAGAACTTATAACTATCCGCTTACTTTCCGTACCACTATATAAAAGCGTTAAAGTATATTGAGTATCATTTTTTACGGTAACCGTAGTATATGCACTTTTTCCATACCCTATTTTATCCATAGATGGCAACTGACCATAGTTTCCACTTCTAAAAACATCAGCAACTTCCAAGTCAATTATCTTTTTCATAGCCTCTGACCTATGAACGCCATTAGGGTATAAATTAAGATATCTCTGAAACATAACGAGCATACCTCTTTCTGAAGCGGTTTGCCAAGCTCTGTCTTCTGAATTCCATACCACTTGCTCCCTCCTTATTTGTTCATTACGTTCATACTCTAACCTTTTCTTTTCCTCATCTAACTGTTTTATAGCCTTGTTTAAATAAGGATGTTTATACTCTTCTTTAAAACGATAATTACTAGAATATTTATCAATAAAAAGACTTAAACTTAATGAATCATTAGCTGCTCGCAATTCATTTTCATATTGCTTATTAATCCAGTCTCTCACTTCTGATATTTTTTCACTATGAGGATATTTATCTATAAAGTTCTGACATTTTTCTATCGTAATTTCTGCCTTTAATTTATCAAAAGAAATGATGTCTCTTCTTTGATATGTATACCAAGCATAGAATATGCTAAATATTATCACTAATCCCATAAGCACATGTAGTCCATTGCGTATGTATGAATTACTACTCTGAGTAACTTTAACCAAACATTTAGCTAGTGCATTCAGAACAAAGAAAATCCCAAGCAATAGATATAGTATTAATTGTGGCATAATCTTCAATTATTACTAAGTACAATGGTTAATATAATAATGACAGCAATTATAAATCCCCAAGACAGTATATTGGACCAATCTACCCCATCAATCTTCTGTTGAGCTTCAGTTCTATGCCTTCCATTGGGGAATTGAGCAAGATAATTACGATATTCACTCCTCGTATCTGATGTAATACAATTTTTCCAATAAACTTCATCTGCAACATTTTTTCTCGCCTCATCTTTATATTTCCCAGCAGGATATTTCTGCAAATAAATCTTATAATCATCAATAGTCTTACAACATCCAAAGGATATCTCTTCCATTTTATTTTTTGCAGAAGAAATATATCGTCCCTTAGGATAAGCATTCAAATACCTTTGATAGTCTTCAGCAGTCTTACAAGTATGATAGAAACAATCTTCCCACTTTTGACTAATAGGTAGTTTACTGTTCGGATATTTTTTTCTAAAAGCAGAACAACTTTGTGTTGTCACACAAGCATTGAAGTCGTATTCTTCCATTTTAGCTCCAATTTCCACAACAAACTTTCCATTAGGGAATACACTTAGATATTTTTGACAAGAAGAGGAATCCTTACATTTTTTAAACATCTGTAATTCAGAATTCATATCAAGTTGAATTGCCTGATAAGTCGAAATCCCAAGCCCCAATACTTGCTCTTTCAAAGAAGCACGATTTTGAGAATACCTGTTAATTTCAAAATCTTTTTCCATATCCAATTTATCCATATATAAAATAGCTACCCATGCTTCCTGAAATACTGCTTTCACTTTACGAATAATTCGTTCTCTATCTATCAATAATTCAAACTGAAGATTTTGATTATTTACACTGTTAAATTCCTCAATGACATTATACAGCGCAGCATTTACAATCAAAGTTGAAAGTCTTAAATAATAAGAATCTGTACTTCCTAACTCTTCTTTTATAGACATGAGATAAGGTACACACTTTTTAATCAGATCAATCGCATGTTTGATTAAACTAGGTAAAGCTTGATACTTGAGCAATTCCGCTTTTATAAATTTATCGTATTCTTTGACAGCTATTGGAGCTAGTTCTTTTCTTTTTTTATCCAATATTTCTATATTCTCCTTGCATCGATCTTTTGTAAGTTTACCAATGGCAATAGAATAAGCATAACTTTGGAGGTCATAAGCTATGTCAATTTTCACATATTCATCCTCATCAGTATTATTATAGTAATTAATCCCACATTGCAAAATCTGCTTTGCCAAATTATCTGCAATCATTTGATATTGCATATCACTTTTTTTCAAGAGACTTCTGATAATGTCAAGAGGTTCTTTCGTATTATTCTTCAAAGAAAATCCAGCTCTATATTGAGCATTAAAATCATCATTCTTCACATTCTTTGCTTTTGCTATTTCAGCACTGATAATCGCTATGGGTTCAGCAATCGCCTTATCCTTCAAATAACTATTATCCTCTTCAGATGTCCCATATTTAAAAAATAATTGCATTAAATTCTGAATAGGAGCTTCTACTAGAAGTTCATTTATAAATAACCGCGCTAAATCATCTTCTGGCAACTGATATGTACTACCACAAACTTCTTCAACAAAGGCTACCCGATAATCATCATTATGAATAACTTTCGTTATGGTTTGAACAGCTGTTACCTGATCATTCTGTATTAATGATAATACACCAAGATTGATTAATGATGAAAATGTTTCTTTCTTTCCAAACAGCTCTTTAGCTTTCTCCGTTTCTCCCTTTTGCAAATACCCCATAGCTATCTCATCAATAGAAGTTACTTTGATAAACCAAAAAAGTGCATATTTCAGTTGATCTTGCGGCAAGTTAATGCTTCCATTGGCATGCTCCATATTTTCAACTAAACGAACCGGAGCTGGAATCAGATTTAACAGATCTAGTGGAAAGCTAACAGATTTACCGACTTTCAAATAGGCCTTCATTTTATTCGCATTGGCTATGCGATCCTTAATCGGAGAGTTAGAATATACACCCAGCAGTCTATAAGGGTTGCCGCTAATTATGTTCATGTTGATTTTACGAACTATGTAGCAGTCAAATTCCCCAAACTGCAGATTAACAATAGAATGTCTGTTATTTATAAAAAAAGCGCGGGAATCTGTACCTGTTACTTGTCCCACGCATCAAGGCCTTCGCATTGCCCAACTTCGTCAGAACAAGCAACGCAGAAGCCCACGCCGATATGTATACAAATATTTTCACAAACTTACTTATAAGAAGTTTGTGAAAGATAAAACATATCCCGCAGACATCTACTGCTGCTTTGTTTTTTGACGAAGTTTTCAAAATTTGCGAAGTTTTGATGCGTCAAAGACAAAACGTCAAGTAAACGTCTTTCTTTATATAATACATTTCCCACACCGCCCTAACCTCACGATTTGAGGTATCGGCGTGAGAAACATTGCAAAACTATAAAAATAAAATTTAATATCCTACTGCATGTTATTCTTTTTTCATAAACACATATATTCTTCAACAAATCCCCATTCCATTCTTCTAAAACATTGCCTCTTGCTACTTCTCTCCTAAACTATTAATAGAAAACTTCTTTTTTATTAAGGATAAACTTCTTTTTCCCAAATAGAAAACTTACCTTTGCATAATAGCAAACTATAAATGAAAGTTTTGATTATAAAAACAGAACTTTCATTTTTATAAACGCAAGTTGCATTTATAAAAACAAAACTTCCGTTTACAGTTTACATTTAACCCAAAGGAACTTTTCTATTAGAGGAAAGGAAGTTTACTTCCAATAGAAAAGAACTTATCTATTAATACTTTAAACGACAGATAGTATGGCACGATACATTATGGAGGAGATGCCCGACATACAAAAGACGGGCAAAAGAATTACATATCCGAAGTTTGCACGGATAGACAATGCAAGCATAAAAGAGTTGGCACGACGGGTGGGCGATGTCAGCGGCTTCAGTGCCGGAGACATAGAAGGCGTACTGCTTCAGACAGCTATTGAAATGGCACACCTGATGGCAGAGGGACGTTCGGTAAAGATAGACGGGATAGGTACATTCACTCCATCGCTCACCTTAGGCAGAGACAAGGAACGGGAAGATGCGGAAGAAGGTGGGAAACACCGCAACGCACAAAGTATTTTTATAGGAGGCGTTAATTTCCGGGTAGACAGGGAAATGGTAAGAAATATCAGCGATAGATGCCGGTTGGAAAGAGCTCCTTGGAAAAAGCAAAAATCCTCGAATAAATTCACACCGGAACAACGACTGGCATTAGCCCTAAAGTATCTGGACGAACATCCTTTCCTGACCGTTTGGGAATATCGGAAACTAACCGGATTGCTACAAACAGCAGCAACCACTGAACTGCGACAATGGGGACATCAACCCGATTCGGGAATAGAAATCACCGGAAGAGGAACACATAGGGTATATATAAAGAAGAAAATAGTCGAAGAAGGGCAATAATAGTATGAGAAATGACTTAAAAAAGTATGAGAAATAACTGTTTTTAAGGCTTATTTCACCCGGAAATGATGAGAAATGCGATTTATTAAAAACATTTCTCATACTATAATTCACTGATTATATGATGATTAATGTAAAATCATGAGAATATGAGAAATAAAAACGTTTTTTCTTTTCTAGTAGAAGAATAATCCCTGACGTTAAAAACTGCGTTTATAATTAGATAAAAAATAAGCGCAAAAGAATGGAATATCCATTTCAAAAAAACTATCTTTGGTAATTAATTGTTTGGAAAACAAGAAGAAACAATCTGAAAAAGTTATGGGAACAATAAAAGGAATTCCTTATGGTATGTCCAATTTTGAGGATGTAATCACGCAAAACCGCTATTATGTGGATAAAACAATGTATATCCCCATGTTGGAAGATCAAGCCAACTATCTGATATTCATCCGTCCGAGACGCTTCGGCAAGAGCCTGCTACTAAGCATGCTTCGTTCATATTATGACCTTTCACAGAAAGATAAATTCCAGCAACTTTTCGGGAATCTCTGGATCGGACAAAATACAACTCCGCTTCAAGGCAAATATCAGATGCTTTATCTTGACTTTTCCAAGATTGGCGGCAACATTGATGAACTGCCGCAAAGATTTGATTCGTATAGCGCAGTGCAACTGGATGGCTTTCTGAACCGTTATCGTGAATACTACACGGATGAGTTTATTGAACGCTTCAGCACAGCGGAAAAAGGGATTGATAAACTGCATATACTAGACGATGAAGCACGCCGTCAAGGGTATCCCCTATACCTTATTATAGATGAGTATGACAATTTCACAAATGTCGTACTCAACGAGAAAGGAAATGAGATATACCACGCCATCACCCATGCCAGCGGATTCTACAGAGATGCCTTCAAGAATTATAAAGGAATGTTCGACCGTATATTCATGATTGGAGTCAGCCCCGTAACTTTGGACGACTTGTCAAGCGGATATAACATAGGTTGGAACATCAGCACTAATCCACTGTTTAATCAAATGCTGGGATTTTCTGAAGAAGACGTACGTACTATGCTCCGATATTATCAGGAAGCAGGGCAGTTACAAGGAGACATTGAAGAAATGATTCAGGAGATGAAGCCATGGTATGATAATTATTGTTTTGCTCGCCAAAGTCTAAAGTCAGATCCTAAAATGTTTAATTGCGACATGGTACTCTATTACCTACGTAATCGAATTCAGTTAGGAGAATCTCCTGAACAAATGATTGATCCTAATACCCGTACGGACTACAATAAGATGAAAAAACTGATTCAACTTGACCGTCTTGACGGTAACCGCAAAGGTGTTATCAAACGAATTGCCGAAGAAGGGAAAATCATGACTAACCTATACCAGTCTTTTTCTGCCGATCAAATTACGAATCCGGAAATATTCCCCAGCCTATTATTTTATTATGGTATGCTAACTATCATCGGAACACGTGGAAATCTGACTATCCTGGGAATTCCCAACACGAATGTCCGTAAACAATATTATGAATATATCCTGGAAGAATATCAGAATCACCATTATATCAACCTGATAGATATAGAGATCTTATTCAATGATATGGCTTTTGACGGACAATGGCGACCGGCATTGGAATTCATAGCCAAAGCTTATAAGGAGAATACTTCCGTACGCAGCAGCATTGAGGGCGAACGTAACATTCAGGGATTCTTCACCGCTTACCTTAGCGTGAACGCCTACTACCTCACAATGCCTGAAGTAGAACTGAATCACGGCTTTTGCGATATGTTTCTGATGCCCGATCTGCAACGTTACGCAGAAGTAGCGCATAGCTATATCTTGGAATTAAAATATCTGCCGAAAGAAAAATACGACACCCAAGGCACCGCACAATGGCAGGAAGCCGTTGAACAAATTCATGGTTATGCTGCCGGTCCGAAAGTTCGCCAACTATGTCAGGGAACTCAACTTCACTGCATTGTCATACAATTCTGCGGCTGGGAATTAGTCCGTATGGAAGAGGTTTGATTACAAACTCTTACTGTGATGCCCGGCAAATCGCATGAAAGCTTGAGATAAACCTCCCTCCTGCCCTTGCAGTTGCACAAAATTAAACTCGCGCTGCATGGGCATTCCTTTTATCTCAACCACACGAAAATTACCGGCAACCAGTTCCTTATAAACAGAACGGATAGAAACAATTCCCATACAATCTGTATGTTCCAAAAAAAGCTTGATGCTCTCCGTACTACCGAGATACATCAATACATTCAAAGAAGAAAGTTTCAAATTATGGCGTAACAGGGAACGTTCAAACACATCCAACGTTCCTGAACCTCTCTCCCGCAAAACTAAGGGGATATTTGGCAAATCTTCCGGAGCGATCTCATCCGAAACAGCCAATTTACTATGGGTATGAACCACAGCAACCAGTTCGTCTTGCAAAAATGGAGTATACTTCAGATTAGGCAAACGGAAGATTCCTTCAACCAATCCCAAATCAATCCGATGTTCTTGTAAAGCAGCTTCCACTCCCCGGGAATTTCCATTAATCAAAGAAAGATTGATTTGTGGAAACTTGGCTATAAAATCCGCCAACAAAGGAGGAAGTACATATTGCGCAATCGTAGTACTGGCACCCAGTTTCAGTTCGCCGATATATTCATTATGCAACAAATGCATCTCATATTCCAACTGTTTATAATCGTCCAAAATCTTTTCGCTATGTTTCAATAATAGTTCTCCGGACTTAGTCAACGAGATCTTACTGCCCTGACGATCGAACAAACGAGTCTGATAATAAGCTTCCAGTTCCTGAATGTGCTTAGTGATAGCAGGCTGACTGACAAACAGCTCTTGCGAAGCCTTCGTGAAACTTAAATTCTTCGCCACGCTCTGAAATACTTTTAAACGGAAATCGGACATGGAAAATAGTGATTAACTTATTAGTGATTAGCGATTAATGACTGAAATAAATGGGTAGCTATGGCTATAATTCATCGGCTCTGATTCCCAATGCCTGCATGACAGGAAAAGCCAACATATCCCATTTATAAGCTACCGGAGTATCCGGTTCGTTCATTCGGAATTGGACAATCTCCTTGCCCTGTACTTCATTCAAGGCATCAGTCACTTTCTTTCCATATTCTTCATTGAAAGATACCAGAATCATTTTTTTCACATCGGCCGAATCGGCTACAATGGATAATAAGTCTAAAAACAAGTCCTCTCTCGACACCATCCCTTCCGACGGAACACTGGCAAACGAATATTCTCCATAAGGGCTTTGAAAAGCAACTCCATTCAACTCTTTCTCCAAGTCAGAAGGCCGACAATGCGCAAGATTACCTGACTCTTTATCATAAACAAAAAGAAACTGCACTTCATTTTTTCCTTCCGCAATCCCTGCATCCAAAGTCAGATAGGTAGTCAACATCGAAAGATCGATCTCTTGTAAAGAACGTTGCAAAGTCTCTTCGAAGTATCTCTTCATATCCGTAATTACAAAATTCAGGAAAGCGGCATCAATCAGCACCACTGTCTCTGATAATTTTATTTGTGGTTTATCATTCATATCATTAGTCATCAATTAGAAAACAGATTTACTCTCTACTATAGGGCAAAGATAAACTTTCTTATCTTCTCCGGAAAGAATATTTAAAAAAAAGAGAAATTATCAGGCTATTACTCAATAAAGAGGTGTACCTTTGGAGAAAATTGACAAATTTATTAAATGACACGATAATGAATAAGAAAAAGAACCAAACTTCGATTGATCTCGATGCGATTATGACTGAAGTATTAAACTTGTTTACACCCGAAGAACAACAAGAAGTGATAGATATATTAAGCAATAACGGATTAGAAAAAATCTACCAACAAATGGAAGAAACTTTCTATCACTATCAGCATCCGGACTATAGCTCGGAAGCAACCCCCATTGCAGCTTACCTGCAAAGGCTTTGGGATATGCAGACATGCAAAGACTACCCATTTGACGAGTTTAAAAAAGATTGCACGACAGTACCCGCTGCCGAATTAGAAAAAGATTTGCGCAACTTTATCCTGCATCTATTTATCCATTATCAAGGACCTCTCGAAAACGCAAAAGAAGAAGACAGGCCTTTTAAGTTATGGTATATCTACTGGGCAATGGAACATTACCGAATGGAATCTTCTTTAAATATCATCTTGGAAATAATGCGGCAAAGTCCGACTTTCCTCGCTTCCTACTGCCACCTCGTACAGGATGAAGCCACCATTGCCATCATTTACCAACTCGGGCAGCACCAATTGCCTTTGCTACTTAGTTTCATGAATGAAGACGGAATCGCTCCTTTCGGAAAAGAAGATATTTGTAGTGCTGTCGCACAAATTGCCATAACCAACCCTGAACGAAGATTGGAAATTATTAACTGGTTCTGCCAATTATTGAATTCTTATTACGATCAGTTTGAGCGTGGGGAAGATAATAATATCGCGATAATTGACTATATCACAAATACGTTGATGAATATCCGTGCCATAGAAACGTTGCCTATATTGGAAAAAATCTATAAACGATTCAAAATACCCAATACATTAACAAGAAAAGGAATCAAAGAGATAAAAAAAGAAATGCCACACGCAGAACTGAAGGGATTGGAAGTGGACAGTATGGAAGAACTAATGAACTTATTGAATGAGTTCTTTGCCTTCAATGAGAATAATGAATTTGATGATAACGAATTTGATGAAGAATACGATGACGAGTTTGACGATGATGAATACGACAACTCTTTCTACATTGGAGAACAAACCCCTAAAAAACTCAATATAAAAATTTCTTTGATTGATTCCGACCCGGAAATATATCGTATAGTGGAAGTCCCTTCCGACATCCGTCTGGAAAGTTTTGCGGATGTCATAAATACCGCAATGGGTTGGGAAGGTTATCACATGCATCTGTTTCAAAAAGGGAAAACAATATATACAACCGAAGAATCCGATGACGAGTTTTTGTTTGATCCCGTTAAAACAGTCAACTCATACTCTCTCTCTTTAGGAGAAATCCTTACCCGAAAAGGCTCACATATTAAATATGAATATGATTTCGGAGATAGCTGGATGCATCGAATTACCCTGGAATCACAACAAGCATATAAAAAGGACGAAACACAAGGCATCTTTCTCATAGACGGAGCAAATGCATGTCCGCCCGAAGATTGCGGAGGAATATATGGTTACCAAGAGATGTTGGAGGCATTAAAACAACCACACTCAAAAGCTGCAAAAGAATATCGGGAATGGTTGGGAAAGAATTTCAACGCACACAAATTTAATGCAAAAAAAGTAGAAAGAGAGCTTAGAGACTTCCCGATAAGAATCTTCTAACAATTGTTTCTCCACAGAATAGTAAACTTCATTGAAAACCCATCTTATTCTGAAGCCCATCCTATTCTGTGGAGTATATGGTAAATTCGTCAGTCATATCCAGATAAAAAAGGTCATTTTGTCCTTTAACTCCTTAATACTCATGCTATTTTGTCATATTTTTATACTTGGCAAATCTTTTGAGCCCCTTTAGGTGTTATTAAAAACGTGAAATAAGAAAGGAGAACAAAGATATGAACTTTAACAATTTTACCATTAAATCTCAAGAAGCGGTACAGGAGGCCGTAAACCTGGTACAAAGCCGGGGACAACAAGCCATTGAACCTGTCCACATCATGCAGGGAGTAATGAAAGTAGGCGAAAACGTCACTAATTTCATCTTCCAGAAACTTGGTATGAATGGACAGCAAGTAGCTCTCGTGGTCGACAAGCAAATCGACTCCCTGCCGAAAGTATCCGGCGGAGAACCGTATCTAAGTCGTGAATCCAACGAAGTATTGCAGAAAGCAACACAGTATTCTAAAGAAATGGGCGACGAGTTTGTTTCATTAGAGCCTATCATACTGGCATTGCTGACCGTTAAGAGTACCGTCTCCACGATCTTGAAAGATGCCGGTATGACGGAAAAAGAATTGCGCAACGCTATCAGCGAATTGAGAAAAGGAGAAAAGGTTACATCACAATCCAGTGAAGATACTTATCAATCATTGGAAAAGTATGCTATCAACCTGAACGAAGCTGCCCGTAGCGGAAAACTGGATCCCGTAATCGGACGTGATGAAGAAATCCGCCGAGTATTACAGATATTGAGCCGCCGTACAAAGAACAACCCGATTCTGATTGGTGAACCGGGTACCGGTAAAACGGCTATTGTAGAAGGTTTGGCACATCGTATTCTTCGCGGAGACGTGCCCGAAAACCTGAAGAACAAACAAGTTTATTCACTGGATATGGGAGCACTGGTTGCCGGTGCAAAGTACAAAGGTGAATTTGAAGAACGATTGAAATCAGTTGTCAATGAAGTGAAGAAATCAGAAGGTGATATTATTCTGTTCATTGATGAGATTCACACGCTGGTAGGTGCCGGAAAAGGTGAAGGTGCCATGGATGCCGCCAACATTCTAAAGCCCGCCTTAGCTCGTGGAGAACTACGTTCCATCGGAGCAACAACCCTCGACGAATATCAAAAATACTTCGAAAAGGATAAAGCACTGGAGCGTCGTTTCCAAATCGTTCAAGTGGACGAACCGGATAACTTGAGTACCATTTCCATCCTTCGTGGATTGAAAGAACGTTACGAGAACCATCATCACGTACGTATCAAAGACGACGCAATCATTGCAGCCGTCGAATTGAGTAGCCGTTACATCACCGACCGTTTCCTGCCGGATAAAGCCATTGACCTGATGGACGAAGCTGCAGCCAAACTGCGTATGGAAGTAGATTCCGTTCCTGAAGAACTGGATGAGATTTCCCGTAAAATCAAGCAGCTGGAAATTGAGCGTGAAGCTATCAAACGTGAAAACGATAAACCGAAACTGGAAATTATCGGTAAGGAACTTGCCGAGCTCAAAGAACAGGAAAAGTCCTTTAAAGCTAAATGGCAAAGTGAAAAAACGCTAATGGATAAAATCCAGCAGAACAAGGTTGAGATAGAGAATCTTAAATTTGAAGCAGAAAAAGCCGAACGTGAAGGCGATTATGGTAAAGTAGCCGAAATCCGTTATGGCAAACTTCAGGCTTTGGATAAAGAAATAGAAGATACTCAAAAACAACTGCGTGATATGCAAGGCGATAAAGCCATGATTAAGGAGGAGGTAGACGCTGAAGATATTGCTGATGTTGTTTCCCGCTGGACTGGTATTCCTGTCAGCAAGATGCTGCAAAGTCAAAAAGATAAACTGTTGCACTTGGAAGAAGAACTTCATCAACGTGTAATTGGTCAGGACGAAGCGATTGAAGCGGTGGCAGATGCTGTGCGCCGTAGCCGTGCCGGATTACAAGATCCGAAACGTCCGATCGGGTCATTTATCTTCCTGGGAACCACTGGCGTAGGTAAGACCGAATTAGCAAAGGCATTGGCAGAGTTCCTGTTTGATGACGAAACGATGATGACTCGTATCGATATGAGTGAGTATCAGGAAAAACATAGTGTCTCCCGTCTGGTCGGAGCGCCTCCGGGATATGTTGGATACGATGAGGGCGGTCAGTTGACAGAAGCTATACGACGGAAACCTTACTCTGTTGTTTTGTTTGACGAAATAGAAAAAGCTCATCCGGATGTCTTCAATATTCTGTTACAGGTATTGGATGACGGACGACTGACTGACAATAAAGGAAGGGTGGTCAACTTCAAAAATACCATTATCATCATGACTTCAAATATGGGCAGTTCTTATATACAAAGTCAGATGGAGAAGTTGCATGGTTCCAATAAGGAAGAAGTAATCGAAGAAACGAAGAAGGAAGTGATGAATATGTTGAAAAAGACAATTCGTCCGGAATTCCTGAACCGTATTGATGAAACGATTATGTTCTTACCATTGAACGAAAAAGAAATCAAGCAAATCGTACTTTTACAAATTAAGGGAGTACAGAAAATGCTTGCCGAAAACGGAGTGGAACTGCAATTGACAGAAGGAGCATTGAACTTCTTATCGCAAGTGGGTTATGATCCTGAATTTGGAGCTCGTCCGGTGAAGAGGGCTATTCAACGCTATCTGCTGAATGATCTATCCAAGAAGTTACTATCACAGGAAGTCGACCGAAGCAAAGCAATTATCGTTGATGCTGACGGAGACGGATTGGTATTCAAAAATTAAAAGTCATCATTCAAATAGAATAGGGCTGTCAAACAAGTCCCTAAAATTGAAAATCACCCCTATCAGAGTTTGTTTGAACTCTGATAGGGGTGAAATCATTAAAAAGAAACATGTTAGGCAGCCCCTTTTTTATATTCCTAAATATGTAATTCGCCGAACTTCCGGTTGGCAATTCGGATGACTCATCACCAAAACATAAGTGCCCGGTTGGGGTATTTCCATAGTCAATGAAGGCAAAGCAAATTTATGTTTGCCTCTTAGTTCTCCCTGTGAATCGTAAAGGAATACCATTGTACCTGCCAACAAACCTGTCAGGCATAATGTCCCTTTTTCATTGTCCAAACGGACGTTTACTTCTTTATTTGTTATTGTCTCCATACCCAACATTAAAAAACGTTATTCAGCATCCACGAGCTATATTCCCAAGAATGGTGAACAGCGACAAAGATACATAAAAAGCATCATTATTTACAATATAAGTAGAAGATATTTATTATTGCAAAAGATTACCCAAATAATACTAATTTTTTCCTAAACCTACAAGTGTTTATATAAAAAAAACATGATAACCACCTTAAATGATTATCATGTTCTTTATTCCTATTAAATAAACTATACAGATTACTCTGCAACTTCTTCTTCCTTAATCTCTCCTTCCGGTTTGAATTCTGTAATTCCATTAGAAATTAAGATGTTATACCAAGCAACCAATTTCTTAATATCGGCTACATATACACGTTCACGATCAAAATTAGGTAATACTTCAGCCAAGTATTCACGCAATTGTTCGGGAGTCGCTTTTTTCGGATCGATAGAAGCCTGCGCTGATTTTTCTTTCTCTTTTATTGACTCCAACACATCATACAAAGGAACTTCTGCATCGTCCGTGTACATTGCTATATCTGCCAAAGAGATAATTTTTTCATTACCATAAGCAGGGAAACGTTTCTTTTCAGCATTGACTGATTCAACAATCAACATATTTTTTCCTTGCGAAATAAGTTTGTATAATCCCGGTTTACCTGAGATAGACAAGATAGTCTTCAACATAGTATATATCCTTTTATTTATTAATTATTTTTTTGCGGAGCAAAGGTAATGATTATTTTTAGATAGCAAAGAAATAAGCTCCAAAACCTGTGGAATTAACGGTGTTTCATCATCATTCACTATCACGAAATCGGCATGGCTTCTCTTTACTTCATCACTCATTTGAGCTTCGATACGCTTCATCACCAGTTCTCTTGACGAACAGTCCCGCTTTACAGCACGTTCCACTCTCACTTCCAGCGGCGCATATACCATAACCAGAAAATCAACTTCATCCTTAAAACCAGCCTCCACCAGTATTGCAGACTCCATACCCACCAGCAGTTCACTTTTCAACCGGGCAGCCCATTGTCGGAAATCTTCTTTCACTTGCGGATGAATAATCTCATTCACTTTCCGCACATGATCCTGATGACCGAACATATAAGAAGCCAACAAGGAACGATTCAACTCTCCACCCTGAAACACATCCTGACCAACCAGATCACAAAGCCCCCGACGAATCACCGGATCTGTCTGTGTGATTCGCTTTGCTTCTATATCTGATATATAGACAGGTATTCCCATTATTCCGAGTAGTCTGGAAACAACACTTTTTCCACTACCAATGCCACCGGTTATGCCAATCTTAATCGCCATTAGAAGTAATTTGTTCTATCAGGAAGTCCACTTGCTCGGGAACAATACGTATTTGATTTATTCCACTTGGAAACGACTTCAATTTAACCGTATATTTATCAGAGCCAAGCTTCAGCAATTCTTCATAAGAGATATTGATGATAAAATCGCTTGCTTTTATACTGCGGAACCGTTTTAAGCCCACTTGAAAAGTAATCTGAACTTTGGAAGGAAAAGCACGCAACACCTTATCTGCCGGAAAATTAACTCCATGTAATGGCACTTCGACCGTTTTCTCCGTATAAATATCCACCGGGAAAGTCATTTCTACTGAAGCCGGAACAAACTTCACTCCTCTTTCAGAAGTCAGCGGAATTCGTCGCCGGGTTGTATCGGATATATTCTCCAAAGTTATATTTTGAGTATATGCAGTTGTTATAGTATCCAAAATTCCTTCCGGAGCATAAACCAATACAGAGTCCGGCTTACAAATGGTGTCAGATACATAATATTGAAGTCCGGCTGTCACTTTCCCCTGAAAACGAACAGGAACCAGCTTGGACTTTCCTTCGGAATAGATATATTCTAATGTATCCGGCTTGATCGATAGGATTTTGGAGGATACATTCAGTTGGCTTAATATTTTTTTCTCAAAATCGGAAGCATAAATTTTCACATGATTATCTTTTCCTTTATAATCAAGAAAACCTAGATTGACCGGAAAGAAACTTTTCCCCAACATATAATTGAGAAGCACTGTCCCTTTATCTTTCACTCGAACACGAAGTTCGGAAGGAGGTTCCGAAGTCAACACTACATTGTTAGGAAGATCTTTCATTCGCACCGGGATAGAAAACTCCGCTTCATAATCATTATTGAGCGTCTGAAGCAACCAGAATCCACCGGCTATCAGGAAGAAAAATAAAAAAATTAAGAACTCTCTGCTCTTATCACTGAGCAGAAAATCCTTAATTTTCTTAGATAGTTTTAAATATGTATATTTTATATTCCTACGATCAAACATAGGCATTTATTTACCAACTATTTATTTAGACTGATTGCTAGCCGCTGAAGCATCAGCGAATATAGAATTCTTGTCTATTTTAATCTTTACATTAGAAGCAATCTCAAGTACTATATAGTCGTCAGTAATTTCCTTGATTGTTCCGTGGATACCACCTGCAGTAATCACATTCTGATTTACCTGAAGAGATTTACGGAAATTAGCTATTTCTTTCTGCTTCTTATTTTGAGGACGGATCATAAAGAAATACATGATAACAAACATAGCTATCAGCATGATCCACATCATACTTCCACCTCCGGCAGCACCGGCAGGAGCTTGCAATAATACAGTCAATACGTTCATAAATAATCTGTTTTAGTTTCTACTATATGGACAAAGGTATCAGTTTTTAGTCAACTTACCTTCTTTTTTTAATTGATTAACTATTCCATCCAGCGTACCGTTGATAAAGCTACCGCTTTTAGCTGTGCTATACAACTTCGCAATCTCTACATATTCATTTAACGAAACACTGACCGGAATGTTCGGGAAACTAAGAATTTCTGCTAATGCAGTCTGCATAATGATTACATCCATAAATGCGATGCGGTCCAAATCCCAGTTTTTTGTATTCTCACTCACCAAATGACGATAATAGTCAGAATTCAAAATGGTGCGACGGAACAGACGACGTGCAAACTCCTGATCTTCGTCATCCTTAAATTCCGGAAGCAGTTCCTGGTTGGCACCCTTCTTTTCATCAAAGCGTTTGATTGTTTTCAAGACGAACGTGTCTACAATTTCTTTATCATCATTCCAGTACAGACTCTGGTCTTCCAATACCTGGTCAAGAGAATCATTATTGAAGATGTATGTCTTATAGATTTTTCTCCACAGTTCACGATCAGCTTCGTATGAGTTGTCATCAGAAGCCATATAATCTTTATAGATATCGGTTTCTACAATTTTCTCATAAAGCTCTTTGATAAAGTCCTGGTCGTTTGTCCAGGTTCTTTTCTGATTGGCTATAAACTCGGACAATTGTTTATTGACTTCCAATTGAGCAATAAACTTGTTATCTACGAACTTCCTGTTGGGATACAACTCCTCTTTCGTAGGTGCCAATTTAGCTTTTGCCGCATCAATACGTTTTTGTGCATACTCTGTCAATGCTATCATCAGCATTAGCAAATAGTTGTAAAGGTCATACGCCTTTGAAAGACTAAAGAATAACTCTTTCTCCGCTGAGTCTAGATTTTTGCTGCCATTCTGATAATAGGCATATACTATCTGTATAATCTTAAGACGAATAAGAACTCTGTTGATCATAATTCAAATTAATACTGTTGTTATCGAACTGCAAAAGTAGATATTTTTAATGAGTTTCCACTAATAAATCACATTTTTTAATGCAGTATTTGATTCTCTGCGCTTTTTCTTTTGACAGTTTAAAAAAAATATCCAATTTTGAAGCCGATTATAAACGGACCGAAAGATATGGAAGATTTAAAAAAGAAAATGAGCGCAGACATGAATGATAAGGAGATCGTATTCTCCAAGTCCATTAAGGCAGGTAAACGCATCTATTACCTCGACGTAAAAAAGAATCGTAAAGATGAAATGTTCCTGGCTATTACAGAGAGCAAAAAAGTGATAACGGGAGAAGGCGATGATTCTCAAGTTAGTTTCGAGAAACACAAAATCTTCCTATATAGGGAAGACTTTCAGAAGTTTATGGCAGGACTCGAAGAAGCAGTCAATTTCATTGAGTGCAGCGACGCAAACGAATATATCGCCCGCCTGAACATCGAAGCTGATGAAGAAAATGAACGGAAAGCAATCGAAGAAGCCCGGGAAAACAAATTGGAGAGCGAAATTAAGATTGATATTGACTTTTAAGAAAGTAACTCTTTGATATTTCAAAAAAAAGATGTACTTTTGCACCGCTTTTTTGCAACATCGTGTGATAATCCACATCGTGTGATGGTGAATTAAGCAAACTAACTTAATTTAGAGTAACACAATTTTTTAAAGAAATGAAATCAATTGAAGTAAAAGGAACTGCAAGAACAATTGCAGAACGCTCTTCAGAACAAGCAAGAGCTTTGAAAGAAATTCGTAAAAACGGTGGTGTACCTTGTGTACTTTACGGAGGTAATGAAGTAGTTCACTTCACAGTGACTAACGAAGGACTTCGTAACTTGGTTTATACTCCGCACATCTACGTTGTAGACCTGATTATCGATGGCAAAAAAGTAAACGCTATCCTGAAAGATATTCAGTTCCACCCGGTAAAAGATACTATCCTACACGTTGACTTCTATCAAATTGACGAAGCTAAACCTATCGTAATGGAAGTTCCTGTACAGTTGGAAGGTCTTGCAGAAGGTGTGAAAGCCGGTGGTAAACTTGCACTGCAGATGCGTAAGATCAAAGTGAAAGCTTTGTACAATGTAATTCCTGAAAAGTTGACCGTTAACGTTTCTCACCTGGGATTGGGTAAGACTGTTAAAGTTGGCGAATTGAGCTTCGAAGGTCTTGAACTGATTAGCGCAAAAGAAGCCGTTGTATGTGCTGTTAAGTTGACTCGTGCAGCAAGAGGTGCAGCAGCAGCAGCCGCTGGTAAGTAATTGAGATTATCCCTGTAAAAAGATATACTTCAAACGCAGATTAATGCAGATTAAAGCAGATGTTCAGTCTGCATTAATTTGTATTAATCTGCGTTTCTCTTTCTATATTAATGAACTGTTTTACGGAAATACGATGATAAAATACTTAGTTGTCGGACTGGGAAACATTGGTCCCGAATATCATGAGACCCGACATAATATCGGATTCATGACAGTAGAAGCATTGGCTAGAATCAATAACGCTCCCCCTTTTATGGATGGACGATATGGATTCACTACCAGCTTTTCTATCAAAGGACGCCAGTTGATTTTGCTTAAGCCATCGACTTTTATGAACCTGAGCGGACTGGCCGTTCGCTATTGGATGCAGAAAGAAAATATTCCATTGGAAAATGTACTGATCGTAGTAGATGATCTGGCTCTTCCCTTTGGAACTTTACGCCTGAAGGGAAAAGGGAGTGATGCAGGACATAATGGATTGAAGCATATCGCCGCTATTCTGGGCACTCAAAACTATGCCCGCCTGCGATTTGGTATCGGAAATGATTTTCCACGTGGCGGACAGGTTGATTATGTACTCGGACACTTCACTGACGAAGATTGGAAAACAATGGATGAACGACTGGAGATGGCAGGGGAAATTATAAAAAGTTTCTGCCTCGCCGGTATTGACATCACAATGAACCAGTTCAATAAAAAATAATAGACTAGTCCTATAAAAATAAAGATAGCAATGAACGGTTAGCGATAAATGACAACGTCAACTGATACTAACCAACGAATTGCTTATCACTAAACAACTAACTAAAATGGCCGAAGCAAGAATAGATAAATGGATGTGGGCTGTCCGCATCTTCAAGACACGTACGATTGCAGCAGAAGCCTGCAAAAAAGGACGCATTACCATCAACGGTTCTCTAGCCAAAGCTGCCCGTATGATAAAACCGGGAGACGTTATTCAGGTGAAGAAACCGCCTATCACTTATTCATTCAAGGTATTACAAACTATTGAAAAACGTGTGGGAGCCAAACTTGTATCGGAAATGATGGAAAACGTAACTACTCCCGATCAATACGAACTGCTTGAAATGAGTAAAATCAGCGGATTCGTAGATCGTGCACGTGGAACCGGACGACCGACCAAGAAAGACCGCCGGGAACTGGAAGAATTTACAACTCCGGAGTTCATGGATGATTTCGACTTTGATTTCGATTTTGACAGTGAAGAATAATAAATGGGAATTTAGCGGTTAGGCTGAAAGCCTTACAATTATATATTTATTGGGGTGCCCTGAAAGGGCTTAATTATATAGCGTAGGGCAACGCCCTACGTAAAAACGGCAATCTGAATTTGCGCCCTGAAAGGGCATAATTGTATACAGTTCCGCCCTTTCAGGGCTTGTGGCTGGTGTGCTTTTTTCGTAGGGCGTTGCCCTACGCTATATAATTAAGCCCTTTCAGGACACCCCGCAAAATTTACCGTTTATAGGTTTGCCTTAACAGCATCAATCAATTCCTGATATTCTGCATCAGTCAGATAAACCTTCCCTGGGTTCATTTGGAATATACCTCCATAATCAGGTCCATCCACATACTTAGGCGCTAAATGAAAATGTAGATGAGACAATTTATCCGAGTAAGCACCATAATTAATCTTTTCCGGTTGGAAAGCTTTTTGCATGGCACGAGTGACACGCGCTACATCTGCCATAAAAGCATTACGGTCTTCATCACTCAATTCATTTAAATCGTTCACATGGTCTTTGTAAGCAACAAGACAACGTCCACGATAGGTTTGTTCTTTAAACAGAAACACACGTGACACACTCAATTGCGCTATCTCAATCATCAGATTATGCAGCGTTTCATTGTTCTGGCAATACAGACATTCTTTCGGATCACTCTTCATGATATTATTATTTTAAGTTTTTATCGTTGCAAAAATAAGTATTCCATTCTTATCCGGCTTGTACTTTTTCGTTTTTTTGATCGACTAATTGGTATACATCCTCTTTTTCACCTACCACCCAAACAACATCACCTTCTTCGAGCGGAGCATTTACATCGGGAACCATCAACGTACCGTCTTCACTCTCAACGCCCGCTATCATGCAATGATATTTGTCGCGAATACCCGATTCACGAATCGTTTTACCCAGAAAAACAGAATCACTGTCAATGATAAATTGCTTCAAAGCCATTTCACTCTTTTCATAGACCTCCCAGTCTATCTTCGCTCCATTTTGCATCGCTTCATTAAAGACGTTCAATTGTTCATCTGTTCCTATCACCTGTATCTTATCCATAGGAAACAGTCGGACAGAACCACCCGGAATATTAATACGCCTCTTTCCACGAAGGATAGAAGCCACATGAACTCCAAACTTCTTTCCCAGATTCAGTTCCATCAATGTCTTTCCTGCCCAACAAGATTCACCCGGAATTTCCATATCAGCAAGATGTAAATCATGTGACAACAAACGCCCGGCATATTCCGGTTTTTTCTCTCCCAAATACTCTGCACGTACATCTCTGGAACGAAGATTCTGAAAAAAGCGACGTTCAATCAGTATCGATTGCTTCTTCAGACGGCGAGACCATACCATCAGCAAAACGACAAGTACGGCCACACCAATAATCAAGCCGATAGACGCCTTAAATAATCCGGAAATAACAAAGATGACAAAAAGCACTGCTATCATAATGCGAATCACGATTGTTGATAACAATGGTGCACGATTAGCACGATTATCATGCCATAAAGTCATAAACTCGACCGAATGGTTCTTTTTCACCATGATGGCACGCAAGAAAGGGGCAATACACAGAATGATAAATACGGCTCCTAATAAAGACGCCCAGAAATGAGGCAGATTCTCTTTAAAGAATGGCACAACAAAACGAAAAGAGAGCGCAACAATCGATATGCTGACAATTGAATAAACAACTGTAATACGTACCATTGCCAAGATTAGCTTCTTCCACAAATTCTCATGATTGAGTGCTGTTTGCGAACCGGAGGAGTAACGCATCATCATTTTTTTCCATGATTCCGGAAGATGCGCATCTACAAAAGTGGAAGCCGGCTCGGCAAAACGAATCATGTAAGGAGTCAGGAAAGTAGTAATGACAGAGACTGCTACTACTATCGGATACAGAAAATCACTCGTTACATGCAAGGAGACTCCCAAAGAGGCAATAATAAATGCAAATTCACCGATCTGCGTTAAACTAAAGCCGCATTGCATAGCCGTCTTTAATGGTTTTCCGGAAAGTATGACACCGAAAGTACCAAAAACAGACTGCCCCAAAATAACAGCCAAAGTGATTACTATAATAGGAACAGCATATTCTACAATCATTGCCGGATCTACCATCATACCAACCGATACGAAAAAGATAGCTCCGAAAAGGTCCTTAACAGGCTTCACCAGCCGGTCTATGGATTCCGCTTCAATCGTTTCTGCCAAAATAGAGCCCATAATAAATGCACCAAATGCAGCAGAGAAACCTGTATGAGCTGCCATCACTACCATGCCGAAGCAAAGTGCCAACGACACAATAAGCAGAGTCTCCTCTCCCATCAATTTCCGGCAGCGTTTCAAGAATTCAGGAATCAGATAGATACCGACAACAAACCACAGAATAAGGAAAAACAATAATTTCCCGATACTCTCCAACATCTCGGTACCTTCAAAATGTTGGCTTACCGCCATAGTGGAAAGCATCACCATTAATACAATAGCCAAAATATCTTCCAAAATCAAGATACTCAACACTAGTCCGGTAAACTGTTTCTTCCTTAATCCCAAATCGTCAAAAGCTTTATAAATAATAGTGGTAGACGACATCGCAATCATACCACCCAGAAACAGACTGTCCATCCGGTGCCAGCCAAAGCCCATACCGACTCCTATACCCAACAAAATCATACAAAAGATGATGGTACAGGCAGCAATGATGGCAGAACCACCCACCTTGACAATCTTCTTAAAACTAAATTCCAAACCAAGAGCAAACAGCAAGAAAATAACACCAATATCCGCCCAAGTCTTAATATTGGCAGTATCCATCACTGAAGGAGTATACGGCATATGCGGACTTGCCAGGAATCCGGCAACTACATATCCCAAGACCAGAGGTTGCTTCAACTTCTTAAACAACAAAGTCATAACACCGGCACAGATCAATATCAGTGCGAGGTCAGCTATAAGAGTAGGTAATTGAGACATTATTTCATCGTATTTGATGACAAAATTATATTATTTCTATGGGATAAACAACATATCTACTGATATGTTTTGCAATAACGTCCTAAAATAAGTTAGCCCCGGATAGAGTCGATACTTATCCGGGGCTATACACAACAACCAGCTTATTTCTTATTTTCTAAAAGGAGGTTTCACTACCACTGCTTTTAACTTCCGACCACGCATATCAATACAGATTTCCGTGCCCACTTTACTATATTCCGGCTTTACATATCCCATGCCGATACCAATCTTACGGGTAGGCGACATCGTACCGGAAGTAACCACTCCTACTTGCTCGCCTTCAGCATTTACCAGTTCATAGCCGTGGCGGGGAATCCCGCGGTCAACCATTTCAAAACCAACCAGTTTACGGGTAACACCTTCCATTTTCTGTTTTTCCAGCAGCGGACGGTTGATAAAATCCTTACCTTCCACAAACTTAGTAATCCAGCCCAGTCCGGCTTCTATCGGAGAAGTAGTATCATCCAAGTCATTACCATACAGACAGAAGCCCATTTCCAACCGAAGTGTATCACGAGCTCCCAAACCGATAGGTTTAATGCCGTATTCCTCACCAGCTTCAAAAACCGCTTTCCATATACGATCAGCAACAGACGGATAGAAATAAAGTTCGAAACCTCCCGCACCGGTATAACCCGTATTGGAGATTATCACATTCTCTTCACCTGCAAACGTTCCAACTTTAAATGTATAATATGGAATAGAAGCAAGATCAATGTCCGTCAACTTTTGCAGAGCTAGAACAGCCTTCGGGCCCTGTACAGCGAGTTGAGCTATGTTGTCCGAAGAGTTTTCCAACTCGGCCCCTTCCGTATTGTGAGAAACGCACCAGTTCCAGTCTTTTTCCATATTGGCAGCGTTGACTACCAGCATGTATTTTTCCGGCTCGTACTGATACACCAGCAAATCATCTACAATACCTCCCTCTTCATTTGGAAAACAGGTATATTGTATTTTACCCGGAGCCAATGCCGCCACATTATTGGAAGTTATTTTCTGCAGAAAGGCTAATGCTTGTGGTCCTTTCACCCAAAATTCTCCCATGTGCGACACATCAAATACACCGACACTTTGACAAACAGTCAGATGTTCGTCAATGATACCAGAGTACTCAATAGGCATATTATAACCTGCAAACTCGTGCATCTTAGCACCGAGTATGATATGTTTCTCTGTAAACGGAGTGGTTTTCATTATTTTAAAGTATTAAGTATTAATCAAGTATTAAGTTTTAAGTATTACCTGTGTTTACCACCTTTTTTATTTGGAAGCTACCAGTTCAGCTATTTTCACGATCACTTTCATAGCTTTTTCCATATTCTGGATAGGTACGAATTCGTAACGTCCGTGGAAATTCAGACCACCGGCAAAGATATTCGGACAAGGCAATCCTTTGAAAGAGAGCTGCGCACCATCCGTACCTCCACGAATCGGTTTTACGTTCGGTTTCACGCCAACGGCTTCCATAGCTGCAAAAGCAGTATCGATGATGTGCATTACCGGTTCTATTTTCTCACGCATATTATAATACTGGTCGCGCAGTTCGAGTGTCGCAGTACCAGCTCCATATTCAGCGTTCATTTGAGCTACCAGACGTTCCATCTCTTTTTTGCGGTCCTCAAATTTTGCACGGTCATGATCGCGGATGATATAAGACACAGTGCTTTGCTCCACATCCCCCTGAATACCGATCAAATGATAGAATCCTTCATAGCCGGTCGTATGTTCCGGTCTTTCCTGTAAGGGAAGCATCGTGATAAACTGATTGGCAAGATAGATAGAGTTAATCATCTTATCCTTGGCATATCCCGGATGCACATTACGTCCTTTAAAGGTTATTTTTGCGGCAGCGGCATTAAAGTTCTCAAACTCCAACTCCCCTACTTCACCTCCATCCATCGTATATCCCCATTCGCAACCGAATTTCTCTACATCGAATTTATGAGCACCTTCACCGATTTCTTCGTCAGGATTGAAGCCGATACGGATTTTACCGTGTTTGATTTCGGGATGTTCCTTCAGATAAACCATCGCTGATACAATTTCCGCAATACCCGCTTTGTCGTCGGCACCGAGCAACGTTTTTCCGTTGGTTACAATCAAGTCTTCCCCCTTATGATCCAGCAATTCCGGGAATTGCGACGGAGAAAGAATCACATTCTCTTCAGCACAAAGCACAATATCCGAGCCATCATATTTTTCCACAATCCGCGGAGTGACATCTTTACCTGTCATATCAGGACTTGTATCCATGTGGGCAATAAATCCGATAGTGGGTACTTCTTTATCTATATTGGCAGGAAGTGTAGCAAAAAGATAGCCATGCTCATCCAAAGTAATATCTTCCAATCCCAAAGATTCCAACTCTTTTTTCAAGTATTCAGCAAAAATCATCTGCTTCGGAGTACTTGGAGTAAGCCCAGTCGATTCATCAGATTGTGTATCGAAACTTACATACTTTAAAAATCTGTCTACTAAAGTCATTTCTATTTACGATTTAACGATTTACAATTTACAATTTGATAGTTTATAGTGCCGTAAAGGTAAAAAAAGAGCCGTGAATTACAAAGCAATTCACGGCTCTTTTTTATTGTATACTTTTATCCGGATATTTAAATATCCTATTTAGCAGCTTTAAAAGTGGCTGCTACCATCAAAGCAATGTGTACATACTTTGCATTTAGGTAAGCCGATGGCCTCAATCAACGTTTCCAGCGTGTTAAACTTCAATGAACTTAGTCCGAAACGCTCGGCAATAATGCTAACCATCTTTTCGTATTCCGGAGAACCGGTAGTGGCATATTTCTCCAGATTCTTATTTTCATCACCTTCCAGTTCCTTGATAATGCGGCGGGTTATCAACTCCAAAGCATTTTTGGAAGCCGAGAAACCTACAAACGGACAAGCGTAAATCAATGGCGGGCAAGCGATACGCATGTGTACCTCTTTTGCTCCATAATCATACAGAATCTTCACATTATCACGCAGTTGAGTTCCCCGTACAATAGAATCGTCACAGAACAACAAACGTTTATTTTGCAGCATCGCACGGTTTGGAATCAGCTTCATCTTGGCTACCAGCGAACGCATCTCCTGATTGCTGGGAGTAAAGCTGCGCGGCCACGTCGGTGTATATTTCGAGATAGCACGATGATAGGGAACTCCTTTTCCTTCGGCATATCCTAAAGCCATGCCCACTCCCGAATCAGGAATACCGCAAGCGCAGTCTACTTCCGATTCATCCGTCTGCCCCATTTTCAATCCGCTGGTGAAACGCACTTCTTCCACATTCTTTCCTTCATAGCAAGACGTCGGGAAACCATAGTACACCCACAGGAACGAGCAAATTTGCATATCCTCATTGGGTTTGCGAAGCTGGTCGATGTGATCGTCATACATGCGAACAATCTCACCGGGACCTAAATATCTCTCAATCTCATAATCCAAATTCGGGAAGCTGGACGATTCGCTCGTTGCAGCATAAGCACCGTCTTTCTTTCCAATCACTACCGGAGTACGTCCCCATCGGTCACGAGCAGCGATGATGCTACCATCTTCCGTCAGGAGCAGCATAGAGCAAGAACCTTTAATGTGATTAAACACATTTTCGATACCTTCAGCAAAGGTTCTACCTTGTATAATAAGTAATGCGATAAGTTCCGTCTGGTTAGTGCTGCTCGAACTAAGTTCGGCGAAGTGCATGTTTTGACTGAGAAGTTCTTCTTCCAATTCCTGGATATTGGCTACTTTAGCGACTGTGACAATGGCGAAGCGCCCGAGATGAGAATTGATGATGATAGGCTGTGCGTCTGTGTCGCTAATGATGCCGATGCCGGCGTTTCCTTTAAATTTGTCTAGTTCTCCTTCAAATTTGGTTCGGAAATAAGTACTTTCCAAATTGTGAATGGAGCGGATAAACCCTTTTTCCTCACTGTATGTTGCGAGTCCTCCTCGCTTGGTACCCAGATGTGAGTTATAATCTGTGCCATAGAATAAATCAGTCACGCAACTAGTTTTCGAGACTGTTCCGAAAAAACCTCCCATGTTGTTCTCTTTATTGATGATGTTTTAAAAAAGATGGCGCAAAAGTACAAAAAAGAATCCGTCCTATAAAAAAAGTACTCCGCAAAGTTTTAGTTTTCTTTGCGAAGCACAACTAATATTTATTAAAAAACGAGGAATCCGTAAACAATCTTTTTACCTGAATCTTATTTCCATTTCCTGATTGTTTTCAAGTCGGCGGGAGTTGCTTCTATCAGACTTATTGCAAATCCTCCACTGCGTGCCAACTTCACAGACATCTTATTCTTGTTTGTCACCAATCCTTTTTTTATCTGATAAGAGGTCGGATTCTTTTCAAAGTCGGCATCTTTTCCGTCAGCATAAAGAGTGGCTACATATTGTTTTCCCGGTTCAAGAAAATCAAGCGTAAAAGCAGAGGTACGGAGATTTTCGTCGGTGATGCCGCCTACAAACCAGTTATCAGTACCTTTCGCTTTACGGGCAACCGTGATATAATCTCCCGGTTCTGCTTCCAGATATTTGCTGTCATCCCAATCAACAGCTACGTCTTTGATAAATTGAAACGCGTCCATGTGGCGTTCGTAGCTTTCCGGAAGGTCGGCTGCCATTTGCAAAGGGCTGTACATCGTTACATAAAGCGCTAATTGTTTAGCTAAAGTAGTACGTACAAAGCTGTGATCGCCCGACAGAAAAGATAGTTTGGTATCAAAAATACCTGGCGTATAATCCATCGGTCCGCCAATCTGACGGGTGAAAGGAAGCAAAGTGGTATGGAACGGTTTGTTGCCTGCAAAAGCTTCATATTCCGTGCCACGAGCCGATTCGTTACCAATCAGATTCGGGTAGGTACGACATAATCCTGTGGGACGGGTTGCTTCGTGGGCATTTACACATATCTTATATTCGGCAGCTTTTTCTACCGCATATAAATAATGGTTATTCATCCACTGTCCGTAATGATGTTCTCCACGAGGAATAATGTTACCTACATATCCACTCTTCACAGCATTATACCCGTTATCTATCATAAACTGATATGCTTTATCAAGATGACGTTCGTAGTTACGTACAGAAGCAGAGGTCTCGTGATGCATCATCAGCTTTACCTCTTTTTCCTTTGCATACGCATTGAGCATTTTCACATCAAAATCAGGATACGGAGTGACGAAATCAAAGACATAATCCTTCGAATTTCCAAACCAGTCTTCCCAACCTTCATTCCAGCCTTCCACCAATACCTGGTCGAATCCATGTTCGGAAGCAAAATCGATATAACGTTTCACTTTATCATTGTTGGCTGAATGGCGTCCGTTTGGCTTTGTTTGGGAATAATCCGTCTGTCCAAGTTTCACCGAATAAACATCATCCGTATACGACCAGGAACCTTTTCCGGTGATCATTTCCCACCACACTCCGATATATTTCACCGGCTTAATCCAGGAAACATCTTCATAAATACAAGGCTCATTCAGGTTCAAAGTCAATTTGGAAGCCAGAATATCACGGGCATCATCACTTACAATCACCGTACGCCAAGGTGAACGACAGGGAGTCTGCATATACCCCTTATCTCCTTTCGCATCAGGAGTCAGCCATGATTCAAAAATCAGGTTCTGATCGTCCAGATTCAGATGCATACAAGAATAGTCGATCAAAGCGGCTTCATGCAGATTGATATACAATCCATCGGCCGTTTTCATTTGCAGGGAAGTTTGTACACCTGTCGGAGAGAAAGGTGTTTGAGAAGCATTTGGAGTAATTGCCCCTTGCAATAATCCGCGAATTTCTGAAAGTTTGGATTCGGTATAGTCATATTCCTGCGTATCATAATCGCCGGGAATCCAGAAGGCTGTATGATCGCCAGCCATAGCGAATTGAGAATGTTCTTCTTTGATAACGAAGTAATTCAGATTTTTCTGCTGTGGAAATTCATAACGGAATCCCAAACCATCGTTATAAAGACGAAAACAAATAATCAGATTACGATCTTGTGCCTTTTGATTCAAGGTGACAGCCATTTCATTATAATGGTTGCGGATGGATTTCACCTCTCCCCACACAGGCTGCCATGTTTCGTCAAAAGTAGCAGTTTTCGTATCGATCAGCGTGAATCCGTTCATCAGCCCCGGATCATTCTTTAATTCCAATCCCAGTTTCGAAGGTTTAATTACTTCTTTTCCTTTATAAGAGAGTTCGTACACCGGTTCTCCTTGCGCATTGACAGAGAAATTAAGCTTTAATTGTCCGTCAGGAGAAGTGATACTTTCGGCTTTAGCTGATGTGCCGAAGAAAAAAGAGAGCAACAGACAGAGCCCTATTACAGTTCCTATTTTCATGTTCTTCATGATATAAATGAGTTAGTTAATAATCGTATGGCAAAGATAGACCGGAAACACAAGAGGTGTTTTTCTTTATAAAGAAAATATAGAGGGATACAGAACAAAAAACAGAATAAGTATTTAAGAATAAAGCAGATAACATATTTTGAGACTAGAAAAAATATAGTGTCTATGGTGAATAAATTAAAAGGATTAAATATGAATATTGCATAATCTTCCTATATTTGCAAATTATTATCTCAATCACAATAAACATTTTATTATTCATATGGCACAACGCCTTAATTTATCCCGGAGGTTTCGAGCAACTCGAAAAGGATTTTGAAGTCGCCTAAATAATATCAATCTTTCAATCAAATGAGCAAAGAAGTTATCTATATCTTTATCGGCGGAGGCACGGGTAGTGCATTGCGTTATTTCATTCAGTTGTTAATGCACGAACGAATCGTCCCCTACCATTTTCCATGGGCCACTTTCACCGTCAATCTCCTCGGTAGTTTTCTTATCGGCCTATTTTATGCCCTTTCAGAACGGTTTCACCTTCCGTTCGAGGTGCGCCTATTTCTGACGACCGGTTTATGCGGAGGATTTACTACGTTCTCTACTTTCTCCAGTGACGGCGTAGGTCTACTGAAAGGAGAATTTTACGGAGTATTTATTCTATATACATTAATAAGTATAGGTATAGGATTGGCCGCTGTGGTAGCCGGCGGATATGTGGGAAAGGCATGATGAAAAGAAGCCCAATCAAACCCGTCCGCGTTGTTCCTCCCATGATGGAAGAGCAGGAAGTCAGTACTACTACCCTACAGGAATGGCTCGACAGAGAAGAAACCGTCTCTCATCTTTTATTCTGTAAAGGAAAAGAAGAAGGTATCGACAAATCTTATAAAAGTTTCAAGAATTGTACTTTCCAAAATCAGACATTCAGCGAATGTAAATTCCGTTCTTCCCAACTGACCGATGTCAGGTTCGAGAACTGTGATTTATCCAACATCTCTTTTGCTGAAAGTTCGCTTTACCGGGTAGAATTCATTTCCTGCAAACTATTGGGTACCAATTTATCTGAAACAACGATGAATCACGTCTTGCTGCACGACTGCAATGCCGGTTACATCAACCTCGCCATGAGTAAAATGAATCAGGTACGTTTTGCACACAGCCAGCTCCGCAACGGAACTCTGAACGACTGCCGTTTTTCATCTGTCGCTTTTGACGGTTGCGACCTTGTAGAAGCCGATTTCTCACATGCTTCGCTCCGCGGAATAGATTTGCGCACTTCCCGCATCAGCGGAATCACGCTCAACATCAGTGATCTGGAAGGGGCTGTCATCACCTCCTTGCAGGCTATGGATTTGCTTCCACTGTTAGGGGTTATTATCGAAGATTAAAATCCTGCAAATTCACCCCGCCACACTCAAACAAAAAACATCGTCCCGTTGTTATAATATAAGGTCGGACTAACGACATATAGGGAATAGGCTCAAAAAGAATACCTATTTATAGTGATTTCTCACTCCCTGTCAAGTCCGTACTTTTGCAGAAATTTTATTCAAAAACAATAGAAACGATGAAAATTGAAAAAATTGTAGCTCGAGAAATTCTCGATTCAAGAGGTAATCCCACAGTAGAAGTTGACGTAGTATTGGAATCCGGCATCACAGGACGTGCATCTGTACCGTCTGGTGCTTCCACAGGTGAACATGAAGCATTGGAGCTTCGCGATGGTGATAAAAAACGCTATGGTGGAAAAGGAGTACAAAAAGCGGTTGACAATGTAAATAAAATCATCGCTCCGAAACTGGTTGGTATGTCTTCGCTCAATCAGAGAGGTATCGACTACGCAATGCTGGCATTGGACGGCACTAAGACTAAATCCAATTTAGGTGCCAACGCTATTCTCGGTGTATCTCTTGCCGTAGCCAAAGCTGCCGCCAACTATCTGGATCTTCCTCTATACCGTTACATCGGTGGAACAAATACCTATGTAATGCCTGTACCGATGATGAACATCATCAACGGTGGTTCACATAGCGATGCTCCTATCGCATTTCAGGAATTTATGATTCGCCCTGTCGGTGCCCCTTCTTTCAAAGAAGGTCTGCGGATGGGTGCTGAAGTATTCCATGCCTTGAAGAAGGTTTTGAAAGACCGTGGTTTAAGTACTGCTGTAGGTGATGAAGGAGGTTTCGCTCCTAACCTCGAAGGTACCGAAGATGCCCTGAACTCGATCCTTGCCGCTATCAAAGCCGCAGGCTACGAACCGGGTAAAGATGTAATGATCGGAATGGACTGCGCTTCTTCTGAATTCTACCACGATGGTATTTATGATTATACCAAGTTTGAAGGCGAAAAAGGCAAGAAACGTACCGCTGAAGAACAAATCAACTATCTGGAAGAACTGATTAACAAGTTCCCTATCGACTCTATCGAAGACGGTATGAGCGAAAACGACTGGGAAGGTTGGAAGAAATTGACAGAACGCATCGGCAACCGCTGCCAGTTGGTAGGTGACGATTTGTTCGTGACTAACGTAGACTTCCTTGCCATGGGTATCGAAAAAGGTTGTGCCAACTCTATCCTGATTAAAGTAAACCAAATCGGTTCGTTGACAGAAACATTGAACGCTATCGAAATGGCTCACCGCCATGGATACACCACTGTTACCTCTCACCGTTCGGGTGAAACAGAAGACGCTACTATCGCTGATATCGCAGTAGCTACCAACAGCGGACAAATCAAGACAGGTTCGTTGAGCCGTTCGGATCGTATGGCTAAATATAACCAACTGCTCCGTATCGAAGAAGAACTCGGCGACTTGGCTGTATATGGATACAAGAGAATCAAGTAAATCTCTATGCTAGATTATAAAAAAAGCATTCAAGTAAACTACCTGAATGCTTTTTTCTTTTTGAGCCTCTTGTCGGATTCGAACCAACGACCCCGAGATTACAAATCACGTGCTCTGGCCAACTGAGCTAAAGAGGCGGGTGGGTAAGCTTACTATATCGCGCCGCTACAACCAACTACCTTTGCTGCGATCAAGCCCTGGAGGATTCGAAGGGAGCTGGCCGTATAGGACTTACCCGTTTTGCGGTTGCAAAGGTAGACATTTTTATGTATTCTGCAATAGCTGCAGATAACTTTTTTACGAATAAAATACTAACAAGCTACGTTTCAAGCAATTAAAATCGCAAAAAAATATTCAGACAGCAACTTCCCCTGCTTTATTAACTTTAACAACCAGATTTCCCCTACCAACCGATATTATTTGTACCTTTGTGCGCAATTTATAAATGAAGATGACAGAGAACAGAAGCTATTTACAAAAATATGCCATGCATTTTGGCACGTACATGGGAATCTACTGGATATTGAAGTTCATATTATTTCCGCTGGGATTTCACATACCTTTCCTTTCGCTTTTATTTGTAATCCTGACATTATCCGTACCTTTCATCGGATATCACTACGCGAAAATGTACCGGGATAAGATTTGCGGGGGGAGTATCCAATTTTCGCATGCCATGCTCTTCACTATATTTATGTATATGTTTGCTTCCCTATTGGTAGCCGTGGCCCACTACGCCTATTTCCAGTTCATCGATCACGGTTTTATCGTCAACTCTTATATCCAGCTATGGGACGAGTTGATGGCCAACACTCCGGCTTTGATAGAAAACAAAGAAGTTATAAAAGAAACGATAGATACCGCCCGTTCACTTACTTCTATCAATATCACCATGCAACTATTGTCATGGGATGTATTCTGGGGAAGTATCCTGGCCATCCCTACCGCATTGATGGTAATGAAAAAGGCCAAACCGGAAAATGACGGACCCGTTCAATCATAATTTATAAATCATAAATCATAATTCGTACAATGGATATATCAGTTGTAGTCCCATTATTCAATGAAGAAGAGTCACTACCCGAACTCTATGCTTGGATAGAACGGGTAATGCAAGCCAACGGATTCTCATTCGAAGTGATTTTCGTTAATGACGGAAGTACCGACCATTCATGGGAAGTGATCGAAAAGCTGAAAGCTCAATCGGAACATGTAAAAGGTATCAAATTCCGCCGTAACTACGGTAAATCACCCGCGCTCTACTGTGGATTCGCAGAAGCGGAAGGAGACGTAGTCATAACGATGGATGCTGACCTACAAGATAGCCCGGATGAAATTCCCGAACTCTATCGGATGATTACCGAGGACGGTTACGACTTGGTTTCCGGCTGGAAACAAAAGAGATATGACCCTATTTCGAAGACCCTGCCGACCAAGTTGTTTAATGCGACCGCCCGCAAAGTGTCGGGCATCAAAAACCTGCACGACTTCAACTGCGGCTTAAAAGCATATCGAAAAGAGGTAGTAAAGCATATCGAAGTCTATGGTGAAATGCACCGTTATATCCCTTACCTGGCAAAGAACGCTGGATTCAAGAAAATCGGTGAAAAGGTGGTACACCACCAGGCACGTAAATACGGCACGACGAAATTCGGACTAAACCGTTTCGTGAACGGATATTTGGATTTACTTTCTCTTTGGTTTCTTTCCCGATTCGGTATCAAACCGATGCATTTCTTCGGACTGCTGGGATCATTGATGTTTCTCGTCGGAATGATTTCTGTCATCATTGTAGGTGCCAGTAAACTATATGCTATGTCCAACGGTCTCCCCTATCGACTGGTGACCGACTCTCCCTATTTTTATTTGTCACTGACGGCAATGATTATAGGTACACAATTATTCTTAGCCGGATTCCTTGGCGAATTAATCTCCCGCAATGCACCGGAACGGAATAACTATCAGATAGAAAAGAAAATTTGATTCACATTCAATAAGCTGACTATGAAGAATTTAATTCGTATCTTTCTCCTATTGATAATCGTTGGCGGTGCTGTCAGCATTCATACCTCGTGCTCGGACGAGAACGATTGCTCATTGGCAGGACGTCCGATGATGTATTGCACGATATATACCATCGATCCGGACAACCCTAATATTGCACTAAAAGACACGCTCGATTCGTTGACAATCACCGCATTAGGCACTGACTCTATCATTCTGAACAATGAAAAGAATGTGCATACGTTAATGCTTCCACTACGATATACAAGTGACTCTACTGTATTCATATTCAGATATGATCCAAAGCGTAAAAAAGATGATGTTGACACATTATACATTGTACAACAGAATACGCCTTATTTCCAATCCATGGAATGTGGATATATGATGAAACAAAACATTATCAGTGCCAAATTTGGCAAACCAGGAAGACCCGGCCTTCCTCCTCCGTATGGCAATGGACAACCGGACCAAATAGATTCTCTTCATATACAAAATAAAGAAGCCAATACAAATGAAATCCAGAACTTGCAGATATTCTATAATTATCGGCCAGAACGCACACCTGATGAAACGACTAATTAGTCTGCTCCTGCTCTTTTGCATTGGACTTCCGTTGCTGGCCCAACAACAGCGGCCTACGCAAACACCCAAAAGAGATCAGAAAAAGAAAGAGGTTGCCGAGATAGATACCATTCCACTTTACAATGGTACGTATATCGGTGTGGATTTATACGGCATCGGAAGCAAGCTTCTGGGAGGCGACTTTATGAGTTCTGAAGTCAGTGTGGCCGTCAATCTTAAAAACAAATTCATCCCTACCTTTGAGTTTGGCATGGGAGGAACAGACACCTGGAATGAAACAGGTATACACTATAAAAGCAAAATGGCTCCATTCTTCCGAATCGGTGTGGATTACAACACCATGGCAAAGAAGAAAGAGAAGAACAGCTACTTATATGCAGGACTTCGCTATGCATTCAGTTCATTTAAATATGACGTTTCCACAATGCCGGCAGACGATCCCATCTGGGGAGATGCAGTAGGTAACCCCAGTTTAGGAGATGGTTACTGGGGCGGAAGCGTACCTTTCAGCCACTTGGGAATGAAAGGCTCCGTGCAATGGCTGGAAATTGTTTTAGGCGTTAAAGTACGTATCTACAAAAACTTTAACATGGGGTGGTCGGTACGTATGAAATACAAAACCAAAGCATCTACCGGAGAATATGGAAATCCATGGTACGTGCCCGGCTACGGAAAATTTAAATCAAACAATATGGGAATCACTTATTCCCTTATTTACAAATTGCCTCTTTAGAATATAATGACAGGACTAGAGATTTGGTTGCTTGCAATAGGTCTGGCGATGGATTGTTTCGCTGTCTCCATTGCAAGCGGTATCATTTTGAAGCGTACCCGATGGAAGCCCATGCTAATCATGGCTTTTACATTCGGACTTTTTCAAGCAATCATGCCTTTTATCGGATGGATGTTCGCCAAAAGCTTCAGCCATTTCATAGAAAGTATAGACCATTGGATTGCCTTTGCCATTCTTGCCTTCCTTGGCGGCAGAATGATTTGGGAATCTTTTAAAGAAGAAGAGTGCTGCCAGCTATTCAACCCGACCAGTCTGAAAGTGGTATTCACTATGGCCGTCGCAACAAGCATCGACGCGCTGGCAGTCGGTATTTCGTTTGCCTTTTTAGGAGTGCAAAATTATAATGAAATCCTGTCCCCTATCCTTATCATCGGACTTGTTTCCTTCGTCATGTCACTCATCGGGTTGATCTTTGGTATCCAATGCGGCTGTGGCATCGCCCGAAAACTGAAAGCAGAGTTATGGGGAGGTATCATTCTGGTCATCATCGGATTAAAGATATTAATTGAACATTTATTTCTCCAATAAAATGAGTTTTCTCATCAAAAAGAAGAGCGTATGAAAACAAAAAAAAGTTTCCTTTGGCTGGCTTTCCTGATTTTGGCAACCATCTGGATATTAGTCAGGCATAATCAACAAGCTGGCTATTACAGTGTCAAAGGTTTGGTATTTGGGACGGTATACAAGATTACTTACCAATATGACGGTGATTTAAAACCGGAAATAGAAGCTGAACTGAAACGCTTCGATCAATCTCTGTCTCCATTTAACGACAGTTCAGTTATCAGTCGCGTCAACCGCAACGAGGAATTAGTTACCGATAGTTTCTTTCAGAAATGTTTCAACCGTTCGATGGAAATTTCCCGCGAGACAAACGGTGCTTTCGACATCACAGTAGCCCCCCTTGCCAATGCTTGGGGATTCGGTTTCAAAAAAGGCACTTTTCCTGATTCAATCATGATAGATAGCCTGTTGCAAATCACCGGATATGAAAAGGTGAAAATGGACAACGGCAAAGTCATTAAGCAGGATTCCCGTACCATGCTAAGTTGTAGTGCCGTTGCCAAAGGGTATTCGGTAGACGTAATTGCGCAACTGCTCGACCGTAAAGGCATAAAAAACTATATGGTAGATATAGGCGGTGAGGTGGTTGTGAAAGGCAAAAACCCCTCCAAAGGCTTATGGCGCATCGGAATCAATAAGCCCGTCGACGATTCACTGGCCGTAAACCAAGACTTACAAACAATACTTGAAATTTCGGATTTAGGCTTGGCAACTTCTGGAAATTACCGCAACTATTATTACAAAGACGGAAAGAAATATGCTCATACCATCGACCCGAGAACGGGTTATCCGGTACAGCACAGCATCTTGTCTTCCACTGTAATCGCTAAAGACTGTATGACTGCCGACGCCCTGGCTACCGCCTTCATGGTGATGGGACTGGAAGAAGCAGAAGCCTTCTGCAAAGCGAACCCGGAGATTGACGCCTACTTTATTTATAGCGGAGAAAACGGAGAGTTCAATACTTTCTACACGGAAGGAATGAAAAAATACATAGCGAAATAAGATCCGCTTCTTTTCTTTCATTCTCTTCACATGAGGATAAGTCTCAAGCTATCAACCGTTTCGTGTGATTACTCAAAGAAATATGCTTCTTCACATCCTTCACAGTCATTACCGTGAAGGATGTGCCGCATCTCTGGATACGCCATAATAACCGGGAGCAGGCACATACATCGGCTGATTGCGCAAACCGATATTCACCAGTTTTCCTTCTCCACGCAAACGTACCAAATGCGTTTTGGCCGTAGTACGTGCCAAACCACACACTTCCTGAAAATCACGGCGGGTCATCATCTGATGTTCGGCAAAATATTCTTTCAACAGCATATCAATCTCCACCTCTGACACCTTCTCCGAATGACGGACATACTTGGACTGACTGGCGCGAACACCCACAAAATGTCCTTTCAGATTACTGTCAGGGCGAAATCGGACAGTTTTGAAAGCCACCTTATTAGTCTTATGCGGAGTGCTGCGAGTCACTTTCCCCGTAGCCTCCAAAGTGGGATAAAAATAACCGATCCCCTCGATATGCACTTCTTTTCCCTCACGCAACGACTCGCCAAGAATCTTCGATAAGTTATCAAGCACATTCTTTACATCGCCCACAGTCAACGAACTGTAGTCATGAATCTTGTAACAAAGAGTATCCGTATCCACCTTTCCATTCATAAAGATACGCGGATGCAACGCTGCTTCTTCTTCCGAAGAGGCATTAGGATTTTCATACCAATCAAACACAATAGCCATTACTTCTTATCAATTTAAATGTGTAACTTCATCATAGGACAACTTTAATCGGCTATTCGGACGACTGGAATCGGCTGTTCAGTCAACTATTGTCAGCCAACCGGACAACTCCAGTCGGCTTTTCCTAAACAAGCATTAAAGATACAACAAAGTAACGACTTATCCGCATAAGAAAGCTTGTTTTTCATTTCAGGAGAAAATAAACTTTTTCTTAGTTAAATACTTGCAAACCCCATATCTCATGTTATACCTTAGCAGCATCAACCGGTCGAAAAAACAACATTTATTCATTTAAAAAACAAGAAAAATATGAAGACATTAGAATATAACTCAAAACGTTTGGCGAAAAGAATACGGGTATTGATGAAAGAATCGTCAAACGTCATCGTTTCACCGAACATTTCAAAGGAAGAGCTCAAAATGCAAGAATTGCATGAGCAGGAAGCAGATAAGAAAGAAGTACATAAACAGGAAACACATAAGCAACCCGTCCTTCTGACGCAACAAGTGATCGACTTTTTAAAAGTGCGATATGATTTCCGCTACAACCTGCTCACCGAAGAAACTGAATTTCGGCCATTCGGCCAACGAGAAATTCCTTTCTGCCGCATAGACAAGCGAGAACTGAATACTTTCTGCCTGGAAGCCCACAAAGAAGGAATCAATTGCTGGGATAAGGACCTTCAAAGGTACATCTACTCTACCCTAGTGGAAAGCTACCATCCTTTCCGGCTTTATATGGACGAACTACCTATATGGGACGGAACGGACCGGCTGAAGTCTCTGGCGAAACGAGTATCTGACGCCCCTATATGGATAAAAAGCTTTCACACCTGGATGCTCGGACTTGCTGCCCAATGGCTGGGAGTGAATCAAACACAAGCAAACAGCGTAGCCCCGATACTTATCAGCGAAGAACAGGGACGCCATAAATCTACTTTCTGCCGTATGCTGATGCCACCACAACTAGCCCGTTATTATTCGGATAATCTGAAACTAACCGCACAAGGCAATCCCGAACGTCTCCTTGCCGAGATGGGATTACTAAACATGGACGAATTTGACAAATTCGGAGCACAAAAGATGCCATTACTGAAAAATCTGATGCAAATGTCCAGCCTCAACATCTGCAAAGCCTATCAGAAAAATTTCCGGTCACTACCTCGTATCGCTTCGTTCATCGGAACGAGCAACCGAACTGACTTACTATGTGATCCGACAGGCAGCCGCAGATTCATCTGCATTGAAGCGGAACATGATATTGACTGTACCGGAATTGAACATTCACAAACCTACGCCCAACTGAAAGAGGAATTGCTTGCAGGTGCCCGCCACTGGTTCAGCAAAGAGGAAGAACATACCTTACAGCGTCATAACAGCGCCTACTATCATGTCAACCCCATAGAAGACATTGTGCGCAATACATACGTACCTGCCACGTTGGATGAACCGGATTGTCTGTCACTCTCCGCCGCCATCATTCATCAGGAATTGAAAAAGAAGTTTCCAGCCGTACTACGCAACTGCACTCCTATCCAGCTGGCACAAATCCTGACCGCAGCAGGTATCAGCCGACAGCATACGAGATTGGGGAATGTGTATTTGGTGAAGAGGGTGAAGGGTGGTGAAGAGTAAAAATAATGCCGTTCATTCACAGGAAGTAGGTGTGAATGAGCGGATAAGCTTTATGTGAAAAGAGTGGAGAACGATTTATAAAAATAAAGTACATTATTCAAGAACAAAAAAGTTTTAGAATCATCTCCGAGTATTTGGATATTATTCGTTATCTTTGAAAACTTTATTTCATTAATTAATATCATTTGAAATGATGAGAGAAGCCCAAATAGAAGAACTATTTATAAAAAAGTTAGAAGAACTCAAATACTCCTATCGCAGAGATATTCGCGACAGAAACTCTCTTGAACAAAACTTCCGAGAAAAGTTTGAGTCTCTCAACCGGGTAAGGCTGACTGAAAACGAATTTGAACGGCTGAAAACCGAAATTATAACTCCTGATATATTTGCCGCTTCGAAGTTGCTGCGTGAAAGGAATTATTTTCAACGTGAAGATGGCACTCCTCTACATTATACATTAGTGAACATAAAAGACTGGTGTAAGAATGAATATGAGGTTATCAACCAATTGAGAATAAATACAGGAAACAGTAACCATCGATATGATGTCATTATTCTTATTAATGGTATTCCGGTAGTTCAGGTCGAATTAAAAACATTAGACGTCTCACCTAGGAAAGCAATACAACAAATTGTTGATTACAAGAATGATGTTGGTAACGGTTATACCAACTCATTACTTTGTTTTATGCAATTATTTATTGTTAGTAATAGGAGTGACACCCGTTACTTTGCCAACAATCAAAATCAACATTTTAGTTTTGATTCCAACGAGCAATTTCTACCTGTGTATCAACTTGCAAATGAGCGAAATAGAAAAATCAGACATTTAGACTCTTTTGCAGAACTATTCTTACCCAAATGTACATTAGGGGAAATGATTAGCAAATATATGGTTTTGGTAGAAAGCGAGCAAAAACTATTAATTATGCGTCCCTACCAAATCTATGCAGTAAAAGCAATTGTAAACTGCATTCATCAAAATCGGGGTAACGGTTATATATGGCACACTACAGGTAGTGGAAAGACGCTTACTTCTTTCAAAGCCTCCACGTTATTAAAAGATAATCCGGACATAGAAAAATGTCTTTTCGTTGTTGACCGCAAAGACTTGGACAGGCAAACCCGTGAAGAGTTTAATAAGTTTCAAGAAGGAAGTGTAGAAGAAAACACCAATACCGAAACACTTGTAAGACGACTACTTTCTACAGATTATGCAGATAAAGTCATTGTAACGACTATCCAAAAGTTGGGTTTAGCATTGGACGGAAACCATAAAAAGAACTATAAAGAACGCTTAAATCCATTGAGTAAGAAACGAATGGTTTTCATCTTTGATGAATGTCACCGTTCACAATTTGGTGAGAATCATAAAGCTATTAAGGAATTCTTCCCTAATGCTCAATTGTTCGGCTTTACCGGAACACCTATTTTCAATGATAACGCAACACAAAAGACTATAGAAGATGAACATGCTTCCAACAAGACTACTAAAGATATTTTCGAAAAGGAACTGCATGCATACACTATTACAAATGCAATTGATGACAAAAACGTATTGCGTTTTCATGTAGAATATTTTAAAGGAAAAGGGAACATTAATCCTAAGCCGGGAGAAACCATTACTCAACAAGCAGTGATTGAGGCTATTATAGACAAGCACAATGCCGCAACCAATTCGAGGAAGTTTAATGCGATTCTGGCAACCGCTTCCATAAACAATGCCATAGAATATTATAATCTTTTCAAAGAAATCCAGAAACAAAAACAAAAAACAAACAAAGACTATCTACCTCTAAATATAGCCTGCGTTTTTTCACCTCCGGCAGAGGGTAATAAAGATATTCAGCAAATTCAGGAAGACTTGGAGCAAGAAAAAGAAGACAACAAGCAAAATCCTGATGAGAAGAAAGCAGCATTAAAGAGTATTATCAGGGATTATAATAAACAATACGGAACAAATCACAACATTAATGAGTTTGATTTGTATTACCAAGATGTACAAAAGCGCATCAAAGACCAACAATACAGTAATGCGGATTATCCTCACAAAAATAAAATTGATATCGTCATTGTAGTAGATATGCTACTTACGGGTTTTGACTCTAAATATCTCAACACTTTGTATGTAGATAAAAATCTAAGATATCATGGACTGATACAGGCTTTTTCACGTACCAACCGTGTACTAAACGATACTAAACCATACGGAAATATATTAGATTTCCGCCACCAGGAAAATGCCGTAAACGAAGCTATCGCTTTATTCTCAGGAGAAAAATCTAAAGAGCAGGCGAAAAAAATCTGGTTAGTTGATCCAGCTCCTGTAGTAATTGAAAAATATAAAGAAGCCGTAGCAGCTTTAGGTGATTTCATGCGACAAAATAATTTAGCCTGCGAACCTCAGGAAGTGTATAATTTGAAGGGGGATACTTCTCGAATCGCTTTTGTCAAAAATTTCAAGGAAGTACAGCGCTTAAAAACCCAGCTCGACCAATATACAGACTTAAACGAGGAACAACAAACTCAAATTGAAGAGATATTGCCTGAAAACACTTTCCGTTCATTTAAAAGTTCGTACATAGAAACGGCTAAGCAATTTAGGGAAATACAACAAAAAGGCGGCGATAACATTCCTGTAGATATACAGCAACTTGATTTTGAGTTTGTACTTTTTTCCTCAGCATTGATTGACTATGATTACATCATGGGACTAATTGCCGACAGCACTCAAAAGAAACCATCTAAACAAAAAATGACAAAAGCACAAATCATCAACCTGCTTTGTTCAAGCTCTAATATGATGGATGAACAAGAAGATTTAACTGAATACATAAAAAGTTTGGATTGGAATAATGGTCAAGATGTACAATCACTACATGATGGTTATAATGCTTTTAAGATAGAGAAAAATGAAAAAGAGCTATCCGATATCGCAAACAAACACGGACTAACCGCATCTGCCTTAAAAGATTTTACAGATAAAATTATGCAACGCATGATTTTCGACGGTGAAAAACTAACGGATCTCCTTGAACCGTTAGAACTAAGTTGGAAAGAACGCCGTACGAAAGAACTTGCATTGATGGCAGACTTAGTCCCTCACTTAAAAAAACAAGCTCAAGGACGTGAGATTTCAGGATTAGCTGCTTATGAATAACATGAAAAAAAGAATATGAGTAACCAACCTAAAATATATAAATATAAAGATTTGTCGGGATTAGCCGCAAGGTTACGTGGCGATCTGATTGAACACGATTTCGTCTTACTCTACGCTCATAATGGAACAGGGAAAACCCGTTTATCTATAGAATTCAAGAATAAAGGAAAAAAGAAAATAAATGGAGACACTCTCTATTTTAATGCTTTCACCGAAGATCTGTTTCATTGGGACAATGACTTAGAAAATGATATGGACCGTGTTCTTAAAATAAATGCTGATTCAAAATTCTTCAATGCATTTAAAGAATTGGCCTTAGAAGAGAAAATCTTCGCATACCTAGAACGTTATGCGGAATTTGACTTCAAATTTGATTATGAAAAATGGGAAATAAGCTTCAGCAAGCAGGTTCCCAATCCCAAACATAAGTTTAACAACAAAGAGCCTGAGTATATCATTCAGAACAATATTAAAATTTCTCGTGGCGAAGAGAATATTTTTATCTGGTGTATCTTTCTTGCCATCTGCGAACTGGCAATTGATGGTGCAGAAGCTTACAATTGGGTTGAATACATTTACATAGACGATCCAATCTCCTCGTTAGATGACAACAATGCTATTGCTGTAGCCAGTGATTTATCTCAGTTGTTGAAAAAAGGAAAAGATAAGGTCAAATCTGTTATTTCATCTCACCACAGCTTGTTTTTCAACGTCGTTTACAATGAATTAAAGCAAAAACCATGCAAACGATATTTCCTACATAAGAATGGAACTGACGGATATACTCTACAAGCAACTGACGAAACACCTTTTTTCCATCATATAGCCATATTGAGCGAACTCAAACAAGTGATGGAGTCGGGTAAAATCAATACATATCATTTCAATATGTTACGCAGTATTTTAGAAAAGACATCTACGTTCTTCGGATATGACGACTTTTCAAAATGTATTCATGGAGTAGAGGATGAAGTGCTTTACTCACGAGCACTAAACCTACTGAGCCATGGAAAGTATTCTATTTACGAACCTGTAGAAATGGGAGATGACAACAAAGTTCTTTTTATAAAGATATTGCGAGCGTTTTTGGATAAATATCAATTTGACTTACCTATTCTTCTAATTGAAGAAGAAAAAGAAGTGATTGATGCGATTAACAAAGAAAAAATGAGAAATTAAATATGACAGTACAAGATCAAAAACAATTAGGCAAAACCCTTTGGGAAATAGCAGACGGGTTGCGTGGAGCAATGAATGCAGATGACTTTCGCGATTATATGCTATCATTTCTTTTTCTACGCTATTTGTCTGATAATTACGAAGAAGCTGTAAAGAAAGAATTAGGGAGAGATTATCCTCAGTTGGAAGAAGCCAACAAACATAGAGCTTTGGGAATATGGTATAAAGCAAATGAAATGGACGTACCGGAATTTGAAAAACAAATGCGCCGTAAAGTTCATTATGTCATAAAACCTCAATATTTATGGAGTAATATTTCAGAAATGGCTCGTACTCAGAATGGAGAGTTGCTACAAACACTTGAAGAAGGCTTTAGATACATTGAAAATGAGTCATTTGAAAGTACTTTCCAAGGCTTATTTTCGGAAATAAACTTGAATTCGGAAAAGTTAGGCAGAACAGCCTCGGATAGAAATAAGAAACTTTGCACTATTATTCAAAAAATAGCAGAAGGAATTGCCAGATTCTCAACAGATACAGACATTTTAGGCGATGCTTATGAATATCTTATCGGTCAGTTTGCCGCAGGCTCGGGGAAAAAGGCCGGAGAGTTTTATACTCCGCAACAGCTATCAACTATTTTATCTAAAATTGTAATCTTAGATAGTCAAGACCCGGCATTAGGAGAAAAAAATAAATTAGACAGAGTATTGGATTTCGCATGTGGCTCCGGCTCCTTATTATTGAATGTTCGCAGACAGTTAGTGGAAACCGAAGGAAGTATAGGGAAAATATATGGACAAGAAAAGAATATTACCACCTACAACCTTGCCCGTATGAATATGCTGTTGCATGGACTCAAAGATACAGAATTCGAAATACACCATGGCGACACATTGATCAATGACTGGAATATTCTGAACGAAATGAATCCTGCAAAAAAGATGGAATTCGATGCTATCGTTGCAAATCCCCCTTTTAGCTTACGTTGGGAACCTACTGACACGCTAACAGAAGATTTCCGTTTCAAGAACTATGGCATTGCCCCTAAATCAGCTGCTGACTTTGCATTCTTATTGCACGGTTTCCATTTCTTGTCCAATGGAGGAACAATGGCTATCATACTCCCGCATGGGGTATTGTTTCGTAGTGGAGCAGAGGAACGTATCCGAACCAAACTACTGAAAGATAATAATATAGATACAGTGATAGGTTTACCTTCTAATCTGTTCTTTTCAACAGGGATTCCGGTTTGCATTTTAGTATTAAAGAAATGCAAGAAATTTGATGATGTTCTTTTCATCAATGCCAGCGAGCATTTTGAAAAAGATAAGAGACAAAATCGTCTACGAGAAGGAGAAGATGGCAAGCCTAATGATATTCAAAAAATCATAGAAACATATCAATTCCGAAAAGAGGAAGAACGATACTCCCGACGGGTATCTATGGACGAGATTGAACAAAACGGTTATAATCTTAATATTTCTCGGTACGTAAGCACGTTCAAAGAAGAAGAGCCCATTGACATACATGCAGTAATGGCTGAAATCAAAGAACTTGAAGCTAAACGAGCTGATTTAGACAAAGAAATAAATGTTTATCTGAAAGAACTTGGATTGATAGAGTAATAACGATGCCGAAGAATTTTGAAATAAAAAATAGTACAGCCGAGTTCCTCATGTTCGTGATGGAAGGTAAAGAAAACGGTGTACAAGTGACGTATAAAGACGAAACAATTTGGTGCACGCAGAAGGCAATGGCTACACTGTTTGATGTAGGTGTTCCTGCCATCAGTAAACACTTGAAGAATATCTTCGATACAGGTGAACTTTCAGAAAAATCAGTTATTTCCATTTTGGAAACAACTGCCTCAGATGGCAAATCCTATAAAACTTCTTTCTATTCGCTCGATGCTATTATTTCTGTTGGTTACCGTGTGAATTCCGTCCGTGCCACTCAATTCCGCCAATGGGCAACCTACATATTGCGACAATTTGCCATACGTGGTTATGTTATTGATAAAAAGCGAATGGAAAATGGTTCATTCATTGGTGAAGACTATTTCGAACATTTGCTTGCCGAAATTAGGGAGATAAGATTAAGCGAACGTCGTTTCTATCAGAAGTTGACCGATATATATGCTACAGCTATTGATTACAATAAGGATGCACCAACTACTCGTCTATTTTTTAAAAAAGTGCAAAACAAAATGCACTTTGCCGTACATGGTCATACAGCTACCGAACTAATAGTAGAGCGAGCCAATGCACAAAAAGAAAATATGGGATTGACAACCTGGGAAAATGCCCCTAACGGAAAAATTGTAAAACCTGATGTGAGTATAGCAAAAAATTATTTAAATGAATTAGAATTAGAAGATATGGGACGTTTGGTCAACGCTACTCTAGATATGGCTGAACGTATGGCAAAACGGCATATCCCTATGACTATGGAAGATTGGGCAAGACGAATAGATATTATTCTCGAAGCTGGAGATAATGCAGTATTGATTGATGCTGGTAAAGTTACCGCAGAGTTTGCTAAATCTTTTGCAGAATCAGAGTTCGAAAAATATCGAATTGTACAAGACAGGTTATTCTGTTCTGACTTTGATCGGTTTGATGACAACGACATCCTTTCATTCGATTTTAACCTTAAATGAAGAATAACAGTTATGGCAAATAATAACAATACAAAAAACCTCAATGTTCCAAATTTGAGATTCCCGGAGTTTAAGGGGGAATGGAAAGAAGCACCATTAACCAAGTATTTAGAATTCAAAAATGGATTAAACACTGATTCGAAGAAATTTGGGAAAGGAGTGAAATTTATATCGATTATGGATATACTCAACAATCAATATATTACTTACGATAACATTATAGGTTTAGTAAATGTTGATATTGAAATTCAAAAAAGATATGAAGTTAATTATGGTGACATTCTTTTCCAACGAAGTTCTGAAACTATTGAAGATATTGGTCGCGCAAATGTTTATTTAGATAATAAACCTGCTATTTTTGGTGGATTTGTAATTCGAGGAAAGAAAATAGGAAACTATTACCCTGAATTTTTCAAATATCTTTTAAGTAGTCCAACTGCTCGAAAAAAAGTAATTGTAAAAGGAGCGGGCTCACAACACTACAATATAGGACAAGAAGGATTATCTTCTATATTGTTACATTTTCCTCCTCTCCAAGAGCAAAATAAGATAGCTCAGTTTCTGTGTCTTTTAGATCATCGTATCGCTACCCAAAACAAAATAATTGAGAAATATGAATCTCTAATTAAAGGGATAGGCAATAAACTATTCTCCCTCAAAATGAGGTTTAAAACTAATGATGGAAATGATTTCCCTAGTTGGAAAACTAAATCATTTGAGAATATAGGCAAAACATTTAGTGGTTTGTCAGGGAAAGCCAAAGAGGACTTTGGCATAGGAAAACCATACATTCAATATAAGCAAGTCTTTGATTCTCCCCAAATACAAATACAAAATTGCGGATTGGTTAATGTATCAGATAGTGAAAATCAGAACAACGTAAAATATGGAGATGTATTTTTCACTGTATCATCTGAAACACCTGATGAAATAGGAATGTCTTCAGTCTTATTAGACGAGGTAGATGAAATGTATCTTAATAGCTTTTGCTTTGGATATAGACTTTCATCATTTGAGGTTTTAAGTCCACTATATGCAAGTTATTTTTTTCGAGATTCTTCATTTAGAAATAAAGTAGTGAAGATTGCCCAGGGAAGTACGCGATATAATATCTCTAAATCTGAGTTAATAAAGTTGGAAATATCATTACCCAGCATAGAAGAACAGGCACGTATTGCTTCGTTTCTTTCAGCAGTAGACGAGAAAATTAAAAATGAAAAGGAAATATTGAACTTATACCTAATACAGAAGAGCTATCTACTTCGCCAAATGTTTATATAAACATTTGGCGAAGTAGAT